>Ga0228535_1000381_pt1 | contig 130543 bp, 134 predicted proteins | sample SJ1metagenome_FD_168457 | JGI IMG/M metagenome (GOLD analysis project Ga0228535, IMG submission 168457) | Enriched culture of PCE-dechlorinating microbial communities from Ithaca, New York, USA - SJ1 | ecosystem: Engineered > Modeled > Simulated communities (microbial... > Unclassified...
AGGCATCCGCAAAGGCTTTCAGAGTATCCTCCATCTCTTCGGCCTGGGAGTCTGTTGGACTTAACTTGCATTGGACGGTTAACACCTGCTCAGTCATCAGTAGGCAGTATATTCACTAAGTGATATAAAGGTTTTGGTGGGCTACTTGCGGCTTTCCTCCCCGCCCTGAAGAGCGGGGCTTCCAGCCTGTGTTTATGTGAGTGCCATTGAATTCATACTAAAATAAATATAAACAAAACCCCAAAAAAAATTTCAGCCCGCTAACGGGCCGAAGGGTATGTAGAAGATCCACACGAAGTAGACCAGCATCAGTACTAATCCCACAGGCACTCCCAGGCGAGCCCACTCCTTTGATGTTATTCCCAGCTTGTTCGCGGCGATGATATTGGGTATGTTTCCTGGAACCAGCATGCCCCCAGCGATCAATAGCCCCATCAGCGCCGCGGTGATCTGACCTATGGTCAGGCTGGGAGCAATCTCCGCTGCAGTCAATGTGGCGTTATCAAGGATCGCCGATAACATGTTCACCCAATAGAGAACCTCGGACGGTATGGCTGTGAAGTACTTATCGATGATGATCTTCATGCCGGCGCCTAATAGGAGGAGGGCCATCACGAATACGTAAACCTTGGCAGCCCTCGCGCCCACATCTCTCAGAGTCTCAGTGTCCTCCACCATTGTAACGCACTCCTGCTTGGTCGCCTTACCGGTGAATAATACGCCCAGCACTCCCAATGCCAGAACCCCCGGAATTACGTATAAAGCCAGCTTCTCGAAGAGGAAGAAGAATCCGGCGTTATATGGTGGCCCCTGCAGCTTGGATATGGCAATGGTTGAGAGCGGCTCGCCCAGCGGTGTGAGCACAGCTCCCAGTCCTATGGCGAAACAGGTGATGATCACCAGGTTGATCTTGTCCTTGCGCTCCAGAGGCATGCAATTGACCAGCTCCACCAGCAGAAGGGCAGCGATGATAGCGGTGATGACGCTGGACACTAATCCCAGGCCGACGATCATCACAAAGGCGACTGCTTTAATGGATACATTATCCAGGACATAGCTCATTGCGCTCTGAGCTCGGCTACGGCCGTAGTGGAAGGCCATCCCTGCCACCAGCACCGCAGGCACGATGCCCTTTACCACCGGCTCCATAACCGCCTCTTCCACCAGCCTCATCTCCCAGACGCCGGCTATGGTGACGGAGAGCACTCCCATCACAAATAAGAATGCCTCGAGGTTATGCTCGATCTTCTTCACGGTAAAGGGTCCAATCAGCACTGCCAGGGCTACCAATCCCAAACCAATATCGACCGCTGTTATGCCATAGCCCAGATTGACCGTTGCAGTCTGGAGCATCGAGATTCTGCTTGCTGCGGCGGCAGACGCTATGGCCACAGCCAGACTCGCCGCAGCCGATAGGAGCATATAAAATCCATTGTCAGCTTGGGTAGAATGCGATTTCAAGTGCCTGGTTATGGCCACGAATGACACGGCCCAGGTCGCAACTATTGCCACGGCCAAAGCGATGTTAGTCGTTGTCATCAAACCAATGGTGGAAGGAGAGTTCAGCATCTTCAATATCTCGCTTCCGGCTGCGGCAGACGCTATCGCTACAGCCAGACTCGTCGCAGTGGAGAAGAGTATATAAAAACCATTGTCAGCTTGAGTGGAATGCGATTTCAAGTGCCTGGTTATGGCTACAAAGGATATGCCCCAGATTAATACCACCGCTATTGCCAAAATGATATCTGCCGTTGTCACCAAACGCATGCCGGTGGGAGCAGTCTGTACCATTAACAGCTTACTTCCGGCTGCAACTGCTATTGCCACTGCGAGACTTGCAAATATGGAGAAGAGCATGTAAAACCCATTGTCGTCATGGGTGGCGTGCGATCTAAGGTATTTATTGATCGCCGCGAAAGATAAGCCCCAGCTCGTCAATGCTGCAATCGAGGCTATTATGCTTGCGGTTTCTATCCCTGCATACATATTCGTTCACCTCAATTCGGCAGGAGCCCCCGTCCTTCAGGGTGGGGAGGAATGCCGAAAGTTCTATATGTATATGGATCGTTATTATCTATGCAATGATGCAAACCCTCAAAGTTAAACTGGATACCTCGGCTGAAAATAACCGTGCGCTCCTTGAGACTATGCATCAGTTCAACGCCGCCTGCAATTACGTGGGGGAAAAGGCTTTTGAACTCCATACAGCCAACAAAATCGAATTGCAGAAGATTGTTTATCGTGATATTCGGGAAATGTTTGGCATCTCTGCTCAGATGGCTGTTAGGGCCATATCCAAGTCCTGCGAAGCCTACAAGAGAGATAAGTCCATTAAGCCCAAATTTGATCCCAATGGAGCTGTTATCTATGATCAGAGAATCATGTCCTGGAAGGGACTCGATAGGGTATCCTTGCTGACGCTCGATGGCAGAATTAAGCTGCCTGTCGCGATCTGTGATTACCATGCTCCAAGGCTTGATAGAATCCGAGGTCAGGCGGATCTCATCTTCCAGAATGGGACATTCTATCTTTGTGTTGTGGTCGATGTTCCCGAGCCAAAGAAGTTTGTTCCTCAAAATGTTCTTGGTGTTGATCTTGGAATCAAGAATATTGCAGTAGATTCTTCGGGTGAAGAGTTCTCTGGTGAGAAGATTGAAAAGGTTAGATCCAAAATCGATAACCTCAAAGCCGATCTTCAGAGCTGTGGAACAGATAGCGCAAAACGTCATCTGAAGAAGCTTTCCGGTAAAGAAGCTAGGTTCCATAGAGACGTTAATCATTGCATCTCTAAGAAGCTGGTTGCGAAGGCCATAGACACCTCGTCTGCTATCGTGTTGGAAGATCTTTCTGGCATAAGAGAGAGGATAACGGTTCCAAAGGCTCAGAGGCGCAAACAGCATAACTGGAGCTTCTATCAACTCAGGCAGTATATCGACTACAAGGCCGCCATAGCTGGTGTGCCCTTGATCTGCATTGATCCTGCTTATACTTCCCAGGAATGCCCTATCTGTCATCTTATATCTCGATCCAACCGTCCTACAAGGGACGAATTTTCGTGTGTCTGCTGCGGCTTCTCTGGTCCGGCTGACACAATCGCAGCGCGGAATATTGCTGCAAGGGTATCAGTCAATATGCCCATCGTGGCCCGACTTTTTGCGGAGCTACAAGCCCATCCCTTCAGGGAGGGGTAGTTGACCCTTGCTTTCTTGAACTCGCTGCCCATGTTGTTATCCTTAGATATCGACTCCGAATGCCACACCAACAAGAAGAAGGGCTCCTGCAAACATGAATAATCTAACACCCCAAATTGCCATTTTCTTATGAGCTGCCACTCCTTCAAAAGCCTGCATCTCCATGGCTTTTACCTTCTCCTCCGAGAAGAATATGCTTATCAAGCCAAGTACTAGAATAATCAGTAGTATGTATAGGCTTTGCAGCTCCAATGGCAAGATGCCTGCTGAAGGAAGTTCTCCCTGCATTTTCGTAACAGCAATCTCCGATGAAAGCCCTTCTACATAAGGCAGAGCAGCCCCTAGAATGATGGAAATGCATCCCAATGCCGTGATGATCGCTCTTGACCCGCGTGGGAGGGACAGATAGTTCACAGCTTCCACGAGCACGAAGAATGGAATTATCGGTGTGATAATAGCCGCGGATAGTCCCAACACAACTACAATCTCCAAGAATATCACTTTCATGGTGATCCCATCCAGGAGAATGTCGTTTATGCCATGCAAAAAGTGCGGCCTTCGGTAATGCACTATCAATCCAGCCACTAAGACAGAAAGCAGTATGCCAATCACTACTGGTTCCTGGACTGCTTCCTCAACCAGGTCTATGTGCCAGGATCTTGACAATACGATGGCGCAGGCACCTATCAGAAACAAGAATGCTTCAAGATTGCGTTCAATCCTCTTGATCAACAGGGGACCTAAGAGCACAACCAAAAATATCACAATCAATCCTGTTTCAACTGGGATTAGCACCATCTTGAGATCACCTGTTGACGAATACGTCTTTTGGCTTCAATTCAAACTATAATTGAAATTAGTGATATTATCATATTAAAGCATTTGGTTACCCTGCCCTGGATCAATTGCTAATCATTATTCGTGATGCTTCTCTTATATAGGATATCCGGAAATGAGGATTGCTTAGTTTGATGGTTTCTATCTTAGCTTCTCGCAAAAGTCATATTGGTCTCCTGATCGTATTAAATGTTTTGGTCTTTATTCCGGCAATATATGATAATTATTAATAGTTATGTAAATCTAGCCGATCTTGTTCCACTTTTTCGTCCCCCTTTTTAGACAAATAATGGACTGGGCGCCTGGGAGGTTTCAGTAATGCATATGAATCCAAGACTTAGGCTGGGGATGGCAGGAAGAAACATCAAGATCGGACACCATAAATGGCTAGTTTCAATATGTAAAGCCCCCAACCAAATGGCAGAAGGCCGATTAGCACGAAGTAGATCCCTGCAAAGTCATAAAAGATCAAAATATCTCTAATACCGCTTGTTGAGCTGATGAATCCGCTGGCCACCATTATCAATCCAATGGCAACTGCCGAGATCCTGCAGAATTTCTCTGGCCATCCCGCCCCTATGAATTGCTTGGAAGCTGGTTTGACCAAGCTTAGCACATATACACCACTAAATACGATCAGCAAACCCGCAGTGATCACTGTAATATCACCCTTGCCAGTGATCAATGCCATCGCTCCACCAAGCATCAACAAGAGCCACCCCGTGGCTGTAGCTGCAGATCTTCCTCTTATCATCGGCGCTCCGAATTGACTTGGCTAATTACGCAGAAAAAGCATGCCTCGTCGAGGGATTCTCTGGAGATATCCTCGAAGCCACGAAGGAGGGGGTATTGCAGTCCTAATCCTGGGCAAATGGCTTGCTAGGTGCTCAACTCGACATACTTATGAAACGCATTGCATTAGTTATATTAGATAAATTTCTGCTGAGTTTTTGAATAATCTCGGGTCGGAAGCTTCGTATTGAAGCCTAAGGCAGTCCAGGCAAATCTGGAAACATTATGGTAACTAGAATTGCCAGGCACAGCGTTGCAACGAGGAAGGCTATTGCAGGTATTTTATCGCTCATCTCATCTCCTATCCAGACCAAATTAACGATTAATAAACATGAACAATTTTAGTATTTATGCTTTTCTTATTGCATTGTCGAATCCTGCAAAAATAGAATCTTATCTAGACCATGCATTCAGCTCTTGCTCTGATCACTAAGACCGGTCTGTCGCCCATCTTCGCCACATCGTAGGTCGTGCTCCCCACACCCAACTGCTTCAACCAGCCCGTTCCATGGGAGCTCATCGCAATCAGCGACACATTCTCCTTCTCGGCCAGGGAGATTATCTCCTCAGCGGGATTTCCCACGCTTGTGTGGATTTTGACCTTTATTCTGGCCTCCTCAAGCTCATCCCGGATGACATTGAGCTTCCTGGTTGTCTCCTCTGTTTGGGCTTCGATCTCTCTCCAGGTCTCTCCCCGATAGACTACATGCTGGAGCAATATCTCTCCTACCCCTTTAGTCCTCTTGATGAAAGCAATCGCCTCTTCGGCCGGCTTCGATAAGTCGGTGGGACAGAGTATTCTTGAAAAGGGATGAGAGCAGAATTGCTCTAAGCTTGGGCCGCTCCTGCCTTCCAGGATCTTGTAGCGCATAAGAAGAATATTTGTGTTCCCATAGCGAAGAACGTTCTTGGCGACATTTCCCAAAAATATGCCCTCCACGACACTCTTGCCTCTCGCGCCCATGACGATAACGGAACTCTTCTCTTCATCCGCTACTTTCTGGATCACTCTGGCGATATCCCCCTCCATTATGGCCTCTGTTCTCGTCTTGACGCTGAGGCCTCGGCTGCTCAGAATCTTGCTCTCTTCTATTAGGTTTACTTTAGATTCATCGATCCGCCCTCCTGGGTCCCATACCCTGGCGAGAGGATCTGCAGGGCCGATCACATGCAGGAGCACCACTTCGTTCACGCCTGGAAGCTCTCTAACGCACTCTAGGACCTTCTGGGAGTACTTGGAAAAATCTGTGGGGAATAAAACCTTTTCAAACATATCAACCATCTCCTGAATTAATTCATCATTATGATATTTCAATTCATCGACCATAACAATTAATAATGAACTAGTTGACTGCTTGTCTTCAAGAGGGCGCATTAGATGGTGAGATATCTGGATCAGATGAAAACTCGAAGATGCAATCCACTGGCAATTCGCCAAACGTTTTCAAGGGAGATTTTCTGGAGCCAATCGCATGCTCCCCCACAAAAAAAGAAGTGATGCGAGCATCACTTCTAAAGAGCAAACTCAACGTGGAAAGGTATGTAGAAGATCCACACGAAGTAGATCAGCATGGCGATTAGGCCCAGGGGCACGCCGAGCTTCGCCCACTCCTTGCTAGTGATTCCCAGCTTTCCTGCAGAGATGATGTTGGGGATGTTGCCGGGAATCAGCATGCCGCCTGATACGAGAAGGCCCATCAGAACCGCCTGGATTTGGACCATGTCCATGGCCGGGCTGAGCTCAGCCGCAGTCAGTGTGGCATTGTCCAATATGGCCGAGATCATGTTGACCCAGTAGATGATCTGTGGGGATATGCCGAGTAGGTACTTATCTATCACTACCTTCATTCCCGAGCCGAGGAGCAGGAGGGCCATGACGAAGATGTAGACCTTGCCTGCTCTGACCACTACCTCTCTTAAGCCGCCGTCCTCCTCCTCAGCGACCATGCACTCAGAGAGCTTGGCTTTGCCGGTGAAGAACATGGCCAGAAGGCCGAAGGCCAGGCAGCCCGGTATGATATATACGGCCAGCTGATTGAACAGGAAGAAGAATCCGGCGTTATAGGGCTCACCCTGCAGCTTGGTGATGGCGATGGTGGAAAGGGGCTCGCCAACTGGCGTGAGAACTGCTCCCAAGCCGATGGAGAAGCAGGCGATGATGACCAGATTGATCTTGGTCTGGCGGTCAAATGGCATGCAGTTCAAGAGCTCCACCAGGAGGAGCGAGGCTATGATTGCGGTTATTATGCTGGAGGATAATCCCAGAATGACTACGATCAGAAATACGATAATCTTTATTGGGATCACTTTGGTGATCTTACTCATCGCCATCTGGGCATAGGAACGACCATAGTGGAAGAGAATGCCGGCCACGAGAACTGCGGGAACTATTCCCTTTATTATGGGCTCTTCGAGGGCTTCCATCACAATCTCCATATTCCAGCCAATGAGCTCAACCTGATGCTCTGTGTATCCCAGCGTCGCCATGAGATCGGGCTTGCTGTAGAAGCTTGATATGGTTACTGCCAGTACGCCCATGACGAACAGAAAGGCTTCCAGATTATGTTCTATCTTCTTGACCAGGAAAGGTCCGAGAAGAACAATTAGTACAATGACAAATAGGCCAATGTCCAGCGGGTCAAATTGCACAAATATTCCCTCCAATATTTATAAAATCTTCAGTATCAATGGTCTTTGTCTCTGCAGGCCAGAGGCTGTCAATGGGGCTCATGGCTCCGGTGGTATGGCAATGTGTATCCATTTGCCCCAACTCCACTCAAGCTCACTATATATCGAAACCATACGACCACTCCTTTTATCCCTGCATAGACAGGCTCCCTCATTCGGAGAGTCTCTTATTTGGATGCTCAACCCAATATTAAATGCTTTTGGTTTTTTGTTTTGGGAGCTCAAACGGATCTGACATCCAAGAAAAGCCTGGATCAAGTCAGATCTCTGAAAAACAAAGCATCTAGAAAATGTGGTAATTGATACAATAATTCAAAAATCTGAATTGGACAAATAAAAATTTGATAAAAAAGAAAAATGGCTAATAAGCAGCCATCTTCTCCTGCCTTAATATCAGGACCGGCCTGGAAGCGGAGTTGGCCACGTCATAAGCGGTGCTTCCTATTCTGCCCTTCTTTATGGCCGAGGCTCCCTGAGAGCTGATGGCAATCAAGGAGACATCCTCTTTCTCAGCCTCCGATCTGATAACCTCGGTAGGCTGGCCCACAACCACCTTGGATGATACCTGCATGCCAGACATCTTCAGATTCTGGGCGATCTCCTCGATCCTTTCTTTGGCCAATGCGACATTGGCCTCGATCTCCTCGTCGGTCTCCCCCTTGGAGACGACATTGAGCAGCACTATCTCTCCAATTCCCTTCAGGCTTTTCAGGAAGGACAGGGCGACCTCAGAAGTCTGGGAGAGGTCGGTTGGGAAGAGAATTCTGGCAAAGACTCGGGCGCAATACTTCTCCATGGTATTATCATCCAGGGTCTTGTAGCGCATGATCAAGAGGTGCGTCCTGCCGAAGCGAAGCACATTACGTGAAGAGCTTCCCAGCAGAGTGCTCATGATCAGGCTCCTTCCCCGCGCTCCCATGGCCACCAGGGAGACGTTCTCTTCCATTGCCACTTTATTGATGGCGCTTGCCACCTCGCCCTCTAAAACGGATACCGCCTTTACATTAACCGTTACCCCGGGGGATTTAATGGCGTTCTTCTCCTCTTCCAGCTTCTTCTCGATATCCTTTATCTCCGATACCGGATCCCAGACACGGGCGAGCGGATCTCTAGAAATGACATTGAGAAGTAGTACCTCTTTCAATCCCGGCATTTCGCCGATGCATTCGATCACTTTCTTGGCATGTTTGGAGAAATCTGTGGCGATCAACACCTTTTCAAACATTTCTAGCTCACCTTAATGAATTAGTTCCATTTCCTGATATTTCAATCTATTTCAGCAGAGTGGGGTGCCGAAGGATTGCTCTTCCAGCTCCATCAGCTTCTGCCATGCTTCCTTGCACTGGCAGTGCAGATCATCGAAGGGCCTCGCATCCTGGGTAAGATCGTGCTTCCTGATCGCCTCCGCCAGGGCGGCATCGCACTGGCCGCAGTTATGGGGCCCCCGCCTGGTGCCTGCACCCACCGGATCGCAGATGATGGGGCCTGGGGAGCTTTTCAGCACCTCAAGGGCGGACCAGAGCCATGGTGGCCGATACTCGCCCTTCTCCCACATCCTCTCCACCACTGTATTGCGCTGCACATTGCACAGGTTCAGGGAGATGATGTCTGCATAAGGGCGTGCTGCCCGGGCGGAGGATATGGCATCACGCATAGCCTGCCCTTCGGTGAGAAAGGGCGGCTTCAGGAGCAGATAGGCCTTAACCCCTCCTCCCTGGCCGTGCACCATCTCCGAGGCGCGGACGAAGTCCTGGAAGAGAAAACCCTTGCGGATGAGGTGCTCTCTGATCAGGTCGTTTGCACTCTCAAGGCCCATGGCGAACTCGGTCTGCAGGTGGGAGAGGCACTCCTCCACCGCATCAGGGTTCACGTACTCCGGCCGGGTCTCAATGATCAGCTTCTCGATCCCCGCATTCTCCAAGCGGCGCAGTATCTCGATCCTGGCCCCCGCGGGCATCTCCTCAGAGTCCAGGAAGCTGCCGCTGGTGTAGATCTTGACCACTGTCACCTCTGGAGAGCACTTTTCCATGGCGCTCTCGAACTGGATTATCAGGTCGTCTGCCGAAGCGGGTGCGCCCTCGCCGGCATAGCCACACATGGTGCAGCGGTTCCACCTGCATCCCACCGTGCGCAGGATCATGGTCAGAGCCTGGGCAGGGCGTCCATCCACCAGATCCTGGGATCGCCATACGCTGACCGGCCTTCTGGGGTCCCTTCTTTCCTCAGATCTTGTCATCGTCTACCCGAGATACTGCAGAGCGCTGATGCCGGCAGAGGCACCCGCACCCACCGCAGTTGCCGCCTGCATCCGTCCGCCGGTCATGTCCCCGGCGGCGAAGACACCGGGCATGCTCGTCTCCTGGTTGAGCCGGTTGATCTTCACAAATCCCCCAGAGGTCATATCCAGGCCAAGGTTCTCTGCCAATTCCACATTGGGCTTCATGCCCATCTCCACGAAGACCCCTTCCACCTTCAGGGAACGGGGGGTTCCCCCCACATTGAACTCCACGCTTTCCACGAACTCTTCCCCTCGGATCTCGGCAATCTGCGCGCCAAAGGTGGCGGCATAGTTGGTGAGCGACTTGATCCTTTCCAGATACACCGGCTCTGCAACCAGCTTCTCTTTGGGTGATATGAGGTGGACTCGGCTCGCGATATTGGCCAGATATAGGATTGCTCTGGCTGCGCCATTGCCGTAGCCAATCACCGCCACTGCCTTGTTCCTATATAGGGCACCATCGCAATGGACGCAATAGGAGATTCCTCTGGCCGTCAGCTCTTTTTCGCCTGGAACCCCTATCTGGCGATGGCTGGCCCCCATGGCCAGGATGATAGTCTTGGACTCATACTGCCAGTTCTCAGTCTTCAGGCGGAAGAAGTCTCCCAGGTTCACGATCTTCTCCACCAGTTCCGTCTGGTTCTCCGCTCCAAACCTCTGGGCCTGGGCCAGCATCCTCTCCGAGAGCTCAATGCCATTAATGCCCTCCGGAAAGCCGGGATAGTTCTCATAGAGGCCACCCATGGCGGTCTGAGAGCCGTAAATGCTCCCCAAAACCAGCGTCTTCTTCCCTCCTCTGGCGCAGTACATGGCAGCGGTCAGCCCTGCCGGGCCTGCTCCTACTATGACCACATCATACAAGCGAATTCACCATAAATCAGCACCCTTTCAAGGTAGATAAAGTGTGCAGTAATATGGTGGGCTTCCAGGGTACTATCTGCCCGCAATGTTTTTAGACTAGAAGGTTGTTGATGGGGATGCTTCCAGCAAGCGCCGCGCCGATAGTGTAGCGGTTATCACTAGGCGTTGCCAACGCCTAAACTCGGGTTCGAATCCCGATCGGCGCATATAAAGGCAAGTCATATCCTGGCGGCTGGGCCAGTCTGGCAGGTTTGCTTGACGATTTTTTGGCCCTTCTCTGAATTATATAGATGAAGTCCTGCAGAGATAATCGCCTCTGCTACTCGGCGTCTCTGTGGTTGTGTCTGAGCATAGTGGTTCACCAATCTTGCGACTAACACAATGTTCTTCAGGTCCCATCGGTCCGGCTGGGGATTGATGAGATAAATAAAATTGCATTATTCTGCCCACAAATCCTTACAATTGGTAGGTATGCTCTTTTATTCTGAGAGATGATATCCGAGCATGAATTATGAGGCTCATGTATATTTTGATCCTGCTGGCTCTGAATGCATGCTCTTTTGCCTCTGCTTCTGGATCCGTAGTGATAAACGAGGTGGAGCTGGATTATATCGAGGATGATGCTGAGATCCAGTGGGTTGAAATATATAATAATGGCGAGGAGGAGGTTGATGTGAGCGGCTGGGCGATCATGTCCAGTGATGATCGATCCAGAAAGGAGTTCATTGATGAGGGAACTTTACTTTCTCCGGGAGATTTTTATCTGATGTACTTTGGGGAGAAATGGCTGAGCAACTATGGTGCAGTCATAATCCTGGAGGACGATTTTGATCATGAGGTTGATCGCACTATCAGCATATATGATAGCCAGGAGGATGGCTGTGCCTGGGGTAAATATCCAGATGGCGAATCTGAATGGATGTTCATGGAATCCACACCAGGCGCTCCCAATTCCGGCGTTCAATGCGATGTGACGACGAGCAAGGCGGTCATATTCAATATGGATGGCAGCGTATCCGGCAGAGGCTATTTGAACCTGCAGAACAGAGGCGCCGATCCGGTTGGCGGCAGTTTTATCTCTCATGAGCATGGATCAGGCGATTACAGTGCCGATTCCTCTTTCCGGATGGATATAAACGATGTCATAAATGTCAGCAGAATTGATCTGAAAAAGGATGCCCTTTCCATGCGCTACAACCGCACCTTCAATGGTCTGCCTGGCAATAGGACTGTATATTATGACTCTTTATGGGCAGAATCGTCCTCGATAAAGAGCATGAATGAGGGGGGCGAAGATGGATCAATGGCATCTCAGTCCACCACTTATGGAAACTCGATATCAAAGGACGTTGTGGTCCAATCCAAATATGGATCTCTTAAGATGAAACTCAGCTCAGACTCGGTCGGCAGGACCAATGTAGAATACTGCTCAGATAAGCTTAAGCTCTCCGAGGAGTACTTGGGCGGATTCCATATTGAGGAAACCATCACCAAGGGTGAATATCAGAGGGCAGTGAACTCCACAGACGAATCGGGCTATGTGGATGTATACAAGAAGGTGGGTGAGGACTATTCCAGCTATGAGAGGGGAAGCGGACTCTATCAGGCGGAGGAAATCATCGAGGCGGGAGATTATGCCCGAAAGAATGTCATCTTAGACTACATGCCAGCCGGCTATTCATACTCTAATGACTCAGTGGCAAATCGATCTCATATGTGGGAAGAGGGGTTCGGGCTGAACGCCACCAATGGCCTCTATGCAGAGGAGCACTATACCAACCTGGCGAAATTGGAGAAAGAGGTCGAGGTCAAATGGCCCAATGAGGTGAGGACATCCTCCAGCTTCATAGGCCAAGCCAGCTTGAAGTTCGTCTTCAGACGAGGGAACAACAGCACCGATCTTGCCCTGCTGGAGGATGATTATATTGGTGACTACAAGATCGACAGGACGATCTTCATCCTTCCCAAGTATGACTCGCCCCATATGTCTGTGTACAAGCAGGGTTATGTCGATCCAGATCGCTGTGATGTCCTCAGATTCGCCGTCACTGTGGTCAATGACGGGAATCGGACGTTTGCGCCTATATATGTCCGTGATACATTTCCCTCGGGAACCCGCTTCATAGGCTCCTCTGTTGAGCCGATGGAGCTCGCCCGGACCTATGGCAACTGGTCGATACCAGAACTGGGCACAGGGGATTCGTTCACGATCGATATGCAGTTCAAGGTTATCACCAGAAAAGAGAACTATACGAATCGGGCGAGGGCTAACACTATCTATGTCTATTCCTCTCGGGGAACGCCCAGAGAGCGCAAGCTCAGGGTGAGCAACAGCACCACCCTGGATTTGGATTGGAGCGGCTGTCCTGCCGAATTGCTGCCCTTGGACTTCACTGCTACTCTCTCCCCAGTAGACGAGAAGATTGTAAGCTACCGGTTGATATTGAATAACACCGCTGATTATACTATGAGCGCGAACATCACTGCTCTATTGCCTGAGGGCATGAGCTTCATCAACTCCACCACTGCTACCCTGGAGAATGATTCTGGTGTGGTCAAATGGAGCATTCGAAGGATCGACGCCGGACGAAGAAGGACGGTGAGCTTCATGGCAGGGGCGGAAAGGGAGGGCCTTTTCGAGGTCAAAGCACTGGTATCTGGTAGCTCCACCGAGGGCAACGAAAGCATATCTACCAGTTCCTCCGCCCTTGTTGTAGTAGGCAAGCCTCCCCGGGCATCAAATATAGAATCGTTGCAGTCTATGCAATGGCTGCCATGCGGTGATAGCGCTCTGTATCAATCCCTGGCAAAAGTAGATGCCGGAAGCAGGTCGGAGATCAAATGCTGTTCCTGGTGATAACGAGAGATTCTCTGAAGGATAATGATAAATTGAACTCCCTCTCCAATTATCCGAACTTGATTAAGTCATTGGGAAATGGTTAGCGCTTTTCCGCCGCATTCCTCTGCCATCCATGGCACAGCTAAACTTTGTCCTCTGTCATGTGCTCCTCAATGTTCAGTATGCTGCAGATCTCTTTGAGGCCCAGCAGCATCTCCTTGCCTGCGGGTGTGATTTTATACATTTTACCCTCCTTAACCAGATAGCCCTTATCGGTCAGCCATTTCAGATAAACTCCTGCATTCTTAAAATTGAGGTTTATTTGATAGACTATCCTGGTCTTACTCGCTCCTTCTCCACTGCATATTTCCAGAATGCTGCTCAGTACCTCCAGCCTGGTTCTCCTTGCCATCTTTTTCCCTCTAAAAAAATATCCTACTATAGCTGGATTTGAATACTGATAAACCTTTTGTACTTTTGTTACTGAATACTGAATCGATATCAATAGGTTCTGTAATATAGCTGGATAGAAAACTGGCTATGAACGAGGTCACATGAAAACAAAAAAACAGATTTAAATCACCCGAAGATAGTCATCGGGACAGGATAGCGAGGATCTTGCGGTCAAGCTCTTCTGCCCCCTGTCGCAGCTTAGGGTCCTCAAGGGTCATCAGCTTTGCCAGATCTCTGCGCAGGGGCCCCAGGATGAGATAATCCTTTGACCCATCGGCAGAAGATGCCAGCTCTTTTAGCCTCTCCAATCTTTGCATCATAGCATCCGGTTTATGCAATAGATCGGACAGTTCCCTCAATGCTCCTGCCACCTGCCTTCCCCGGTCGGTCAGCACCAGGAATCTGACCCTACCCTCTGGCCGGGAGATTATAAGCCCTTGCTCCTCCAGCTCGCCCAGGATGCTGGAGGTATGGGGAAAGGTGGAGTCTATGTGCTTGGCAATCTGGGCGGCATAGGCCGGCTCCATCTCGCTTAAGGCCAGGACGGCGAGGGAGGGCTTTTCCCTGAGGAAAAGCCGCTGCAATGGATCCTTCATATTGGATGCTATCGGTCTATCGGCCCTTCTCACTCTGCCTGCTGGCTATCCTCTGGCCGAATCGAAACCGGACGAACAATGACCGCCTCTAGAGCTTCAGTCGGTGGGGCTATGGTCCCTGGCTTGTCGAAGTCATAATACATGTCGCTCGACTCCATGCTGACCTCGACTGTTCCCAGCTCAATCGATTCGTTGAACATGGTCATCTGGCTGGTGTTCATGTCAAGGCCAGCTACGATTATTGGAGTCATTTTAAAGCTCGTCTTGCTCTCGTACTTGACGGGGATATAGGTGTTCTTTGAGATCCAGATGGTCTTCTCCATCCTGCCTGTCTCGTTCAACTCCGTTCGGTTGACCGAGGGCATGAACATGGGGTAGGAGACCAGATTGGCGGCCATGCTAAAAGCGGTTTCATATAGGGCATCGCTCTCAGCCGCACCGTTTATGATTCGCAGCTTATAGGCGTCGGTGCCGTTTATGTTCTCCGAGCCAGCCAATTCCGCCTGAGAGATATTGAAGGTCTCGGCCATGGCCTTTATCTGGTTATTTCTGCCATCTTTCCAGATCTCCTCTGCTGTCATCGGATCCTGGAGATGGGTCCAGTTGCCGTTATCCCTAATGTAGGTCGAGTTGCCCATTTGGTAGAGATCTGCTTCATTGGTGGTGGTGTTCCTCTCCGATCCACGATGCTCCACCTCAATAGTGGTTGAGCCTCTGGCATGGGCCTGCTTGCCGGCAAGGTTTACAGTGGCCGTGGTTTCCGCACTCTCTTTTATTATGGTTGCGTTCTCTGCAGTGGCATTTTCCCCTCTGTCATTGAGCGTTCTGATGTTGGATATTGTGCTCTTGAGACTGTAGCTGGTCAGGTTCTCTGCCGCGGACAGGGATAAAGCCTTTAAGTCTTCCACGCTCTTTTCCGGCGTATCCTGGTTCTCGGTACAACCGGATATAGCCAGGGCAGCAAGTATCAGAATTACCAATAGCACTCTCTTCATATCATCATCCCTTGATAGATTTCCTTTAAATTTTCGCTTATTCAAAATTAGCCTTAACCTCATCCCTTAGCCTTGAACTTTTCCCCTGTGATCATCTCGAACAGCTTGATGTAGATCCGGCTTGTCTCCCCAACCACATCATTCGGAAGGGCGGGTATAGCAGGTTCCGCTTTTCCCTCTTCTCGGGCCTGGTATAGCCGGTCCTTGTAGCCCGTCTGACGGTAGTACTGGCGCACATACTCCTTGGAGAGATCAACGAGCTCTCCCTCATCGTAGCGCTTCCTATCCCAGAAACGGTCCTCGTCTGCGGTTCCATAGACATCGACGATCATTATCTGTCGATCCATATCGAAGGCCAGCTCTTTTTTGCCGTCTGCGTGGATCAAGCCACGACTGGCAACGCTGCGGTTGATATCCTCATCGATCTTGAGAACAATATCCCGGGCATCCTCGTACTCCTGAGGGGAGAGGCCGGATATCTGCAGTGCCTCTTCCTTTGCAATAAGTCGGTCGGTCTTCTCCAGCTTCGTGGAGACCTCCAGGAATGGTTCGGGCAGCTCTTCTCCAGGTTTCACCACATGCCCTGATGCAAAGCCTAGATCTTGAGCTGCTATCTCACCGGCTTTTACCCGGTCGAAGAGGGATCCAGCCACATACCAGCGGCATATCCATTCCAGGGGAATCAGATAGTTTCTGGATTGGGGTGTGATCCTATTCGTGGGAAGGATATCCACCTTTTTGCAGAGCATACCGGCCGGCGGCAGATACTGCAAAAAGTGTGTCCTGATGCCCATTTCATCTGCCCTTTCAAACCAGTAGACCCCCTCCCGGCTGAGGGTCTCGCCTTTAAAGGGAATGGTGCTCGGAATTACCTTGTCGAAGACGGAGATATTGTCAGTGAATTGAAACTCCAGTCGGTCTCCCAGGTCGTATGCCTCTTTAACCTTGCCTTTCAATAGAAGCGTGCGTTCCATTGCCGGAGATGAACCTGGCAAGAAGATAACACTTTTGCTATTATGTCTCGCAGACTTAAAAAAAGGGGATGATCGGAGAGGTTTATTCGAAGTCCTCTCCACCCATGCCGCCGGGCATTCCGCCTGGTCCGCCCGCAGGCCCGCCTGCCTTGGAGGCGATGACATCGTCGATCCTGAGTATCATGACTGCTGCCTCGGCAGCTGAGTTGATGGCCTGGGTCTTGACCCGCAGGGGCTCGACCACACCCAGCTTCATCATGTCTACAGGAACGCCGGTATCCATGTCCAGGCCGGAGCTCTTGATACCCTTCTCATGCTGGCTGCGCAGGGCAACCAGAGAGTCGATCTGGTCCAGACCGGCGTTCTCGGCCAGGGTCTTGGGTATGACCTCCATGGAGTCGGCGAAGGCCTCGATGGCCAGCTGCTCCCTGCCACCGACGGTTGCTGCATACTCTCTGAGACGAAGCGCCAGCTCTACCTCTGGAGCGCCGCCGCCGGGAACGAGCATCTTGTCCTCCACTACGACCCCCACCACTCGCAGGGCATCCTCCATCGCTCTGTTCAGCTCATCCACTACGTGCTCAGTGCCTCCTCTCAGGATGATAGAGACCGACTTGGGATTCTCGCATTCCTCGACAAAGGTCATCTTCTCGTCGCCGATCTTTCTCTCCTCGACCAGGCCTGCTCTTCCCAGATCCTTCTCCGTCAGGTCATGGATGCTGGTGACAACCCTGCCGCCAGTGGCGCGAGCCAGCTTCTCCATGTCGCTCTTCTTGACCCGGCGCACAGTGTAGATCCCTTCTTTGGCCAGGAAGTGCTGGGCCAGATCATCGATGCCCTTCTGGCAGAATACCACATTGGCCCCGGTCTTGATTACGTTGTCCACCATGCCCTTGAGCATGCTCTCTTCCTGATCCAGGAAGGCCTGAAGCTGATCTGGGGATGTGATCTCTATTTTGGCATCGACCTCGGTCTTCTCGATCTCGATGGCAGCATTGAGCAGGGCGATCTTGGCCCCGGTTACCTTCTTTGGCATATTGGGGTGGAGCCTATCCTTGTCGATGACCATGCCGTGAACCAGCTCGGAGTCAGTTATCCCTCCTCCTACCTTCTTCTCCACGGTGATGTTATCGGTGTCCACAGAGCCGTCCTCATCCACCACGGCCTTAACTGCCTCCACGGCCAGCGCGGCAAGCTCCTCTCTGGCGGTCCCTGATCCCTTGCCCGTCATGGAGGTGATGGCAATCTTCTTGAGAAAATCGGCATCATTGACAGTGACGCTGACGGCAATCTTATTTAGGATCTCCATGGCTTTGTCTGCTGCTGCCCTGTAGCCCGCGGCGATGACTGTGGGATGAATCTCCTGGTCCAGCAGTCCTTCTGCCTGCTTGAGGAGCTCTCCTGCCAGGACTACGGCAGTGGTTGTGCCGTCTCCGACCTCAGCATCCTGGGTCTTGGCGATCTCTACCATCATTTTGGCTGCCGGATGCTCGATGTCCATCTCCTTTAGAATGGTGACGCCGTCATTGGTTATTACCACATCTCCCAAGTTGTCGACCATCATCTTGTCCATGCCCTTGGGGCCGAGTGTGGTTCTCACGGCACCTGCGACTGCCTTTGCAGCCATGATGTTTGACTTCTGTGCCTCACGACCTGCAGTTCTCTGGCTTCCTTCTTTAAGAATAATTATGGGCTGTCCGCCCAGTTGTCCTGCTGCCATTTAATCTCCTCCGTTGAATTAGTTCAAAGCGTGATATCCGGTGTTTAAACTTCTATATGAATATTGCGATAGGTGAGCAACTCATTCCAGCTGCGAGCTTAAAGATAAAAAGGAAAATAAGGAACGATAGATGCAGTCGAAATGCCCCAAATCGAGGCCTATCTCACCATTCTATCGCTCTTTCCAGCAGTCGGACTCCAGCTCCTCCAGAGCATCTATGAGCCCTTCCGCCGCCATTGCCAGGAAGTTCTGTCCCTTCTTTATGGTGGCTGGGGCGGGATTTCCCATGATCCCAGTTCCCATCAGGTGGCGGACATCCTTCATTATCAGGAATCTGGGCCTTGGGGGAAAATGCTCCTCTGGCAGTCCCTTGACCAGGTCTTTGCGAATGACCATCATCATCGAGGTCTCTATCTCTCCGGCATGCCCGTCATGTGGCGTCTCTGCTGCCTGAGGATCGATCAGATCGAACAGAGATACCAGGCTGACCCGGAATTCGCGTTCCTCCAATGCCATCTGGCAGGCCTCTTTTAGGGCGGACATATGCTGGCTCCCGGCATGGCCGGTTAGGATCAGGACATTTTCGAATCCGCTATCTGTAAATGATATCAGCAGCTCTTTCACATATGAGCGCAGGGCATCATGCCCCACAGTGATGGTGCCGGGAAAGCCTCGGGTGCTGCGACAGACCCCGTAGTGGATGGGCGGAGCCAGGAATACCTCTCGCTTCTGGGCAACAGTGCGTGCCGTCTCCATGGCCTGGATGGTATCGGTGATCGTGGGGAGATGAGGGCCATGCTCCTCGGTCGCCCCCACGGGCAGGATCACCGTTCTGGTCACCTTCAGCCCCTCTTCGATCTCCGGCCAGCTCATATCCTCCAAGAGCTTCATATATTGATGCTCGCTCCTGCCAGAACATACTCCTCTGGGACCCTCAGACCGTAGACGACATCGCCTACGTATAGGGTGTAGTTCCCCACCGCTTTGGTGTCAAACTGCGTCCCACCGGATATAGGGCCTTCAGTCGAATATGGCAGCACCAGGACAAACTGGCCGTCTGAATTGCTCACATTTGATTGCCTGTACTCGAACATCCTGTTCTGATTGGTCTGGATGTCTATGGAGGCCATAACTGGGGTTCCTGCCTGAGCACTCCCTTTGACCACAGCACCCGGCACATTCTCGAAGGTCTTGACCCACTTCTGGCCGCTGGAGGTGACTGGTGTCTCTGACTCATGCACCAGGCGGAAGTGCTGCAGTGCTTCCAGGGGTATGGCGGAGACTGCCGGGCTGGTGGAACCGATCTCTGCCATATATCCTTTCTCTTTGCTGGCCCGGACGAACTCCTCCAGTTCGGTGAAGTTGCTGCTTATCTTAGGCGCTTCGGTGAGGACGGGAACTATCACTCCCTCTTCTATCTCCACTCCCTTATAGGACAGTCCTATCCCCTGATCTCCTGCTATCTCCGATCCATCGAAGAAGAACATTCGCGCAGTCATGGATTTAAAGTAGGGCTCTCGCCAGATCTGGAACTGGCCATATTCTCCACCTTGTTCCTGCAAAAATCCGCCGAGATAATTCGAATTAGATATGCCGCTCCATGCGGCCATGGCATGGAACTTTCCGGTGGCCATCTGCTGGTCGACCATCACATACTTGGTGTTCATGTAGCGGGACCTGTTCTGGTCCAGCTCAGCCAGCACCTTCTCCGCCTGGCTCTCGTTCTCCGCCAGGAAGAAGGGAGAAGATCCCGGCCTGTTCTGGGTGACGCTGCCTATTCCCTGCTGGAAGGGATTGGCATTGGGAATTCTATGGCCAACGACCTCTATCAGGTGGCCGTAATCCCACCAGGACATGATGCCGTAAGCAGAATCAGGATATTCGTACTTGCCGCTGGCAGGGTATTGGTACTTCTCATAGAGTTCCATTCCCGGGCTGGGGGTATTGTCCCTTAGCCAGGCGGTGGAGGTCAGCCAGTCAGATTCCGGGCCGCTTGCGCCTCGAGCGTAGACTGTGCTCCAGCTCATACTGGGCAGTATGATCAAAGCGAAGATGAATATCGCAGCGCCAATTGTCTTGAGGTTTGACCTTACAAGCCTGGAGGGATCCTTCAGGTTATCAATATCCAGGTCCATATCCTCGATGCCCAGCTTTTGGAGGATATATACGACCAGAAATGCCGTTAGCACCGCCACATTTACCCCATAGTAATAGGCAAACCTGTTCTGGGCGAGGACCATGACCAGCATGATCAGGGACCATGATAATACCGCTATATCCACAGGCCTCTGCCTCCAGATATTCCTGAAAGCAAGCAGGAGAAGAGCCACCAGGGCGAAGGTGAATGTCGACAGGAAAAGGGCGATCATGCTATTGGTATGGAAGGAGAAGATGCCTTCTATCCAGCCGATGCCTGGGAACCAGGTTAGAACATTGTTGACATTGGCGAATAATGGCGATGCCTCGCCGATGGTGGCAGCTCCTCCTGTCTTCTGCTGGAAGATGGACAGTCCCGCCAGCAGGGGACGGGTGAACTGGGGGATGGCGATATAGAGTATGCCTGTGCCGATCAGCGTCGCAGCAGCGATCGATCCAGGATAATAGTACCTCTTGAGGCCTTTCTGGTTGAGATATCGGGACAGAAGGGCGAAGACCAACGCCGCTGCCGCGCCTATGAGAAGGCTGGTCGGCTGGAAGAGACTGTAGTAATAATGGTTGAATCCGTAGTAGGGCTTGACGAAGGGAAGAATGGGAATGATCGCCACTATGAAGGCGATGGCTGCGATGATGCCCAGGTAATCGATGCTCTTCCCCTTCATATGATCGAAGATGCTCTGCCAGAAGACGAAGAAGAGTATCACGCCTACAAACAGGAATCCAGACGACCAGGCATCGATGTACAGCCCCAAGAAAAGCCCTGACAGGGCGGAGAAGATGAGTGGGCTCTTGAACTTGGACCAGTCATCTTTGAGGGAATCGAAGGTCATGCGTCTTCCGGAGCGGAGTGCCATGAGCAGGAACATCATGGCTATGGTGCTGAGCAGGATCTCGGCCGCATGGTGATCAGTGAATCCCAATGTGGTGCGGCTGAATACCTGGCCGGGAATGACGGCGATGATTAATGCCGATATCAGTCCACAGTTCTTGCCTGCCAATTCCCTTCCAATGAAGTAGATGGGGAAGACCAGAAGCGCTCCCAGAACAGCAGGCATGATGGCTCCAACCGTATCCACCAGATGCATGCTGGGGTTGCCCAGTCCCAGTATTTCAGAGACCAGGGCGATTGCCCAGCTGTGAAATGGGCCGAAATGCAATGTCGTTCCATTGGGGAAGTTGGTCATGGGATCGAACCACAGCCTCTGATGGTTGATCACCACTCCTCTGGCCAGCATCATGTGGTACCATGCATCAGTTTCGCTGCTGAAGACGACGCCGTTATCTGTGAATACCAATTTCCAATTGTAATAGGTGCGCAAAAAGAGCGAGACTGCTGCAGCAACAATTAATCCTGCGTAAATCAGGATATCGTTGTTCTGCCACAAGCACGCTGCGCTTTTTGATTTTGCCTTCTTTTCCAAAGGGGTAGGCGGCAAATCCTGCGGCTTGGCCTCCTGAACGCCAGCGGCGGTTTTTTTGCCATCATCACCCTTTCCTACGGATCTCTTAGACATCAGAGCCCACAAGACCATTCTATCCTCATAAACGTTTTGAATCACCGGTAGCCAAAAGCAGAGATATGCAAAAAAAATTATGGGCCCGACGCGATTTGAACGCGTGACCTCACGGTTATCAGCCGTGCGCTCAACCTGGCTAAGCTACGGGCCCGGTCCGCACTCTGCATTGATGGACCCATTAATAACTGTTTCCCTGCCAGAGCTCCCGATCGCTTGAAGGGAGCCCGGATAAATGCTGTCCGGCGAACCTAGGCTGGATTTGACTGCCTTCAAGGGGTTGCGGATCGATAAGATTCGCAGAGGCGGCGTCTGCTTAGCGATGGCGGGTGGGGGCAGATCTTCAGCTCTTCGACAGCCTTAAATCGATGCAGATTGATTAAGTACTGGTGCTTATGGACTCTACCAATATTGAAAATGATGATGCTAAAGAGATTAGAGAGGACAGGGAGAATAGGGGAGATCTCGAAGGCCTTTACGATCTGGCTATACCCTTGAGCATGCCGATTACCGTTATACGCGAGCTGGTGGAGAAGTTCGATGTCGAGCCTGTATTGCGGCCGGGTAAGATGGATATGACCGGCGAGGTGATGGACAGAGAGATACTGGTGCTTAGGGGGGACCTGGAGACTGTTAAAGCGGTCGAGAAGTACATGTTCGAGGCCCTGGACAGGAAGATTGCAGAATGGAATAGCACTGATAAAGAAGAGAAATATAAGAAGTACTATGAGGAGCAGTCCCGTCTGAGGTTGAAGGAGGTAAAGGATAATCCAGATGCAGTCAGCAACTGGGAGCTTACTTCCGATTGATGGCGATTTCTATCAAGAATCAATCTATCAATACCCATTTGTTCTTTCCCTCCCAGAGCTTCAGGGAATAGAGCTTGATCGATGTGGTCTCCATCTCTTTTTTCAGCCGCTCTGCAATCCACAAAGCGATGCTCTCAGCGGTGGGATTTGGAAGAGTATCATTCAGGCAGCTATGATCCAGCTCCTGCAAGGTGGCCCCAATTATCTTCTTGAGCTGATAGAAGTCGATGACAAAGCCGTCTTCTCCTACCTCCCCTTCCACCACCATCTCCACCTGGTAGGTATGCCCGTGCATGCAGGCGCATTTGCCCTGATAGCCGGGAAGGCTGTGGGCGGCATCGAACTCTGTGGTCAGGCCTAGCTTCATTCCTGAGCGCGCCCCCGCCTTCTGTCTATCTCATCCAGTTGATCGAGCATCTTTCGCAGAGCAGATCTAACTGCATCTGAGAAGCTCACGAACTTCTTTCCCTCTCCTACATGGGCCTGAACATCATCGAAGATGTGCTGGGGTATCTCCACTGTGACCTTGGGCATAAATCCTCTCTATGGAAATCGATCTTGGGCGCAAGCTGGCAAGGCGCCTTCTTGCAGCATGGCCCAAAGAATACTCCAGGCTTATTAATAGCTTTTCATAGCAGCAGATAAGATCCCGATTAATGGGCTCATCGCTTCGTATCCACATCCCCTTAGCACTGGACGGCATCTGCGGGTGCATCCGCCAGAATCCGCAGAGCCTCTGCCTCCATGAAGTGCAGTCTTGCAGGGATGATCAGGATATGTAACGGACCGCCCAGGCTATAGCCCTGCAGACGGGGGAGGAGGTCAGCCTTCACTGAGGCGTCAGGGGCTCCTGCCCTGGCGATGCCCACAGCAATCGCCTCCATAAGACCGCTTTCTCCTGCATTGGCCTCCATCTCCATGAGCAGAGCTGTCCCCTCATTCGCCGTCATGTACCTCTCAACCGGCTCCATCTGGATGTCGAGGAATAGCATGGTATGGAGATTGCGCTCCTGGTTCTCCCTCAACACCTGGTATGGTGTCTGGGGAATGATCCTGCGGCCCCGGGAGACGTAGGGGAAGGGAATGGTGGTTGATCGGCCGAAACGGTAGTTTTGCAGTCCGCACAGGCCGGATACGGCAGTGACAATGGAGCTGGAATGAATCACAGAGGCCTCAATGCCCATCTTGATCGCTCTGAGCCTCAGGTCCAGGTGGGTGGTGGAGACCATGGCATCGCCCCCGGAGAGAAAGACTATATCCTTATTTCGGCCTTCCTCCAGCCAGGATGGGTCCACCTCTACCTCCTGTCGCGAGAGGGGATGGATCTTTCGCCCATAGAGCGCTTCCATCTTCTCCAATGTGGTTCCCATCAGCCGGGAGGTATAGAACTCGGCGTAGATGCAGTCTGCGGCGCGGACCGCCTCCAGGCCTTTGAGAGATATATCTCTTTCATCATAAAGTCCGAGACCAACAAAGTGGAGCATGGTTATTCCTGGGGTCGCCGGTTTAAAAAACTCCCTCTGGAGGCAGTTCGTCAGATCTATATTCCATCCCTGTAGAGATGGAGGTATGATTGGCAGGACAACTCAAGTAGTCGATTGCCGGGAGAGCATGGGCCTGGCCAAGGGGGGCGGACTGGCCCAGAGGGGCACACTCTCTGAGGCGACAAAACCGGATGTAATCGCTATAGCCATGTCACCGGGGCGGCGACATATTACCAAGCCCGTCTGCGAGATGACATATGGCCTGCGCAGGGAGGGGATCCAGACCAGCGTTCTGGTTTTAGAGGCAGGGACCGGGGTTCCGGAGAGCTTTCCTCAGGGGTCGCGAGGTTACGGCCCGACCTTCGGCCTTTCCGAGAAAGAGGTAGAGCAGATAGCGCGCCATAAGATCGCCGTCTTCCATCTGGGAAACGTGCGATCCCATGTGATCTTTAAGGCGAAGGAGATCCTCTCTCAGGTGGACATTCCCGCAGTAGTGGTGGCCCAGTGTCCCATGGACCTGGAGGACTTCGCTAAAGAGGGGGTGAAGACCAGGTTGGTCAAGCCCTCCCGCCAGAAGACGCAGACCCTTGGGGAGGTGGTGGATCTTGTCACCGGCATCACCAGAGGGGCGACCTGCAATCGGGTCAAGCTCAACCAGCTGGCCAAGGTTTTAAACAAGCATCTGGCAGAGATAAGCGAGCGCGAAGCGCGAGAACTGGCCAAAAAGCAGAAGCGATGAATGGATTTTAATACTATTTTTTCATAGGGATGGCGCGAATGAAGCTGATGGTGATTTTAGGGGACGGTATGGCCGATCTCCCCCTGGGGGAGCTGCAGGGAAAAACTCCCCTAAAGGTGGCAAAAAAGCCCAATATGGACCTACTGGCACGGCTGGGGAGAATCGGACTGGCATTGACAGTCCCGGATGGATTTCCACCGGGCAGCGACGTAGCCAACCTCTCAGTGGTCGGTTACGATCCTCGCAGGTATTATACCGGCCGCGCTCCTCTGGAGGCGGCCTCCATGGGAGTGCATCTAGGTGAGAGTGATATCGCTTTTCGCTGCAACCTGGTCACCATAGAAGATGGCATAATGAGAGATTACAGTGCCGGGCACATCAGCACCGGAGAGGCCAGTGAGCTGATCGAGGCAATAAAGCCCCTGATGCCGAATGAGAGATTGTATGCCGGTGTTAGCTACCGACATCTCCTGGTCCTGCAAAAGGGGGCGGGAGCAGTCTGCACCCCGCCTCATGACATCAGCGACCAGCCGGTGGCTGACTATCTGCCCCAGGGAGAGGACGCAGAGGTGCTTTTAGAGCTTATGGAGTCGGCAAAATCGGTGCTGTCCGGCCATCCGGTGAACCGGAAAAGGATCCAAGAGAATAAGAGGCCAGCCAATGCCATCTGGCTGTGGGGCCAGGGTCCAGGACCATCGATGCCCTCCTTCCTGAGCCTATACGGCCTGACCGGGGCCATGATCTCTGCCGTGGATCTCCTCCGGGGCATCGCCGTTTATGCCGGATTGGAGGTGATAGAGGTTCCCGGAGCCACGGGAACGATTGACACCAACTACTCCGGCAAGGTGAAGGGAGCTCTTGAGGCTCTCTCCCGTCACGACTTCGCCTATCTGCATGTCGAGGCCCCGGACGAGGCCAGCCACGAGGGCGACCTGGAGGGGAAGATCCGGGCTATTGAGCTTCTGGACCAGATGGTGGTGGGACCGGTGATCGAGGGGCTGGAAAAGAGCGGAGAGGACTGGCGCATTCTCCTCCTGCCAGATCATGCCACCCCCATATCCATCAGGACCCATAGCCGGGATCCGGTTCCTTTTGTCATCATGGGACGGGGCATCGAGCCGGACGGCTTAGACCGCTTTGATGAGCAGTCGGCGGAGCAGGGTGGATATGGCAGGGTCGATGCAACCGCTCTAGTCCGAATGCTGGCCGCATAATGGCTCTGCTGGATATGGATAAGCTGGATCGCTTTCGAGGCTGTCTGTTGGGGGGTGCAGCAGGGGACGCACTGGGGATGCCTACAGAAGGGTATACAGCAGGAGAGATCCAATCCATTTTCGGTCGGATGGTGGATATGATGCCCCCTCCGGAGGGGCATTTTCATGCTGGCCTCCGGGCCGGCCAGTTCACCGATGATACAGAAGAGACTCTGCTCCTCGCCGAGTCGCTCATTGAGCACTCCGGCTTCTCAGCAGACGGTTTTTCCAGCAAGCTCGCCAGTTGGGGATCTAGCTGGTGCCTGAATGAGCGGCTCTGGAGCGGAGTGGGATTTGCCACCCGTTCTGCAATAATGAGCATGATCGCTGGCACCCCCTGGCAGGAGTCGGGCATCAGCATCCCCACATGCGGATCAGCCATGCGCGCGGCTCCCATCGGTCTATTATATCATTCCGACCTGGACCTGGTAAGAAGCTATGCCGATCTGCAGAGCCTGCCCACCCATTCCGCACCCGCCTCTCGGGCAGGAGCGGTCGCTGTAGCAGTGGGCGTCGCCCTCTGTCTTATTGACCTCCCCAAGGAGACAATCCTTGAGAGTGCCGCCCGCCAGGCTGGCCGGGTGGATCGGGAACTGGCAGAGCGGCTCATTTGGGTCCAATCCCTTCTCGATCTTCCGCCGGAGGAGGCCAGGGGCCGGATCAGAAATTCTCCTCTGTCTAAAGAGACGGTGGTATCTGCTTTTTACTGCTTTTTGCGATTCCGGCCGGAGGAGGGGCTGATTGCTGCAGCCAGCGGCGGAGGTGACACCGATTCTATCGCCTCCATCGCTGGAAACCTATTTGGCGCAGCTTATGGAACCAGATGGATACCGCAGCGCTGGCTCGTGAGCCTCGAGCAGAAGGAGAGGATTGAAGGCATCGCAAAGGAGCTTTTCCATCTATGTGAATCCTGCTGTCCCCAATAGGCGCGGCGAATTTATATCAGTAGCTCTCTGGGAACCTTCATGATAGATGTAGGAATTATCGGTGGATCGGGCTACACCGGTGGGGAGCTCTTGCGTCTCCTTGCAAACCATCCCGAGGTCGATGTGAGACTTGTCACCTCCCGCAAGCTCTCGGGAAAGCCTGTGAGCCTGGTTCATCCTCATCTTAAGAGCATTTACGCTTTGAATTTCGAGGCGCTCAACGCGAAAGAGGCGGCTGAGCGCTGCGATATAATCTTCACTGGGGTTCCCCATGGGACGGCAATGGATTGGGTGCCCGATCTCCTGGATGCCGGGACGAGGGTGATCGATCTATCCTCCGATTACCGCCTGCCAGTGGATGTGTTCGAGAAGACCTATGGCATGAAACACCGCGCTCCAAGGGATGCTATCTTTGGCCTGCCGGAGCTTCATTCTGAGGTGGCAGAGGCAAAGCTTATCGGTAACCCTGGTTGCTATCCTACGGGAGCCATCCTGGCCTTGGCACCTCTCGCCCATGCTGGGCTGGTGGATCGGGTGGTCTATGACTCCAAATCGGGGATCTCTGGCGCAGGCATTGAGCCTACGGAGACCAGCCACTATCCCAATATGTCCCAGAATGTTATTCCCTATAAGATCACTACCCACAGGCATGTCCCAGAGATAAAGCAGGAGCTTGGGCTTCTCTCGCCTGGGATCAAGGTGAACTTCACCCCCCATGTCATTCCCTCAGTCCGCGGTATTCTGACCACTGCTCACGTATTTGCCAAAGAGGGGGCAGAGACCACCCTGCAGGATCGTGAGGCTGTGGCCCGGATATACCGGGATTTCTATAAAGATGCCCCCTTCGTCCGCATGGCAGATGTCGTTCCCCGCCTTGGCGCTGTCCGGGGATCCAACTTCTGCGATATAAGCTTCGAGCCGGAGAAGGGCAGCGACAGAATCGTGGTAGTATCCGCCATAGACAACCTGGTGAAGGGCGCATCCGGCCAGGCCATCCAGAACATGAATCTCATGGCGGGACTGGATCAGAGGACTGGGTTGTGGTTCCCGGGAATGGCGCCTTAAAAGAGGCAAACGGAGACGTGGTGGATACAAATGAAGGTCAGAGATGTGATGAACGTCATGCCGGTTTCGGTGCAGGCATCGGCGAACGTGAGCGAGGCAGCCAGGCTCCTCAGGGAAAACAAGATCAGCGGGATGCCGGTTTTAGATGGTGAGAGGCTGGTGGGAATTGTATCAGAGTCGGACCTTCTCCGTCTCTTATCGGTGGAGGACGAGTCTGAGGGGAGTCTGTGGCTCCCCAGCCCCTTCGAGATATTCGAGGTCCCCTTTCGGGACCTGGTGAAATGGGAGCGGATGCGGTCCAGTTTGAAAGAGATCCCCGAAAAGGAGGTTGCTGATGTGATGAGCCGGAACCTGCATGAGATCGGGCCGGACGACTCCATAGAGGAGGCAGCAAGCATTATGACCCGCCACCGGATCAACCGCCTTCCGGTGGTCGAGGACGGTCGGTTGGTAGGGATAGTGACCCGTGGCGATATCATATCCGGTCTGGGGATGGCCCATGCAGAGGATTAAGGGCGGGATATGCGCCATTGACGGGGTGCGCGCCTGCGGAGTGCGGGCGGGCAAGTACGGCCTGGCTCTAATTGCTGCTTCTGGAACAGCAGCCGGCATGTTCACCACCAACCGGGTAAAGGCTGCTCCGCTGGCTGTCACCGCAGAGCATCTGGCCAAAGGCCATCTGGATGGCATAATCGCTAATAGTGGCTGCGCGAACGCCTACACCGGGCCGCAGGGGGTCGAAGATGCGAGGATGATGGCCTCTCTATTGGCCGGATTTCTGAAGAGCGATGAGGAGCGGATCGCCGTGGCCTCGACTGGGGTCATAGGCCGTTATATGGATATGGATATCATCGGCCGCCTCTTCGAGGAGGCAAGAGGGCGCTTGAGGTCTGATGGGGAGGCCGGCCTGGAGGCGGAGAGGGCGATCATGACCACCGACACCAGGGAGAAGGAGGTAGCTGTAGAGCACCAGGGACTCCGGGTGGCAGGAATAGTCAAGGGTGCGGGCATGATCGAGCCTAATATGGCTACTATGCTATGCTTTCTATTTACCGATGCCGACTTCTCCCCGGAAGTGCTCAAGAGCTGCCTGGCTGATGCCGTCCGGGATAGCTTCAATATGCTCACCGTGGATGGAGATACAAGCACCAATGATATAGTCCTCCTCACCGCGACCGGTCGGGCGCAGGGCAGGATAGAGGACTTCCAGCAGGCTTTGCGGTACGTCTGCGTGGATCTCGCCCGCCAGATGGCCAGGGACGGGGAGGGGGCGAGCAAATTCTTCGAGACCCTGGTTACCGGGGCCCGCAATGAGGCTGATGCCCGGCTGGCGGCCAAAGCGGTGGCAAAGAGCAGTCTGGTTAAGACTGCAGTCTATGGGGCGGATCCCAACTGGGGAAGGATCATCTGCGCTGTGGGCTACTCCGGGGCGGAGATGAATCCGGACCTGGTCACCTTGGGGCTGGAAGGCTCGGGGCTGAAGGTCGATCTCGTCTGGAAGGGCCGGATCGCAGAGGAGGTTCTGGACAAGGCCCGAGAGATCATGTCCGGGGAGGAGATCATAATAAACATCGACCTGGGCCTGGGAATGGGGAGCGCGCGCAGCTTTGGCTGCGACTTGACCCATGAGTATGTGAATGTGAACGCCAACTATACCACCTGATATGTTCCGGGATCAGCGTTTGGGGGAGATCAGCGAGGACATTCTCGATTATCTGTCCAGCCGTAAGGCTGATCAGAGGATATTCCTGGCCGATCTGCTGGTGGACAGGGCCCACCTGGTGATGCTGAAAGAGATGGGCCAGATATCCGAAGAGGTCGCATCGAAGATCATTGCTGCTCTGGATGAGATCGAAGAGGGATCTGCCCTTGGGGCTGGAGAGGATGTTCATGAGGCCATTGAGGCGGCAGTCATTGCTCTGGTGGGTCCTGAAGGGGGGCGAATGCATACCGGCCGCTCTCGTAACGATGAGGTGGCGACATGCATTCGCATCGCACTGAGGGATGATCTGCTCGATCTGATGGACGGGGAGCTCTCTTTCATCAAGACGCTCGTCCGCCTGGCGGCGAATCACAGGGAATCCGTCATCCCTGGGTTCACTCACACCCAGCATGCTCAGCCCACCACCCTGGCCCATCATCTACTGGCCCATGCCGATGCTGCCCTTCGGGATCTGGATAGGCTAAAGGATGCCTATAGGAGGGTCAATAAGAGCCCCCTGGGCGCAGCTGCCTTCGCATCCACTGGATTTGATATCGATCGTGCCCGGACTGCTGATCTCCTGGGATTTGACAGCCTGGTGGAGAACAGCATGGATGCCGTCTCCAGCCGGGATTTCGTCCTGGAGGTCCTGGCGGCACTCTCCATTGCCATGGTCAATTGCAGCCGCCTGGCAGAGGAGTTGATCCTCTGGTCCTCATCCGAGTTCGGCTATCTGGAATTGGACAACCTCTATGCTACCACCAGCTCCATCATGCCCCAGAAGAAAAATCCGGATACTGCGGAGCTGGCCCGCGCCAAGACCGGCTCGGTGATAGGATCTCTAGTGGCCGCTTTATCCATCTGCAAGGCTCTGCCAATGAGCTATAACCGGGACCTCCAGGAGGTGACGCCCCATCTATGGCGAAGCCTGGACTGGACGCTGAGCACAGTTAGGATCCTGGATGGATGCCTATCCTCATCGAGGTTCAACCTTGAGCATCTGAAAGAGAGTTCAGTCTTGGGTTTTTCCACCGCCACCGAGCTGGCCGACTCACTGGTGAGAATCACAGGAATGCCATTTCGCACCGCTCATAGTATCGTGGGCCGGATCGCGGCCGGAAAGGGTGAGCCCACAATGAGGACCTTAGATGAGATCAGTCTGGAGATCTGGGGGTCTCCTGCCAGCGAACGGGGCTTCTCCAATGACCATCTGCTGAGGGCGTTGGACCCGGTGAGCAATGTGGCTCTCCGGGCAAACATTGGCGGCCCTGCTCCGGAGGAGACTGCAAGGATGATTGAAGAGAGGATGAGACTGATCGCAGAGGAGGAGAAGAATCTGGCCGGAATGCGAAGTCGAGTGGACGGAGCGATTGAGGTTCTGCGGGCCATAGGGCGGTCGGATGTCCTAAGGGACTCGAAAGGTGATTGATAATCATGAGCACACTGGTAACGGGCGGCGCGGGTTTTATCGGCTCGAATCTGGTTGAGGATCTCTTGCGGGCAGGAGAGGATGTGCTTGTACTGGATAATATGCACACCGGAAGCGCTGAGAACCTGGCGGGTTTGGAAGGCCGCCTGGAGCTGATCCAGAAGAGCTGCAACGATCTGTCCACCCTGGATATTCATCCCCAGAAGATCTACCATCTGGGAATACCCTCATCCTCGCCCATGTACAAGAGGAATCCATGCCTGGTGGGGGAGGCCATTAACGGCTTTATCTCGATCTATGAGCTGGCCCGAAGGTCAGGATCGAGGGTGGTCTATGCCTCTTCTTCCTCCCTTTACAATGGCATTCTTCCTCCCCACCGCGAGGATATGGCCATTGGGGTGACCGACTACTACACCGAGGCCAGGCTGGCCATGGAGCGGATGGCAGAGCTTTATCAGAGGCTTTACGGCATAGCCTCGGTGGGCTTGAGGTTCTTTTCCGTTTACGGTCCCCGGGAGGAGGCAAAAAAGCAGTATGCGAACATGGTCACTCAGTTCCTCTGGGATATGAAAGCGGGCAAAAGGCCGCTTGTATACGGAGATGGCACTCAGACCAGGGATTTCACCTATGTTCTGGATGTGGTGCGGGCAATGCGGCTGGCCATGGATTCGGACTACCATGGGATACTGAATGTGGGAACGGGCGAGGCCTGGAGCTTCAATGAGGTGATAGAGCTCTTGAACCGGATGATGGATCTGTCCCTGGAAGCTCAGTACACCGAAAATCCTATAAAAAACTATGTCCTGCAAACCCTGGCTGATACCGCCAAAGCGGAAAGGACGATTGGATTCCGGTCGAGGTTCGGCCTGAAAGAGGGAATCGGAGAGCTGATCCGGTTCTACTGAGGTCAGATAATAATCGCGAATCATGAATTTTCTGCCGCCATGAATCTGTTATCTTTATACCATAACGTCGATCTGGAGAACCGCAAGACTGTACTGGACCTGATCGAGGTGAACGAGAGGGCGAAGATAATGGATTTGGGGTGCTCTGATGGCGAGTTTGCCCTGAGGATTGCCCAGAAGGCGAAAACGTTGAACATCTTCGGAGTCGAGTTTTTAAAGGAGGCTGCGCAGCGGGCCAGGAGCCGAGGAATCAGAGTCTGCCAGGCGGATCTGAACGAAATCCTGCCCCTGGCAGCAGAGAGCTTTGATGTCGTTCATGCCAATCAGGTGCTTGAGCACCTGTCCGAGACAGATCGGTTCATCAAAGAGGTTCACAGAATTCTCAAGCCCGGTGGTTATGCTGTCATATCTACACCCAATCTCGCCGGTCTGCATAACATATTATCCTTAGTTTTTGGCAAGCAGCCGTTCACTGCCCATGTGAGCAATGAGGTGATTGTGGGCAACTCTCTGGACCCCAAATGCGGAATGCTTCATGCGAGCAGGGGTGAGGTTCATTTGAGGATCTTCACCCCAGAATCTCTGCGAGAGCTGTTCAGGTACCATGGATTTGATGTGGAGCAACTGATTGGAGTGGGGTATTATCCCTTTCCCGGTCCGTTGGCCTCTGTTCTCTCGAGGCTGGATAAGACTCATTCCGTCTATCTGACAATGAAAGTGCGCAAGGCAATAAAAATGATCTAACATAAGGCAGGAGACATGAAAATACTGCAGACCCCGGCGAGGATCTTTGCCACCGGTGGAGTGGAGAGCTATGTTCGCAACCTCTCCAGAGAGCTCGTCGGGATGGGGCATGATGTGGGGGTGATATGCGCGGACGGGCCGGGGGAAAACGATATTGATCAGCGTATTCACACAAAAACACAGAAAAGCAGGGGAAAAATGGCCAATACCAGCATCACTCCATATCTGCCCCTGGCCTTGTATAGGGAGGATTTCGATATCCTTCACACTCATCTTCCCACTCCCTGGAGCGCTGACTGGAGCGGCCTGATCTCGCTGTTAAAGAAAAGGCCTCTTGTCCTGACGTATCATAATGACATAGTCGGTGAAGGATGGGCAGGGCAGATCGCCTGGATCTACAACAAAACCGCTCTTAAGCTGCTCTTGAAGTCCGCCGGCGGCATCATTGTGACCAGGAACCGATATGTTTCGCCATATCTTAAGGAATATGCCGGTAAGGTCTTCTTCGTACCCCTGGGCATAGACGTTGAGGCCTTCAGGCCCAAGGAGGCTCCCCCGAAAGGCGATATTTTTTTCCTCAGCGTCCTGGATGAGTTCCATCGGTACAAAGGGCTGGAGGTCCTCTTTGCTGCCTTGAAGATCATGAAGCAAGAATTGCCCGATGTGCGACTGGTGGTGGGAGGGAGGGGCTGTATGCTCGACTGTTATAGGGGTATGGCCGACTCTCTGGGCATCGGTGATAACGTAAGCTTCGCTGGCTTTATCCCCTCCGAGAAGCTCATCGAGTACTACAATGGATGCAAGCTTTTTGCCCTCCCCTCCACCGATCCCAGGAGGGAGGGTTTTGGGATCGTTCCCCTGGAGGCTATGGCCTGCGAAAGGCCGGTGGTTGTCACCGAGATCATGGGCATGGCCGGAGACATTAATGAATGTGGGGCAGGAATGGTGGTGAGATGCAATGATAAAGAGGCTCTGACATCGTCCATGCTCGCCATCCTGAAGGATGATGACCTGGCAGGAAGGATGGGAGCCGAAGGCAGGAAGCTCGCAATTGGAAAGTATAGCTGGCGAAGAGCAGCAGAGCAGATTGAAAGGGTCTACCGGGAATTGCTCTAGAGATGGAATTGATTAGCGTAATCGTGCTGAATTATAATGGCAAAGGATTCTTGGATGGCTGCCTCTCCTCCCTTGCCTCCCAGACCTATTCAGATTTTGAAGTGATAGTGGTGGATAATGGATCGAGGGACGGCAGTCCTGAGTATGTTAAGGAAAATTATCCCTGGGTCAGGCTGGCCAAAAACGATGAGAACCTGGGGTTTGCCGGTGGAACCAATGTCGGAATAAGGGCAGCGAAAGGGGAATTCGTCATCACCCTGAACAACGATTCCAGGGCGGACAGCCGATTCATAGAGGAGCTGATCAAGCCCATGGCCGATCCCGAGGTCGGAGTCTGTGCTGCAAAGATGCTGTTTCCCGATGGGCGCATCAACTCTGCCGGGATATGCATCTCCAGGAGCGGAGCTGCCTGGGACCGGGGGATGTTCGAGCCGGATCGAGGGCAGTATGAATTCGTGGAAGAGGTATTTGGAGCCTGTGCGGGAGCGGCGCTCTACAGAAGGGAGATGCTGGATGAGATCGGTCTTTTCGATGAGGATTTCTTTCTATACCTGGAGGATGTGGATCTGGCCTTTCGGGCCCGTCTGGCCGGCTGGAAGTGCTTATATGTGCCTGGTGCCAGGGTAATTCACCACCATGGAGGAACTGCCGGAGTGGGATCGGATCTGGCCGTCTATTATGGCAACAGGAATATTGTATGGTATCCGATCAAGGATTTTCCGTTCAGGCTTCTGATCACCTCTCTGCCTTTTATAGTGGCCAGAAATTTGGCAGTTATCCCCTACTATGCTCTGCGCGGCCAGGGTGGGGTCATCCTTAAATCGAAGCTCGATGCTCTGAAGGGCGTCGTAAAGATGATGGAAAAGCGAAAGGATGTCGTGTGCCGGGCAGATTATTCCCAGATCAAGAGATTCGTTGAGATCTGGGGCAGGATGAAGGGGCATTAGGATAAAGAGGTATTAAGATGTGGATCTTTGAATATAGGGAGCTGATCAAGATTCTCACCATCAGCGACCTTAAGGTAAAATACCAGAGCTCCGTTTTGGGCTTTGCCTGGTCGCTCTTGAATCCGCTTCTTATGATGCTGGTCCTCTATCTGGTATTCAGTAATGTGTTCAATGCTAATCAGGACAATTTCGCTCTTTACCTGCTGATCGGCATCGTAAGCTGGCGATTCATGGCCATAGGAAGCTCAGCTGCCATGGGGGCTATCGTGGGCAAACCCAGCCTGGTGAACAAGATCTATATCCCACGCCAGGTTCTGGTGACGAGCGTGGTTCTGTCCAACCTGATAAGCTCAATTCTGGAGTTCCTGGTGCTTGTGCCCCTGCTCATTATCCTTGGCGCGGGAATCTCGCCTTATATCCTGCTCTTCCCTTTTATACATATGATTTATTTCCTTATCGTATATGGAATAAGCTTAATCCTGGCAGCTCTTTATGTCTATTACCGTGATCTTAACCAGATATGGGATGTGCTCATTCAGATCGGATTTTTCCTCTCGCCGATAGTCTATCCCCTCAGCACTGTGCCGCCGAAGTATCTGGACTATTATATGCTCAATCCCATGACCGCATTGATACAGATGTATAGGGATGTGCTGCTCTACCATCAACTGCCTGCACCGCAGGATGTGGCCGTAACAATTGCAGCTGGTCTGTTCATCATGGTTGTTGGCACTTTAGTCTTCAAGAAGCTGGAGCGTAGGTTTGCGGAGGAGATCTGAATATGTCTCTGCCTCTCGCCGAGATCAATAAGGGCCTGGATAAGTTGAACCTGGTGAAGGGCGGCATAGGCCGGGGGACTAACGGCAATGCAATAGTGGTGGAGGGCATCTCCAAGAATTTTAGAATACCGAAAGAGAAGAAGCTCACCGTCTTCGAGCACCTGGCCGGGCTGGTGGGGAGAGGCACCAGCTCTTATGATGAGTTCATGGCCCTGCAGGATGTCAGCTTCGCTGTAAAACATGGCGAGACCTTTGGGGTGATCGGGCCCAACGGCTGCGGCAAGAGCACTCTGCTTAAGGTTCTGGCGGGAGTTCTCTATCCGGATAGCGGCAGAGTGGAGATAAACGGAAAAATCGCGCCTTTTCTGGAATTGGGAGTCGGCTTTCAGCCGGAGCTCTCCGCCCGGGATAACGTCTACCTATACGGGGCGATAATGGGCCTGACCCATAAGGAGGTAGACCAGAGATACGATGAGATAATGGAGTTCTCTGAGCTGCAACGCTTCGAGAACATGAAGCTGCGCAACTTCTCCTCGGGGATGTATGTGCGGCTGGCCTTTGCCACTGCCATCCAGACCAATCCGGATGTCATTCTGGTGGATGAGGTCTTATCGGTGGGGGATGAGTCCTTCCAGAAGAAATGCAGCGATAAGATAGATGAGATTCGCAAAGCGGGCAAGACCATCCTCCTGGTCTCTCACTCTTTGGCCACGGTGCGTTCGCTATGCAGTCGCTGCATGCTCATGAACCGCGGCCAGGTAGTGGCCTTGGGGGAGACTGGGGGGGTCTTGGCGGAGTATGAAAGGATGAGGGGGGCCGGCACATAAGGCATATGAATGAGTCCCCTGGAAGGAGAAGGGATGCAGCTATGGCCAGACAGCCGGTGATTCTGTCACAAAAATCCTCTCTGCCTGGAGAGATATCCACTTTTCGTCTCCGGTCTCCATCTCGATGTCTGGCAGTATGATGAGCTCGCAGGCGCTGGCGGATTGACAGCACAGATGCATGCTATCGCCTCTCAATATCAAAATCCAGAACGCTCAGGCGCTTAAACAGCCATGGTTTGAGGTAGTGCAATATAACTGGGCAAAGCCTAATTATTATGCTGTATTACTGTAGAAAAATTTATATAACTTAAGAGAATTCTGATCCACACCTTAAATCAGGGAATTGACATTAAGGAGAATAAAAAATGAAAAAACAACTACTTGCAGGGATTTTTGGCATCTTTCTTGCCATCACATTCCTCGGCACAGCCCTTGCCGAAGAGGAGAACGCCAGCACGACAGATCTCCAGATCGCCATAACCTCCGCCAACTTCGTGGCCACCAGTCCGGAGAAGGAGAACCTGGATGATGAGTGGGTAGAGATCACCAACAAAGGCTCTTCAGACGTGAACATGGCCGGATGGACTCTAGCCGATGCGCAGAACCACACCTATACCTTCCCCGACTTCGCCCTTGCTGCCGGGGCTAAAGTTGTCGTGCACACGGGCGAGGGAGACGACGATACAGAGAACCTCTTTTGGGACCGGAGCACATCCATCTGGAACAACAGCGGCGATCTGGCCGTCCTGTTGGATCCCGAGGGCAACATGGTCTCCCAGTACCCCGAGGACGAGGCCTGAGGCCTCACGTTTTTTCTTTTATCCCGATTTTGTGGTAGAACAAACCGATTCGACCATCCATTCAGATAAAATTTGGCTCTTCGCTGAATTATGTGGAGCCTAAAATTTATCTAGCTAAACTGTCCATTTTCTCCCAGGAGGCAGAGCTTCTGAGTCGAATTCATGGTTTGGTCCTGGCTTTTCTTTTTTTTATAATCGGATTATCGGCAGGGATCCCTGATGATAGAATCATTCCGGCGGAAGATGTTTTAGAGGTCATCAAGTCTGGCAAGCCAGCGGAATTTAAAAATTGCACTATTGAAGGTGATTTGAGCCTCAAGGGAATGACGATTGAGCCGCCAGTCTATTTTGATCAGGCAGTCTTTCGGGATTCAGTAGATTTTGACTCAACCATCTTTAATGGAGATGTCCACTTCGGGCACTCGGAATTCCATAAAGATGCCAACTTCATGCGCTCAAAATTCAATGGCCATGCCTACTTCGGAGACTCAGAATTCAAAGATAATGCGAACTTCATTTTCTCTGAGTTCAACGGCCCTGCGAGCTTCATGCTCTCGGAATTCAACGGATCTGCCTACTTTTGGGGCTCGAAATTCAACGGCGATGCCGGATTCATTAATGATCGATTTTATAGAGATACCTACTTTAGCGATGTGGTGTTCAATAAAGATGCCAGTTTCAATGGCAGTCTGTTTAAGGAAGATTTGATCTTCGAGAATGCCACCTTTCATCGCAAGCTCTCGCTGACAAGGACGAGATATGATGAGCTCTTTGTCAGATGGCATGACATTGCAGGGCACCTTGTCTATGACGATGCTGCTTATATGTCTTTGATGAAGAACTTTAACGGCCTGGGCTATTTCGAGGATCATGATAGCTGCTACTTCCAGTACCGGAAGGAGCATAGAGCAGAGCCTTGGCCCGCGGCAAATGCGGGAGAAGAATGGCTCAGGAAGCTCATAGACTATCCGCTGGAATGGTTTTATGGATATGGCACAAAGCCGTTCAATGCGCTTCTCTTCTCGATCGCCATTGTTCTGGTCTATGCCTTATTCTGGTGGAGACAGGGGCTTGGCGGTCCCAACGATATGACGCCATCCGTTCTGCCGGGGGGCGAAGAGTGGATTGATAATGATATCTTAGATATCCTGGGCTTCAGCTTCACAGTCTTTCTATCCGGCACGAGGCTATTTATCGATCCCCCTCTCCTGCCGATAATACAAGGAAGATCCAGATTCTGGACAAAATGGGCTTTCATTTTTGAGAGGCTGCTCGGAGCGTTGTTTTCCATATTGTTATTCATCGCCATCTGCGGAACAATAGTGAGATCCTCTTAGGTGGCGCCATAGATATGGCTCCGAAAGAGATATATTTGCTCATCTCTCTTTCGCAGCAGTTGAGGAGATCAGTGCGCAAGATACAGGAGGTCAGCCCTTGAAAGAGATACGATTACACGGCCGTGGAGGTCAGGGATCGGTCACGGCAGCTGAGATAATAGCCGTTGCCGCCTTTGAGGATAAGAGGTTCTCTCAGGCATTTCCTGCCTTTGGAGTAGAACGGAGGGGTGCGCCGGTTATGGCCTTTGCCCGAATAGCCGATAAACCCATCCGAGTGAGGAGCCAGATATACGAACCAGACTATGTCATCGTCCAGGACGTGACCCTTTTGGACGTGGTCGATGTGGCCAGTGGACTCAAACCGGACGGCAAGATAATAATCAACACCGACCGTTCAGGTGAGCAGCTCAAGCTTGACACAAAGGCCGAGGTCATCACCATCGATGCCACCAAGATCGCCATGGAGGTTTTGGGAAGGCCCATTGTGAACACCACAATGCTGGGCGCATTCTGCGGTGCCAGCGGAGAGGTGGGGCTGGAGAGCCTGAACAAAGCCATATCCGAGCGTTTCCGGGGAGAATTGGGGAAGAAAAACCTGCTGGCCATTAAAACAGCCTACGAGAGGGTTTCTTGATGGAAATTAAGGCTGGTAAACTGGTAGATCCGTGCAGCACCAGAATAACGAAGACCGGTGCCTGGCGGACTTTTGTGCCCGTTGTCGATCATAAGGCATGTATAAAATGCAGCCTCTGTGCGATCTACTGTCCAGAGGGCTGCATCCACCAGGTGGATGGGCAGTTTGTCCCTGACCTGGATTACTGCAAAGGCTGCAGCGTGTGTGCCAATGAATGCCCACGCATGGCGATTACCATGGTCTTGGAGGATAAGTGATGAGCAAAGGAAGCGATAGCAGTATGCCCCAGAATACTGCAAATATGAGAGTGGTTGAGGGCTCCTATGCAGTGGCCCATGCGGTCATGTGTTGCCGGCCGGATGTGATCTCCGCCTATCCCATTACCCCTCAGACCCATATTGTGGAAAACCTCTCCCAGTTGGTGGCTGATGGCGAGCTGGACAGCGCATTCCTGACGGTTGACTCCGAGTTCTCGGCGCTCTCCCTCCTGGTCGGCTCCACCGCATGCGGCGGCAGAGGCTACTCCTCGACCACCAGCCAGGGATTGGCTCTGATGTACGAGGTCCTCTACAACGTCTCAGGCATGAGGCTTCCCATTGTGATGACCGTGGCCAACCGCGCCATTGGGGCTCCCCTGAACATCTGGAACGACCAGCAGGATTCCATTGGCGCTCGCGACGTGGGATGGCTGCAGATCTATGTGGAGAATGTGCAGGAAGCAGTGGATGCCACCCTTCAGGCCTATAAGATCGCCGAAGATCCGGAGATCAGGACTCCGATCATGGTCTGCATGGACGGGTTCATCCTCACCCATGTCTACGAGCCGGTGGAGCTCCTGGACAAAGAGAAGGCAAGGGAATTTCTGCCTGATTTCAAGCCGGCAAACATCCTGGACCCGAACAATCCCCTTACCTTTGGAGCCTTCGCCGATCCATCCACCTATACGGAGTTCCGCTATCAGCAGTTCGAGGCCCATCAAAAGGCGCTGGAAAAGATAGAGCAGGTGGCCAGGGACTTCGAGAAGGCCTTTGGCCGATATTACGGTGGGCTCATAGACAGCTATTACGCCGATGATGCAGAGGTGGTTTTAGTCACTTTGGGCTCAGTCATCGGCACCGTCAAGGATGCCATCGATGAATTGAGGGCAGAGGGCCTCAAGGTGGGCCTGATCAAGATCAGATGCTATCGGCCTTTCCCGGTTGCAGCCCTGCGCAAGGCCCTGTCCGGCGCCAAGGTGATCGCGGTGTTGGAGAAGGATGTCGCCATAGGAAGCGAGGCTGGTCTGCTGACGGATCTCAAGGCAGCATTCTATAACACCCAGATCAGAACGCCTATTATCGGCTTTGCCGCCGGTCTGGGAGGTCGGGACATCACTCTCAAGGACATAAGAAAGATAGTAGAGAAAGCCCTTGCCGCCGAGAAGGGAATCGAGTGCGAGTTCGAGTTCCTGGATCTGAGAAAGGAGATTCTTTAGGAGGCTTCTAAAAATGGAAAGATCTTTGCTGGCACCGGGCCACCGGGCCTGTGCGGGATGCGCCATGCCCACCACCATCAGGCTGGTCTTGGATGCGGCCGGGCCGAATACCATTGTGGTCTCGCCCACCGGCTGCCTGGAGGTTGTCACCACCCCCTTCCCGGAGAGCGCCTGGTGCGTTCCCTGGATTCACTCCCTGTTCGAAAACCCAGCTGCAGTGGCCTCTGGCGTGGAGGTCATGCTCAAGCGCCGGGGCCGGGATACCAATGTTGTGGTGATAGGAGGAGACGGGAGCACATTCGATATCGGTATGGGCTCGAACTCCGGCATGTTCGAGCGCGGCCATAAGGTGCTTTATGTCTGCTATGACAACGAGGCTTATATGAACACCGGAGTGCAGCGCAGCGGCTCCACGCCCTTCTGCGTTCACACCACCACCACCCCATCAGGATCAGAATCGATGGGTAATCCCCGGCCCAAGAAGGATATGCCGGCCATCGCCCTGGCTCATGGTGTGCCCTATGTGGCTACCGCCTCAGTGGCCTATCCGGTGGACCTGAGAAGGAAGGTCAAGGAGGCTCTAAAGGCCAATGGACCATCCTATATCCAGGTCAACGCTCCCTGCATCACTGGCTGGACATTCGATGCTGGAACCATGATTGAGCTAGCTCGTCTCGCAGTGGAGACTGGCCTGTGGCCCCTCACGGAGTATGTCGATGGAAAGCTGGTGGGGGTGAAGAAGATCCGCCGACCCAAACCTGTCGAGGAGTATCTCCGCCTGCAGGGCCGCTACAAGCATCTCTTCAAGAAGCCCAATGGCGCGGATATGTTGAAGCATATCAAAGCACTGGCAGATGGAAACATCGCCAGGTATAACCTGGTTGATTGAAGATGTATGTAGGCCGGATCGTGGTCGCAGGCCGTGCCCAGGGAAGGAGCTTTGTCGCCTACAGAGTCTCCTCCCGCTCTTTTCCCAACCGGAGGGCAGAGGTCCATGATAAATCGATAACAGTTATGCCTTTGGATCCTGCGGACCTGGCGCGGAACCCTTACATCTCCTACAACTGCATTCGGGTGGCAGATGATGTGGCAGTGGTCACCAATGGCACTCATACCGATATGATCACAGAGAGGATAGAGGACGGGCAGAGTCCGGGAGATGCCATGGCCTTGAGCCTGCTCGCTTACGGCCACGAGAGGGATGAGCTGGACACACCCCGCATCGCTGGGGCTGTGCGCGGGAACAGGGCATGGCTGGGGATCGCCAGGAAGGACGAGCTCCGGGTGCAGCAGTTCAGGTTGGATGAGGACCAGGCCTTAATGGTGGCGACATATGAGAAGACCAATTTCGAGGATGTCTCGATGTCGGCCTGGGATGTGGCCGGGATAGCCCGCAAAGCCTATGATCTCTCCTTTGAGAGGCCGGTCTGCGCGGCTGCTGCCCTGGCTTGCTCTGCTGAGCCTAATGGGGGATTTATTCTCGCGGCATATAATCCGGATTGAAAGGCACCGGAAGTGAACTTTGAGGTGTTGTTTATGGAGATCAATGGTGTGCAAATTGATGATACCTTTGCTGAAGCTTTTCCCATTAAGATGGCAAGGGTGCAGATCACAGCAGTGACAGAGAGGTGGGCACTGGAGGCGGCGAGGGAAGCCACGGGATTTGGAACCTCAGTGATTGGATGTCCTGCCGAGGCGGGCATAGAATGCCTCGTGGATGGAAGAGAGACCGTCGACGGCCGGCCTGGTGTGAACATCCTCTTATGCAACATGGGCTTCAAGAACCTGGAGAACTCATTGCTCATGAGGCTGGGCCAGTGCGTGCTCACTGCGCCCACTGCTGCTGCTTTTAGCGGCATGCATGATGCGGAAAAACAGTTTGATACCGGCAAGAAGCTGAGCTTCTTCGGGGATGGCTACCAGAAGACAGAGGAGATGTTTGGACGAAACATCTGGAAGATACCTCTCATGTCCGGCGACTTCATCATCGAGAACAGCTTTGGAGCGGTCGAAGGAATCGCTGGAGGCAATTTCCTGATACTGGGCCAGAATCAGATGTCCGGCCTGATGGCAGCCGAGGCGGCGATAGACTCCATTCGCAAGGTCAAGGGCGCTATCACCCCCTTCCCGGGAGGTGTCGTCTCCAGCGGATCGAAGGTGGGCTCAAAGTACAAGTTCCTCAAGGCCTCCACCAACTCCGCCTTCTGCACATCGCTCCGGGAGGATGGTGTCTGCGTTCTGGCGGAGGATGTCTCTTGCGTCTTTGAGATAGTGATCAATGGCGTTGACCGGGAGGCCATAGAGAACGCCATGCGGGCGGGAATCCATGCTGCCTGTCAAGTGCCTGGCATTCTGAAGATAACCGCAGCCAATTACGAGGGGAAGCTGGGCATTCATCATTTCCCGCTGCATAGCGTGCTGGAGTAGAGCAAGACCCAGACACATTCTTTTTTTTAGTTTTTATTAAAATATTTGAATCATAGGAGTTGATAGCTCGTGATGGTCGCCCCAGAAATAGCCGATGTTCGGGATCGAATTAAGACCTGGCTTGTACAGGAGGACATATTCAAGGAAGAGGTGCCCAGCGAGAGCCTATACTATCAGATCGCTGCTGAATATCCTGCCCGGTCAGGCAGGCATTTGAGCATCATTCAGCCCCAGGGCCACGAGGATATGGTTGTGATCTTCAGCCGGATAATGCTGGCTGATGTCCATCAAAAGGCCATCATGCATCTTTTGCCTCAGCAGAAAGAGAGGCTCATGTGGCAGATACGCTACGACCTCCTGTTCCGCCAGTCCAGCTTCGAGATCGAGCCTGCAGGAGAGGATATGCGGAGCATTCGTTTCACCCGGGAGATCTACTACGACGGCCTGACCAAGGACAGGCTGATGGAAGCGATAAGAGAGAACTTCAAGTGTGAGCTTTACGTGGTCTGGAAATTCCAGGAGCTGTTTGGCGAGGGATCAGCAGCAAAGGACTCAAAGCCGCCTGAACCGATGTATATCTAGCCGATATGGATCTGGTGGATAGAAAATAGAGGCATGAGGCCTCTTGAGGACATCTCAAGAGATCTCATAAACCAGATTCACGCTGGCCGTCACTTCCATCTCTCCTGGCTGGATCGGGGTAGCATCCATTGCATATGAATAGCTTCTGATAGCCTCCATGACATATCCATAGCCTACTGTTATCTCCAGGATCTTTCCCAGCTCCAATCCGGCGGCGCTGGCGGCAACCTGAGCCTTCCTTTGCGCATCCTTGATGGCAATAGTCATGGCCTCATCATTCTGAGGGGTTGGATCCTTGAGGTCGAACTTGACTTCCTGGATGCTGTTTGAGCCCGCGCTTACCGCCGCATCCAAGACCCGGCCCACGTCCGCAGTATTCTCCAGCCTCACTGTTACCTGGTTCGTGGCCAGGAAGGTCGGAGGCTCTTGCGTTGCATCAGCGCCCCGGGGCTCGTCCTGAGGCATTGTGGTCAGGCTGAACCTGCTGGTCTGCATCTGGCTCTCATTGATGCCCGCATCGAGCAGGGCATTGATGGTTTGGTTCATCAGGATAGCATTCTCTTCAGCTGCTTCTGCTGCGCTTGTGCTCCGGGTCTCAACCCCAAGAACTATCGTTGCCATATCCGGGGCAGCTTTCACCTTGCCCTCGCCATCCACTCTCAGCTTAGATACATCTGTTCCATTATCCGCCGCCATTGCAGGTATGACCAATGACAATAGCAGCATCCCCATTAATACACTGCATATCTTTTTCATAGACTAACCCCTTTATACCGATGTCATTGAAGTGTCTTATAAGATAAACTCATAGGTCACCATGACCCTGGAGTTGACATCCATCATCCTGCCCTCGCCCGAGCCTCCGCCATAGGAATAGTCTATTCCCAGATCGGGATAAGCGAAGATATCCATGGCCTTTCCCAGGCTTCCCCCAGCATCCGCGGCTATGGCAGCTGCATTCTTTCTGGCATCGGCCAGAGCTTTCTTGCGGGCTTCTGCCCGGGCGTCGCTTGAGTCCTTCAGGTAGTATCCCGCCACATAGGCGTTGGCCCCTGCCGATCGAGCGGCATCCAGCACCTTATCGATCCCGGACTCATCTTTGGCCTGGAGACGGATGACTGTGGACCTTTGCAGAGTGGATGCGCTCTCTGTGACATTCTCGCATACAGTGGTGTTATTCACCGTCTTGCAGACTTTGCTCGATGACTGGAAGCTGGATATGCCGCTTCCCTGGCCGGGCAGGATCTCCTCGTCCTTGACCCCCGCTTTCTTCAAGGCGGATATCACCCGGTTCATCTCCTCTCCGACCTCATACTGGGCTTGAGTAATATTTTCATTGCTGCTCTCAACCGAGACGGAGATAGTGACTATATCTGCAGGAACGGTCACCGTTCCCACCCCCTCAACCGTCAGAGGGTAGACGTCACCCACTGCAGCTCCAAAGAGCGCGTTCCATATTATAACGCAGAATAAGACAACCGACCACTTCATATTAATCCCCATCTATGGAAATACTCGAAGATATTTAAGCGCTCTGCTGGTCTCGTTGCCCATCAGAGACCCGTTCCATCCACTCCTGTCATTTCATTCTCCTCTTCTTCATTCGACCACCATCTTTAATTTCAGAATAAACATCCACCACCTTCATGAGCAAGATCGGAAAGGCGATCAGGCTGGAGCGCATCCTGGATCGCAAGACGCACAGGACCATCATCATTCCCATGGACCATGGAATATCTGTAGGACCCATTGCCGGACTGATAGATATGCCGGCCACGGTAGACAAAGTGGCAGAAGGCGGGGCCAACGCCGTCCTGGGACATATGGGCCTGCCATTGCATGGCCACCGGGGATATGGAAGGGATGTGGGATTGATCATTCATCTCTCTGCATCCAGCTCACTAGGTCCTGATCCAAATCACAAGGTTTTGGTGACGGACGTCGAGGACGCCATAAGAGTGGGAGCGGATGCCGTGAGCATCCACGTTAACGTCGGCGCCGACGATGAGGCGGAGATGCTCCATGACCTGGGAAGGGTGGCACGAAGCTGCGACCAATGGGGCATACCCCTGATCGCCATGATGTATCCACGCGGGCCAAAGGTGAAGTCTGAGCATAATGTAGAACATGTGAAGCTGGCCGCACGCATAGGCTCGGAGCTGGGAGCGGACATAGTCAAGACGAATTACACTGGCTCGCCCGACACCTTCCAGGAGGTGGTAAGAGGCTGCAGCGTGCCTGTGGTCATCGCCGGCGGACCGAAGATGGACACTGAACGGGATCTATTGCAGATGGTCTACGATGCGGTTCAGGTGGGCGGAGCAGGGGTGGCCTTCGGCCGCAATGTCTTCCAGGCAGAGAATCCAACTCTCCTTGTAAGAAGGCTGTGCAAGGTAGTCCACGAGGGATATACCCCGGATGAGGCGGAGAAGGTCACCCTCTAAGGCGGGCCTTCCCTCTAACAATTTTTATATCCTGACTATAAAACTCCAAATTGATCGGTCTGGTCGATGACAGCCAAATCGACCGCAACCTATATCCACTTATTCGAATACATTAGGAAGCATGAAGCTCATAGCTCCCTTTCTTCTTGCCATTTTGATGCTTGCCATCCCTGCTGCAATGGGCCAGGATGCTGAGCACTGGATCGCCAAGACGAAAAGCGATTATTATAACGGCTCATACCCACTTGCCTTGGATGATATCGATCAATATCTGAAGATCAATCAGAGCGACACCTGGGCCTGGAGCTTCAGGGCCAATCTCCTGCTGAAGATGGAAAGATACGAAGAGGCGCTGGAGAGCTTTGACAGGATCATTTCTCTGGACCAATCCAATGCAAAAGCCTACAATGATCGCGCTCTCGTCCTCTCAGGTGGGCTGAACCAGGATGAAGAGGCACTGGCTTCTCTGGGGGCGGCTCTGCAGATCGATGCCCTTAATGCTAACGCCTGGTACAACAAAGGAATGGTTCTGGAGAAGATGGAACGGTACAATGAGTCACTGGAAGCCTACAGAAAGGCGATTGATCTGGATGGGGACCTAGATCGAGCCTGGTACCGTCAGGGCCATGTCCTCCTGATAGTCCAGAGATTCGATGAGTCTCTCGCTTCCCTGGATAAGGCGGTCGAATTCAACCCCGAGAACGCAGAGGCATGGAATGATAAGGGCGTGGTTTTGAGGAAACTGGAACGGAATGAGGAGGCACTCGATTGCTTCCAGAGGGCGATCCAGCTCGATCCCTCAAATGAGCTCTATCGGGAGAATTTGAATGATCTTGGCGGGGTTGAGCCCATCGCAGACTCTCCAGGAACAATCTCGGAGAAGGTATTGGACTTCTCCTAGGCCCATTACTGATGCGCCATGATCCATCAGTTGCTGAGATTATGGCGCTCGGGCATTCCGCTACTCTGATATTTCCGCAAAATCCAAGATATGCCTCTGGATCATCTCATTTATGCTTATTAGCGACTGAACGAATACCAGTATTTTTATAGGTTCAAAAGCCAATACTAGTATCAGGTGATATAAATCATGATCAAAGGTCTATTAAAATTGTTCATCAGCCTGATGGCCTTCACTTGGCTTGCTAAAAGACTACTTCGCCGCCGCATCCAGCAGGAGGAGGAGACTGAGGAGGTCTCCTCAGATCCCTGGCATAGTTGAAGGCCAAACCAGATCCATCTCAGGTGCTCCCGGGCAGGCAGATCCAGCCCTGCCCGGAGCCGGTCTCTGATGCATTAAATGATCTGCTGATCTAGCGATCCATTGATGATCTATCTGGCCTTCACCACCACCGTTCTGGCCACGCTATCGCCCAATCTCTGCTGTTTATCGGATCGCCAGATCAATATTGCGCCAATGAGGTAGGCAAATAGGCCATCAATTATGCGCAGGATGTTTCTTGTGAACGCCTGGCTCATGTCTATGGGGCTGCCATCCTCTCTGACCACCTTTATTTTGGTGATCATCTTGCCCACGGTCTGGCCTTTCGATCCCTCCAGTAGGGTGAAGTATGCTATGTATATCGCAAAGTAAAGCACCCCCCAATACCAGGGAAACATATCCCCCTGCATACCTCCAGCTCCCAAAATATTTCCCAGAGCACCAAATATAAGGCCAAAAATTATGCTGTCTATCACCAGCGATACCAATCTAATTCCTATTCCTTGATATTCCATCTGCTCCGGACCGTTGACCTCAAATTCAACCTCATCTGCCATGATATTCACCTTTTATATATTCTAGGTCGCAAACATCAAATAACTTTCTGAGTTCCTAGGACAGGTTTTTAAAAAAATGAGATTTTAAGCCTCGGACGGGATTCGAACCCGCGACCTCGTCCTTACCAAGGACGCGCTATACCGGGCTAAGCTATCGAGGCGCCAAGAGCCCCTTGTGCTCGCCCTTCATGAACCTTTCGGTCTGAATGAGGAAAAAGAGGTGGGATAAGGTTTTCAGCAAAATTGGCAAGCAAACCACGACCCATGGCGACCCTTGCTCAACGGTTTTGCTCAATAGCCTGCTCATAGACCTTTTCCGTACTCTCAGCTATGTGATCCCAGGAGAACTCGCTCTCTATCCTGGTCCAACCGGCCCGGGCCAGGTGTTTCATCTCTTTCGGATTGCTGATAATCCGGTTTATGCACCAGGCTATGGACTCGGGCTGGATATAAGCCAGCAGCCCATCCTGGAAGTTGTTGATTATGCTCACCGCATCAGTGGCCACCACCGGCTTGCAGGCGTCCCATGCCTCCAGCACGACCACTCCAAAGGGCTCGTTGCGAGAGGGAACGCACATCATATCGCAGGCATTGATCAGCATCTGCTTCTCCGCACTGGATGTGTACCCCAGGAACCGGCAGGAATCTGCGATGCCTAGATAGCGAGCCTTTTGCTCGCATTCCGATCTCATGCCCCCCTCGCCGATGAAGACGAAACAGACATCTGGTCTATTTCTCAGCACCTGAGGTATGGCCTCCACCAGCAGGTCCGGCCCCTTCTGGACGCTCATCCTGCCGCAGAAGAGCACCACAGGGGCCAGGGGATGGATGCCGTACTTCTCCTTGATCCGGCCGGCGTCTACGCCTCTCCGCATCTTGCCCACGATAATGCCATTGGGAATGATGGGAATCTTGTCCTTGGGCAGGCTGTAGATCTGCATCAGCTCGTCCTGCATCCTCCTGGTGGTCACAATAACCTTAGCCGCCTCATAGCATCCCTGCCACTCTCGATGAGATATCTCCTCGGATATGCCGTATCCAAAGGTGTTCCCGTTCCTACCCCATTCAGTGCTATGCATGGTCAGCAGGAAGGGCAGATGATAGTCGCTCTTTATTCGGGTCAGGGCTAGGACGGGATGCCAGTCATGGCCGTGCACTACATCGAAGTTGCCGAAGAGCTGCTGCACCGCACCGAAACGATGATAGAGGGCATCGCACATCCGGTTCATCTGATCGACGATATCGCCATGGTCGTCTACATCAGCCCGCTGGTAGTGCACCCCGTTTATCTTGTCATAGGACTCAAAGTCCCCTCTTCGGGTAAAAATATGGACCTCATGGCCCCGCCTGGCCAGCGCTTCCGATAGCTCTGAGACATGAGGGGCAACGCCACCTACTTTTATTGAATACAGACTCTCCCAGGAGAGCATTCCAATTCGCATCTATTCACCATTCATCCCTAAAGGCATCCAGCGCATGCTGCCGAGCATGTTGCAGATTGTGCGCAGGTCGTTCTGCTGAGCGTATTGCTGAAAGGATGCCAAATTATTATCAGTACGACCATTTTTTTGCTGTCGTTTCTTATTGTTTGCCTGTTTAAAAGCATTTCAAGCTGATCAAATCCTTAAATCACTTAAGTCCGATAATTCATTAATCTTTCGGCGGCAGGCAAAAATTTCTCAATTCTGCTGCTGCCAATTCCGGGGGAACGGGATTCACATATATACCTGAACTCCTCTCAAAGCCTGCTATCCTGGAGACTATGGGCTGGATCCTGATGTTGAAGTGATACTCTTTTGGAAGCTGGAAGATCATCAGGTTGTAGGGGGGATCGTCCAGGGTGGAATAGAGGATCCGAAGGATCTCTGCCAGCATACTGGCCAGGCTTTTTTGTTCTTCGTCCCTCAAATCCGCCAGGTTTCCCAAATGCCTTTTAGGTAGAATCCAGGTCTCATAGGGCATAAGAGAGTAGAAGGGGGCAAATAGGATCCAGTGATTGTTCTCGGCGACGAGCCGGCATGACGCACTCTCTCGGTCCACGATATTGCAGTAAGGGCAGAAGGATGACCTGGATATGGCCTCCTCCTCTCTCTTCATCTGCGGGGGTAGAAAGGGAAGGGTGATGAGCTGAGAATGGCTGTGGGATAGCGAGGCCCCCGATTCTTTGCCCCAGTTTTTAAAGATGGTGATATATTTCACATCCTCATGGGTGGAATAGCGTCGGTAACGATCGGTGTAGGCCGAAACGAGCATCTCCAGGTGTTTTTTGCCGAAATCCCTCGGATTTTTGCGGTGGTCTCTTGAATCCACAATCACCTCGTGATATCCCTGGCCGGGCAGGGATATCCATTCTGCCGCCGGAGGCTCGGGCCTGGGGATCATGGTGGGATAAGCATTGAGAAACACTCTGATCTGCCAGAGCTCTGATCCAGTTTCATCCTGGAGCAGGATGCCATCGTCGGTGTAGGCGGCGATGGTGGGCGGAGTCCTATCCTCGTGGCCCAGGCAAAAAGGGCAGTCCTTTTCGTCTCCTGGGACCGCCTTAGCCACCAGGAAATCTGAGGGCCTTTTGTTGCGTTCGGCGGCGATGATGCAGTACTCTTCCAGAAAATAGTGCCGTCTGATCTCGGGCATGCCTATAATCCCTCTGATCTCTTTCTGAAAAACGCGATTGCCTCCTCGTAGATGGCCAGGGTGCTCTCCGCTGCCTTCTGCCAGCTGAAGTTGGTTTGGGCTCTCTTTCTGGCGTTTTTTCCCCAGGACAGGAGACGTTCTTTATCCTCCAGGGCGAGGTTGATTCCCCAGGCCAGATCGGCTGGATCGCGGGCATTGACATGAACCCCCGTCGGCTCATCTTCAGCCGGATTCTTGACGATCTCCGCCAGGCCGCTGGTGCCTGCCGCCCCTACCACAGCCGCCTTGCCCATGGCCGCTGCCTCAAGGGCCACTATTCCGAACGGCTCATACAGGCTGGGAAATACGCATAGGTCGGCAAGGGCATAGTGAAGCCTCTTCTCCTCGGCATCGACGAAATCGGTGACGAGAGTTATATTGCCCTGCCGCTCAGCCTCTACTTTAGCCCATCCATCCAGGCTGCCGACCCCCAGCACCAGGAGCTTAACCCTGCTGTGCTCCGACTGAACACTGGGCAGGGCGGAGAAGAGCTCTCTGATACCTTTGACCGGCTCCAGCCGTCCTACGAAGAGAATTACGATATCATCCTCATCAAAGCCGTATCTCTCTCTCAAAGCAACCAGGGATTCTCGATCTACCTTTTCAGGATCGAAGAACTCGCAGTCCACTCCATGATAGCAGACCCGGATTTTGTCCTCAGAAATCCCCTGACCGGCCAGCTCCCTTTTCATGGCCTCGGATACGGTTATCACCAGGTCTGCTACCTCTAGGCCCTTGTGCTCTAGAGCCACGATTTGCGGGTTAGGATTTGAGGACCGGCCGGTCTCCAGGCCGTGGACATGATAAATCAGTGGAGTCCCTTCTCTCCTGGCGGCCATGCCACCAGGGAGGGCCAGCCAGTCATGGGAGACGAGCAGATCAAAACGATCCTCTTCTTTCAGATGGTCAAGAGCGAGCTGGTTGTAGCTGAACAGGTTGAGCAGATAATCCAAGCCCTGACCCCACCGCAAGGTCTGGGGGGAGAGAAAGATCTCCATTCCGTCCCTCATCGCAAGGGGCATCTCTCGGAAGACATCCACCCCGACCAGCATCTCATGCCTGGGAGACTCCTTCGAACCCCAGGAGAAGACGGTGACCTTCTGGCCAAGGGCAACCAAAGAGCGAGATATGTTATCTGCATAGACCCCCAGCCCACCATAGACTAGGGGGGGGTACTCGGTGCTGAAATAGGCGATTCGCATTGACTTCAATCGATGTCACTCCTGATGATGGTTTATTTTAATTCAGACCGGAATTTTATCCGAGGTCAGACGGTCAGATTTTTATAATACTCCATTACGGGTTGGTCCCAACTGAACTGCCTGGCCAGGGAGAACGACTCCTCGCACAGCAGCCGGTATTTCACATCGTCCTCCAGATAGGTCCGGGAGAAGTAATCCAGAGCTAGGGCATAGTCCATAACCGTCTCCTGAGGCTGCAGTTCGATGTTGTCCACAACTACAACCCCACCCAGCCCTGGCACCCGATGCTCGACCTTTTTCAGGGCATCGCTGAATCCTGCGCTCCGGCTGACGATGCTGGGGGTTCCTTCCCTTCCCGCCTCCAATGCGGTGAGAAGAAAGGGTTCGTACTGTGAGGGGAAGATGCCAGCGACGCAGCCGGCCATGACCTCGTCCGTTCTCATTCCCAGGCCGCCGTCATTCGGTCCCAGCCATTGGGGATACAGAACGGCAGCCACCGATCTCCGGCCGGAGATCAGCTCATCCTTGTTGAGCCGTCGATCATTGATCATATTCTCCAGGCGGATCTCATCGCCCAACAGAACCTCTATGGGAAGGTTGATGGGAAAGCCCTCGGGAAGCTTATCCTTGGATTTGGGCCCATGGGAGGCGATGAGGAAGCACACCACCCGAGTCTGATCTGCATGTCGCTGTCCCATCATTCTGTGCCGCAGGAGATGATCCTGAAGCACCAGGGCATCGAGAAGCTGAGGATAACCTTTGTTCTCTATCTCTATCCTGGAAATGGAGAATACGGGAATGATATTTTCCCTCTCCGGGCAGCTGCCCTCGCAGTTCTTATAGAGGTTATTGATGATGAAATCCTGAATCCGTGCCCGGCAGCGCTCCTTCTTATTCCAATCGATTCGATCGACCCTAACATCGATTCCATTGCGAATGACGACCCCTTTCATGCGGTAAAAGAGCATTGCCTCCTTCATCGTCGAGTCGCCCACGAATGTGACCCCATCGGCATAGCGGGCCAGCGCCTCCAGAGCGGCAAAGCCCAGAGGGGTTCCAGGTTCCATTTTTGAGTCATTCTTTCTGATCTTCTCCAGCGACCGGTAGCCTGCCGTCCTGCCGGGAACGGTTGCATGGAAGGTGCAGAGAGTTCTTACCGGAATGCCCAGCTTCTCCAGCCTGGCGGCGGCATAGAAGATCCCAAACTCATGGCAGTGCAGTGAGGCCCTCACCCTGGGCATAACCGACCGGGCAAACTCGACCACCGCCTTATCTGCATACTTCTTTGTGCTCTCCTCAGGTGACTGAGCGAGGATACGCACCAGCTCCGAGACCGCATAGGAGAGGTTTAAATAGTGATTATACTCCCAGCCATAGTGCTCCTTCTCAAATCTCATTGAGTCCAGTCCCAATAGATCGAAGGCCTCTGTCTTAATGGCATTATTCAATGTCATCTCTCGGTCCTTCCAGCGCACCAATCGAGACTGATAGTAATTGGTATTAAACAGAACATAGCCGATGGGAACGCTTTCCTCGACCCGTTGGCCGGTGACGCTCTCCATTCCCAGGGAGTTCAACTCCGCCAGGGTTAGGGCGAGCTCCTCACCCATGTCCAGCCGGTTGAGTGCCGATATGTCCGTCACCCGGTTTCGGCCGGTATTCCAATCCGATCCGGCAGTGGGATAGTTGGGGCCGACCACCAGGATACGAAATTCGCTATCTAATTCCCCTTTAGCCACCAGCCGAGCGAGGGTTGTGGCCTCGGCATCCACCACATTCCATATGCCTCCCATCTTATTGGAGACAGGGCCCGCTTCCTCTGCTGCCAGGATGATCCATCTTTCTATCATTCTAACCTCATGGATAAGGAGAGAGCGTTGATACGGAGATGCCATCGTCCGATATGTCCAGCACCCGGATGCTATTGGCGATCTTCGAGCCCCTCATCTTCATTACATAGATCGATCTGATGAGCGTATTGCCTATTCTCTCCCGGTTCAGCATGGTGGCGGAGTCTGCTCCATACTCCAGGAACTGATTGGTGCCAAAAGCGGTGCCTATGGTGACCAAGCAGGTCACCCCGCTGGAGCGGATGGTGCCGAAGAGGTCATCCGTCAGCGAACGGATCTTAAAGGGCGCTTCTACCGCCATAAAAAATGCAGTCAGATCGTCGATGAATAGCCTTTTAGGCTTTTCTTCCTGCAGCTTTCTCTCCACAAGCTTTCTGAAGTTGATGAGAAAATCCACCGGATCGACATCGATGCTCTTCTGCAGCCTGAGAACTGGGTCTGTAACGTCTATGAGGCTCAGCTTCCCATCATTTTCCAATGCGCCAAAGTCCCAGCCAAAGGAGGACATCATCTCCCGTCTCATATATTCTGCGCTCTCAGAGGGAGTGATGATCATTCCCTTCTCCCCCTGTCCGATGCCGTGGTGAATGAACTGGCTGGCGAAAACAGTCTTGCCGGTGCCTGAGGAACCGGTTATGGTATTTACAGTTCCCTGATGAAATCCGCCACCTACCATTTCATCAAAACCAGGTATGCCGGATTTCATTCTAGGAAATTTGCTGCCTTGTACTGCCATAATTAACACCCCTTGCAGCTCTTGCGCTTTAGTTTGCAGCGCCCGCTGCAGTTTATTTTCTCAATTATGCTAGTTAGCCCTTTCGGTTAAGCTTGCTGGTTATTCCGTCTGAAAATATGGGAATCTTCAGACAGATCACTGCTCAAGAAGCTTTAGGCTCCCGCCAGAGATCAAAAGTCGAATAGGGACTTCTGCCTTTTCCCTGACTTGAAGGTGGATTCCTTGATATCCTTTTTGCCTTCATTAGCCTCACCCTCTGTCTTCCTTGGCCTGCCTCTTCTCCCAGGCTCTTTCGCCTCCGGTCCATTCAGCCCTGTTTCCGGGCGGTGAACGGAAGGGGCAGCAGACTGGCTGTCCTGCCCTGCCGGCGCCCTTGCAGGGTGACGAGTCTCATCATCTGGCAGGCCCTCCACAGAGAGCGTCTGGAGAAGGCCATCAGATCTCTTATTGAGGGTGGGTTGGCTGCTCTTCCGCCATGCCAGCTCTATCTCCTTGATCTGTTCTCTGCTTTGAATTCTCATCGCTTCCTCGAAGATGTTCTGCACCTTCTTTGTGCCAGGAGAGCTTCCCATGAGCAGAGCGATCTCCTCTGCGGTCAGATCCAACCGGGCGGCCAGTTGGGGAGCGCCTTTCTTGTCTTTGAGCAGCATTCCCACAAAGTCCATCAGCTCCGAGCGGGCGAAGGCGAGCGATACATGGCAGTGCCTGCCGATCTTTCTGGCGGCAGAGTCCCTTATCGATCTGACTTTGCGGGTCTGGCCCATCCTTCGCCACAGGCTGGGTGGACGGAAGGCCACATAACCATGCCTGCGCTCCTTCTTTGCCGCCTGCACTCCGCCGGTCATGAGATAGCTGGCATAGCGCCACAGGCCGTAGTTCTGCCTCCGCCGTACCCTGCCCAGAAATATGTCGCTTCGAGCCAGGGTCTCGAAGCCCCGGAGGAGATCCTGGCCGGAGTATGCCAGGGGCAGGTTCTCATCCACCCAGTTGATCAGATCCTCCGGGCTCTCGTCCAGATTATAGGACGCTTCCAGGGCCTCCTTGGCGTTATTGCCCTTGTAGATCACCTCCAGCACCCGGAAGATGGAGGATTTGACATCCCTCTGGGCAGTGGCCAGATCCTCTTCCCTGAGCGTCTCCTGGCCTTCGGCGGCTGCCTGCAGATCGTTGATCCCGGAGCGCATGTCTCCCCCTGCCCTCTCGGCGATCGTAACCAGCAGATCGGGATTGCAGTCTATGCCCTCAGCCTGGCAGATCGCCCTCAATGCCTGGGCGATGGTGGTGGAGCGCACCGACCGGAACTGAATTCCCCGGGTCGCATCTCGGAGTGACTTATCGATCTCATAGTACTCATTGGCAATCAGTATCACTGGCTGGAGAGTATTCCTGACCAGGCGGAGCATGGCCGCTGCTCCGCCTCGGTCGGCAGTGCCATGGAGGTTGTCTGCTTCATCTAAAATAACCAGCCTCGGTTTTCCGGAGAACGTCTGACTTCGCGATGCTGGAACGGCAATCTTCTCAATCATGCCTGCGGTGCGAGCATCTGAGGCATTCATCTCAATGTAATCCCAATCGAAATCATGTGCCAGGGCTAAAGCCGCCGAAGTCTTTCCCGTTCCCGCCGGGCCGTATAGAATGACCGCGCCGGTGATGGGCTCGCTTCTCTCCCAGGAGAGAGCCCACTCCCGCAGGTCGTCTATCGCCTTGCCATTGCCAAGAACCTGCTTGAGGGTGGCTGGACGATACTTCTCCGTCCACTTTAAAGGTGCGGGCATCTACCAGACGCCCTCTCTTCCCGTCAGCTCATCGATGACAATCTCCCATATGGTCATATCCATCCTCTCCAGGTCCTGGCGTTGAAAGCTCTTGCCTCCATGGCCGCCCAAACCCTTTTTGGTGAAGACATCGAACATCCTCTGCTTGGCTTCTATATCGTCCGATAGCTCTGCCCTGCCGAAGGCATTGACGCTCGTCCATTTTCCCTTCTCCAGATGGTCTACCTGAAAACAGATCCGGGGATTTTCAGCGGCATACTGGACCTTTCTTCCCATCCCTCGGGAATGAAGGTAGATTTTGCCCTCGTGGTACACAAAGGACATTGGAACCACATAAGGCTGGTCTTCTCTGGATAGTCCTAGCCTGCCGTATCTGGCTGAGGAGAGGAGTGCTATGCATTCATCATCTGATAGCTCCCTGGGTTTCATGATCTGCATTTGGTCCTCCAGGTTTTTATCTTTTGCCAAAAAGGTTTTACCCTGGCAGAGACTTTCATATGCGGATGTTCAACAAGATCCTGATAGCCAACCGGGGAGAGATCGCCATCCGGGTTATGCGAGCCTGCCGGGAGCTGGGCATCCCGAGCGTGGCCGTCTACTCCGAAGCGGACAAAAATGCCCTCTTCGCCAAGTACGCTGATGAAGCAGTCTTCATAGGCCCATCTCCATCCAGCCAGAGCTACCTGAAGATAGACAACATAATCAAGGCCGCCCTGGAGACCGGTGCAGAGGCTATCCATCCTGGATATGGCTTTTTATCCGAGAACACCGTCTTCGCCTCCACCTGCAAGGAAAATGGCATCGTGTTCATCGGACCACCATCCACTGCCATTGACGCGATGGGCTCGAAGATCACCGCTCGTCAGACCATGAAGGAGGCAGGGGTGCCAATCGTTCCGGGCATTGAAGAGGGGATCAACGATCCGGATGAAGCGATGGACCTGGCGGACGGCATCGGCTACCCGATCATCCTCAAGCCGGCGGCAGGCGGTGGGGGAATCGGCATGAAGATCGTGGGAAGCCGGGAGGAGATGCTGCCCGCCCTGACCTCATCTCAGTCCGTAGCCCGCAATGCCTTCGGCGACGATACGATATACATCGAGAAGTATCTCACCGAGCCCAGACATATCGAGTTCCAGATCCTGGCGGATGAGATGGGAAAGACGATATATGTCTCCGACCGGGAGTGTTCCATCCAGCGCCGCCATCAGAAGCTAATAGAGGAGTCACCCTCGCCGGTGATGAGCGATGAGCTGCGTGAGAGAATGGGCTCCATCGCCGTCAAAGCGGCCAAAGCCATTGGATACGCCAGCGCCGGGACGGTGGAGTTCATGTACTCCCGGGGAGACTTCTACTTCCTGGAGATGAACACCCGCTTGCAGGTTGAGCATCCCATCACCGAGATGGTGACCGGGGTGGACCTGGCCAAAGAGCAGATCCTCATCGCCGCCGGCCAGCCCCTGAACTACGATCAGAGCGACATGCAAATACGGGGCTGGGCGATAGAGTGCCGAATAAATGCAGAAGACCCGTTAAACGATTTCTCTCCTGCTCCTGGGAGGATCAAGGGATACAGGAGTCCCGGCGGTCCGGGTATCAGGGTGGACAGCGGGGTATATTCCGGCTACCTGATTCCTCCTTACTACGATTCCTTGATCTCCAAGCTTGTCGCCCATGGCAAGGACCGCAAAGAGGCAATAGCCAGGATGGAGCGGGCCCTCTATGAGTATATCATCGTGGGGGTTAAGACCAACCTCATCTTCCATAAGGCAGTGCTCAGGAATGCCAGGTTCAGAAGTGGTGACTTCAATACCGGCTTCATCAAGGAGGAGAACATCGCCGAAGCGGTGAAGAGGGTAGCAGCAGAGGATCATGACAAGAACGAGTCTTTAGCTTCTGCTCTTGGGGCTGATAACCGAAAGGTAGCGGCGATCGCAGCTGCAGTGGGTTCATACCTGAGCCAGCAGAAGCTGGAGGAGAAGAGCTGATAGTGGCTGCTTACGGGGGTGATGCATCATCCGCTGAGGCTCGCCGGAGGTCCAAGCTGAGCTCCGGTCCCCATCACAGGGATAGAGAGTTGGCTCCACTGGACAAAGATCGGATCCTCTCCTGCCTCGGTACCAGGTGGCTGGGAAGGGACTTGCGCCTCTTTGCCCAGCTTGCCTCCACCAATGAATTGGCCATTTCGCTGGCTCAAAAGGGCGAGAGTGGCACAGTCATCTTGGCTGAGGTTCAGACCAGGGGGCGGGGCAGGCTCTCCAGACACTGGGAATCGCCATCAGGAGGAATCTGGATGAGCCTCATTCTGAGGCCGGATATACCCATAGCTCTCGCCTATCAGATCAATATGGCCATCTGCGTTGCCGTCTGCAGAGCCATATCCAACTTGCTCGGCCTCAAGGCGGGAATCAAGTGGCCCAACGACCTTCTGATCGGGGAGAGGAAGGTGGGAGGCATATTGATGGAGGTTCAGGCAGAGGGGAAAAGGCTGGAATATGCCGTGGTGGGGGTGGGCATCAACGCCAATATCGATCCGTCCACTTTCCCAGATGACTGGATGGCGACATCTTTGTCCCGAGAGGTAGGATCTGAGGTCTCTCGTACCGCTCTGATCCAGAGAACTCTCCTGGAGATAGAGAGGGCATATGAGAATTTGGGATCGAAGGAGATCTATGATGAGTGGCGCCGCCGCTCCGCAACCATTGGCAGGATGGTGCGCATCTCTGCAAACTCTGGAGAGCTGGTGGGCGAGGTGGAGGACCTGGCGGAGGATGGGGCCTTATTGTTGAGGAGGAATGACGAGGTGGTGCGAGTTCTGGCAGGGGACTGCATCCATCTGCGGGGAATGGGAGGACTATGAGAAAGAAGCGGATAGCTGGCATTGCCAGAGATACTCTGAATTTTATACTGGAGGCATCGCGGTCCACAGCCCCGGCGGAGTTCGCCGGACTTCTCCAGGCGGATGGTGAGATCATAACCGAGGTTCTGATACTGCCTGGCACAGAGAGCTCCCGCATGAGCGCTCTGATCCGGCTCTATATGCTTCCCAATATGAAGGTGGCGGGTTCTGTTCACAGCCATCCCTCAGGAGCGCTCCGCCCCTCAGAGCCGGATCTCCTGTTCTTCTCTCGCACCGGCGACTACCATATCATCGTCGGTCCGCCGTTCGATGAGCAGAGCTGGGTCTGCTATGATGCAGCAGGAGTGAGGCGAGCCCTCCCCATCCTGGATGTAAAGTTCGATGACGATGACTTTGATGATGATCTCGATTGAAGAGGCGGCACAAGCCGGGAACGGAGATTGAGCAGTGACGCTGGTAGTTGCCACCGGCACCTTCGACCTTCTCCATCCCGGGCATGTCCTTTATCTGGAGCGATCAAAAGCCCTGGGAGATGAGCTGGTGGTGATAGTCGCCAGGGATGTAAATGTGCGCCATAAGGCCAAACCCATCCTGCCCGAGGAGCAGAGGCGGAGGATGATAGAATCCTTAAAGCCGGTGGATAGAGCGATTCTGGGCGAGGTGGGCGATATCTTCCGGACCATAGAGGACCTCCGGCCGGACATAATCACCCTGGGCTTTGACCAGCACTTCGATCCCTTACGCCTGGAGCATGATCTCTTCCGTCGCGGCCTGCATCCCAGGATTGTGAGAATAGAAGAGCAGGAGCCCTGTGAGCTGTGCAGCTCCAGGCGTATCGTCAACAAGATCCTTGAACGATTCCGGGGTCGTCGTATCTAGCCGCCAAGTACTTATACGGCACTGATAGTTTGCGGGCCTGTATGGCCAGAGTCGCGGTAGGAGGCACCTTCGATCCCATTCATGACGGTCATTTAGCCCTGCTCCGGCGCGCTTTTGAGTTGAGTGGAGATGGGGAGGTGGTTATAGGCCTAACCTCAGACGAGATGGCCAGGTCGAGCAGGACCAGATCGGTGCGCAACTATGATGTACGAGAGAAGAACCTGCGCGCTGTAATTAAGAAATGCTTTGGGATTGACGATGTTCACATCACGAAGATCACAGACCAATGCGGTCCATCGATCTATGAGAGCTTCGATTTTATTGTGGTATCTCCTGAGACCCTGCCTATGGCGGAGAAGATAAACCGCCTCCGGGCCAAGAAGAACCTGCAGCCCCTGCAGATATCAGAGATAGAGTATCAGATGGCCCAAGATAAGGTCCGGATTAGCTCCACCAGGGTATCTGAGGGGAAGATCGACCGGCATGGTCGGGTCTTAGTTGGCTGAAGACGGATCGAAACCCTATATTCTACTTAAATCTCTTGATAAATGACTTATCGATCCAGCTCTTCAGAGAGTAGATCAGCCTGGTGGGCACTCCAATGCAGGTCTTCCCCACCACCCCTACCGCGCAGTCCGAGCCCAGGGATATGAGCGCTACCTGGCTGTCGGTGCTGGCCCGTACCGAATACCTCTCCTGGGCCCTACCTTTTATCAGATGGGAAAGGTGGCGAGCGAGGTACTTGGCCTGTCTCTCCGCCTCCAGACCGGTCTTGGTGGCCAGACGGCCATCGATCTCCACCCAGGCGCAATCGCCTATAGCAAACAGATTGCTCTTTAAATTGAGGTAGGGGTCCACCAGCAGCCAGCCGTTCTTCTTGGGCAGGTCCAGATCCTGGATAAACTGGGAGGGCTTCACTCCTGCCGTCCATATGGCCATATCGCAGTCCAGGCAGGTATCGTCAGTGAACATTATGCAGTCCTTCTTGACCTCAGCCACCTGGGTGGAGGTGAGGATGTTCACCCCCCTCTTGGACAGGGCCCTCTCCACCAGCTCGGACGTTTGAGCTGAGAACTGGGGCAGGACGCGCTCCCTCGCCTCAATGACATATATGCTGGCATCAAGGCTCTCCGCCAGGATGGATGCCGCCTCCACCCCGGTGAGGCCCGAGCCCATGATCATGATCCTCTCCGGATAGTTGTCCTCCACGAATCGTCGGGCCCTCTTGGTCTCCTCCAGGGTGTTGATGGAGAAGGTGTTGTCGACGCCCCGGATGCCGAAGTAGTTCTGAGCGGCACCGGTGGCGATGACTGCATAGTCGAACTCCACCTGTGACTTCTCGCAGACCACGGTGCTTCCCTCCAGGCGGAGGGCCTTCTCCTGGATGTGATGGGCTCCCACCCGCTCGCAAAATGGTTTGAGGGGGGCGGCCAGGTCCTGCAGCCTGGCGACCCCTCCTAAATACTCGGGATAGAGGGCTTGCATCTCTATCTGCTTTTTGGGCTCGATCAGGGTGAACTCCAGTGGGCAGGGTGCCGCCACTCTTATCAGCTCTGCGCCGGCAATGCCTCCGCCAATAACCGCTACCTTCATGATCTTTTGAACCTCTCAGACCCGTGGCTGTGAATCGTCGATTTCTCTGATTGGACACGTCGGTTATAAATGCATCGAATCTGAAGACCTCTTTTAAGCCTATCGATGATGTATTTTCATTAGGCCAGGGAAAGCAAAAGGGAATTCAGATCTACACTACTGGAGTGCCTCCTGGGGCGAGGGTGATAAGACTCAAAATGAGCACCTGGGAAGCACTAGGAAAATTGATTCGGAGACGGCTAGGCAGAAGGCCAGAACTATGAAGTTGACGGTCCCGGTGAAATTAGAAGCTGGATCAATATTCATTCATTAGCTAACAGCAGCTGTTCATTCCGGTCTCTTTCATCACTGGGCGAATCGCTCTCATACTTGATGATCTCTTTTATCAAATCCTGGCCCGGCCCTACTACATCTGAAATGTCATTGCAGGAACATGCCCTAGAGTCGCAGTATTTCAGAGCAAAATACTCGGAGATCGTGTCATCCAGCTCCATGAGCTTCTTTACGATGGGGTTCTTTTTATTCAACCTGTACATCTTCGCTTGGCCTACTGACCTGGTGGCGGTAATCAGGTCCAACGCCTCTAATTTAGGCCACGCCTTGAATAGTGTGGCTCTACTTAGATTTGCACCTTCTGCTATATCTGTTTTTGAATAATCAAAGCACTCATTATCCATTAAAAAGTCCAGTACCTTTAGCACTGGGCTTTTAATTCCAAGTACTCTTATGAATAAGGACTCATCCATTTTCTTCCTCCTCCTCTTCCGTTTTCCCCATATCAATGCACATGGGTGTACGGATAAGTAGTAGATACTAATATGTACTAATATGTACTAGTATGTACTAGTATGCAATAAGGTTTAAATACTTTGCTAGTATTGTTTTAAAAAGTGAACACAAATAAAATATAACTGAATATTTAGGGGTTGAATGGCTGAGCGAAGATATAAATTTGATCTTAAAAGCGCAGATCTTAAAGAAGCTCCGCAGGCATGGGTATTGGGGCGGTCGTCATACCGCATACGACGATCTCACAAAGGGCATCCCGAAACATCTTCGCGGCCAAGCGAAAGACGCAGCAGAAGAGCTTATCATAGGGGAGTTCTTGCTTCCCAAGCAAACTGGTTATGGCCTTCATGTGTCATTGAACCCGCAAAAGAAGGCTGATATAGATAATCTCATCCGGGATGTCTTAAAAGAATAAAAATGTTTTTTTAATGGGACAGGAACAGTTGCATACAATTTTTATAATGGCACATGCAGTCTGACTCTTGAGATGATCACTGTTTACTTCGACGGCCTCTGCTATCCCAAAAATCCCGGTGGAGTGGCGGCCTATGGCTATCTGATCTGCCGCGACAAGGAGCCGATCTGGAAGGGCTTTGGCGCTGTAGGGGAGGGCCGGGGGATGACCAACAACGTGGCGGAGTACGAGGGCCTCTTGGCCGCAGCCCGGTGGCTGAATGACGAGGGGATCGATGAGAAGATACAGATCCGGGGGGACTCGGAGCTGGTGATCAAGCAGATGAAAGGGGAGTACCGGGTGAACTCGGCTACCTCTAAAAAGTATGTCCCCCAGATCAAGGAGCTTCTGGTGGGAAAGGAGGTGAGCTTTCAATGGGTTCCGCGAGAGAAGAACGAAGAGGCAGACCGGCTCTCACGGGTGGCGTATGAGAGCTATGTGCGAAGGAAAAAGAGCGGCTCTGATTCGGTATCTGCTAATTGATGCCGCTTGTGCCTTTTGCTTGGCTTAGAAGCTGAGTGATAAATTGAGTTGCAGAGCGATCCTTTGGATAAGGACAAAAAAGATACACACCGTAACGGGCGCAGTATTGCCTATAAGGAGTTCATTGTCAAAAAGCTTGGCTGGCATGTCCGAGCTGCCCGGCTACATCCCCGATATGAATCCCGGCATCCAGCCACCATGAAGCAGCACTATGCCTTAGTAGATGCGGTTTTATGCGTTTCCGATTTCTCTCCAGGACCAGGCGTTCATCCTGAAGAACCGCTATTGTGGCGATCCCATCCAGGAGGCTTTTCTTCTCTTGCTTCCACCTGCCCCTTAGCCAGCCGTATGGCCTCATGCAACTTGGCCTCCAGCATCTCCCTCGGTGGTAGCTCCACCAGATATTCAGCCACCCTGATCTCGCCCCGGTCGAGCTGCAAAAGTTCAATCTGCTCCCGGTTCTTCTCGCCGCACAGGATCAGCCCTATGGGCGGCTCCTCATCCGGCCGACGCTCGTATCTGTCCAGCCAGCGCAGATAAAGCTCCATCTGGCCCTTGTAGGCAGCATCGAAGCTGCCCAGCTTGAGCTCTATGGCCACCAGACGATGCAGGCTGCGGTGATAGAAGAGCAGGTCGAGGTAGAAGTCCCTGTCTCCGATGGTCATACGCTTCTGCCGGGCGATGAAGCTGAAGTCCGTACCAAGATAATTGTCCAGACAGTGTCTGGACTATCTTGATATCATCGAAGACCTCGGCAAAACGGATCATGTGAAAGACATTGCTGCGGCGAAAGCCCTTCCCGTACTCCGCAGCCAGCCTCTTGCTCACCAGCTCGACAACTTTCGCTCCATACTCAGCCCGGCTCTCGGCTGGCAGATCATCGCTGACGCGCTTGCCTATCTGCCAGTAGAGGATCACAAGCTCGGAGTTTACTGATTGAGCGACACGGGCTTTTGCCTGCTCTATGAGTGGCCGGGTGCTGCCGACAAGCTCTTCTGAGGCAACGGATACCTCATTCTCTTCCGATTCTGCTATTTTGCCAGCAGGGTCTTGTTCTTCTCTCATTCGGAAGGCTTTCTTCATGGCATCATCGTCTCCTCAAGCATCATAAGTAATGTGAGACAAGGCTCTGCATTGGGGACATATGACCTCATTATCTGCCCATAACATTTACTGGTTATAGTAACCTTCGTCTCTGCACTCGTCCTATCTCCTTGGATCCCCAACACCTCTGCTTTCATCATCCTGGCCAGCTCCCGAGCGTTCCCCTGCAATGCCATCGGCCGGTTGGGTGTCAGCTGCAGAAGTTTCAGAACTTCTGGGGGTAGCCTGAACTCCATGCGGCCAATGATCGTGCTGTCTACGGCTTTGTATACAAATGATACGCTGCCATTCAATGCCATGACGATCTGGCCTGAGTCTCGAGCTTGAACCAGATTTCGGAAGTCCTCTGGGCACCTGAGTTCAGAAATGAGGGGCTCTACAACCTCTTCCAGTGAATCATTCGTTAGGGGCCATTTAATCACATTTACTACTCAGACTTCTCGTCAGAACTACTATAACTGGCCGTGATACCTCCGCCAGAGATGGGATCTTGTAGCTTACACGTACTCATGAGGGCTGGAATCAGCTCGTATAGCCCCAGCTCTTTGGCTTTGGCAAAGACTTCAATAGCCTTATTGTGGCTCCTCGCCGAATTGTGTGGGTGAGGTCCAGCTGAAACTATTGCCTTTGCACCTCTGCTTTCTGAGGTTGGGTTAGTGCATAGCCCTTCACCACAGGCGCGGAGACACAGAGAATATACGATTAGAGTTTACCCATACTAAATAGCGAGGAGCCGTATCGATTATCTGCAGGATCATCCTTCGCATTGCCTGGCATACTCCTTTGCCCAGTAGGTGATGATCATATCCGCGCCCGCCCTCTTAATACACATCAACGACTCCAGAAAGGCGGCCCGCTCATCCAGCCAGCCCCGCTCAGCGGCGGCCTGGATCATGGAGTACTCTCCAGATACCTGATAGGCAGCAGTGGGCATGCCGAACATCTCCTTTACCGCCCGGAGCACATCCAAATAGGGCATGGCCGGCTTGACCATCACCATATCCGCCCCTTCCTCGATGTCCAGCTGCACCTCCCACAGGGCTTCGGCAAAGTTGGCCGGATCCATCTGGTATCCCCGGCGATCGCCGAATGCGAAGCCCGACTGGGCCGCCTCCCGGAAGGGACCGTAGAATGTGGAGGCATACTTGGCGGAATAAGAGAGAATGGGGGTATCGGCGAATCCCTCCCAGTCCAAAGAGGTGCGAATGGCCCGCACCATATGATCCATCATTCCGCTGGGGGCGACTATATCCGCTCCCGCCTGGGCCTGGCTCACTGCCACTTCACCCAGCAGGGGAAGGGTCTCATCGTTCAGTACTCGCTCTCCCCGGACCAGGCCGCAGTGGCCGTGGCTGGTGTACTCGCACAGACACAGGTCGGTTATGACCAAAAGACTGGTGCATTCCTTGATTGCCCGCACCGCCTTCTGGATCACGCCATCGGGATCGGCTGCAGCCGAGCCCATCTCATCCTTGGTGGAGGGCAGGCCGAATAGCAGCACTGCCGGCACCCCCAGATCCTCCAGCGCTCCTGCCTCTGCTGCCACGCTCTCTATGCTCTGATGATACTGGCCGGGCATGGATTCGATCAATTTCGGCTCAGATATCCTCTCATCCACGAAGATGGGCTGAATCAGATCCTTTATGCCCAGATCCGTCTCGGAAACCATCTCTCTGATCCCCGGCACTCTCAGCCGCCTCATTCTCCTCATATCTTCTCCTCCAGCCGGAACAGCTCGCACAATGACTTCAGTATCTCCAGGTCTCCCCTCTCCGCAGCGCTCTTCAGCGATTTGGTCGGCTCCGATAATATTTTATTCACAATGGAGCGGCTCATATCGCACAGGACCTGCTGCTCGATCTCGCCCAGGGTATGCCTGGCTGAGAGCTTGTTCATGGCCTTTCTAACCTCCTGGTCCTTGATCAGCTCCGCCTGAGAGTAAAGCCGAGCCAGCAGCTCTTCCGCCTCCTTCCTCTTGTACTTGGCCCGGAGAAGCTGCAGCTCTTCTGTTATGATCTCCTCCACCCGTGCCGCCTCTGCCATCCTCTGCATCATGTTCTCCCGGCTGATGTTCTTGAGGCTGTCGATGTTATGCAGCTGGACCCCTGAAACCTCGGCAGCAGCCTGGTCCACGTCCCTGGGGTTGGCGATATCGATTATGAGAAGCTTGTTGCTTCTATCGGCCATGGCCGTCTCTATGTCGCTCTTGAGGAGGATGTAATGGGGGGCAGAGGTGGCGCTGATCACCACATCTGCGATATGAAGGCGGCGGGGCATATCATCAAATGGAACTGCCTCTCCCCCCAGGCTCTCCGCCAGACAGACCGCTGAGCTAAGGGTCCGATTGGTGACTGCCAGCGATCCGATCTCCCGGCTGAGCAGTGCCCGGGATATTAGCTCCCCAGTCTCTCCAGCGCCGATCACCAGGACCGATTTGCCCTTCAGGTCACCCAGGATCTCCTCAGCCAGGTCGACAGCTGCAGAGCCTACCGACACCGAGCGCTCGTTGATGCGGGTCTCTTTGCGCACCCTCTTACCCACCTGAATGGCCTTCTTAAAAGCGGTCTCCAGCATCCAGCCAGTTGTTCCCGCCTTCATCGCGATTTGGGTCAACTCCTTCATCTGTCCCAGGATCTGGTCCTCTCCGATGATCATGGACTCCAGGCCCGAGGCCAGGCGGAGAAGATGGAGCAGGGATTCGTCGTGATCATGAAAATCGATGATTCGAGATGATACGCGCGCTTTCTTGGCCAAGTCGAAGAGCACCTTCTCCCCTCGCGGTGCCACCACATAAACCTCGACCCGGTTGCAGGTCTTGAGAACAGCGCATTCCTCTACCCTGTCCTGAGACATCACCCATTTAAGAATGGTCTCTACGTCACCGTGCCAGGCTCTCTCAATCTCGTCTATGGAGGCGGTGCGGTGAGTCACCAGCATCGAGGCTATCTCGCTCATCCTGGCATGCATGTGAGCGGGCTCTCATATAGGCCTTTTCATAGGAGTGGCCCAAAAGCCTCCAGACCTCTTTGTCCTCCAGGATGCTCCTGATTGCCCGGGCGCGATCCTCCTGTTCGGGTATGAGCTCCTTCAGTTCAGGCCTCAGCCGGCCAAGAAGCTTTGCCATACCCTGGTAGTCCTCGGTCAGCTCCTCCTCCAGCCGGAGGCGGAGGTACCGGGTCAAGCCGGGGGACTCGGTAGAAATGGCGATGGAGATCTGGCCCTTTCTGATAATGGAAGGCACCACCACCTCCCCTCTGCCCTCCACCCGGTTAACCAGAATTCCCACCCGGATCGCCTCCTCCTCTATCCACCGGTTTAGCTGGGAGTTGCTGGTGGCAGGAATGGCGATGAATGCGCCCTGCAGATATCTCTTGAAATCAGCCGTCAGATCGCACTCTGTCAGCTCCCACCGATCCTTTGATGCCAGGAGCTTGGGGGTGAAACTCTGGCTGACCACTTGCACCGGCCCGTAATCGGAAAAGAGGAGGGCCTTTCTCTCCGCCACCTTTCCCCCACCGAAGATCACCACCAGCCTCTGGCTCATATCCAGAAAAAGGGGGAGGAAGGGCCTATAAGAGCAGTCATCCGGTGCAACCATAAGACTCCCGTATCATATTAGGCATCATATCCTGGCGCTTATCTTCTTGTACTCCTTCTCGCTGAAAAGGACGATATAGTCGCTTATGCCGGACCGCGAAGAGAGCCGTTCTGCAATCTGGAGGCATTCCTCTCTGCTGCGAGAATGGACCATAGTGTAAATATTATATGGCCAGTCCTGGGCGGTTGCCCTTTCATAGCAGTGAGTGACCTCCTCAGCTGCAGCAAAGATCGCTCCTGCCTCATCCACCTTCTCTGGCGGCACCCTCCAGGCGATAAGGGCGTTGGCCAGAATTCCCAGGGCTCTGTGCCCTATGGTGGCAGCAAAACGGCGGATGATGCCCTCCTCCTCCATAGCGCGGAGACGGTATATGACCTCATCCTCTCCCATCCCCAAGACCTCACCCCAAACCCGGTACGGCCTCTCCGTCAGATCCAATCCATCCTGAGCGACCTTGAGAAGCTCGAGGTCCAACTCGTCCATCAACTCCAGCCTCCTGGATGCTGGAATGGATAAAGATCCTGGCCCTGGGCGGGAATGGTGCGGGGCACGCTTCCCGGATCGCCCACTACCGCATGATCGCTCCAGTAGTTGCCTCCCACTTCAGCCCCAGCGTCCCAGTGGTTATTGCCATTGTCCGCGGCATTCTGGATGAGGTTATCTCTGATTATGTTATGATAGAGGAAGTTGTCAGTGCAGTCGACCAGATTGATGCCAGCTATCTGATTTGAGCAGATCTCATTTCCGGTGATGTTGCAGCTAGTGCTGGTGCTCATGCGCAGGCCGTAGCGGCTATTGTTACAGAGGACGTTTCCGCTGATCTTCGACCTCTTGGACGACTGGACAAAGATGCCTTGACCATTATTGGTGGCATTATTGCCAGTAACCTCTGCATCGGATAGCTGCTCTATTGATATGCCGTCTTTCTGATTAGAGATGGCGAAATTAGACTCAAGAGTGCAGGCGTTACTGCCGGTAAGGGCGATGCCCCGGTCGTTTGAGGTGATCTGGTTGCCCACCAGAGAACACCGATGGGAGAGGCTCAGAAGGAGCCCTTCCTTTGCATTTCGAACTGCGCTGCAGTCTTGCACTCTGCATAGTCGGGAGCTGTGAAGGGATATGCCGCTATTAGATGCGGTGGAGTTGCACTTGAGCAGAAGCAGGTTAAGCGAGCCGTCCACCCTGAAGCCCTCGGCAGCGCAGTCTTGGGCATGGTCAGCCACAAACTGAATTCCTCTAGAGTCCCGGCTGTCGAAGCCGACATTGCACTCCCGGACCCGACAGTCGGAGATGATGCAGTCATCGCTGGCCCGGAGGAGAATGCCCTCCTCGGATAGATCGATGCTGCTGTTTTGAATGCGGCAGCCAGAGGAGTTCACCAGCAGCATGCCTACGCTGCTATTGGATATGGTCAGATTCCTAGCAGATATCTCCCGGCATGATATCAATCCCAAAAAGGCACAGTCTTCCGGCACATTCATCCCCGATTTTCCCACCAGATAATAGATAGGCCTGCCATCGATCATATTGCTCCTGTCTATGTCCTGATCATAATAGTCTTGAAGAGACAAATCTGCTCCATCGCCGTCGTCAATGCGCAGGTTGTAGCGATTCAATTCCATAAGGTTATCCTGGAGGAGGTTTTTCGCTGATCCGCGCAATGAGATTCCGTAGACGTTATGAGAGGCGAGATTGGACCGGATGATGTTGTCGGCGGAGGCAGAGAGGAGTATCCCGTTGCCGTTTTCAATAAGGTCATTCTCTGCCAGCATCAATCCGCTTGCCTCGTTGCCATAGATCCCTGCCCTCTCATTTCCCAGGCACCAATTGGAGGTCACATTGCAGTGTTCCGTCACTCTCAAGCTGATGCCCACCTTGCCCCCTTCGATCTTATTCGCCGCGATATCGTTAAACCGGGAATTGAGCATATCTATGCCGCTCACAAAAGCCCCGCTGAGGTTATTTCCCGATGCCACATTTCCATCCGACCGGGTGAGGACCAGGCCCAGTCCGTCTGTGAGAATGGTGTTGTTAACCACCCCATTCCTATCCGAGTCCTCGATTAGCACTCCCTGCAAAGCGGCGATTGTGCAATCTTCAACCCAGCAGCCAGAGGTCTGGTTTATCCTTACCCCAATCCCACTGCCCTGGATGTGGCAGCCAAGGACCCGGTTGTCCGGGGCGAAGATCTCTATTCCCGCGGGGGAGCTGATGCTGCAATTAGCAATTGTATTGTTGCTACCCTCTGAGCTTACTGCCGCTTTTTCCCCTGATATGGTGCAGCGGATGACCTGACAGTCACCTGAAAGCAGGCTTAAAGAGGCATCACTTCTGCTGGTGTTGATCTTGAGGTCGTATATCTCGCATCCCGGTGCATTGATGCTGAGCGGCCCCTCTATGGAGACGCCCTCTTGTCCATAGATCTTGAGGCTTCGATCGATGATTGCGCCAGGGTATCTGCCGGGCTGAATTTGAATTGTATCTCCTGGACTGGCTTTAAATACGGCAGCAGAAATGGTCTTAGCATCGCTACTGTCGCCAGGATCGACGATCAAGACGCGCGCCTGGACTGAGCTTGCCAGGAGAATCGAAATAAGAATGAAGGCGGCAACTGGTCTCATCGTTCTTGTTTATGCCCTGTTGCCTATTAAACCTAATGCAGTGAACCAGCAGAGACTTTAGCAGAAAGATATAAAATACTGATAAAGCATCCTTCTTCTTGACAAGGATGGTTTCTAATGGCAGGGCCTTATCGCATTCTCATCATTGAGGACGATCCAGAGCATGCAGAGCTGATCAAAATGGGCTTCCGAAGGCATGATGAGTTCTTCTTGAATTTTGCCGCCACAGGAGAGAATGGCCTGGAGATGATATCCCAGGATAGATACGATCTGATCTCTGTGGACTTGGTTCTGCCGGGGATTGGAGGCCTGGATGTTTTAGTGAGGATCAGAAGGCTGGACCCAGATATCCCCGTGGTCATGGTCTCCGGCCACGGCACAACGGAGATGGCAGTGGTTGCCTTCGAGAATCGGGCGACTAAATATGTGGTCAAGAGCCTGGAGAGCTTCAAGAGCCTCCCCTATGTCTTTGAAAACCTCATACAAGAGGCACGGTTCAAGGCAAATGAGAGGCAGATGAGGGAGTGCATCGAAAGGTCGGAGAGAATTCACAGAAATGTTGTGGAGAATGCCCTGGCTGGCATTTATATCCTCCAGGAGGGGGTCTTCAAGCTGGTCAATCCGAGGCTGGGAGAGATCTTCGGTTGCTCTGCGGATAGCCTCCTGGGGATGCCCTTCTGGCAGCTGATCACGCCTGATGACATTCAGTGCGCGATCCGGCTGGAAAAAGACCGGCAGTCCGGCGTGCCGATTTATGAATCAAGGGTTCTGCGCAAGGACGGAACATGTCGCTGGATAGAGTTCCGGACGATGCCCATAGAGCACGAGGGGCAGAGGGCGGTCCTGGGAAATCTCCTGGATATAACGGATAGAAAGGAGAGGGAGATCGAGATCCTCAGGGCCAACCGGGAACTGGAAGCAATGGATCGGATATCTGAGATCTGTTTTTCCTCCAAGGAGGATCTGGACAAGGTGCTAGCCGATTCCCTGGCCTTTATCGTCTCTGGGGCAGGCGGGGCGGATGTCGGGGGCATATTCCTCCAGGAGAATAGGGGCCTGGTGCTGAGGGCTCTGCATGGATCGGTGGAGGTCTTGATCGAGTTCGTCAATGATATCCAGGCAGGCTGCGACCTTCTCGGCAAGCCTCTGGTTCACGAGGTTAAAGATGGATCGAGGGGATCTTGGATATCAGCGCCGATAATCTCCGGAGCGCAGAAGAAGGGGGCGCTGGTCCTGGCCTGCGAGGAGCTTGAATGCCTGCATTTTCTGGAAAGAGCATCGTTGCGCATCGGATATATTTTGGATCGATCTGAGAAGCCCCCCACCATTCTCTCCGAAAACGAGATCGAGGTTATGAAATATGCCTGGTAGCTCCTTTGGAACCCTATTTCGCATCACCACCTGGGGCGAGTCTCATGGCAGAGCGGTGGGCGTTGTTTTAGACGGCTGCCCAGCAGAACTGGCATTAACGGAATATGATATTCAAAAGGAGCTGGACCGCAGGCGTCCGGGCCAGAGCCGGGCATCCACCCAGAGAACGGAGGCGGATCGGGTGGAGATCCTCTCCGGCATCTTCGAGGGAAAGACCACCGGCACCCCCATATCCATGCTGATCTGGAACCGGGATGCAGACTCGGCCAGCTACGACCTCTTGCGCAACAGGCCCCGGCCAGGTCATGCCGATTATGCTTATCAGATGAAGTATGGCCTGCGCGACCATCGGGGCGGGGGCAGGTCGTCCGCTCGAGAGACGGCTGGCCGGGTGGCTGCGGGAGCGGTGGCCAAGAAGCTGCTGCAGCATTTTGGGGTGGAGGTCGCAGCCTTTGTGACCGAGCTTGGAGGGATCAAGTCCAGGACCGATTCGGTAGATTTGGCTGAGCTTCGCGCCCGGGTGGAGGCCAACCCCATACGCTGCCCGGATCCTAATGCTGCAATGAGGATGATGGAGCAATTGGATCTTGTCCGGCAGGAGGGTGATAGCCTGGGGGGCATGGTAACGATCATCGCCCGGGGGGTGCCGCCGGGCCTGGGAGATCCGGTCTTCGACAAGCTGGATGCTGACCTGGCCAAAGCGCTCATGAGCCTGGGGGCGGTAAAGGCGGTGGAGATAGGGGCGGGTATTGGCTGCGCCGGTATGCGGGGAAGCGAGATGAACGATCCTCTCCGAATGGAGGGAGGGAAGATCGGCTTTGAGGGCAACAATGCCGGTGGCATTTTAGGCGGAATATCCACGGGAATGGATATAGTCTGCCGGATTGCAGTCAAGCCCACCCCGTCCATCGCCAAAAAGCAGCATACCGTGGACCTAGCTGCCGGAATGGATGCGGAGATAGAGATCAAAGGGAGGCACGATCCGGCCATACCCCCCAGGATGGTACCGGTAGCCGAGGCCATGGTCGCAATAGTCCTGGCAGACCACCTTCTGCGTCAGAGAATGTCAAGGCTCTGATTTTATATCTTTTCGGGGCTTATTGGGGCGGCATGCCCAAGGAGTTTCGCAGCCTCATCTCATTACAGGAAGCCAAATCGATCATCTCAGACCACCTGCCGCCAGCCCGGGAAAAGGCCGTTGCCCTGGGCTCGTCTCTTGGCTGTATCCTGGCGGAGAAGGTGATATCAAGCCAGGATGTTCCCGGCTTTGGCCGCGCCTCTATGGACGGTTATGCGGTCATCTCTCAGGACACTATCGTAGCGAGAGAGGACCGGCCTGCATCTCTCCGCCTGGCGGGATCGGTGCCCATGGGCAGAAGGCCTGAGATTGAGATCTCGCGGGGCGAGGCTGCGGAGGTCTCCACCGGTTCCATGATGCCCAAAGGTGCAGATGCGGTGGTCATGATCGAGTACTCCCTGGCCCAGAAGGGCATCGTTTACATCCGCAGGCCGGCCTTTGGGGGGGAGAACGTTCAGGCGGCTGGAAGCGACATATCCTTTGGGGAGGCAGTCCTCTTTCCCGGAACGCCGATTGCAGCCCGCGAGATAGGCGTTCTGGCCGCTCTGGGAAGGGAGAGCGTCCGGGTACGAAGCCTGGATGTGGGCCTGGCCTCCACCGGAGCGGAGCTAATTCCCCCCGGCCGGGAGCTCTTGCTCGGCCAGATCTATGATATCAATAGCTACACCATAGCTGCGGGAGTGGAGGACTGCGGCGCCCGTCCCAGGAGCTATGGCATTCTGCCGGACGATAAGGAACAGATGGCGAGAACCCTGCTGAGGATGGCAGAAGAGTGCGATATGATCCTGGTGAGCGGCAGCACCTCAGCCGGGGCAGGGGATATGATCTATCAGGTTATAGAGGAGGTCGGAGAACTGATATTTCACGGGGTAAACTTCAAGCCGGGAAAGCCCACCATCTTCGGGATAATCCGGGGCAAGCCATGTATCGGACTGCCAGGCTATCCCACTAGCGCTCTGACCGTCTTTGCCGAGCTGGCCGCCCCCGCCATACGCTCTGTCCTGGGCCGTGGGCATTCTGAGAACAAAACCGCCGGAAGGCTGGCCGGCCCTCTGCGCACGGAAGGAAGGCAGCAGATGCTGGCAGTGGGCGTATCGGGGGATCTGGTCTATCCGGTGGACAAGGGCAGCGGCTCGATTACCACCCTGGCCCTGGCTGACGGAGTGATAGAGATTCCGGCAGGTGTGGAGTTCTTAGAGGGAGGATCACCGGTCCAGGTCCGACTCTTCTCGCCAGCCCAGGGTCCCTGTCTGGTGGTAGCAGGAGAGAACTCCCTATTCCTCGAGCGGCTGGCAGAGGATCTGCCCTGGAGGCTGATGCTCTTGAACACCGGTTCGTACCGGGGACGGATCTATTTGGAGGATGGCATTGCAGACCTGGCAGCGGTTTCAAGCCCATTGGAAGAGGCTCCCAAGGGCGAGGCGAAGGTCGTCTGGAGCGGCAAAAGAGAGCTGGGGCTGATCTACCGGGACCCTTCAGCTCCGGTCGACCCGGCCAGTCAGAGGATAGTGGGCTGGCCGAGGGATTCCGCTATGAAAGAGGCATTCGAGCAGGCCCTGACGGAAATGGGCATCGGCGCTCCCGTTTACGTGCGCCTGGCCAAGACCCACACTGCCATGGCGGCCATCGTTGCCTCCGGCCGGGCGGACCTTGGATTTGGGGAAAAGGAGGCAGCAAGCCAGGCCGGACTGGGATTCAAGCCGGTAGTAGAGGACGAATTGTACCTCTTGGCAGGGCCCAAGGGCCTGGGAAATCCCCGGATAAAATCGCTTATGTCTGCCCTTCCTTTGCAGACGATATAGCTCCTGGTTTGAGCATGATTGACCTTCTCTCATAGTAGCTGAGAGGATGGCGAATCCTCCGGCAGAGATCGTCCTCCCCAGGGCAGTTGCCATATGTGGCCATGGTAGCACATGCAGGCGGCTTGTACCGGGTTCCTGTCGCTCCGGCGATATGCTCAACCTGGTAGCGGGTGCGATCCTGGTCGAAGTCCGGGCTGGTGGCAAAAAGGGCGATCACCTCATCTGGGGTCATATTGATCTGCAAGAGGAAGCTGACCAGAGCAAACCGGGCGCTATGAGCTAGGTTGATGCCTTTTGAGACCTCAGAGAGCATCTTTTTGATGCAGGGGGGAAAAGCGCCCTCTTTGACCTCTCCCAAATCGATCTTCTGCTTAGCAGCCAGGGCCTCTAGGTCTCTCTTGACCGGGGCAAGATACTCCTCCAGGCCCTGGCAGATCCTCTCGTCCACAGATACTGGCAGACCCTTGAGGACCTTCTCTCTGATCGCCTCCTCCAACAACCGCCTGAGCTCGACATCGGTGACCGTGAGATATCCCTCAGACAGATCGCGGTTGGTGAGCTTCCATTTGGGGCTGTGCATGCGGTGTGCTGCCCGGATGTACTCAGAAAAATGGATCTTCCAGGGCCCCTGCCCTTGAGGATTGATCCCCAGGTCGTTGGACAGGACGACCAGCCCTTCCTTTTCATGCTGCATCCTCCGGAAGGCCAGCTTCGCCTCTGCCAGAGCGTAACGGCGCAGAAGAATGGGATCGTTCAGACAGGAGACCATGACCCTGGCCAGTGGATAGCTGAGAAGTTCAAAGAGCTGCTCAGACTCGCTGCTCGCCCGCCCATCGGGAATGGCTTCACCGCCGACCGCTCCTCGCAGGCGTTCTGCCGCTCTGGATCGCACCGACTGGAAAAGGGATTTGTCCAGAAGGCTATCCAAGGAGATATTTCGGCTGCGGACTGCTTCTGCCGCCTCCTGAGTAAAAGGATAGTCCGAGATCTTCATTCCTGCTCAATTCGGGGAGCGAGGAGATAGTTGATGTCCACGGACTGGCCTAGCTTGAAGGTTACCCGCAGGGGGTAGTCTATGCCCATCTCCAGCGTGACCTCTCCTGCTTTGCTGATGGACTTTGACATATCCTGCAGATAGTCTAAAGAGAAGAGGCTCCTGGCCTCGCCTGGCTTCATGCCTAAGAGCTCAGTGCTGGGGATCTTGAGCTTGAGGGAGTCGATATCCCCCTTGGCTTCCATATAAAAGCCCTCATCAGAGACGCCCAGGATCACGTGGTCGCTCACCTTTTCCGCTGCTTTTACTGCTCTTCTCAACTCCCCGCCGGGAAGTGTCACATGAGCCGGCAGGTCCAGATCGGGGATGCGTGGTTCCTTCCTTATGGCCGTGGGATCGATAAGGCTTAGGGTGTAGGAAAGTGAGCCCACGCCGATCTTCAGCTTGTGGCTCTCCTCGTCCAGCTCCAGCTGCACATTCTCACCCCTGTCAGCCATGCTCAAGACATCGCTTAAGCGAACCAGGTCCACGCCGATCTCTCCTTGATCGGCCTTGAAGTACTCGAAGGCGTCGCTGCCTATCTTGAGAGACACCATGGCTACGTTCGCAGGATCTACTGCCTTCAGCTCCAGACCATTTTCGGATATGGAGAACTTAACCTCATCCACGAGAGAAGAGACTGAGTCGATTGCATCGCGCAGAGTTTCTGCATTGATTACTGCCTTGAACATTCCTTGAGCCTCCTGGGGAATGACAATTTAATATTTAATATAGTTGATGCCTAGTCGTACTCTCGCCAGGTGTTGCTGCATTTAGTGCATCGGAAGAACCTAACCTCGCTCTCATCTGCACTGCGCAACTGGCGCAGCCACCAGTATGCGACATTATTGCCGCATTCCGGGCAGCGGGCGGTGGTGGTGGGAAGGCCAGCAGATTCCTGTTCCAGCACTGGAACTATGCGGGAGAGCTGCTCAGTCTTGCTGACCAGGGACTCGCTGTTGGCTTTGGGCAGCTTATGGCCACACTTACGACAGACCATCATTCCATCTTTGGGCATCATCATGCTCTTGCATTGGGGACAAAATTCCATTGAGATTAGGGTGGACACTCGTCATATTAAAGTTTGCCAGGTGCGCTATTGGCGTGAAGAGCAAAAAAAGCATAGAGGCGAGAAATGAGCATAGCGATAAACGTGATCTGCCTGGACCGCCCGGGAATGCTGCGCGATATTGCCGGCGTGGTGGCAAAGATGGGTGGCAATATAGTCTACACCCAGCAGTTTGTGGTGGAGAGAGGAATCAACAGCGACAAAGCATCGGTCTACATGGAGATCGATTGCTCCCCCCAGGATGTCAATAGAATGATCGAGGAGCTGGATGGGTTTGACTCCATCACCGAGGTCTCAGTCCATGATCCATTCGAGAAGATCTACGGATCCAGGGTGATAATAATAGGGGGCGGGGCCCAGGTAGCCCAGGTGGCAGTAGGAGCGGTCAATGAGGCCGATCGGCACAATCTGCGGGGGGAGAGGATCAGCGTGGATACCATCCCCCTGGTTGGTGAAGTGGCCATAGCCGATGCCGTAAGCGCAGTGAGCCGTCTGCCCAGGGCCAGCATTCTGGTCCTAGCAGGAGCTCTCATGGGAGGGCGCATCACTCAGGAGGTGGCCCGGCTTCAGGAGGAGGGAATACCGGTCATCGCCCTGAAGATGGCGGGCTCAGTTCCCGGTCAGGCGGATATGGTGGTCACAGACCCCATTCAGGCAGGCACATTTGCCGTTATGCATGTGGCCAGCACCGCCGTCTTCGATATCGCCCGGGTGAGAGGAAGGGAGTTCTAGCCCTTGAGGATGCCCGCCAGATCGCGAAGGTTATCGCCAGAGAAAAGGTCCTCTAAGGTATAGAAATTATCTTCCTCCTGGAGCACTGGAGCGGAGAGGGTGAAAACGCCATTTATGCGCAGCTCGGTGAGGGCCTCGGGAGTGCCCATATCGATGTTCTCAAAAGCGATGCCAGCCTTGACAAGAGCTGCTTTGAGCTGCTCGCATTTGGGGCAGGATTTGGTGGAATAGACTCTATAGACCAATTGTAAACCTCGGCCATTGTTTTTCATGTTGTAAAATATTAGATTTGTGGTTTCAAAACAAAAGGCTTCAGCGCAGTGCCATAGGATAGGATTTCTTGGACCAGACCGCATATCCCTGGGCCACAGCCTTCTCTGCGCACTCCCGGCAGCAGGAGAAGTTGGCCATGTACTCGACGCCTTCCATCTCATGCTCAAAGATATTGCTGCAGCTCATTCCCGAAATCCTGCGGTAATCCAGGCCCTTGCAGAAGTCATCGCATTCTGCTTGGTGGGGCCGTTCCAGCACCACCCAGTCCCGGGGAAGAAGGACTGGCAATGTGGCCAGGGTCATACCGCAGCCGCAGGGGCCATACACATCCTCGAAATCCTCATAAATAATAGCTTTACATATGCACTGAATCATCGTCCTCTCCTCTCAACCTTGTATCGCGGCAAGCTAAATAACATTTCCCGTCCAATTTCAAAGGCAATTGCATTATTCTGGCGTTATATCCAAAACGGCTGTATGATATCCATAATATCCGCAAAGATGGGATCAAACGGGCCTTTCTTTAATAAAAAATTAAAAATCAAGCAAATGCAACTGGTCGTCTAAATAAATAGAAGCTATTGGCAAAACAAAAATTATATATGGAATTAAAGGCCACTAAAGACGGTATTCTGGCTTTTAAGTCCAGAGGAGTTCAATTTAAGGCTCTTCTGGATTCATTATCCGGATTTATGGGGTGTTTGAGATATGCCAATACTTCCTGTTGCCCCGGTAAGCAGACTGATTCGCGAAGCAGGGGCTAAAAGAGTGAGCGAGGGCGCAAGAGATGCGCTGGCAGAGGTTCTGGAGAGCTATGGCCTGGAGGTGGCTCGGGAGGCCGCGGGCTGGGCGAACCATGCCAAGAGGAAGACTGTCAAAGCGGAGGACATAAGAGAAGCAGTCAAAAGAGTTAAACCTCCTGCGGTTTTAGAAAGGTGATCGATGGCAACTGATAACCCCCCCGGTTTGGACTACCGCCAATTGGGCCTCATATGTGGAATCGAGATTCATCAGCAGCTGGATACCGCCTGCAAGCTCTTTTGCGGCTGCCCCACCACTCATCGAGAGGTAGAGGACTCCAATTTTGAGTTCTTCCGCTATCTCCGCCCATCGAGAAGCGAGCTTGGGGAGATCGATCGCGCTGCCTTGGAGGAAGTCTTGGTCTCGCGCAAGTTCCATTACAAGTGCTATGACACCACCTGCCTGGTGGAAGCGGACGAGGAGCCGCCGTCCGAGATCAATCCCGAGGCCCTGGAGATATCTTTAGTCATCGCCCGTCTATTGAGCATGCTGATCGTGGATGAGGTATGCACCATGAGGAAGATGGTGATAGACGGCTCCAACACCTCTGGATTCCAACGCACGGCCTACATCGGCTCTAAAGGGAAGATCCAGACCAGCCAGGGGCCGGTAGGCATAGACATACTCAGCCTGGAAGAGGAGGCTGCGAGGATCATCGAGGACCGGGGAGACAGCCTGGTCTACTCCCTCGATCGCTTGGGCATTCCTTTGGTGGAGATTGGGACGGCGCCTGATATCATCTCTCCCGCTCATGCCCGGGAGGTGGCCTCGTACCTGGGCATGATTCTGCGCTCCACTGGCCGGGTGAAAAGGGGACTGGGCACCATTCGCCAGGATGTGAACGTCTCCATAAAAGGCGGGGCCCGGGTGGAGATCAAAGGGGTACAGGCCCTGAACCTGGTGGACAAGATTGTGGAATTGGAGGCGCTCCGCCAGCATGGGCTGCTGCAGATCAAAGAGGAGCTTATAAGGCGGGGGGCAGCAGTCGATGATACCGTATTTGATGTCACATCGCTCTTCTCCCAGACCGATTCCAAGGTTTTAGCCAGATCCATCAAGAACGGCGGCGTGGTCTTAGCCTGCAGGCTGGCGGGATTTGCCGGATTGGTGGGAAGGGAGGTCCAGCCAGGCAGAAGGCTGGGCTCAGAGATGTCCGATCGGGCCAAGAGAGCGGGGGTAGGGGGGATCTTCCATAGCGATGAGCTGCCCGCTTATGGCGTGACCGCTGCGGAGGTCGAGTCGGTAAGAGCTCAACTTCAAGCAGGGAAGGAATATGCAGTGATCATGGTCACAGGACCGCAGGATCGGGCCAGAAAGGCCATGGATGCGGTCCTGGTCCGGGCGAGGGAGGCCATGGAACTGGTGCCAGAGGAGACGCGCCGCGCTCTTCCCGATGGCTGCTCGGAGTATATGCGGCCACTGCCCGGCTCGGCCCGGATGTATCCGGAGACGGATGTGCCCTCCGTGGCGATCACTGAGCAGACGCTGGAAGGCCTTGAGCTTCCCGAGCTCTTCAGGGCCCGATCAGAGCGATTTGGTCGCGATTATGGCTTGAACTCCGAGCTGGCCAGAGTGATGGCCGCTTCTCCCAACTATCAGCTCTTTGAGGAGATCGTATCCCAGATCCAGCTCTCACCATCCATTGCGGTCCGGGCCCTGGAGACGATTCCAATCGAGCTGGCCAGAGATGGAGTGGACATATCAGCGCTCTCAGATAATCATTTCAAGGACGCCCTGGGGCTGGTGGCGGAGGGACGGATCGCCAAGGAAGGGCTGGCCGAGCTATTTCGCGCCCTTGCCGAGCGTCCGGACAGATCGGCAGCTGATACTGCCGCTGCTGCCGGGCTGGCAGGGGTGGACGAGGCGGAGGTGGCCAAGATCGTCCAGGCCATTGTAGCGGATAAAATAGATCTAGTGCGTTCAAAAGGGGAGAGGGCAGCCGCCCCGCTCATGGGCCTGGTGATGAAGGAGCTGAGAGGCAAGGCCGATGGCGCCCTGGTGAGCGCCATATTGAAGAAGGAAATAAATAATATACTGAGCGAGTGAACCCAGAAAGACCTAAAAAACCGGATATGCTCCTCTGGGAGGAGACCCTCTTCAAGGACAGGGACATCTTCGAGCTAGATCACCTGCCCGATCAGTTTCTCCATAGAGAAAGGCAGCTGGACAGCCTCAAATTTTGCATCCGGCCAGCTCTGCAGGGGGGGCGGCCGGTAAATGCCCTCTGTCTCGGCCCGCCGGGAACGGGAAAGACAACGGCCATCTTCAAGCTCTTCGAGGAGATCGAGGCCCATTCCACTCGGATCGTCCCGGTGCATGTCAACTGTCAGATGGATTCCACCAGATATGCGGTCTTCTACCAGCTTTACAAGAAGATCTTCGAGCATGCCCCTCCGTCCAGCGGCATCTCCTTCAAGCGGGTCTTCGAGAAGGTGGCCCAGCATTCGGCAGATGAGGATAAGGTGCTGATAGTGGCCCTGGACGACATCAACTACCTCTTCCCAGAAAAGGAGGTGGACCATGTCCTATACTCCCTTCTCCGGGCGCACGAGACCTGTCCTGGGGCCAGGATGGGAGTGATAGGCATCATGAGCGAGCTGGCTTTGAACTATGTTCTCGATCCCAGGGTGGTCTCGGTATTTCAGGCGGAAGAGGTGATATTTCCTCTTTACAGCCGCAATGAGATCAAGGATATTCTCAGCCGCCGGTCGCAGATGGGCTTCTATCCGGGGGTGATTGCTGATGAAATCCTGGAGACTGTTGTCGACCATACGGAGAAGTCCGGGGATCTGAGGGTGGGGATCGACCTTCTGAAGAGGGCTGGCCTGAATGCGGAAAAACGCGCTTCTAAGAGCATATCCCCTGAGGACGTGGCCAGCTCGCTGGAGCGCTCCCGTCTGGTCCACCTCACCTATGCCTTGAAATCTCTGAAGGCGGATGAGAAGGAGGTCTTGCGCATGGCGACCCTCCAGGAGAGCTGGCGCGCAGGGGAGCTATTCCGCCTCTTCCATGAGAAGACGGGTGCGGGATACACCCGATTTCATGAGATCCTGAATAAGCTGGATGCGATCCGGCTAATCAATGCCGATTTTACCGGGCAGGGTGAACGAGGACGAAGCCGCATAATTAGGGTGCGCTATGAGGCTGAGGAGATCCTCAGCAGATTGAATCAATGAATTTTTGAAAAAAGTTGTACCCATATGCTCCGTCCTGAGTAATGCATCTATATAGATACAATGCATAAGGACTTTAACCGGTGGATTCAATTGACCCTCAATGGATCGGCCACGAATGATGATGCCCCGCAGGTATAGCGAGCTTTTCGTAGAGACGCTTTTATTTGTGTCCGCCATCACATCGATTCTGGTCATGCTTTTAATATTCTATTTTCTCATTCACGAGAGCATTCCCGCATTTTCGGAGCTTGGCATCATCTCTCTTTTAGCGGGTATGAAATGGCATCCTTCTGGTGATATCTACGGCTTTCTGCCCCTTATCACCGCATCCCTCACCATCACCATTCTGGCCCTTTTCATCAACATCGCCATCGGATTTCCACTGGCCATCTACCTCGCCGAGCTGGCTGGCCCCAGGAGCAAGGCGATCCTCAAGCCGGCTATAGAGCTCCTGGCAGGGGTTCCCTCCATTGTCTATGGTTTTTTAGGAGTGATCATCCTCGTATCCTACCTGCAGGATAGCTTTGATATGCTCACCGGAAGGTCAATTCTGGCCGGATCAATACTTCTGGGAGTGATGTTCATCCCTTACCTTACCACCATCTGCGAGGACGCTCTAAGGGCGGTGCCGGGGGAGTTCAAAGAGGGATCCCTCGCCCTGGGGGCGAACCGGTGGCAGACAATAAGAAATGTCACCATACCCGCGGCATCATCCGGAATCACCGCTGCCGTGCTCCTCAATATAGGAAGCATAATAGGCGAGACCATGGCAGTGCTGCTGGTGGTGGGCAACGTGGCCAGGATAGCCTCTCCCTACTATGATATCTTCGACCAGGGGGCGACATTCACCTCCGTCATTGCCGGAGAGATGGGTGAAGTTGCCAGGGGATCGACCCACTATCACGCCCTCTTTGCCGTGGGTCTCATTCTATTGCTTGTGGTCTCCATCCTGAGCTTGATTGCGGATTTTGCCAGGGCGCGGATCAGAAAGAAGTTCGGAGGATATTGAGTTGAAGCTGAAGCCTGCACTAGCAGCCTCAGTGGCCATATCAGCATTCTTATTCGTCTCTTCCCTAATCTGCCTCATCCTCCAGCCGGAACTCGATCGGATAAAACCGATTTGGGAGGCCAGTCTCATCCTCTGTCCTCTCTTAATTCTGGGCTCATATCTGACAATGAAAGGCACCAGCGTAAGAACAGCGCTTTTGTTCATACTGGATATTCTTTTTTGCGGGTCGGTTTTCTACCTGTCCTATTCAGGCGCTCTTAATCCGGATTTTATCATTAAAAGACCGCTTGGTGTCGGGGCATCCTTCGAGTATTCATTCCTGCTTCCTCTGCTGGTACTGGTCGCCAGCCTGCTATGCATCAAGGATGCCCTCAATATAGTTTATGGCTATACCGCCAGGGGAAGAGAGGCGCTGGTGTTTCTGGGAATCAGGATGTCGGCGATGCTCTCCATTATCCTGCTGGGCGGAATCCTGTTCATCATCATCTACAAAGGCATATGGGTCATAAACTGGGAGTTTCTGACTTCACCCCACAGGAGGTTGGGGCAGGCGGGGGGTATCAGCACTGCCATACTGGGATCCTTATGGATGGTTCTGGGGGCTATGCTCATCTCTTCTCCTCTTGGAATTGGAGCGGCTATCTACCTGCATGAGTACTCCAAGAGCGAGAGGCTCAACCGGCTGATCACCATTGCGGTGAGTTGCTTGAATGGAGTTCCCTCCGTGGTCTATGGCCTCTTCGGACTGGCATTTCTGGTGAGCCTGTTCGGAGTATCATTGATCTCCGGATCGATCATCCTGGGCCTTATAAACATCCCCACCATAATTCTGACCAGCCAGGAGGCATTAAAGAGCGTTCCCAACTCTCTGCGAGAGGGGAGTATGGCTTTAGGAGCTACGAAGTGGCAGACCATAAGAAAGGTGGTTTTGCCCTCTGCCATGCCCGGCATTCTCACTGGGGTGATCATGGGAGTGGCCAAGGCATCGGGCGAGACTGCGCCCATCATGTGGACGGCGGTTACCTTCACTGCCTCTCCAGTGCAGATGATCTATGGGGTGATCCCCGATCTATTTCAGCCGGTGAACAACTTGAACTACCATCTCCTGAACCTGATCTATTTCCTGGGGGCCTGGGATGTGGAGGCTCGGGCCTGGGGTACGGCTCTGGTGCTGATATCGCTGGTTTTAAGCACCAACCTTCTGGCCATTGTGGTGAGAAATTACTACCGCAAGAAGATCTCCTGGTAAATGGCTCATGAGACAAAAAACAAATTGATCTGCAAGATAATAGTTTATGGAAAAAGAGCGATCATCCATCCATTTTTGCCTTAAGGCAGTTCATTGTTCGACGAAGAAGGTCCTGGATCTTCCCCACCTCATCGCTTTTCAGGTCGGTTGGCATAAGAGGAAGGGCGACCAGCACTGCTGTATCCAGCCTCAGCCTGGCCTTGGGCCCCCACTGGCTCTTTGCTGCTGCCAGCTCATTCTGAAGGGCATTGATGCTGATCGAAATTGCCTGCAGCTCCTCTTCCACTTGCACGATGCTCCTGTTCCTGCAGTTCATATCCCAGCCCCTCAGAATGGCAGAGATCAGGCCGGACTTGTGGCCCTCTGGAATTCCCACCGCCTTCAATAAATCCAGAATCAGGCCGAGCTTAAGAGATCTCACCTCACCAGCTCTTGCTACCAGACCACCCCGCTGCATTAGTGCTTCGTAATACTTGAGAAGGCCAGAGAGGCTATCAACATAACGCATGTCACAATAACCAATTGCATTAATCATTCATTAACCTCCCATAGAAGATGAAAATCGGATTAGATGAGAATCGATCGGAATTTATGCATAACAGCGATTCGGCAATCTTGCCTGCAAGAGAATTGGTGCAGACACTGCATCCTGAGTTATCTGTCAAATCCTTAGGCACCAATCAGCGATTGAATCCACCCAATATATTCCTTGCCCCATTATACTATATAGGTCTATATCAGGTATATAGATCATATAGGTCTGGTGTATAGCAAGAATGAAACGTGGGTCCATCCCATTCAGCGGCTTGATCATCCTGGGAAGACCAGGGAAAACCATTCATGCCAGGATTACTGCTAGGATTTATCATAATGGAGCTGCGGATCCAATCATGGCTTGGATCTCAATTGTCTACGAATATACGTATTCGCGATTCTAATGGCAATTATGCTAATGAAATAGCAACCTTTTTTTTTGACTGCTTCCTCTTTTTATGATTTTGCCACATTCTTTTTTTCTATGCAATCTCTCTAGGTATTTATGTCTTAAAGGATCAATATCTAATGATGATATTAATATTATATAAAAATTTTGGATGTTGAAGGTCGAGCAGGTTAATAAAAACCATCACAATAATTATAATTCTGGTGGTCCAACCGGGCAAATTGGGCCCATTACTCAGATGTCTGGGCCTCATTATAGCGGCAATCTTCCCTGCAATGCAGGTTAATCCAATGTTAATGGCTTCTTCCATCATAAAGATGAATTTGAGAAGCTAAACAGTTAAAAAATTAGATTCAATCAATATTGAGCAATAAAGATTGATATACCAGAGCAGCTACATTCTGATATAGTAGTGATGTACTAAAGGTATGGAAGCCTTTTAAGAGCTGTGATGGGGATACTTAATGGTTGTTGCGAAATACAGGCCTGCAATCAAGATCGTCCTCAAGCTCCTTGAGTGCATTTCAAAGGGCCAGTCAAAAGGCCGGGCGCTGAAGACCCATATAATTCAGTGCGCCAATCTGAAGACGACTTCGGCTGAGAAGTATATCAATATGCTGAAAGATGCCGGGTATATTGAGGAAAAGAGGCTCGCATGGGGGGCAAGAGAGGTAATAGTATTTGAGCTCACCCCCCTGGGCGAATCGAGATATGAATGGTTCAAGACTATCAATGATGAGCTCTTTGTACTAAATGAATGGGCGAGTGAGTGAGAATAATGGAAGATAATACCTCGGCAGATGCGGTATATGATCTAATAGAGCGCGTAGAACAGCAGAGAAAGCGGCTCGATCTCATTGTTATGGTGGTCTCTATATCATCTCTGCTTGGCGTTTCAGTTAATGCTCTGGCACTAATGGTCTTTTCGCATCAAAAAAGATGTAGAATCGACCTGACCTTGCCCATTGACTGACTATATAAAAAGAACCAGAGGAATGATCTAACCAGCTTAAGCGTCGCCTGGATGGAGATTTTGGGCATGGACTCAGAGCTCCGGACTTGTAGGAATGGGGGGTGCAGGCGCTGGGAGAACACCGGTCTTCAGGAAAAATTGGTTATTTCTATCTGTGATTTTCTTTGTACCACAGTCTCAGTAATTTAACGCTGGTATCAATTACCATGAATCCTCCTATAAATATAGGTACTGTATGTATGCCTACATTTGAAAACATGCCGCTTGGTTCTACCGCGCAAGCGCATGTACAAAGACAAGATGCACTAATGACTCCGTTTGATATTGAATACATTTTTTCACCATTCATTTTTTGCATTTGTTATTGATAACCAATATGCCCATAGTTGTTGTGCTTGGTATAACATCATATATATACTAAAAGGTAATATGGCTAATCGTATAACAATTTCTATTGTTTTTACATTTTCTGCATAGCGTAATCTATATAATCCATCTAGTGTTACAATTGCCACTACTAGATAGAACAACGGATGGATACCTAGTTGGCCACCGGATATTAGTACAACTGAAAGATAGTATATTATTAGTACATTCAACACAGTCAATATAATAAATAATATATGTTGGAGATATTCAGTTATTGTTATTTTATTTATTCCGTGAGTCCTTAGTACATCAATCCCACCCCTAAACCAGCGTACTCGTTGTTTCCATAATTCTTTTAATGTTACCGGCACTTCGGTCCATGCCCGCATATCCATGCATGCGGTTGTTTTCCACCCCAGCTCTTTTAGGCATATTGTTAGTTCATAGTCTTCAGTGATGTTATTCTCATCATATATTCTGCCCCACTTATTTTTTACTTGTTGTAATGCGGCTGTTCGATAAACCGCGGCCATTCCATGTACTACTTTTATCGATCCAGCGGTTTCGATTCTTGAACTATCAAATGTCGCATATTCTATTCGTTGCAGGTGCCACCAGAGCAATTCACTCCATTTAGATGACATGATATCTTTTATTCCTGCTTTTGAACAAACCGCACCCAATTTCTTATCTTTATTTATTTCTTTTACGGCGTTTTCCAGCAATCTATGATCAATTATTGTGTCAGCGTCCTGTACTAAAATTAAATCATAATCCAGTAAGTATTTATCTAACGCTTGATTTAATGCACCAGACTTTTTGTGTACATTGTTTATAGTTTTTAGCGTATTTACTTCTAGCGATTGTGCCAATTGTTCTGTTTTATCCGTACAATTATCGCACACTACTAGGATATCTGTCTCGATGGTTTGATTTCGTATTCCATTTATGCATGAATCTAATGTCGGTTCCTCATTATGTGCTGGTACAATCGTTAGGATCTTCATATTCTTGCCTAATCACATACAAATCCGTTTTTTATCCACACTATGCAGCTTTTTTTAATTGTAATATTTCCTATTGATGGATCACACAACTCGTTAATTACTATCGAGTCGTTCCACCATTCAGTCATGTTTCCTTGATATACTGTCATATTGCATACATTTACAGTTACATTTTTCCCTAAATGTTGAGTAAATTCATCTTCACCAAATGCTATTCCGGTCAATACTATTGCTAAGATCATTGCTACTGTTGTTATGTTCATATTTCATTCCCTTTGCCTATCGATCCCGCCGCAACGCCCAGATTCTTTAACCTCATGGAAGATCCTCTGATTGGCTCTGTCTAGCAGAGATCTGATTGCGTGTTCAATGAGCTTTTTGGCGTATAAACGATGCAGAAGGCCAAGATCTGATGATATTGAATTATTTCCTATCATAATCTGAACTAAGGATGCATCCTGTCCTGGACAAAAGGATTTTTAACAGGAAGCAATCATACTCAGCAATCAACCGCACAAATGATACCTAGCGAAGGAAAGATGATCTATGTCTGAGCTCAAACCGGCCGCCTGGGGTGGCATGAGAGCACCTGCAATAATGCTGTTGACAGTCGCATTATTCTGCTCATCAGCAAGCGCCGAGTGCTATGTATGCACTTTTTTAGATAGTCTGGCAAAAGAGACGATCACCAGCATCTTATCAAGTGATTCCATTTCAGAAGCCGGGAGAGCCAATTCCTCCGGCCAGCCAAATCAGGATGGAAATCCGGCTGTAACTGAGGATTCCGAGGATATGGTGGCCCCTTCAATCGACATGCTTGTAAAGCCTTCAAATATCGCTGGGAATGCTATAATACTGGATGGCAGTGATTATCCGGGTTCCTTCATACCGGGTGCAGTCCACATCTCATATCGGGAATTCGTAGATATCAACAATACCGCCTGCCTTAAGAACATCTCGGATATCGCCAGGATTCTGGGTGATGCTGGCATCTCCCGAACCGATCCTCTGGTGGTGTATGGCGAGTGCCAGCCCTGCGGGGGAGGCCCCTCCACTGCCACCTACGTCTACTGGCTGCTTCGCTACATGGGCCATGAGGATATCAGAGTGCTTAACGGTGGGATAGATGCCTGGATGGAGGCGGGATTGCCCGTGGAAAACTCATCTACAACCAGGCCTAAGAGCACCTATTCGCCCGCATTCAGAGAGGATTTGTATGCCAATTATGATTATGCAAAGAGCGGTAAGGCTCAAATAGTGGATGCTAGATCGGTGGAGGAATTCGAGCGCGGAACAATACCAGGGTCCATCAATATTCCCTATGATGAAGCCCTGGATGGAAAGATCATTCGGGCGGAGAGCGAGCTTGAGGGAATATTCAGCAACCTGACCAAGAATAAACCGGTGGTTGTGTTTACCACAACAGGGACCAAAGCCTCTGTGATATGGTTTTCTCTGGATATGCTCGGCTATGATGCCAAGATGTACACCTACAGGGACTGGCAGAAGGCTGAAAGGGAGGAGAGAAGGCAATTAGAGGAGATGAATCGATCGAAATGATTCATACACCTCCCTCTAATCATCTTTTTTAGTCCTCGATTTGATTTCTCTGCTCGTTTCTCTGCCAATACTTTTATGCTCTTAGCCCAACTAATTCTTATCATGAGAATTATATCCTGGGAAGAGATGCAGGCCCTGGACGCCAACTGCCTGTATTTCGGTCTGCTTCCTCTCCAGCTGATGGAAAATGCGGGTGCTGCCATAGCCAGAGAGGTTGTCGCATCGTCTCCGGGAAAGAGGGTCGCAATTGTGGCCGGCCGGGGCAACAATGGCGGTGATGCCTTCGTCGCTGCCCGCCATTTATCTGGCTATAATGCTACCGTTTACCTTTTGGGTCGCTCCCGTGATATATCAACCGAGGAGGCAAGGAGGAACTGGGAGATCCTGGAGCGCTTGCAATTGGATTTGCGAGAGATAAAGGATGCAGAGGACCTTATGCTCGATGAGTGCGACCTGATAGTAGACGCCATCTTTGGAACTGGGGTGAGAGGAAGGGTGTCCGGGCTGGAGGCGGAAGCGATCGATGCTATAAACCGTTCGGGAAAGAAGGTGCTGTCTGTGGACATTCCCAGCGGCCTTGGGACCAATAAGGCGGTACGGGCTGATTATGTGGTCACATTTCACCGCCCAAAGCCGGATCTGGGGGAGAGGGTCATCGTGGCAGACATCGGCATCCCTCCAGAGGCCGAGCTTTTTGTAGGGCCGGGGGATCTGGGGCTGTTGAAGAAGAGGTCTTCAGAGAGCCATAAAGGGGATAGCGGCAGGATTCTGGTCATCGGCGGCGGCCCCTATACCGGCGCTCCTGCCCTCACCGCCCTCGCCGCTCTGCGAGCGGGCGCAGATATAGTCACAGTGGCTGCGCCGGCAAGGGCGGCAAAGACCATCTCCTGCTTCTCTCCTAACCTCATAGTGAGAGAGCTTTCAGAGGATCACCTCTCCGCAAATGACCTGCAGCCTCTCCAGGATCTGATCGCCGCTCATGATGTGGTGGTCATGGGCATGGGATTGGGAAGGCATCCTGATACCCGAGATGCCATTGCCAGCATAATTCCTCTGGCTGAGAAGGTGGTCATCGATGCCGATGCCCTCCTGCCGGGCCTTCCCTTAAAGGGTCTCGTCACCCCGCATGCCGGGGAGTTTCAAAGGATCAGCGGCATCTCCCTCATCGACCTGGACTATAGGGAGAGGACCGAGCTGGTAAGGGGCTATGCCCGGGAGAGGGACGCAACTATTCTCCTCAAGGGAAAGGTCGATCTGATCACCGATGGAGAGATAGTTCGGGCCAATACCACCGGGAATCCGGGAATGACCGTTGGCGGGACAGGGGACGTGCTGGCGGGGATTGCGGCCGCCTTTTATGCCCGCACCTCTGCCCTGCTGGCAGCGAGCGCAGCAGCCTTCGTCAATGGCAGGGCGGGCGATCTGGTCTATCTGGAGAAGGGATTCGGCATGCTGGCCACCGATGTGGTGGAGATGATCCCTCAGGCCATGAGGTTTTAGGATGGAGCTGAGATAGAAAGACGGGAAACGGTGGGCAGGGATTGGGAAGAGAGCAGAATTGAGAATGGGCAGTAGAATTGAGGACGAGAGGATGAAAGAAGAGGACGGCTGGTTTGGAGAGGTGGCTGGGGCAGAAAAACTGGAGGGCATGGTGGATATCACCTCTAAGTCTCTGGTCTATAGAAAGGCCACTGCTACTGGATCTATAAGGCTGAAGGAGTCCACTCTCCAGGCTATTAGATGTGGAGAGATAAAGAAGGGCGATCCACTGGCTACCGCCAGGCTGGCGGCCATACTGGCAGTGAAGGAGACTCCTCGTTTGATTCCTCTCTGCCACCCCATTCCCATAACCGGCCTGGAGGTTGGCCTTGAGCTGGAGGCGATGAGGATCAGAGCCACAGTCACAGTGACCTCTGTTGGAAGGACGGGGGTGGAGATGGAGGCCCTCACAGGTGTGAGCGTAGCTCTGCTCAACATCTGGGATATGGTCAAGTATCTGGAGAAGGACGAGACGGGCAACTATCCCGAGACGGAAATTGAGGAGATCCGGGTGCTGGAGAAGGTGAAAGGGGAATAGCTCTCGATGCGGAAAATCGTACTGCTCTGGAATTATGTTGGTCGGCGTATAATATCCCTTCTCAGCTGTTGAGCCCTTTCCGATTCCTTTCTCCTTTCTATTTCTCCTCTACAGTATCATTGGCCACCAGCAATGCAATCTCATTTCTGCGGTAGAAGGGCGGCGTCCTGGGATCGTTATACTGCATCAATAAAGGCTCTCCTTTGGTCAGGATCCCCCTTTCCTTCAGGGTCTTATTCAATCGCTCCAGATTATCTCTATAACTGCCTTCATTCATGTAGCCTGAGAACCTGATGGTGGCAAGGGTTCGGGGCTCGACCACCCGGATTTCGACATTGCTTGATGTGGGCCGGGGGATGGTCTGAATATCGAAGCGCTCCGGCATAATAAAAGCCATGGACAGGCCTTTTTCGGTACTGGTTGTGACCACCGGTGCAGTCATCTCGATCTTCTCCCCGTTCTCGTTCTCTCCGGAGATGTATCTGAACAATGGGCTGAAGGCACCATTCTCATCCTCCACTCCTCAGCTACCGCCAGGTGATTGCGGAGCAATCCATTATCCATGCAGTCAAGATGGGAGATGGCCAGACAAATGCGGGGATTTTTGACCAGAATACCACGATTATACAACTTTTGCCTCCGGTAATCGCCGCCCAAGGGGGTCCAGTTCATCCATAGGCGCGCTCATATTGGAGTACGAATTGCAGTTGGCACCCAGCCCGGATCGTCCACAAAAGAAGCTATTTAATCCAGGCGGATAAATAGAGACATTAGATATGTTAGAGCAGATGATTTCCCGCCCAAGGAAGGAAGATGATAAAGGCAGAGGTCTCACCGCTGAGCAGCGCAGGCATCTGGAGAAGAGCCTGAAAGAGAACGATGAGCTAATGAAATGCCTGGCCAGATTGTGAGGTCAGGTCTCCAGCGTGTTTTCTCGGAGCCATCTCTCGATTTCATCGAGCATGCAATTGACCTGGCGGCACTTGCATAGAAACATAATCAACTTTCTGTCAAATCATTAAAAACTTCCGCTTGCTGCCGTTGTTGAGCTGGAACTTTTCCGGCTAAATTGCAGAGCATGCGGCCCGAGGTCTCCGTCCACACGCGAGCATGCGCACAGGGGGCGAGCGCGCTGGAGGGCGGGTGCTTGCCTGGAGGATGGCGACGTGGTCGGGCCTAGCTAGAGGAGGAAAAATGCCTTCCGTCAGAGATGGCCGATGGCCTGCTGCTCGCGAGTGCCTGGGCTCTGGTCTTGGATCTAGGAAATCTATTTTTAGAAGCCAAGCATATCAATAGGATCGTGGTGAGATCAATGGAGGTTCTTGTCAAGAAAGGCGGGATAATTGAGCTTCCCAACTCCGTTATGGTTGAGTTGGGTCTAAGCGAAGGCAAGAAAGTGTTTCTGAACGTAAAGGATGGAGAAATACTCATCAAACCGGCCAAAGACATTGCAAAAAGGCTGGCAGGTTCAATCGCACTGGATGATGTTGATCTTATTGATGAGATTGTGGAATCCGAGGATTGGCTGTGATAAATTCTCTTGAAGCACTGCCTAGATCATCCGATGTATTTATCGATGCCAATATATTTTTATATCATATAATGAGGCGCCCTAAATGGTTCCTGCCATGCCACGAATTTTTTATGGCAATTGAATCAGGTGCGTATAATGGATTCACTTCAACACTTGTGCTCAATGAAGTGCTCCATAAACTAATGCTTGCCGAAGCCACGCATACCTATGGTCTGCACTCAGAATATGATGCTGCGAATGCATTAAAGCGAGATCCTACCAATCCCTTATTTCCTGGAAATCTTTTTTTAGAGGCAGAGACATGTTAATGCTTTGGTGAGATAGATGGAAGTTCTTGTTAAGAAAGGCGGGATAATTGAGCTTCCGAGTTCAATATTATCTGAGATTAACCTTTGTGAAGGCAAACGAGTAGCTCTGAGCGTGAAAGGCGGAGAATTGCTCATCAAGCCGATCAAGAGTCTTACTGATCAACTTATTGGCTCAATCAAATTAGATGACCAAAAACTTATAGAAGAGATAATCGAATCCGAGGATTAGCTGTGATTAGCTCTCTGGATTCGCTTGCGCCCCAATCCAATATATTTATAGATACGAACATATTTTTGTATGGTGCACTGGACTATACAAAATACCGAGCTACATGTCGTGCGTTCCTGCAAAATATTGAATCCGGCACCTATTTTGCAGCCACTTCTGCCCTAGTCTTAAACGAGATCATCCACAAGCTCATTCTAGCCGAGACTACAAAGACATATCATCTGCGAAGTGAGAGCGAAGCCAGGAAACTAATAGAAGACAAGCCGGAAACGATCTCAAGCCTTGCGAGGGTCTGGAAGACCTACGCTGTAATTAGAGCATATCCTTTGGTCATCCACAGCATCTACAAGGCTACAATGGATATGGCAACAGATCTTTCGAGCAGATATGGGCTCTTCATATCAGATGCATCTCACCTGGCTGTCATGAAGATGAACGGCATTTCCAATATAGCTACTAATGACAACGATTTTCAGCTAGCAGAAGACATTAGCATATACAAACCATAAGTGAGCAGGACGGGAAATATCATAGCCCATTTCTCTTTCGATTCTTGTGCCATCCCTATCCAGCCGTTTCCCCAAATAATGGCATCTGCCCGTATCCTCCCTCGCTTGCGGGTGCGGACGCGTGGCTGGTGGATGATGGCAGCAGAGCTGGAAGGACCGCAAGTAGATTATGTGTAGTCGGGCTCGCAGCTTTCTGCAATTTCTGAGATGAACTCCTGTCTCATGTAACGAATTCTGTTTCCGATCTGCTCGACTTCCTTCTTCAATTCCAGGTAAGGAATAAATCGGCAGATTTTCGGGAGGGGAGGCTTTAGCCTGGCAAATGCAGGCCTGTTAATCTCGTAGAACACCTTTTCTCTCCGCTCATCAGGCGCGACAATGAACAGATCGAGTTTGAGATTAGGCTGCATGCTCACCAGGTCCGCCATCCTCAATAAGCCCGAATAAATTGTTGTTGTGTGCTCCACCTCGAAAGCTGCGACTATTGCCTCGCCCTGAAGCCAGAGAACATCAATCAATTCAATCGTCTTATTTTTAAAGAATACCCGGCAGCAAGCTGCAGGGTATTCTTTAAAAATAAAAATATAAAAATCTGGAAAAAATATTCCTATTTAGCTTTTCGCTCCTTCATCGATTCTACAAACGCCAGGAACGGCGGAGATGGCTTGCCCGGCCGGGACTTCATCTCCGGGTGGAACTGAGAGCCGAAGAAGAATGGATGCTCTGGAATCTCACAGATCTCCATCAGATCACCGTTCCTGCCGGAGAAGATCATCCCTTTCTCCTCGATGGGTTTGATATAAGCGGGATTGACCTCATATCTGTGCCTGTGCCTCTCCACGATATTGGTTTTGCCGTAGATCTGGTGCGCCAGGCTGCCCTCCAACAGGTGAGCGGGATAATTTCCCAGCCGCATGGTTGCCCCCATCTGCCTGATCTTCTCCTGCTCGGGCAAAATAGCAATCACCGGATGGGGGGTCTCTCCAAACTCAGTGCTTCCCGCCCCCTCCAGGCCGCAGACGTTCCGGGCATATTCGATCACCGCCAGCTGCATTCCAAAGCAGATACCCAAATAGGGAACCTTCATCTCCCGGGCATACTGCACCGCCTTGATTTTGCCCTCTGTACCCCGGGAGCCAAAGCCCCCAGGCACCAGAATGCCGTCCGCCTCCCGCAGGATGAGGTCAGATGATCCGTGCTCCAGATCCTCAGCATCGATCCAGACGATCTCCGGCCGGACGCCGGCTTCAATCCCCGCATGCTTCAGAGACTCCCGAATGGAGAGGTAGGCATCCTCCATGGGATCGGCGCACTGCTGACCCACGGTGTACTTGCCCACGATCGCCACCTTCACCGATCCTGATACCTCTTCCATCTTCGCTACAAACTGGTCCCAGTCCTTCTTCTCCTCCAGAGGAAAGAGCCTCATCTCCTTCATTATGTACTTGGCAATGCCCTCGGCTTCCATCTGCAGGGGCACCTTGTAGATGTCATCAGAGTTGTGGGCGCTGATCACTGCCTCTGCAGGCACATCGCAGAACTGGGCGATCTTGTGCTTGGTCTCTGGGAGCAGGGGATTCTCACATCGAACCACGATCATGTCCGGCTGCAGACCCAGCTCCCTCATCACCTTCACGCTATGCTGGGTGGGCTTGGTCTTCTGCTCTCCATCGGTGGTGGAGGGGGCCAGGGTTACGTGGACGAAGAATATGTTTCCCGACTCCTCGTACTTGAGCTGGCGCATAGCCTCCAGGAAGGGCATGGACTCGATGTCGCCCACTGTGCCCCCCACCTCGACCAGACATATCTCGCAGCCCCCGTCTCGGGAGACCTGACGGATGCGCTTCTTAATCTCCTCGGTGATGTGGGGGATGATCTGCACCGTCTTGCCCAGATACTCACCTCGCCGTTCCTTCTCAATCACTGTGCTGTAGACCTTGCCGGTGGTGATGTTGTGGTCTCGGGTCAGCTCGACATCAAGGAATCGCTCATAGTTCCCCAGGTCTAGGTCCACCTCTCCCCCATCCTTGAGAACATAGACCTCTCCATGCTGAAAGGGGCTCATGAGGCCAGCATCGATATTGATGTAGGGATCGATCTTTATGGCCGTGACCTTATAGCCCCTGTTCATGAGCAGCCTGCCGATGGAAGCCGCGGTTATGCCTTTCCCAAGGCCGCTCATAACCCCGCCAGTGACCACGATATATCTCATTTTTTACGCCTTCAGGAGCGTAGCCGCTCCGTATATGATAAGGGTGACGATCAGAATCGACGACACTAATGCTCCGGGAAACTCGGGAATGCTCTCGGTGATGAAGGTCAGAACCAATGCGCTAACCAGGCCCAAGAATATGACTGCGGGAATGACCTGCATCGCTCCGATCGCTCGCAAGCCGTCCTCATCCTCAACTGCTTCTCCCGCCTCCTCTTCAGAACGAATCTGATCGGATTCGAACTGCTCTGTGGAATTCTCTTCCCTTTCGACCGATCCGAGTGGCTCCCTTACCCCTGGTCTGAAGCGGTTCTCAGGGTCCTGTGCTGCCTCGTCTCTCTGAAACCGCCGGTCCTCTCGGGGGGTCTTAAAAGGATCAAACTCTCCATTTGAGCCCTGCGTTTGGCTGGTCAGGGGATCGATGGGGCGGTCGATCCGATCGCGATCAGGATAATCATCCCCACCAAAATAATCATCGGCTTCTCTGGAGTATTCATTATCCCTCACCGGGCCATTGCGCTCTTTACTGTGATTATCTCCGTCCGTCTCCGAGAGATCCTCAATCCTGCGAAAACGGCGGGCAGATCGATATCTCTCTAGATCCTGATCCTTTGAGAACGATATATTCCGGCTCTCCCTCTCATCCTCTTCATCGCGTCCATCCTTCGCCGGGACGAATTCCGTATCCAGATCCTCGGAGGACTCGTATGGACTGCGATCCTCATCCTCCCCGCCATCATCCATGCCCTCGGGATCAATTATCTCTGGATCAATCCCATCGGCGCCGATCTCATCCTCGTCAGGATTCCTTTCCTCTTCCCGGTAATCCTCAGTCTGCGCCTCCTCTGCCGGGGCGATATCCCGGATCCAGGCTCGAGAGGGGACCCTGCCCAACCTATCTGATGGGCCCTGGCGGCCGAGACCCTCGGACTGGATGCCGGGGAGCTGATCTGACTTGGAGACTATGGAGTCCCGCAGGATGGTTATGGGAACCCGGCTATCGCCAATGCTGCTCTTCAGGATTATCTCTCCATCCAGCCGGTCTGTATCGTCGGGCATTCGGGCGAAGATCGGTATGATCTGCTTTCCATCCACGTAGTCATCCGATCTTCTGAAGCGAACCGCCTTGAAGACGGGATCGCTGGCCTGGAGCGAGACATCTGAAGGCTCTCCATCGTTGATGACCACGAGGTTGAAGAGGGTCTCCTCGCCAGGAAGAAGATGGAGGACGATGGGTGTCTTGGTATCGCTTCCCTCGTTGATGCGAACAATATGATCCAATCCCAAAACCCCTCACTCGCTATTGTTACATAATATTGTATAAATATTTCGCCTGTGAATCCCAAGCCCCTTCTCTGCCCCCATCCACCATTTTGGGGCTCTTAGCGCGGATTCGGCCAGGCGTCCATCTGGTCAATCTAGAATATGATCATTCTCGAAGCTCTGGGGGCAGCATATTTGGAATCCCGTCCTCAATGGGATAGATCTCATTGCAAGCACGACAGCAGAGCTTGCCGGCTAATATCTCCGACTCGTTCTCTTCGAATACCTCCAGTATCAGGTCTCCTTTGCACATAGGGCAAGCCAGAATATCGAGAAGATCGCGTTTCATCGCTGGCAACAGCTGTTCTTATAAAGTATAAATCTTTGTCTCACATCCGAAGCATCCGGTCCTGGAGACCTGACATGATGGGAATGGACCTATTTTTCCCCTGCTGTCACTCCAATAAAATGGAGGCATTCTTCCAGAGTATGGCCTCCTTCTCTCCCTCTGATAGATCAAGCCTCTGGATTATCTCCACTGCTCTGCCCGGAATCTCCCAGGGATAGTCGCTGCCGAATATCACCCGATCCGCCCCAATATCCTGGATCAGATCCGCCATATTCATTTCATCCAGATAAAAGGAGACATAAGCGGTATCAAAATAGACATTTCCTCCAGCGGGGAGAAGATGCTTTCTCGACTCATCCCACATTCGCATCCCGCCCAGATGAGCCAGCAAGAGCTTGAGCTCGGGATAGCACTGCACGACTCTAGCAAAGCGCTCCGGCGTCCCGAAGACCTCTTCCCTCTCCAGAGGATCCCGGCCCGTGTGAGTGACTAGCATCATCCCTTTTTTGATCAATGCCTCATAAAGCCTCTCGCAGCCCTTATCATCGGGATAGAACTCCTGCAGCAGAGGCATTATCTTGACCCCCCGCACGCCGCAGTCGTCAAGCCGGTCCAGCTCCGCCTCCAGGTTCTCCATAAAAGGATGGATCGCTCCAAAGGGAATCAGGCCTTCTCCGGATACGGAGAGGATCCAGTCGTTGAGTCTGGAGACGTCCTCTCTGCCTTTGGCCAGGGGGAGGAGGATCGATCTTGCGATCCCGGAACGGCTCATGTGCCCCAAGAGGTCCTGGGGCGCTCCGCTTCCCGGCACCTCTACCTTCAGCTTTCTTCTGGCCGCGGGCAGGATCTTGGCTGCCACTGGCGGAGGATAGATGTGGGCATGAAAGTCGATGATCATTCAGATGATACCCATCTCCGTCAGCCTATCCGGCAGATAGGTCTTGGTTACAAAGTCCAGCCCCTTTCCGGCAAAAGCCTGCTGCTCGGCCTTCTTCTTGAGGTCTATTTGCAAGTGGATCTGCTTTTCCCAGTAGGGATTGGCAAACCTCGGATCAGAAAGCTCGCTCTTCAGGGCCTGAAGATCTCTGTCCGTAAGCTTGTCCGTGGATAGGTTATAATCCACGATATCGCTGGGCTGCACTCCCAGGAAGCGGGCCTTGGGCGTTACCAGATGATCGGAGAGGTGGGCGCTCTTGATCGCTCCATAGGCTATGCTGGCGAAGATGCGATAGGACCAGGGATCGCCATCGGTGAAGACTACAACCGGGAGGTTCAGCTCCGTGTTCAGCCTCTTTATGATCCGCCGGGTGGACCTGGCAGGCTGGCCTTTGATGTGCACCAGGATGGCATTATACTCCTCATCAAAGCCGTTTTCTATCAGCCGGGCGTACATTCCGCCGGTCTCAATGGCCATGACCATCCGGGCATCATGGTTGATGAACTCGATGTTATCCACGTTGAAGGGTATCTGGTAGCCGGCCTCGCCAACGTCCTCCTGGCAGTGCATCTCTTTCTCCCCCCGGCGGGTCTGCTCTTTCAGGCGAAGCGGCCCGAAGACAGCCGCTCCGTCCTCCTCCGGACGGACGTGAAAGTCCTCCCGGTGCAGATCGGTTACAATCTCCAGATCCTCGATCAGCCGGTCGCTCTCTGCCTGCTCATGGAACTTGGCTATATCCCAGTTCTCGGAGATGTAATAGATCTCTCTTAATGTCGAGCCCCGATTGTTCTTGAGATGCTCATCTATCAGCAGCTCTGTCAGGTGGACGGTTTTAAGAAGGGTCTTGGCTCCCCGAACCGTCTTGACGCTGCGCATCGTCTCCTGATCTCCGTAGATCCAGACATCGTCTTTAGTGGAGAACTCGATATTTCCCTTGGTCCGGGAGGGCAGAGATATATGAGGTACAACTCCCCGCTGAAACTGGCCATAGAGCGAATCGGCCAGACGGAGAAGGTTCTCTTCTGCCTTTTTCGACCGGGAATCCCTCAACGCTCTCTCCGAACTCTTCCTGTCATCTGATCCTGCCATGCCCTCACTCCAATCGCTGGGATCCTGTCATCTATCAGATCTCCCTATCAGATCGCTCTGGCGCCGGTGACGATCTCCGGGTCCAGACCCTCTACCACCGGCTTAGCTGGCCCGCTGCTATTCGCCCCGATCTGGTAGCTGATAATGGCCTTCTGGCCCGGGCCTACGGAGAGCTTCCAGTGGTGGTCGTATCCATCCCCCAGAGAAATTACCTTGGCAGGGGGACTGATCGCCTCCGCCTTCTCCCCCAAAATCTCATGCAGCTTGAAGGATCTTACAAGGTCGCTGTGGTTCTCAACCACCAGCCGGACCGAGATCCGGCCGTCCTGCTGTTCGCTCTCCCTGTAAACCAGAAGGTTGCCCATGATCTTGGCCACCACCGGTCCTATGTCCGGCTCGGGGCGGTCCAGGACATCGGAGAGCTTCTTTGCTATCCGGGGAAGGATCTTTCTGATGATCTCCTCCTTCTCCCGTCTCTCGGATAGCAGGCTCTGCCTGCTCAGGTAGCGGCGCAGCTTTCGAGCCACCTCCTTGAGCCCCAGGTCGATCTCAACGAGAATCTCCGGCATATCGGCCACCGCATCCTTACTCTCCGAGGTGAAGGGGATATTGGTGGAGGCGATGTGCACCAGCAGCACTGCCGGACCGACGGGAATGCCGCTTCCTGCGGACTGGCTCAGAGAATAGTTCTTCCAGGAGACTGACTCCACAGCATGAGTTATGGCGCAGGCTCCTTGCTGGTAGACCAGGGGGACTCGATTGGCGAATCGGAGTATCTCTATGCGGCCTTCTCGGGCCAGCTCACCGCCATAGCCCAGTCCCACCTCAACCAGGAAGGGATTGCCTGAGTAGACGGATACCGGCCTGGTGGTGGTGGCGATGAAGTCCAGCCGGAACTCCTTCTCCAGCCCCGCCCGGATCAGCTCCTCGCCGATGGGTGATAAGCAGTCCACTGGAGGCGACTTAACCCGGATCTGTTTGAAGGCCAAAAGCAAGCGCACCGCCTCATCGTGGTCCAGGCTTGCAGGAGGAGCTTCAGGGTCCAGATCCGCTTTTTTGCACAGCTCCTGGGCGGAGATCGTTCCGATGGAGGAGAAGGTCTCCTTAAGAAATACCCGGAGCTTCTTCTTGTCGGTATAGCGCAAGAGCTTGATCAGCTCCCCGAGCTCTATTCCCTCTGGATGGGGCTGGATGGCGTAGGCCTTCTTGGGAAGGCTCTCCGTCGCCCGCTCGAATACCTCCACATTTCCCTCCGGCTCCACCAGGGTTAAGCGGGCATGGGGGTTGACGATAGCGGCGCTCTTCAATGAGCCATAGACCGACTGCCTGCGGCTGCGGACATAAGAGCCCTCCATTTCCATCTCTACCCGCGTTCCCCGAGGCCTCTCCCAGTCCACCTCCTCTGCTTTAATGATCTCAGGCTCGTTTTTGGAGGTGTTGATCATGAGCTCACAGTAATATGCAGGCCTGTCAGGAGCGATCTTGGAAATAACTCGCGTCGGCCTGCCGCTGGTGAGCTGGGAGTAGAGCACCCCGGCGGAGATTCCTATGCCCTGCTGGCCTCTGCTCTGGCGCAGAGTATGAAATCGAGAACCATAGAGCAGTTTGGCAAAGACGCGCGGGATCTCCTCCGGCACAATCCCCGGGCCGTTGTCCTCCACTATGACCTGAAAGTATTCGCCGCTCTTCTTTATCTGCACGAATATGTCCGGCAGAATGCCCGCATCCTCGCAGGCGTCCAAAGAGTTGTCCACCGCCTCTTTCACACAGGTGATTAAGGCGCGAGGCGCGGAGTCGAATCCAAGGATCTGACGGTTCTTCTCAAAAAATTCAGCTACGGAGATGGCCTTCTGCTGTTTAGCCAGCTCCTCAGCGATCTCCATAAGAGGGGGATGACGGGGCTTAAAGCTCGGCCCCGACCACCGTCTGGGTGGCATTGACGTTATCAATCTCTCTGATCACATCGACCAGCTTGTTGAGCATGCTCAGGCCCTCGACCTCAATGATCACCACGAAATCGAATTCGCCAAAGACATGATATACATCCTTGATGCCGTCGATCTCCTGCAGAGCATTGTAGACAGTCTTCTCCTGTCCTGGCACCACCTTGACCATCGTTACACCAATTACCATATTGACTCACCTCTGCTCTATGAGCTCCTGTAGATTATATAAGACTTTTCAGCTCTTCTTTCCAAGGTTGAAGGTCTCCACTTCTTCGTCCCCCCCGGCCTCGGGCCAGGAGTCCAGCGATCCACCCTTCTTGGGCTTGATCTTTTTATTGGGCTGCTTTTCCTCTGGCATTTCCTTTTGCTTTGCTTCCGGCTTCGCCTCGAACCCCTCTTCAATGGGCTCGTGCAGCTCATCTCCATTCTCTTCCCCCATCCTTTCGGACTCGGCGGAAGAGGCAAGAGACCCGGAATCATCTCCTACAGTCTTGCCTAGGTCCGCCTTCAGAGAGGCAAGGGCCCGAGCGACCATTTTGCGGTAGCGCTCTATATCGGTATGATAGTGCACCCGGGCCCGAGACGCATCCTGCTGATTGGTGGAGGGATAAGCGCTGTCTGCGGTGGTAAAGTCGCTTGACAATGGAGCTGGTTCAGCCTTCTCGAGGAGTGAGAGCCTCTCAAGAGTGCGCCTGGCGGTATCCATTATCCACTGGTTTCTGGTTGCCTCATCCACCCTCTGGATGGACTCAGCGCGCAGAGATATGATGACATTGCCGTCCTCCGTCTGGTAGAGGTTGGGCTTTCCCACGATGGAGACAAAAGCAGGTGCATCCATGCTGGCCAGTATCTGAGCGGCCTCTGGCTGGTACTGCCCGGCATAGATCAAGATGCTGCCCGTCGGGTCCACCACTCGCCCCCGCCAGTACTCCACATCTGTACCGATATCGTCCTTCTCGGTCAGCGTTCCCACGAAGAAGACCCGATTGCATTTGGCCCCGGTAGGGGTGAGAAGGTATTGAGGAGCATATTGATGCTGGTCCTCACCTTCCCGGAAGGAGTAGTTTGAACTCTTCAGCTCCTCGGCGAATATCCTGCGCGCCACCTCTCTGGAAAATCCCGCCATCCTAGATCGCCTCCACCCGGCTCATGAGCTCGTCCACACTCGATTCTGTCACCGGCATGAGCTCATTTATGGTCTCCACCAATAGATAGCGATCGACCCTTGGCCCAGCGATGGCAAAGTATCTGCCCACCAGCTTGCTCTCGATGAGGGAGCGCACCACCTCGTGATCGAGCGCCTCCATGGCCATCATCCTGGCTTCATCCAGGGTAAGCCCAACCAGCCGCTCAGTGGTCTCCCGGTTGATGAGGACATCCTGCACCCGGCGGCCATCGTCCAGCACCGCTTTGATGCGCAGATCATATGTGCCATCCACCTTTCCGTGCTCGGTGCATACCCCCTTGGCTAAGGAGCGTTTGCATACCGGGCAGCGCTTTATCAATCCCGAGCCCTTCTGCACATCCACCAGAGCCCCGGAGAACTCTGCCGCCTGGGAGCCTATCTCTATGTCAACATCCAACGGCTCGATTTGGCTGGTGCGGTTCAGCTTTACGCTGAACCTCCCTTGGAACTCATCTGTGACCAGGTTTCGAAGAAGGTAGCTCTTCCCCTCCTCCAGGTTGGCAAGATCAGCTTTTGTCCATTTCACGAACTTTATAGAGCCGGTCTCATCGCCGATAAGGCCCGACTGGGAGATGGAATCGCTGTTCGGCTCCCAGAGCTGAGCCACCTTGACCTTCAGATCGACCCATAGTCCGGGCTCGCTGATCTCGATCACCTTCATCTCCTGCGCTGCCTTGCTGACCGATCTTGCCTCCACCTCATTTTCCAGGGGCTCTATCTGACTGGTGCGATTCAGCTTTATGCTGAACCGGCCCTGGAACTCATCCGTGATCACTTTCTTCAGAGAATAGCTCTGGCCTAAGACCAGATCGGGCAGATCGGACTTCTTCCATTTAACAAACTTCATTGCTCCCGAGCCATCGCCGACCAGGCCGGTCTGAGAGATGGCTTCAGTCGCCGGCTCCCAGAGATCCAGAACCTTAACCTCCAAATCCACCCACCGGCCGGATTCCTTGATCTCGGAGAGCTTGACCTTCTCCGAGCTGGCCCTGGCTTGAGGCATAATTCCATGCTCCTTTTGGAAGTAGTTCAAGACCGATCTTCTTGCTTCTCCTTCCGGCACGCGAAAATCGTCGATTAGCTTCTTTAGGCGAACCTCAATCTCCTCATCAGGGACAAGGATGTTCTGCTCCCTGAGACGAGCCGATATCTGATCTATTATTTCTTTCATTACCCGTATGCCCCCTGTTTTTCATTGAGAGGTGATAGCAACTTGGCTCTTGAACTATTTAAGGAAGATCTGTGCAGAGAGAAAGTAATCTCCGGAGATTACATAAGCAAGACTTGCAGCTTTCAGAAAACGGGGTGAAATGGAAGAGGATAATATAGATTAGAGAGAAGATAAAAGACGACCAAGAGAAAACAAATGGCTTATTGCCGGGAGGTATGGCTGTATGGAGATCGCGACCTGGTTTGGAAGAATTGATTCGGAGACTGGATCAGTATTCTTAGCTGAAGATGGAGAGAGGATGATAGACGCCCTTTTAAAGAAGCCTCTTCCTGCCGGCCCATCCGTTCAGCCCGACCTGCGCTGCCTGGCCCTAATGCATGGATATGCGGCAGATGATATCGAATATAACGCCCGCCTCAGAGAGATCGCCCTGGGCCTCGTTCGCCGCCAGCTTGCCCAGTTGGCTACAACAGAACAGGACCTCCTCCAGGCGGTAGAGGCCATAGACGATATGACTGAGGCGATAAATCTACTGGATGAGAGGCTCTATGAGTGGCATCGCCTGCACCATCAGAGGATCGTTCATGGAAAGGATCTGGCGGAGTCGCTCTGCGAGGATCGGATTATGGGACCCTTTGCCAGGTCCATTCTCCGATTGATGGAATCGAGGAAGAGCATGGAGGAGGAGGTGAGCTTTCGAGCAGAGCAACTCTCCCCAAACCTCTCCGCTCTGGCCGGACCGATCCTGGCAGCGAGGCTCATATCCAGGGCAGGAGGCCTGAGCCGGCTGGCAAAGATGCCCTCCTCCCGGGTGCAGGTCATGGGGGCGGAGAAGTCCCTCTTCAAGCATCTTGACGGCCATGCCCCTTCCCCCAAGCACGGGATAATCTTCCGCCATCCAGCAGTCATGGGGGCTCCAAGAAGGCTGCGGGGAAAGGTGGCACGCGCTCTGGCTGGAAAGCTCGCCCTTGCCGCCCGGCTGGACTACTATGGAGCTAGCCCCTCACCTGACCTGGCAGCCTCCCTGGAGAGGCGGCTGAAGGACATCAAACGCAGGGGAGGGAATAGAGTGGAGAGCAGCAGATTGGCTGAAGAAAGGAATGAGCAGCAAGGATAGAATCAGGATCAAATTTATATTCGATTGAGATGAAGTTGCGCATATGAAATGGTGGCAATCCGGGTTTCTGATGATATCGGTATTTAGCATCATCGCCTGCTTGGGCCTTCTGGTTCCCCCAGCAGCGGGAGTTGCTCAGAATATGACTGAGCACTCCTGGATCTACAATCAGGGATACTCGGATGATATGCGCATCTACCAGACAACCAGCGGCTTTCACGGCCAGAAGTTGGTCACTGGGACCAGAGGTACAGGCACAATATCCCGCTCCATTGACGCTCATGTCTATGGCGGATTTGAGGATGGATTCAATGAGATCTGGGCCAATGAATGGGGAGTCTACCAGAACAAGCCATCTTCATACAGCGAGCCCATCACCAAGAGCGACCTGAGAAACGCCCTCTGCGCCAAGAACTACGAGGTGGGATCGATCTATTCCGAGAGCTACTCTGAGATACGGGACCTGGTCAAAGACACCTCCGTGAGCCAGACCAATGAGAACTCAGTGTACAGCATCCACACCGAAGCGGATGGAACGGCAAGGGTGGGAGCGCGGGTGCAGAGAAGCACCAGCTCCGCTCCTGCCTACATCATGACCGGAAGCTATCAGGGCTATACAAATATGAGGATGCAGCTGGAGAGCGGCAACGCCTCCATTATAACCCTTCCCTGCCCATGAGGCAGCTATATTTTTCAGAGTCTCTTTGCTGAGGATTCCATTATCCAAGATCTAGACCAGAGGCCTGGGCTGCTTTTTCTCCGGGAGGACGGGAAGGGGCATGGTGTTTATCAGCAGCGGCGAAGAGACATCCTTTGCCCTCTCCACCAGCAGCTCCTTTCCCCAGGGGGTCAGGCCGAAGAGAGGCACCGCGGTTCCTACCTGCACCAGGGGTACTGCCTCTTCTCGGATATGCCTGGAAGCGCAGCTGGTGACGATATCCGCCGCCTTCAAGAGCCTTCTGGCATCATCCTTGCTGATCCCTGTGAGATGGACCCCGATTATCATTATCCGCACTCCAGTTGATCTCTCCAGCTCCCTCAGCCTCTCTGCAGTCTGGGCATCTGCTACCGTCACCGCGAACCGGCAGTATCCAGCGCTTATGGCATAGGCCGCGCCCTCCAGCTGATCGATCCTGCCACTCTCGGGAGAGAGGACATGCCCATCCCTGGATTTTATGCCCTTTATCACCTCTGGGATGGGGTCCGTCTCCACCAGTCCGGAGATGTATCCGCCCATGCCCTGGACCAGTGATCCATTGGAGGTGATGACCGTTCCAGCGCCATCGCACACGGTAACGGCAGCATCGATAATACCCCTCATAAGGCCGGTCATCATCGATTCGGATGCCCCAAAGCCGACGAATGTGTCCATCTCCAGCTTCCGGCGGGCGGAGAACATTCCATGCTCCTTAATGCGAAACTCCATATTGGCAGCCGCGGACTCCTTTGTCACCTTTTTTATTCCCCGGACCTTATCGAAAAGAGGACACCATTCGATCACCGGCTCGGTGGCTTCCGTTACCTCTTCCTCGCTCACCTTTATGGCTGATCTTCCCAGTAGCTCCATTTTATGCATATCGTCCACCTCAAGAGGGCCTACAGCGGCTATATCCTTGTCTGCCTGTTCTTGTATCTTTGCATTGCCTATCCATGGCCAATGCAATTTCTCCATGATTCTCTAATATTTGAGATTAAATATAATATTTATGTAAGGTAAATTTTCTATCTCAACCGAATTATTTTTGACGAAACTTATATATATGTTATCATTCATTATGCGCCTGGTGAAAGCTTTGAATACATCAGCATCCGCTGATATCGCTGCCGAGCGCGACGAGTTTGCATCCATCTTAATGAAGATAGGCCTCAAGAGGAACGTGGCCAAGGTCCTGACCTATCTAGCGGGAGTGCCCGAGGCAACCAGCCGGGAGATTGAGATCGGATCCGATCTGCGCCAGCCTGAAGTTAGCATTGCCATGAGAGAGATTAGAAGGCTGGAATGGGTTAGAGAGAGGGATGAGAGGAATCCTGGAAAAGGTCGACCTTATCGCATCTATAAGCTGAACCGCAGCCTTCCGGATATCGTCCAGTATCTGGAGTCGGAGAATGCAAAGGAAGCGGAGAGGGTGATGAAGCAGATTGAGAAGCTCAAGTCTTTGAAATCGAATTGATTTTATATATCAAAGGAAAAAGGTGCGCCCGAGCTGGCTCGATGTGAAATCGGCATACAGAGCTATTACAAAGGTTTATTTTTAATATTTTGATATTAATTAAGTAATGGAATTTTCTGATATTCAGGCAGATGATTTTCACATACTTCAAGTTGATTATGTACAACCAAATTCAAATGCCTTCTCCTAAACATCTATATAATATTTCAAGATGCTCCAATTTACTCTATGCAAAAATCTATATACTAATAGATTACTAGAATATGGCAGAATAAAGAAGAGGGGATGGATATGAAGTACATCATCGACGATGCCATGGGCAGGGCTGAGGCTGAGAGCAGGGTCAAGCCTTCCAGCATGATTAAGAGCGATGAGGAGCTAGTGTCAGTTCTCGAGGAACTGACCACGGTCATCAGGGTAATTGGTTGTGGTGGAGGAGGCTCGAACACCATCGACCGCCTGGCAGAATGCGGCATCCAGGGGGCAGAGCTCTTTGCGGTGAACACCGATGCTCAGCACCTTTTGCATATCAATGCCGATCGCCGTTTCCTGATCGGCAGGCGTACAACTCGCGGCCTGGGCGCGGGCAGCCTGCCTGCCATCGGTGAAGAGGCTGCTCAAGAGGATATAGATGAGATCAGAGCGGCAGTGGATGGAGCAGACATGGTCTTCGTCACCTGCGGCCTTGGGGGCGGCACAGGCACTGGCGCCTCGCCCGTGGTGGCAGAGGCGGCCCGTGAGGCGGGCGCTCTTACCATCTCCATCGTTACCATTCCCTTCAGCGCAGAGGGGACGATAAGAATGCAGAATGCAGAAGCGGGCTTAAATAGGCTGCGAGAGGTCTCGGACACCGTGATCGTGGTGCCAAACGATCGCCTTTTGGATGTCGTTCCCAACCTTCCCCTGCAGGCGGCCTTCAAGGTGGCGGATGAGGTGCTGATGCGCTCGGTCAAAGGTATTACTGAGCTCATAACCCGTCCCGGTCTGATCAACCTGGATTTCGCCGATGTTAGAACGGTGATGACAAACGGCGGAGTGGCTATGATCGGAATGGGTGAGGCACAGGGAGAGGAGAAGGCGCGGGATTCGGTGTCGAAAGCCCTGCGAAGCCCCCTCCTGGATGTGGATGTATCCTGCGCGACATCCGCCCTGGTTAACGTGGTTGGAGGTTCTGACATGACCATCACCGATGCCGAGACCGTGGTGGATGAGGTCTATCAGAAGATAAATCCTGAGGCTCGCATCATCTGGGGAGCACAAATAGACCAGAACCTCGACCATACCCTGAGGACCATGCTGGTGGTTACAGGAGTCTCGTCTCCCCAAATACTGGGAAAGGACATGAGCAAGAGGGTGACCTCAAGGCATGGCATAGACTTCCTATCCAGGCGGGCACGTTATTGATGGAGCTCATATAGGAGGTGCCACTGCCTCCCTATAGCTCTGCCTTCCCCTTTTGCTCGCTCATATTAGCATCTCTTCTCGTTTTCCTTTCGATTACCCCCTCAATGCCCGTTGCTGCACTTGATCATCTCTTTTAGCCGTGCTAGCATGCACCATGTCAATCGATGGAATTATAAGTGCGCTCCCCCTATCAGTATCTGTTTATCTATTGAAGGGATGTGATATCCATTCTGACTGAGAAGGTGAGCGGGGAGCTTGAGATGTTGCAGAGGCACCTGCTCATACTCAAGCATGTGGTAGAGAACGAGCCCATTGGTATTCTCAAGCTGGCAGAGGAGACGAGCATACCCAGTCATAAGGTGCGTTATTCCTTAAGAATACTGGAACAAGAGGGTCTGATCAAGGCAACCGCTCCCGGCGCGACCACAACCCACGAGACCGGTCCATTCCTCAAGGAGCTGGACTCGATGATCGAAGAGCTTTCTAAGAGAGCAGATGAACTGAAAAAGATCAAGATCGCGAGGTAAATGCTCTATCGCCAAATAGCCCAGTCCATAGAGGAGCTATCCTCCGCCCCGCGCAGCTGCAAAGCGGATTTGTGCTCCCGCCTGATTGTAGAGATGAAACCTGAATTGCTCTGCCCCACGGTCCGTCTCCTGTTGGGCCAGCTCTGGCCGCCCTGGGAGGGCAGGGAGATGGGGGTGGGGCCAGAGGGAGTCGCTGCCGCTCTGGAGGAGATCTCAGAAGAGAATATACCCCGGCTCAGAGATCGAATGGGGGAGATGGGGCTGGTGGCGGAAGCTGCACTGGCGGAAAAAGGCCAGCATTCGCTCTCCAGTGAGCCTCTACAGTCCATGTCCGTATACGAACAGCTAAGGCGGATCTCTCTGATTCGGGGCAAGGACTCCGAGCAGAGAAAGAACGCTCTTCTCCGGGGCCTCTTCCAGGATGCGAGTCCCCTTGAGGGAAAGTATATCGCTCGCACAGTTCTAGGAAATATGCTGGCCGGAACCGGCGATAAGACCATGCTTGCTGCTTTTGCTCTGGCCTTCTGCTGTGACCCGGATCAGATTCAGAGGGCCTATAGCCTCCTGCCGGACCCGGGCAAGATCGCCATCATGGCTGCCGGAAACCATTTGGAAAGAGCGTCCATCCAGCCGGGCATTCCCATAAAGCCGATGACGCTATGCGCCCTGAAGGCAGAGGATCTAAAGACCGTAAGAGAGGTGGGAGAGGAATCAGTGGGATGGGCGGTTTTACCCAGGTATCATGCCCTGAGGGTGCAGGTTCATAATACAGGAGATGGGGCTTATATCTTCAGCTCCCGGCAGAAGAACATCACCACCTCGTTAAACGGCCTGGCCCAAAGGCTGAGCGGCATGGATGATGAATTCATAATCGATGCCGATCTGATCGGCTTTCATGAGGGGGAGATGTGCTCTCAATCGGATATGCTCAGATATATCAACCGCCGCCGCCTCTCCCGAAGAAGCAGCATATCGCCTGCCCTGCTAGCCTACGATCTTATCTACATTTCTGGCGAGGACACCACCTCCCTGCCCTTTCAGGAGAGGCGAAAGAGGATGCTGAAAGCTTTGGGCGAGCCCAGGTCCATGCCCTTTCAGGGAATATCTGCGACCCGTGAATGTATCGTCCTGGAGAAGGAGCTAAAGAAGGACTCTATTCAGAGCCATCTGGACCAGATGGTGGAAGAGGGCGGAGTGGGCTTGATGGTGCGGAGCCTTCTGGGCCTCTACCGGCCTGGAGAATGCAGCAGATGCGATTTCTTTGTGGGAAGAGAGATGTCCATATCAGCCGTTATCGTCCGGGCGGAGTGGGGCCGGAGGAGCAGTGATCAGATCTTCTCTCGATTTCTCGTCGCCCTGCGAGAAGGGGACGACCTCGTGCCAGTGGGCTGGATAGGGGGTCAATTGGGCCAGAAGGATATTCTGGAGCTGGATCGCCAGTTGAAAGCCCTAGCCAGAGAATGGGATGATACTGGTGCTTGTGTCAATCCCCAGGTTCTCCTCAAGCTGAAGATCCAGGGTGCTCGCAGGAACGATAAGGGCTATGCCATCGTCCGCCCTCAGGTTTTAGGGATCGATCTTTTTGCCTCCTGGGAGGATGCGGATGAACTGACTAGGCTTTTTTCATCCTCTGGCCGATGATCCTCAGAGCATTTGACCCCTGGAAGAGCGAGCTGTGCACCTGCCCTGCCAAGCTCAGCCTCAATCCCTATACCGGTTGCCCGCACGGCTGCCTTTACTGCTATGCCTCATCTTATATCCCCCGGTTCCATTCCTGCCGGCCGAAGGTCGATCTATTGAGGAGGCTTGACCGAGAGGCGGCCAAGGTCGTCCCCGGACTCTTTATTGCTATCTCCAACAGCTCCGATCCTTATCCTCCCATAGAAAAGGAGCTGGGATTGACCAGGGGATGCCTGAGGATACTGAAAGAGAGGAACTTTCGGGTGCAGATCGTCACAAAGTCCGATCTTGTCACCAGGGATATCGATCTCCTCGCCGCAATGAAGGCGGCGGTGGCCGTCACAGTCACCACATTGGATGATTCCCTAAGCCTGAGGCTGGAGCCGGGGGCGCCATCGCCAAAAAGAAGGCTCTTTGCACTGAATGAGCTATCTCGAGCGGGAATTCCCCTGTCAGCCAGAATCGATCCCATCATCCCGGGAATCAATGACTGCGGGATCGAGGACCTGGTCTATTCTCTTCATTCCGCTGGGGTCAGGCATATAACCTCCTCCACATATAAGGCCCGGCCAGATAGCATAAAAAAAATCACTGCTGCCTTTCCGGAGGAGGGAGCGGCCCTAAAAGCGCTCTTCTCCCGGGGAGGGAGATATTCGGGCAGCAGCTATCTTCCGGCGGATTTGAGAAGGAGCATTCTGGAGGATGTAGCATCCCATGCCCATCAGACTGGCATCACCTTCTCCACCTGCAGGGAGGGATTCGCATTTGAGGAGGGCATAAGCTGCGATGGCTCTCATCTCCTGCCTCTGTAATCAGCAGCTAAATTAACGAAGTGGATAAAAAATAAATTAAATAGTTTGTATAAGATATAGATATCGACAATCGGCTAATTCGAATCGGTATTCTCCCTTCTACCGGATTCCTTTTGCTGGATATTAAAAAAAATCATAAATGCAATGCGTCAACCTTATGGTGCCCTTTGCCCACGAAAGTTTATTTATATGAAGAATAACTAGAATCCACGACAATTCTTCTCAAAAGGGAGGATGTTCAAGCCATAGTCATAAATGTCATATGCAAGAGCAAAAGGAGGATTCGATATGAAAAACATTCTGGCCATCAGCATGGCCATCATGATAGCAGCCATTGTTATGATGCCTGCTCTAGGTTATTCTGAGGAGATGGCAGAAAATCCGTCTTATACAGTGGCCTCGGCAGGGAATCAGTCTTATTCTGCAGGCTCTGCAGGAAGTCAATCTTATACCGCCACATCAGCAGGAGTGCTGTCCAATACCGCAGCCAATGCTGGAAGAAAAGGCTTTAGCTTCTCAACCGGAGTTGCCGCTCATAACCTCACCTCGGATATGGTAACAGAAGTAAATTCTGTGAGCGCCTCTCCAGAACTGGGCATCAGGATTCCCTACTCCATCAAAGACGGATCCATGGTTCCTTACTCCATCCAGCAAGGATTCATTGTCCCATACTCGCCAAAGCTGGGATCCATCGTTCCCTACTCGATCCAGATGGGATCATATGCTTCGTACTCTATCAAGCTGATGGATGAGACCAACGCTACCCTACGAGGCACCTATCAGACCGTGAAGCTCGAGCCAACGAAGCTGGGCAGCATTGCCCGCAAAGAGGCCGTAGCATTGGCAGGCGAAACCCCGTCTGTTGCCGCGGTCGAGACACCAGAGGTCCAGGAAGTAGCTCTGAATGAGACGGCAGCTCTGAATGAGACTGTAGCTTTGAATGAGACTGTAGCTTTGAATGAGACGGCAGCTCTGAATGAGACGACAGCTCTGAATGAGACGGTAGCTCTGAATGAGACGGTAGCTCTGAATGAGACGGTAGCTCTGAATGAGACGGTAGCTCTGAATGAGACGGTAGCTCTGAATGAGACGGTAGCTCTGAATGAGACGGTAGCTCTGAATGAGACGGTAGCTCTGAATGAGACCGCCGCAACTTATGCCGTCGCTGAAGCGGTACGGGGATACACCATTGAGGGCGTTGTATTCGAGGATCTGGACGGAAATGGGGTAATGAATGTCAACGAATCTGGCCTTGCCAATTGGACAGTCAACCTGGAGCAACCTGAGGGTGTGATTATCACGAGCGTCAACACCTCAGCAGACGGAAAGTTCATCTTCCTCAACCAGCTTCCTGGTGTATATACAATCAAAGAGGTCCTTCAAGCAGGCTGGACGCTTATCTCACCCGCTGATGGCAAGTTCACCGCAGAGGTCATAAACGAGAGCGTGACCCACCTGGAGTTCGCCAATAACCAATCCTGAGCCGCCTTAGCCTATTCAAGGGCCGCATCACCCCAAGATCAGTGGTCTGGGCTGTCTGCCAGACCCTTTTCTTTTTTTCAGTCCACTGGCAGGAATCCCTATGGTCAGGTTGAAGATTTCTCGGCGTTCAACCAAAAATCTTTCATAGATTGGGCAAAAGATATAATCACAGACTAGTGGGGGAAGATCATGAGAATAAGAGTTGCACTTGCATTTATAGCGCTGCTCCTGATGATAATGGGTCCAGCGGCTGCCATAGGCATGAGCAGCGGTAGTGGCTGCGTTGCGAGAAACGCTCTGGAGGCCTATTGCGTTAACCATGGAGGATGTCCTAAAGACGGAAACTGCTATTTCCCGGACGGCGGTTATTGCGATCTGGAGTCCTTCTACCGGGGAACCTGTCCTGGCAAAGAGTATTATGAGGATGCCCTTTGGATGTTGGAGGCCTATGCTTTCCTTTATGGGGATTTCACACCATATGGACAATACTATGTGCCGGGCACGGGATATTCCTATTATGCCAATCCTTATGCTAATCAGCTCTCCAATCCCTACTGGAATAGCGATCTGGGCAGCTCCTATTACTGGCCGGTTTATGCCCAAGGATACGGCACAGGTTATGGCACTGATTACGGCGCAGGTTATGGTACTGGATACGGCCCCGCCTATGGCAAAGGATACAGCACATCCTAAGTCGATATCACTCCGTATTTAGAGGCATTCGCTTCAAAGGGAGACGATTATTTGTGTTTGACCTAGTTGTGGTGGGCGCTGGGCCGGCTGGCTCGACTGCTGCTCGGATAGCAGCCGGAATGGGCCTTAAGGTCTTAATCCTGGAAAAGGAAAAGTTTCCCCGCTACAAGCCCTGCGGGGGCGCTCTATCGGAGAGGGCGACCTCCTGGCTGGACCTTCGCCTTCCCGAGGCCGTATGCGAGAAGGCCATAACCGGAGCTCGGATCCACTACCACGAATGGGTTCAAGACAAGGTCAAGGCCTACAGACTCAGTACTCTGATCAACCGGAGCGCCTTTGACCAGTTCCTCCTTCAGAAGGCAATCGAGACAGGAGCCAGTGTCTCATTCTCTCGTGTTCTGAACTACAGCAGCAAAGAGGATCATGTATCCGTTCAGACAGATGATCAGATCTATAGATCACGATTTTTGATCGTTGCCTCCGGCTGCCAGGATTCTTTAAGAAGCCGGATATCGGGAAAGGCCTCAAGAGATGATATCGGGGTCTGTCTGGTAACAGAGATCGAGGCGGATGATAGGGATATTGAGGCCAGACTGGGCAGCTTTCTTGATATTCATTTCGGGATAGCAGGCGGAGGCTATGGCTGGATCTTCCCTCACCGTGGATACTACTCCGTGGGCATAGGGGGCCTGGCATCCCAGCTTCGCCATCCCCGCATGATAATGAAAGGCTTCCTTGAGAACAACGGCTTTGACCGGGATCAGATAATTCATGGCCACACCATACCGCAAGGAGGAAAGAAGAAGAGGATCTCCCTGGGCAGGGTGCTCTTGACGGGGGACGCAGCCAGCCTGGTGGATTCCTTCTCTGGTGAGGGCATCTATTATGCTTTGCGTTCGGGAGAGATGGCGGCAAGGGCGATAGGAGAGGAGAAAGAGAGAGATGTTGCCCGGCTCTATGAGAAGAGATGCAACAAGGAGCTTGGCGAGGAACTCAGATATGCCTTGATCCTATCCCAGGCCATGCACCGCCATCCCAAAGCCTTCTCCTGGATGCTGGAACGGCATAATGAGGTATTAGACAGGTATATTGAGATTGCTGCTGCCAAAAGGTCTTATAAGGATTTTGTGCGCTGGCTGGTGCCCAGGCTGCCCATGGGGATCTTGTCCGCCCGTTGAACCTATAAAAAAATGTCAGGTGAAGACCTCACCTGTCCTCACTTTAACCGATCTTTCCACCGGGCTTACGAAGATCCGGCCGTCCCCGAACTTGCCGGTTCGAGCAGCATCGCAGATGGCCTTCAGCACTGGATCGACAGATTCGTCAGCTACGTAAAGCTCCAGCTTGAGCTTGGTTAAGAGGTCGACATCCATTGTGCCTCCCCGGTACTGGAGCTTGATTCCTTTCTGCTCACCTCTGCCCTGGATCTCAGTGGTGGTCAGGGCGACCACGCCTATCTCCTCCAGAGCCTCTTTGACCCTCTCCAGCCTCTCCGGTCGTACTATTGCCTCGATCTTTTTCATTATCATTCACCGCCTTCAGGCATAGGCCTTCTCCCCATGCTGGGATATATCCAGGCCCACATACTCTTCGTCCTCAGTCACGCGCAAGCCCATGAACGAGTCCACCAGCTTGGCCAGGGCATATGTCACCACAAAGGCATAGACCACCGATATGCCAGCGGCCATGATCTGCACAGCGAACTGATTGAAGTTGCCCTGCAATAGGCCGGTGTAGCTGTTGACTGCGGAGGTGGCGAATATGCCCGTGGCCACCGCTCCCCACAGGCCGCCCATGCCGTGAACCGCCCAGGCGTCGCAGCTCTCGTCCAGCCCCCGGCTCACCCGGAAGAGGAGGGACATATAGCAGAGGACCCCGGCCACCGCTCCGATTACCAGGGCTCCAAGCACGTCCACAAAGCCAGCGGCAGGGGTTATGGCCACCAGGCCGGCTATGCCGCCGCTCACCATTCCCAGGGCGCTGGGCTTGCCCTTCAGCCAGCTGGAGAGGAGCCAGGTCAGAGCACCGGCAGCAGCGGAGGTATTGGTCACCACCAGGGCAGAGGCAGCAAGGCCGTTCGCTCCCAGAGCGGAGCCGGCATTGAAGCCAAACCAGCCAAACCACAGCAGTCCGGCGCCCAGCATGGCCATGGGGATATTATGGGGCTCCATGACATAGGAGCCGAAGCCCACCCTCTTTCCAATCACCATCGCTATGGCCAGGGCGGAGAAGCCGGAGCTTATATGGACCACCGTCCCACCGGCAAAGTCCAGGGCTCCCATCTGAGCCAGCCAGCCACCTGCCCAGACCCAGTGGGCCAGGGGATCATAGACCAGGGTGGTCCAGAGCAGAGCGAGCACGATGAAGGAGCCAAGGCGCACCCTCTCCGCCACCGCTGAGGTGAGGATGGCCAAGGTCACCGCAGCGAAGACCATCTGGAAGGCGACGTAGAGCAGATGGGGCAGATTTCCCGCCAGTGGCGCTTCGCCCAGGCCTATGCCATTCAAGGCAAGGTAATCCAGAGCACCTATTGCTCCGCCTATATCCTGGCCAAATGAGAGGCTGTAGCCCAGGAAAACCCACTGAAGGCTGGCCAGGGCAAAGGCCAGGAAGGAGAGGCCAATCATCGATACCACAGTCTTCTTGCGCACCAGGCCGCCATAGAATAGGCCTACCCCCGGGGTCATGAGCATGACCATGGCGGTTGAGACCAAGACCCAGGCTGTGTCTCCGCTGTCTATTGGCATATTTGTATCACCTGCACCATAGCTGGCAGACTGCACCGGCCTCTAGCCATGCAGCATTGTGAGGACAATGCTCAATTGCACTCTGCCAGTTAGAGCTGTTTTTCAGGGGAATAAAAGGATATTTGATATTATTGCATAAATGATATGAAAATATCATACTGCAACTCATGGAGGCGATCTGCTATAAGGCTGCGGCAATCTATTTATCTGTGATACGCTTCTTTAATTAGGTTCACATGTCCAGGTTTGGACCTGGAAGGTGTTGGCAGCCTATGGACAACAAGTACGAGATACTCCAGGCAATCCGGGAGGCGAAGAAGCATCTCGGAGAAGGATCAGACTTTCGCATCGCTGATGTCATGGAGACAATGGAAGGCATCGCACCGTTTCTGGATAAAGAGGTCATAATTGGATTGAAATGCAAAAACTGCGATAGCTATGCACGAGGCTCATTTCCCCTGAGCAACGACTTTTGGGCGGTCGACGAAAATGAGCACTGCCATGAGAAGAAGACCTCTCTGAAGAACCTGAATGCCTTGAAGCTGGCCGGCTGCCATCAATACTCATGTCAGGAAAGGGAGGAGCTGATGAAGCTGGGCCAGGATATTCTGGAGGAGGACCTCAGGCCTGGATTTAGCGATAGAAAGCTATATGATAGGAGCAAGTTCGCCAGCTACAGCGTAGACTTCCGCATGCTCTCCAATCCGGGAAATATCTGCATTGAGTTTGGGCATCTTACGGATGGCGGGTTCACCTGCAGCGATATCAGGCTTTACATCATAAAGAGGCTCGATCCGGGATTTGGAGAGGATGCCTCTCGAAAGATATCCGAGGCTTTGAAGAAAGGTCCCGTCATGGCGCTTGAGGCCAACCTACAGATCAGAAGGCAGCTTGATATTGACTATGTCCTGGAGTGGATTGCCAAAAAGCGAAAGATGGATATAGTATATCTCTAGCTCTATTTTTGATTTAGACAATAATTGATAATTAAAGGATGTTTTCGACAATGGCGCAACCGCTAGTGCCAGATACCAGCGTGGTAATAGATGGCAGAGTCTCTGCTAGGATCAAGTCTGGAGAGCTCCAGGGCAGGAGAATTGTAGTGCCCGAGGCTGTGGTGGCGGAGCTGGAAGCCCAGGCCAACCACGGCCGAGAGATCGGCCTGAAGGGATTGGAGGAGCTGAGAAAGCTCTCCGAGCTTGCCAAAGCCGGCAAGATCGAACTGGAGTATGTAGGAATCAGGCCGAACCTGGATCAGATCAAGCTCGCCGGTGGTGGAGAGATCGATGCTATGATCAGGGATGTTGCCCTGGAGCTGGGCGCCTCCTTCCTCACCAGCGATCAGGTTCAATCCCGAGTGGCAGAGGCGATGGGCCTGGATGTGGAGTACGTCCGTCCCCAAAGGGAGGCGATCAAGCCTCTGTCCCTGGATAGATACTTCACCGAGGATACCCTATCCATTCACCTCAAGGAGAGCGCAATACCCATGGCCAAGAGGGGCCATGTAGGGGACTTCTCCCTGGTCCGGCTGGGCGAAAGGCCCTCATCGGAGAGGGAGCTGAGGGACCTATCCCGGGAGATATACGAACGGGCTAAAGCCGATCCAGATGGCTATGTGGAGATGGAAAAGATGGGGGCAGCGATAATCCAGATTGGGCCGATGAGGATCGCCATCGCCAAGCCGCCGTTCTCCGACGGCCTGGAGATCACCGCCGTTCGACCGGTGGCCAAGGTGAGCTTTGACTCCTACCGCCATAGCAGCATGCTCAAGACCCGCCTCAAGGAAGGTCAGAGGGGAATTCTCATCGCCGGTCCGCCAGGGTCGGGCAAGTCCACCTTCGCAGCAGGATTGGCCGAATACCTTTTGGACTGCAACTATGTGGTCAAGACTCTTGAGTCTCCTCGCGATCTGCAGGTTCCCCCGGAGATCACCCAGTACGGCCCTCTGGAGGGGAGCATGGAGGCATCGGCAGATATACTGCTCCTGGTCAGGCCCGACTATACCATCTACGATGAGGTCAGGAAGACACGCGACTTCCAGGTCTTTGCCGATATGAGGCTTGCCGGGGTGGGCATGATCGGCGTGGTCCATGCCAACAAACCCATCGATTCCCTGCAGAGGCTCCTTGGCCGGGTGGAACTGGGCATGATACCTCAGGTGGTGGACACCGTGGTCTTCATCGAGAGAGGGGAGGTCACTAAGGTTTTGGATGTGGAGTTTGTGGTCAAGGTTCCCTCGGGAATGGTGGAGGCTGATTTAGCCCGGCCGGTGATCGTGGTCAAGGACTTCGAGAGCGGCCAGGCGGAGTACGAGATGTACTCTTACGGAGAGGAGATCGTGGTGATGCCCGTCACCAGAGAGGAGAGAAAGCCCTCCTGGAATCTGGCCAGCAGGGAGATTGAGAAGGAGATCTCTCACCATGTACGTGGCCCCTTCAAGGTGGAGATGCTCACCGACTCCAGCGCAGTGATCCATGTACCTCAAGAGGATGCTGCGAGGGTGATCGGCAAGGCGGGAAAGAACATCGACCAGATCGAGAGGAGCCTGGGGATGCATATCGATGTCCGGGCAAGGGACGAGCCCTCTGTTCCTGAGCCGAGGATGGAGGAGACGGCAAAGCATATCATCCTCTGGCTGGACGGCATGGCCGGTGAGTCAGTCGATGTCTCTGTAGGGGATGAGCCCGCCTTCACCGCCACTGTGGGCCGAAGAGGAGATATCCGCATAGCCAAATCCTCGGAGATGGCCAAGAGGATCATAAAGAAGATGAAAAAGGGTGAGAGTATAGAGGTGCATAGGTCGGGATCGGAATGGAATGGATGAGATATCCAGTCAGCATCCTCATCCTCCTCTTCCTGGCAGCGGTGCTCACTCTTAACGCCAGCGCCCAGGATCCCGAACCCTGGCAGGACCAGAGAGGCAATGCCACCCCTGTTCTGATGGGAAAGAATGTAGAGGAAGCAGAAGTAGGCCAGGAGGCTACCGGGCTAAAATCCCGGCTCTTGAGCCCCATGGTCCGATGGGAGCTGGATCTGAAAGATAGCCTTGATAGGAGTGTGGAAATGGAGATGTACCAATCGAACGATGCCCTATTCGGCAAGGGCAGGATCATGGCGGACGGAATAGAGCAGAACGTCTCTGCCAGCGGTATAATCTCAGGAAACAAGCTGGATCTGGACATCCTCTCAGAAGACCTCTCGCTATTCCGCCTTTCCCTTACCATGAACGGGAAATCCATTTATGGGGACTATCATGTCCATAGTGCCAGATTTATTACCGAGAAGGGCATAGCTATGGGAAAGATTGAATAGATCGAAAAAATACGTTCTTTGTCGTATAACCATTAAGCTTATCAACTATAAAGCTCATGCCGGATCTGAATGGAGTGCCCCGGATAGCACACAGCGGGCTTAGATCCGTCCGAGATTAAATACCCAGCATCCAGATCCATTCATGAAGATCAAATATAGGTCGAGATGCCATGAGATTCAAATTGTCAATTGCATTATTCATGTTCTTCATTGCCTTTCTGGCAGTGACTGCTCTATCTGCCGATTGGACCAACCAGCAGTATCTGAGCGCTGATGAGCTGATAAGCGGCGAAGAAAAGACCTCTAAAGCTCCCACAACCCCGCAACAATCCAGAGCGCTTCGAGAGAACGAGAGCTCAATGGACTGGAGCATGCCGAAGACTCTGAGCGATACCTCAAAGGACCCCAAGGCCTCCCGAGCTGAGGCCGAGGCGGCGAGTATAGGGGCGGAGAACGAGAGTGCATCCACCGTGGACAACGCCACCTCTGAGGAGAATGCCACCGCTATGGCAGAGACTACAGAGCTTCCTCCGGCCGAGGTCGCGCTGCCCTCTTTGGGAGGAAGCTGGTCATTTGCCCTGAACGACAGCCTCCAGAGGAGCATGGCTTTGACCCTATTCCAGAAGGATGATCAGCTCTTGGGCGCGGGGAAGATGAGGGTGGAAAACAGCACCATCGATGCAACAGTATCGGGACAGGTCTACGGAAATGGAACCGCGAGGCTGGATATTATCACCATAAACCCCATTGATCTTTATATGTTTTATCTCAATCTGAACGGTGAAATGGCCAGCGGAGACTACGACGCTCTCTCTGCCAGCGGAAAGTCCTGGACAGGAGACTTTGAGGGAGTGAAGACAGCATAACTGAGGGGAGATAACGATGCCGAAAGTTCGGCATCCTCTCACTACTCTTCTTTCCCCACCTTTCTGTCTTCCGTTCGCAATCTCTTTGCTCAACCAAAGCCTTTTTTGGCAGACAGAAGATCAATAGATCACAATGCCCCCAGTTAAGCTCTCTCCCCTGATGGAGCAGTACTACCAGAATAAGAAGCTCTATCCAGATGCTCTGCTCTTATTTCGGGTGGGCGACTTTTACGAGACCTTTGCCGACGATGCAGTCATCGTTGCCCGCGATCTGAACATCACCCTCACCTCCCGGCAGAAAGACGACCAGGGAGAGAAGATCCCTCTGGCAGGGGTCCCTTATCATTCCCTCGATGCCTACCTCGCCCGGCTCATCCGGGCGGGGCATAAGGTGGCCATCTGCGACCAGGTGGAGGACCCCAAACTTGCCCGGGGTCTGGTGAAAAGAGCCATCACCCGGGTGGTGACCCCGGGAACGATAATCGAGCCCTCCATGCTGGACGAGTCCAGCAACAACTTCCTGGCGGCGATAGTGAAGGGGGATGAGAATGTGGGCCTTGCCTTTGTGGACGTTTCCACTGGCGAGTTTCTGACCACGGAGGTTCCACATAACCGCCTCTACTCCGAGCTGGCCCGTTTCCGGCCGGCGGAGTGCTTGTCTGCCTTTTCCCTCCACTGGGAGGGCACAAGCCTGCAGATCCTGGAGGAGCCCTGCTTCTCCGCGGAGAGAGCAGAGGCCGCCCTGGCCGACCGCTACGGACCGGACTGGAAGGAGAGGCTCCGGCTGGAGGGAAGGGGTTTATCCCAGAGAGCCTGCGGAGCAGTCCTCTCCTATCTGAACGCTTCTCGCTTCGACCTTCTGGGTCACTTGAAGGATGTTCAGATCTACTCGGGATCGGATTATATGGTTCTGGATGAGGTCACAGTGCGAAACCTGGAGATCACCAGAAACATCCGCGACCGCTCTCGCAGGGGCACCTTGCTGGAGTTCCTGGACCAGACTAGAACGGCCATGGGGGCGAGAACCCTTGCCCGCTGGCTGCAAATGCCCCTGCAGAGCGAGCAGGCAATAGCCCGCAGGCTGGATGGAGTAGAGGAGCTTGCCAGCAAATCCCTGCTGCACCGCAGCCTGGCTGAGGAGCTCAAGGGCACCTCTGACCTGGAGAGGCTTTTAAGCCGGATATCATGCAAATCCGCCAGCCCTAAAGAGCTGTCCGTCCTGAAGAGCACTCTGGAGATGCTGCCCCGTCTGCAGGAGATCCTCATGGATGATCAGTCCTCGGCTCAAAGCTCATATCTGCAGGATCTTTCAAGCAGGCTCTCTCCCCTGGATGATATCGTCTCCCTGATAGAGAGATCGATAATGGAGGATCCGCCCGTCCATGTTCGGGATGGGGGGGTGATCAGGGAGGGCTACGATCCGGAGATAGACCAGCTCCGGGAGCTCTTGAGGGACGGCAGAGGCTGGATCAGCCGCCTGGAGGGTTCGGAGAAGGAGAGGACGGGCATCAAATCCCTCAAAATCGCCTTTAACAATGTCTTCGGCTACTATATCGAGGTCTCGCGGGCAAACCTGCACCTGGTTCCCCAGAATTATATTCGCAAGCAGACCCTGGCCAATGGGGAGAGATTTGTGACCCCAGAGCTCAAGGATATGGAGTCTCGAGTCCTCTCCGCCCAGGAGAGGTCGGTATCTTTAGAGCTGGAGCTGTTTTATAAGGTGCGGGATCTAGTCGCCTCAAAGGCGGGAGTCATCCAGGAGAGGGCCACGGCACTGGCAGAGCTCGATGTTCTGATCTCCCTGGCCACCTCCGCTAAGGAGAACAATATGATCCGGCCGGAGTTCAATCAAGAGGGAAGAATCTCGATTCGCAGCAGCCGCCACCCGGTGCTGGATAAGGCGATGCGAGGCGCCTTTGTGCCCAATGACGTCCTATTGGACACAGATCGCAACCGTCTGATAATCCTCACCGGCCCGAACATGGCGGGCAAATCCACCTTCATGCGCCAGATAGCCCTGACGGCGATCATGGCCCAGACCGGGTCCTTTGTGCCTGCTGCCTATGCCTCCCTCTCACTGGTGGACCAGGTTTTCACCCGGGTGGGGGCATATGACGACCTGTCCGCAGGACAGAGCACGTTCATGGTGGAGATGACTGAGATCGCCCACATCCTCACTTCTGCCACCAGAAAGAGCCTGGTTCTCCTGGATGAGGTGGGCCGGGGGACAAGCACCTTCGACGGCCTGTCCCTGGCCTGGGCCATATCCGAGTACCTGCATGAGAGCATCAAATGCAAGTCCGTCTTCGCCACCCACTACCATCAGCTCACTGATCTGGAGAGCATCCTCTCCGGAGTGAGAAACTACAGCATTGCCGTAAAGGAGGATAAGGGTACGATCACCTTCCTGCGAACGGTGGTCCCGGGGGCGACGGACAAGAGCTATGGAGTGCATGTCGCCCGCCTGGCCGGGGTTCCCAGGACGGTGACAAAGAGGGCAGACCAGATCTTGAGAGAGATAGAAAAGGAGGCCCTTATGCAGCCGGGATCGGGCGGGAGAAGTCAGAGGAGATCTTCTCGCTACACCCAGCTCATATTCTTCGATGGCAATGAGGACGGGAATACGGCCGGGGAAGTGGAGAGGGATAAGAAGGATCCCATCTTAGAGGAGATCGAATCACTGGACCTGGACATGATGACCCCCAGGGAGGCTTTGGACCGCCTCGCCCAATATCAGCGGATGCAAAGGGAGAGAGAGGAAGGATAAGAGATGAAGAGGATCAGGGCCCTGGATGAGGAGACGGTAAATAAGATCGCTGCCGGTGAGGTGATCGAGAGGCCTGCTTCGGTGGTAAAGGAGCTGGTGGAAAACTCCATTGATGCCGGTGCCCATAAGGTGTTGATCGAGGTCCGAGATGGCGGAAAGAGCTTCATCAAGGTGACAGATGATGGCAGCGGCATAGATCCGGACGACCTCCCCCTAGCCTTCCAAAAGCATACCACCTCCAAGATCTCCGGGGCTCAGGACCTGGAAACGATCGGCACGTTGGGATTTCGGGGCGAGGCCCTGGCCAGCATCGCCAGCGTCTCGGAAGCGGTCGAGGTGCGGACCAAGACCAGGGATGCTCTATCTGGCAGCTATCTTCGCATAGAGAACGGAAAGGTGGCGGAGACAAAGGAGGTGGGCAGCCCTGTGGGTACATCGATCGTCGTCTGGAATCTCTTTTCTAATGTCCCGGCAAGGAGAAAACACCTCAAGGGAAGGGAGGCGGAGCTGGTCCATATCATCGATGTCATCACCGAGCTGGCCATCATCCACTACGATATCGCTTTTGAGCTATTTTCAGGCAGCCGCACTCACTTCAAATCGGCAAGATCCAATTCCTGGGACGACATCCTCTCCCGCATCTTCGGATTGAAGGCGGTGGCAGGTATGGCCCCTCTGCAGGCATCCGGCCGGGGCTGGAGAATAGAGGGTATGATCGGCGATGCCTTCAACCTTAGGGCCAGCCCGGACAGGATATTCATCTTCGTCAATGGCAGGGCAGTCTCCTCCCGGCCCATGGCCGGGGCTTTGCGAGAGGCCTACAGAAACATCATCCCTCCGGGAAAGAGCCCCATCGCCGTCCTCTCCTTAGAGATAAGCCCGGATCTGGTGGACGTGAACGTCCATCCGGCTAAAAGGGAGATCCGGTTGCTCCATGAGAATGAGATCTGCTCTGCGGTCACCCAGGAAGCTGCCCTTACCCTCTCTTCTTATGCCAAGAGCGTAGCCTCCGAACGCTTGAAGCCCAGCGATCAGATCACCGCCTCGGAGGAGACCTTGGCCCAGAATGCTATGCAGAGTACTCTTCCCCTGGATGTAGAGGAGGATACCGCTTTGGACCAAGCCCTGCCGGAAAGGGAGAAAAGATCAAGCCTGAAGATCCTGGGCCAGATCAAGAGGCTCTACATTGTGGCGGAGAGCGATCAAGGGCTGGTTCTTATCGATCAGCATGCTGCTGCAGAGCGCATTCGTTTTGAGGGGCTGGAAGAGCGATATCGGGAAGGGTTGATCCGCCAGGAGCTGGCCTGTCCGGTGACGATCGAGCTTATGGCCAGCGAGGAGATCATGCTCTCCTCCTGGAAGGAGGTCTTGGATGATATCGGCTTTGAGATCTCATCCTTTGGAGGGAGGTCCTACAGCGTCCGGTCCGTTCCAGCACTCGGCCAGAGGACCGAGAGCGCAGAATCGGTACATGACGTCTTAAAGGAGCTGTTTTTGCGGGGAAAGCCGGGGCCGGACTCGAGCCGCCGGGATGAGGTCCTCAAGCTTTTGGCCTGCCGGGGCTCCATAAAATCGGGAAAGGAACTCACCCTAAAAGAGATGGAGCAGCTGCTGCATGATCTGCAGGAATGCAGCAACCCCACAACCTGTCCCCACGGCAGGCCGGTGATGGTCATCCTGGACCAGAGCCAGCTGGAGAGGCTATTTGGCAGAAGATAATCAGGAGATGATAATATCTATGGGGAGGTCAAATGACCTCTCATGGATCTGGAAGGATTTGCCAAGCGAGGTTTGAGGAGACGGGACCGGTCGATAAAGTCCAAGCTCATCGATCTGATCAGAGAGGTAAAGGAGATCCCAAGCGATCGGGCTGCTACCCTGGCGGAAGCGGTCTTGACGGAGGCGGAAGCGACCCTTGATCCCCGGGGGGAGGTCTTCACTCTTGAGAGCGTGGGGGTCAGCATGGGCGACTTTGGGGTGGGCTCACGTGGCTCAGGCGACTTTTATACCCACACCAAGATCGCCGAGGTCATCGGCCGCACAGAAGCAGTTGTTGACTCCCGCCAGCTGGACGACTCGGGTGTGGTCCAGGCGGGGGGCAAATACATAACGGTGACCGTGGACGGCATGCACTCCCGACTGAGCGATTATCCGTTTTTGGCCGGATTTCATGTAACCCGAGCAGCCTTGCGCGATGTCTATGTCATGGGAGCCAAGCCGGTGGCCCTTCTCTCGGATGTTCATCTGGCCGATGATGGGGATGTCTCCAAGCTATTCGACCATATCGCAGGCATTGCCACGGTCTCGGAATTGATCGGCGTTCCTCTCATCACCGGGAGCACCCTGCGCATCGGTGGGGACATGGTTATCGGGGACCGACTAACCGGGTGCGTGGGGGCGGTTGGCGTCTCGGATAATCTCACCGCCAGAAAGAGCGCCCGGCCTGGAGATGTGATCATGATGACCGAGGGAGCGGGAGGGGGAACGATCTGCTCTGCTGCTCTGTACTATAACCGGCATGAGGTGGTGGATGAAACCCTGAACATCAAGTTCCTGGAGGCAAGCGAGGCGCTGCTTAAAGTTAATGCTCGGATCCATGCTATGACCGATGTGACCAACGGGGGCATCCGGGGCGACGCCAAGGAGATCTCCTATACTGCCGGGGTGAGGCTTGTCTTTGAGGAGGAGAGGATGCGCAAGCTGGTCAACCCCCGGGTGCTGGAGATGCTCAATGAGCTGAAAATCGACTATCTCGGGGTGTCCATCGATGCCCTGCTCATCATCGCCCCACCGGAGGAGGCGGAGGCGATCGCAGCCGCCATCCGGGATGTGGGGGTGAAGGTGGACGAGATCGGCAGGGTTGAGGAAGGAGAGGGAGCGTATCTGGATATCGAAGGCAAGCGGTCCGACTTCTCCCCCCGCTTCCGAGAGGCGGCCTACACTCCCATAAAAAAAGCGATCGGCCAGGAGGCGGTGCGGGATGTGGCGGAGATGACCAGGAAGGTGGATTTGGCAGCCCAAAATGCTGTGCAGAAGAAGAAGAGGTTTGTGGAGAGGATAAGGGGGGGCCAGAAAGGATTCTGAACAAATGGTAGGCTACCCGCGATTTGTTATGGGTGAATTTGAATCGGAAATTCTCCGTGTCTCTGTGACTCTGTGATAAACCGCTATGCTCTAACCCAACCACACAGTCACAGAGTAGCAGGGGCCATATTCTCTGCCTGAACTCACCCACATAATTCAACGAAGAGCCAAATAGTATTTCCAGCAGATGTGCTCAGGCGGAGCCGACAGGGAGGCGAACTTAAGAAAATTTTTATAAAGCTATTTATCTGTATAGCCTTTGCCACATGTAATAATAATAGTAAAAATTTATTGACATTAATAAACTATTTATATCATAAGCTCTCTCAATTATTACAAGGGAAAAAAATTAGGGAGGAGATAGCAATGAAAGAATCATTTGTAATGAGATTTGACGAGAGAGATATCGAGGTCGTAGAGACTCTGAAAAGCCTGGGAGTGCCAAGGAAGGTATCCAATATGATCGCATTCCTGGCCAGCGGCACAGAGGCTACCTCACGCGAGATAGAGAGGGGCTCAGATCTGCGCCAGCCGGAGGTGAGCATCGCCCTTCGCACCTTGCGCAAGAATAACTGGATCGAAGAGAAGATGTGCAGGAGCGATGGGACAGGAAGGCCGATGAAGGTCTATCGCCTCAAGACTCCCATCGAAGAGATCCTGCAGCATTACGAGCAACAAAAGATGAATGAGGCAAATCAGGCATTGCAGTCCATCCAGAGGCTGAAGTCCCTCTTCAGCGAAGCTGAATCGATATGAGATGATATAAATTCTAATTTTTTTTAAAAATTTTTAATACACGATCTTCAAATCTGTAACATCCAATCGTATATTATTAAATTAATATTCTTATTATTTCTCATTTTTAAAAAATAATAAATTGGATCATAATTATCTAAATGTTTCTGAGAGGAACGCATGTGAAAATACAATATTTATAAATACTTGATTTTATTTTATAGATGTCGGTTATCGTCATCACATATTCGCAGATGATCAACTGGAAGAGATCTTCGTATATCCGACCGATTCATTAAAATCCCTGAAACTATGTATGATACATTTTCACGATGGGGATATATAGAAGGAGGTTCCTATATTAATCAAATGTATCAGGGACCGATGCATTCCAATTTCCAGGGAGAAGTATGCAGGAACATGAGAGGCAGCAATTGGATCAGCCGTATCCCGAAGGGCCAAGAGTCGGATCGGATGCGGCTTTAGGGGTCGGCAATAATCCTATATCACACAGCTCACACCATGGTAGTGATTCATTGGCGGTCATTGAGGAAGTTATCCACAGGGCTTATTTAAACAAGCTTGTTGGTGAAGAGGGTCTTAGAATTGTAGAATGCATTCCAGAAGAGGAGATAACCGATGAGCGACTGGCTGAGCTCACTGGAATCAGCCTGAACACAGTAAGGCGTACTCTCTATCTGCTTTATGAGCACAGGCTTGCCATATACAGGCGGAAGCGAGATCCCGATTCCGGTTGGCTCACATACCTTTGGCAGCTCTGTCCGGAGAACTTCGATAAAGCCCTGCAGTCGGAGGCCAAAAGGCTGTTGCGAAAGCTGGAAGAGAGGCTAGCCTATGAGAAGGAGAACATCTTTTATGCCTGCACGGAGGGCTGTGCCAGGTTCATATTCGACGAAGCAAGCGATGCCAACTTCGTCTGCCCCTTCTGTCAGGGTAGCCTGGAGTATATGGAGAACGCAAAAGTGGTAGAGGCCATAGAAAGGCAGATCACGGATTTAAAGGCCTGCGTATGAGCCTTTCCCATGAACCCGGGGCTTGGAATACCGGCTAAGGGCGGTTTCCATTGGAGTTTCAAAGCTACAGGTTCTCCAGATTATTGCCCAGAACCGCCGTCCACCACCACCGGGCCATATCCATCAGATCTCGGCTGAATATGCCCGAGAGTCTGTACTCCCCGCCCTTATTGGTGATCATTCCCGCACCCAGCAGCTTGTTTCTCATGGCATAAAAGGCAGACCGGCTCACTTTTAGTTCGACCAAAAGCTCCCTCCATTCACTGGCCTTCAATGGATCTCCTCTCTTCTGCCTTTCCTCAACAATGACCAGGAATTTCTGCCCCCTCTCTGCGGTTGCCTCCTCCTGGAAAAGGCGCAGCATCAGCTCATGGTATGGATCTCGAGATCGGCTGATTGCATACTCCGATTTGGAGCGGACCTTTAATGTAGTGGCAGTCCTTGGGGCCTTGAGCACATTGGTCATAAGCTAGCCAGTACTGCTCTGGCTATATCTGCATATTCATCTTTCAGGGCATAGGTTCTGGGCGTACGATACGATTTCTTGTTCATGTGCAATATCCCCAAGCGGGAGCCTATGTAGCCGGTCATGGAGGCCACAACCTTCCTGGATACGTTGACCTCCTTGCTCACCTCTTCATGAAGAGATAAAACGGTAAACTCCTGAGACTGGACCATGGACTCGAGAACTACCCTCCTCAGACCATCGCTATCCAGATCGAGGAAATTCATCATTCTGCCCTGTATCTCAGATCGCTGCGATTTCATGGAACCTCCCTCCATACCACTCCCTTACATTGCTAATACTTTAGTAATATTTATTATATATATACCTTACTAATATGAATCCAGAATATATGCTATCCTTATGCTTTTGGCAAAGGATTAGGCTATCAGGATGGGTGAGATCCATTCATAATCCTTGCATCCGATCAGACTCACCGCTATTTGTTTAACTTGTAGGATTGCGAAGGATGAAAGCGGAGTCCCTTGCCATGATCAGTCTGAAAGAGAAAGGCCATAATATTGGTATGCATCGCAGCATCCGTGATGCATCCTGGTCAAAGTTCATATTCATGCTTTTCTCCTGGACTTCGTACAGGGGAGCAGCTGACGGAGTCCGCTGCACGTACAAGGCTAAAAGTGCTGCTCGAAATTTGATAAAAGTAGATACCAGAGATACCACTCAAAGGTGTTCTGCTTGTGGAAGCATCGTAAAGAAAGATCTGTCGGTACGAGTGCATGAGTGCCCCTATTGCGGATTTTCATGTGATCGAGACTACAATGCTTCCAGGAACATACTCTTCGCAGGGATGGAACAGCCCCTAACGCCCATAGAACCAAAACCGCAACATCACATATCAGTGATGCAAGTTTTGGCGATGGAGTGGGAAGCTGCGCCCTTCAGGACGCGGTAGTTCACTCAATACGAGATCGTCTATGTTCTGGATTCAGGCAAGCGGATGGTTTTTGGTCCCCCGTCTGGAAGGATGATGACTTAAACCATGAGGTGCAATAAGGCTACCAGGTGGATTGAATGTCTGATTGCATAAGGTGCCAGAAGTGCGGCAAAGATGTGCCGGAGGATGAGGTCTTCGCGACAGAGGGCAAGACCTTCTGCGAGGACTGTTACATCGATGTCAACAACAGGATCCGGGTCTGCGATCCCTGGGGCGAGAGGTCGAAGAAGATATACCGGGAGAGCCACGGCCTGGAAGGGACGGACGGGCTAACCGATCAGCAAAAGGAGATCTACGAGTACATCCAGTCTCAGGGCAAGGCCACCATGGCCGATATAGGAAAGAGGTTCAACCTATCGGAAGCCGAGCTCAACAATCAGTTCGCCATCCTCAGACACTGTCAGCTCCTCAAGGGGAAGAAAGAGGGAGATTCTGTCTATATCGTGCCCTGGTAGAGCTGCCGATGCCAGCACTTCCTCTACCTCCATCACATAAACACAGGCTGGAAGCCCCGCTCTTCAGGGCGGGGAGGAAAGCCGTAAGTAGCCCACCAAAGCCTTTATATCACTTAGTGACTATACTGCCTACTGATGACTGAGCAGGTGTTAACCGTCCGATGCAAGTTAAGTCCAACAGACTCCCAGGCCGAAGAGATGGAGGATACTCTGAAAGCCTTTGCGGAT
>Ga0228535_1000382_pt1 | contig 130419 bp, 114 predicted proteins | sample SJ1metagenome_FD_168457 | JGI IMG/M metagenome (GOLD analysis project Ga0228535, IMG submission 168457) | Enriched culture of PCE-dechlorinating microbial communities from Ithaca, New York, USA - SJ1 | ecosystem: Engineered > Modeled > Simulated communities (microbial... > Unclassified...
AAAGATGAAAAATAATTATTAACCCTCCTTGTGTACCACAAAGTAGGGAAATTTAAAAGGCCCAAAATCGCCATTACAGCAACTCCAGGCATTGATATCTAAAAATCCAACTGTCAAAGTCGGGATAATTAAATGTAATTCACAACCTATTTCCGGATGTTTTCCATGTTGTATATGAACCTCTATTATTTAACCGGCTGGGGGATAAAAGTCTCAAATGTGTTGTCGTCGTAATAAATAATTATCTGACTGATTTTTCTATCGTTACTCTTTTGACCTTCAATAATCTTATTTTCAACTACCTGAGTACTTTTTTCGGGCTTTTTAACCTCAATTCCTTCCGATTTTACAACAACTTCTTTCTCCTGGGGTGTTGTAGCCGGGCCCTGACTAAACAGATCGTGCTCTTTGGGTATCGAATCCATATCGAATCCATCTTTATACATTTGCCCGGAACCATTTATCAACCATTCGGTATTGATGTATGGCATTTCCAATAGAATTTTGGAAACAACATCAAGGCTGGGGTTGTTCCTTCCATTTAAAATATGAGAAATATTGGCCCGGTTGATCTGAATTCTATCGGCAAATTTTGCCGGGGACAAATTTTCGTTTTCCATTATTTGTCTGATTCGTTCCCTCATGATGCAAGAATATAAATGATGAATAAATATTCAATATTTAATTTCAATACAAATGTATAAAACAATAATTACAAATAGAAATTATTACAAGATATATTTGTTAACTACAAAAGTATCCATGCAATATACAATTGTACTTTAAAAAGGAGTGGCAATTGTTAACAATCAAATTAAATCAAAAACTTAAACTTTATAATAATCATGTATCTATATGATATATAATAATATAAATAACAGAATAAATGGATATTTAACGGTTTGTCCTTGTTTTTCGAACCAAAGTCGGTATAAATCTGATTTATAAATTCTATAATACATAATAATACACTGATTAATAGATATATATGTATTAAAATATACTGAATATGTATTTGTTAAAAGGGAGAGATAAACAAATGTTCCATAATCGGATATATTTGTATCTTATCAGACGACAATCACATTTGTTATTTTCCATTGTTATAATATACAAAAGTAAACTAACTTTGTACATCCTGTCTTTTGTAATTATACAACGACTGCTGAAAATTTATTTATATTGTGCTGTGAATTTCCGGTATGTTACAAATAATGCTCATGAAAGCCGCGGATAATCCATAAAACTTACCGGAATCCCGCTAAAAACAAAAATTTAAAGGCTACTCCCATGTCTCAAAAAAATAGTTGATTCTCGTGCACTTTAAAATGTTATATTCTTATTGATTATTAGTGCTTTGATGTAATAAATCAATGCAGAGAAAAGTGGCCGGATAAAATTATGAGGGTAAAAAAGGAAAAAACCGGAGAAAAATGCTTTAATTTGTGAAACTTTAGGAGACCATTTTGCTATTCAAAAAGAATTATTTTTTAAGAGAGTTCTTTCTTGGTTTGGCGATAATAGCGAGGAAAAAATTTAAACAGTTTTTAAACACATAAAGAAATGAAAAAAGGGATAATTTCAGTTTTACTGTCTGTTGTTGTTTTATTTGCATATGCGCAGAACGGTAAACAAAAAAATCTATACGATTTCAAAGTTACTGATATCGATGGGAAGGAATTCGATATGGCACAGCTTAAAGGAAAAAAAGTTATGATCGTCAACGTTGCGTCAAAATGCGGGCTGACTCCGCAATACGAACAACTTCAGGAGTTGTACGAAGAGTATAAAGACACTGGCTTTGTTATCATTGGATTTCCGGCGAACAACTTCAAAGATCAGGAACCCGGCTCCAACAAAGAAATAAAAGAGTTTTGCACCCTGAATTACGGCGTAACTTTTCCGATGATGGAAAAGGTAAGTGTGGCCGGAGATGATCAGGCTCCTATTTATAAGTGGTTGACAAAAGAACAGGAAGTTACTTGGAACTTTCAAAAATTTCTGATTGACGAGAACGGAAATTTGGTGAATATTGTGATGCCTAAAGAAAGTCCCAAAAGCGAAGTTATTCTCAATTGGCTGACAAAAAATTAGTGCATTATTTTGTAAACCAATTCTTTAAGTAATTCACCAGGCGAAGCCGAAATATTATCAATTCCTTTGGATTTACCATCGAAAATACGTAAGTATGTGATGATTTCCATTACTTTGGAAGCATTGTAATTTCGCAAACCGCTCATATAATCGCGAGCAAAAAATGACGATCTCAGGTTAAGCGCCGACATTACGTTTTGCTCGCTTTTTTGCGGTAACCAGAAGCACTCCAACAGATTGCTGAAGTAGCTGAACAAAACGGTCAAGGTTACAACGCCGGGGTTATCTTTCTGATTTTTACCAAAATGATCCACAATCGCATTGACTTTCAGAATATTTTTTTCAGCTATCGCTTTCAGCAATTCAAAATTGTTGTAATCTTTACTGACGCCCACGTTTTTTTCAATAAGCTCCGAAGTAATCGTGTTAGAGCCTTCGGGAAGGGAAACTTCCAATTTCTGGAGTTGCTGGATAAGTTTACTGATATCGTTCCCGACAAAATCGGTAATCATCTGGGACGATTTTTCATCGATCCTGATGTTTCTCTCTGAAAAATAGTTTTTTATAAACGACGGAATCTGGTTTTCGTACAACTTCTTCGACTCAAATACCACCCCCCCGTTCTTCTCAATATTCTTCACCAAAGCTTTTCTTTTATCTACCGTACCGTGTTTGTAGTTAATAACCAGGACCGTACTTTTCAACGGATTTTTAGCGTAATAGTCCAACAGTTCAAACTTATTGAGTTCTTGCGCTTCTTTTACAACAATAAGCAGATATTCAGCCATCATTGGAAAACGCCGTGCCGCAGCCACGATAGTATTCACATCGGAATCCACACCGTAAAAAGTGAGCATGTTGAAATCTTTTTCCGTTTCCGTCAGTACTTTCTCCAATAACAGTTCTGTCAATTGATCTATAAAATACGCTTCATCCCCCATCAATAAATAAATGGGAGCAAAATTCCGCTTGGAAATATCTTTTTTTAGTGAATCGAATGTAATGTTAGCCATAAAAATATATATTGTCGCATATCACCAGTCAAACCGAAGATGTTTTACTGTTGAGCCCCTGTTGATCAGCGTTGTAAGCGATTTGATACCAATTTTAACATGTTCTTCCACGAAATTCTCGGTAATGATCTTATCGCTTTTGTCGGTTTTAACGCCTGTAGAAATCATGGGTTGATCCGAGACCAGTAACAGGGCGCCCGTAGGAATGTGATTGGCAAAACCGCATGTGAACAACGTTGCGGTCTCCATATCCACAGCCATCACACGCAATCTTCGCAGGTAATTTTTAAATTCATCGTCATATTCCCACACGCGGCGGTTGGTAGTGTAAACTGTTCCTGTCCAGTAATCACGGCCAAAGTCCCTGATGTTCGACGAAACGGCACGTAAGAGGCTAAACGCCGGAAGAGAAGGCACTTCGGGCGGAAGATAATCGTTTGAGGTCCCTTCCCCGCGGATGGCAGCAATGGGTAAAATATAATCGCCGAGTTCGTTTTGCGCTTTTATTCCGCCACATTTTCCCAGAAACAATGCCGCAGTTGGAGATATCGCACTCAGTAAATCCATAATGGTAGCTGCATTGGCACTCCCCATGCCAAAATTAATGATTGTCACACCATCAGACGACGCGCTAGGCATATTGGCATCCAGCCCCACGATAGGAACGTTGAAGTGAGTGGCAAAAATTTCGACATATTTTTGAAAATTGGTCAACAGGATAAATTTAGTAAAATCTTCCAATGGACGTTTCGTATAACGTGGAAGCCAATTTTCGACAATTTCTTGTTTGGTTCTCATATTTGATTTACTTTTGTCTGATCACTTTCCCGATGAACAAAGATAATATATGTACGCGTTAAATTTGCCATCTTTCGATGCTAAAATCCGAAAAAACCCGGACGGCTTGGAGATTTTCGACCCTTTGCGCCGGAAATATGTATCCATGACACCCGAAGAATGGGTGCGTCAGCATTTTGTACATTACCTGATTTTGGAAAAAGGGTATCCCGCTTCCTTAATGGCGAATGAAGCGATGATCAGGTTAAACTCCCTTACGAGGCGCTGCGACACCGTTGTTTATAACAACACTCTCCGGCCGGTGGTTATCTGCGAGTTTAAAAAACCCGATGTGGAAATTACTCAACAGGTTTTCGATCAGGTAGTGAGATACAATATTGTGTTGAAAGTGAAATACCTGATTGTTTCCAACGGGATATCGCACTACTGCTGCAGAATGAACTACGATGACATGTCGTTTGATTATTTACAGGAAATACCGGAGTATGCAAAATTGTAGCTTTTCGCTTTTTACTTCTTCATCACATAAAGCTGAAAATTTTCGTATCGCTTTACGACCACCTCGTCTCCCTTTTCTATAAATCCTTTCAACGATACAGCATCGTAGTATTGATCTCCTATCCTGACTTTTCCGGACGGGCGGAGCACAGTGGATGCGATCCCGGCCTGTCCAACCAACGCGAGCGGTTCCATAGGCACTGAAACATATCCTTCCTGGTCGGAAGCTAACGCAACCCTACTGAAAATACCCGGCTTTCCAATCCGGCTCGACATATAGATAATTAAAGCCAGACCCATTCCTATTCCAGCAGACACAACCATTATTGCCCGGAACAATTGCCTGAGGGATAAGCCGCTGAAGTTAAAACGAACATTGCCGATCAGGGCAAGTATTAAAGCAGCTAAAACGAGAATTATCCCCGAGATTCCCACAACCCCGAATCCGGGAATGACAAAAATCTCAAAGACTATCAGGATTAGACCCAGTACAAACAACAGGACTTCCCAGTTTTGGGCATAGCCGGTCAGATAAAGCGGCGTAAAATACAATATCGCTGCTGTTACGGCTATTGCAGTAGGGAAGCCAATTCCCGGCGTTTGCAGTTCGAAGTAGATGCCGCCGATAATTAACATGATCAGAATGGCCTGTAAAACTCCGTTCATCAACCCACCCTTTATTTTATCGTAGAGCGTTGGGTTATACGTCTCAATATCGTAATCGCTATAACCCAGGTACTGGACGGCTATCTGGTTGATATTTTCTACAATTCCGTCACAGTAATGCAACTCAACAGCCTGGCTTGCTGTTAATGTCAGTATCTGGGTAGAATCGGCGAAGCCGGGAATCACAATCTTTTCATCCACCATTGCCTCGGCAACTTTCGGGTCACGTTTCCATTTCGTCAGCGTATCCCCGTTTTGAATAACTGTATCCCTGCCGTGGCTCTCCGCAGTAGCACGCATCATTCCGCGCATATAAGACTGGTATTTGTCGGGAGCTTTGGAACCGTCCTGTCCGCTTACAACTGTTGCCGCCCCGATGGAAGCGCTGGATCTCATAAAAATACTGTCGCACGCAATGGAGATAAGCGCGCCGGCAGAAGCGGCATTATTATCTATAAAAACATAAACCGGAAGCTGAAAATTCAAAATGGCGGTCCGCATCGAATCGGCTTCAGCAACGGAACCACCGTATGTGTTCATATGAAGGAGTAAACAACTGGCTTTCTTATCCAAGGCCTGATGCATCCCGTTCTGCAAATATATCCAGGTGTTGCTTCCAATATTTTCCTTGATATTGATTTTGTAAATCAAAGGTTTTGAATTCTGTCCGTAAATCGAATTGAGAGACAAAATGAAAAACAAAACTAAAATTTGCTTAATATTTTTCATCATTCAATAGGTTTATGTTACAAAGATAGTTGTTTTTCGATTCTACATTGTCGCTTTTAAAAAAAACTGATTATATTTGCTCTTTTAAATTTAAATCTACTATGTTTAAAATTTTAGTTAGTTTAGGTTCGAACATATACTCAAAACAGAATATTGACAGGGCAAGAAGAATGCTCGCTCATTATTTTCCCGATATTGTCTTTACCCAATCGATAATAACTACGGTCAACGACGAGAAGCATTTATTCCCGTTTAGGAATGTGCTGGCTGTTTTTCATAGCGACCAGCCTGCGGAAAAGATTATCCAAAAACTAAAATTGATAGAGTTTGCCATGGGGCGGCAACCGCGGGATAAAGAAGAGGGAAAGGTGATTATAGATATTGATCTGCTTCAATATGGCGACAACATTCTTCGTCCGGAGGATTACGAGAGAGCTTATGTGCAGGCTTTGTTAACTCAATTAATCGGTCAATAGTTCAATCTTGTCACCGATTTTACTCCTTTCACTGCTTTCAGTTTTTTCATTAATTGCTCCAGCATAGACGTGTTTGCTAACATTACCGTGATGTTTCCCTGAAATAGTCCATCGTTTGAATCAATGGAAATGGAGCGCATCTGTACGCCGTCTTCTTTTGAGATGATCGACATCAGGTTGGCTACAATATTAAGCTGATCGTTTCCGATAACGCGCAGCACGGAGGTATAGCTTGCCGTGCCCGATGCTTTGCCCGACCATCGGGCTTTCAGGATCCGGTAACCGAACCGCGAAAACAGATCGTGTGCATTGGGGCAACTTATCCTGTGGATCTTAATCCCTTGCGAAGAGACAAATCCGAAAATCTCATCGCCGTAAATGGGGTTACAGCACTTTGCCAACCTATAATCCACCCCGGTCAGGTTTTGATCGATAATAAGTTCATCTGTACTCTTTATATCCTGCGAATGCGGTTTAATAACAAAGTTGTCTGCGCTCGTAGCAGTAGATAAATCCCTGTGTTCAATATCTTTACTCCCCAGCTCCAAATAACGGTCTATCACCCAGTTTACTTCCAGTTTTTCAGCGGCGATATCGATATAAAAGTCGGTTACCGTTTTGTATTTTAACTTTTTAATCAGTTGCATCAGCAGCGGATCATCCAAATCTATCTTGCGGTTCTTCATTCGCCGCGACAACATTTCCTTAGCAATGTCCACCTGTTTTCCGGCTTCTTCCTTAAGCAACTGGCGGATTCGGGTCTTAGCTTTCGAAGTCACCACGTAATTCAACCAGTCCTGCTTGGGTGTCTGATGCGATGATGTGTTGATCTCTACCTGGTCGCCGCTCTTCAGCAAGTGTTTTATAGGCACATTCTTACCGTTCACCTTCCCCGACACGCAAGTGGAGCCCAATTTAGAATGTATTGCAAATGCAAAATCGAGTACCGATGCACCTTTAGGCAACTTGAACAGGTCGCCTTTCGGCGTAAAGACAAAGATCTCCTCTTCGTACAAATTGAGTTTGAAATCGCCCAGTTTATCCCTGATATCCACATCTTTGCTCTCGAGAGACTCCCGCAACGATTTTAACCAGTCGTCGAGCGTAGATTCTTCTTTCACCCCTTTGTATTTCCAGTGTGCAGCCAAACCCCGCTCGGCAATATCATCCATCCGCCGGGTCCTGATCTGCACTTCCACCCATTTTGAGTCCGGTCCCATCACCGTGATGTGTAACGACTCGTAACCGTTGCTTTTGGGTATGGAGAGCCAGTCTTTCAACCGCTTCGGATTGGGCTGATACATATCGGTTACAATGGAGTAAACCTGCCAGCAATGTGTCTTCTCCATCTCCGAAGGAGAATCGAGGATAATACGTATGGCAAAAAGGTCGTAAATATTATCAAACTCAATTTTTTGCTTTTTCAGCTTACTGTTGATGGAATGGATAGATTTTGTACGGCCCTTGATATCGTATTTCAGGCTGGTCTTATCGAGGCGTTCCTTTAACGGACGAATAAATTCCTCAATATATTTGTCGCGTGAGCGTTTGGTCTCATTCAGTTTTCGGGCAATGAAATCGTAGGTCTCCCGGTCGGTATATTTCAACGACAGGTCTTCCAGCTCCGATTTAATGGTGTATAACCCCAGCCGGTGTGCCAACGGCGCGTATAGATAGGCGGATTCAACGGAAAGGTCCAATCGCTTTTCCGAAGTTATTTCTTTTGCATCGCGCATCAATTGCAGTTGTTCTGCCAGCAGGATGAACACCACACGAACATCTTCGGCAATGGAGAGCAGCAGCTTGATGTAATTCTCCGACTCAACGCGTGATTTTTTTTCGGTCAGATCACTCACTTTCTTTAAACCCCGAAGAATTATTGCCACTTCGTCACCGAAATTCTTTCGGATATCATCTATTGCGACGTGCCCTTTCAATACCGGCCTGAACAATAAAGCCGCGCAGACCACCGCCTGCTTTAATCCAATCTCATCGACTAAAATCGTAGCTGTCCTCATATCGAACAGAAGATTGTGCAGCAAGCCTTCCCGATTTTCATCAACGGATTTTTGCAAAGAATCCCTCACGGTTTTTTTCAACGAACCGGTTTTCTGCATACTCCATTTCTGCCGGAATAAATCGTACAGTTTCCGGTGCAAAAAAACATAGTCATCTATACGGATGTCGGGGTCTGTTTCCATTTTTGTCGTCTCAAGTCCGGTTTACAATGTAAAATTACAATTTTTTGGCATAAATCTGCGATTTTATCCACAAACTTGCCGCTGGATAAGTCAAAAAATCTGTTTTGAAACTGCCCCTCCACGTTGCCATCTATTTCAATTCACAGCATTATTTATTAAATTTGCATTTCTAAAAACGAACAAATGAAAAACTTATCACTTTTGCTGTTGATGCTTTTGTCGTTTTTCGGTTTCGCACAGAAGACGTTAAATGCCGGATGGTCCTTCTCACAAGCCAGAAAAGGCACAGGTTCCGGGTTTGGTATCAAAGCGTTGATAAACTATCTTATCCAGTCGGATTATAAAGGCACTGAATTCAAAAAATAACATCCTTCATATTCTGAACTTTAAACTCTGAACTTTTCACTTTAAACATAAATATGAAATCATTAAAAGAATTATATAGAATCGGGAATGGCCCGTCGAGCAGCCACACCATGGGTCCTAAAAAGGCGGCTGAACTGTTTCTGGAAAGAACGCCCGAAGCCGTGAGATACACGGTGACGCTGTACGGAAGCCTGGCGGCTACCGGAAAGGGACACTTAACCGACACTGCTATCCTGAACGTGTTGGAGCCACACGCTCCTGCTACTATTGAATGGTTGCCCAAGACATTCCTGCCGTTCCATCCCAATGCGATGAGGTATGATGCGTTGGATGCCGAAGGTAAAAAAATCGATTCGTGGACGGTTTACAGCGTAGGTGGCGGAGCGCTAAGCGACGGAGAGAATGTGGTAGGTTTATCCGAAACGGCGCAAAAAGATATTTATCCGATGACAAACATTGCCGATATACAGGCCTGGTGCGAACAAAACGGCAGAACATATTGGGAATATGTTGAGATTCACGAAGATCCCGATCTCTGGGATCATTTGCGCAACGTGTGGCAGGTAATGAAAGCAGCCGTAAAAAACGGCCTGGATAACGAAGGAGTATTGCCCGGCCCGTTAAACCTGCAACGCAAAGCGGCATCGTATTTCATAAAAGCCAAAGGTTACAAGGCATCGCTTCAATCGCGCGGATTAGTTTTTGCCTATGCGTTGGCGGTCTCTGAAGAAAACGCTTCGGGCGGTAAGATTGTCACCGCGCCCACATGTGGTTCGTGCGGCGTGCTTCCGGCCATCCTGTACCACCTGGAAGAGAGCCGCGACTTCAGTGAAACCCGTATTTTGCGGGCGTTGGCTACAGCCGGTTTGTTCGGCAACGTGGTAAAACAAAACGCGTCGATATCGGGCGCCGAAGTGGGTTGCCAGGGCGAGGTGGGTGTTGCCTGCTCCATGGCGGCCGCCGCTGCCAGTCAGTTGTTCGGCGGCAGCCCGGCACAAATTGAATATGCTGCCGAGATGGGTCTGGAGCACCACCTGGGAATGACGTGCGACCCAGTTTGCGGTTTGGTACAGGTGCCTTGTATCGAACGGAACGCATATGCGGCAGCCCGGGCGTTGGATGCCAACCTGTACTCATCGTTTACGGATGGGACCCATTTAGTGTCGTTCGACCACGTGGTTGAAGTGATGAAACAGACCGGACATGATTTACCCTCACTCTACAAAGAAACCGGAGAAGGCGGACTGGCCAGGGATTACAAAAGAATGAACAATTAAAACGCGGACTTTATTCCGTCATTTTGGGTTTATACATATCCTGTGCGGTAATGCCGCATTCCTTCATCATCCGGATACAATATTCCAGTTTGCCGAAATCAGAATTGGAGTTGTTGGTGCCGAAAGTGAATTTCAACCCGGCAGCTTTGGCTTTCTGAATAAAGGACTTGTGGGGTATCTTATACCTGTTATTGATTTCCAATACCTTACCGGTTCTCACCATAGCATCGATCACTTTGTTCTGACGTTCGTCCGTCCAAAGCATATCGTAACGATCGTTCATTGCATCGGGTAGGAAATTCGGATTTACATACACGTCCATCGGTTCGTCCATTACCATGACAATCTTTTCCACAATCAGGTCCATATACTCCTGTTCATCATCAATAAACACTTCGTCCGGTATCCACAGCCGGGTTCTGTTGCCTTTCCGGTCTGTAAACGTCATGGCATCCGTGAATACATAATCGAACAGGTCGCGCACTTCTTTAGAAAAGGTAACCGGCCATTCGCGTCCTTCTCCCTGCATGGCCTGAACAAAAGGTTGGCCTTGCATCCCGTTGAAATACCCAAGCACCTGTGCATCGTCCTGGATAGGAAACCCTATACCGCAATTGGGCGCCAGTGCATAATTGATGCCGTATCTGCGCGATTGTGACTTGGCCAGATCCAACGTCAGGTCTTCTTTCAGGTGCACGTGATAATCGAGTACCGGGAAATTAGCCTGATGCAATTTAATGATATCGTCCGACGATTCGTCAATGGCTTCGGCAAGCTGGCTGTCAATCATCTTTTTATCTGTTTTCAGCGGTGTCACTTCAATGGATTTTACTTCAATGGCACCTTCGGTACTCCGAAGGGAGAAAGTGCCGTTAGAAAGGATTTGCAGCCTGTTTTCCGGCGTACGGTACGGGTGAGCTGGTTCGATATACTCAACCAGCAACTCATCATTCACGGCGACCTTTATTTTTTTACCTTCCACCCTGATACGGACGATAAACCATTCATTCCTTTTCACGATAGATTTTGTTAAGTTCCTGACCGATAACAAACTTCCGGTTTTTGTCCACCATTGTGGATTTTCCAGATCGTTATTCAGTGCAACGGCGTAACCGCCGTCACCGTTTTTATCGGTATGAAAACGAATCTCCCCTTTTCCGTTATCCACCGTTTTTGCCGTTACGAGCAGTTCAAAATTGGTAAACATCCCGTTTTTCAAGGTTATTTTACCGGCATCATCCATCCGGATTACCGAATCCAAAACAGCAACTGATCCTTCAGTTGACCAGCCGGTCATATTTTCTCCGTCAAAAAGGATTCTTTTCTTGTCCTGCTCGGTACAGCTCAACAAAACAAGACAAAAAACAAACAAAAACGATACAATTCTTTTAGCCATAGTTTTAAATTTAAAAATTCAACAACAATTCAATCGTGAATTTATTAGCATCCATCTCTTCGTATAGATTCAGAATATCAAGCTCCCTATTCACAAAATACCACTCGTAATCGAATCTCAAAATGGAAGAAAAATATTTTTTAGTAAGTCCAAAACCAAGACCGACAGTTAACCTGTCCACATCAAAACCCTTTTCATTCCGATGCTTGTCAATGGCATCCCATCGGACAGCGGGCACAATATTTTTGAATAAACAGGTCTCCTTAAGCGGAAATGCGTAAGCGCCCTGCACGTAATAAGCAGACATTTGATCTTCATCCACGTCTTTGTTATCGCGCTTCATAAATTCCGTTTCCACTTTCCAGTTATCACCCCCGTAACGCAGATCCGCCCCGTAAAAAAAGTAATGTACTTTGGGAGTATTCAGGTAATTGTAAAATTTAATTGTCGATCGCAATCCTTTCATGCTTCCGAGTTCGAGGCGTCCCCCGTACGACAGCTTTTCGCGCCAAACAGGATCGTTAATCGTATTTCCGTTGTACGCACCAAACTCGATGGAGGCAGGAACGGCATCAATCTTAAAATTATAATCGGCAAGAAAGCCGATATCGCGTGTACTTAAAAAATATTTTCCGATAAACGTACGGTTTGCAAACATAAGGTTACCCGGCGAAACAATGTAAGAGTTAAAGAGAGGAATGCTTGTCTGTCCTAAAGAGAGTGACAATCCCTGTATGGGTTCAAAGGAACCGTACAGGTCCAACACCTTAAAGTTGCCGTTATCGCTGAGTTCTATTTGCCCGCGGTAAGAAAAAGAAGGGGTAAGATAACCGCGTACGCCTATCCTGGAATTTCTGACGGAAAACCTGGAACTTCCGGTTTCAGGGGCATACTCAAATTTGTTTTTCATGGTTCCGTCGGCCTTGAACGTGGGGTAACGAACAGAATCCGTTTCCTGTGCCGATACCAGCACGTAAGACATTATAAAAATTAAGATTAACTGATTTTTTAACGCCATGAGATTATACAGATATTTTTACTTTTTCCGCTTCCTTTTCAATCATTTTCTTTTTGATGTCCAATCCCCAGAAGTATCCGCCCAATCCACCGTCGGAGCGAATAACACGGTGACAGGGAATAATGTACGAGACGGGATTGTCGCCGATAGCAGATCCCACTGCACGTACAGCTTTTGGATTGTTTACAGCATTGGCGACGGCCTGATAGGAAGATAGTTTTCCGGCAGGTATCTGCAACAACGCTCTCCACACACCCAACTGAAAATCGGTTCCCGAAATATGCAAGGTAAGCTCCGGGGCCTTTTCGTTTTTAATGAAACCCAACGCGAGTTCATGCATACCGGCCTTCTGTTCCCGAAAATCGGCTTTGGGATAATTCTTTTTTAACGATACCGTCATCGGTTCCTTTTCTCCGAAACCGATGTAACAAATTCCTTTTGGGGTAGAAGCAATGATGGCCAGACCGTAATCGGTTTCATAAAAGAAATAGCTGATCACTAAATCTTTCATCTCTTTTTTGCTCAAAGGAGCAATGGAAACGGAGTTGTTCATAGTTGGATTATTTTGCAAAAAACTGTTCAAACCCTTTGGAATAAGCAACGTCTAACGTGCTGTCGGGTTTCACGTAAATAAAATAATAATGCAATCCGGGAATTTTTTGGGCAATTTCCTTCGACTTTTCCAATCCCGAAGCCATAAATGCCGTGGCATAAGCATCGGCTGTCATACAATCGTTAGCAATGACGGTTGCGCCTAAAATATTTTGTTCCGACGGATAACCGGTTTGCGGGTCGATGGTGTGGGCGTACTTTTTACCGTTTTTCAGGTAATAATTCCGATAATTCCCCGATGTAGCCAACGATTTGTCGCACAACGAAAGAATGGTTTGCAATTCATGCTGCATACCTGTGCTGTCGTCAACAGGCTTGTCTAACCAGATTCGCCAGCACACGCCCTTGTCGTTCACCCCTTTGGCAACAATCTCACCACCTATTTCCACCATGTAATTTTTAATCCCATAGCTATCCAACAATCGTGCAACCAAATCGCAGGAATACCCTTTGGAGATGGCCGAAGTGTTCAACTGCACTCTCGGATCGGATTTTATGACATTCCCTTCGCTATCGATCCTGATTTTGTCGTATCCCACAAATTCTTTCAGGCTATCGATAATTTCAGGTGTTATGCTGTCCATATTCTTGAATCCGAATCCCCAGGCGTTAATCAGCGGCGAAGCCGTAATATCGAACTTACCTTCCGACATCCGCGAAACTTCCATGGCTTTGTTGAACACCTCCATAAAAAGCGAATCGGGTTTCACGGGTATGTTGTTGTTTATTTTAGTGATGATCGTATTTTCCCTGAAAGGATTCAAAGACAGTTCAAACCTTTCTAATTCGGCCAGGATTTCATTTTCCAACGATCTTTCGTAAGCGTATTTGATGTGATACGAGGTATGAAAAATTTCACCGCTGTTTTGAAAATAGGTGTAGTTTCCCTTTTGATTGCAGGAAGGTAAAAGTAGGGTAAAAAGGATTACGGATACTCCTAAAAAAAATACATTTGCTTTCATATCAAATCTCCTTCTCTATTCGGTAATTATTTCGATCGGGTGAGTTTCGCGAAATCAGTTCGCCCAAAAAACCGGTAAGGAAAAGCAGCGTCCCCAGAATCATCGTCGTGAGTGAAATGTAAAAATAGGGCGATTCGGTTACCAACCGGTATGGATTCCCGACATACATATCGTACAGTTTAGTAGCGCCTACCAAAACGATGGCAATAAATCCAAGAATAAACATGATGCTGCCCAACAGTCCAAAGAAGTGCATCGGTTTTTTGCCGAATTTATTCAGGAACCAGATCGTAAGCAGGTCAAGATAACCGTTTACAAAACGGTCGGCGCCGAACTTGCTTTTTCCGTATTTACGTGCCTGATGACGCACCTCTTTCTCGCCAATATGCTTAAATCCAGCATCTTTTGCCAGGATAGGAATGTAGCGGTGCATGTCGTTATATACCTCAATGCTTTTGGCCAATGAACGTCTATAGGCTTTCAGCCCGCAATTGAAATCGTGAAGTTTAATTCCCGACACTTTTCTTGCCGTGGCATTGAAAAACTTCGAAGGCAGGTTCTTGGTCAGTTTGTCATCGTAACGCTTGCGTTTCCATCCCGAGACCAGGTCGTAGCCCTCCTCCTTTATCATCCGGTAGAGTTCTGGAATTTCGTCGGGGCTATCCTGCAAATCGGCATCCATTGTGATTACCACGTTTCCTTCTACCTTTCGGAACGCACAATGCAAAGCGGGCGATTTTCCGTAATTGCGCTGGAATTTTATGGCTTTCACCCTATCCGATTGCTCTCGAAGCCCGGTAATTACATCCCACGAACGATCGGTACTTCCATCGTCCACAAAAATAATTTCGTACGAGAAACCGTTTTCTTCCATCACCCGCTTGATCCACGCATGCAGCTCGGGAAGAGATTCTTCTTCGTTGTAGAGAGGAACGACAACAGAAATATCCATAACTTCTTATTAACGATTTACGATTTACGATTTGCAGGTGTATATCTGCGTGCAAACGGCACAATAAACGCCGACAAAATCAGTCCGATAAAAACATCTGTCAGAACCACGTTGCTGAAGATATAATTCAGGGTTGTCGGCAACGGCTGGTTTTCAAGGGTATTCACCATTGTTTCGCTTAAATTCATTGCCTTTACGGTCTCAATCATATTCTCATACAGTTTTCCCACAAATGCCTGGTCAATCCACGTGATGTGCACAAAAACAATGACTGCTTCCAAAAGTGATGCAAAAAAGAACAGCATAATACCAAACTGAACTCCATGCCAATAGCCCATAGTATTGCTTACGATATCGTTTTTATATTTCACCAGAAAATAAAACAGGATGAGCGGTGTACCGATAGACAGGAATGAGCCGAGTATATTTAAAGCCGGGATCCGGATTGAGCCCATCACAAAGAGATACTTAAACATCCAAAACAACCCCAAAAAAACGCCGCCATACATGGCATAATTCATCAACTGACTTTTATCTTCCTGCATAAATAATTATTTACTCACAAAAGTAACTAAAAAAGTCCTCTTTCGCCCTGTTTTTTTCCACAAATCGTTTTGTGTTTAACTAAAAACTGAATTTGCTGCCGGAATAGGGTTAGCCGCAATGGTTGGTGTGGTTCTGAACTTGATTTTGCCCAAACAGAAGGAAGAGAAAAGAAGTCACTGCTAGTACACGGTATAAATTCAAATTTTTCCCCGTCAAAAAACTTTCTGTTGAAAAATACGTTCACTAAAGTAGACTAATTGCTCGCTATGGCATAGATCAAACAAGTTTGATCTATGCTCATTTAGCTTAACGCAATAGTTCACTAAAAAAGAACTCAATAGAATGGAAGCGAACAAAAAGAAATCCTGGATTTCAAATATAATCTTTATCGGGTTAATCGCCCTTGTCTTGTTTACCCCCGTTGGAAGTAAACTAAAATATTGGGCCAGCAAGTTGATGGCTTCTTTTACCCCATCGGTGCAAAAAGTGGAAAAACGTGAAAGATTAACCGATTACCACTGGCAGCTTATCGACAACAACGGGCAATCCTTCAATTTAAGTCAGGCACAGGGGAAAGTGATCTTCCTGAACACCTGGGCAACCTGGTGCCCTCCTTGTATTGCCGAGATGCCAGTGATGCAGGAACTTTACAACAAGTACAGGAATAATCCCGATGTAGTGTTTGTATTTGCAACTACAGACCCCAAAGCTACGGTGGATAAATTTATGGTGGACAAAGGTTATGATTTACCGGCATACTACATTCAGTCTGCCCCACCCCCTCAACTGGCTTCCAATACCATTCCCATCACTTTTCTAATCGGGAAAAACGGCGATATCGCCATCCGGAAAGTAGGTGCAGCCGATTGGAACAGCAAAAAAGTTACCGATACCATAGATCAATTGTTGAAGGAGTAAATTAAATTGTTTATCCTAACATCTTGTCCATCACCCAATTGGTTCGCATAGCGGAGCGAAAGTCGCTTATGGGGTAATCGCCGTTACCGTTCAGGTAATTCACAATGCTTTGTATCAGGTAAAACTGAATATTTTCAGGGTTCTCTTCGGTATATACTTTTTCACCGGAGGCATTGTTAAGGACGATAGGTGTGAAATGGAACGTGGAAAACCGGATAGAACCTCGCGAACCGATAATCTCTATCTCATCGGTCCGTTCTTTTACGGGAGCGGCAAATTCCCAGTGTCCGCTGCCTCTTACGCCCGATTTGTGCAACCACTCCCCGTCCACCGTATCTTCTACATCGTACAATCCTGCAACGTTTTTAGCCGTTCCGCTCACTTCGATTATTTCGCCGAAAATAAAATCGAGATAATCCAGCTGGTGCGAAGCCAGGTCGTAGAAATACCCGGCACCGGCAACCTCTTTCTTCACCCGCCAGGGAAGTGTTTCCCGGCTTAAATCGGACGAATACGGCGGTATAATGAACCGGATTTTCACCTCGCCGGGCTCTCCTATTTCACGGCTCTCCAACAACTGCTTCACCCGTAGAAAATAAGGCAATGTCCGCCGGTAATATGCCACAAAACAAGGGACACCCGTCTCATTTGCCACTTCCGACATGGCCACACATTCCTCGTACGAAGCGGCCATTGGTTTTTCCACATACACCGGTTTTCCCGCTTTCATTGCCGCAATGGCATATTCTGCATGCGATCCGGGAGGTGTGGAAACATATACGGCGGTTACATCGTTGTCGTTTATCAACGCGTGTGCATCGGAATACCACTTGTTGATGTTGTGCCGCATCGCATAATCTTTGGCTAACTCCGCATTGCGACGCATCACGGCTGCTACGCCAGATCCTTTTACTTTCCCGAAAGCCGGGCCGCTTTTCTTTTCCGTCACGTTTCCGCAACCGATAAATCCCCAGTGAATCATTATAAATATCTATTTATTATTATCTATCTGCCCCGCTTTCAATCCCCTTTTGAACCCTCTATAGGAGACCAGCGCTAAAACTATAACTACGAACAATATCGCGTACAGGTAAACAAAGACTGCCGAAACCCCTTCGTTTTCCCCGTATGAATGTAACCCGCTTAAGAGGTAATTCACTCCCCAGAATGTCATTAGCACCGAAGCAAATGCAATCACCGATGCCAGGTTAGAGAACCAGTAATTGTTCAGTTTCTTTACCAGATGGGTATGAGTGGCCACGGCATAAACAATAACGGTAATGAGCGCCCAGGTCTCTTTGGGGTCCCAGCTCCAGTAACGGCCCCACGATTCGTTGGCCCAAATACCGCCCAAAAAAGTACCGATGGTCATTAAAGCCAGGCCTACCAATAGCGACATGTTGTTGATAATGCTCAGCTCCCTGATGCGGAGCATGGCCATCTCTTTTTGAGTCACACTCATAATAACAAGATTGGATAATCCCAGCAACAAGCTTATTCCGAAAAAACCGTAAGCAGCTATGGTTACGGCAACGTGAAACATAAGCCATGGAGATTTAAGTACGGGGACGAGTGTTGTAATCTGGGGTTCCATCCAATTCAGGCTTGAAACAAAAAGGATTATGCCTCCGAAAATTGTTGCCGTCGCGAGAGTCAGATCGCTCTTTCGTCCGAAAATCAGGCCAGCAAGTATAGTTGCCCAGGATACATATACCATGCTTTCGTAAGAATTGCTCCAGGGTGCATATCCCGATATGTACCAACGCATGGCCATCCCATACATATGAAAAAGGAAAACCAGAAAAATTCCCAAAACGAGCATATTGGACAGGAGATCTGCCCACTTTGCCTTTTTGAAAAGCCTGAAAAAAGCCAAAATAAGCAGCAAGGTTCCCAAAACAAAATATCCGGCGCGGGTTTTACTGAAAATATCTTGTTTGTTGTAACGGATTTCCATGCGTATTTTTTTCGGGTTTATCTGTCCGGTTATATCGGCTTTTTGCTGAAAACCGGCTATGGAATCGATCATTGTGTCGGGTTGTTTCCAATCGCCACTTTCGAGCGATCGACCTACCTCTGATAAGTACAACGGTAAAGACCGGGAAATAAACAGGGAGTCTTCTTCGGGGAAGCCCGTCAGATCATCTCCGGGTGCATACCAGGTATGACCGGGAGCATCAGCTTTTGGGAAAAGCGCCAACAGTTTGAAGTTCAACAACTGGAAAAGGATGTTTATCTTTTCATCGAGTTTGATAATGTCTTTATCAAACTTGTTCCTTTGCGACTCGGGTTTGTGATAAGCTTCGTTTACCCCGGCAAGAAGTTTGTAATTTCCACTCGGGTCAAAAACCTGGGCATACGAAAAATATTTTTCCGGTAGCTGAAACATTTTTGCCACGTCATCGTTGGAATTGGAAATAAACGGCACTTGCATCCACATTTGCGGCATCGTGAGCACTCCCAGCAAAAACTGATCGGAGTTGAGTTTTCCTATTTTATTGCTCTTATGTATCTTTCTCAACAGTTCCGATGAAAATGTATTCATCGGGATGGTCCTGCCGGCGAACTGAACCGGCAACTGCCCGAATTTTTCGGCCTGCTCCACCGGAACCGCATTTCTTTGTACGGCCTGAAAAACAGCCTGGTTAGTAAAATCCTGTGCATTGGCACCAAACGCGACAGCTAAAAAAACAACCGTCAGCTTTGCGGTATGCCTCAATTCGTTCAATTGACGGCTAAGTTTATTTAATCGTGAGTTTGGAGTAATAAGCATCAAAACAAATCCGGCTATCAAGAGGAAATAACCGGCGTAAGTAATGTTCCGCCCCGCCACATCTTTGTTGACAGATAAAATGGTCCCCTGCTCATCCTCGTCGTAAGAGGCCTGAAAAAAACGATACCCTTTCAAATCCAGTACATTGTTCATGTAAACCCTGGCTTCGCGCACTTCGCCATCTACATGTATCCGTAAATCACTTTCATAGGAAGAGGGGCTCTTGGAACCGGGATACCTGCTCAATCTGAATTGGATAAGCTCCAGCGTAAACGGGAGTTGCTCTTTGAACACTCCTTTCGATGTGTGCATAACCATTGTGTCGCTTGTTTCTCCTTCGCGGATATGCATTGTTCCCTCTTTTCCAAAGATATGCGTTGTTAAAGCCCCGGCAAGAATAACGATAAATGCAAAATGGATTACCGTAAGCGCCCAACGGCCTCTTTTTATAAAACGATGATCGATAAATGTTAAAATGAAATTAACAACTAACAGAAATTGCAGAAAAAAGAAAACGGGCGAATAGTAAATTATTACCCTGGCTGCTTCGGCAGTCATCTTTTTTTCGATAAACGTGGCAAGGGCCATTAAAAAAGCATAGATAAGCAAAAGTACTAATGTTGTTTTATAGGATGCGAGGAGTTGCCTTATTTTTTCCATATTTTAATTGATATTGAAATATTTGCCTCCTTACTCCGGTCCGGAGTCATTTCCATACGGTGCGAGCAGTCGGAGGTGATTTTTATTTTGCGTTGTACAAAAATATAAGAAACTATTTAAATTTCTTACGAAAAAATTGAATAAAAGCTTCTTCGCTTCCAAAAAGTTTCTTTTTTGTACTCTTCTCCCTTTTATTTGGCTCAAATAGCCCGATAAAAAAATGAGTGAGAGAAATACTCCCCCACTCATTCTCAATTTCAATATTGCAGATCAGCTCACGCTTCTTTCCATTGTTTCCTCAACAACTCAAGCGCTGCGGGGACAACCACCTTGCGATCCCCCTGGCAACCGCATTCGAAGCTGACATATTTATCGTAACCAATCATTTTCAATCCGCGAAAACCGTTCATGTAGTTATCGGCTTCGCCGTCTTCCCCGGGCATGCTGCGGCGCTTACGGCTTGCCATATGCACGTGCTGCAAGTGTTTCCCGGCTGCAACAAAAGCTGCCATGTCGCACGTCTCTTCCCACGTCATGTGCCAGAAATCTCCCAGACAGGTGACACCCGGATTGTTGATATCGCGGCAGATAGAGGCAGCATCCGCAACTTGGCGAAGGTAAAATGCTTCTTTACGGTTGAGGGGCTCCAAAATAACCGTCGTGCCGTATTTCCGTGCGGTGTTACCCATTTCGTTGAACTGTTCGCATAAGAAATCGCGAGTTTCCTGCGTGTGCGGCATTACCGGGACCTGTGAATTGAAGGCCGGGACAATGATCACGCCCGTTGATCCGAGTTCTCCCCCAAGGATGATCAGTTCCTCCATCGTATCGCGGCATTTCTTGCGGATGGCGGGATCGGTAGAAAGGATGAACCCTTCGAAGCCGGCACAAACAGCGCTAACCTTGATGTTCCGCCCTTTCAACGCATCCTTGAACTCCTGCATCCTGCCTTTCAGGCCCCGGCCGTGAGGCTCGAAACCCACGACGCCGTGTTCTTCCATAAAGTCGAACTTCTCCTTCAGGTTCGCCCCCGGGGCAATCCCTTCCTGGAACGATATGTTGAGTCCGGCTTTAACCGGAAAAGCGGGAGGGGCGCCCACCGGAGTTTCACGCGAGGAGGCGGCCAGGGAGTTCCCGAGGCCGACCGCGGCGGCGCCGGCAAGCGATGATTTGATGAATTTTCTTCTGTCTATCGTCATGGCTGCTCCGTCTATTTCTTTTCTTTCGCGCTTCCCGGGACAGGGACGGTGAAACCTTTCATGTCCATCTTGCCGATATTGAGGTCTGCCGGGGTATAATCGAGGGGAGCCGCGGCCATGGCGTCCCAGGCAGTTTCCTGGCCCGTATAGGCTGCTTCGCGCCCCATGATGGCCGCGAGGTTGGAAACGGCTGTTTCGGATGCCTGCTCGATGGGTTTGTTCCCGCGGATGCAATTGATCAAATTCACGTGCTCCAGCGTATAGGGATCGGTCTGCTTGAAGTTTGCCTTTTCCGCTTCTCCGTCATACTGCCAGACCACATTTCCGGCCAGATCCTTGATCACGTGGCCGTCCCGGCTTGTCCAGGAACCTTTCGTGCCCTGGATGAATTCGCTCACGTTATTGGCGCAACCGTCAATCTGGCGGCACATGCTGTGCAGGTGTATCCCGTTTTCCATGGTGAAATCGACGCTGAAATTGTCGTACTGGTCCCCGGTCACACGGCGCTGGCGGGAACCGAAAGCGACCGCTTTTGCCGGCTTCAGCCCGCTGAACCAGGTGAATACATCGATATTGTGAACGTGTTGTTCAACAATGTGATCCCCCGACAACCATTTCCAGTTTACCCAGTCGCGGACCATGAATTCGAAATCGTTCCACGCGGGCTGGCGGTCGCGGTACCACAACATGCTCTGGTTCCAGTAGACGGCTCCACCGGTAATTTCCCCAATAAGGCCGTTCATGATTTGCTTGTACGATTCAACATAGGAGCGTTGGTGGTGGCGCTGCGTGCCGGTAACCACGCATAAATTCCTGGCCCGTGCCTGTTTTGCCGTTGCAACCAGCGTGCGGTATCCTACCGGATCGACGCAGACCGGTTTCTCGAGGAAGCAATGCTTGCCCTGTTCCACGGCATATTTGAAATGTTCCGCGCGGAAAAATGGAGGTGTGCAGTCGATCAGGATGTCGATGCCGCTGTCGATCACTTTCTTGTAAGCATCCAGCCCCACAAAACGCTTGTCGGCGGGTATGTCCATGCTCTTTTCCGCTTTCAATTTGTCGGCGAGGCCGTCCACCTTGTCCTGGAACACGTCGCCCAGCGCGACTATGGTAACCCCGTTGGCGGCATTCAGGAAATTCATGGCGGCGCCCGACCCCCTTCCGCCACAGCCTACCACGCCGGCTTTCAGTTCTTTTCCGTCGGCAGCCAGGTCCATCAACTCGGGCACATAATAGGTTCCGGGTTCTTTCAACGGGACTACCGCATCCTTTTTCTCACCGCTACAAGAGGTTAAAAATCCCGTCGTACCGGTTCCGATCACGCCCACTGCTCCGGCAACAGCCGAAGTTTTAAGAAATGTCCTTCTCGTCAAGTTGTTCTCTTTTTTCATCTCGTTAAATTTGTTTTAGAATTGATTTATTTTGCAATTATTGAACTGTCAGGCTCACATACAACCCGGAATCCGATTCCTTTTATATCGGAATACCACCAGATACTCTTGGGTTGTTGCGGATCGGTTTTTAACCAATCGTCGTGCCTTGTGTGGCTACGTGCGGCTGAACGGACATCGGCAGCATCCGACAGGTAGTTTCCACCCCTTACCACCCATTCTTCACCTTGTGTGATCAATGGATTGCTTGTAACTCCACTTCTTTTTCCGTAAGCAGTTTCATCGTATTTATCGGCACAATATTCCATAACGTTTCCGAGCATATTTTTCAATCCGAAAGGATTTGGCTTCACCAGTGATGGTTCTTGCGTGCGGTTATCGCTATTTTTACTGTAGATAACATATGCGCTTATGCTATCCGTTTTTGCAGGAAAGAACTTCCGCATAAATCCTTCATCGGAAAAATCTTTGGGATTTCCGGTAAAAAAATAGGGTGTTTGCGTACCACCGCGTGCAGCATATTCCCATTCGGCTTCGGTGGGCAAGCGGTATTTCCTGCCTGTTTTCTGCGACAGCCATTGACAGAATGTTTCTGCGGCATAATGCGTCATGGTGATGGCAGGCCTGTTGCCCGAACCCCATCCCTGGTCGGGATATCCAAACGGTGGAGTTGGTCCGGAAATGGCATCTACTCCCATCGCTTTCAGGTTATTTTCGTAAACCGTCTCGGGAGGAGTCCTTCCTTCGCTCATGGTGTTGGCATAAAATGCCCAGTACTGATCCCAGGTAGTTTCCACTTCTGCCATGAAGAAAGGATTCACCGTTACTTGGTGTTGCGGTGCTTCGTCTTTTTGGTGGAAAGGCTCTTTGGGAGAACTTCCCATAGTAAATGTCCCGCCGGGTATCGCTTTCATATTGAATGAAACCGCCGTTCCGGGGATCTGCTCGGTATAATTTTCAAAGGCCGTCACTGCGGCAGCCTCTTTGAAAAACATGCTGGAATCTACCGCAGAAGCCACATTCATTCCGGGTATCCCCGTCATTTGTCCGTGTACATAGTTCGGGTTGTAATGTCCTGCATCCAAGTGGCAGCTAATGCACTGGAGATTGAGCTTTTCGTGATTCTCATCATAATACATATGTGCTGTAATGCCGTCATCGGTAATCCCTTGGGGAAATAAATTCTGATGACATTTTACGCAAGAAGCATTTGGAATATATTTTACGGCCTGCTCAAGTTCAGATTTTCTATCCCAGTCGAAGTCCGCGCTGTCCTTGGTCAGGTACCCCCACACGTCGCGGATACCCAATGCGGCTTTAGCCGTATAGTGCGCCCACGTATCGTCCTTAGGTGGCAAATGACAGTCTATGCAGTTGACCATTACGCCGCTTCCGTTGTTCACGTGAACAGAAAGTTTCCAACTCTCTTCCGCATGGGGGTGGACGTGGCACATCATGCACGACTCGTTAGTAGAAAAATAAACGGATGTTTGATACAATGCTCCGATGAAAATTATGCCTATCGCAATACCCAACAACAAAATGAAACCTTTGCGCTGATGAAATTTTTTATGGCTTTTTTGACGTTGATCACCATCGATGTTTTTAGATTCTGCCATCTATCTATTAATTAGTGAATTAATTATTTAATTGATGTTTTTGAATAAGTAAAAAATAAAATGATACGATTAGCTTGCAAATATATGAAAATTTAATTGTTTAATGATTTAATTTTGATAAAAAAGCAACTTAGGCCACAGATATATGTAATATATGTGTTACTCGGATTTCAACGTCACGATTGATTTATCCGGAAATTCTACCATCGGGCCGTCTTTTGTTTTTGAGGTACTTTTGAAAGGTGCGACCTTCATCTTAATTGACATTTATTTATAATAGACCCGAACAAACAATCTATGCACTTAATTGTTTCTATAGGTATAACAAAAACGTATAATAATGAATCAAAACTCTTTTCTTGGATTAATCGAACGGAGCATACGAAATCATTGGGATTTACCTGCAATGACAGACTTTCAGGGCAATACATTTTATTACAAAGACTTTGCCCGTGAAATTGACAAACTACACGAATATTTTAATTCTGCCGGTATTCAACGCGGCGATAAAATTTCGATATGCGGCAAAAATTCAGCCAATTGGGCCATATCTTTTTTTGCTACCCTTTCCTACGGAGCGGTAGCGGTGAGTATTTTGCACGAGTTTGAGAAAGAGAGTATTCAGTACATTGTGGACCATTCGGATTCTAAAATGCTTTTCGTAGATGAAAGTATTTGGAGGGAGATAGATGAAAGTAAAATACCAAAAGCGGAGACCGTTTTCTCACTCGATGATTTTTCCTTGCTGAGAGTAACATCAAAGGAACTCAAAATATTTGTATCTAACGCGTTTACTTTTTTCGACAGGAAATACGAGAAGGGATTCTTTGTCAACGATATTGCTTTCAGGACCGACAAACCGGAAGAGCTGGCCGTGATAAACTATACATCGGGAACCACCAGCAGCCCGAAAGGCGTGATGATCCCATACAGAAGTTTATGGTCGAATACCCGGTTTGCAAACGACATCCTGACATACATTAACTCGGGCGACAATATCGTATGCATGTTGCCTATGGCTCATGCTTACGGACTTGCCTTTGAGGTGCTCAATTCCATATCAATGGGTTGCCATATTCATTTTTTGGGAAAAACACCATCTCCCAAGGTTTTGCTTGAAGTTTTTGCCAAAATAAAACCCAAGTTGGTATTGGCGGTGCCTCTCATCATCGAAAAAATCGTCATTAAAAATGTTTTTCCGAAACTTCAGCAGGGAACCGTAAAAAGATTGATTAAAATCCCACTTTTAAACTTTGTTGTTTACAACAAAGTAAGAAAATCGCTCATTGACGTTTTCGGCGGAAATCTGGTAGAAGTAGTTATCGGGGGAGCTGCCCTGAATGCCGATGTGGAAAAATTCCTGCGGAAAATAAAATTCCCCTATACGGTAGGTTACGGTATGACCGAGTGCGGGCCGCTTATTTCTTACTCGTTCTGGACAGAATTCAAGGAACGATCATGTGGAAAAGCAGTGGACAGGATGCAGATTAAAATAGATTCACCTGATCCACAGAATGTTGTTGGAGAAATATTAACTAAGGGTACAAATGTGATGCTGGGTTATTATAAGAACGAAGAAGCTACAAAAGCTACCTTTACAGAAGACGGGTGGCTCAAGACGGGCGATCTCGGAATATTGGATAAAGACAATTTTCTATTTATCAGGGGAAGGAACAAGAATATGATTCTCGGCCCTTCGGGGCAAAACATCTATCCCGAAGAAATTGAAAACAAGTTAAATAACTCTCCCTATATAATGGAATCACTGGTGTTGGAAGAGAACGGCAGGATTGTAGCTCTTATTGTTCCCGACACAGAGATACTAAATGCGGAAAATATATTGCCCGAACAATATGATTCTTTTCTCGAAAAGGAGATAAAGGAGATAAACGCCAAACTGGCTAATTACAGCAAAATAGCCTCATTTAGAATTCAAACCGAAGAGTTTGAAAAAACGCCGAAACGAAGTATTAAAAGGTTTAAGTATATGAAGTAGAAATATAATTCGTAAAATTCAAAGCACATTTAGAGGGAGAACCTGTTTCCGTGCCCGATAAATTCTTTATATTTTTTCTGATTAAAAATATAATAAAATGCTCCTCTTTTTGAGGAAGATTTATCTTTTGCATCCAATCTGTCGAGAATTCCCATTGCTGCAATTTTTTTACGGAAATTACGTTTGTCCACCGGCATCTGATAAATGGCTTCCCACAAATCCTGCAAAGCCGGAAGTGTGAATTTTCCGTCAAAAAACTCAAAAATTATGGGTTGTAAAGAGGCTTTGTACCTTAGCAACCTCAATGCGTCTTCCACCATACGGTTGTGGTCAAAAATCAACCTGGGGAGTTCCTGAATATTTACCCATTTGGCATCGAATGCTTTAGCAAGGCTCGTATCAAACTCTTCTAAACGCACCAATGCATAATAAGCTACTGATACTACCCTGTCGCCCGGATCACGCTCAATTTCACCGTATGCCCCAACCTGCTCCATATAAATACCTTTCTGCCGTGTGTATCGGTACAAAACCTTCTCCGCGGCTTTGTCAAGGCTTTCATTTTCGTCCATAAATCCGCCCATAAGCGACCATTCGCCTTTGTTTGGTTCAAGCGGACGACGAGTTAATAAGATATTGAGTTCTTGATTTTTGAATCCGAAAATAATACAATCTACAGCGATAAGAAATTTCGAATTGTGAGAATAAAATCCGGTTGGCATAATATTAGAAATTTAGAAGTTAGGAATCAATGGATAAGAAGAAAACAACTGTCGCCGATAATGTTTATCGGCGACAGTCATTATCTTATTTAAAGTTTGCGCGCACCATCGCTAATGACAACATCGTACACCTTGGGCAGATGTCCGTATTTCTCATTATACTTTCTTTTAGCATCGGTAATGAACGAATCATACAACTCGTCTTTCACAAGATTAATGGTACATCCTCCAAAGCCACCGCCCATAACGCGGGAGCCTGTAACTCCGTGTTCTTTTGCCACATCATTCAGGAAATCGAGTTCTTCGCAGCTCACTTCGTAAAGTTTACTCATTCCGTGATGGGTTTCGTACATTTTCTTCCCAACGGTTTCATAATCCCCACGTTCCAACGCATCGCTCACGTCTCTTACGCGTTGCGTCTCTTCAATCACGTATTCGGCACGCATATAGTCCTCTTCCGAAATTTCTCCTTTCACCTCCTTAAGCATATCCATTGTTGCATCACGAAGGAATTTCACTTCCGGATGACGTTTGGCAATAGTGGCAGCAGCGTGCTCGCACGATTCGCGGCGTTTATTGTATGCTGATGAAGCCAGCTCGTGTTTCACGACGGTATCAAGCAACACCAATTTATATCCTTGAGGATTGAACGGGAAATACTCATATTCCATTGTTTTTGTATCCAAACGGATCAGGTGCCCCTTTTTCCCGAAAAGCGATGCAAACTGGTCCATGATGCCGCATTTTACGCCCACATAGTTGTGTTCGGTAGATTGTCCGACCCGGGCCAGTTCAAACTTATCGATCCCAAGACGAAGCATATCGTTCAGGGCATAAGCATAGGTGCTTTCCAGCGCGGCGGACGACGACATTCCCGCTCCCAAAGGGACATCTCCAGCAAAAACGGTGTCGAAACCGGTCACCTCCCCGCCACGTTTAATAATTTCGCGACATACACCAAAAATATATTTTGCCCAGCCTTCTTTTGGCAGGTCCCCTTCAGTAAGCCCGAACTCCGAACTTTCGTCCAGATCTGCAGCGTATGCATGCACTTTATCGGTTCCATTTAATCGGATGGCAGCTATCATCCCTTTGTCGATAGCTCCGGGGAAAACAAAACTTCCGTTATAATCGGTATGTTCACCAATGAGGTTTACGCGCCCGGGTGACGCGTAAACCTCAGGTGTATCATTACCAAATTTTTCCTGATAGATTTTTAAAATTTGCTCTTTAGTCATTTTTCTTAATAATTAGGGCATTTATTTTTCCATATCTCCGGTAGGAATATCTTTATTAACATTTTTCGATCCGATCAATGCATAATACAACAGGTAAGCCAACCCGATAAAGATTACCCAATAACTGGCAAGGTAACCTCCGGCATCAGCTACGGCACCTTGAACAGCAGGCAAAATACCTCCTCCACAAACTAACGTCATAAATATTCCCGAGGCGGCCGGGGTATATTTTCCTAACCCTTCAACGGCAAGGTTAAAAATACTTCCCCACATGATCGATGTACAAAGACCGACCAAAACAATGAACATGGCATTAACGGGTACCTGTGCCATACCGAATGAAAGGGATCCGGCAGCCGATGTTTGAAGAACAGGCAGCGAAACCAGGGTAGTGATTGGCGAGAAGATGGCCGACAAGACAAGGATTAAACCGACTAAAGATACTGCCGAGAGCATTGTCCTGCTGGATATTTTGCTACCGAACGAAGCTCCCAGCAACCTCCCAACCAACATCAGGAACCAGTAAGTCCCGGCTACAAATCCTGCTGTTGTTTTTCCAACCGGCGTATCGGATAACCACAAGAAGAGAATGCCCGCAGTTCCAACTTCAACTCCGACATATATAAAGATACCAACAGCTCCTAAAATGAAATGCCTGAATTTCATTGCGCCACTCATCAGACTCTTCAACGATTCTTTTGTTTTTGTCGCATGAGGTTCGGGAATTCTCACAGCCAACATCACAAAAAATACAAGTGCAAAAACACCCATGGCAATATACATTACAGGAAATACATCCTTAATATTTGCTTTGGCAGCTTCACCAATTAAAATACCCACAAAAGCCGGGGTAAAAGTAGCCATTACGGAGTTAAACGAGCCGCCAACCTGAATAAGCTGGTTCCCCTTATTGCCGCCGCCACCCAGCGTATTTAACATAGGGTTTACAACGATATTCAATAAACACATGGAAAAACCGGCTACGAAAGCTCCGAGCAAATAAACGCCGAAAGCCGATGTGTGCGGGGCATGCCCCGAAAGGAACTGGATAAACACTCCCACGAAACCGATGGCAATAGCGATAAGGGCCGTTTTTTTGTAGCCCACACGCTGCAGGAGGATACCTCCCGGAATTCCCATAACGGCATAAGCTATGAAGTTTGCCATATTCCCCAATAATCCCTGGAAATTGGAAACCCCAAATTGCTCTTTTAATACTTGTCCCATGGGCGCTGCCAGATTGGTCACGAATGAGATCATCCCAAACAGTGCAATCATCATAATGATGGGCACTATCCGGTTACTTTTTTGATTAGTTGTTGCATTCATACTTTTTGATATTAATAAAGATGTTATTTATATTGAGTAATGTCTCTTTTTATCGAAAATTTGTAAGTTGTCCTTGAACTGAATGTTTCCCCGGGTTTTAAAACTACCGAAGGATATTCGGGCTTATTGATACTATCGGGATAATGCTGCGTTTCGAAGCATACCGCGGAACGCTCCGGGTAATGATGCCCGTTTTTTGCAGAAAACCGGCCTGTCATCCAGTTTCCCGTATACACCTGTACTCCGGGTTCCGTGGTGAACATCTCCATTTTAATTCCGGTTTCAGGCGATTCGCAAACACCAACGTATGAATATTCGTTTTCGTTTTGTTTGTTCAATACAAAAGTGTGATCATACCCTTTCCCGAAATGAAGCTGTTCAAAATCCTCGTTAATCCGCTCACCAATTGTCCCGGGAGTTATAAAATCCATAGGGGTGCCCTTTACAGGTTGTGCTGGTCCGTATGGAATTGCTGTTGCATCGGTGGGCAGATAAGTATCTGCATTCAGCGTCAGGATATGGTCGCCGATGTACGGGTTACCTTCACCCGAAAGATTAAAGTACGAATGGTTGGTGAGATTCAGGATGGTAGTTTTATCGGTCACCGCTTTGTAAACAATGTGAAGTGCGTTGTCGTCAGTAAGCGTATAAACGAGATTTACATCCAGGTTTCCGGGGAAGCCTTCTTCTCCGTCAACCGATAAATAGTGTAACCCGATGCTGTTTTCCGAGACATTTACAATATCCCAAACCACAGCATTAAACCCTTTTATGCCGCCGTGAAGCGAATTGGGGCCATTGTTAACGGCAAGTTTGTATTCTTTACCTTCCAACGTAAATTTACCATTGGCAATCCGGTTGGCGGTCCTGCCGCAAACAGCCCCGAAGTAGGGCTCTTCCGAGTTTAGGTATTCATCAATGGAAGAATGGCCCAAAACAACATCGACAAGGGCTCCGTTTTTATCGGGAGTCATCAACGAAACGATTTTTGCACCGTAATTTGTAATTGTAACTTCACTACCAAGTTTATTGGTAAGAACGTATAAGCCGGTTTGCTTTCCATCGATGTCTTTTACGAAAGCGCTTGATAGCAAACCGGACTTGCTATACAGATTATCCATGTTTTCGAGGTTTTAAAAATAAGATGGTGATGAAGACTGGATCTTTCTTTGAAAATTCGTGTAAAAATAACACATTTTTAATTTATTCGACGAATTTAAGAATGTGTTATAAAACATATTTTTTAGTCATAAAATCCATTTTTTAAGAAATAAATTCGTTAAAAACATGCAATCACCTGATATTTTGTTTATTAATTATATAAATTAGACATAATTTTGATCTATTATAAACAAAAGAAAAGTCACGAATAGTCGCATCTTACTTTCGTTTTTTAGTAACCATTACTTTATCAATTTTATTACCATCTACATCCACAATCTCGAATGTACTGTTTTCATACGTGAAAACATCTCCCGCTTGCGGAATTTTATTGATATTCGACAATACAAATCCGGCCACGGTAGAATAATCTATTTCTTCAAAATCGATAATAAAATCATCAATAAAATTGGTCAATACTTCAATAGGCGCTTCACCATTGATCAACGCTGAGTTTTCATTACGCATAAAAACATCGGGTTCTTCAATTTCATTCTCATCAGGAATTGTCCCCACCAGGTTTTCCATGATGTCGTGCAACGTAATAATTCCGTCCAGGCTTCCATATTCATCAACAACAACAGCAAAGAACTTGTGGTTTTGGCGAAACTGTTCCAGTACTTTCCGTGCTCGGAGGGTAGAAGGGATTATCAGCGGCTCGTGAATCAGCTTATCAATCTCAATATCACCGTTCTTGTATAATTCCGAAAGCAATTCTTTCATTGTCACAATACCCACAAACTCGTCGAGCGACTTGTTGCAAACAAGGATCCTGCCGTGTTTAGTTTGCAGGAGGTCAGCGATCACCTCTTCCTTTTCTTTCGAAATATCCACCCATTCCACATCGGTCCTGTGCGTCATCAGATGCCGGGCACGTTTGTCGGAAAAATAGAAAACCTGCTCGTGGATAATGTTCTCTTCCCTTTCTATTACTCCTTCTTTTGATGCGGTCTTCAGCATTGCCCGGAGTTCCATTTCCGAAACCACGTCATCTTTGGGTTTCAGTCCGATAAGTTTATTGAACAAGCTGGTGGAAACTGCAAAAAAATGGACAAAAGGATAAAAAAGAATACTGACAAAATGAATGGGCCTGGAAACGATCGTGGCCACTTTCTCGGCATTGTTCAGCGCAATGGTCTTCGGCACTAATTCACCGATAACTATCGATAAATAAGTGATTGCCACAATTACGACAACCATCGATATGGTCTCCGCATAAGGCGCACTCCACGCAAATTGATCGAAAAACGGCGTCAAATAAACGGAAAGTTTAATTCCTCCGTAAGCCCCGTTCACAATTCCGATAAGCGTAATTCCCACTTGTACCGACGACAAAAAACTATCGGGGTCGGATTGCAGCTTCAAGGCTCTTTCCGCCCCTTTATTTCCTTTTTTCCGTTCTGTTTCGAGCTTGGTTTTTTTTGCCGATACCACAGCAATTTCCGACATGGCAAAAAAACCGTTGAGGATAATCAGAAGTAATATGATGAGAATATCGATCATTTTATCTACCACAACGGCGACGGATAAACTCCATCGTCTGCCAGTTGCCGTAATTTCATGACCACTCCGGGACGATCTTCGGCATACGTCACGCCAAACCACCTGGAAGGCGTGTCCAACACTTTTACAGAAGAGACCCCATTCACAATAAGGTGGTTTACCAATAGCGGGATAAAATATTCCGCTTTTATGTTTTCTGCGTTTTCTTCCAAAAAATGTACAAAATAGTCGTCTGAATGGTTGAAATAATCGGGGGTGAAGCCCCACATATTCATGGAAACAGGCGTATTATCGTCAATGGCAATCCAATTCTCGTTTTCATCCCGATAGCTGACTATGCCGTCAATACGTTTTACCTGAGTACGTTCAACAACCCCGGTCAGGTTTCCCTCTTTATCGGTTTCGCAAACGCCACGGGCTACCGTTCCGCTTTCCGAAAGCGTATTCCCTATCCGATAACCAATCATGCAGTACTTGTTTTCCGTTTTTTCCAATGTCTTCAGATAATCGGCCAGGATTTTAAAACTCTCACGGCCGTAAAAATCATCGGCATTAATTACGGCAAACGGTTCCCGGATTACGTCTTTACCCATCATCACCGCATGATTGGTTCCCCAGGGCTTAACCCTGTCGGGAGGAAGCGCAAACCCTTGGGGCAACTTATCCAATTCCTGAAAAACAAGCTCTACGGGGATTTTCTTTTCGTATTTTTCAACAATTTTTTCCTTGAAATCTTTTTCAAACGACTGACGAATAACAAACACGAGTTTTCCGAATCCGGCATTTACAGCATCGAAAATGGAATAATCCATGATAGTCTCACCGTTAGGCCCTACTCCGTCTAACTGTTTTAAACCGCCGTAACGACTTCCCATTCCGGCGGCCAATACAAATAATGTTGGTTTCATTGATGATCTATTAATTATTGCACAAATTTAAGTAAAAAGATTGACGAAAGAGAGTACAATCGAAAAAGATTATTAAATACTGTTTTCAACTCCTTCACTCAGCGCTTTCCACAACACATCGTCGGGAGTTGGCGCCACAACTTCTATTTTTTCTTTCGAAACAGGATGGATAAACGATATTTTTCGTGCATGAAGACTGATGCTCCCATCCGGATTGGAACGTTCGGCGCCGTATTTTAAATCTCCTTTTATCGGGCTTCCAATCTTTGATAGCTGGCAGCGAATCTGGTGGTGCCGCCCTGTTTCCAGGTCAACCTCCAGTAAATTATAGTTTTGCGACTGCCCTATTAGCTTATAGTGCAATACCGATTTTTTCGTATTGGGTTTTTCCACATCATACGCCGTAGATTTATTGGTCCGCTCGTTCTTAATAAGGTAATGTGTAAGCGTAGCTTCAGTCTTTTCGGGAAGTTTTTTTACAATTGCCCAGTAGGTTTTATCAATTTCATTGTTTTTGAACATCTCATTCAATCGGGACAATGCTTTGCTAGTTTTGGCAAAGACCACTACCCCGCTCGTCGGGCGGTCCAGACGATGTGTCACACCACAGAATACATTCCCGGGCTTATTGTATTTCACTTTCAGATACTCTTTCACCACCTCCGAAAGCGGCTTATCCCCTGTTTTGTCGGCCTGCACAATTTCCGATGGCGCCTTGTTAACGATAATAATATGGTTGTCTTCGTATAGAACGGTCATATTACCTGTTACATATTCATTCCGCCACACACGTGAATTACCTGTCCGCTCACATACGAAGAGAGTTCAGATGCAAGAAAAACAGCCGTATTCGCAACATCGTCGGGCGTGCCTCCACGGCGCAAGGGGATTTGCTTTGCCCACTCATTGCGGACCTCTTCCGAAAGAGCAGCAGTCATATCGGTGATTATAAAGCCCGGGGCAATGGCATTTACACGGATTCCTCTCGAACCCACCTCTTTAGCCATCGATTTTGTCAGCCCAATCATCCCTGCTTTAGAAGCAGAATAGTTTGACTGTCCGGCATTTCCGGATACCCCAACCACGGAACTCATGTTGATTATGCTTCCCGATTTCTGGCGCATCATAACGGGAGTAACCGCGTGGGTAAAATTAAATGCCGATTTCAGGTTCACATTGATCACGGCATCCCACTGCTGCTCGGTCATACGCATCATTAACCCGTCTTTGGTGATCCCGGCGTTATTTACCAAAATATCGATGCGCCCGAAATCATTGATGATCTCTTCCACTACTTTGTGTGTCTCGTCAAAGTTTGCAGCGTTGGAGGCATATCCCTTGCATTTTACTCCAAGCGATGCTATTTCGTGTTCGGTAGCTTTACCCACTTCATCAATGTTTAAATCGGTAAAAGCAATGTTGGCTCCTTCCGAAGCATATTTCAGTGCGATAGCTTTTCCGATACCGCGTGCTGCGCCCGTAATAAGGGCTGTTTTTCCTTCTAATAATTTCATTTTGAGAAATTTAATATTTTATATTTCTAATTATTCCTACCTTCTATTCAATCCTTTAAAAACGAGGTTGTAAACTATTTCCCTGTCTTCCTGCCTGTCTAACCTTAAGTTCAGAACACCCCTGATAACCGGGACTTCCAGCCCCTTAAGCGCATAATGCAGGATTACGGCAGTCCTGGGTATATCGTTAACCGCAAAGATGCCCGAGTCGCACCCGTCGGCAAGAATGGTTTCCAGATAGTGTATCTCCTTTATATCAAACTCTTTGCGAACATTTTCCACCAACCAGATATCCCGGAAAAAATCGGCGCGGAGCGTTCCGTTGCGCGTGACGACATCTTTAATAATGTTCAGTCGTGAAAAGGTAAACATCATCAGTTTATCGTCGGCCGGCAGGTCGCGTTTAATAACATCCTCCAGCGAAGTGTATAATTTCTGAAGCTCCGATCCGATAACCGCCCTGTAAACATCTTTCTTATTCTTAAAATAAGTATAAAGCGTTCTGCGCCCATATCCCGATGCTTCCGCAATTTCGTTCATGGTAGTGCTTTCGACACCTTTTTTTGCAAAAAGCTGCCGGGCTACTTCTATGAGGTTTCGTTTTGTTTTGGGTGTTGCAACAGTCATAAAATGCACAGTACTGATATCTTTGTGCAAAAATAACACAAAGTTTTTTAGAAACGAAACTATCGGCAAACAAAATGGAAATAATCGGGAAAATTATTATGGAAATCTTATTGCTGATTGTTCTTATCCCGATTACAGGTGCAGTTCTGTTTAGCAGTATCGTTTTATTTGCTTTATAAAAATAATTTTATACTTTTGTAAAATAAAATCGACTTTTACATATCGATATGACATTACTGCCTGATGACCTCAGCTTCGGGCTTTTTTTATTAGCATCAAAACAAAACAGAGCGGATGAAGACAAAGAAATTTTTATTGCCCGAGACCGGGATTCCCACACATTGGTATAATATTGTGGCGGACATGCAAAACAAGCCACAGCGGATGATAAATCCGGGAACCAAAGAACCGTTGAAACCGGAGGACTTGTTCCCGTTATTTGCAGAAGAACTATCCCGTCAGGAGTTCAATGAAACCGATCCCTGGATTGAAATTCCCGAAGAAGTTCGCGATAAGTACAAGATATACCGCCCATCTCCGCTGGTCAGGGCCTACAGTTTGGAAAAGGCATTGGATACTCCGGCGCACATCTATTTCAAAAATGAGAGTGTCAGTCCTGTCGGGTCGCATAAATTGAATTCGGCTCTTCCGCAGGTATATTACAACAAAATAGACGGCACCACCAACCTCACCACCGAAACCGGCGCCGGGCAATGGGGAACAGCTTTGGCATATGCCGGAAAGGCTTTCGGAATAGAGATTGCTGTTTATATGGTAAAGATAAGCTACGAGCAGAAACCCTACCGGCGCTCACTCATGCAAACATGGGGTGCTCAGGTAATTCCCTCGCCCAGCATGTCAACCAAATCGGGAAGAAAAGTACTGACAGACCGTCCCAATTACCAGGGGAGCCTGGGGACTGCCATTTCGGAAGCTATTGAGCTGGCCATGCAGACGCCCAACTGCAAATACGCGCTGGGAAGTGTATTGAATCACGTTGCCTTGCACCAGACAATTATCGGGTTGGAAGCCGAAAAGCAGATGGAGATGGCCGGTGAATATCCCGATATTATAATCGGTTGCTTTGGCGGCGGCTCCAACTTCTCAGGAATCTCTTTCCCTTTCTTGCGCCACGTGATAAAAGGGGATAAGAAAACAAGGTTCATTGCTGCGGAGCCGGCTTCGTGCCCGAAGCTCACGCGCGGGACTTTTAAATTCGATTTCGGCGATGAAGCAGGGTTCACCCCCCTTATCCCGATGTACACACTCGGACACAACTTCACGCCCGCCAACATCCACGCAGGCGGACTGCGTTATCACGGCGCAGGAAGCATCGTAAGCCAGCTGAAGAAAGACAATTTCATCGAAGCGATGGATATTCCGCAGTTGGAAACATTTGAGGCCGGCATTCTTTTCGCCCAGACAGAGGGGATCATCCCCGCTCCCGAATCCACACATGCCATAGCATCTGCCATTCGTGAAGCTAAGAAAGCCAAGGAGGAGGGCACACAAAAAGTAATCCTTTTCAATCTTTCGGGACACGGATTGGTGGACATGAGCGCATACGATCAGTACCTGGCAGGTGATTTAAAAAATTACGAAATTTCGAACAGTGAAATTGAAAAATTTTTACAAGGTTGAAACAGCCTGCAAGATAATGTTATACAACATAACAAGGCATTTTCAGCAAAAAAAAGCATAAAATTATTTGCATGTTTCACTTCTACATTGTATCTTTGACTTTAGAAAGATGAATGAGTTATTGCCGCATTGGTCGATTGGGAAACTCATCAATTACATTTTCTAAACCGAGACTCGTTTTGGGTATTAATGGCGGGCCGCACCTTCGGGCATTCCGATTTATCGGGACGGCGGATTACAAAGATACCGGGACACTCAAATCCTGTCATAAGGAGTTTCGACTTATTCCACCGGTGCGGCTCCTTATAGAAAGCAGATTAGCAAACGATTACATCAATTAGCGGTCTGCTTTTTTCAATTTTATCCCTTTATGTATGAAACCTATTCTTAAACAATATTGGGAGCTGTTTTTGGTTTTTTTTAAAATCGGAGCTTTCACCTTTGGTGGCGGATATGCAATGGTTCCGTTAATCAGAAACGAAGTTGTGAAAAAACGCAACTGGCTCGATGATGAAGAATTTATGGATATGCTTGCCATTGCCCAATCTATGCCGGGCCCCATCGCACTGAACACTTCTTTGTTTGTGGGAAACAAAAGGATGGGCTTCAAGGGCAGTCTGTTTTCGGGATTGGGAATTATCCTGCCGTCGTTTGTTGTCATTCTGCTCATTGCCGTTTTCTTTGTACAGTTCAAAGACAATCCTGTTGTGGAGCGTATTTTTAGGGGTATCCGCCCTGCTGTGGTAGCCTTGATCGCCGCGCCGTTGTTCAGTTTGGGAAAATCGGCAAAAATATCACTGAAAAACGTCTGGATCCCTGTTGCGGTAGCTCTTTCAGTATGGCTGGCGGGGGTTTCGCCCGTTTATATTGTGTTGGCAGCTATTTTGTTGGGGATCCTGCATCTTGCTTACATCAAACGAAAAATTAAAGGCTGACGGATGGAACTTTTGGATTTATACTTGTCGCTGTTTGCCGCATTTTTCAAAATAGGGCTTTTCGGTTTTGGAGGCGGGTATGCGATGCTTCCTCTTATTCAGCAGGAAGTTGTGGAGGCACATAACTGGATATCGGTTGCCGACTTCACGGATATTGTCGCTATTTCCCAGACCACTCCCGGTCCCATCGCTTTTAATTCAGCCACATACATCGGTTACACTGCTGTTACGGATATGGGATTCAGCACTTTTCACGGCATCATCGGATCGGCCATCTGCACCCTGGCTGTAAGCATTCCCTCGTTAATTATCATGACCATTGTATGTGCGTTCTTCACCAGGCTGAACAACAATCAATGGATGCGCGCCTCTCTATCGGTTCTGAAACCGGCCGTTATCGGTTTGATCGCAGCCGCCGCGCTGATGCTGATGAACAATTATAATTTTATTGATTACAAGAGCTGGATAATTTTTGGAATTGTGTTTTTAGCCTCCTATAAAAAAGTGGATCCGATTTTGTTGATTTTCTTATCGGGGGTTGCAGGATTGATATTGTACTAACCTAAACCCACCGGGCCGTTACTCTTCATAAATATATTCCAAACTGCTGATGATAACATCCGGTTTTTCAGTTATGTAACTGGAAGCAGTTACCGGATAACCATCTGCATCGTACGTATAATCGGTAGTAATTTCCTGTGACATGCAGGAAGAAAGCATATTTGAGACATACGACTTCACGGGATTGTTGCGCTGTATAATGTCAATTGGGCTTTGGTCCGGAAAATGAAAAGGATTAACTTTGTTATCATAGCTGAACCTGTATGATGATGGTTCGAGTGTTTTATATTTTTCTGAACGTACAGTTGTGTTTCCTTTATCATCATATTCATAAAATATGAATCCCGATGATTTACCATAAACAAACGTCTCTGCACGGTAAATACGATCACCTTTATATTGATATACAAGACGTTTTTCATATTCAGGATTTGAAGTGTTTTTGGTGTACATCTCTGTCAGCCTCCCATCTTTATAGATAAAATGGTCTTGTAGATTTCCCCAATATGAGCGCCGGGTCAATTGTCCGTCTCTATTGTAAGTTAGTTTTTCAATCGAAGCATCATCCGTGTCGCCGCAGTATTTTTTTATTTCAACCACCCTGTCGGAAGAATCGTAAACAAGTTCTGTTATCAACTTCCCGTCTTTCAAAATGCTTTTCAGTTTCTTTTTTTCTGAAAACGATAGTTTCCCGTAATTGGAAAGCCCTGAATCAGGGAAAGTGTACCGTTCGCAACCGTTGGAAATAAACATTAAAGCTATAATAAAAAAACCAATTAATCTTGTAGTTCGCATAGCTCAAATTATTAATTTGTTTAAGGCCGTTTAATGTAAGATGCGGAAAACAAAAAAACGTTGCGTAAAACAATATTAATATTTGCAAAAAATAACTAACTACAAGAAGATATAGGTTTAAAAACGCTGATACGCCAACCTCTCCGCGCCGTTTTCCAAGTAAATAATTCCGCAACGGGTAAACCCGAGCTTTTGCAGTATGTTTTGCATCACTTTATTGTCGCGATGGGTATCAATACGGATATTTTTACATTCTTCCAGACACCAGCGGATACAAGTTTCGGCCACACCTTTTTGTTTTCCGGAAGAAGCAATCCTATGGATAACGCCGTAGGGCTCATCGTTCAGCCACGATCCTTCATAGATATTAAGATAAGTGGGCTCCTCGCCAAAAATATAATAAAAAGTACCGGTGATCCCGTTGTTTTCGTCAAGGCAAACGTAACTATGTCCTTGCTCTATATCATGAACAATAAGTTCTTCTTTCGGGTATCCATCCACCCATTGCCCCGCATTGCCGGTTTGTTGCATAAACCGGCGTGCGGTCTCGTAGATTTGCATCAGTCGCGGCAAATCGGCGTGTCGGGCCGGGCGGATTCTCATAAGGCTGCTATTTTTTTGCTGGAGCTTTCACCGTTTTAGTAGTCTTGGTAGTCTTAGTCGTTTTTTTAGCTGTTTTCTTGGCAGGATCTGCTTTCAGCGTTCCGTCTATAATCTGTTTGCACTGCTCAAACGTCAACTCTTCGGGCTTCTGCGATTTTGGAATCTTGTAATTTTCCTTTTTATAAGCGATATAAGGGCCGTACCTGCCGTTCAATACTTGTAATTCAGCATCTTCGGCAAACGTTTTGATGATTTTTTCCCTATCCTTTTTCTCTTTTTCCTCAATGAGCTCAACGGCTTCTTCGGCGGTAATCTCCAACGGGTCAACACCTTTCGGCAACGAAACAAATTTGTTGTTGTGGCGGATATAAGGGCCAAACCGGCCAATACCAACAGTCATCTCTTTTTCGCGAAACTCGCCGAGCGAACGTGGTAAATCAAATAACCGGAGCGCTTCTTCCAACGTTATGGTTTCTATAGACTGTGTTTTTTGCAATGACGCGAACAGCGGTTTTTCTTCTTCATCGGGAGTACCCACCTGTGCCAACGGGCCATACCGGCCTATTTTAACCGATACCTGGCGCCCCGTTTTGGGGTCTTGTCCAAGCACCCGTTCGCCGGCCTTATGCTCCATCCTCATCTCCATTGTCTCTTCCACAATTGGATGGAATACTTTATAGAAATCTTTTATTGCACTGTTCCACTGTCGTTTACCTTCAGCAATCGTATCAAAGTCTTTTTCAACATTTGCCGTGAAATGATAATCCACAATTTTCGGGAAAAACTCTACCAGAAAATCATTTACAACCATCCCCGTGTCGGTGGGAACAAGTTTATTTTTATCGGTTCCTGCGATTTCCTTTTTATCGGTATCTTTTATTTTTCCGTTTTTCAAGGTAAGGATGTTGTAAACCCTTTCTACACCGTCCACGGTTTTCTTCTCCACGTATTCACGATTCTGGATGGTGGAAATGGTGGGCGCATACGTAGATGGACGGCCGATTCCCAATTCTTCCATTTTACGTACCAGCGAAGCTTCAGTATATCTTGGCGGACGCTGGGTAAAGCGCTCCGTGGCAGTAGTTTCCTGCATCGGCAACACTTCTTTCACCTTCATCGGCGGGAGCAGTCCTCCCTCGTTTTCGCCGTTCTCCTCGTCGGTACCCTCCATGTAAACACGCAGGAATCCGTCGAACTTAATCACTTCTCCCGTAGCGATAAATTTACCTTCGGCATTGGATATATCTACAGTGGCAACCGTTTTTTCCAGCTCGGCGTCGGCCATTTGCGAAGCGATGGTACGTTTCCAGATCAAGTCGTACAAACGCTTTTCCTGAGCACTCCCACCCGCTTCATGCTCGTTGATGTAAGTGGGCCGAATGGCTTCGTGCGCTTCCTGCGCGCCTATGGATTTTGTAGTATATTTTCTTATTTTCAGATAGTTCTCGCCATACTGCCCGGTTATCTCTGCCTTGGCGGTATTGATAGCAAGCGCCGACAAATTAACGGAGTCCGTCCTCATATAAGTGATCCTTCCAGATTCGTACAAGCGTTGTGCTACCATCATCGTCTGTGCCACTGAGAAGCCGAGTTTTCGGGACGCTTCCTGTTGCAGCGTAGATGTGGTGAACGGTGGTGCAGGCGATTTCTTTGCCGGTTTAGTGGTAATATCTTCTACGGTGAAAACCGACGTTTTTAGCTTTTCCAGCAGTGCCAACGCTTCTTCCTTGGTCTTCATCCGTTTGTTGTACTCGGCTTTAATCTCGTATTGCTGTCCGTTCTCTTCTTTGGCAAAAATGGCGATAATCCGGTAAGCGGCTTCACTATTAAAGTTTTGGATTTCGCGCTCGCGCTCAACAATAAGCCGTACGGCAACCGATTGTACCCGCCCCGCCGAAAGTGCGGGTTTTATCTTGCGCCATAAAACGGGTGAAAGTTCAAATCCTACAATCCTGTCCAATACGCGTCGTGCTTGCTGCGCATCGACTAAATTTTTATTTATTTCCCGTGGATTCTTTACGGCTTCCTGAATAGCAGGCTTAGTAATTTCGTGGAAAACAATTCGTTTGGTATCTTTACTTTTTAAATCCAGCACATCGTACAAATGCCAGGATATGGCTTCTCCTTCACGGTCTTCATCGGAAGCAAGCCAAACAGTTTCAGCACTTTTGGAAGCAGCTTTCAACTCCGCGACAACCTTTTTCTTATCTGCCGGAATTTCGTAAATCGGTTCAAAATTATTGTTTATATCAATGCTGAAATCTTTCTTCTTGAGGTCACGGATATGACCGTAACTCGACATCACCTTAAAATCGCCCCCCAAGAATTTCTCAATAGTTTTTGCCTTTGCAGGCGACTCAACGATAACCAAATTTTTTGCCATTCATCTTGTTTTATACTCCCATCGGGATATTCCACTTCATTTTCCGGTTGCAAAAGTAGTCATTTTGTGTCAGCTAAAAGAATTTTTCACTTTTTTTCAATTTTAGAAACCGTTTAAATTGCTATTTTTTGTAATTATTTTCAGAAATAATATAGATTATGGTTACGAAAGAATTATTGAAACAGCTGAACTGAGTGCGCAAACAGAAGCTATTTATCTTTTTTTGCCGCTTACCAAAAAAAATATTATAGCATCGACACCGGTTTTTTCCGCGTCCTATTGCCAACAGCCGATACCAACAAAGGTGTTTTACTGGAAAACGGCGAAATCACACAAGCCATTCAGGTAGCATGGGATATATCGAATCCTAAAACTTATCTGCAGTTTAAGTTTGCTGCTCTTTATTCAACAGTAATTCTTCTTTACCTCATTAAATGAAAAGATCAGTGAATTATCATACTAAAAAAGATATACAATTTTGTTTCCATCGTATCCCTAAGTTATGCAGTAAATAAATCAGGATAGATAAATAAAGGTGTATACTCCCTTAATTATTTCTCTCGTTTAGTTTATAACCCACTCCTCGTGAAGTGTGAATTTCAAGATCAGTATTCTCCTCAAGAAGAATGCGTAACCGTCGAATATAATTATTGAGACTTTGATCATTATAATAATCCGATTGTCCCTCCCATGCTGCATAAAAAATATCTTCACGTGAAACAAAATCCGCAAAATGTGCTACCAACTTCTTAAGAATATTAAATTCCATTGGACGTAATTCCTTTATATTCCCACTCTCGGTCAATAAAGCCCTGTTTTTTAAATCCAAAAGACTGTTACCCACCTTTTGAAGAAGTTTGTTATTAGCAGGAGATATATCTATCCCTTTACGAGCAAAACGATCAATATGAGCGGATAAAAGATTAACAGAGAAGGGTTTATCCAGGTATGCTACTGCTCCGGCAAAAAGTAAGCTTTCTTCTTTTAATTTTTCCTCATGATGTGAAGAGATAAACAAAATAGGTAACGAAGGATTACCGGCATATAAATCATAGGCAAGTGCAATCCCATTCTCTTTTCCTATCTCAACATCAAGCACAAGTACATCCGGAGATAAACGATGAATGGCTTCATCAACGCCATAAACTGAATTGAGAAAAATAATTTCATACCCTCTTTCATCCAATTCACGAGTTATAGCATTGCCTAATAGAACATCATCATCTACTAATAACACTTTAATTTTATATTTTTTCATATTCATCAATTTATACATTAGGGAGAGTAATAATAAATGTAGAACCTTTTTCAACAACACTCTTGACAGAGATTTTTCCACTATGTGCATTTATTATACTTTTAGCATAATATAAACCAATGCCGGTTCCATTTTTATTATCGGTAGTATAATATGGTCTGAAAAGTTTTCTAAGTTTATCACTACGTATTCCATAACCATTATCCTCTATTTCTATTATTATAGTATCACCCTCTCTCCTTGAACGGGTTGTTACAACCGGTTGCGTACTGTTATACTTCACTGCATTTTCAAATAAAATACGTAAAACTGCTTCTAGTAAATCCGGTGGAGCCATTATTGATAACTCAGCATCAAAATCATTCTGGAAATGAATTTCTTTTTCGGGGAACATCGCCTGTATCTCAGCCTCGACCTGTTCTACGATATCAAAAAGAAAGAATTTCGTCTTGCGCTCTTTCCATATCTCTTTAAAATTTCTTCCTGATTGAAGAATCCGGTTAATTTTTCCAGTCAAGAAAGAAACCTTATCAGCAGTCAATAAAAGAGCCTCCCTTTTTCTCATATCTAATTCTTCCTCTTCTAGTGCAGAAATGGAAAAATATACATACGCCAAAGGCGATTTCAAATCATGAATAGCTCCGTGGAAAGAACGTTCCATATATTGCATTTGACTATGTCGGCGTTTAAGTATATAAAGCAAATAAAACAATACTAATATAATAGCAATGGATGCTAAAAGAGAAACCATTGTTGCTACCCCCATATTCTGTAAATCATTGGACTCGGCAATCCTATATTCAGCCCGGATAATATATGACTTATCCAGAGACGTCACAGATCGTTCTGCTGAATAAAGTTTAGATAACTGGTATTTTGCATAAGGTGACTCATATCTGACACTATCCAGCATCCTGTTGTCCGAATCAAAGAGCATAAGGTTAGAGGAAATAACTTTATCAATTCTGCCAACATTACATATATTAATCATGGAATCTAAACGTGTAAGACGAAAATCACCCTGTTCTATATGCAAAAGTATCAATGCTGCTTCAATTAATCTCGATGCATTTTCAGAAGCTGTTGGTTTTCCCATGTGAATTACATTAGGTGCGTTTTCTAATTCAGGGTTCCCGGGAACAGAATCTAATGGTTCAATTTTGAAAGGCGAATTATCCTCACTCTTGCCCATTAATTCGTTAATCAAATTGGTAATTGAATGGTTAAAACAATTTTGAAAATTGGCATCTCTGCTGTAGTCTCTTTGAACCATCGAATTACGTATCCAAATTCCCTGGGAAAGCAACAATGCACTTAGAGCAAAAGTTGAAGCTAACAGAATTGTTTTATAATGCCATCTCATGTTTATTACAATTTGCTTATTATAACTGCGAAAATAGTGAATAAAAACGTATTTCCCTAGCAATTTAAGAAATTATTCAAGCTTCATCATTCAATTATATATTTGAATATTAGACATTTACAGTTTCTAAAAAAAGATTATTTTAAGATTATATAAAGATTACACAATGATTACTTACATAATGAGAGAACATGTTTAAGTTTGCGTCATCATTTAAAAACTAAAGAAGGGAGAAATTTATGAAATCAATTCAGAAAACTAAAAATTTTGAAATATTGAATTTAAAAGGCTCCCATGTATTGCTATTATTATTTTTGACAAATCTGCTTTTTTTGAGTTGTAGTGATGAAAAAGACATTCTGAAACTTGACGCGGAATCCCTCAAACAGACCAGTTGGGGCGGACAACATATTGAGTCTTATAATGGAGGAGAAAATGTGCTTTATTCAGAAGCGGGTATTATTTTTTACACAACTGAAACTGGTCAATACGATTTAAAATATGAAACAGACTTGGAACCCTCAATTACTAAATTTGAATATTTTGTTGACGGGAAATTATTATTCATAAAAAAGAATATAAGCTTAGGAGGATATTGGATGCTTGTTGAAAAAAGTAAAGATAAAATGGTATTGGAGCAAAGTTCAGGTGGCGAATATTCATATAAAGCCACACTTGTACTTGAAAGAAGATATTAACCTTCCAATCGGAGGATAAAAACACTCAATAATTATCATTTACATATCATAGCTATAATCAAAAGATAAAAAATTAATGAGTCAAGTACTTCGGAGTTCGTGATTCAGATGAAAGAGGAGAGCCAATGCTAAACATGAGAGTTACGAGGCACATTTGCAATTAATTTAAACGAAATTTTTCGGAGGGCAGACTTATATTTATTCCGGAGTTCGGGATAATTACAAATGGTACTATCTATTAATCTAGAAATCACTTGTGAAGCGATTATTATTTGTACTGGTATTTGTTTCCAGCATTTTTTTTCATACTGATGCACAGGTAAAAGGTGTTGTTATAGACGAGAACAAACGGAAGAAACCGGACTTTACGATTTATAATCAAGTATGTTGAAGGCATTAACAATGCTCAAAAAGCTTTTTATCCTCTGCCTGAAGATAAAAGTGTCCTTTTTTCTTATATGAACTTGACTTATAACGCCATTTTGTATTACGAGGGGTTTGAGGAAAAAGCCATGGACACATTGGAACGAGCGGTATCTTTAAAAATTTTGACAGTTCTGAACTCCTTGAAATCTATATTGACGAATACAATCTGATTAAAGTTTGATAATTCAATTTGAAAATGAGTTTGAAATTTACAGATAATCGCACCTAATATACTCTATTATTAATTTAACTGACACACTTTTACGAAAAAATATTTTTCTAAAACTCCAACATAGATAAGAAAAGAAACATTTCATCATCTATATGCTGCCATTTACCAATAACTTTTCCTTTTTTATCAATTAATACATATAAAGGAATGTTTTTAACACCATACATTTCATCAATATCACTTGCTTTTGGAAAGTAATTATTATCAGGTTCGCTATCACTGAAAACATGTAACCAAGAATCAACCTCATAATTTTCTACTGCCTTAACCCATTCTTGTTTATTTTCATCTGACGACACTCCTATAATAGTAAAATCTTTTTTATGATAAGCGCTGTAAATCATTTTTAATTGAGGAATTTCTTTCAAGCAAGGGCCGCACCAACTGGCCCAAAAATCCAATAAAACATATGTTTTATCTTTGAAATCAGACAATCGGATAGTATCTCCTGCTATGCCTTCTCTACTAAAGTCGGGACCAACATCACCTAACAATACTTCTTTCCGGTTTGATATTAATTTGTTCTCTTTTATTTGTTCAAATGCCAATTTACCCAATAATGATGTTTTGGAATGTTCCGGCAACTTATTGTAAGCCGCTTCAACTGTTTCGTTATCAATATTGTTATTTCTTGATATTTGATAAAGCAGGTAAGGAACTATTTGATAGGCGCTGTGGTTTAAAGCAAACTGCATCCGGATGCTGTCCATTTTTGTCAGATTCATTTTGTGTTCAGCTTTTAACTGATCCAGTTGCTGTATTAAATTATCAATCGAATCCGGCTCATAGGAATTAAGTTCCATCTTGCTGTTAACGATTTGTACTCTATTTGATATATTATTGTATATCAGCATGTCCGACAATAACTCTTTGCGTAATTCTGAATTTTCCTTTTCCACTTTCAAACCAGTAATCTCATAATTATATGGTTTGTCTTTATCAATCACAAGTTTAATATCAGCAGGTTCAAGATACATTGGTATCTCAATATTATCAAAGACTAAATCGGCTGCGCACAATTCATGAATGTCGCCTTGGAAGAAGAACCTATTGTTAATTAAAAAGGTTTTATCGGATATTTTTTGCCATTTTCCATCATTAAAAGTTAGATAATAAAGAGAAATTTCGGTAGAATCGGCACCTCCATTAATAATGCCTTCAATTGTAAACGTATTTGTTGTCTTTTGAGTACAAGATAACAATATGATAACGAGTAATACTAAAGTGCCGATACTGTATTTGTCTTCAAAATGGATTATTTTTTTCTTCATATTAAAAATTTGATTTTCCTCCTTACAATATCTTAAACCTTACCCTCAACAACACTTCCGAGGGGCGCAGCGTGTATTCCGAGTAATAGCTGCTCACGTCGCTGTACGAGTAAGTTACAAACCGGCGGGTGTTGAACACGTTTGTCCAGTCCAGCATCAAATCCACGTTTTTCAGTTTGTACTTTACGCCCGTGTTGCCGAACCACGATGAACGGGCCGACGATTGTATGGCGTTGTTGTAATAATGGTTGAACCCGACATTGAAAACCAGTCCTTTCTTGGGGATAAATGACGTGTTGAGGCTTTGTGTGAAATAGTGCATCGGCTCCAGTCGATTATTTCCCACAACAGAACGGTTTTGTGAGTACGCCCCATCGTATTTCACAATCATGAACCGTCCTATATCGGTGGTAATGGCTCCCGATACGCTGTAATTGTCACCTGAATAAGGTGAAACAATACCTTGATTAAGCGCCACGGAAGTATTTTTCGCGTAACTTGCACTCATCCGCACTTCGGAGTTGATGTCATCAATGCTTTTTGAAACCGAAGTACGTACCCCATAGTTTTGTAATGTATGCGGGTAAAGAATACTCGTCGCGTTGCTCAGTATTCCGTTGTAATGGGTGTCGTACAACATATTTCGCCACGAGTTCATCCAGAACAAGTTGAGCGACAGAAACAACGTGGTAAACGGATTGCGATAACTAAAATTGGCATTGGCGTTAATTGATGAATTTTTGCTCTGCAAACCGTCGTTACGGCTCAGGTTACGGTACGAAGTCATCATATACCCGAGCAGATCTTCGCGCATTCCGCCTATATTGTTGCTGAAACCCGCATTGCCGTAAAATGAGAGACGGGTGGTTATGGGATATTCTACATTCAAACCTGGCGCAACAATCCAGTATCCTTTGCGGGTGTCGGTTTGGCGAACACGGTCGTTTTTATCCAGCAACAAATAAGTAACAGGCAATGAAACGTACGGACGTAACTTATCGGTAATATTAACACGAATTCCGGGCGAAACCCTGAATCCCATTTCGCCTCGCTTAAGGTTGTTTTGCAAACTGTCTGCCGAAAACGGCAATGTGTTTATTCCTTCATAAAGTGATGAATTGAATGTGTAATGATTGGTGAAAACGCCGGCCGAATACCAAAACGATACTTTCCCTTCAATACTTCCCGAAACCGATGTGTTGGTGGCAAAACGGTTGTAAGAAACCGCCTGCATCAGCGATGAATCCTCTTGGAATGGGTTTCCCGAAAGATTGCCGAACAACGACGGTGTCACACGCAACTCGTTTTCCTGCGTGGTGTACGAAATATCCGATTGCAACCGGAAACGTCTTTTCCCCGTTCGGCGGATGTACTCAAAATTATTGGCCGCGTGCAGCGAAGGCAGCGACAAACGCTGAGAAACAGGTCGCTCTGCCCGAACATCACCCGACTCATTGTTCCACTTTGCTGAAACGTTTACTTTGTTGTTCAGAAAATAATCGGCGGTATTGCCTTCCAGCGTAACGGCGCCCTCCAGTTCGCGTTTCAGCAAACGGGAACTCATATTTTCTTCAATGCGAATGTTCTCGGCGCCGTCCACAAAAATATCGCGCCGGGCGTAACTGTCGCTTTTTTGGTTGTCGAACAAATAATTGATGTTGGTGGTAAGCGTCAAATCTTTTTTGAGCGAACGCAAATCGTTGAGCGAGCCCAGATGCGCGTCATTAAACAAAAAGTGCTGCCGGTTAATGGAGGGTGGCGACGGTGAAACCACGTTCAGAAAACGCTCCGTGGCATCGCCCGAACCGCCGTAAAACGACGTAAGTTCCTGCGCAATGTCGCGCCCCGTATTATCGCCCTTGTACACCGCCATATTTTGTTGCGAACGGGTGAAACGCATCCCTACCAGTTCGTTGCTCAGCAGCACGGACGGCAACCCGGCGCCCGCCTGTGCCGTGGCGAAGAATGCACCCAGCGCCGATTGTTTCAATTTCAGGTTGATGGCGGCCTCTTCGGGAATTTCCATGTCTTTGAGCGCCTTTATGGGCTGATGGTTTTCGAGCACTTGCACCGATGCCACATTTTTGGCCTCGATGTTCTGCGTGGCAATACCGTATTTGCCTTTCAACAAATCCAGCCCCTCCACGTAAAACTTGTTGATGGCTTTGTTTTGATACAGAATTTGCCCCGATGATAAAACCTGCACGCCGGGCAGTTTTTTGAGTACGTCGCCTATGCTGCGGTCGGTTTCGTCCAGGAAGCTGGCCACATCGTAATGGATGGTATCGCCAAACTGGCGGATTTTGGGTGCCTGGATGATAACCTCCTTCAGTTCCGTCACGTTTTCTTTTACCAGGAACTCCACAAAATTCACGCTGCTCTTCACCGTTTTAGATTGGCTCTCGATGGTCATTGCCCGTACGGAAACGGTTACCGAATCGGGCATTGATGCGCGTTTGAGCGTAAAAGTGCCGTCGGCGGCTGTCATTGTGTATGAGAGAATGCTTGTCGATCCTTTGGGATGTAGGGTTACGGTAGCGGCATCAACGGGTTTGCGGGTGGCGGCATCCAAAACACGGCCGGAGATTTGGGATTGCCCCCACGTAACACCAAGCGAGAATGTGTATAGAAAAAGTATAAATGTCGTTTTTCTGTTCATCTTTCAATAACCGTTGTCTTTTATTACTTCTCAAACAATTCAATGGAATTTTTTGTGAAATTTCTTTCTATATTGGTTAAGTACAAAACGTTGTTGTTATAGAAACTAACTAACCATCATTAAACAACGACAGAAAAGCAAAAAGCTTTTTCAAATACGGTTTAAAATGTCATGTTATAGTTCCTTTGAAGATACTAATTCTCCTCTGTTTCCATTAGGATGACTTTTTTTGATGAAAACTTATCCGCAATAGTTATAGTACCTTTTTTTTCAAAAATGAATTGCTCAGTCTTTGCTTTAGATTGAACAAATTGATGATACTGCTTTAGGTTTTCACATACTTCTAAATTCTTTCCATCAGGTATGCTTATTGACTTTTCATTTACTTTTTGAATGCCTATTGCTTGAAAAGAAAAAATCCCATCCGTTGTTTTAGCTGCAAGAATAAGCCCGGGCAACCCGTATAATTTCCAGGGTCCTTCATTGACAGGTATCTCCGGAGCGAAATAAACCTCGTATTCTCTTCCCCGAAATTTGGTAGTTGCTTTATTGCACAGATAATTCAATATTCTACAAGTATCACTATCGATGGTCCATAGCTGAGGATGTATTACTTCATTTAAGAATATAGAAGTTCCTGAACCGCCTAATTCTTTATCAAGTGTGTAAATGTGATTTTCATCTCGGTCTTTATATATGGTGAATGAAATATAACTATTGGGCATGATAACATTCCCATTCCCGGTTTGATTGACGTTTATCACAGATTCTACAATTTGCTGATTTTTAATTAGGGTTACAGATTTTACTCTACCGGGCTGGAAAACAAACTTTTTCAATGAATCTTTCGCAGATGCCGTTAAATCATAAAATTCTGACAACCTGAAGCCTATATCTAAAGCCATTGTATCCGTTCGAGACGACAGAGACTCTCGGGTGTAATTTTTTTGCGTAAAAGTATATACAACACGTAAAAAAGCTTTGTCTGATTCTTTTTGTGCTTTAACACTTTGAAAATTAATGCTTATAAAAAGAATAGACAGAATTGCTATCGCAATTAATGTTTTTTTTTGATACATCATTATGACCAATTTTAATTCAGTTTAAAAATCCACCACCTTGGATGAAGGCAATGTTATTTGAGGCTATATCTTCATTTTTACAATATCCACTTACGTATGCAGAAACCTTGACCATGTATCGTCCGGCAAGTTCCTCCCGCAATTAATGGCATATGGATCACAAACCCCTCCGCTTCCCCCAAAAATCATTTTCATCTCCTGGTTTTCCAATACTACTGCATCGTGCAGTTTGATTTTACTTAACTTTTTCATAAAATTAATTTTTAGCAACCGTTAATATTATTTTTAATTATGATTGTGAATTGTTACTATTGGGTTGCACAATAGTAAAATTCATTATTGTGTTTCAGAATCATTCCGCTTCAATAGCCTTATATACTATGGGAATACGCCGTTTTGATACGAACAGTGTTTCTCCTTGTGAATAATACAATACATTGGTTTCCTGCATTCTTTTTTTTACCATACTGTACTGTTGCGGAGTGCAAACAATAAAATCTTTTTTATTGTCTGAAACAATTTCAACATTTGCAAGTTGTTCTAAACCAATAGCAGTAAATTGGAACATTTTTTCTGAGTCTTCCATCATCAATATCAATCCGGGTAAGCCGTGAAATTTATATGGGCCGTCACTGATTGGAATATCCAACGTGAACCATGCTGTGTAATCCCGACCCCGGAAATGACAAACAGCTTTTTGACACAAATAACCCAAAATTTCTGTTTCTTCTTCCCCGAATTGCCATTGTTGCGGTGGTATTTTTTCTTCAAGCAAATAAAGCTTCTTACTCACAATGTCGGAATCATCCAAATCAGTTGTTGTGATAAGATTTTCTTTCCTGTTTTTTAAAATTTGGGCATTTTCCCGGTTTAATGTAAATTCCGACAGGCGCTTGTCGTCAACGGCCACATCCGCAAAGTCATGAAATGAATTATAAATAATTTCTTTAGTTGTATTTTTTGCAGCATCCAACTGACTTAACATCCCTTTATATTTCGATTCCCGATACCAGTTCCCTTTTCATTAGTTTTTTCCATTCTCCAAATGTAGGATAAACATCTGTCCAATCTCACTTTGGCAGTGCACTTGTTTTTCTCTATTATCCTCCGGTGATTGCAGATACAATTGTTCTGCTAACTGGTAATTATGCAAAGCCTCATCAAATAAACCTTGTGAACGGAATAATGCACCTATATTATACTGTATTAATCCATTCAGAGCAGTGTTGTTGGTTTTGTCAGCATACGATGCGGCATCCTTATAATCTAATATAGCTTGATTTAAATCGCCTTGTTCCCGATGCACCCATCCACTATAGTAACAGGCTAGCGCCGCAGTCTTAAAATCATTATTCTTTTTCGTAAAATATTTTTTTGCCTCGAATATCAGTGTATCTTCACTTATTGGTAAATAGTTTTTATGGCGGGCTTGCACACGTACTAAGCAATAATACATATAATCTTTCTTGTTGAAACTCTTTTCAGGATAGAAGATTGAATCAATAAGCATCAATGCACTATCAGGATAGTCTTCAATCAATTGTTCGGCTCGAGCCAACAATTGAGATGCTTGAGGTTGTGGCTTTCCACAAGAACTCAAGACAGCTATTAATAAAAATAGCGTTTGTTTTCGATAGATTGTGTTCATTTCAGAAAAGATTTGGTTGCAAATTACCAAAAAATTTGTTGGTAAACAAAAAAAAATTGTATTAATTTTTCTTCAAACCTGTTTCTGTCTCAGTTTTTGCTTATTTATATCAACAGGATTCGTTTAACGGAGGAAGAAGCAAGCGAATTTCAAACCATCATCAAGAAAGGCTTCCATACAGCAAAGAGCTTTAAAGTAGCCTCCATTTTGCTGAATTGCGATGAGGGAGAGTATTGCGATAAAGCAACAAATGAAGAGATCGGAAAGATCTTGAAAGTTGTGACCGTACAATCGTGCGGACTAAGAAACGTTTCATGGAAGCAGGCCTGGAACGACATGTAGATGAATATAATCAAGATAGTTTGCAAACGAAACGAGGCGAATGGACAGGCAACGTAATCTCGTTAAAATATAAAATTAATTATCTAATATTATTTGGATTTAAATGGAAAATTAATACGTATAAAAAGAATAAAAATATTATACAATCTTTATTTACTCTAGATTTATTGCTCAGGAAAACAGTCGTTTACAAAAGATTATAAGTTAAATCATTTATAGGTAGTTTATCATCTATTGACGAAGAGATAATAGTATGATAACTTTGCGCTGTAAATCATACAATAAAAAAGAAATAATAATCCATTATTTCATCAACTAATTTATTATGAAACAGTTTACAAAGTCAATTATATTTATTTTTGATTTGTTGATCATGGTAGTAAGTTGCAACAATTCAGCAACTAAAACTCAGACCGATACTGCGAGTTTCTTAGAAATACCCGGAACCCCCCAGTGGGATGAAGTGGTAGAAAAGTCAAAACAAGCAACAATAGAGGCACGCAAGTTACTTCAAACGATAGAGGATTCCGATTTTCTTCAAACGACAGAGCCAATGAGCGAAAAACTATTAGAAATGGACCATCCGGCAATAATGCTTAAAGAAAAACGGGCATATAACGGTGTAATATACTATAAAGCACTGGAACGTGTAAGAAAACATTCGTATGTAAAGGACAATCAAATATACACCACACTCAAATTTGGTGCGGAAGTGAATATGTCGGAAGACCTTTTCGATTTTATTACGAACTTTCTATATGGCAAATGGAATGAAATGGTGAAAAAAGAAGACCTTTTCGAGTTTATTTATGATGAACAAGGATTAATAACTTTAAGAGCGAAAGAAAGGGGAACAACAAAAAGTACAAAATAAAGTTATCCTTTAGACTTAGTAGCGATATCCGAGTATGAATGATATAAATGCAGAAGTGTATGTAATTGCAAACACAGGTGAATTACAATTTGCTTATCATAACTGCGAAAATAGTGAATAAAAACGCATTTCCCTAGCAATTTAAGAAATTATTCAAGCTTCATCATTCAATTATATATTTGAATATTAAACATTTACAGTTTCTAAAAAAAGATTATTTTAAGATTATATAAAGATTACACAATGATTACTTACATAATGAGAGAACATGTTTAAGTTTGCGTCATCATTTAAAAACTAAAGAAAGGAGAAATTTATGAAATCAATTCAGAAAACTAAAAATTTCGAAACATTGAATTTAAATGAAATGAATCTAAATATACTCCTATAAAACAAAAACTCCTTCAGGAGTTGGACAATATATATAATACCCTATAAAAATTTTAAAATGAATAATTTAATTATAAAGCCAGCATTTAAAATCCTGATAATTTCTTCACTATTTCTATTTCTCTTTCCAGGCTGCGAGGATGATAAAAAAGATTTTCATCTCGATTCGGAAACCCTACAGCAAACAAGTTGGGAAGGCACACTAACCGAAATTCACGGAGAAACCAAAATAAAAAATTCGGAAGTTAGTATCATATTTTATACTTCTAAGGAGGGAAGATACGACATGAAAAGGGAGACCGATGTAATAACTGAGCCTTTCACATACTATGTGGATAAGAAAATGCTATTTATAGAACAAAAGAGAGTTTTGGGTGGGTATTGGTTTCTCATAGAGAAGAATAAAGAACGAATGGTTTTAGAACAAGGTACAGGAGGTGAATTTATATATAAAGCTACACTTGTACTTGAAAGAAGATATTAACCTTCCAATCGGAGGATAAAACACTCAATAATTATCATTTACATATCATAGCTTTTACTGAATTTTTACGCCGTAAATTTGCGAGAGCTGGTCGCGTAACGGTTGAAATTCCGATTTCCGGATGCGGAGCTTCATCGTGCAACTTTCCTTGAAATCCTGCTCCCAGGTCACATTTTCGAATTGCTTCAAGATACGCATCACATCGTTGAGCAATAAATATTCGAAATGAATGGTGAAGGTCTCATCAACAGTCTTCTCAACAACCTCAGCGTTTTTAACGGCATCTTCCGCCGCCTCCCTGTAGGCCTTAATCAGCCCGCTTGTTCCCAGAAGTGTTCCGCCGAAGTAGCGGACAACAATAATTAAGGTGTTGGTGAGTTCATACGAATTTATCTGCCCCAGTATCGGCTTGCCTGCTGTACCGGAGGGTTCGCCATCGTCGTTTGAACGATACTCCTCCCTACCCGGCCCCAGCATATACGCCCAGCAGACATGACGAGCATCGTAATATTTTTTACGATGCTCATCTACAATCTCTTTCGCTTCTTCAGGCGATTCCACATGAAAGATAAACGAAAGAAATTTGCTTTTTTTCTCGGTTATGCGACCCTCGGCCGGTTGTTCGACAGTTTTGTAGGTATCACTCACAGTTACAAATTATCCGCATTTTGAAGCCCCACAGTTGCGGCATTTGAGGCATCCTTCTTCAAAAACCAACGATTCGAAGCCACATACTGGGCACTTTTGGCCTTTCATCTCGGTTTCGTTGGGTAGATAACGCTTCAACGCCCGTTCAACCCCATTTTTCCACGTGTTGATGGTTTCGCTGTCGAGTTCCAGTCCCGACACCAGTTTAATTACCTGATCGATAGGCATACCGTAACGCAGCACGCCCGAAATCAGTTTCGCGTAGTTCCAGAATTCAGGATTAAACTTCCCGTCCAACCCCTCAATGGTTACCTTATAGCCCCGCCGGTTCTGGAACTGGAAATCGTAATGTTTGCGCCCGTCATTATCGTATGCCTTGATGATCTTCCCCGAAGTAACGTTCTTGGGCACCATGATGCCATCGTCTTCATCGTTGATACCTGTGAAGATCTCGTAAGGCCTCCCGTTTAACAACCCGATAAAAGCAATCCATTTCTCTTTGTTGTTCTGGAATTTAATCACATCGGCATCCAGTTCAGTGGGGCGCGACGTCACTACCTGCGGCCGTTCATAGCAATTTTCATCACTTTTCGCGTCATCTTTCTCTTCGTGTGTGATAAGGACTCCCGCACGCGACCCGTCGCGATACACCGTACACCCCTTGCACCCGCTTTTCCAGGCTTCCATATAAAGTTCGCCTACAAGTTCTTCGGTAACATCGCCGGGCAAATTGATGGTTACGCTGATGCTGTGATCTACCCATTTTTGTACGCGCCCCTGCATACGCACTTTCATCAGCCAGTCCACATCGTTGGAAGTGGCTTTGTAGTAAGGCGATTTCGCAACCAGTTCATCGATCTCTTCGTTGGAATATCTTTTAGCGGTAGGATAACCCTTTGCTTCCATCCAATCCACAAATTTATGATGGAAAACCACAAATTCTTCCCACGAATCGCCGTTCTCATCCACAAAACTGATCTTCACATCTTTATCGTTTGGATTTACTTTGCGGCGACGCTTGTAAACCGGCATAAAAACAGGCTCGATTCCCGATGTAGTCTGCGACATCAAGCTGGTTGTGCCGGTAGGTGCAATGGTCAGACAGGCAATATTGCGGCGTCCGTATTTCACCATATCTTTGTAGAGCTGGGCATCCTCACCTTTAAGCCTGTTTATAAACGGATTATTTTTTTCTCTTTCGGCATCATATATTTCAAATGCTCCGCGCTCTTTTGCCATCTCCACCGATGATGCATAAGCGTTAAGCGCCACAGTTTTATGTACCTTCTCCGAAAAATCGTTGCCCTCTTCCGACCCGTAGCGGATCCCCAAAGCAGCAAGCATATCGCCTTCGGCAGTTATACCTACTCCTGTACGGCGGCCTTCGAGTGTTTTCCGGCGAATTTTCTCCCACAAATTACGTTCCGCTGATTTTACCTCTTCCGATTCGGGGTCGCTGTTGATCTTTTCGAGAATCTTGTCGATCTTTTCCGATTCCAAATCGATAATATCGTCCATAATACGCTGAGCAAGGCGAATGTGTTTTCCAAAAAGCTCAAAATCGAAATAAGCATTCTCTTTGAACGGATTCACCACATAAGAATAGAGGTTGACCGCCAGCAAGCGGCAGCTGTCGTAAGGGCACAACGGGATTTCACCACAAGGATTGGTTGAAACCGTCCGGAAACCCAGATCGGCATAACAATCGGGAACCGATTCACGGATAATAGTGTCCCAGAACAATACTCCCGGCTCGGCCGAACGCCACGCATTATGCACGATTTTCTCCCACAACTCTCCGGCATTGATGTTCTTTGTGTATTTCGGTTCATCGGAGTCGATGGGATATTGCTGCTGATAAACCGTTCCATCTTTTACGGCGTTCATAAATCCGTCATCGATTTTCACCGAAATATTGGCTCCGGTAACTTTTCCCTGCTCCAGTTTTGCATCGATAAAATCTTCTGCATCAGGATGTTTAATAGATACGCTCAACATAAGTGCACCGCGACGGCCGTCCTGTGCCACTTCGCGCGTGGAGTTGGAATACCGTTCCATAAACGGAACCAGGCCGGTGGACGTAAGCGCAGAATTTTTAACGGGGGATCCCTTGGGGCGAATATGCGACAGATCGTGCCCAACGCCGCCACGACGCTTCATCAGCTGTACCTGTTCTTCATCGATACGGATGATTGCCCCGTAAGAATCGGCGCTGCCACCCATACCGATCACAAAACAGTTCGACAGCGATGCTATCTGAAAATCGTTTCCGATTCCCGTCATCGGGCTTCCCTGTGGAATAATGTACTTAAACCGGTCAAACAGATCGAACAGCTCTTTTTCACTCAATGGGTTAGCATATTTTTTTTCGATTCGTCCCACCTCGTTTGCCAATCTCCAATGCATATCCTCAGGCGTTTTCTCGTAGATGTTGCCTTCACTGTCCTTCAAAGCATACTTGCTTACCCAAACTTTTGCTGCCAGTTCATCGCCTCTAAAATACTCCAACGATGAATTATAAGCTTCGTCGAAAGTATAAATTCTCTTCTTCATTAGTTAAAATTTTATTGACCGATTAATTAAAATGTTTCCAAATAAACAGTCCGGTTATTTGAGAATACAAGTTTAAGGAATGTTTTAGAGTTAACAAAACGAATCAATAAAAAGTTTTCAACAATGTGTAAAGTTTTCCAAAATATTTTTTAATTGATTTATTTACAGTATTTTATGTTTTTAATAAACAATAAATGTTTTCCATTTTGAAAAACATGCAGGCTAAACGATTATAAATCATTGGATATCTTTCACCGCACCCATAAACAAAATGGCTCCGGTGGAGTTTTCCTGAATAACATAGATAAACGGCCTGTCGGCATTGAAAATTACTTTCTGCGGTCCAGGAGCAGCGGAAGTCATTTCCATCCCAATTACGGTTACGGCTGCCGCTTCGGTTCCGGATTCATCAGTACTGATGTAGGTATCTTGTTTTACAAAAGAGATAAAAGCCGAAATCTCGGACATGCGTGAAAAATCAGCTTTATATGGATCAAAAGCGACCCCCATACCCATTTTTCCCAATACTTCGTTTAATTTTATACTGTATTCGGTTTTGAATTTCGGAAGCGAGAGTACCACTTCAGCCTGACGCAAAGCAGTTCTTGTTTTCCCCCAGTACTCCTTGTTTTGCAAGGCGGACACCACATCGGTCTGTTTTTTACCACTTTGGGGCAACAACACCAGCATACTGAACGCCTGATTTCCGTAAGGGAGCTGAACGACCTGCATGATTTCGTCTTCGGTGTAATTGAATTTGGCCGTTTGCGACATCATATCCACTGTTCGTTTTGTGCCGTTTTCGGTCAAAAACGCCTTCTTAGACGTATTTTTCGCATCAAATTTTGTTGTCCAGATTCCTTTAAAGTAGATGGCGTTGAGCAGATACATCAGGTCATCGGCGTTGGTTTTATCGATTACCTCTTTGATCAGGTTATTGGTGTTGTCCGATGCCCATCGGTTGATAATATCTTTGGTTGTAGGAAGCGAGAAATCTACCGGCTGCACCGTTGCATGATAATAATCGGTATTGGTTTTAATGAAATTGGGTTTGATGGTTACGAATTTATTCGTAAAAATAGCATTGGCAATCGATAATTGGGTAGATGGATCGGTTTTCAGCAATGCTTCTTTCAACTTTTTGTAATAACCGTTGAAGTCGTCATCGGAATAATTTCCCATTTTCAGCGTTTCCTGCATGGCGGTTTTGGTCTCTCCGGCCGCACCGTTCCACGTCATTGCCAAAGCCATGCTCAAACTGAAAGGCGACACCATAAAACTTTTGTCTTCACCTTTGGCTTCTTCGCTGAAAACGTTGGAGAAGAGTTCAAACGCAAACTGCTGGTCGTTTTTCACTATCCCGGCTTCTTCAGCTCGAAGTGTTATTTCCAGCGGTGCCGGAAGATTTTTCGGGACTGTTTCGTTGTCCGACTTTTCACAACCGGCAAGAACTACTGCCACAAGAAGCAAGGAGGAGGTTAATTTTATCTTTGAGCTCATATACTTAAATTTTTAGTCTTATATAAATTATAGATGGAATTCCGCAAAAAACGCTGCGCAGCGCATTGTTAAAAAAACATAAATAAAAACTTCCGTTCTTTTTTGAAGGATGTTGTTACAAAATCGACCAAAAAAACAAATAAATTAATTACTTTTGCACTTCAAACTTATCCACTTTTTTAATTGACTGGTAATGAGAAAATGGCGTATTGAAGATTCGGAAGAATTGTATAATATAGACGGCTGGGGAAACGGATACTTCTCTATCAATGAAAAGGGAAACGTGCAAGTCTCGCCCCGTAAGTTACCCGGCGGAGCCGTTGATTTGAACGAACTGATGCGTGAGCTTTATCTTCGCGATGTTTCCGCACCTGTTCTGGTAAGGTTCCCGCAAATTCTGGACAACCGGATCGAAAAGATTTCGACCTGTTTTGAAATTGCAGCCAAAGAGTATGGCTATGAATCTCAAAATTACATTGTCTATCCCATAAAGGTCAATCAGATGCGTCAGGTAGTAGAGGAAATCGTCACCTATGGAAGACGATTCAATATCGGCCTCGAAGCGGGCTCCAAGCCTGAGCTCCATGCCGTTCTTGCCATTAACGCAAGCGAGGATTCCGTCATTATTTGCAACGGGTACAAAGACGAAAGTTACATAGAGCTGGCTTTACTGGCAAAAAAAATGGGGAAAGAGGTTTTTATTGTAATCGAAAAACTGAATGAACTTGAACTGACCATCGAGATTTCCAAGCGATTGAAAGTAAAGCCGAACATCGGTATCCGCATTAAACTGGCAAGTTCGGGAAGCGGAAAATGGGAAGAATCGGGCGGTGACGGGAGTAAATTCGGATTAAATTCCAGCGAATTGCTCGAGGCGCTTGACTTACTTAAGAAGCACAAAATGACCGAATGTTTCCGGTTGATTCATTTTCATATCGGCAGCCAGATCACGAAAATACGACGCGTAAAGACCGCTTTGCGTGAAGCATCGCAGTTTTATGTACAGCTCCATCTTTTAGGATTCAAGGTTGAATTTGTGGATATCGGCGGCGGACTCGGCGTAGATTACGACGGTACCCGTTCGTCGTACAGCGAAGACAGCATCAATTATTCCATTCAGGAATATGTAAACGACTCGGTCTTCTCGTTCGTGGACGCCGCTAACAAAAACGAAATTCCCCACCCCAAGATCATTACCGAGTCGGGACGTGCGCTTACGGCACATCATTCGGTACTTATTTTCGAAGTGTTAGAAACCGCAACATTACCCGAATGGGAAGAGGAGGTGGAAATCCAGGAGAACGACCACGAACTGGTAAAAGAACTGTACGAGATTTGGGACAACTTGTCGCAAACACGTATGCTGGAAGCGTGGCACGACGCACAACAGATCAGGGAGGAGTCTCTCGACTTGTTCAGCCTGGGGATGCTCGACTTGAAAACACGCGCCCAGGTGGAACAGCTCTTTTTCTCCATTATCCGGGAAATAAACTTTACGATCAACCGTTCAAAGCACGCTCCGGAGGAGTTGCGTCAACTTTCTTCACTTCTTCCCGACAAGTATTTTTGTAATTTCTCGTTGTTTCAATCCTTGCCCGACTCGTGGGCGATTGACCAGGTGTTTCCCATCATTCCTATTCACCGGTTGGATGAAAAACCGGAAAGGACGGCCACGCTTCAAGACATCACCTGCGATTCCGACGGTAAAATTGCCAGCTATACAGCCCAGGGCGGTTTTCACCAATCGTTCCTTCCGGTCCATTCACTGAAGAAAAATGAACCGTATTATATCGGGGTTTTCCTGGTGGGAGCCTATCAGGAAATTTTAGGCGATCTGCATAATTTATTTGGTGATACCAACGTTGTGCACGTTGTAACAGACGAAAATACAGGTTATAAAATAGAGCAGGTAATTGATGGCGAAACGGTTGCAGAGGTGTTGGAATATGCGCAGTATAACGCCAAGAAGCTGGTTCGAACGGTTGAAACCTGGGTCATGAGCTCGGTGAAAAAAGGTAAAATATCGGTAGAGGAAGGAAAAGAATTTCTATCGAATTATCGTTCGGGGCTATACGGATATACGTACCTGGAATAAAGTTTTTGTTGAGTGAATTATTTGTACAATTTGTTTGACACGATGTAGTCATAAACCCGATTGGGTAAAAAAGCACGAACATCCTTCCCCGCACGAATGCTTTCCCGGATGAAAGTAGAGGAGATTTCCACGATGGGTGCCTCCACCAACTGAACATTCTCCGTGTGTTCGCTATCTATCCGGACATCTTCTCCCCGTCGTGGATAGATCAGGATTTTAAATTCTTTTACCAGGCGTTCATGGTCTTTCCAGCGGTAAAACTTGGTCCAGTTATCGCCGCCGATAAGAAGCGTGAATTCCAGACGGGGATTTTCGGTTTTCAGTTTTGTCAATGTATCTATGGTATATGAAGGCTCCGGCATATCGAATTCGACATCGGATACGATCATATCATCAAAATCCATTACGGCTAATCTCGCCATTTCTAACCGGATATCGTTACTGAGCAGGTTTTTGGTCTCTTTTAACGGATTATGCGGCGAAACCACGAACCAAACCTCATCAAGATAAGTGAATTCCAGCATATAGTTTGCCAGTATCAAATGCCCGATATGGATTGGATTAAAGGAACCTGAAAATATGCCGACCTGCTTTATCTTCATTAATTTACGAGCTACGCCCGTTTAAACAGAGAGATCAACCACAACAGAAGAATTGCTCCTACCAATGCAGTAATCAGGCCTCCCATCAGCCCGTTGCCCGTGCCTATTCCCAGCAGATCGAAAACCCAGCCGCCGATAAGCGCACCCACAACACCCACGATGATATTCATAAACAACCCGAAACCACCGCCACGCATAATATTACCCGCGAGCCATCCGGCTATCGCTCCAATGATGATAAACCATAACCAACCCATAATAAATAATTTTTATTGTTAGCAAATAAAGCTCTTCCTATAAATAAACAGAAAAAAGCATTGTTTTGTTTATAACTCTAAAAATTTATCTGTTTTCAACACATCCGGTTTTTATAATCTTCGTAACCGAACCGGCGATACAGCATAAACTGATTGTCGAGTGTCCAGAGCCCGATAGAGGGATGCGAAACGCCGTTAAACATGGTGGTTTTTACGGTGGTGTAGTGAATCATATCTTCAAAAACAATTTTATCTCCTATTTGCAACGGCTTATCGAAAGACCATTCGCCCATGAAATCACCGCTTAAACAACTGTTTCCCCCCATCCGGTAAGTGGGTTTCCCGGCCACAGGCTCGTGATATGCTCCGCGGATACGGGGTTTGTAGGGCATCTCCAGACAGTCGGGCATGTGGCAGGAAAACGATACGTTAAGCATCGCAGTGAGCATGCCTTCGTTCTCCACAATATCGGTAACATCTGCCACCAGAACTCCCGTTTGCCAGGCAAATGCGCTTCCGGGTTCCATAATAATCTCCAGGTTGGGGTGTTTTTTCTTAAAATCCAGGAGCAGCCTGATTAAATGTTCAACATCATAATCTTCGTGCGTCATCAGGTGTCCTCCACCCAGATTCAGCCACTCGATCTCCGGCAAAAAATGCCCGAACTTCTGTTCAACGGCTTCCAGTGTTTTTTCCAGATCATACGAATTGTTTTCACAAAGATTGTGCAAGTGTAGTCCGGTAACTCCTTCGGGCAGTTTTTCGCCCGTGTTTTTCGCTGTCACGCCCAATCGTGAACCCGGCATACTGGGATTGTATAGATCGGTTTCTACCACCGGAAACTCGGGATTGATGCGGATTCCACATTTAATGTCCTTGCCGGAAGCAACCACTTGCGGGTAAAACCTGTAAAATTGCGCCAATGAGTTAAAAGTGATGTGGCTGCTGTATTTCAAAAATACAGGAAAATCATAATCGGTGTACGACGGCGCATAGGTATGTGCGGGGCTGCCCATCTCCTCGAAAGCCAATTGCGCTTCCGCTACCGAGCTTGCCGTGGAATAACCAATGTATTCGCGTACGATGGGAAACGCTTTCCACATGGCAAACGCTTTGAAGGCGAGGATAATGTTTACCCCCGCCCTCTCTTTTACCGACTTTATCAGTTGCAGGTTCCTGCGGAACAATCGCTCTTCCATTACATAGCAAGGCGATGGGATTTTATTGAGATCGATCATAGCGGCGTTTAATTCCTGAAATAGACGTTTTCATCAACAGCGTCAATCACAATCGGTTTAGAGTTATCAACCTTACCGGAAAGAATATCTTTCGATAGCTGATTGAGCACTTTGCGCTGAATTACCCGTTTCACGGGACGTGCACCAAACTCGGGGTCGTATCCGGCTTCCGATATACTTTTGACGGCTTCTTCGGTATATTCCAGCGCAATACCGTTTTCCTGCAGCATTTTCTTCACATTGTCGAGCTGAATACGGACGATTTGTGCAATCTCATCCTGGTTGAGCGGGGCAAACATGATGATATCATCAATACGGTTCAGAAATTCGGGACGAATGGTTTGTTTCAGCATATTCATTACCAAATTCTTCGTGTTCTCGACAATCTCCTCACGATTGCGTTCGGTGATCTTCTCAAAATTCTCCCGGATAACGTTCGAACCCATGTTGGAAGTCATGATGATGATTGTATTTTTGAAGTTCACCACCCTACCCTTGTTATCGGTCAACCGGCCGTCGTCCAGCACCTGCAGCAAGACGTTGAAAACATCGGGATGTGCTTTCTCTATCTCATCAAACAACACAACGGAGTATGGTTTCCGGCGGATGGCTTCGGTCAACTGTCCTCCTTCGTCGTAACCCACGTATCCGGGAGGCGCGCCGATAAGCCGTGTTGCACTGAATTTCTCCTGATATTCGCTCATGTCGATGCGTGTCATCATATTTTCATCGTCGAACAAATAATCTGCCAACGCTTTTGCCAGCTCGGTTTTTCCTACTCCGGTCGTTCCGAGGAAGATAAACGAACCAATCGGGCGTTTCGGATCGCTCAACCCGGCACGGTTCCGCCGCACGGCATCAGAAACGGCAGCTATGGCTTCTTCCTGTCCCACAACGCGTTTGTGAAGCTCTTCTTCCAGATGGAGCAGCTTCTCACGTTCGCTTTGAAGCATTTTGCTCACAGGAATCCCCGTCCACCGCGAAACAACGTCCGCAATATCTTCAGCATCCACTTCCTCTTTAATCATGGCGCTGCCGCCCTGCGTTTCGTGCAACTGGTTTTTCAACCGCTCGATCTCCGCTTCCTTCTCCTTTATTTTTCCGTAACGTAGTTCGGCTACTTTCCCGTAGTCGCCCTCGCGTTCGGCTTTTTCTGCCTGAAATTTAGCATCCTCAATGTCTATTTTATTCTGCTGGATCCGGTTGATCAGCTCCTTTTCGGATTGCCAGCGCGCTTTCAGTACATTTTCTTCTTCGCGCAGGTTCTCGATCTGTTTAGTCAGGACCTCTTCTTTCGCTTTATCATTTTCGCGGCGGATGGCTTCGCGCTCAATTTCCAGCTGCTTAACGCGACGCATGATCTCATCAAGCTCATACGGGACAGAATCCACTTCCATCCGCAATTTTGCAGCCGCCTCGTCCATCAGGTCAATGGCTTTATCGGGCAAAAAACGGTCGGTGATATACCGGTGCGACAACTGCACGGCAGCGATAATTGCTTCGTCTTTGATACGCACTTTGTGGTGGTTTTCGTACTTTTCTTTCAGCCCGCGAAGGATGGAAATACTATCCGACTCAGTGGGTTCATCCACCATAACCGTTTGGAAACGACGCTCCAACGCCTTGTCTTTCTCGAAATACTTCTGATATTCGTCCAACGTGGTAGCACCGATAGCGCGCAACTCACCACGCGCCAATGCCGGCTTCAAAATGTTGGCGGCATCCATGGCGCCTTCGCTTTTTCCGGCACCCACGAGCGTGTGGATTTCATCAATAAAGAGAATAATTTCTCCTTCTGCCTTCACCACTTCGTTCACCACCGATTTCAACCGTTCTTCGAACTCGCCTTTGTATTTTGCCCCGGCAATGAGCGCCCCCATATCGAGCGAATAAATCTCTTTGCTCTTGAGGTTTTCGGGCACATCCCCCCGAACGATACGGTGTGCAATCCCTTCGGCGATAGCTGTTTTTCCTGTTCCCGGCTCACCGATGAGGATGGGATTATTTTTTGTACGCCGGCTCAAAATCTGGAGTACGCGGCGAATTTCCTCGTCACGGCCGATAACGGGGTCGAGTTTACCATTTCTGGCGCTATCATTCAGGTTCACAGCATATTTTCCGAGCGATTGGTAAGTGTCTTCCGCGGATTGGCTGGTCACTTTTTCGCCTTTACGGAGTTCCTGGATAGCCGCTTCGAGCCTGTTTTGTGAAATTCCGGCGTTTTTCATCAACTGCGAAGCCGTATTTCTCTCGCTGATGATTGCCAGCAGCAAATGTTCGAGCGACACGAACTGGTCGCCCATTTTGCTTGCAAAATCGGTGGATTTTTGAAAAACCGCATTTGTTTCACGGCTCAGCACCGGTTCTCCTCCCGAAACCCGGGGATACGACTCAATCTCCTTATCTACAGCAGACTCCAGGTTTTTCACGTTCACCCCCAACTTCTGGAACAGGAAATTGGTAACGTTTTCTCCCACCAACATCACACCTTTGAGCACGTGGGCGGGCTCAATCATTTGCTGATTGCCCGCCTGCGCCAGATCAACGGCTTTTTGCACGGCTTCCTGTGCTTTGATTGTAAAATTGTTGAAGTTCATATATTGTTTTTAAATTGTCCAAATCGCCTCAAAAGCTAATATAGCCTAACAGCCTATCAGCCCTATAGCCTAAATCTTGATACACAAAATTCTTGCCAAAGAGAAATTTATGACGATTTGGCAGTGCCGGCCGAAACAATTTATACAATGCTGCAACAGCGTGCCCGATGCCTAAAAGTACACGTAAACGGTTGGGTCTTCATTGCTTACAAAAACGCACATTGAGCCGTATTCCGCTAAATATACGGGCACTATGGACCAGCCTTTGGCACTGAAAAGAACGTCCTTGGCTTTTTGACCTTTGGGCGACTCCATAATGGCTTTTGCTTCGTCATACGGATAGTCCGCCCAGCTACTGGTGTCGTAATCTTTGAATACAATCCGGGTTTCGCTTTCGGTTTTTTTGTCGAAAGTGCAGAAGAGACGAAGTCCGCTCCAGTTCTCAAAGATAATTGCTATATGTGAATCGCTGGTGCTGTAAGGGTCAACTTTTATAAAACTGACAGGATTGCCGGGGATAACGTCAAACAGCAATCTGGCTGCCGGACTCAGGTAGGTTGAATAGCCTCCAAACTTTCCGGGCGCGAAAAACGTACTCCACATCCCTTTTATTTCAGCCATAAATTTTGTTTCGTAGTTAAAACCGCCTTTGGCTTCCACCGCTTTGTGCGTTTTTGTAGCGGGGTCGTAAATAAAGGTGCGCACCGAAACACCATTGACGGTCAGAGGTTCCCTGAACTGAAAACCGTTATGGATCATATTTACACCCATTATTACCAACGTGTCTTTTCCGTTTGCTTTGTACATCAGATTGGCACGCTGCATATCTTCATAATACGACATGGTAACTCCGGTAGTGCCCCAGCCTTCCACTTTCAGGTTGTAAAAATAGGGAACCACGTCGTCGCCTACGCGTTGAAGGATTTTTTCCATTCCGGCGTATTCTTTAATGTTTTCCCAGTCCCCGGCTGTGGCTTTTACCAGGACAAAGGGGTCGGCCTTCTGTCTTTCCTGCATATAAATGGTATCGCCGTTGGCGGACATGGAGAGGAAAGCAAATTCGTTTTCACCGCCGAATCCTTGTCCGGGATTTCCCATTTCGGGATCGGTCATTTTTGAAAGCAACGTGTAGGTGTCAAAAATGAGCATGGGTTTTTCCATTACCTTTACGCTGTAGAGCGATGTTTTTGTTTCGTCGCGCACACTCCAGGTCATCGTAACCTCGCCTTTATCGTTAAATTTCATTATGAACGAGAAACCACCCAGGATTTCCGGATTGGGGTAGTAATGTACCAACCAGCCATCAGGCGAAGAGATCAGGGCGTCTTTCCATTTTTTTATGGACTCGGCTTCTCTTTCCGCCGGTGTTTTGTCAAAAACGCTGTCAAATTCATTGCGGCAGGAGGTTGCGGCCAACAGCGCGATTAGTAAGAATATATATGTTTTTTTCATTTGTCTGTAGTTTTTTTGAGTGTTTAGAAATTGTTTATTCGAGAATTTTCATCTCAATCATCGCCTTTTCTATATCGTCTTGCAGTTGATAAAGATTTATTTTCCACGCTTGCAACATATAGTCGGCAATAATCTTCTCTTTTTGGCGGATGCTGCTTTTCGCGGTAGCGGTGGCTTTTACATCTGTGTCCCAATTTTCATCATACACTACTATGTCGTCGATGTATTTGTTCCATTTCTCGTTACCCATGGTGAGCATATAAGAGAGCATTTCACTAAAATCCTCATCGGGATTCAGCATGGCGTAAGCGGTAACGAAACCTAACCTTTTAGCATCCGAATCACTGTAAATTATCCAGTTGGAGACATATCGGGGCGTTATTTTCTTATATTCCACCGGATAAGCCACGGTTTGGGTGAGAATGTGCCCAAACTCATGGTGCATAGTGCGGTAAGCGCGTATGATATTGTCCACAATTTTACTTTTTTCCCATTTGCTTAATCCGTCAAATTCAAACGTGATGTAATTTATGTCAAACAGGGTAATTTTGCGTCCGCCTTCCGCCTGTCCCAACACAATACCGCCGTTATCTAAATAGTTGTGACTTCCTACCATCACCATCAGTTTTGGGATATGCTGTTTCATAAAGTTTATTCCACCGTTCTTCACATACGGATCTATCCATATTTTTTTCATATTATCCAAAAAGGGGATAACCCTGTCCTGGTATGGCGGCGTAAGTTTTTTAGTATTGTCTAATTCGGATTTATCCCATTTGTATTTTACTTCCACGTTAAACGGGGTGGTGTAATTTTCCCTTATCCACACATCGGTGGTATTTAGTTGCGGTGGTGTGGTATCTATCTGCGACTCGCCCAGTTTTTCTTCCGAACAGGAAACGAAAAAAAGCGAAACAACTACTGCCACGTAATATATAATATTTTTCATACGGCTAATTTTTTATTTTTTATGTGTGAATACTAACGAGGATTTGGTTCCAGGCCGGTGGCTACTGCCTGACTGGGGATTTGCACCACTCTTCGCGGGTCGCCTTTGGGCAGTTTAATGTCCGCTCCGTCAAACACATTGTGTACTACTTCTATATCAAAACGTTTTACGTCGAACCAACGCAGACCTTCGTGAACAAATTCTTTTCTTCTGAGGTCTAATATACTCCATATAAAGAATTTCTGGCGTTCGTTTATCGGGTAGAAAGCCGCGATATCGGGTCCCGGTTCGGCGGTGTAGATGTCTATGATGTCGTCCTCCGTAATGGCGCGGTAATCTTTCGCGGTTTTAGTGAGGTATGAATTTATATCGGCAAGCGCCTTGTCGTACTCACCCTGCATCACATAAGCTTCAGCCCTGTTAAACAGCAATTCGGCGGTGGTAAAAATAGGGATGATGGTGTTTGGGTATCCACCTCGTCCAATGCCGGCTACGCTTTCAACTCTATCGGGATATTTAGGAACGAATGCCATCTGCTGGTCTGAGGCGGCATAGGTAATCCTGTCGCCAATGATCAGTTCAAACGGATTACCGTATTCCATTTGAAAGAGTTCTTTTACTTTGTTGGGCGCCAGCGAGTAACGCAGCACGATACAGCCGCTTGCCCACGCGGTGTATCCCCGCATTAACAATATATTAGCCGGTTCTTCGGATTTGGAGTATTGCGCCCAAAGCTCGCGAAATTCAAGGTTGATGTACTTGCCGTTCCAATCCCTTATTTTTTCTGCGGGATTGGCGCCCAGCACCTTGGATGAGTAGGATATTACTTTGTTCCAATCGGCCTTGTAGAGATAAATTCTGCTGAAAAAGGCGTTCAGAGCATCTGTTGTAAAGTGGTACCGGGGCACTTTGTAAGTGTCGTCGGTGATTAATTTTTCGGCTTGCAGCAAGTCGGCTTCCACTCTTTTATACACATCATCTACGGTGGTACGGACGTATGATTTGAACACCACATCTTCGGGCTCATCCACAAAAGGTACCGCCAAATCGGTGGCTGCGGTGGTTGGATTGTATTGTTTACCGAAAATATTGGCGAGCATAAAGTGTGAATAGGCTCTGGCGGCCAATGCTTCGCCTTTTGCAGAGGCGTACTCGGGTCCGTCGCCATTTTTTTTGATGGCGTCAAGCGCCTGATTGGCGGCGGCGATGGCCTGGTAACAATAGTTCCAGTAATCGGTAGGGGTATCGTAATCGTCAGACGAGTCGTCTTTCCAATAATAAGAGTATTCATTGGGCAGGAACTCTACCACATATCTGCCTTGTCCTTTATCGCCTGCGTTGTCGCTCATTACTTCGGTAAATGATTGAAAACAGCCTTCGGGATAGGCGGACACAAGCAATTCTTGTATCGCGGAGGGGGAATCAAGATTGGTCCTGTTATCGGGTAATTTGGAAAGGAAGTCTTCGCAAGACACCAGCATTGCGATTCCCAACAGGGCTATTATTATTTTTTTCATACGTTTATTGTTTATCTGTTTCTGTATTCTTTTTTGTATTAAAATCCAAGTTTAAGCGTAAGAATGGCTTGACGCGGTACGGGCATCGCTACGCCTCCGGCTCCGAGGAATTCGGGGTCCTGACCGTTTAGCTTTTTATCGGAATAAATAAGGAACGGATTGGTTACCTGGAGCTTCAGAGCGAGATCGCTGATTTTTAGCGCACTAATCCATTTTTTATCAAAATTATAAGTCAACGATACATCGCGCATCCTGATAAACGCTCCGCTGGCAACCCGCTCGGTGGACATGTTGTAAGCGTTATACGTCTTTTGATAGCTAACCATGTATTGGCTGTAAGAAACAATGGTGGGAATGTTGGTTAACTCTTCGTCACCCACAAACTTCCAGCGGTCGAAAAACTCTTTCGGATGAGCGTCCAAATCGGAGTATGAGGCTTTGAACTGCGGATAAAGACGCACCACATTGCCGAACTGGTAGGTTAAAAACACATTCAAATTCCAGTTTTTATATTTAAACGTATTTCCGAAGCCGCCGGTAATGGTGGGGTCTATGGAGCCTTCGTACACGAGGTGGCTCAATTCTGATGATTGAAAATCGATATCGGAAACGGTAAGTTCGCCTTTTTCGTTGATGAATGTGGGTAGCCCTTCGTTATTCAGCCCCTTGAAATCCATTGAGAACAAACTTCTTACCGGATAGCCTTGCAGCGGACCGCCTATATCTTTCATTAAATCATACATTTTGGGGAACGATGTTAAGTTTGTGATATGGCTTTTATTGTGGGCAAAGGTGATGTTTGTTGTCCATGTAAAATCATTATTTTTGATGTTATGCGTAGTTAATGTAAACTCAAACCCGTTTGATTTCATGTCGGCATAGTTGGCAAATTTATAGGCTTCGCCTCCAATACCGGACGTTTTTACCATGCCGATAAGGTCAAAACCGCTTCGCCAATAGACGTCCGCCGACAAGTTGATGCGGTTTTTCAGCAAGCCCAAATCAAACCCAATATTTGTTTCGTACTGTTTTTCCCACGTGAGCTGAGAGTTTGCCAACGAACGGATGTACATGTTTGTTTCGAGTTCCGACGCGTAAGGCCTGTCCGTGAGTTTATTCATCAATACCAACGTGGAGTTGTTCGATGGTCCCATACTTGCCGTAAGGCCATAGGTGCTTCTGAACGAGAGATTAGAGATTGTTTTCAGATACGGTTCCATAAATTTTTCGGATGTAACGTTCCATCCGGCGCTCACGTTCCACGTGGGCAGCCAGCGTGCGGAGCTCGATTGTCCCAGCTGGTTGGAACCATCGTAACGGATGGTGCCGTTGAGGGTATATCTACCTAAGTAAGAATAACTCCCGGTAGCGAAGAATGCCACATAACGGTCGTAGAACTCGCCCATACTGTAGTAAGAGGTGCCTTTTTGGATCTGTTTTTTGAAAAAATTGGGATCGATATAAGGCACTCCGCCTCTGTCGTATTGATATCCTACACCGCTAAACGAATCGTTTTTACGATTGGACGATTTCAGTTCAAAACCTCCCATAAAGTTTGTCAGATGCGTATCATTGAACGTATGGTTGTAATTGGCCGTGGTCCTGAAGTAGTAGTTTACCAATTTATTGTTATCTGTATTGTAGAAGCCGCCTTTGGGCAATACTACGGATGGAATGGAGTTCGGATTTTCAATATCCTGGAACAATAATCCGTTATTTTTCGCTATCTCGTAAGTTTCGTTGGCCCTGTACGCTTGCGCCATGTTGGAATTTTCCATAATGCGGTGTTCCTGCGTAGATTTCACATAACGAATAGAGCCCAAAGCGCTCACATCAAGCCCTTTTGTAATGTTAAGATTTATGTCGGCCTGCATTTTAAGATCCATCATGTCAATATTGATGAAATTATTTTCAAGCTCGTTCAGGATATTGAAATCGGCGTAGTTCATCCGGTAATATTCGTACTTGCCATTGTCGCCATAGGGTCTCAGTACACGGCTGGTATTGATGGCATAACTGAAAGGGTTTATGTCGAACGAGCGGGAATACTGTCCTTTTATAGGGTCTTCCACCCGGTTTACCGCGCCCGGGGCTACCTGGTCCCTGAATGAGCCGGCGGTGGTCAGGCGCAGGCTGAGGCGGTCGAATAATTTTACGCCGGCATTGGCGTTCATCGTAAAGCGATCTACTTTATCGGCAACCGACCAACCGCCGTCGCCATAATAACTGGTAGAGAAATAAAAGTCCGATTTATCGTTTCCGCCCGATAAGCTTATCGAGTGATTTTGGGTAATGTTGTTTCTGAAAAGCACATCAAACCAATCGGTGTTTACCATCTCATATTTCTGCAAAAACGCGGCTCTTGCTTCGGGTGTATTTTCAAGCGCGTATTTACCGGTTGTTACATCATACGTATTGATAAGGTCATACATTTTCTTATAGATACCGCCGCTGCTTTGCCTGGATATTTCGGCGTGGTTGAGCCAGCCTTTTTGTTCCAACTCGCGGTAAATAGACATTTGTTCCTGCGAGTTCATGATGTTGTAATTGGCATAAGAGGGTTTCATTCGCATCGAAAACTCGCCCGTATAGCTTACCCTCATGGTGCCTGTTCTCCCTTTTTTGGTGGTAACCACTATTACGCCGTTCATGGCGCGTGCACCGTAAAGTGCTGTGGCAGAGGCGTCTTTCAGAATCTGGAAATCCTCAATGTCATCGGCATTCAAGCCCGATACGGCAGAACTGATAAGCGTAGTCGCGTCGCCGGACGAAAGGGCGTCGGTAGAAATATCCACCACATCTTCCAAAATCACACCATCTACTACCCACAAGGGTTTCTGGCTGCCATAGATGGAAGACGAGCCACGCACCTTGATTTTAGGCGCCGTTCCGAATGTTCCGGAAACGGTTTGTACTGTTACTCCGGCGGCTTTCCCTTCGAGCATACTTCCGATATCCGTCACACCGCCCATTTTGGCGTCTTCGGCTTTAATTTTATCGGCTGATCCGGTAAATAACCGCCTGTCTATTTTTTGATAGCCGGTAACTACCACCTCGTCCAGTAATTCTCCGTCTTCGTGCAAAACAATATTCATGGGTTTATCATAATCCGGGACAATTTCGAGCGTTTGCATTCCGATGAAGGAAACGACCAACTTGCTCTCTTTCGATTGCAAAATTTCCAAAGAGAAATGTCCGTTTATGTCCGTGGCTATTCCGGTTGATTCGCTACCCTTTAATACAACAGATGCTCCGGGAAGAGGGTCATTGGCGGCGTCTGTTACAATGCCGGTTATTCTCACTTTTTTTTGTGCAGGCTGCTGGGTTTGAGAAGATTCATCAATCTTTGAAAGGGGATTCCGAAACAACGAAACCTGTCTCTCTACCACACGATAAGTTACCGAGGTATTTTTTAACAGATAATCCATTATCTGCTCAATGGACTCTTTATTAAAACTCCCGGTGACCACTTTCTCCATGTCGTTTTTAATTTCATACGAAATCATAAATACATAATCACTGGACTCCTCTATTTGTGAAATGGCTTTTCTGAGCGTTACATTTTTGAGGTCCAGCGACAACTCTTTTTGCTGCGGATATATATTTTCTGCCATGGAGCTAAAAAAGCAGAGAAAAAATAATAAAACGGAAATTTTCATGACTTTTAGTGTCGTACTGCACTTTTGAGATGCAATATGAATAAATTTAATTTTTTCTTTCATAAATTTGCAATGAATTTTAGTTTACGGTATTATAGCTATCTGTGAATTAATTTTCATTTTCCGGATAATGGTTCCAGCATTATCCGGTTTTTTATAATCTCTGTTTTTTCTTATTTCTCATAGGCATTAATTATTTTTTGAAAATGTAAATTTTATTGTTTTCTCTTTTATACTCAGTAGAAGACAGTGCGGAGACCGATGTCATGACACTATCTAAGTTATTCGACAAAAATAATTTTCCGGAATAGATTTTTCTGTTTAACAGTAAGTTGGGATCGGTTTCAAAAAACACATTGTAATAACGTCCCAATGTTTTAAGAATTTCTGACATGGGTCTTTCGTCAAATTCCAGCACTCCATTTCGCCAACTGATATAGGATGACACATCTACGGTTCGTTTTTCAAGATTATTACCGGTAATTTGTGCCATTTCATTAGGCAGCAATAGCAACGATTTGTTTTGCCTGGTATTTATCTGCACACTTCCCTCAACCAACACAACCGATTCTGTTTCTTCGTCTTCGTATGCCGCCACGTTGAATTTCGTACCCAGCACTTGCACAGTGCTTTGCAGGGTTTGAATAAAGAAAGGGTGTTCCGATTTTGCCACCTCTATATAAATTTCGCCTTTCACTTTAATATTACGTGTGTTTTGGGCAAACCGGGTAGGAAACTCCAACTCTGTGCCGGAATTCAGCCAGACTTTTGATCCATCTGCCAATGCTATAAAAGACCGTTTACCAAAAGGTACGATCAGCTTATTCATATCGTTCTGATTCAAATCTACAGTCTTTTTGATTTTTGTGCTATCTACTATTGATGCTTCTCCAACTGCCGAAAGTTCGATTACTGTATTCTGATTAAGATTGATAATCTTCCCTCCCGATATGAGTTGTACGCTCCCGGAAGGGTCTGTTTCGCTTGAAATTTCGGAAGGAACGGCAATGGATGGCGCTTGTTGAGAAGTACGTGTCAGCATAAAAAGAGTGGCCGATGCAACCAGCAATAGCAAACTTGATGCTATGGAGAACCAATAAATTGAGTGATGCTTTTTCTTCGCTTTTTGATGAGTATTGATCCGTTCTGTGATGTTTAAATAGAGCTTATCCTCTATGCCCTCGGGCAAATGACCGATATTAAACCGGATGGCTTCTAATTTTTTTATCGCTTCCTGAAAATAAGGTTGAAGTTGGGGATTTTCCTGAATGAAATTTACCCAATATGTATTGGATTCATCTGTACGGGAAAAGTACCATAGAATAAATGAATCGTCGTGTAAAAAATCGGATACAGATGTGTATAATTGTTTTTCGTCCATTCTTTAATCTTTTGTTTTGAGATGGACGATTTAAAAGATAGTTTATGGACACATTTTGATAAAAAAGAAAATATTTAACTAAAAAAATAAGTATTTAACAATAAGGTGAGGGAAATTGAGTTGCTCGAAATATTTTTTCTGATCGATTCCAATCCCCGGTAAACCAATTTCCGAACAGAATCTACCTGTAAACCCAAAACCTGAGCTATATCTTCATAATCAAGATCTTGCATGTATCTCAAATAGATAGCTTCACGTTGCCTGTCGGAAAGCGAAAGCATTAAATTCTCTATCCTGTTTTTTAATAAAATCCGCTCTTCCTCATCCACAATAGAATCAAGCACTGTTACCTGAATAGAAAATACATTGTCGGTTATTTCCTGAACATCAGTTTTTCTATTGTGTTTTTGTATATCGAAAACCCTGTTTTTAAAAGCACGAAAAAGATAAGTTTTTGGATGAAGGATGTTTTTCAGTTTATCTTTCGTGATGTATAATTTGTAAAAAACATCCTGGATGGCATCCATACAAATATCTGATGAAAAACCAAGGCTGAGTCCATACACATAAAGTTCATTTACATATTGCTTATAAATGAACGAAAATGCATCATTATCGTCTTCCAAAAAATTCTGCCAATGTAAATCAATCAACGACATTTTATTATCATTTTCACAAATTAGGTTTCAGGCTCTTTAAGATAATTGTATTAATGCCAGGGCTGTTATGTGTATCATTTGTCTCAGAATCTGTTTTTTATTTTTTGGCGTTCAAAAGTATGAAAAATATGTAAAACACAAAAATCATTTTTATTGATTTTTGTGTAAAAGATCTGTTTTTGCTTACATCTTCAACCCAAACACGCGCCTTTGCCAACTATATTGCGATTTTTTGCCACGTTGTTTTCATAATTTCATTTTTAGATAATGATTTAAGAAGCTGTTTAAATATTTTACGGGGTACCCATAGCTCGCGATGAAGGAATAATTTTCTTACTTTTGTAGTTTCTGTGCAACAAGAACGATGCAAATGAACAACAATAAATTCTATACTCCACGCGAAGAAAAGGCCAACTATCTCACCCACGCTGCCGGTGTGTTAATGGCCGTTATCGCAACTGTTCTTCTGCTCCGCAAGGCAATCCTCGCCGATAACGGCTGGGCAATCCTGGCTTACACCATTTTCGGCCTCGGGATGTTGGCGTGCATGCTTTCGTCCACCGTTTACCATTTCGTGCAGGAACCTGGACGAAAAGCGCGGTTGCGCCACTTCGACCACGCAAGTATCTATCTCCTGATTGCGGCAAGCTACTCGCCGTTCACACTTGTCCTGCTGCGCGAAAAAAGTTTTTGGGGGTGGTCGCTGTTCGGGCTGGTTTGGATAATCGCATTTATTGGTATTGCCGTTAGTTTCGGCGAACTAAAGAAAAACAGCCATTTAAAGACCGCTTCATATGTTCTTATGGGTTTGGTGGTGCTTATCGCTTTTAAACCGCTCATAGAAACGGCAAACGAAAAAAACTGCATCGAAGTTATTCTGTGGCTCATTGCCGGAGGCGTTTTTTACATCACAGGCGCCATAGTCTATGCCACGGCCAGGCGCGAGTTCGTGCACGCGGTCTTCCATATTTTTGTGCTTTTCGGATTGGCAAGCCACATCATCGGCGCTTATATTATCCCCCTCAATTAAATTGTTAAATGTATTTCGCTATTCAGAATGTGTTTTGAATTTTACGAATTATATTTTTAATTTAAGTTTCGTATAAGTCTCCGGATAGTGCATGCGACTAAAACAGAGGCCTTTAGGTATTTTACGGGGTACCCATAGCTCGCGATGAACGTAAAAAAGAGTAGCTGTTTGAGCGAAGCGAGTTTCTACTCTTTAGTGCTGCGCGAGCAAGGATGGGTCGTAAAATATCGTCAGACGAGGATTTAGTCGCAATCATATGACTTGCGAAAGTTCAATTTTTGCGAAGAGCCCTCTCTCTTGTTTTGACGATAATGGCGGACTATTTCTAAAAAAAATTGTATTAAATTTTTGTTTATGTCAAATATAGCATATATTTGCATTCAAAGAATCACGGATGTTCTCAAAAGCAAGTAAATACGGAATCAAGGCACTCGTTTATATAGCTATTCAATCACTTGAAGGAAAAAGGGTTACCATAGGAGAAATTTCAAAAGAGACCGATACACCGGAGGCCTTTACCGCAAAAATACTGGGGACATTATCGAAAAACGGATTAGTCTCTTCCTTTACCGGCCCAAACGGCGGCTTCGAAATCAGCCGGGATAAAATGAAGTCGGTGAAGATGAGCGATATCGTATCGGTTATTGATGGTGATGAAATCATTTGGCAATGCCCACTAGGGCTAACCGGCTGCAACGATGAAAATCCCTGCCCCGTGCATGATCAGTTTACCGTGGTTAGAACGAAATTAACGGCCATGTTAGAATCAACAACTGTTTACAGCATGGCAACAGAGTTAAAATCAAATATCGAGATTTTACTGAGGTAAATTTTTTATATTAATTTAAGACACTTTTATCCGAAATAGTTTAACGTATTGGTTCTTAATATACTAAAAGTTCAATTTAATCCAATTATTAATCATTAAACTTGTTTAATTATGACTCACAAAAAACTTTGGATTGCCCTCTCACTGGTAGTAGGAATTTCATTCGCCGTTTTATTGTTTTTTGGCAATCAAATCTACCAGAAGGCGCCGCCTGTACCCGATCAGGTGGTGGATGAATCTGGAAACGTTCTTTTTACCGGAAGTAGCATAAAAGACGGGCAGAACGTTTGGCAAAGTATGGGTGGACAGGAAGTAGGAACTGTTTGGGGGCACGGAGCTTATGTCGCACCTGACTGGACTGCTGACTATCTGCACCGGGAAGCGCAATATTTGTTGAATAAATGGGCCGGAGGCGACTTTAATTCACAGAGCGACGAGCAACAAGCTCTATTGGAAAGGCGTCTTCAGGATTTTTTACGTAAAAACACATACAACGAAGCTACAAAAACGCTTACCCTTTCCGCAGATAGGATCGAAGCATTTGAGCACAACAAGGCTCACTATACCTCGTTGTTTATGAACGATCCGGCGTTGGATCAATTGCGCTCCAATTACGCCATCCCCAAAAATGCCATCAAGGATGAGGTGAGGATGGAAAAGATGGCACAATTTTTCTTTTGGGCATCGTGGGCATGCGTTACGGAAAGGCCGGGAGAAACGATAACCTATACTCACAACTGGCCAAACGATGCTCAAATTGGTAACGTGCCAACCGGCGACCTGATTATCTGGACGGGGTTCAGCATCATCATGTTATTAATCGGGATTGGAATTCTTGTGTTCGTGCAGGCACGTACGCAACAGGAGGAAGTTTTGAAACCTGTTGATGACCCCTTGATGAATCAGGTAGTTACACCGTCGATGCGGGCCACAAAGAAATATTTCTGGATCGTAAATATCCTGATTCTGGCGCAGGTATTGTTGGGAATCCTCACCGCGCACTACGGTGTGGAAGGCGATGCGCTTTACGGCATCAATATCGCCGGGTTCCTCCCCTACTCCATTACCCGCACGTGGCACGTCCAGATTGCTATTTTCTGGATTGCGAGCGCATGGTTAGCCACCGGGCTCTATATTGCCCCATCGTTGAGCGGAAAGGATCCTAAATTCCAGAAACTCGGGGTAAACATTCTTTTCATAGCCTTGCTTATCGTTGTTGCCGGTTCACTTATCGGACAATGGTTTGGCGTAATGCAAAAATTGGGTTTGATTGAGAACTTCTGGTTTGGCCACCAGGGTTACGAATATGTTGACCTGGGGAGATTCTGGCAACTGCTGCTCGTTATAGGGTTATTCCTGTGGCTTACACTGATGATCCGGCCTATTATTCCTATTATTAAGAAAGGGACCAGCGAAAGAGGATTGCTCATCCTCTTCTTAATCTCCTGTTTTGCCATCGCATTTTTCTATGCCGCAGGCCTGATGTGGGGGCGCACCACAAACTTAGCCATTGCCGAATACTGGCGCTGGTGGGTAGTTCATTTGTGGGTAGAGGGTTTCTTCGAAGTGTTTGCAACGGTAGTAGCGGCGTTCTTGTTTACAAGGATGGGCTTGCTGAGAATAAAATCGGCAACCAACAACGTACTGTTTGCTACTATTATTTTCCTTTCGGGCGGTATTTTGGGAACGTTCCACCACCTGTACTTTACAGGAACGCCAACAGGCGTCATGGCATTGGGAGCAACGTTCAGCGCTTTGGAAGTTATTCCGCTGGTGTTGATCGGATTTGAAGCATTCCACAATTACCGGATGAGTAAATCAACCGAATGGCTGGCAGATTACAAATGGCCTATCTATTTCTTGTTATCGGTGGCTTTCTGGAACTTTCTCGGAGCCGGAATTTTCGGATTTATCATCAATCCGCCTATCGCATTATATTATATGCAAGGATTGAACACCACTCCCGTACACGGGCATGCAGCACTTTTCGGGGTGTACGGCATGTTGGGAATCGGGTTGATGTTGTTTGTGCTTCGCAGTATGTATCGCAAGCAAAAATGGAACGACAAACTCATCAAATTCACGTTCTGGACACTAAACATCGGTTTGCTTTTGATGGTGGTAGTCAGTTTACTGCCCGTCGGGTTAATGCAAACGTTTGCCAGTGTAAATCACGGGATGTGGTATGCCCGTTCGGCAGAATTTATGCAACAACCTTTGGTAAATGCTTTTAAATGGTCCAGGATTATCGGCGATACCATATTCGGCATCGGGACACTTACGCTATTCTTATTTGTCTATCAATTAACTATAAAGAAAGAACGAAAAAAATAAACTAAACAATTAATTCACTCATCAGGTTGCACGTCCGGTTGTTTAGCGAATGTGCAACCACTTTTTAAAAATCACAAAAAAATGGTCATAAATTCAGAAAGTATTATTGGAAAAATTGTAGCTGAAAACTACAAAGCCGCATCTGTATTTAAATCATACAACATCGATTTCTGCTGCAATGGAAATCGGAGTATCGCAGCTGCCAGTAAAGAAAAAAACATAGATGAAAACCTGATTTTACAACAGTTATCGGAAGTATTGGACAAGAAAGGAGATTCGGAAATCGATTTTAAATCGTGGTCGATCGACCTGCTTGCCGACTACATTGAAAAGAAACATCACAGGTATGTTCGTGCAAAAACAGCTGAAATAACACCCTATCTGGCAAAGATTGCAGATGTTCACGGCGACAGGCATCCCGAACTGTACGAAATAAAAGAGCTGTTTGCTCAATCTGCAGCAGACCTGTCGGCTCACATGATAAAAGAAGAAAACATTTTGTTCCCTTTAATCCGCGAAATGGTGGACAAAAAGGCGAGGGGAGAAAAATTAACGAGGCCTCCTTTTGGAAGTATTGAAAACCCCATTAAAGCAATGCAAATAGAGCACGACAACGAAGGGGTCCGCTTCAGGAGAATAAGTGAACTGAGCAACAACTATGAAACGCCGCAGGACGGTTGCAATACCTACAGGGTAACATTGAACCTGTTGAAAGAGTTTGAAGATGACCTGCACAGGCATATTCATCTCGAGAACAACATCCTGTTCCCTGCTGCCATTGAGTTTGAGCGCGATATTTATTAGATTCACACCCAAAATATTCAATTACTGTTTCTATCTTTGCACCAAAGAATCCGCAAGATGAGATCAGGAAACAAAGACGACGGCTCCAGGGCTGTAATTGTCGCAAACGGAAGGTATCCCCATCACCCTGTACCACTATCGGTTATAGAGGATGCACCTTATATCGTTTGCTGCGACGGGGCGGCGAATCACTTTATTGAGATTGGCGGTATTCCCGATGCGATCGTGGGCGACTGCGATTCCATTTCCGAAGAAAACAAGATCCGCTTCGCGGATAGGTTATTTCCCGACAAAGAACAGGAAACCAATGATCTGACCAAATCGGTCATGTTCTGTGTGGAGAACGGGAGAAAAAACATCACCATTGTAGGCGGAACAGGAATACGTGAAGACCACAGCATCGGGAACATCTCGCTTCTTGCCGATTACGAAGCCTTGGCGAATGTGAAAATGTTTACCAACTACGGCGTTTTCACTCCCATCAGCTCAAGAACGACCTTCAAAAGTTTTGCGGGTGAAAAAGTTTCGCTCTTCGCCATCGGGAAAACGCCCATTACCACAGATGGATTGAAATACCCCATACAAAACAGGGTCCTCACTAACTGGTGGCAAGGCACACTGAACGAATCGCTGGGCGACAGCTTTACCATTGATACTTGCGGAAGAGTAATTGTTTTTCAGGTGTTTAAACAGTAAAGGGGTTTAAAACAACTCCCGAAGCACATCCAACGATTTTATCGCCGGGAAATCGTACAAATGCAACCGGTAATAAGTCAGCAGCCGGTCGATTATCAGGTTTCTGTCGCTTCGCGACATGTTGAACAGATGCATATTCGAAAAATTTATCCGCGACAGTTCATTTAAATAAGCGCTTTCCCGGTCGCGCAGATAATAATTATGAGTGGGGATCCGACAGGTAAACTCTCCGTTCAGCATATCAAAGCAACAACCTTTGGTATAGTTTTCAAGATTGGGATAGATCCCCAGAAACCGGGTAAGTCCCAGGATAAAAGTCAAATGGAAATTGGCCAGTCCCGCTTTAGTCTCTTCCAACACTTCCACTGCCTGTTTCAGGTAATCGAACAGCACCTCGTTATTGTCCGTCTCCCGCAGCACTTTCGATAAAAATTCCGACAGGAAAAAAACCAGTGAAACTTTAGTTAAATCTGAGCCGATATTATAAAGTAACGCCTGACGGTCGGCTTCTTTCAATCGTTGGATCTCACGAAGCGGAAGATGCTCCACTTCCAAGTTCAATATAGAAAGCGGGGAAAACAGCGCCGGGTTTATTTTTGAACGCCTGCCGTGCGTCTTGGGCAACAGATACGAAACACGCCCAAAATCACGCGTAAACACATGCGTAATGACGTATTTGTCGTTGTATTTCGCATTGCTTAAAACAATACCTTCCGTCTTGTGGTACATCTTTCTGAAAAAAAACGCCCCGATAAATGTCGGAGCGTCCGGTTGTTTGTTTCAAAATTCTTAAAACGTTTTCTTTTTGATACGGGCTGCTTTCCCGCGCAACTGACGAAGATAATAGAGTTTCGTCCTACGGACCTTACCTTCGCTGTTCACCGTAATACTGTCGATAAACGGGGAATTTATCGGGAAGATACGTTCAACACCGATATTGTCCGACATCTTACGAACCGTAAAGCGTTTGTTGTCGCCGTCACCCGATATACGGATCACAACGCCGCGATATTGCTGAATACGCTCCTTGTTCCCTTCCACAATACGGTAAGCAACCGTTATAGTGTCGCCACTCCTAAACCGGGGCAATTCTTTCTTTCCTGTAGCGAAAGATTCTTCTGCTATTTTAATTAAATCCATTGTATATAAAAGCTTTATGTTAATATTTAACTGTATGGGACGCAATATAACGGTGATAGACCGACAGAGATTGCGCAAAGCGGTTGCAAAGGTAGCAATAATTATTTAAATCACAACACGATGTTTATTTTTATTCATAAAAAATAGATTCTCACGTTGTGAAACTGACAAAAATAGTGTATTTTTGACAAAATAAACATCAAATAAACCTATTCTCAGGAATGAATAAACAATCGATCACCCTCGCTCTTGTGGCTATTCTGCTGATTTCTTGCCAGTCGCACCGGTACGTGATAAGCAGTATGAGCGGCACCGTAGTGGAAATGAACAGCAGCTTCGATGCGGATCCGAACAAAAAAATGCAGGCCCTGGTGCAAAAATACAAAACCAGGCTCGATAATGAAATGAATGAAGTTATCGGCACTTCCGTGCAGCTATTGGATTACGGCCGTCCCGAAAGTCTGCTCACCAACTTCACTTCCGATGTCATGAAAGCTTATGGCGACGAACATTTACCTGACGGCGCCGATGTGGCGATCATGAACGTCAACGGGCACCGTGCCAATTTGCCGAAGGGTAAAATAACGGTTGGGGCCCTGTATGAAATTTACTCTTTCGACAACGCCATCACATTTCTGGAGCTGAAAGGATCGGATCTGAAAAAGATTTTCGACTCTTACGCCCGGATTGGAGGAGCAGGAGTCTCCTCCAACGTGAAACTGGTTATAAAAGACCGGAAGGTTCAATCGGTCACCGTTGATGGAAAGCCCATCGACGAGAACAAGATTTACAATATCTCCACGCTCGACTATCTTGCCGACGGCAATAACGATATGGATGCCTTGCTCAACGCGCAGAAAACAGTAAATACGGGAGTTACGCTTCGCGATGTGATGATCGATTATGTGAAGGAGCAAACCCGTCAGGGCAATGAGATAACGTCCAGTCTCGATGGAAGGATCACCATTATTCAATAACCGCCAATAGATTATGAACAAAAAATATTTCTCTCTTCTACTCACCACTGTTTTTATGTGCGGAACATTTGTTTTCGGACAAAAGAACATAGTTATTCTCCATACAAACGATACACACAGCCGTATCGAACCCATTCCCGAATCCGACCGCTTTGCCGGGAACAAAGGCGGGGTTGTCCGCAGGATGAAATTCATCGAACAGGTACGGCAAGAAAATAAGAATGTACTGCTTTTCGACGCGGGGGATTTTTTGCAGGGCACACCCTACTTCAACCTTTTCAAAGGCGAGGTGGAAACAGAAGCCATGAACCTGATGCGTTACGATGCCGCTACGCTCGGGAATCATGAATTCGATTACGGATTAGACTTGTTGGAGCAGGTTGTGCGCAGAGCAGAATTCCCCATCATCAGCAGCAATTACGATTTTTCAGGCACAGGGCTGGAGAATTTGATCAAACCGTACCTTATACTTAAAAAGGAGGGTGTAAAAATTGGTGTGATCGCTATCGACGTTCAGCCTAAAGGACTGATAGCTTCCGATAATTACAAGGGGATGAAATTCCTCCAACCGGAAAAAACAGCTAATGAGTTGGCTTTTAAACTAAAAACAGCAGATAGATGCGATATGGTTATCTGCCTGTCGCATTTAGGTTATACGGCCGATAAAAAATTGGCGGAACAAACAAGAAATATTGATATTATCATCGGCGGACACAGCCATACAAACATGAAAACCCCCGATATCCTGAAGAATATCGACAACAAAGACGTTCTCATTTTTCAAACGGCAGGAAGAGGAATCTATGTCGGAAGAATTGATGTGGAAGTAGAAAAGGTGAAGAAATAAGTTGATCATGTTCAAAAAAAGAAATACCCTGTTTTTTACATTTTATGTATTAACCGTAGCGCTCACGGCTCAAACCGAAACCAATTTCTATCGGCAGGCCGATAAAGTAAAAATGAATCAATGGGTCGATTCGGTGTATAACAGCCTGAGCCTTGATGAAAAGGTAGGCCAGCTTTTTATGCCTGTTGTGGCATCGAACAGCAGTTGGAAAACACGAATTGCAGGTTATATAAACGAGCAGAAGGTAGGAGGCGTATTGTTTTCGAAAGGCTCGCTGGCAGCACAGGCCGAGATGACCAATTACATCCAGGGCATTGCCAAAACACCGCTTTTTGTAGCGTTGGACGGCGAATGGGGCTTGTCTATGCGCCTGTCTGACGCACCACGTTTTCCACGAAACCTGATTGTTGGCGCCATTCACGATGAAGAGACCGTGAAGGCGTACGGAAGAGAGGTCGCCCGGCAATGCCGTGAAATGGGTATCCACATCAACTTCGCCCCATCCATAGATGTGCACAGCAATCCCCTGAATCCGGTCATAGGAACGCGCTCCTTTGGCGAACTTCCCGACAATGTGGCTAAGCAAGGCATCGCCTTTGCCGGGGGGATGGAAGAAAACGGTGTGATGGCGGTTGCCAAACACTTTCCCGGACACGGAGACACATCGGAAGATTCGCATCTGACATTACCCACAGTCGGTCATGATATTAACCGGTTAAACTCGGTAGAGTTACATCCTTTTCAGCAATATGTCGACGCCGGATTATCGGGCATGATGCTTGGGCATTTAAACGTCCCGGCGCTGGATACAAACGGACTACCGGCTTCGTTATCTAAAAACGTGGGACAAAAACTGCTGAAAGACCAAATGGGTTTCACCGGCCTTACTTTTACCGACGGCATGGCCATGAAAGGCGTCTCCAACCAGCCCGACATGAGTGTAAAAGCGCTGCTGGCCGGGAACGATGTGATTTTGGGGGTGAGCAACCAGGAACAGCAATTTCAACAAGTGAAGCAGGCGGTTGAAAAAGGAGTTATTACCCAAACAATGCTCGAAGAGAAGGTAAGAAAAATTCTGACTTACAAATACATCCTCGAGGTTCACAACTTTAAGCCGATAAATACAAGGACGTTAAGCCGCACTATAAACTCGCCGAAAAGCGAGTGGATGCAACGAAAAATATACGACAGAGCCGTTACGCTGGTTAAAAACAACGATTCTCTCCTGCCGGTAACAGCGCTGGATAAAAACCGGATTGCATCGGTGGCAATCGGGGCTCCGGAGCAAAACACATTTCAAAAATGGCTGAAGAAATATGCCGGCGTAACCACTTTTCAAGCAGCTACTGCCGATAACCTGACGTTGATCTTCAATGAGCTTAAAGATTTTGAAATGGTGATCATCTCCGTTCACTCCATCCGTATTAACGACTCGCAAATACTTCAGCAGCTGATAAAAAATGTATCGAATCCGGTTTTGGTGTTGTTCGATTCACCTTATACCCTGGATAATTTAAAACCTACAACGGCAAATGCAAAATCTATCGTCGTCGCGTACGATAACACCGAGTTTGCCCAGATGAGCGCGGCACAGGCAATTTTCGGAGGAATCGGTTTTTCGGGGAGGTTGCCTGTCTCGGCAGGGGGTTTTGAAGTAAACAGCGGAATTGATACCCGAAAGACACGCCTCTCCTACTCGCTTCCCGAAGAGGCCGGAATTTTGTCCGAAAGTCTTCAAGGGGTGGAAAGAATCGCGCTCGAAGGTATCCGTCAACGGGCTTATCCCGGCTGTTACGTGATGGTTGTGAAAGACGGGACGGTAATTTACGACAAAGGATTCGGCAACCTTGAATATGCCTCAGGCTCCGAAGTCACCGACGAAACCGTTTACGACCTGGCATCGGTGACTAAGGCGACGGCTACTGTTCCGGCTATCATGAAGTTGTACGATGAGAAAAAAATCCGCTTACAGGACAACATCGGTAAATTTATACCCGAAACCAGAGGGACCGACAAAACAAACATAACCATTCGCGAGGCGCTCTTTCACGAAACCGGCATCGTCCCTTTCATCCCGTATTACACAACGGCTATTGACCAAAACAGTTTCAGCGGACCGCTATTCGGACGTAGATCATCCCTTTATCATGCCCGTTATGCCGGAGCCTGGGGGCGGACCGATTACAAATTTATCCCGGCTTTTATTTCCGATAAAGCTTCCGATAAGTTTAATCTGCCCGTAGCCGAAAACCTGTATGCCAGCAAGCAGATGCACGACGCGCTCCTGAAAGATATTCTCGCCACCGAACTTCGTTCCAAGACCTACAGGTACAGTTGCCTGAATTTTATGTTGCTGAAAGAAGTTGTGGAGAACATCTCCAAAACCGACCTGAACAGCTATGTAAAAGATAATTTCTACAAAAAGCTGGGAGCGGTAACCATGACATTCCGTCCGTTGGACTATATGCCGGTCAACAATATTGCACCCACCGAAAACGATCCTTTTTTTCGAAAACAACAGCTGAGAGGATATGTTCACGATGAAGGAGCAGCCTTGTTTGGGGGAATTTCGGGCAACGCCGGGTTGTTCTCCAATGCCAACGATTTGGCAAAACTGATGCAGATGTGGCTGAACGGAGGAGAATATGGCGGAGAACGATTTTTAAGCGAGGAGACCGTGAACCTGTTCACCAAAACAAAGAGCAGCAACAGCCGGCGCGGACTGGGATTCGACAAACCCGACCCGCGGAATAACAATGCAAGCCCCACAAGCCCGCTTACACCCATTTCAGTTTACGGACATACGGGTTTTACAGGAACCAGCTTCTGGGTGGATCCCGATAACAATATGATTTATATATTTTTGTCGAACAGGGTATTTCCGGAGCGCTCCCCCAATCGATTATCCACATTGAACATCAGGGAGCGCATCCAGGATGAGCTGTACAAAGCGATGAGTATAACAAATTGAACTCCAAACATCAAGCTAACTATGCAACGAATAATCAAAAGTAGAGACCTGATAGCCGATATCGAAAAGATCCTATCGGAAATAAAATACGATAAGCTTTTTGTGCTGACGGACGAACATACGGCTAAACTCTGCCTGCCGATGCTTGTAACCATTGCTGCGATAAAGGATGCGGGGCGGGTGGTGATTCCGGCAAACGATACGAATAAAACGCTCGAAAACCTGTCGCACATCTGGAAGCGCCTTACCGGGAACGGCGCCACACGACACTCATTGCTGATCAATCTCGGCGGTGGAATGATCACCGATATCGGCGGCTTTGCAGCAGCTACGTTTAAGCGCGGGATTAAATACATCAATATCCCTACCACACTGTTGGGAGCGGTGGATGCAGCGGTGGGCGGAAAAACAGGAATTAATTTTGAAGGGTTTAAGAACGAGATAGGGGCATTTTATCCGGCTGAATACGTGTTCATCTCTTCCCATTTTTTCTCGACGCTCGACCGTGAAGATATTCTCTCCGGTTTTTCCGAAATGCTTAAGCATGCCCTTATCAACACCGAAGCAGAGTGGGAAAAACTGCTTGCTTTCGATGCCGGAAATATCGATTACGGATGGCTCACCGAAGCGATTTCCCGTTCGGTCTCCATAAAAGAACAGATTGTTGAAAAAGATCCGTTTGAACACAATATCCGCAAGGCATTGAACTTGGGGCACACCATCGGACACGCTTTCGAGAGTTTTGCCCTGGAAACGGGAAAGCCCGTCCTGCACGGTTATGCCGTGGCGTGGGGATTGATTTCAGAGTTGTACCTGTCGCATCGCATATGCGGATTCCCGAAAGATAAACTGCAAGAAACGGTCCGTTTTATCCACAGGAATTACGGCGCTCTTGCCATAAGTTGCGACGATTACGAACACCTCTATGAGATTATGAAACACGATAAAAAGAACGCAAGCGCTTCATTTATCAATTTCACACTGCTGTCTGATATCGGAAATATACAAATCAACCAAACTGCCGATAAGGAACTTATTTTTCAGTCGTTGGATTTTTACCGGGACAGTGTCGGGTTATGAAAACTATACGCGTTTTACTTTTAGGAGCTATTTTCTTGTCGTTTATAAGCACTTCGTGCTCACAGGAGAACAACAAACCCGCTCAGATTGCCTGGGACAAGTGGGGAGTCCCCCACATATCGGCAGACAATATCCATGATCTGTTTTACGCCCAGGGATGGGCGCAAATGCACAATCACGCCAATCTTATCCTTAAACTCTATGGAAGTTCGCGTGGGAAAGGCGCCGAATACTGGAGCAAGGACAAGCTGCAAAACGATATCCTTATTTGCACACTCGGCTTTGAAGAACTGGCGGAGGCTTGGGAGGCACAGCAGGATCCCCGGGTGAAAACGATCATTAAATCATTTGTCGAAGGGCTGAACGCTTACGCGAAAGCACATCCCGAAGCCATCGACAAAGAGAACAAAATTGTTTTGCCGATCACCACCAAAGATGTGAACATGCACAGTATGTTCGTGATTTTCACCCGATTTATCGCCAGCGGCGAGCTGGGATTATCCCAACAATGGGGTTCAATGGGTTCCAATGCATATGCCGTGGGGCCAAGCCGCTCTGCTTCGGGAAATGCGATGCTCGTACAAAATCCGCATCTGCCCTGGTTCAACGAGTTTCTGTTTTTCGAATCCCATTTAACGCTCAACGGCAAGGATATGTATGGCGCTACGCTTGTGGGATTGCCGGGCATATCCATCGGCTTTAACAAGAACCTCGGATGGACACATACGAACAACACCATCGATAATTCCGATATCTACGAAATAGAACTGAAGGACGGCGGTTATTTACTGGATGGGAAGCGAAACGATTTTGACGTCACAACAAAAACCATCCGGGTAAAGCAGGATGACGGAACATGGGCACCGTCAGAAGTTTCGGTCCTGAAAACTGTTCACGGACCGGTTATCGGTAAAAAAAACGATAAAGCACTGGCGTTGCGAATGGTTGGCCTGGATAAGCCGAACATGTTGCTACAATGGTGGCAAATGGCCAACAGCAACAATTTCGAAGAGTTCGAGTCGGCGCTGAAAATGGCACAGATCGGTTTTTGGAACGTGATCTATGCCGATAAGGAAGGCAATATTTTCTATTTGTTCAACGGGCTCGTACCTAAACGGAAGGCCGGTGACTGGGCATATTGGAGTTCGATCGTCCCTGGTGGAAAGTCTGAAAATATCTGGACGGAAATGCATCCGTACGAAGACCTGCCTAAGCTCAAGAATCCCGAAACGGGCTGGATACAAAACGCCAACGATCCGCCATGGACCTGTACCGTTCCCGTTGCTTTAAATCCAAAGGATTACCCGCCGTATATGGCGCCGGCTGGAATGTCGTTCCGTCCGCAACGTGCTGCGAGAATGATGCTCGAAGACAGCTCCGTGACATTTGACGAACTGATCGGTTATAAGCTCTCGACCCGGATGGAATTTGCCGACCGTATATTGGACGATCTTTTTGCGGCAATAGCTCATTCCGGTTCACAAAAAGCAAAAGAAGCCGGGGCGGTCCTTGAGAAATGGGATCGTGAAGCCAATGCGGACAGTAAAGGAACATTGTTGTTTTATTTGTGGGCTTTAAAATTCAATGTAGGCAATCCGGCCAATTATGTAGTGAAATGGGATACGGAACATCCGGACACCACTCCCGACGGCATATCTGACCCTGCGAGGGCCGTACAGCTTTTGGAAGCAACGGTTGACGAGATGAAAGCCAACTTCGGGAGGCTCGATGTACCGTGGGGCGATTTTTACCGGTTAAGGCAGAACGGCAAAGATCTTCCGGCCAACGGCGCCACCGGTGAATTGGGCGTGTTCAGGGTCGCCCATTCTTACGACAGTCCAAACGGCAAACAAATGTATGTTGGCAGTGGCGATTCGTGGGTGGGTATTATCGAATTTGGAGATAGTGTAAGAGCCAAAGTGTTGCTGAGCTATGGCAATGCCACGCAAAAAGGTTCCCCGCATAACGGCGATCAGCTGGAATTATTTTCCAGGAAAGAACTGCGCGATGCCTGGTTCACCCCGGAACAAGTGAAAGCCAATGCCACAAGGACGGAGATCCTTACAAAGGGCGGATTTCACAACATCCCGTTCACTCCCTCAATATAATCGAGCAACTCTTCCCTACCCGACTTTTTCTCGGACGAAGTAACAAAAACAGGTGGCAGCTCTTCCCATGTCTCCAGCAGTTTTTGCTTATAAGCATCAACGTTTTGCTGCAGGCGCACGGGACCCTGCTTGTCGCCTTTGGTAAAAACAATGCTGAACGGAACACCATTTTCGCCCAGCCATTCCATAAATTCCAGGTCGATTTTCTGAGGTTCGTGGCGGCTGTCCACCAATACAAAGAGTGATGTCAACGCTTCACGCTCCAGCACGTAATCTTCGATTATTTTTTGCAATTGCTCCCGGTTCTCCTTTCCCCGGCGGGCATAGCCGTATCCGGGTAAATCTACGAGGTACCACTCGTCATTAATTAGAAAATGGTTGATAAGCATCGTTTTTCCGGGTGTGGATGATGTCATGGCCAATCCTTTCCGGTTGGTCAGCATATTGATGAGCGACGATTTTCCGACGTTGGAGCGTCCGATAAATGCGTATTCGGGTTTCCCGTCCTGCGGGCATTTCCGGTAATCGGTATTACTGATGATAAATTCGGCAGATTTGATAAGCATATGAGTTACGGGTTACGGGTTTTTAACGACAATATCCAAAGGCCGATTCCGGTGAGTGCAGCATTGATAAGCAGAAGTTCGTAACCCACCTGATAACCGAAAACCTGCTTCATGGCAATTTCGAAAACGAAACAGATCATTGGCGCGGCAATGGCAATATAGGGAACCCATTTATCTACGGGTTTTATTTTGGTGTACAATCCGCAGAAATACAATCCGAGCAGCGGGCCGTACGTGTAAGAGGCCAGCTTGTAGATTGCAGTGATAATGCTGTCTGAGCCTACAGCCTTTATAATCAAAATGATAATAACAAACACAACACTGATAACGAGGTGCACGCGGCGGCGTATGCCCACGTTTTTGCGTTCGGTAGCGGGGTCACCGGTTTTTTTCATTTCCAGGATATCCACGCAAAACGATGTGGTGAGCGCCGTCAGCGCCGAATCGGCGCTCGAAAAAGCTGCCGCCACAATTCCCACGACAAAAATACCCAACACCACCGGTCCCAGATGCTGGCTGGCAATGATCGGAAGAATATTGTCGGACACTTCGGGAAGCGCAATTCCGTTTTGCTGCGCATAAATAAGGAGCAGTACGCCCAGGGAGAGGAACAAAAAGTTTATCGGAGCAAAAGCAAAGCCGTAAGAGACCATATTTTTCTGGGCATCCCTCAGGTTCTTTATCGTCAGGTTCTTCTGCATCTGGTCCTGGTCTAACCCCGTCATCACAATAGTAATGAACATTCCGCTGAAAAACTGCTTGAAGAAATTTTGCGTGCTTGCCCAATCGTCAAATACAAAAATGCGTGAATGCGGGCTCTCGCTTATCGCCCGGAAAGCGTCCCCCCAGCTGAAATCGAGACGCGTCATCACCTGCCAGGTAATCAATACCAAAGCCGTGAGGAAAAGTAAGGTCTGGACCCAATCCGTCCATATAATTGTTTTGATGCCACTTTTGTGGCTATAGAGCCAGATAATGAGAATAATCCCGATCACCGTCACTACAAACGGAACCCCCCAGGCATCGAAAACCAACGATTGAAGGATAAACGCCACCAGATAAAGCCGGGCGGCAGCGCCCACAATCTTTGAGAGCAGGAAAAACCACGCTCCGGTTTTGTACGACCGTTGTCCGTATCGCTGGTCGAGATAACCGTAAATCGTTGTCAGGTTCAGTTTGTAATAAAGCGGTAAAAGCACGTAAGCAATGACGATATATCCGAAAAAGAATCCCAACACCATCTGCATATAGGTCATGTCGAGGTTGCGGACCATCCCCGGAACCGAGACAAACGTTACGCCCGAGATTGACGTTCCAATCATTGCGAACGCAACAACGTACCATTTTGACGATTTATTGGCACGGAAAAACGCATCGTTGTCCGAACCTTTCCGGCTGGTAAGGTACGAGATGAACATCAATAACAGAAAATAGGCGGCAATGACGATGAGAATAAAACTGCTTTGCATATTTTTGTAGGATAAAGAACAAAGGACAAGGACAACTAGATATTTAAAAAGTAATCAACAAGTTGTGGAAACGAGTCGAATTTAAACGCATAATTGTCCGTTTTCCCAAATCCGTAACTCATAAATACGAACGGTATACCTGCATCGGCCGAAGCCTTACTGTCCGAATCGGTATCACCTATATAAACGGGATGTTGCAGGTTGTTCCGTTCTTTCAGCAGTTTCATGTTGAACGCTTTGGGTTTCAGGTTTTGTCCGTGCTCCATGTAATCGGTAAACAGGTGCGTAGTTCCGGTGTGCTTCATGAAGTTCACCAGTCCGCCTTCCTCACAATTGCTGAGCAGGAACAACGGATATTCCTCCGATAACTTTTCCAATCCTTCATAAACGCCTTCGTAGATATGCGGTTTCATGCCGGGGATCAGTAACTGGTATTGCCGGATAACTTCATCAAACAACTCATCCTGCTCCGTAGCGGAAGCATTGGGAAGAATGGTGTTGAGCATCACGTGCGCCTCCTTACCCATTAAACCGAGTAATTCGTAACGGGTAACCTGCGAACGATAACCTTTTATTTCCAATCCCTTATTCCAGGCAATTGTATAAGAATCAACGTTGTCCCAAAGGGTTCCGTCCATGTCAAAAATCAAACTGTCGGGTTTTGTCATGCGTTAAATATTCATTGTTCGGCGTCGCGATACCTGCAAGCCGGCTGCAAAAGTACTCAACAATGCCCGAAAGGGCAAATAAATGATGGTGAAAATGGCGGTGAAACAGTTTTTTATCTTATTTTTGTACAAAATAGAAGATTATGGAAAAGGCCAGCGTTTGTGTCATAATCAATCCGGTATCGGGAACAGAATCGAAGAAAAACATTCCCGAAGAAGTGGCATCCGCTTTCGATCAAACTAAATTCGATGTCATTATCCGAATTACCGGTTATCCGGGACACGCCACTGAAATAGCCAAAGAGGCGGTGAAAAACAAATTCGCTTACGTGCTCACTGCCGGAGGGGACGGTACGGTAAACGAGGTGGCGAAAGCCTTGGTGAACACGGATACAATCCTGGGAATCATCCCGTTTGGATCGGGGAACGGTCTGGCGCGCGACCTGCATATCTCCATGGATTCCGATAAAGCCATACAGACAATACTCAGCGGCAATATCCGCACCATTGATTACGGCTCTGCCAATGAGCATATCTTCTTTTGTACCTGCGGCGTCGGGTTCGATGCTTTTATCAGCGACAAGTTTGCGGAGGAAAAAAAGCGCGGACCCTTAGGCTATATGCGTAACATTGTAGAAAGCGTTATCGAATTCAGGCCGGAGGAATACGAAATCACGTACGACGGAGGTACGCTTCACGAACGTGCGTTTCTTCTCACCTGTGCCAATGCGTCACAATACGGTAACGAGGTCTATATCGCACCCGGAGCCGATATGGAAGACGGAAAAATGAATGTATCCATATTAAAACCGCTTAACCCCAACGAAATTCCGCAAACCACACTACAACTTTTTACCAGGAATATTGATAAAAACAGTAAGATGATCTCGTTGATTACCAGCCACCTCACCATTAAAAGGAAAAAATCAGGAATATTACATGTGGATGGGGAATCGGTTAAAACAGGAAAAGATATTGAAGTGAAAATCTTCCACAAAGGATTGAAGGTTTTTGCTCCAAAACAGATTGAAGAAAAACCGCCGAAAGAAAAGGAAAACATTTTCACGGCCATCACCCGGTGGGTTAATGTATAAAATTTAATTCAATAAATAGTTCATTTGTCAAATCATGAAAAAGATAATTCTTTTCGCTACCATCTACTTAGTAAGTATGGGATTATTAAATGCTCAAAAACAGGAAAATAGGTACGAGGAAATTACAAACCCCAAATTATTGTACCTGAACAAAGAAAAGCCACGGGCAAGTTTCTTTTCTTTTGCCAATGCCGGTGAAGCGCTCGAAGCCGGAAACCCGGTAAAAGGAAGCGACTTCCTATTGCTGAATGGAACCTGGAAATTCAACTATACGGAGAATTTTAACGATCGTCCCAAAGACCGTTTTTACGATTTAAATTTCAATGCAAGCGCATGGGAAGATATCCAAGTTCCCGGAAACTGGGAGATTCAAGGTTTCGGGGTGCCCATATACGTGAATACCACCTATGAGTTCACTTCGCCCGGACATTCCCCTTATTGGGACAGGCCTGCTCCTCCAACGGTTCCGCACGATTTTAACCCGGTTGGCACATACCGCAAAGAATTCGATATTCCCCAATCGTGGATAGGTAAAGATATTATTCTAAGTTCCGACGGCACAAAGGGTGCTGCTTACTTTTACCTGAACGGACAATTTCTGGGAATGACAAAAGACAGTAAGTTGCCTGCCCGCTTCAACCTCACGAAAGGAGCAAAGGCGGGAAAAAATGTACTGGCTGTTCAGATACATCGCTTTTCGGATGCCAGTTACCTGGAATGTCAGGATTTTTGGCGCCTGTCCGGACTGGAAAGGGATGTTTACGTGTATGCCCGCCCTAAAACACATATTGCCGATTTTTTTGTCCGTTCAACGCTTGATGATATTTATAAAAATGGAAAGTTCACCCTTGACGTATCGGTAGCAAATGCGGATAACTCAACGGTCTCGTATGAGTTGAGAGAGAAAGGCGGAAAGGTTGTCGGCCGGGAGAGCAAATCCATAAAAGCAGCCGATAACGGGCAGGCTACATTTTTCGCGGAGATTCCCGATGTTGCCCGGTGGTCTGCCGAAGAGCCCAACCTATATACCCTGATCATTGATCTAAAAGACAGAAACGGAAAAACCATTGAAGCCACGTCTCAAAAAGTAGGTTTCAGAACAGCGGAGATCAAGGGCAAACAGTTTCTTATTAACGGCAAACCCGTCTTGGTCAAAGGTGTAAACATACACGAACATAACGAAAAAACAGGGCATTACGTTACGGAAGAACTTATGCGGAAAGACTTTGAGCTTTTCAGAAAATACAATGTAAATACGGTAAGAACGAGCCACTATCCACAGGCCGAACTTTTCTACCGGCTGGCCGATGAATACGGGATATACGTTATCTGCGAAGCCAATATCGAAAGTCACGGTATGGGATACGACCGACGCGTGGGCGGAACCCTGGCCAACAACCTGTTGTTCCTGGAAAGCCACCTCAACCGTACCGAAAACATGGTGGAAACGTATAAAAACCACGCTTCGGTTATAACCTGGTCGTTGGGTAACGAAGCGGGAAACGGATACAACTTTTACCAGACTTACCTGTGGATAAAACAGAGGGACGCAACGCGTCCCGTGCAATACGAACAAGGCGGATTGGAATGGAACACCGATATAGTTTGCCCCATGTACAGCGATCCTTATGAAATTGAAAAATATGCTCAGGACGAACGCTCAAACCGCCCGCTCATCCTTTGTGAATACGCTCATGCAATGGGCAACAGCCTCGGCAACTTTACGGAATACTGGAACATTATCCGTAAATATCCGCTGTTGCAGGGCGGCTGCATCTGGGATTGGGTTGATCAGGGAATTGCACAAACCGATAACAACGGCGTTAAGTTCTGGGCTTACGGAGGCGATTTCGGCCCCGAAGGCACGCCCAGTGCTGGAGATTTCTGTATAAACGGCGTGGTGTTTCCCGACAGGACCGTTAAACCTCATTCCGAAGAGATGCGGAAAGTTTATCAAAACGTTTGGTTCAAAAACTTCAATCCTAAAAACGGATCGGTCGATCTCTTCAACGAAAACTTCTTTATCGATTTAAGCCGCTACGACCTGAATTACATTGTTAAATCTTACGGTAAGGAACTCACACGGGGTAAACTGAACGTTAATGCAGCGCCTCAGGAAACCAAAACCGTTGTTGTTCCCGGGCTTTCCGATTTTCTCAACTCCGGCAATCAGATAACCATTGAATTTAACGTCGTACAAAGAAAAGAAGAGCGATTGATCCCGGCCGGATGGGTGGTAGCCCGCGACCAGTTTGTGGTGAACGAATTTCCTAAACTACAGCTTGCATCTCAAAAAACTGCCACCGTAAAAGAAGACGGCAACATGGTTACCGTAAGCGGAGAGAGATTTAATGCCGTTTTCGATAAAAAGACGGGGTTGATGACTTCTTACCGGGTGAACGGCACTGAATATATTAACGAAGGTTTCGGGCTTCGCCCGTTCTTCTGGCGCGCTCCCATCGACAACGATTACGGCGCACGGTTACCGCGAAGGCTCAATGCATGGAGAGAGGCTAGTTATCAGGATCTAAAAGCAGAAAATTTCAACGTAACCAAGGGCAACACAACTATCGTCTCATACAGTTACAGTTATCCGCAGGCAAATGCCGTCAGTGTTATCACCTATACCCTCTACGGCGACGGGGCAATCCGCGTTGACCACTCGTTTGACGCTTCAAAATCTGAAACCGAACTGATTCCCAGAATCGGGATGCGTATGCAAATGCCGGCAACCGTGGTCAATGCCGAGTATTACGGCCGCGGGCCGTGGGGAAATTACGCGGACAGGAAAACCTCTGCTTTCATAGACAGGTACATGTCGCCCATCAGCGAAATGACAACAAAATACGTTCTCCCGCAAGAAAACGCTCATCATACCGATGTCAACTGGCTGGCCGTTTCGCAACAATCGGGGGACGAATTGTTGTTTGTTGGTGAGGAACCTTTCCAGTTCAACATGTCCAACTACCTGCTCGAAACCGTTGATAACGGCGAAACGCTGAACAACGACGCCGCCATAGGCGATGCTCCGCGCAACAAACACATCAACAACTATGTCCCGTCCGACAAAGTGGATCTGTTCATCGATTACCGTATGCAAGGTGTGGGTGGAAACAACAGCTGGGGGAAATTGCCGTTGGAAGAATATCTTATTCGTCCGGCTGCTACTCCTGTAAAGTACAGTTTCATCCTTGTCCCGATTCAAAATTCAGAACAAATCGACGATCTCTTTAAATAAATTTTTAACGGGTGCACCCATTACGAGTGCACCCGTTTTTCATTCTGCGATTTGCGCCACAAAGCCTTCGGCATCGCGATACGCATCGCTCATAACTTCTTCCGGTACCCCACCAATCTGCGAAGCAAACAGGGCCGAGTTCATTCGTGAGACATAGGTTTTTCCATCGGCTTTTTCGTGCACCGAGATGCGGCAAGGCATCATGTTCCCGTATATCCTCAATTCGTCAGCAGAGAGTATGCGGTAGGCATATCCCGGGTTGCAAAGTTCAATCACTTTCACGGGAAGAACGTCAAAGCCGTTTTTCCTCATCGTTTCTTTCAAGTCGTGCGTGTGCGTAACACGCCATCCTGCTTCAACAATTATATTACTGAGTTTTTCAACTGTTTCGTCGAAGGCATACTTGCTTTTACTTTCGAAAAACATATTGTTCATCATTCCTGAGTTTAATTTTTGAGTAACACATCGTTTATAGCTTGTTTAAAAGCATCTTTCGGTAATGCGCCCTGTGCCATTTGCGGAGCATCGTTCATCGGAACGAAAAGCAACGTCGGGATACTGCGGATTCCGAAATCTGCAGCCAGCTCCTGTTCTGCTTCAGTATCCACTTTATAGATGTAAATCTGCCCTTCGTATTCGGCAGCCAGTTGTTCCAGTATGGGGGCAACCATTTTACAAGGGCCGCACCAATCGGCGTAAAAATCGATAATAGCGGGCTTATCACCCAGGTATTCCCATGTTTGAGGATTTTTTTCGTAGTTTGCTACTTTCGTTAGAAAATCAGCTTTTGTTAAATGAATTGTTTTAGTCATATTTGTTTTGTTTAAATTAGTTTCCTGTTTATTGTTACTGTTGTTACTGTTATTGCTGCACGCTACAAACATAAATGATGCCGCAAGTGCGGTAATAATAAGTTTAGTTTTCATTCTATTATTTATTTTTATTGATAATTTTGTGATTCAATTTTACTTCTTCACTTCCCTGCTTTTTGCTTCTTCTTTCTTAAAAATGTCAAAGACAAGTAGTCCCAAAACGGCACCATAAAGCGTCATCCGCCACGGGTTTGACGTGATGGGACAACTGCCCGTACTACAACCTACAAAGTAATAATATAAATACCCGCCAATAGCGCCAACAATAATTCCGGCAATCTTCAGCCTATGTTTCTTAAGAAAATCCTTCATATCCAATTCGTATCAATTACAATCTACAATACAACCTAACATTTGGATAACACGCCTGTTCCTAATAGAATAAAAGCAGTTTTTCCCGCTTCTGCGACAGTTTAAGATACCTTTTGCACGCATGTCGGTAAGATGATACGAAAGTAAGGATTGTTCACAATCAATAGCTTCCATCAACTCGGAAACAGATTTTTCCTTTTCGTCCGACAACAAGGTTATCACACTCAACCTGGTCTCATTTGCCAGGGCTTTCAGTATATACGCTGCCTCTTCGAACTGCGCTTTATCAATCTTTTGTTCCTTTATCTCCAGCATTGTAAATTCCATTCTTTTTATCAAATAAATATATGAACATATATTCATGTATTTTTGTTCAAAAGTACAACAATTTTTTGATTCAAAAAAATCTTCACCTTCAAAAGATTTCTAAAAGAAAAAATTATTTCTAATCACTACATCGCATATACAGCTAGATATGCGTGAACTATTTAACTTGAAATAAATAGGAGAGTTTTGCTTCAATGATCCGGTGGGCAGACCGGTTAAAAAAGAAATCTTCTTTCAATCTCCTGCTTTCGAAAATATCGCCCAACCCAAAATAATACCTGCCTTCCAGCACCACACTACCCGCTCCGGTCTTCAGCTCCATCCCAATTCCCCCAATAAGGCCATAATCAAAACTTCTGGGCTTCAAACTGTATTGCATCCCTATTTGCGCCTCGGGGTTTTCCTGTTTTTTAGCGGCAATATCGGCTGCCAAAGCCTCGTTCATATTGTCGGAGCTTCCTATTAAAAAACTAAGCTGCGGCCCTGCATTGATAATAAACCGGACTTTTTTCCCGAAATAAATGTGAGTCATAAAAGGGACTTCAAGGTAATTCAGCGTTTTGTTGTATGCAAACCCGCTTTCGGGAGGGAAATCTTCCGTCCAGCCTCTTTGGGCGTAATTCATCTCGAGAATCAATCCCAAATGTCTTTCTGAAATATATTTCGCCGAAATTCCACCGTGTATTCCGAAAAAAGATTTCTGCGAAACAGCAGGTACAAAATTAACCGAAGTCATCAGCGCCCCGCCTCCTACCCCGACATAAAGTTCTTTCTCAAAATCATTATTTTGGGCAAAACCGTGAGCGAAAGGGAGGAAAAACACCAGGAATAGCGGCAACAGACGTTTCATTTATCGGCTTTTATTGATTTTATACACCACATTATCCGTATCGTAATGGATAAGATACAATCCGGTATTGATAAATCCGCCCCAGTTGTTAACCCTGTCAAATTTGAAAGCAAACTGGAGTGAACTCGTCGGCACCCGATCTATCCGTTGCTCGAAATTGGTTCCGAAACGATAAACGGCATTCAGGAAAAATATTCCGGTATCGTATCCTAACATGCCGTATTTTGGAAATGTATTAATAAGGTCACGGCCGTACCACTGTTTAAAGCTTTCAACAAATTGACGGGTCTCAAAATCCTGGTCATCCACATAAAACGAGGTGTAGAAATATGTCCCGTACTGGTGAAACGATCTTTTTATTTCATCATTGTAAGTCTGCCACTCCGGATATCCGAACAACCGCGTTACAATTTCCTGGCGTTCCTGATGCACTTTCTCGAGAGCGCCGGTAATTTCGCGAAGCGAACCTGAATCTCCGGTAGAAGGAACGATAACATTCTCCCCATTGCTTTGAAGTAACGGCAGAATGTCCGTTGAGAGGTTCGACGCAAGGGAAACTTCATTGTAACGAATGTTTCTCCGTTTTAAATCGTCCTTCAGGGTCGAGATAAACTCCGCCTTATCGGATCGTCCGGGAACATTCACTATAACTACGTTTGCCTTTCTGAATGTCTCCGTAAATACTCCGGACACCTTGGAATATAAATAAGATTGGGGTGAATTTACCTGAAATACATTGTTGTTATTCTGTACTTCACTGTTTTTCGAAGAAAATGGAATAATGTATTTGATGTTGTGTTTTTTAGAGAAATCGGACAGGACTCTAATCTGATCATCCGTCATGCCTCCAATCAAAAGATGGAGTGCTTCCATCTCCATGGTACCCAACAAGCTTTCGAGTTTTGCCTTGTTACCGATTTCGAAAACATAAACTTCAATGTTCGCTCCCTCTTTTTTCATTTTATCTACAGCCAGTAAGAACCCTTCATAATACTCCTGTAAACGCAGATGCTGCCCGCCTGATTTATCAAGGAAAGGCAGAAGAAGGCCAACCCGGATCACGCCTGCCTTTTGAATTTCATTGCTCTGGCTGAGCAATCGGTTTGCCTCGATTTCTCTCGTACGAGCATTCTCATCCAATCGGGTAACTTTCACTGGAACAGCCAGTTCCATGTTTGTTTTCAGTCCTGAGGCAAGCATGGGATTTGCTTTTTCGATAGATTCTACAGAAACGTCGTAAGCCTGTGAAATAGAATAGAGGGTCTCTCCCCTTTTAACTTTATGTGTTACATTTTGAGTTTGTTCCTCATACGGAATGAAATCGGCCTGGGTCTGGAAAAAAGGGATCCTTATGGTCTTTCCAATTTGGAAAGTTTCCACGGACAGGCCGGTATTGGCGGCGATCAGATCTTCGGGTTTCAGCGAATAAGTTCTGGAAACCGAATAGAGCGTTTCCTTCGGAAGAATAGTATGGTAGCGATAGTTTTCGTGGGTGGAGGAGAGCGTTCTTTGTTGTGGTATAACGATAACCTGACCTTCCGTAATATTCTCGGTCAGGCCGGAATTGTAACGGGCAATTTCATCGACAGTCGTGTTATACATCTGCGCAATCCCATATAGGGTTTCTCCCCTTGCTATCGTATGACGGAATACGCGATTCTGGTCGAGGGGGGATTGTTGTTTTGCCTGAGTTACGGGCGCAGAAGCATTTGAATTTTCCGGCACCGGTATCAGTAATTCTTGTCCACTTTGCAAACCTGAACCGGCTTTTGGATTATACTTCAAAATATCATTTACCGCAACATTGAAAGTCCGCGAAACGGCATATAACCCTTCGCCCGGTTTAACTTTATATTTATAAAATGTTTGCCCGTTTGCAGTAATCTTTTCATATGCCGGTGTTTGGGCAGTACCAATCGCTATGAAGATTACAGCAAGGAGAAGCAATGACAATACCTTTCTCATTCCGTTTGTTTTAAATTTTCCAATAAAAACTATTAGAGGACAAAATTACAAATAATTATTAGTTACGTAGCTACAAACAACAATTTTATCGACGGCTCTGTTCCCGAAGGCTGTTTTTTCCTTTGTCACGATATTGTTGATATAGTTTGTTGAATTTTTCCGATTTCCGGTTCGATTCGTACTTCTTAATAATTACCTGTGATTTCTTGTATAGCTTTTCTGCCTCTTCCAGTTTCAACTGGTTGGTTTTTTCAATGGACTTATTCGTGAGGGAAGCCGCTTTTTTTGCATCGGAATCTACGCCGCCACAAGAAACCGCAAGTATAAAAACTGCTGACAAGGTAAGTTTTGAAAATAAGCCCCGGATTTTATTCATTGATCTTTTATTTTTTGAACTTTTCATTTTTTTAAAACGGAAGTTCCTCTTTCCCGTTTTCAGCCATGAAATCGCTTGAAGCCATTTCAGAAACAGTTTCTGTGCCCTTAACCGCCTGCTTCGAATTCATCCTCGACGTGCGCTCTATGTAATTCGTTTTTTTGTGGCTGATGTTGTGATCATCCAGATTTTCGAATCGGGCATACTCGTTATCAAAACGCATAGTAGCGATACCTGTCGGGCCATTACGGTGTTTAGCCACAATTATTTCCGCCATCCCGATCAGTGAGTTCCCGCTTTCGTCTTCCGTAATCCGATAATACTCAGGCCTGTGAATAAAACAAACCAAGTCGGCATCCTGTTCAATGGCGCCTGATTCACGCAGGTCGGCAAGCTGCGGGCGTTTTCCTTCATTGCCCTGGCGACTTTCCACACCACGATTCAATTGCGATAACGCAATTATGGGAATATTCAATTCCTTTGCCAAGCCTTTCAACGATCGGGATATCATGCTCACCTCCTGTTCGCGGCTGCCAAAACTCATCCCACTGGCGTTCATCAGTTGCAGGTAATCTATTATCAGTATCTTCACGTTGTGCTCACGCACTAACCGGCGGGCCTTGGTCCGTAGTTCAAACACCGACAAACTGGGGGTGTCGTCTATAAATACAGGTGCGTCATAAAGTTCCTTGATTTTTATATCCAGCCTGTCCCATTCGTCTTGCGACAATCGGCCGCTCTTAATGCTTTCACCTTTTATCTGGCAAACATTCACAATCAATCGGTTTACCAACTGCACATTGGACATTTCGAGCGAGAAAAAGCCGACGGGCTGTTCAAAATTGATGGCGATATTCTTTGCCATGGAGAGCACGAAAGCCGTTTTTCCCATTGCAGGGCGGGCGGCAATAATGATAAGGTCGGAGTTTTGCCAACCCATGGTTAATTTGTCCAATTGATTAAATCCGGTAGGAATACCGCTCATCCCGTCTTTTCGGTTTGCAGCGAGCTGAATAATTTTCATCGCCTCCTTGATAACAGGATTGATCTGAATAACATCTTTTTTCACGTTTCGTTGCGAAATCTCGAAAAGGCGCCCTTCAGTCTCCTGCATCAGATCATCCACATCAATGGTTTCATCAAAAGCCTGCTGTGTAACTTCGGAAGAAAAAGTGATGAGTTCGCGGGCCAGGTATTTTTGGGCAATAATCCGGGAATGGTATTCGATGTGTGCTGCCGATGCCACTTTTTCAGAAAGTTCGGCAATGTAAACCGCTCCCCCGGCCGCTTGAAGTTCACCACGGCGCTTCAGCTCCTCCACCACGGTGAGGACGTCCACCGGCTTTTGCTGAACAGCCAGGCCTTGAATGGCTCCGAAAATTATTTTATGGACGGGATTGTAAAAGCTCTCGGGTTTTAATATATCGCTTACCACTGAATAAGCATCTTTTTCGAGCATCAACGCTCCCAAGACAGCCTCTTCCAGTTCCGGCGCTTGTGGCGGTAATTTTCCGATTTCGGGTACAATTACAGTTTTTTCGATGATTTTTGTGTTTCTTTGTCGCTTCTGTTTCTCCATTTTATTATTAAAAGACCTTATCCAAAAAGATTTCAAAGTTACATCTTACATTCCAGAGTAGCACGAAAAATCGACAAATCTTATAAACAAGTTTTCAAAACGCTCTGTTTTACCGGGAAATATCCTTTAGATTTGAATTTAACGGGTAGAATGAAAAGTTTTTAGGGTTATATCCATATTAATTAAATGTTATCTTTGTGGTTATAACCATAAAAATATGATTGCAAGACCAGATTACATACGGCGATATCTCCATTGTGTATGCAACAATGGGATTTCGTGACAGGATGATTAGCGGAATATTGGAAAATATTGTTTTTCTGGAACTCAAAAGAAGAGGATACAATGTATATGTCGGAAAATTGGAAAACAGCGAGATTGACTTTGTTGCCGAAAAACAAGGTGATAAAATATATATCCAGGTTGCTTATAAATTAGAAAACGAAGAAACCATAGAACGGGAATTTGGGAACCTTTTATCCATTAACGACCAATATCCAAAATATGTAGTAACAATGGACGAATTTTGGAAAGATTCCATAGAAGGAATAAAACACCTGTATGTCACGGATTTTTTATTAAGAGAAAGGTACTGAGACACAACAAGATTGTCGGACACCTCATGATCGTCCGGGGAATCAAAGCGGATGCTGTGATAACTCCTCAAATAATTTCACTGCTCGCTCCATTGAGAACAGTTTGAAATAAAATTCCGACCCATCGTTGTGCCCGTTACAAAAAATCATGCTGACTTGTCGGCTCTGCCCTATGGGGCATAACATCACATTCCTGCATTATCGGCTTGTTATTGACAGCCTGCCAGTCCGGTGAGACAGGAATTAATGATCTGCTGAACATCGGCTCCATCGACGGATCCCTTGGATCCCGAGTGAGGTGGATGTATCCATCAGGCCGGGCTGGTTTTACCATGCAGAAGAAGACTCCCTTGTGAAAACGCCCGAACAGCAGCTACAACAATCGGATACAAGAGAATTTTGCGGATCAATCCTGTAAAAACCTCAAAAATAAAAATAGAGATCACCGATTCAGAAGCCTGCTCCATGATCGCAAATGTTGAAATCTATTAATTATAATTAATTATAATCTCGCTATCGTTAGGAACTGATTTAAATTTGTTTTACTATCTTTGCGTGTTAAATTGTAAAACCACAAAATAATGGATCTAAAAAGAATAATTACCTCTTTAGTGTTGCTTTTTACGCTGTTTCAGGCATTCCCGCAAAATGTCATCAGCTGGAAATTCAGCCTGCAAGATAAAGGAAACGGCGAAGTTGAGTTGGTTGCCGACGCTACCATCCAGCAAGGATGGCACATGTACGACTCAAAAATTCCGGATAACGGGCCCTACCCTACATCATTGAGTTTCGATGAATTAAAAGGGGCTGAAGTCCTGGGTGATTTCCACGCCACAGGCAAACAGGCAACGGTCAAGTACGACCCTGTCTTTCAGATGAATATCGGAACGTTTGACAATTCAGCCAAGTTCATTCAACGATTAAAAGTTACCGACAAGGATAATTTTTCCGTTGCAGGTGATGTACGTGCTCAGGCTTGCGACGACCAGAGCTGTACTCCCCCGCTGCCCAATGAATTTTCTTTTAACTCGACAAACCTGCCAAAAATAATTACCGTTGCGGCATCAACCCGGGAAGCCGTATCCAGCACTCCGGAAGCCGCCATGGTTCCTGCAGAGAACCTCTCACTTGATTCGGTATCGTCTCCCGCACCGGTGGCGGCAGACAAAGAACTGCTTTGGGCACCCGTTACCGAAGAGTTAAACTCGTTCGGTTCACAACACGACGACAGTTCTTCGCTATGGAGTATTTTCCTGAAGGGGTTAATCTGGGGCTTTGCCGCATTGCTTACGCCCTGTGTTTGGCCGATGATCCCCATTACCGTCAGTTTCTTCCTGAACAGGAACAAAAAAGTTCGCAGAAAAGCCGTTTCCGACGCAGCCATATACGGATCTTCCATCATTTTTATCTACGTTGCGTTAGGACTTGTTATTACTGCAATTTTCGGAGCAAGCGCGCTTAACAACATTGCCACAAGCGCCGTATTCAATCTCATATTCTTTGCGTTGCTGCTCATCTTCGCCATGTCTTTTCTGGGAGCGTTTGAGCTTGTACTTCCGGCATCGTGGACCAACAAGATGGACAGCAAAGTGGACAGCACCTCCGGCTTGATAAGCCTCTTTTTCATGGCTTTCACGCTGGCATTGGTCTCCTTCTCGTGCACCGGCCCGATTATCGGATGGTTATTGGTTGAAGCCGCCACACAAGGAAGTTACCTTGCCCCGGCCATCGGGATGCTTGGTTTTGCCATTGCCCTGGCCATACCGTTCACGTTGTTCGCTATTTTCCCCTCGTGGCTGAAGACACTCCCGAAGTCGGGAAGCTGGCTCAACTCCGTGAAAGTAGTGCTCGGATTTATTGTGCTGGCTGTTTCGATGAAGTTCTTATCGGTAGCCGATTTATCGAACGGATGGGGAATCCTCAACCGCGATGTGTTCCTTGTCCTGTGGATTGTTATCTCCGGTATCTTAGGATTCTACCTGCTTGGGAAATTGAAGTTCCACGGCGACAGTGATGTTCCGCACGTTACCATTCCCCGGTTATTCCTATCCATATTTTCGTTTGCATTCGCCCTCTACCTGATTCCGGGGTTGTGGGGAGCACCGCTTAAACCCATAAGCTCTATCCTGCCTCCTTTATCTACGCAGGATTTTAAATTAAATGAAGTTTCGCTCAAAACGGTCTATACCGATTATGAAACCGGAATGGCCGCCGCAGCACAAACCGGGAAACCCGCATTGGTCAGCTTCGCCGGGCACGGATGCGTGAATTGCCACAAAATGGACGCTACTGTCTTGGTGGATGAACGGGTGAAGAATCTGATTGATAACGAGTTCGTATATATCACACTGATGGTGGACGAAAGAGCCAAACTGCCCGAAATTCTCGAAGTGAATGAAAACGGGAGAAAAACTAAACTGAAGACCGTTGGCGATAAATGGAGCTATCTGCAAAGAGAAAAATTCGGCGCACAATCGCAACCGTATTACGTAATTCTGGACCACTCCGGAAAACCTGTTGCACCGGCACACGCCTTCGATGAGAACATCTCCAATTACGTGAAATTCCTCGAAACAGGACTACGAAATTTTAAAAAATAACCCTTTATCGTGGAGATGCGGCTGACCGCATCTCCACTTGCTTGGATATGAACACCCGACAACAAAAACTTGAAGCATTCGGCCGACTGCTTGATATTATGGACGAGCTGCGCGAGAAATGTCCGTGGGACAATGTGCAAACCAACGAAAGCCTTCGCGCCAACACCATAGAGGAGACATACGAACTGGCAGAGGCCATTATCAATAACAGCGATCAGGAGATAAAGAAGGAACTTGGCGACTTACTGTTACATGTGGTTTTTTATGCAAAGATAGGTGAAGAAAAACAGGTGTTTGACATGGCCGATGTATGCAATGCTATCTGCGATAAGCTTGTTTTCCGCCATCCGCACGTGTTTGGAGATTTGCATGCCGACTCGGCAAGTTCTGTTGAAAAATCGTGGGAGCAGATCAAACTTCAGGAGAAGGGCGGAAACGGGAGTGTATTGGCAGGCGTTCCATCTTCCCTGCCCTCGCTCGTAAAAGCATACCGCATTCAGGATAAAGCCCGGAACTCGGGTTTTGATTGGAACAAGCGCCGCGACGTATGGGATAAAGTAAAAGAAGAGATCGGCGAATTGGAAGCCGAGATAGAAAACTTAGACCAAGACAAGACTGAAAAAGAATTCGGAGACGTACTTTTCAGCATCATCAATGCCGCCCGGCTCTATAAAGTGAATCCGGACAACGCACTGGAGCGGACCAATCAAAAATTCATTTTTCGCTTCAACTACATGGAGCGAAAAATAAAGGAACAAGGACGTTCGCTGAAAGAGATGACGTTAGACGAAATGGAAGCAATCTGGCAGGAAGCGAAACGAGTATGAAAAATCTTCTCTGCCCTCAATGCAAGATCCGGCGGTTTTACGTTCTGAACGCTACCGGCGACCGATTGGTGATAACCGTTACCGAAGACCAAAAAATCCAGCCGATTCACGAAAACGAATCGTTGGATGGATTTGATACTTCCGTATTGTATTGTTTGGGCTGCTCCTGGAAAGGGACGATAAATATGCTTACGAGCAAGCCTTAAGATTCACTTTCCCGTTCTCCATCGGGTGAGAATATTTCTTCTCTTGGCAAAAATGCCGTTCTGTTTTGTACGCACATCCTCTATCACGTAAAAAATATTAGTATCGAAATCGGTAAGCGTGCGTTCGAGAGTTTTCATTTGATTACGATCGATAACGGTCTCGATAATATCCACTTCATTCGTCGATCCTTTACCGCGTGTCATCGTCGCACCAAAATTCATTTTGTTAAGGATTTGTACCAGGTCCATTCCGCTTTTTTGCGTATAAATGCGGCACAGCACAATGCCGTAAGCAATTCGCTGCTCAAGAAGAATACCTATATAATTTCCCGAAGCATATCCGGCAGCATACGACAGGTAAGCGACCAAATCGTTGGCACGCATAAGTATCTGCGATATGATAACTACCCAGATAAACACTTCAAAAAAACCGATTATAGGCGCTATATATTTTTCACCTTTCGATACGAAAATAATGCGTAATGTACCGAGCGAAACATCAACAATCCGCCCGAAAAATATTATAACCGGCAAAAGCCAGGGATAAACATCTAAAAAGTCAAACATACGAAATATATTGTTATTAAACTATGGATTGCAAATAGGAAATAAAACCCGCGATATCTTCGTCCGTGGTATCCCACGAACAAACGAGGCGCCTTTCGTTCCGCGCCGCATCCCAGTCGTAGAAGAAATAACGCTCACGAAGTTTATCTGTTTTTTCTTCCGAAAGGATGAAAAACACGGCATTCGACTGAACTTCCTGTGTCAGTTTAACCCCGGCCTCCCGCATCCCGGCAGCCAGTTTTTGTGCCGACACATTCGATCTTCTCGCATTATCCAGCCAAACACCTTTGTTGAAATAGGGTATAAACTGCGCCGATATAAACCGCATTTTGGAATAGAGCTGAGTTGTCTGCTTGCGGTAATATTTCAGGTTTTCAGCCAGTTCTTTCCGCAAAGGGACAAGCACCTCGCCCATCATCAACCCGTTTTTAGTACCTCCGAAAGTAAAGATATCCACACCGCAATCCACCGTCATCTCTTTAACCGATACATTCAGAAAAGCAGAGGCGTTGGCCATGCGTGTCCCGTCAACAAAAAGGTACATATCGTGTTCGTGTGCCAGATCGGCGAGCAACTTTATTTCCCGGGGTGTATAGGCCGTTCCCATTTCGGTAGTTTGCGAAATGGCGATCACCTTCGGCTGGGAATGGTGCTCCACGCCAAATCCGTGCAACAATGGGCGAACCAGCCCGGGAGTGAGTTTTCCGTCGGAAGTGGCAATCTCCTTCAGCGCACAACCGGTGAACCTGACGGGAGCGCCACACTCATCCACCGCAATATGCGCAGTTGAAGGGCAAACGATGTGGTGAAACGGCAACGTGCAGGCCTGCAATGCTATAACGTTCGCTCCGGTTCCGTTAAAAATAAAAAAGGATTCAATATCTTCTTTTCCAATCAGCTTCTTTACAGCTTTCTCCGCTTCCCGTGTCCAGTCATCATCACCATAGCCAATCGCATGATCTTTGTTGGCGTCGATCATCGCCTGTAACAGTAGCGGATGCACACCCGAGTTATTATCGCTCCCAAAACTTCGCATAAATTTTTATTGTAATAAAGCACAAAGGTACAAAACATTGTAAAGTTAACCCGCATTATCGGCAAAAGAAAGCTTTTAGAACTCTAAAATACCTGTGAAAAACAGGTTGTATTTAATGAAATAAACGTATATTTGTTGAATTAACTCAGAAATTTAAACAGTTTCTAATCTAAAAAAAGAAAAAATGGGAAAAGTATTGATTATCGGCGCCGGCGGCGTGGGTACGGTAGTTGTCAATAAAGTGGCTCAGAACAACCGGATTTTTACGGATATTATGCTGGCAAGCCGTACCAAAAGCAAGTGTGATGTCGTTGCCGAAGATGTTAAACGGAGAACGGGCGTAACCATCAAAACGGCTCAAGTAGATGCCGACAGCGTACCCGAATTGGTAAAACTATTCAACAAATTCAAGCCGGAACTGGTCATTAACGTGGCGTTGCCGTACCAGGATCTGACGATCATGGACGCTTGTTTAGAATGTGGCGTTAACTACTTAGATACAGCCAACTATGAACCGAAAGACGAAGCTAAGTTCGAATACAAATGGCAGTGGGCATATCGGGACAGGTTCCGCGAAGCGGGGCTGACAGCCATATTGGGTTGCGGATTCGATCCGGGCGTAACAAGCATTTTTACGGCGTTTGCCGCCAAACATCATTTCGACGAAATCCATTACCTCGATATCGTGGATTGCAATGCGGGCGATCATGGAAAAGCCTTTGCCACCAACTTTAATCCCGAAATCAATATCCGCGAAGTCACCCAAAAAGGAAAATATTGGGAAGATGGCAAATGGGTGGAAACAGAACCGCACGAAATTCACCAACCTCTCACCTACCCCAATATCGGGCCCAAAGAGTCGTATGTGATCTATCACGAAGAGCTGGAGTCGCTCGTGAAGAATTTCCCCACCATCAAGCGTGCACGCTTCTGGATGACTTTCGGGCAGGAATACCTTACGCACTTGCGCGTAATCCAGAATATCGGAATGGCACGTATTGACGAAGTGGAATACAACGGACAGAAAATCGTGCCCATCCAGTTCCTCAAAGCCGTTCTTCCCGACCCGGGCGAGCTGGGTGAAAACTACACCGGACAAACATCCATCGGCTGCCGTATCCGGGGCATCAAAGACGGAAAAGAACGTACCTACTACATTTACAACAACTGCAGCCACGAAGATGCCTACAAGGAAACGGGCGCGCAGGGTGTGAGCTACACCACGGGTGTTCCGGCAACCATCGGCGCGATGATGTTTATGCAAGGGTTATGGAAAAAACCGGGCGTGTTCAACGTGGAAGAATTTGATCCCGATCCTTTTATGGAACAACTCAACAAGCAAGGGCTGCCCTGGCATGAATTGTTTGATCTGGACCTGGAAGTTTAATAACCGGCACTTTGCCACAATGACTCATTCACGGGACGGCCTTAAAGCCGTTCCGTATTTTTTTGATGAATTTGGATTTTCGTTTCGCATCGTATAGCGGGCTATACGGAAGAAAGGAAAGTTTAAAGACGCAAAAAAGGGCACAAAACAGCATAAAAGACAGAAGTGTAAGTATAATTCGTAAAATTCAAAACAGTTCTTAGTTCTTTTGCCTTAAAATTCCGTATTTTTGTAAAACAAAAAATATAAAGAAATCCTCGCACCTATGAAACCCAAAAGTTTAGTAAATATCAGCGACTACGGCAAAGAAGACATTTTGCGGATACTGAAAGCGGCCACAGCGTTTAAAGCTAACCCCAATCGTGATTTGTTGCAGGGTAAAGTGTGCGCTACGCTGTTTTTTGAACCTTCCACGCGCACGCGCTTAAGCTTCGAAACAGCAGTAAACCGCCTTCGGGGAAGGATCGTCGGTTTTTCGGATGCGGCTACCAGCAGTTCTACCAAAGGCGAATCGCTGAAAGACACCATCATGATGGTGGGTAACTACGCCGACCTCATTATTATGCGCCACCACCTGGAAGGGTCGGCACGCTATGCGTCGGAAGTTTCACCGGTACCGATCATCAACGCCGGCGACGGTTCCAACCAGCATCCCACACAAACCATGCTCGATCTATTCACCATCTATGAAACGCAGGGAACGATGGAGAACCTTACCATTACCATCGTTGGCGATTTAAAATACGGCCGTGCCGTGCACTCGCTCATTCAGGGGCTGTCGCACTTTAAGCCGTCGTTCAACTTTGTGGCGCCGGAAGAATTAAAAATCCCCGAAAAGTATAAATTGTTTTGCGACAAGCTGGAGATCCCCTACAAGGAATACACCGATTTTTCACCCGATGCCGTAAATTCTGCCGATATCCTGTACATGACCCGTGTCCAGCGTGAACGTTTTACGGATTTGATGGAATATGAAAAAGTAAAAAATGTGTATATCCTGCACAACGAAATGCTGAATGATTCCAAGGCTAACCTGAAAGTGTTGCATCCGCTTCCGCGGGTGAAAGAGATCAATCAGGATGTGGATGATAACCCGAAAGCCTATTATTTTCAGCAGGCAAAAAACGGTGTTTTTACACGCCAGGCCATCATTTGCGACCTGCTGGACATACATTTAGATTGATATGACATTACACCAATTTTCACAACATATAAGATGGGAAAAGAATTACAAGTAGCAGCACTGGAGAACGGAACAGCTATCGACCATATTCCGACCAAGGAACTTTTTAATGTAGTGGCACTGCTCCAACTACAAAGGCTCGATAACCGGATTACCATCGGGAATAACCTAAAAAGCAGAAAGATGGGTGCAAAAGGGATCATTAAGGTGTCCGACAAATTCTTCAAGGAAGACGAAATAAACCGTATTGCACTGGTTGCCCCGAACGTCAACCTGAACATCATAAGGGATTACGAAGTGATTGAAAAGAAGAAAGTGACGCTTCCCGATGAGATTATCGAAATTGTAAAATGCAACAACCCGAAATGCATCACCAACAACGAACCGATGAAAACCCGTTTCGAAGTGATAGACAAAGAAAATGTGGTGCTGCAGTGCCATTATTGCGAATTGAAAATCAAGAAAGAAGAGATTGTTTTGAAATAAGTTTGTAACACGAATGAAACAAAACTGGAAACCGGGAACGTTGATCTATCCGCTTCCTGCGGCAATGGTATCGTGCGGAAGTCATCCCGAAGAATACAACATACTTACCGTCAGCTGGTTGGGAACCATTTGTACCAACCCGCCGATGTGTTATATTTCTGTTCGTCCCGAACGGCACTCGTACGAAATTATCAAACGAAATATGGAATTTGTTATCAACCTCACCACCGAAGAACTGGCTCATGCTACCGATTGGTGCGGAGTCAGGTCGGGAAAGGATTACAACAAGTTTCACAAAACGGGATTAACGCCCGGAAAAGCATTTGCTGTGAGCGCACCCGTCATTGAAGAATCGCCGCTCTGCATCGAATGCCGCGTCAAGGAAATTATCTCACTCGGTTCGCACGACATGTTCATTTCCGACGTAGTAAACGTGCAGGCCGATGAAAAATATTTCGATCCCGAAACCGGAAAATTCGATATGCAAAACGCGAAACTTCTCGCTTACTCTCACGGCAACTATTACGGATTGGGTGAGCATATCGGAAAATTCGGATGGAGCGTGAAGAAATGATTCATAATGCATAATGCATAATTATGAATTCTCAATTTTTAATTATTAATTATTTTTCGTATGCCCGTAAATTTACCCGATAACCTGCCTGCAATAGAGATCCTCAGCAAAGAACATATTTTCGTGATGAGCGATCTGCGCGCATCTACACAGGATATTCGTCCGCTCAAGATACTTATCCTCAACCTGATGCCGCTTAAGATCACCACCGAGACCGATTTAATCAGGCTGTTATCCAATTCTCCCTTACAAGTAGAAATTGAATTTTTGGGATTGAAATCCCATACACCCAAAAATACACCTATAGAACATCTACAAACGTTTTACAAATCCTTTTCGAAAGTGAAAGACAACTTCTATGACGGTTTTATCGTTACCGGCGCACCGGTGGAGTTATTGCCGTTTGAAGAAGTGCGGTATTGGAAGGAGCTGACCGGAATCTTCGATTGGGCCCGTACGCACGTAACTTCCACTTACTACATCTGCTGGGCAGGACAAGCGGCGATGTATCATTTTTACGGTGTCCAGAAACATCCGCTGGATAAGAAGATTTTCGGTGTGTTCCAACATACCGTTAACGATAAAGCGTTCCCGCTTTTCCGCGGATTCGACGATGAGTTCTTCGCTCCGCACAGCCGCCACACAACGGTCTACGCTGAAGAGATCTCCCGGCATCCCGAGCTGACCATTTTGTCGCAGTCCGAAGAAGCAGGCGTCTATATTGTAGCCTCGCGCGGCGGGCGTGAGTTCTATGTTACCGGACATTCCGAATATTCCCCCCTCACGCTTCACAACGAATATATGCGCGACGTACAAAAAGGATTGGACTCGGTGGAACTTCCCAAAAATTATTACAAAGCTAACGATCCGCAAAAACAACCGGTTGTTTTGTGGAGAAGCCATGCAAACCTTTTGTTTATAAATTGGTTGAATTACTTTGTTTATCAGGAGACTCCGTTTGATTTAAAAGAAATAAACGAGTTGGGAAATTTGAGTTGATCCCTGAAATATGAAAACCGCACGAACCATTGAACTTCTCGCTCCGGCCAAAAACAAAGAGGTTGGAAAGGAAGCCGTTCTTCACGGCGCTGATGCAGTTTATATAGGCATTTCGGGATTCAGTGCACGGATGGCCGCCGGAAACAGCATCGAAGAGATAGCTGAACTGGTGGAATTTGCTCACCGGTACAACGCCCGGGTGTATGTTGCGTTGAACACCATCCTTTACGACAACGAGCTTCTGCAGGTGGAAAAACTCATTCGGGAGTTGTACCGCATAAATGCCGATGCCGTTATCGTGCAAGACATGGGCATTCTGCAACTAAACCTGCCTCCTATCCCACTTCATGCCAGTACACAGACCGATAACCGTACGGTGGAAAAAGTACGATTTTTAGAAGAAACCGGATTCGCACAGGTAGTGCTTGCACGGGAGTTGTCTATTGAAGATATTGCAGAAATTTCGTCTCAGACCCGGGTTTCGCTGGAGGTTTTCGTTCACGGTGCGCTGTGTGTTTCCTATAGCGGGCAATGTTACATCAGCCACGCCATAACTGGACGAAGCGCCAACCGCGGAGAATGCGCACAAATCTGCCGATTGCCTTTTGATTTGCAGGATGCCGATGGCAACATTATCCGAAAGAATACCCATTTGCTTTCCCTCAAAGACCTGAACCGGTACGATAACCTGGAAGAGCTGCTGGATGCCGGCGTTTCATCGCTCAAGATAGAGGGGCGGCTAAAAGACGTTTCGTATGTAAAAAACGTAGTTTATGCTTATCGACAACGGCTGGATGAGATTTTCAAGAAACGTCCGGAGTTTATCCGTGCTTCATCGGGAAAAAGCGACATCAATTTCACACCCAACTTATCGAAGAGTTTTAATCGGGGGTTTACTCCCTATTTTTTAAACGGCAGGCAACACGATATTTGGTCGTTCGAATCTCCTAAATCCATCGGCGAGTTTGTAGGGACGGTAAAAGCTGTCGGCAGGGAGTGGCTCTCCCTAAAAACAGCACATCCCATAAACAACGGCGACGGATTGTGTTTTATGGACAATAACGGCCTCAACGGTTTTCGCGTAAACCGCGCCGAAGGCGATAGAATTTTTCCGGCAGAGAGCCCCAATATCAACATCGGAACAAAAGTTTATAGAAATTACGATCACGATTTTGAAAATCGGCTGACTAAAAAAACCGCCGAGCGAAAAATTTCGACAGATGTTATTATTTGGGAAACTCCTATGGGGTTTGCCGTGCAAATCTCAGACGAGGACAACAACTCCTACACGTTTTCGATCCCTTTCGAAAAGCAAATAGCGCAAAAGTCGCAACACGAAAATATACGCACCCAGCTTTCCAAAACCGGAAATACCATTTTCCGCGTCGAAACCGTCGATATCCGGTTTTCCGGTGAGTGGTTCATACCTTCCTCACTGTTGGGAGAATGGCGCAAACAACTGACTTCCGGATTATTATCGGTCAGAAAAATCAATTACCGGCAACAACGCAATCAGATACAACCCTCGTCGCACGCTTATCCCGAGAAGGAACTGACTTACTTAGGAAACGTTTCCAACGTCAACAGCCGTGCGTTTTACTTGCAGCACCGGACGAAAATTTTACAACCCGCATTTGAACAAGTCCGGCAAAAAAACGTTCCACTCATGTTCACCAAACATTGCATCAAGTTTGCATTGGGTTGGTGTCCGCGTGAAACAAAAGATAAATCCGGCTTTCGTGAACCATACTATCTTATCAATCAACAGAATAAATTTAAGCTCACGTTCGATTGCAAGAGATGCGAAATGCAGGTTTCTCTTGAAAATCAATAATAATCTACCGTAAAATTCAAAACAGTTTCCAAATAAATATGTCTATTTTCCCTTTTCTAAAAAGCAATACAGATCAAATTCGATCCCTTAATTCCAGTGATTTCAAAGCGGTAATTGCCGATAAAAATGTTCAGCTTATCGATGTCCGGACGGCCCAGGAATATGCGCAAGGCACCATAAATAAAGCCAAATTGATTGACGTTTCATCCGCTGATTTTGAGCAAAAAATAGAGAAATTAGATAAAACCTGTCCGGTTGCCGTTTTCTGCCACAGCGGAGCACGGAGCATGTATGCCGCCAAAGTGCTGGCAAAAAAGGGATTTTCTACCGTTTATAACCTCAAGGGCGGAATAGTTTTCTGGCGGTGATCAGTACCCGATTTTACTTGTGTATCGCCTTATCCATGGCTTCGAAACCGGCTTCGAAAAATATTTCCGAAACGGTGGGATGAGCATGAATAGTGTTGGCTACATCATAAACCGTGGCCTCAACTTTCAGGTAAGCGCCCGCTTCGGCAATCATATCGGTGGCGTTCTCAGCCACAATCTGCACTCCCAAAACCTGTCCGTATCTTTTGTCGGAAAGCAGCCTGATGAAACCTTCCGTATTATTTTCAATCAGCGCCTTTCCGTTTGCAGACAACGGGAACTCACTTATCTTGTAGTCGTAACCCTCTTCTTTTATTTTTTGTTCCGTCATCCCGATCTGTGCAATTTCGGGGGTGGTGTACATGTTTATCGGGTAAGTAGAATAATCAAAATGGGCCTTTATCCCTTTTATGGCGTTTATGACGTGAATTCCCTGTGCCGAAGCCATGTGTGCCAGGAAACTCTTTCCCCCGGCATCGCCGATGGCATAAACCCCGTTGATATTGGTCTGGAAATTATCGTCTGTTTTAATAAATCCGCGTTCGGTTAGTTGCAGGGATATTTCGCTTTCGGGTATGATCGCCTTGCGCGAATTGCAATTCACGATAAGGTCGCATTTCACTTTTTTACCGTCGAATATCAGTTCTCCATCTGCATATTTTTCAGGATAGGCATTCGTGATCAACTCAATTTTATCGGATGCCATTTTCTTCGTGACGTGATCGATAAGAAACGTATCCAACCCATGCAAAAAGTAATCGCTGTTGGCCACCAATGTTACATTTTTATCGATGAGCCTGAAAAACTGTGCCATTTCTACCGAGGAGATATGATTACCGGTTACAACAATGTTTTCCGGAAAATCTTCCCTTTCGAATAGGTTTTCCATTTCAACTACGGGAGCGTTGGAGAACGCATCGCTCATCGGTTTCGGTTTTGAACCGGTGGCGATGATGATCTGTTTTGCCGTTATTCTTTTGTCTCCGACCAGCACAGTGTTGTCCGCACCTATTTTTGCGGTTCCGTCAATCACTTCTATGCCGTTCTTCTTGAGCAGGAAATTCACGCCGGCAGTCAGTTTCCGGGTGATACGTTTCGACCTCGACTTCACTTTGCTCCAGTTAAAAACAACCGCATCGGCATCTACTCCATCGATGCCAAACTCCGAGATGTTCCTCAACTTTTTCAAGTTCTTCGCACTTTCAAGAATAGCTTTCGTCGGGATACAACCCCAATTGAGACACATCCCCCCGATATAGCGTTTTTCCACGACAGCTGTTTTCAAGCCGACTTGTCCCGCCCTGATGGCGGCTACATATCCGGCAGGCCCGGCGCCAATGATTAATACGTCGTAATCCATATTGAATTAGTTTTTGTGTTTTAATTTCTGTTCGTCACTCCATAAGCAACGCCACGGGATCGGCAAGATATTCCATTACTTTGTTGATAAACCGTGTAACTTCTCCCCCGTCAACGATGCGATGGTCCACCGTAAGCGATAATGCCAGTACATTGCCGATTGCCAGGGCATCGTCTTTCACCACAGGTGTTTTCGATATCCTGCCCACCCCTAAAATAGCCGCTTGCGGATAATTAATAACCGGCGTGGCAAACAGTCCTCCAATGGAACCGTAGTTGGTAATGGTAAATGTTCCGCCTTTCATATCTTCCAGGGCAAGCTCCCTTTTTCGCGCTTTCTCCGATATCTCGTCGATCCGTTTGGCGATCTCAAAAATAGTTAACCGGTCAGCATCCCTGATAACAGGAACAACCAGTCCGGCAGGTGTATCCACAGCCAACGCTATGTTATAGCGGTTGTTGAATATCATGCGGTCGTTTTCCATATCTATCTGCGAATTCAACTGCCTGTGTTGCTTCAGTGCATTAACGGTGGCCTTCACAATAAATGAAAGATAGGTCAGCTTGACCCCTCTCCCGGCATATTTTTTCTTGTATTTTTCCCTGATCTTTATCAAATCCGATATCTCCACCTCTTCGAAGACCGACATGTGAGCCGCGTTATGCTTGGAATAGATCATATTCCTGGCAATGGTCTTGCGGATTTGGGTAAGCGGTTCGTAAGTGATATCATCATAATCATACGCTGATGTTTTTTTGGCCGGTCTATGGTTTTCGATATCTGCTTTTGTTACACGCCCCGAAGGACCTGTTCCGGTAACTTCATTTATGTTGATGTCAAGCTCTTTGGCCATAGCCCTCGCTACAGGCGTGGACAAAGCTTTGCGGCGTGGTTTCTCCTTTTGGGGCTGCCGCTCTGCTGCACCTTCGCTGCTGGCGGGTAAAACAGCACTTCCTGAAGCCATTTCCATCGTGCCCACCACGGTTTCGGCTTTCTCTTCCGGTTCAAAAGCAAATTCTTTTTTCGCCTCGGCCTGTGCCTCTTCCGCGAAAACTCCTTCCACCTCAATCTCAACCAACGGGCTACCTACTTTTACTATATCGCCCACCTCTCCAAACCGGGCTACAACAGTTCCTGTTTTCGGTGACGGAATATCGGCCACTACCTTATCGGTTTCCATCTTCACAAGCGCATCCCCGGTACTTACCGACTGGCCTTTTACAACGTACCACTCAAGGATTGTTCCTTCTTCGAGTCCCTCTCCTATATCGGGAAAATTAAAAATATATCTCATCTGATTCTTGGTTTAAAACTTAACCGTTTTCTCTATTTCATAAAAAATTCTTTCGGGAGTTATCATAAAATATTTTTCTCCTTGCGCCAGCGGAATAATCGTATCGAAGCCCATCACCCTTCTTGGCGGAGCTTCCAGGTGTAAGAAAGCCTCTTCGTTGGCTATGGCAATCAATTCAGAACCCACGCTGAACGATCGCTGTGCTTCTGCCACAACCACCAACCGGCCCGTTTTTTGCAAAGAGACCCTAATGGTCTCCCTGTCGATAGGATAGATCGTCCGGAGATCGATTAATTCCACCGATATACCCGCCTCTTTCGCCATGACCATCGCCCGCTGACATTCACGGATCATTGCTCCAAAAGCCACTACTGTAATGTCCGTGCCTTCGGAGAGCACTTTTGCTTTCCCAATGGGAACAGTAAATTTATCGGTGCTAACCTCTTGTTTTATGGCCCTGTAAATCCGTTTGGGTTCCATAAAAATGACCGGATCATCACTCTCTATGGCCGATATCAGCAATCCTTTCGCATCGTGCGGCGTTGAGGGCGCTATCACCTTTAAGCCGGGAATATGGCTGTAAAGCGCTTCGGGGCTTTCGGAATGGTGCTCTATGGCATTGATGCCTCCACCGTACGGGAACCGGATAACCATAGGTATCCTGAATCTTCCGCGCGAACGGTTATGCATGCGCGACACATTGGAAATTACCTGGTTGAACGCCGGATATGAAAAACCATCGAATTGCATTTCTACCACAGGCCGTAAACCGGAGAGAGCCATGCCAACCCCCGTCCCTACTATCGCCGACTCGGCCAGGGGAGAATCAAATACACGTTCTGCGCCGTACTTTTTCTGTAACCCCTCAGTCACCCGAAAAACCCCTCCCACAACACCTACATCTTCCCCGTAAACCACTACGTTGCCGTCTTCGGCCAGTTTGATATCCAACGCATTATTAATCGCCTGAACCATTGTCATTACGCTCATTTTCTATTCCCTTTCCAAGCTAAAAATTGTTGATATTCTTCTTTCTGTTTTTTCAGGTCGTCGGGCATCTCCACATACATATAGTCGAAAACATCCTCTAAAGAATACGGAGTAAAGTTCTCAGCATCAAGGAACTGTTTTTCCACTTCTTTTTTATACTTTTCTCTCAGTTTTTCTTCGTTCTCCTTCCATATTCCTTTGTGCTCCATAAACTTTTTCAACCGGAACAACGGGTCGGACAACTCCCACTCCGTCTCTTCTTCTTTTGTCCGGTAGCGGGAAGGGTCGTCGGAAGTAGTGTGCGCACCACACCTGTATGTAAGCGCTTCGATAAGAACCGGCCCCTTACCGGTCCGCGCATGTTCCGATGCCTTTTGATATACCAGGTACATGGCAAAGAAATCGTTTCCATCCACTTTAATACCCGGAATACCAAACGCCACCGACTTTACCGCCAGGTTAACAGAATTGGTTTGTGTGGAAACCGGAACGGAGATAGCATACTGGTTGTTTTGTATGGTAAAAATCACAGGTACCTGCCAGACACCGGCAAAATTTAACGCTTCGCTGAAATCACCTTCCGAAGTGCCGCCATCGCCTATATAGGTAAACACAACATCCTCCTTTTTCCGGTATTTTATGGAATATCCTATTCCAACAGCATGGGGTAACTGTGTACCGATGGGTACGTTGATGGGTAATACCCGCGGAGCATTTTTAAAGTTACTCCCCTGTTCATTACCGTTGTAATACAGGAATATCTCTTTCATTGTAACGCCTTTAGCCAACATCAACCCTACTTCCCTAAAAGCCGGGACGAGCCAGTCGTTTTTGCGTATCACGTTGCCGGCTGCAATGTGAATGGCTTCCTGCCCCTTGTTTGGCGGATAGGTAAACATACGTCCCTGCCGCTGGAACGATACGGCCATTTCATCGGCTACACGTTCAAAAAGCATGGCTTTGTAGGCTTCAACAATAGTATCGTCGGATATTTCCGGAAACAGGTCGGGACGGACAACACGGCCATCATTATCGATGATTTTGAGCATCTTATCTTCCGATGGATTGAACTCTTCAAAAATCATTTAGCTGTAGTTTTTTGATAGTAAATATTATTTAGAATGATTTTAAAATGTAAATCTAAAGAGTATAACGAATAACTTACTTTAAGGTTTGCATCAAGAGCAAATTAATTTAAGTTTCGTAAATATTACAGCTAAATCTTGCGACTAACAACGTTTTGCGACCCGTTCTCGATTTATAGGCTATCTGATAATTAACTCGCTTCGCTCAAACAGCTTATCAGATTACGCCCATTTCATCGGACGGGTTTCCCGACAAAACATTTACATGTCTTATATTTAGCTGTTTATATAAGTAATTAATAGATGCGAAAGTTGAGGCAATTATTTTCAAATACGTTAGTGCAACTCACTAATTTTGCTTAGTTTTGTAAATCTGAGTTATTTGAAACTAGAAACAGCACAATGAAACATATCATCGGAATAGATTTGGGAGGAACCACCATAAAGGGCGGTTTAATTGAAGGACAGAACATGGTGGAAGAAGAAGTAGCCGATACACGGGCAGCGGAAGGCGGCGAAACCACCTTCGCTGTGTTGAAAGATATTATCTGCAAATTAAAAACCGATGAAACGCGCGCCATAGGGATTGGCGTTCCCAGCGTGGTAGATCGTGCGAAAGGTATCGTTTACCACGTTCAAAACATCAAGGATTGGGATGAAGTACATCTGAAACGGATGTTGGAAGAAGAGTTCCACGTACCGGTCCATATCGATAACGATGCCAATTGTTTTGCCAAAGGCGAACGCATTTACGGGCTTGGCCGGAATTTTGAAAATTTTGTCGGGATCACGCTTGGAACCGGTGTTGGCGGCGGAATAATCCAGAAAGGGAACCTGTTGAGCGATGCCAACTGCGGATCGGGAGAATTTGGCGAGATACCCTACCTGGATGGTATCCTCGAACAATACTGCGGGAGTTTTTTCTTTATAAACAACTACAATACTACGGGATACGAAGTTGCCCGGAAAGCAGAACAGAACGATAAAAAAGCGCTGGAGATCATGCACGAATACGGAAAACATATTGCCGTGCTGGTGAAAATGATCGTCCTTACCGTTGATCCGCAAGCCATTATTTTCGGGGGTGCTATCGCCAATTCGCTCTCTTTATTCAAAGAATCCATGTATGGGCATCTGATTGACTTCCCTTACCCCAACTCCATCAAAAATCTGAAAATAGTAAAATCGGAACTCAACCATCCGGGGATATTGGGAGCGGCAGCTTTGTGTTATTGATATTCTACTTTAAATTAGATTTATTGAAAATATTCGCCGGGATATTTTGATTAAAGGAGATTTCACTTATGGTGAACTCCGTTCCCTTGCCCTCCTTCAGCATATCTTTATAAACCATTTTCATGGGGTACCAACGTCCCTGTACCTGCTTTATATCGAGCAGCGTTGTCTCTTTCAGTTGTTTGCCGCTTTTGGCAAACTGCTGCATCTTGAGCGGAATAAGCCGTTGCTGGTCCACCCACAATCTCTGGGAATAATAATTGATGTCGCTCACTTTGGCTGTCATTTCAACTACCCAGCATTTCCTGCCGTCTATTGTTTCCTCGCCGGTAACCACAGCGTTGTATTGCTCCTGCATCGGCGTATCGTTCATCATATCTTCATACGACAAATCGCTCCCCATGACCGATTGGCGCAGCATGTGTCCGGAGATCTGGATGATGCGGTCTGTAGATGGCGAATACATCCAAAGTTGATTATCGAGTTTCAGCATTTTCGTCCCTTTCTCGCGTGCCGGCGAGAGGTATTCGGTAAAGGTTCTCTTATCGCCTTCGCCCCACATCTTCAATGTGATGGTCCGTGTTGCACGGGCACTGTTCACCTGCATGGATGCCGTCATGATCACCGTCTTGGACGACATGTTGGCATCTATCTTGTCCAACAGGGAATTCCCCGAAGGGTAGTCCTGCGCTTGCAGGGCAAGGGCAGTGCTGCAGAAAAATAAGGAGAGTAAGAATATCGTTTTTTTCATTTTCTTGTTGTTTTTTGTGAAGCGGTAAGCTGCTTTGCCGTTCCGGGCGGTGTTCCGGTTAATTCTGTAACTCTTTAAACAGATTTGCTGTCTGGCGTTTATAAATACCTATTCCCGACAGTGCAGCCCCGATAACCGTCGAAATAATTCCCGGAATTAATCCGATAAACCAGGTGGTGGGAGTGATCTGCGCCCGCAGCGTGTCGGAAATCATCAGCGATGAGCTTTTCATTATGCTCTCCATGTTGATGCCGTATTCCTGCATAAGCCACGAAACAGATAAGCCCAAAATGGTCCCGGTAATTGTCCCGATAATCCCTATCAACGCGGCTTCCCCGATAAGCGACCTGTAAATTTCCGATTTCTCCTCACCAATGGCCATGCGCAACCCGAATTCGCCGTACCGCCTTAATCCGCTTATCAAGCCGGCATTCCAAAGTACGATTGACATGGCAAATATAAATATCAGAATAATGAATCCCGCTATATTTTTGACAAAAGTGTAAGAAAAGCCCATCAGTCCGTTTTCCGAGAGAGAGGACATGACGGGCGCAAATTTATCTCCGTCGTTTTTGTAACGTTTATTAAAATCTGTCTTTGTTGCAACCGCATGTTTATCGTTATACAAATTGTTTTTGAAAAATCCAAGCACGGCTCCCGACGCATCATCCATATTCAGAGCCATTTGCACATCGTGTATATCGACAATCATCATGCCCCGGTCGAGCAGGTTTATCCCAAAATGCAACGAACCGGCCACCGTGAAATTGTAGATGGCCATTTCGCCGAACATGGTAGAAGAGATCAGCGTAACCCGGTCGCCCGGCCTGAGATGCAACTTCTCGAGAAGTTCATCGCTGACCAGCACCTCTCCGGCTTTGGAAGGGAACCGCCCTTTCACAAGCAGTTTTTTGAGTCCCATCCGGGTTGCTTCGTCATCCGATTGCAACAGGTCAAGACCTTTTCCCATCACAGCACCCTGCATTTTCGTGTTTCCTGCGCTGTCGGGCACATCCAGCAACCCGCCGAAATCAATCCGCCGCACCCAGTTGTATTCGGGATATAGCCTTTCAAGGCTTTTTACCAGTGTATCAACGCCAACAAGTGCCAGATCGTTTGGTAGTTGCGACAGGTTATCGGCATATGCTTTTGTCTCTACCTTGACATGCCCTTCGCTGAAGTCAGCCGTTTTTTCCAGGCTCTCACCGAGCACACCGCTCAAATAGGCGTGCATAAACACGGTAATCATCACGCCTAATGTTACAACGATAACCGGTAAAAGGCTCCGGCTGCGGTCCCGCATCAATCCCTTTAATAAAAACTTCAACATATCTTTAAATTTTTCCCCTGATGGCATCGGCCGGATTCATCTTCACAATTTTCCGTGCGGGGAGATAGCTTACCCATGCCGTGACTAAAATAATGAACAAGATGGTGCCGACAATGAGTTTCGGCGGAAATGCCGGATAAATCTTATCGGAAATGGCAACTCCGAAATCGCTTGTGCCTGACGGCATCGGGATACCGTTTACGGCAAAATAGATAAAGAGGGGAATGCCATAAACGGCGCCGAGAACGATGGCAAGGATGGCGTTCATTGTCCCTTCGAGCGTGAACAACCTCACCACCTCTTTTTTAGTCATTCCAAGTGCCACAAACGTTCCAATTTCGCGCTGACGGTAGAAAATGGATAGCGTTTGCGTATCGAAGATCGCCAGCAAAGCCAGCAACAGAAAAATAACGTAAAAGATGCTTTGTCCAACAGCTTTTGAGCGCAAGGTTTCCCTCAATGTTTTGGTAAGCTCCTTCACATCCTTGAAGTTCCAACCGGCGACGGGCGCTTCGTTCACCTCTTTCGATTTAATGAGCAGGGTCGCTTTATCGGGGTTCAACGTCATTTTCTGCAACAGATCGAGCGGGAGCCAGATCTGTCCGCCATCTACCGTAGGGACAAACGTCTTAAATACTCCTGCAATGCGGATATCCTGCGCTTCGAAAGTACCGTTTGCATCGCGCCACCGCAGCGTTACTATATCGTTTTCCGTCAATCCCGCCTGGTGCGCCATATTCGATCCGATGATCGCCGGAATGTCGGTACTGTCGGTTGGATTCATCAACAGGGTCGTAGGAAGTTCCAGCAATTTTTGTCCGGGGCGGATGCCCTTCATCAATACCGGCATGCTCCGGCCCGACGGGTAAATAGTACCGGAAACAATCAAAACAGGTTCAATCTGTCCGGTTTCGTATTGACGGGCAAACTGTTTGGGGAGCTCCGACACGGCACTATCCAGCGTAAAGGGGTCAAACGGGTCATATTTTGCGTTCCAATACTGCCCTCCGGCAATCTCCCACTTTACGGTATCGGCCATGGCCTGCCTGTCCCAACCCTGCAAAAGCGCCTGCATAAAAATAATCAACACAAACGCGATCGACAACACAAACACGTTCAGCCACGTTTTCAGCCCGTTGCCGATAAGGTTTCGAAAAACAAGTTTGAGTAATTTCATCATCGTGCGTACTTTCTGTTACTTAAAGTGTGCCGGAGCTCCGGACCTTCATGTCTTTTGCTATTCTGCCGTCTTCCAGATGAACAATCCGTTGCAGGTAGCTGATTACTTTTTCATCGTGCGTGGCAAAGATGAAACAGGTTTTTAGTCCTTCGTTCAACTTCAGCATGGTTCTCAGAATGTTGTGCGAATTTTCAGCGTCCAGGTTGGCTGTCGGCTCGTCGGCCAACACCAGTTTCGGGCGTTTTACCATAGCCCGCGCAATGGCCACCCGCTGACACTCGCCTCCCGACAGTTGCGCCGGCCGCGAATCTACTTTCGATGTCAATCCTAACCATTCCAGCGTCTCCATCACCCGTTTCTTGCGCTCGCCGGCTGATTTGTTAAGCAGCAACAGCGGAAATTCCACATTCTCAAAAACCGTATAAACCGGCAGCAAATTAAAACTTTGAAAGATAAAACCCATCTCTTCTTTCCGTAGTTGTGCGGCTTGCTTGGAAGTAAGGCTCCCGACATCTTTCTCCAGCACATCCACCCGGCCTTCCGACGGTTTATCGAGCGTTCCGATAATATTTAAAAACGTTGTTTTTCCCGAACCGCTCGGGCCGACCAGGCCCATGAACTCGCCTTCCGATACGGTTAGATCGATCCCTTTCAGCGCTGTGAAGAATCCTGAAGATCCCATTGGAAATCTTTTCACCAAGCCCTTAACCTCTACGATTGAATTTTGTGCCATTATCTTTGTCAACATCTGTTTTTAGAAATTATAACTCGCCATCAATTGAAAACCCTTTCCCATAAACAGGTTTTTGCTTTCGTTCTGCCCGCCCAGCAGCAAACTGATTTCAGGATTCCAGTAACCCATCAGATAAAAACTCCAGTTATCGTACGTCCGCGCCCAGTTGATGTAATTGAACCACATATCCGAATGGTTACCGGCATAGAAAAACATCGCTGTCAGGTTATCCAGCACCGATACCGGATATGTAAACATTCCCCCAATCAGGTTCAGGTTCGTTCCGTTTCGCATAAACTTGTCGCCGGCATGGTAACGAAAATACTCCAACGTCATCCCGACTCCGTTTCCAACCGCAAAAGTATAATCCATCCCCAGGGTTACGGCATCCTGATGGACTGCGATACCGTAACTGTTCTTCTGCATCCTGGTAAAACTTGTTTCGAACCACAGCCCGACGCCCGCATCCCATCGCCCGTCAAACCCGATGCGGTTTTCGTTCAGGTGGACATCTGCTTTCCGATGATGCGTGCTCACTCCCATTTCGCCGGAAAAAACAGGGAATTCAACCCTTCCGCCGATTTCGGAACGACGGCGGGCACTACCGATCAATTCCCAACCTTTTGGTTGTTTGCTCCCAAGCAGCGACCAAAGCCAGACGGAAGCATTATTTTCGAAAAAATACTTGCCCAAAATGCCATATACACCATCCGTCAACTGCAACGGGTCGCGCACATCCATACTGTCGAACCACATCAGCGGACGAAACATCCGGGCTACGCCGAAATTGATTTTTTGCAAACCGCCACGCAGTTCCCAGTTTCTACCCGAATACCGCAACCAAACCCGGTAAGGTTTTATTTCGCCGTATCCGTCAACGTAATTCCAATCCGAAAAATTCAAACTCCCGTTGATGTGTGCCGATGCTTCAAAACTGAGTTTTGAATTCTCCCCCCAACTGTATTCGCCAAGCAATGTAGGCAGAAATCGTCCGCCCGTCTGCCAACTTACCGGCTCCGGAAACTTCGTTACTTCCCACCCGGTTATTTGTCCGTTGAAAGAAAGAACAGTACGGGCACTATCGGCAGGTTCCTGTGCAGATAAAGGAAAAGCAACCATAAACAATATAATAATAAGTGTTGCCTTCATTTTTTCGGGTAGGCTTATATCTTAATAACAACATCCACGGCTGAGAGATGGTGCCCGTGCCCCATAAGCGGATTCAAATCCAATTCTTCGATTTCGGGAACAGCAACCAGCAAGTCGGATACTTTGCATATCACATCGGCAAAGACCTCTTCGCTTATGCCCTCTTTTCCCCTAACGCCCTGAATCATTTTATAAGACTTCAACGCACGGATCATCCCTAACGCTTCCGTCCGGGTGACAGGCGCCAAAGCATATTGAATGTCTTTGAGGATTTCAACAAAAATACCACCTAAGCCGCACGTAATAATATGACCGAAACCCGGTTCCTTTTTCACCCCGATAAGCACCTCCAAGCCTCGTTCCATCTGGCAAAGTTCAACCCCGGCGGCATTTTTTATCCCTATCAACCGTTTAAAATTCTCTTTCACTGCATCCACAGTTACAACATCCAGCACAACACCGCCCACATCCGATTTGTGTGCAGGCCCCACCACTTTCATCACCAACGGAAAGCCCAATTTCTGTGCTGCCTTTATCGCTTCCGGCTCTGTTGAAACTATTTTATTTTTCGGTCGTCTTATACCTATCAGGTCCAATACCTCAAAACCTATATGGGTAGGTATCAATCCTTTTCTTCCTTTTAATAAAGCTTTTATTTCTGCTTCATTTTTCAATTTTCCCGCCTCTTTTTCCACAACGGGTGCAACATACCGGCTTTCGCTCAACAGCGCATTCCCCAACACAAACTCATCTTCGAAGAATACTCCGCCTTCGTCCACAAATTGATCCATCTCCTCCTTAGCGTTGAGAATTGAAGGCAGGATAGTATAAATAGGTTTCAGACAGCTGTTCTGCTGTTCACGGATTACCCGATAAGCATCGATATTGGAAAACAATCCCGGGCTACCAAAAATAACCACAATCCCGTCGATATCTTCTAATTTGTCGCAAAAGGCAATGCATTTTTCCAGCTGTTCGGATGTTCCCGTGGCCAGAATATCTATGGGGTTGGCAGTAGAAGCGCCTTCGAACAGTTCGTTATGCAAATCGCTCATCAACTCGTCGGACAAGCGGGGTACCTGCATCCCGCCGATAGTAAGGACATCGGTAAGCATAACGCCCGGGCCTCCGGCATGTGTAATAATCGCTATACGTTTGCCGTTTAGTTTAGGGTGTTGCAACACGGCTCCCACAGCCGTCAGCTCACCACGGCTGTTGCAGCGGATAATACCTGCTTTCCGGAACAGCGCATCAACCGCCATATCCGAATTCAGCATGGCGCCCGTGTGGGAAGCTGCAGCACGGCCTCCGGCATCGGATATTCCCGATTTCACTGCAGCCAGGCGACACCCCTTGGCAATAAGCTCCTGTGCGTTTTTCAGCAGTACCTGTGGTTTTTTGATGCTCTCGATGTACATCAGGATTATTTTGGGTGATTTGCCATCCTCACACGTTTCGTTCAGGTACTCCAATACATCTTCGATACAGGTTTGGACCGCGTTTCCCACCGAGAATACGGAAGAGAACGCAAGCCCTTTGCTCAATGCCGATTCCAGGATAAAAACACAGGTTGCGCCTGAACTGGAAATAAGCGTTGTGCCCCCCCACTCCATTTTCGGTACGGGAGAGACAAAAACCGACTGATGAAACGGATTCATCACTCCAATGCAGTTGGGGCCGATAAGGGTTGCTTTATGTTTGTCGGCCAGGAGCGCCATCTCCCTCTCCATTTTTTTACCTATAAGCCCCATTTCAGAAAATCCGGCAGAAAGGACAATGATTGCTTTGGTATTTTTCTCTTCGAGCAGGGTTTTTACAGCTGCCACACACAGATTGGCAGGAATGGCAAGGATGGCCAGTTCGGTTTGCGGTAATTCCGACACATTTTTAAAGGTCTGCACGCCCTGGATATTTTCGTGCTTTGGGTTCACCGCATAGAGTTTTCCTTCAAACGTTCCGTTTTTCACGTTATACAGTACCTTTCCTCCGGGTTTTTCTATATTTTCCGAAGCGCCGATTACGGCAATGCTCTTAGGGTTTATCAGTTGCAGTGTCATCATATAATTTAGAATTCAATAGTTAGAAGCCAGGAAATTACATATCTAATTCTATAATATTGTTGATTTTGAGTTTTTCTCAAATCATCAAAGTATCATTTCGAAAGTTCAAAGTTACAATTTTCCAGTAAAAAGTATAATTTTTAAGAATATTTTTTCGCCAATACTTCATACAACAAATTTCAAGTATACACTCCTCAACTTGCAATGCGGGCGACTTTGTAAGAATGCGTAATTGGGTCATCTCCCGTTTACCATGGAGTTCAATGTAACCATGGCCCGGGAAGATTTCAGTCCTCAAGCCAACCATGTCCAAGGGGTGGAACAGCTTTTACGAAGCAGGTTATTTCCCGCGGTTCAGGATATCGGAAAAAATAATTCAGAAAATAATAGGTTTTCTGCCTGTTTTGAACTATTTTCCCGACTTTGACAGTTGGATTTTTAGATATCAATGCCTGGAGTTGCTGTAATGGCGATTTTGGGCCTTTTAAATTTCCCTACTTTGTGGTACACAAGGAGGGTTAATAATTATTTTTCATCTTTTT
>Ga0228535_1000383_pt1 | contig 130383 bp, 120 predicted proteins | sample SJ1metagenome_FD_168457 | JGI IMG/M metagenome (GOLD analysis project Ga0228535, IMG submission 168457) | Enriched culture of PCE-dechlorinating microbial communities from Ithaca, New York, USA - SJ1 | ecosystem: Engineered > Modeled > Simulated communities (microbial... > Unclassified...
CAGGATCAAACTCTCCATAAATTTCCGACGTTCAACCCGCTCCTTCTCCTGCCTATATACCTTTGTCAAGGTGCATGAACCCTGCCCTTTTTTTAGGGGCGACGATTATCATACAGTGGCTCATCCATGGTGTCAACAATTACTTTTTGTCTTCTTCTGTTTTCAATATATTCTGTCTGTATCAATATGCTGACATTAAAATGCTTGCCATTGGCGGAGAACCTCAATACCGGGACTATTGAACTTTTCCCCTTCTTATTGGCAGGGTAGGTGCTGAAAAATAACCCAAGGTATTATGTATCCAGTTTTACTTTTCCTCGTCGTCGATCTTGATATTGAGTACTCCCTCTTCTATTTCGAGTTCCGCCTTTTCCAGAAGGTCCTCACCCTCAAGTTCATCGGTTTCGGCACCGGCAATCGGGAATGCCATACCTTCTGTTGCTTTCGCCTTGATGGCCGAAATGATCTCATCCATCAGGTCCTTGTGCTCTACAAGGTAGTTCCCGACGCTCTCCTTGCCCTGGCCGAGGGTCTCCCCCTTGTAGGCGATCCAGGATCCTTTCCTTTTGAGGATGTCATAGTCAAGCGCAAAATCGACAAGGGATATCTCCATGGGGATACCCTTTCCGTAGATCAGTGAGGCATGGGCCGTCCTGAAAGGCGGGGCCTGCTTGTTCTTTACGACTTTGATCCAAAGTTCATGACCAAGGGTCTCGTCCCCCCTGGAAATGCTCTTGCCCCTTTTGACCTCTATCCTGACGGAACTGTAAAACTTGAGGGCCCTTCCGCCAGTCGTGGTTTCCTGAGGTCCCCCATAACCGGTCGTGGATATCTTGGCCCTTAGCTGGTTGATGAAGATCACTACGCAGTTGCTCCTTGAAATGGCCGATGTCAGCCTTCTGAGAGCGTATGACATCAGCCTGGCCTGAAGTCCTACCTGGCTGTCCCCTATCTTTCCGTCTATCTCGGCCTGGGGGGTAAGCGCAGCCACCGAGTCGACCACTATCACATCAACGGCCCCGCTGCGGACCAGGGTCTCGAGAATATAAAGGGCCTGTTCGCCGCTGTCAGGCTGGGCTACATAAAGCTCTTCAATCTTGACTCCAAGGGAATGGGCGAGGCGTGGATCTAGGGCGTGTTCCGCGTCGATGAATGCCGCCACACCTCCGGCTTTCTGGGCCTCTGCCAGCGCATGAAGCGCGAGGGTTGTCTTGCCTCCTCCTTCTGGACCGAAAATCTCGATGATCCTGCCCCTGGGATAACCTCCTATTCCTATAGCAATATCAAGGGGAAGAACCCCTGTCGAAATGACTTCGGCGGGGGTCGAGAAGCTCTCCCCAAGACACATGATGGCCCCGTCGCCGAACTTGCTCCTGATATCGCTTAAAGCCTGGTCAAGTACGTCCTCCCTGGTCGCAGCACCCTTGCGCTTGGCCATTTTCACCGCACCTCCTGGTTATTTTTCAGATCGAAAACCGTAATAGGCGAATACCGTGGGCCTTCCGGACGAAGGTCGCTTCTCATCAGTATCACTGATGATACTTCCCACTCACCCCAGGATTCACTGCTGCTGTTGATCTCCCTCATAACACCTACGGGAAGCTCAACATTGGCAGGGACCCTGGCCAGGGTGACGTGAGGATGGAAGGGGCGTCTTTCCCTTTCAAGACCGGCGGCAATTGCGGCCCTTTCCACAACAGACGCTATCTTGTGTATCTGATCGTCCTCACCGCCAATACCCGCCCAAAGGACCCTGGGTTGCCTGAACCCGGGGAAAGCACCGATGCCCGCGAGTTCAAGAACGAAGGGCCTGGTCGTCTTTAGGGCAAGCCCGTGTTCTATTGCGCTCTCAAGCTTGTAAAGCTGCGTATAAGGTATTTCGCCGCAGAATTTCAGCGTAACGTGATAGGCGTCATCCCTGACCCATCTGAACTCCGGTGCCAGCCTTCTGAAATGGTAAACCCATTTCTTAAGTCTTGCCCGGACTTCTTCCCCAGGTTCCACGCACACGAAGCATCTGACAAGATCGTCAGGCATCGTTCTTCCCCCCGGCGCTCCTCCAGATAGCTTCCAGCGCTGTTTCGACAGACCATAACCTGATCTCTGATCTTGAACCATCGAAATGCTTTGAAAATGTTCTTTCTCCCGATGGCGAAACAACTGAAAACCATACAAGGCCAACCGGTTTTCCAGGGGTAGCTCCTCCCGGGCCGGCGATCCCTGTCACTGAACATGCCATATCGGTCCCGAAAAGCGATCTTGCGCCCCTGGCCATGTAAAGGGCACATTCTTCGCTCACGGCCCCATGTTCCTCGATAACCCCCGGGGGTACTGCGAGCAGTCTGACCTTTGCCTCATTGGAATAGCAGATCAAACCTCCGGGAAAGACATCCGAGGAACCGGGAGTTTCGGTAAGGGCTCCTGACAGAAGACCACCGGTACAGGATTCCGCCGTTGACACTTTGAACCCCCTGGATGCGATCCTTGCAATGACAGCCTGGCCTGTTCGATCTGTACCGCGAGGGAGTACGCTGTCCGGGAAAACAGAAGTGAGGGCGTTTTCCGCTGCCCGGATATTATCCGGATCCCCGGAGAAAAAAACCTTTACGGTGTTCCTTTCTGCCAGGATCGAATACCTTCCTGCAATTAAGGGATGATTCTCAAGTTTTGCTATAACTTCCCCCTCATCTACCCCGACAATTACTGTCACTGAATACCCGGCCTTCATCGTCTGATCACCACAGATCCGATATCTTCTGAAAACCCCCGCTGAAAAAGATCCAGCTGACCCCTCTTAAAAGAAGGTTGGCAAAAATGCCGGCGATAATGTCATCGGCCATTATGCCTATTCCGCCAGGAAGCTTTTCAGCGTTCCTTATCGGGAAGGGTTTGACGATGTCAAAGATACGAAAAAGTCCAAGGGCAGGTATGAAGTAGCCGGGGGCATGCCCGTAAAGTGCTATCCACATTCCAGCTACTTCGTCTATCACTACTTCAGGCGGGTCTTCCGCAGATCCTTTTGCCGCATAGCTGCCTGATGCTATCACACCGATAACGATCGTAGCGGCCAGGACAAAAATATTGATCGGGATAGCGAAAGCCGCGAGGACAGCGGCAAAGGAGGCAACAGTTCCGGGCATCCTGGTAAGGAAACCCAGCCCGAAACAAGTGCTTACGGCTTTTTCCCAGCCTGTTACTTTCACCTGCCTTCAACCTCCCCGATGAGATCGTGTTCCTGAGCCTCGGTGATACGAACGTCGATAAAATTACCCGGAACCGCTTTACCCTTGAGTTGCGCTTCGATAATACCGTCAACTTCAGGGGCTTCCCTGAAGGATCTGCCCTCCAGGTACCCCTCCTGCATGTCGACCTCTTCCACAAGTACTTTCAAAACCTTTCCTTCAAAACTCTTCTGCCTTCTCAGGGAGATAGACTCCTGAAGCGAGATCAGCCTCTCAAGCCTCTCTTCCTTGACTTCTTTGGGGACCTGCCCCTCAAACTTTTCTGCCGGGGTCCCTTCTTCCGGGAAGAAGGTGAATACACCTGCCCGGTCTATCTCCGAATTCTCGAGGAAACTTGCAAGAGACAGGAAATGATCTTCCGTCTCACCTGGAAATCCCACCATCAATGTCGTCCTCAGCGCAAAATCGGGGTCCAGTGAACGGGCAAAAGAGAATAGATCCAGTACTTTTTCCCCTTCCGTCCCCTCCCTGTTCATGGCTTTCAGAATATCGGGATCAGAGTGCTGCACAGGTATGTCAAGGTAATTAAGAAAAAGCTCACTTCCGGCAACCCTTTCGATCAGCCTTTTTCCCACCCTGAGAGGGTGCAGGTAAAGGAGTCGGAACCAGACGTCCTGGCCCTTGAAACGGTCCTCGATCATTTCCATCAGGTTTTCAAGGGAACACCCTCCGGGGCCAATGTCTCTTCCGTAGGAAGTCAGGTCCTGCCCGACAAGGCATATCTCCTTCGCCCCTGAGAGAACAAGTTCCTCAGCCTCCCGTATCACCCTCAATGGCGGAACGCTGACAAGATCTCCCCTTATCATGGGTATCATGCAGTAACTGCAACGGTTGTTGCAACCTTCACTTATCTTCAGATACCGGCTCCAGGGATAGGTCCCGGGCAGGGCTGCCTGTAAAGGGGGAAGATCACCGCAACCGAAGGCCCTTCCTACGGCGGCGTGATCACCCGCTTCCGCCCAGAAGTCCGCCAGGGGTATCTCTTTTCGAAGTTCGACCCCGTACCTGTTGACAAGACACCCGATTATCCCCAGGGTCCGGATCTTTCCGGAACGCCTGAGTATTTCCAGTTCCAGGATCGCATCAACGCTCTCTTCGATCGCGGGCTCTATGAAACCACAGGTATTAACTATTGCGGCATCAGCCTCGGAGGAGCTCTCGACAAGCATGTGCCCGCATCTCTGAAGAATGCCCGCTATCTTCTCGCTGTCAACCTGATTTTTTGAGCACCCGAGACTGAGGAGGAAAATATTCATCTGAGGGGGGTTACAACCTCTTCATTGAGCCATCAGGCAGGAACTCGAAAGTAGCCACCTCGCCCAATCTCCCTACGGTGCCGATCACTTCTCCCCCCCACTCGAGGGAGACAGCGCCGACGCTCCCGAAGCGGACCGTAGTCCTTACATCTACATCCGTTTCGAAGGTGTCCCCCCGTGAAAGGGTCCTCTGGATCCTTCCGCCATCGTCGCGGGTAACACCTATCCAGCAGGGTCCGCTTGCCCTGATCACGAGGCGTCCTGCTCCGGCTGCGGGCCGATCCCGAACAACTGTCTCTGCCTGGTGCCCCGGGATCCAGGACGTATCTGCCTGAACTCCGGCAGCTGCTGATTCTGCAGCAGGTGAGGGGGCTTCCTCTTCAGACACCTCCCCGGGATCGGGAATATCAACGGTCACTTCCTCAGGCGGGGATCCCTCTTCGGGTGCGGATGAGGGTGATCCTTCCTCCATCATTGCCACAGACCCTATCTGTTCGCTAAGGACATCACGCTGCTGCCAGATCAGGTAAAGGGAAAAACCTGTTGCCAGGAGCAGTAATGCGAAGATCCACGCCTTGGAGACCTTCTGGAATCCTTTTTGCGTTGGCATGTACTGAACAAGTGAGCCTGTCTCTTTCTGCCGGGACAAGGCCGAGAAGTAAAATTCATACTCGGGCCACAGGTCCATGGAATCAAGGACCTCCAGGTATCTTCTGACAAAACCCCGGGCATACAGATCCTGCGGCAATTCCTCAAGCCTGCCATTTTCAATGGCCTCAAGGAACTGCGAACGGATCTTTGTGCTTACGGCAATATCAGAAAGCGAAAGCCCTTTTTTCAGCCTGCGTCCCTGGGCCTCTTTGCCGATCTGCTCTGCGGTCCTGTTGGTTTCAGTCACAACATGCTCCCTCCAGGGCCTTGGCCCTGATCTCCCTTACTGTCTCAGAAGGTTCGGGTGTATTGAAAATGGAACTGCCGGCTACAATGACGTCACAACCGGCTTCTGAGGCCAGTCTAACGTTCCCGGGTCCCAGACCTCCATCCATCTCTACAAGGAACCGGTGTCCAAATGCTTCCCTCCAGCAACACAGGAGTCTTGCCTTTTCCAGGGTTTCCGGGATAAAGACCTGCCCTCCGAAACCTGGATTGACCGACATTACCAGAACAAGATCCACAAGCCCGAGAACCGGTTTGAGGAGATCCACAGGGGTTGCCGGATTGACCGTTACACCTGGGGAACAACCAAGGTCCCTTATAGTCTGGAGAGCCCTGTGAAGGTGAGGGGTTGCCTCCTGATGGATCGTAAGGACAGTGGCCCCGGCGGCGGCAAAGGGTTCGATGAAACTTTCCGGTTGTTCCACCATCAGGTGGATATCCAGGACCGCCTCCGGCCATTTCCTCCGGCATGCGGAGACAAGGGACGGACCGTATGACAGGTTAGGGACAAAATGGCCATCCATGACATCCAGGTGCAGCCAGTCATATTCATCCCGAAGCAGATCTACCGATCCCCCGATGTTGAGAGGGTCTGCAGAGAGCAGCGAAGGCGCTATGACGGGCCTTTGCCATTCTGTTACTGGTAGCGGTCCTGCCATACGAACTCTCCTCCAAGGTATATCGTAACCGAGGACTGACCCTCGTAGGGAGCGTCAAGGGATATGTATTCCCCTGCGTTTGCGGGCCTGTCGAGAAGCACCCTTGTGCCGTTTTTATCCACTATCTCTATCCTGACCTGCATCGACTGGGCCAGGGGCGGGACCTGGTAGCGGACCCTGGCTATCTTGTCCCCCTGAGCCGGGCTCAGGGCAGGCGCGGGCGCCTCCCGGGGCGGCTGCGCAACTGGTGCCGCAGGATCAGCGGGTGGTGCGGGTATGCCGCCAGGAGGGGGCCCGCTGACAACGGGTTCTTCGGCCTGAGGGGCCGGAGCCTGGGGTTTGGGTGGTTCCTCCGGCTTTTTCCCGGTAGCCACAACCAGATTCACCGCACCATCAGGCGGCAGCGTTTTTCCGGGTTTCGGCTCCATGTTCATAACCATGCCAGCCGGGGTCATATAGGTGTATTCGTACCTTACGGTCCCAACCTTAAGTCCGCTCTGGACAATGATCTGCCGGGCTATCTGTTCCGTCCTTTCAAGAACGTCTGGAACGACGACCCGCCCGCCTGTCCGTGGCGGGCCCAGGCTCACAAGAAGATCCACCCTTCTCCCAGGAGGGACCATTACAGGTGAGGCCGGGCTCTGGGCCACGATCACACCTGCAGGTCTGCTTTCGCTGTGGATCCTGACAACGTCGCCAACGTCGAAGCCGGATTCCTGGAGCCTTGTCACTCCCTGGCCGTATTCAAGCCCCCTGACGTCAGGTAAGGGCTGACGGTCGCCCCCCTTGCTGACTTTAAGAATGACGATCTTGCCCTTCTTGACCCTGGCACCAGGTTCGGGCCACTGTGAGACGACCACTCCTGCCGGCTGAATGGAATCGACCTTGTCGATCCTTACCAGCAGCCCCATTTTCTCCGTCAGGCTTACGGCATCCACCACCGGGGAGCCGGTAAGCCCGGGAACTGCAACATCCTTCCCACCGAAGAAAATGGTATAGAAAGCGAAGACACCGGAGCCAGCAATAACCAGGATCAGCAGAACAAGGATCAGTTTGAAAAGTTTTTGCATTCTGGTTCCTCCTAAGACCGTTTGGTTAGAACAGTGATAAAGAAACCGTCTACCCACGGCAGCAGCGGAAGAATGTAATTTCCCCATGGCCTTCCGCGGATAAGACAATCATAGGTGTTGTCCGGCGGCATTTCAACAACCCCGGTCCTTCCATCCAGAACTTTCGCCACCACAAGTTCATTTTCCTGCCTGAAAAGACTGCAAGTCGAATAGATGACGCTTCCTCCTGGCTCTACAAGATCGACGGCTTTCCCAAGCAGTTCTGACTGGAGTTCAGCCATCTCCTTGAGCCTTTCAGGGGACAACCTCATCTTTCCCTCGGGATGCCTTGCCCAGGTACCGCTTCCGGAGCATGGGGCATCCAGAAGAACAAGGGTTGGCCTCGAAAGAGGGACCATTTCAAGTGCATTTCCCGTTCTGGCCTTAAAACGTCCTCTGGTGATCTTCATCCGTTCCGACTCGTTAACGGCTGCCCTTACCCGTGAGGCCGAAAGGTCCCAGCCTTCAAGAAAACTACCCGGGACGGAGTCAAGGAACTGGCAGGCCTTGATTCCCCGGCCTGTACACATATCCAGGACCGGCCCCCCCTGGAAGACGGAACGAGCCGCGTTGCCCGCAATTATGGATGACTCGGTCTGGGGCGTTATCAGGCCCTCCCGATATCCCGGAAGGGAAGGCGGATGAGCGCTCGATGACATTCTGAGGCTCTCCGCAAGAAGCGGTGACGCCCAGGCCCGGTAACCGGCCTCTTGAAGATCCCTGATCGCACCGGAAGGGTCTCTGCCCGAGGAAACCCGCAATGACATATAGGCCTTCATCGATGCCAGGCGGACGATCTCCTTGGCCTTTTCCTTTCCCCATGATTCTGACCAGAACGAAGCGGCCCACCCTGGCACACCTGAAAAAAGGGTCATGTCCCTTAAATTCCTGCTCTTTCTGATCCGGTTCAGGAGTTCCGGCCCCTCTAAAGTGGCTTTCCTGAGAACCGCGTTGACCATTCCGGGCTCTCTTGAGGCACCGTTCTCCTTTACCCATTCCACAAGTGCGTTGACCAGGACCCTGGGGGAAAATTTTCGGAGTTCGGAAACACCGGCAATTCCTATTACCAGGGCATCTCCCGCAGCAGGACTGATCTTTCCGAGAGGCCTCCCTGTCATCTCGCGAACCATATGCTTCCAGAGAGAGGCGCGCCGCAAGGCCAGAAAGACCAGGGTAGAAGCAAGGATCCTTTCGCTTTCAGGAAGCGAGGCGGTCCTTCTCCTTAAAGCCTCACTGGCAAACGAGCCGGCTGTCACATCCTTCCAGACCAACAGGGATGCTTCTATGCCTCTGCCCTTCACTGACTCACCACCTCGGCGTGGACGGCCTCGCCCTTTATCCTTGTATGAACGAAAACTTCGGAAGGCATCAGAACGGTAGCCCCAAGAAATCGTGAAGGCCTCTGGCGCATCTCAACTCCCGTGATAACCAGATGTGAAACCTGGCTGTCGGTGGTGACGTACCGCTGCACCATGGGGCTTGCCGCAGATCCTATCAACCAGGCGACCACCAGGGAGAACAAAACCGAGGTTATGGATATTTTTCCGGCGACCAGCAGCAGGAGGATGAAAATGACCGATGCAACGGTGTTGATAACGACCATCGTGGTACCGCATCTCCTGTTCACCGCCAGTCCTGTCTCTCCGTCGGCCAATCTCTGCCGGGCGGTTTCAGCCGCGTTGAGTATGAGATCGGGGGCGGGGTAACCGCCAATTGCGAATCCGTTCTCGAATGCCATCCCTGAAAGCCCTGCCAGGCCGTACTTTTCTTCGAGAACGTTGATAGTTGCATGTTCCATGGCATGGTTTCTCCTGACCTTCCTGTCGAAGACTATCCTCATAAGTTCTTTCGGACCCATGATGAGCCAGGCAAGAGATCTCGCTGCGAAACCCAGGGGGATCAGAAGCAACAGGACCACCAGGATAGCCAGGATGAAAAGCCCCAGCCAGGGAATCAGAAAAAGAAGAAGCAGTCCTATCAGGAGAAGAGGCATTGTTATGGGCTGACCCCTTTCTTGCGCTCAATTGAATTGCAGATCCGGCAAAGGTAAGAAATAAGGGGGGTGGCATATGCCGCCCCCCAATATTACATCATCGAAGTGGATGCCGGTCCCCCGGTGTTATTATCAGCGATTGCGCATGCCGCGAAGCAGGAAAAGCCTGACTATCTGCAGGGCTGACATCAGGGTTGCGGCAACGTATGTAAGTGCCGCGGCGTTAAGGACTGCCCTGGCGCCGCCGATCTCGTCACCGGCCAGGAGCCCGGAATCTGAGAGGATAGAAAGGGCCCTCTTGCTTGCATCAAGTTCGACAGGGAGGGTTACCAGATGGAATACCAGGACGGCTGCAAAGAAGATTATTCCCAGATCCATCATCATCGGGTTGGAAAAAAGAAACCCTATGAAGAAAAGGGGGAGGGCAAGAGAAGAGCCCAGGCTTGCAACGGGAACAAATGCGTTCCTGAGCCTGAGCGGAGTGTACCCCCGCGCGTCCTGTATGGCATGCCCTGCTTCATGGGCAGCCACACCTATTGCAGCGATACTTGGACTTCCGTAAACGCTCTCCGACAGCCTCAGGACCTTTGACCGGGGGTCGTAATGGTCTGTAAGAGCGCCCCGAACCATCTCTACGTTGACGTTATCCAGACCGTTGGAATCAAGGATAGCCCTCACAGCCTCTCGGGCGGTAACTCCCCTTCTGGCGTTGACCTGGCTGTATCTGTGAAAGGCGCTTTTTACCCTGGACTGGGCCCAGATCGCAAGGACCAGCGCCGGGATCAGCACCAGGAACGTCGGGTCAAAGAAAAACGGGAACATATAATATCACCTCCATCTCCCTGAAATGGAAGACTATACAGGGATCATTTTAACTAGTATGTATTTTATCCCATACAAGCTAATAAAATCAAGAAAGGTCAAACTTTATTTTTGTAGAATTCTGCCATTGCTTCGACCACTCTTTCCTGTTCCTCGGGCAGCAATTCCGGGAACATCGGCAGCGCAAGCACCTCCCGGGTGAGCATCTCGGAGACGGGGAGGTCTCCTTCGTTGTAACCCAGGTATCTGAAGCAGGGCTGAAGGTGCAGCGAAAGGGGATAGTAGACTCTTGCGGTTATGCCCTTTTCTGCAAGCCAGTCCTTCAGGTGGTCCCTGGATCTGCACCTGACAACGTACTGGTGAAAGATGTGCCGATTGCTCTCGCACTCGGCAGGAGGCGTGACCCACTCTCCAAGGTCATGCTCTGCGAACAGCAGCTGGTATCTTTCTGCGACGAGCCTTCTCTCTTCGTTCCATATCTCCAGATGACGAAGCCTGACCCTCAAAATTGCAGCCTGTATCTCGTCAAGGCGACTGTTAAGTCCTACTTCGTCGTGAAAATACTGCTTGCCCGACCCGTGGACCCTGAGGCTCCTGACTTTCTCATGAAGATCTTTCGAAGAGGTAGATACAAGTCCGCCGTCCCCGAAACATCCCAGGTTCTTTGTCGGGAAGAAAGAGAAGCAGCCGATCTCGCCGACAGTTCCGGCCCGGAAAACTCTCCCCCCTATGATCCTGGCGGCACCAATGGCCTGTGCGCAATCTTCCACCATGTAGATTCCCTTTTCAGACAACTGAGGTGAAAATGCCTCTACGGCCGTCATCTGGCCAAAAAGGTGGACCGGGATCACCGCCCTCGTCCTGGGGGTAACCTTTTCGATCACCTTTTCTGGGGATATGTTGTAGGTCCCGTGATCGACATCGGCGAATACCGGGGTTGCCCCTAGCCGTGTTATGCAGCTCACGGTAGCGAAAAAACTGAAGGGGGTTGTGATAACTTCGTCCCCTGGGCCTATACCGATGGACATAAGGGCAAGGAGGAGAGAGTCTGTGCCGGAGGCACACCCAGTACAGTAAGGTACCCCAAGGTAGGAAGATATGTCCTGTTCCAGGGCGGCGACTTCGGGCCCCAGAATGAAATGCTGACTTTCAAGTACCTTCCCGAGGGCTTCCAGGGTCTCCTCCCTGACTCTCTCCCAGTTTTTAGAAAGATCAAACGATGGCAGTATCTTCTCGGACATCTGGTGCTCCCCCTTCATATATTGACGGCGTAAGAGGCCGGATTTTGGTTACACAATAAACATTCTCACGTAAGGTGGACCACTTTTGGAAAGATCCGGCCGGGGAATATCCCCGTTCAGGAAGGTTTGTTCAGGTCATAAAGAGAGAGCTTGAGATGTTCCCGCATAAGATCGACAGCCTTTTCCCTGTCCCTTTCCTTCAGTGCCTGTGCGATCGCCTTGTGCTGGTCAATGCTGGGATTGTCAACGATATCATAGAACGGGTCGTAAAAAACGACGTAGGCGTTGGTCCTTGCAAGTATGTTCTCGACAAACTCCGCAAGCACCCTGTTGCCGCTGGCGTCGGCTATGATCCTGTGGAAATTTTCGTTCACCTCCAGGTACAGTTCCAGGTTCTTTTCCTCGAAGGCCTTTTCCTCCTCGAGGATAGCATCCTCAAGCCGCCTGAGGTTCCTCTCGCTGATCCTTGTGGCTGCGATAGCTACAGATATGCACTCCAGCTGTTCCCTGACGGCGTAAGTGTCTTCCATCTCCCTCCTGGTCGGTGAGGCCAGCCGGGCCCCGCTGTTTGGAATGATCAGAACAAGGCCCTCCGATGCCAGCCTCCTGAGGGCTTCCCTGACCGGGGTTCGGCTTACTCCCATCTGGACGGCTATATTGACCTCCGGAAGCCTTTGCCCAGGCTTTAGCTGCTTGGTTATTATCCGGTGCCTGAGTTCCTGGTATACGTAATCCGCTGATGTCGTGTATAGTCTAGGTTCCATGATCACGATGATCTCTCCCCCCGGGTTATGGAAATAGTATTACATGAATACATGCATGCTATCACATATCTTTATGTTCAACAAACCCGGGGGTTTGAATTCTGCCTGTAAAACCTTTAAAAGATCAGACAGGGGTGATCCTCTTGCGTCTTGTGGTTCTTGTTCTTTCTCTCGGGACACTGGTGCTTTATGGAAGGGCCATCGCAGGCCTTTGGGGTTATTTATTGGGGACTCCACGACCGGGAATGTTGTTTTCGGGCCTTTTGGGCGGCACTGTCGCGGCGGTCTCCGCAGTGCTCCTCTGGAGAAAGGGGATCCGCAACCTGGATTGGGTACCAGGGGATGATGAGAACAGGGAGAAATAAGATCCTGTCATCTTTGCCCCAGTTCTATCAGGCCCATTAAAAGCATTTCTTCAGATGCCTTCCTGAGTTCTTCGTAACTGTGCCGGTTCATCCTGGCACATGTTTTGGCGGCATCACCGCAAAGCAGGCATCTTCTTTCCGTGCCGTACAGATCCCTTCTGTGGATGGTCCCTCGGGCGGTCATTACATCGATATCGACGACCGCGCCCCATGGCTTGTTCTCGATCAGTATCCCTGCCTCTTTCAGGGGTAAGGGGTCTGCGTTCTCTATCCCCATTGTCTCGGAACAGCCTGCCCCGTTGTCCAGGAAAAAGCTTGTAGCAGCAAAGGATCCCGGAGAAGCTGCCTCCTTCAGCAAAAGGCAGGAGGCCAGGGACACAAGCGTCCTGTCACCGCTTAATGTCTTCGGTAATCCAGGAATATTCAGGGATACCTGGACGACCGTCCCGTATCTGCGCAAGAGGTTGCCCTGGATCCTGGCTCGCTCATCCCTTCCTGAAAGGAGCCTGTCGAGGGCTTTCATCCTTGTGTCCGCCACAGGGCAGAGAGGCGTCCGACAGCCTCCTGTATCATCGGAGTGGACACGCGGCTTACCGATAGCCTGACAGCATTAACATCTCTTTCGGGGTAACTGAAAGATATACCCGGGACGACTCCGACATCTGCCTCCCTGGCTATCCTGAATGCCTCGGACCCTGGGAACCCCTTTGTCTCGAGCCACAGGTATATACCCCCCTGGGGGGACTCGAAACGGAAGCCGGGCATTTTTTCCGTGATAGCGCCGCACAGGGCCCTCATCCTCGAAGCCATGGAGTTGCGGGCAAGGTCCAGCGCCTCTTCCAGGCTCCCATCCTCGATAAAGGAATGGACGACGTGCTGGACAAATGAGGATGTTGCCCCCGAGGTCCGAGTGAGGACCGCCAGGAACTCCTTCCTTGTCTCATCTGGAAGGAGGACGTAACCGATCCTCATTCCCGGAAAAAGAAGCTGACTGAAGGAACTCAGGTAAAGTACCCTGTTCGCGTTGTCTATGGACTTGAGGGCCGGGACGCTGGAATCTCCGAACCTGAGTTCTCCGTAAGCGTCGTCTTCGATTATCCAGAATCCCGATCTTGATGCCGATTCAAGGACCTGCCTGCGCACTTCCTGTGGGAGGGTCCTGCCGGTGGGGTTGTGAAAACTCGGGACCAGGTACAGGAGGTCCCCTCTTTCGATCCCTGAAATGGCCTCGAGGAATGCAGGGAGTTCTATTGGGACAGTCCTTATTTCCATGCCTGCCCCCTTAGCCATCCTTCTGATCTCGGGATAGGTCAATTCCTCTATCCAGAGTCTTCTGACACCCTTGAGGGACATGGCTTCTATGAAGACCGAAAGGGCGTGCCTGGCACCGCTTGTTACGATGGCCTCATCCTTCCTGGCAGGAATACCCCTTCTGGCCGCATGCCTCACCAGGGCCTTTCTCAACGCCATAAGACCCTCGGGGGGGGTGTCGAATAGCGATCCTGGACCACCCCTCAGCAGAGCCTCCCTGGAAAGGGAGGCCACCCTTTCCCATGGCACAAGGTCTGCCGATGGGAGGCCCGAAGCAAGATCCCATACAGGCCCTGAATCAACCAGATCTTCCAGCTGATAGGTCTTTTTCCATGAAACGAAGGCGCCGCGGCGGCCTCTCTGCTCAATGTACCCGTCGTCCTCAAGCAAGTCGTAGGCGAGGACTACGGTGGTCCTGCTTACACCGAGACTTTCAGCAAGGTCACGGCTCCCCGGAAGCCTGTCTTCCAGGGTCAGGGTCCCGTTCTGCACCATTCTTCTGAGATGGGCCGCGATCTGCCTGTAAAGGGGCAACCTTCCATGATGTTCGAGGGGGATCTCGATCAATGTCCCTGCTCCCTTCCACCCTCCGTTTTCCTACATGATACACCACCTTTTCACAGGCTCAGTGAGAGTTCCTTCAGGGCGTCAAGAACGACCTTCATCTCCTCTTCCAGACCGATAGATATCCTTACCCAGGAGCCTGGAACCTCTTCCAGCGCTCCCATTTCGGGGAAACGTGCATGGACCCCTTTCTTTCTGAAGGTTCTCATGACAAGGTCCTTTGAACATTTCAGGTGCAGAAGCACAAAATTTGCGTTGCTCTGAAGGGCGGTAAGGCCGGGTAGCCTGTTTACTTCCTCGATGAACCTTTCCCTTGTGTAGGATATCCCGCCGACACGGGCATGCATCCACTCCGAGTATTTCAGTGCGATCCTTGCCGCTTCCTGCGGGAAGACACCTACATTAAAGGGGGATCTTACTTTTTCTATCTTTTTGCGAAGTTCCGGAGCAGATATACTCCAGCCCACCCTTAAGCCGGCAAGACCCCATGCCTTGGAGAATGTCCTCAATACGAACACGTTCCCCGGAAGGGCCTCGGGCGTTGAAACAAAGGAACCGCCTCCAAACTCCGCATAGGCTTCATCGACAACGAGGATCCCCCTTGTCAGGGCCGCGACCTCGTTCAGCAGATCCAGGGGTATCGAGTAACCTGAAGGGTTATTGGGTCTGTCGATAATGACAAGGTCCGGAGATGAGGCTGAAAGGGAATCTATCAGTTTTTCTCCGTCAAGAGCAACTGTACCGTCAATATAGTCCAGGCTGACCTCCCTGGTTCTTATTCGCATGGCAGAGGTCTGGAATTCATAACCGGAAAATGAAGGGCTCAAAGTCATTACACAGCCCCCTTCAGGCACAAAGGCTGTCATCAGATAGGTAATTATTTCGTCTCCGCCGTTCCCTACGGATATCCATTCGCTGGGGAATCCGCAATATTCGGAGAGAGCCCTTCTCAAGGCCGTAGCGTTCTGGTCGGGATAACGGTTCAGGTTTATCGAAGAAACAGCCATCCTCATTTCTTCCATCAACCCGGGGGGTATCTCAAAGGGGTTCTCATTCTTGTCGAGGAAAACCTCAGACGGTTGAGAAGAAGTATCGAACGGAACATATGAAAGGGGTCTCACTTGTTTGCCTCCTTATCGCTTCGCCTAACTGAATAGGGGACTTAAAACACAAATGGCAGTTTATCAAGCCCTCAAAGAGTTGTCAACGGAGAGATCCGCAAGGTGCGGGCAGGCCGAGTTGTGGCCGGGCAGGCCGAGTGGGCTTTAATACAAGGGGACAGGCCGCAGGAGACAGGAAAGTCAAAAGCAAAAGCTTTGCACCACAGAGGACACAGAGGTACACAGAGGGAAAATCTGTTGCGTGAGATGTAAGAGGACGAAAAAGAAAGGCATTGCTTGTCATTCCGAGAGCAAGGTTCAGCCACTTCTGCGGGAGTGAGGCGACGAGGAATCTCGGTCTGATTCCTAAGGTGACATTTTCGCTGTCCCAAATACCCGCTCTACCCATGACATTTTCGCTGTCCGTTGACACGGAGAGATCCGCAAGGAAGTCGTGAACAGTGGATCGTACCCCGTAGCTTATGTGCCCTTTCCGTCTTGCATCTCACGTCTCACGGGTTTCCGCCTTTCCTACGGTCTGAAGCCTTGTAGCCTGACATCTGGCTTTTCGGTTTTTTCGGGTCACGAGTCACGAGTTACGACTCACGGTTCAAGGCTCCTGAAAATAAGTACTTCAATGATTTTCCCCCTTGCATTGTTTTGCGGTGCCATGTTATCATGCCCCTCGTGTTTAAATAACATTCTACCCCTTTACCCTGGTAATGGGCTTGGAGGCTGGTCTCTTGAAATTCCTCAAAAAACCCCGGGACGCCCGTGAAGAAATCGCGCGCAAGATAACGGATACTGCAAGGGAGATAATTGATAATGTCAAATCCAGGGGCTTGATGGCCGTAAAGCAATACTCTCGCACCCTCGATAATTACGAAGGCGAACTCCGTATTTCAGGGGAACGGCTCCGATCTGCGGAAAATGGCATATCTTCTTCATTGAAAGAAGCGATGTCAGTTTCCGCAAGGAACGCCAGCCTGTTTCATTCTTTTCAGAGGAAGATCTTCCAGGATGGAGAGATCGAGATAACATCCGGAGTTTTGACCGGCATCAGGTTCGAACCGGTAAAAAGCGCGGCTATCTATGTTCCTGGAGGGAGATTCCCTCTCCCTAGCACTGCAGTGATGGGAGTGACGGCTGCCCGGGAGGCGGGAGTGGACCGGCTGGTCGCCCTGACCCCGCCATCGGGCGAAGCTGGACCTCATGAAGCGGTCCTTGGGACTCTTTCAATGCTGGGGATCGATGAAGTCTGGGCCATTGGCGGCGCCCAGGCCGTGGCTGCCGCTTCTTTCGGTATTGACGGGCTGGATGCCGTCGATCTTTTTGCAGGACCTGGCAATGCCTATGTGAACGAAGCAAAGAGACTCCTGTTCGGTCAGGTTGGCATTGACAGCCTAGCGGGCCCGAGCGAGGTGACCATCATTGCTGACGGTTCCGCAAGAAATGACTATGTTGTCGCCGATCTACTCGCCCAGTCGGAGCACGACCCCATGGCAAAGGCCACCCTGCTGTGCACTGAAATGGAATTGGCAAGATCCGTTGTGGATTCCATTGACTCCATGACCGGGTCACTTGATCCCTCCTCACCGGCAGTCATGTCATGGCGTGAAAACGGTACAGTTGCCTTCTGTACTTTGGAAGAAGCCATCGAATACGTTAACTCCGGATCCCCCGAACATCTTGTGCTGTGTGTAAATGATCCCAGGAAGGTTCTTCCCATGTGCCGTTCCTTCGGATCCGCCTTTCTGGGAAACTTCAGTGCCCAGTCATTTGGCGATTACGTCGCCGGAACAAACCACATTCTTCCAACCGGTGGCTCGGCGCGCTTTTCGGGTGGTTTATGGACAGGCACATTTTTGAGAGCCCAGACCTATGTAGAAGTGGACAGGTACGGTGCTTCGATGCTTTCAGCCAATGGAGCAGTCATCGCGGAAGCTGAGGGGCTTCTGGCGCACCGCCGGGCGATGATGATAAGGACGGGGGTGTATCCGGATTGAGAGGACTTCCCTGCGGATTCAGAAGCATAGGGGGGATACCTGCAGAGAGGATAGAAAGGGCAAGACAATCATTTTTCAGGGTATTTACCTCTCACGGGTATAGTGTCCTTCTTCCTTCTGCGGTACAACTCTTTGGCAGTTGCTGGGAAAGGCTCTCCGATGAGATCAGGAACCGTATGATCTCACTCGGCACTCCGTCAGGCGAAACGGGATGTCTGAGCCCCGACATTACCCTTGCTTCCGTTTCCTTTCTCAGTGCCCATTATGCTCCAGAGGAGAGGCCCCTCAGAATATGTTACGGAGAAAGGGTTTTCAGATCCCCTTCAGCCCCTGATAACACGGCCGATACTTTCCAGTTGGGCGCGGAGCTTCTCGGCTGGGATGGCGAGGGAGCTGATGTTGAACTCCTCACGCTTCTTCTCAGGGCCCTTGATGTTCTTGGCGTCGAGGAAAGTTTCGTTGTTATCGGCGACGTGACCATTCTTTCTTCGCTCCTTGCCGGACTGCCGGAACAAACAGCTTCGGCGCTAAGGAATGCCCTTGCAAGACAATCTTTCCCCGCCTTCCGAGAGATCATGGAGAGGGCTCCTCTTCCTGAGTCCTTAAGGAGCCCACTGAACGAACTTCCTTCTTTGAGGGGAGGTATGGAGGTCCTGAAAAAGGCCTCCCGGATACTTCCCCGCGGTTGTTCCACCGAGGGCGTGGGTAAACTCGCTGGTGCCCTCTGCTCTTCCGGTTTTGAGGAGAGGGTGCTGATCGACCTGAGCCTTGCCAGGGAACTGGATTATTACAGTGGACCGGTCTTTGAGGTTTTCTGCGGGAAACACGGCAAACCCCTGGGAGGGGGAGGGCGTTACGACGGTCTTCTGTCCTCCTTTGGAATGATGGGACAGGCTATCGGTTTTTCATTGAACCTGGACCTTATCCTTGAGCCTTCAAGAATTTCCCCGGCCCGATCTTCGACAGTCATGGCATGGCCGGGGAAATTGCAGCCGGACAAGGCTCTGTCAATAGCGGAATGTATAACAGAGTTCAACAGGACCATTGAGATGAGCTGGGTCAAACAGAGACACCGTTCCATCGAGCTTGCAAGGAGACGCAATTACAGGTGGTGGACGGACCTTTCAGAGGATCATGTCTACGACCTTACCGACGGCAGCAGACGCGAAAGAGAAGAATGGCTTAAGGAAGGATGGTCGGGATGATCAATATTGCACTGCCGACGGGCAGAATGTTGCAGGAATGTATCGGAATCCTCGATCAGCTGGGGCTCCCCTGCTCGGGATTGGCAAAACCTGGCAGGTCCCTTGTAATAACTGAAAAGAACTGCAGGTATCTGCTTGCAAAACCGATGGACGTTCCGGCTTATGTCCATTACGGGGCAGCCGACATGGCACTGGCAGGCAGCGATGTCCTGATGGAAAGGAACGTCCCCCTGGTGGAGATCGCCGATACAGGGGCGGGCAGGTGCAGGCTTGTTGTCGCAGGTCCGGAAAATGTATCATCAAGGTTCTCACACCCCTGGTGCCGGATCAACGGTCTGAGGGTGGCGACAAAATACCCTAACCTGACTTCTTCCTACTTCTCATACCAGGGCATCGGAATGGAAATCATCCATTTGCATGGTTCCGTAGAACTGGCACCTCTGCTGGGAATCAGCGACTGCATCCTCGATATTGTCCAGTCGGGGGAGACACTGAGGGCCAATGGCCTGACGGTGATAGAGGAAGTGGCCCAGGTCTCCATGAGAGTTGTAGCCAGCAGAAGATACACCCATCAGGGATGGGAGATGATATCCAGTATCATGAACAAACTTGGTCCGTGGAAAGGGAGGAGCTATCATGCCGGTTAAGTACGCCAGAAAAACCTCTGAGACGGAGGTCTCCGTATCTATTGGACCCTCCCCCGGAATTTCCCGGATCGAGACCCCTTCGGGCTTTTTTTCACACATGCTGGAACTGCTGGCTCATAATTCCGGATGGAGCCTGGACCTGGATGCAAAAGGGAGAGAGGGGGAAGATCTCCACCATATGGCGGAAGATGTCGGTATCGCCCTGGGCAGGGCCTTGTTGTCCTGGTACCCGGAATCACCCAGGGCCCGTTACGGGTGGTGTGCCATGCCAATGGACGGATCGCTGGTGCTTTTCTCCGCAGATCTCAGCGGAAGAGGGGGGAGTTATTTCAAGGGTTCCTTCCCCACGTCATCATGCGGGGGCTTCGACATGGAACTGATCCCCGAATTCTTTGCTGCCCTGGCACGCGAGGCCAGGATCACGATACACATCCGGATCATTGAAGCGGATAACTCCCACCACACGGCAGAAGCTGTCTTCAAGGCGGCGGGAAGAGTGCTTGCGCAGGCCATGTTACCCTCACAGACGGAGCCATCTTCGAAGGGGATATGGCCATGATAGGGATAATCGACTACGGGGCAGGAAACGTCGGGAACGTCAGGCGTGCACTTTCACAGATCAACAGGGAAAGCGTTATCCTGGATTCCGTTTACGGACTGTGCACAGGCCTTATTGAATGTCTTATCCTTCCCGGCGTAGGATCATTCCGCCCCGCTATGGAAAACCTGCATATCAGGGGCTGGGACCGATCCCTTTCTGAATGGATCTCCGATGACAGGCCTGTTCTTGGGATCTGCCTCGGAATGCAGCTCTTGTGCGAGGGAAGCGAAGAAGGGGGGTTCACAAAAGGCCTGGGAGTTTTCAGGGGAGCCGTTGGAAAGATACCAGGCCCTGTCAAACTTCCGCACGTAGGGTGGAACACCGTTAACTGGGTTAGTGACCGTCTCTGCCGGGAAGGGAGGATGGGGAAGGTTTCCCATTATTATTTTGTTCATTCCTACGCACTCCCGGCCTGCGCTGACACGGAAGGGACTTCATCCCTTGATGGCGAGATCTTTACATCAGTCGCGCGAAGGGGAAGGATCGTTGGTTTTCAGTTCCACCCTGAAAGAAGCGGATCGGTCGGTCTCGAACTTCTTTCACAGACACTTGAGGGAATGGGGGTCTAACCAATGGACCTTTTCCCCGCAATAGACCTGCAGAACGGGAAAGTGTGCCGACTCAAAAAAGGAAATTTTGATGAAAGCGTGACCTATCCCGTTGAGCCTGAAGAGGCCGCTTCCTCCTTTGCCGCTTCGGGTTTCAGGTTTCTCCACGTAGTGGACCTTGATGGAGCACGTACCGGTACCCCGGTCCACACCGGCATTATCCCGAAACTGGCAAGTGCAGGTCTTCCTGTCCAGTACGGAGGAGGCCTGAGGGACCCGAACCAGATAGAACAGGTCCTTGATGCAGGGGCATTCAGGGCCATGGCAGGAAGCCTTCTTTTCTGTACAAACCCGGGACCGGTCGAACTTTTCCGCAGATTCGGGGAAAAGATCCTTCCCGCCGTCGATGTGAAGGCAGGAAAGGTCGCCCTTGGAGGCTGGACGGGCCTGTCGACCCACTCTCCATCTGAAGCGTTGAAGATCCTTGCCGGGGCCGGTTTTAATTCTTTTCTTGTGACCTCGGCGGAAAGGGACGGAACTCTCTCCGGACCGGACCTGGCCCTATACATGTATTTACTGGAAATATTTCCGAGAGTTTCTTTGATAGCTGCTGGAGGAATAGCAACAGTCGATGATATCTCCGAACTCTGCAGGATCGGGTGTTCCGGAGCGGTCCTGGGAAGATCTCTTTACGAGGGGACCATTGACCCGGGCAGAGCGCTTTCGGAGGCTTCAAAATGCTGACAAAAAGGATTATCCCATGCCTTGATGTTCAAGAAGGACGTGTCGTAAAGGGGGTTCGCTTCAGGGAACTCAGGGATGCCGGTGACCCCGCAGCCCTTGCGGAGCTGTACATGAAGGAAGGCGCCGATGAACTTGTGTTCCTGGACATAAGCGCATCTTCCGCGGGAAGGGGGACAATGCTGGAGTGGGTAGAAACAGTGGCGGACAGGCTTTTTATCCCATTCACAGTTGGAGGGGGAATTAGCAGCGCCGAGCAGGCGAGGGATATTGTTGCCCTGGGGGCGGACAAGATCTCCCTCAACACCTCTGCGGTCACCGAGCCAGGCCTTATCAGCCGGTGTGCAGCACTCCTGGGATCGCAGGCAGTTGTGCTTGCCGTCGATGCCAAAAGGAAAAGCAAGAGTTCATGGGAAGTAATGATAAAGGGAGGGTCAATTGAAACTGGCATTGATCTTCTCTCATGGGTGGAACATGCCTGTTACCTCGGCTGCGGGGAGATCCTCCTCACCTCAATGGATTCCGACGGAACTCTGGACGGTTTCGATACGGAATGTATCGAGGCGGTCTCGTCATCTGTACCTGTGCCTGTCATAGCATCGGGAGGCGCAGGAAATACCCTGCACTTTCTGGAGGCTTTCCTGGCAGGAGCTGATGCAGCGCTCGCTGCTTCGGTCTTTCATTTCGGCACCATAAGGATCGGGGCCCTCAAAAAGGATCTTGATGCCTTATCAATTCCTGTAAGGATCCTGGAGGATGACTAGATGAACATTGAAGTGGACCTTATACGCTTCGACAATAACGGGCTTGTACCTGTGATAGTCCAGGACCATGATACGGGAGAGGTCCTTATGCTTGCCTGGGCTGACCACGAAGCGGTCGTAAAGACAACAGTGACGGGGGAGCTGTTCCTTTACAGCAGGTCCAGGAAGGAACTCTGGCACAAGGGTGCAACCAGCGGCAATACAATGAAGGTGGTTGAGATCCTCCGGGACTGCGACAGCGATGCCCTCCTCGCCTTTGTCAGACCTTCAGGTCCTGCTTGCCACACCGGCGCAGATAGCTGTTTTTCCGTACATTCGGAAAGGCATACCCGGGGGGGCGTTTTCCAGGGCAAACTCTGGCGGTACCTCAAAAAAAGGGTCAAGGATTCTCCTGAGGAAAGCTACACGGCTGGACTTCTTTCCCGGGGCCTGCGCAGGGTAGCGCAGAAAGTTGGCGAGGAAGGCGTAGAAACGGCTCTGGCAACAGCAACAGGCGACCGTGAGGCTTTTGTCCTGGAAGCAGCAGACCTGATGCTTCATACCATGGTCGCAGCTATTGCTTTGGACGTTGAGTTTTGCGAAATATGGGATGAACTGGAGACCCGCCACAAAAGGAAGACAGGCAAATGAAACAGCCGGAAGGGGAAGGTCTGGTTTTCGATGTGGATGGTGTGCTTATTGATACATCGAGATCTTTCTTCAGAGTCGTCTCCTCTGCCGTTGATATTTATTTAAGCCGTTTCCTGTCAGTTGACCTGCCTGAAAAGATCTTTGCCTTCGAGCACTACCGGAGGGCAAAGATGAATCCCATGTTCAACGACGATTATGATATAGCCTGGTTCTTCCTCTGCTGGGTCGCTTCCACCTCCGCGATACTTTGCGGGGAAAAGCACCCGGACCAGGACGATTGGGGCAATGTATTGCATTCCTGCCTCGAAGACCCGGCTGTCTCCGGCGAGTCTATTTTCAAAAAGACAGCTGACAGGACAACAGTGAGGAAGATCTGCGAAGAACTGTATTTCGGGCATGACCTTTACCGCCTGCATAGCGGCCTTGTTCCAGAGTTTACGGCGAGCCTCGGAGCCTGGAATGACGAGAGACCCATTATCAACAGGAAATGGGATTGTTTTGGCCGACCAGTGGGTATCTACACCGGCAGAAGTGCCGCCGAGATGACCCTGGCCTTGAGGGTCCTGGGCTGGAATGGATTTCCAGAGGAATTATGCGTCACGTCCGCGGACGGTATAAAAAAACCTTCGCCAGACGGACTTTTTATCCTTGAAAGGCTTATGGGAGTCTCGGAATTATTCTTCTTTGGCGATACGGAAAGCGATCGTGAGGCTTTTGAAGGATACGGGCGCGGAAGGTTCTTCCCCATCGGAGAGGTACTTTCAGACTGCCCCGGCTGGTTCCCGACAGTCAACGAGGCTTTGGCTGCCATAGGCCTCTGACCGCTTAATGGCGGCCTTCGGAACTCCTGATCACCTCTATTACCGCTTTGCCTTTGTCCGAGTTCAGATAATCCCAGGTACAATCGGGGACCATCATTCTTACAACGTCCCATCTGTTGTTCCTCAGCATTGACCTGACGGTCGAGGCCGAAACCACTTCTCCGCTCTCAAGTTGAAGCCTTGGGACCACCTCGAGAGCAATACCTCTTGGCGGAAGCACTTCCTGCATGGCTTCGTTATAGGCGCCGGTGACCGGGCAGTATGGTTCTGTACCGACGAATCTGACAGAAATGCCCAGTTCAGGAACGAAAAGGTCGGCAAATAGGGTCACATCCAGCCTGGCCTGGATAGAGGCCACCTTTTCCATGGAAGCGTCCTTCAGGAAATAGGAAGGGAAAGTAGCCGGCGAGACAGCGTAATCACCGCTTCTCACGACAGTGACATTGGAAAGATGGTCAGTTCCGCAGCGCACAAGATCGAACCTGTCGCTGAAGGGAAAGGAAGAAAGGTCAGCCTCTACCACTATCACGTATAGATGCGCGCATAGCGAGGCCGCCTTCTCTATCAGGTAAAGGTGCCCTCTGGTGAAGGGATTGCAGTTCACCACCACCCCGCCTATCCTTCCGCTAAAGTTCGTTCTGACACGGCACGAGGAAAGGTATTCCCTGAACTGGTTTATCCCTGGCTGCCCCATCTCCATAAGGACCGCATGGGGGTCAAAACGTACTACATCCCTGAAACCGAAACCGGAAAACCTGGCAGAGGCATCGGGTTTGGTGAAAACAAAAAAATGGGTCATGCCCCTGGCACGCCCCCATTCAACAAGTCTCGAGACAATTGATCCCGAAAGGCCGGCCTCTTGCCAGTCCGGGTCAACAGCCATCATCTTAATCACGTTCCTGTCAAGAGACCCTGTACCGATCATGGTTCCCTTTTCATCTTCGGCGATAACCGAAGCATCCGGTCTTCCCTCAAAGGACAGGGAAAACCTGTCCAGAAATTTCTGAATAACTGATATATCCGCGATACCCGGTTTTTCCACTGTCCTTAAAGAAATGCCGAACAAGGGGCATTCACTCCCGTTACTTGATCATGTAAAAGGATGTCTCAGCGTTTCCTTAACTCTTTTTTAAGGATCTTCCCAATACTTGATCTCGGCATCTCTTCAATGAACTCCACTATTCTCGGCACCTTGTAATGTGCAAGCTGTTCCCTGGAGAAGGAAATGACATCCCTTGAAGTTATTCCGGGTTCCCCGGATGGAATTATGTAGGCCTTGACTATCTCTCCACTTACAGGGTGTTCAACCCCTACGACCGCACACTCCCTTACTCCCGGCATCTGCTGTAGCACGGACTCTACCTCGGTGGGGTAAACGTTGAACCCCCCGACGATGATTATGTCTGTTACCCTGTCTATGATCTTGAGATAGCCTTCATCGTCGATCCTGACCACGTCACCGGTGTTGAACCAGTCATCCTTGAACTTTTCCCGGGTTATCTCCGAAGCCTTGAAGTAACCTCCAAATACCGATGGTCCCTTCAGCCAGAGGGTCCCTTCACTGTTCACAGGAAGGACGTTCCCGTCGGAGTCCCTGACTTCAACATCGTACCCTTCAAGCACTGTACCGACCGTGCCGAGTTTTCTTCTGGCAACGCCTTCATTCACGGCCACGACCGGGGAGGTCTCAGTAAGTCCGTACCCCTCAAGAACGGAGACTCCCAGCAGCTGTCTTGTCCTGGCGTCGAGCCTCTCCGGGAACCTGTCGCCGCCGGTAACGAGCAGTCTCAGGGACGTGGGAGGTTCCACTCCTCTTGCAATGGCTCCCAGCATAAGGGCTACCATTGTTGGAACGGCTATCATTACCGAAACTTCAGCGGCTTTGATGGCTTCTATGGTATTTTCGGGTGGCATGAACATGGGCATCAGGGCCTGCGGATATCCGCCGAGAAGCGGGAGAAGTCCGCTGGTCGTGAAGCCCAGGGTATGAAAATTGGGGAGAACATTTATGAAAATATCATCATCCACGAGGTCCTTGAAATGAGTTATGGATTTGGTTACGTTGTCCATAAGATTTGAATGAGAAATGGGAACTCCTTTGGGTGTCCCCGTAGTTCCGGAAGTATAGAAAAGAACTGCTATCTCAGGGTCTGAAACCTCGCAGGTACGGGATTGGAATGACGGCATTGGCCCATCGAGCGGGACGGGAACCGCTGGAACCCCTGAAGCCGAGATGCCTTCGGCGAGCTGATCCATCCCCTGAGGGGCGAAGACTGCCGAAACGTCGGAGTGTTGAAGCACATCCATTGTCGAGGCTATTCCGGCCTGAAGGTTAAGGGGTGTAAGCGTCCCCCCGGCCTTCCAGACCGCGAGCATAAGAGCCAGGAACGCCGGACAGTTCGGCATAAGAGCGGCGATCCTGTTCCCTTCCCGGAACCCGCCCTCTTTCAGTCGGGTTTCGTATTGGGCCGCAAGGTCGGCAAGTACCTTCCTTGACCACCAGGCGCCTCTCCACCATACGGCACGTTCACCGTTGGATCTGTTGCACTGCGAAATGATCCTTTCTTCAAGCCGAACGTCCACGCTATTGTCCCTCCGAAAAAAAGAATTGATAACCCCGAGAGGGGAGAATATTCAGATCAGGTTACTGTATTGTACCCCTTTTTAACACATTGCGTCCCCTATATGGAAAGGGCGAGAAAAGCCTCCCATGCGGATGCGATCGAGAGAAGCTCCTCCGGGACATCGTAATGGGGGTTGTGAAGACCGAGCTCCCCGCCAGTGCCTATCAGCATGAAACAGGATGGAACTGACAGAGAATAAAAAGCAAAGTCTTCCCCTGAAAGTAGCGGCATGGCCAGTTCGGCCACACCTCCTTCCGGGGATGTGAAGAACTGCTCTCCGAGACTGAACACTACGTCAGTAAGATGGTCATCGTTCAAAAGGCTGGGGTAGTTCCTGGTATATTCAACTGTTGCGGTAGCCCTGTGGGCCCTGGCGATGAGGGGGATCATCTCCTCGATCCTGTTCTGGATGAAATCCCTGACCTGGGGATCCAGAACTCTGGCCGTTCCCCACATATGGGCACTTCCAGGAATGATATTGTATGCTTCACCTGTCTCGATCTGGCCGAAAGAGATAACCGCACTGGCATGGGGATCCTTTTCCCGGCTGATGATATCCTGTATGGAAATAAGGATATGAGCGGCTATGACCGTAGGGTCAACACCCTGGTGCGGGGAGGCGGCGTGAGATGTGATTCCGTTAACAGTGATGTGAATGCGGTCTGAAAAAGCTGTTACAGGTCCTTTCCTGGTTTTCATCTGGCCAAAAGGCACCTGAGGCCAGAAATGGATGCCCAGAACACCTTCAACAGGAAATTTCTCGAAGAATCCCGCATCTACGATCTTCTTTGCCCCGCCTCTCCCCTCCTCGGCAGGCTGAAAAAGAAAAATAACGGGCTTCCTGAGAAGAGAAGCCCGCTGAGAAAGGATCTTTGCTGTACCCAGAAGTGACGCTGTATGCGCATCATGACCGCAGGCATGCATGACACCCGGGAAACATGACGCGAAAGGCAGGCCGCTCTCCTCTTCGATGGCAAGTGCATCTATATCTGCCCTGAGGGTAATGGCCCGGGCGTCAATATCTTCCCGAAGGATACCAATAACTGTTGTAGGTGCTCCAAAACCCCTTATGACCCGTATGCCGGGCATTCCCGAAAGAGCAGCAGCGATCCTTGAGGAGGTAACGGTCTCCTCGAAGGCCAGTTCAGGAAACTGGTGGAATTCCCTCCGCCAGGCTATGATCTCTCCCGCGCACTCCTCGGCTGACGATCTCAGCTCTTCGATCAGTTCTGGGTTAGTCTTATTGGGAACCATTCAGGTCCTCCATCCAGGGTGAATACGGATTGACCGCTGGTAACTGGTACCCGAAAATCGGATATGAGTTAGTGTATCATACTGTTATGCATTCAGGACATGTCATGAAATGAAGGAGGTCTTTTAATGACGGCACCATGGGTCTACATCAGCGACCTTTCCAGGCACGAGGACAGGGAGATAAGGCTTAAATGCTGGATGTACAACAAGCGCAGTTCAGGCAAGATCCATTTTCTACAGCTCCGCGACGGAACCGGCTTTATACAGGGTGTCGTGGTCAAGGGGGAGATCCCTGAGGACCAGTTCCTTTCTGCCAGGAACCTCTGGCTTGAAGCATCCCTTGAGGTCACCGGGACGGTCCGAAAGGATGAAAGGGCCCCTTCCGGCTTTGAGATAAGCGTTACCGGGATAGAGATCCTCCACAACCCCACCGAAGAGTACCCTATAGGGAAAAAGGACCACGGGATAGATTTCCTGCTGGACAACCGACACCTGTGGCTCAGGAGCGCAAGCCAGCTGGCCGTTATGAGAATACGCGAAAGGGTTATCTGGTCCGCGAGGGAGTACCTCCACAACAACGGGTTCCTTCTCCTTGACAGCCCGATCCTGACGGGATCCATCGGGGAGGGAGCCTCGGGTCTTTTCGAGGTCCCCTATTTTGACCTGGGCAACGCATATCTCGCACAGACAGGACAGCTCTATGCCGAAGCGGGCGCCGCTGCCTTCGGCAAGGTCTATACCTTCGGACCGACCTTCAGGGCTGAAAAATCCAAGACCAGAAGGCACCTGACCGAATTCTGGATGATAGAGCCTGAAGTCGCCTTTTATGACCATAAAGACAACATGGCCCTCCAGGAAAACCTGGTTTCCTACATCGTACAGCAGGTCCTTGAACACTGCGGGCAGGATCTAGCATCTATCGGAAGGGATACCGCACCCCTTGAAAGAGTGTTGTCACCCTTCCACCACATCACTTATGACGACGCGGTGACCCTGCTTCAGAAGCTGGGCAGTTCCATAGAGTACGGCACGGATTTCGGTGGAGATGACGAGACCATCCTGACGCAGCAGTTCGACAGGCCTCTGTTCGTGGAATGCTACCCAAAAAAGGTCAAGGCTTTCTACATGAAACAGCATCCCGACCGTGAAGACCTGGTCCTGTGTGACGACCTCCTTGCCCCGGAAGGCTACGGAGAGATCATCGGGGGATCCCAGAGGGAGGACTCGCTTGAACTCCTGATGGGTCGCATCCGGGAGGAGAAACTCCCTGAGAGCTCCTACGACTGGTATCTTGATCTCAGGAAATACGGCACTTTTGTTCACAGTGGTTTCGGAATGGGCATAGAGAGGGTGGTAGCGTGGGTCTGCGGACTCCCCCATATCAGGGAGACCATACCTTTTCCGAGGACAATTTACCGACTTAATCCATGACAGGAGTGAGAGCAGGAGATGGTACCAAACAGGTGGATCCCTTACAAGGATTTTGACGGAAGGCCAAATTACGAATCCAGGAACTGGCTTATAGGAAAGGGGGAGATCGGTGGCAAGGGGAAAGGGCTTTCATTCGCCTTCGATCACCTCCAGGGCTCCGACCTTGTGGAGGAAGTGAAGCTTCCTTCCCTTACATACGTTGTTACTACCGAGCCCTTTCATGATTTTCTGGATGACAACAACCTGGACTGGATACACGACGAACCAGACCTGGAAAAGATCATTCTGGCTTTCTCCCAGGGGCGCATGAGGGAATCGTTCCTCAGCGACCTTGAAAGAGTGCTTCAATCTCTCTACGACACCCCCCTCGCCATAAGGTCCAGCTCTCTCCTGGAGGATTCTCATCTTCTCTCATTTGCGGGGAAATATTTCACCACCTTCGCCGCCAACGTGTTCGACATGGAGTGGCGAAGGCGCGAACTATCCGATGGCATCAAGACCGTCTGGGCTTCACTCTACAACCATGCAGCCAGAGCCTACAGGGCAAAACACGGATTCACCGACAGGGACGAGGCCATGGCCGTCCTGGTGCAGCCCCTTATAGGCAGGGACCATGAGGGCCTTTACTACCCTGAACTTGCCGGAACGATCTTCTCAAGGGTCTACAGGCGCCCCTCCCCCAGGATCAACAAGGAGCAGGGGGTCATCCGTTTCTGCTTTGGCCTTGGGACCAGAACCGTGGACAGGTCTCTTGCAAGGGTGATCTACCTTTCACACCCCAACCTCAGGCCCGAAGGGAACCTGGCAAGGGAAGTCGTAAGATACAGCCAGAGCAGTTTCGACTACGTTGACCTGGAGTTCGGCGCTTTCGTGTCTGGGGATCTGAAGTCCCTCTTCCCCTTCGTGATGGAGCATCACAAGGCCGCGACTTCATTTATTGAACTTTTCGGAGACAATATCCTTTACTGGGCCGGATCAAAACCTATGATCCATACCACTCCCTTTTTTACTTTCGGCGACCTTCCAACAAGGTACCCTCATTTCCTTGAGACCGCGAAGAGGATCTCGAAGCACTTTGAAAAGGAGATGGGTATCCCTGTTGACATGGAATTCACCTATGAGACCCAGGAAAAAAAGATGACCCTTGTACAGTTGAGACCCCTCTCCTCCTACGAGGAAATGGCATCGGTCAAGATCCCACAAGTGCCCGAAAAAAAGATCCTTTTGAAAGGATCGAGAATGGTCAGCAACGGGATAGTGGAATCCACCCCCTATCTTGTCTATGTCGACCCCTTCAGGTACGGCAACCGGGACAATTACTTCAAGATCGCAAGGGCCCTGGGGAAGGTCAACGACCGTCTGAAGGGAACCAGGTACGTACTCATCGGACCCGGAAGGTGGGGCAGCGTCAATCCCGACCTTGGGGTTCCTGTGGATTACGCTGAACTATGCAACTGCGGATGTATGGTCGAGCTGGGGATCGTCGAGAAGCACTTCACGCCCGAGCTCTCCTACGGTACTCACTTTTTCCTTGACCTCGACGTTGACAACATACTTTACCTTCCGGTCTTCGCAGGAGAAAAGCCCGACATTTTCAACCGGGAATGGTTCGATAACACACCCTATGAAAAGGGCGCGGAAGAGGAGATCAGGGTCTACAAGGGTAATTTTTCGGTGTTCCTGAACGGAGAAACAGAAGAGGGAATTGTGATAGAGAACTAAAAGAAAAGGGAGGGGGCTAAGGCCCCCTCCCTTTTTTCCCTTGACTTACGGCCAGATGCCCCTGAAGCGCATGGCGAGGGTTATACGATCGACAGCTCGCACATAAGCCGCCTGTCTGAACGTAATTTTCTTCTCCTGCTTGATCTTCCAGATCTCCTGGAATGCTTTTGTCAGTTTCTTGTCAAGCTTCTGGTGGACCTCATCCTCCATCCAGTAGTCTCCCGTACGCCCCTGGATCCATTCAAAGCAGCTCACCGTGACTCCTCCGGAGTTGGCGAGCACATCCGGGACAACAAGGATCCCCTTGTCATTAAGTATGGCCTCCCCCTCGGGGGTAACAGGTCCGTTGGCAAGTTCCAGTACGACCTTGGCCTTAACCTTGTCTGCATTGTCCGCGTTTATTACACCCTCAAGGGCAGCAGGGATAAGGATATCCACTTCCATCTCAAGGATCTCTTCGTTCGTCATGGGGTCTGTCCCCTTAAGTCCCTTAATGGCGCCTGTCTCGCGCTTGAACCTGGAGACTTCGTCATAGGATAGCCCCTTGGGGTTGAGAGCTCCTCCACGGCTGTCTGTAACTGCCAGAACATTGAGACCCACGAGGTCGGCCAGTTTGTGGGCGTAACCTCCGACATTGCCATACCCCTGCACCGCAGCAGTAAGGGTCTTTCCCAGGAGCCCCATCTCTCGTAATGTTTCTCTGAGGACATACATCCCTCCTCGGGATGTTGCGTCTCCGCGCCCGAGAGAACCTCCGACCGCAACAGGTTTCCCGGTGAATACAGAAGGCTCGCTCCTGCCCTGGACTTTCTCGAAAGTATCCACGAACCAGGACATGACCTGCGGATTTGTGTAAACATCAGGTGCGGGTATATCGATGTCAGTCCCGACAAAACGGTTTATAGCCAAAGCATATCCACGGCTGAGCCTTTCAAGTTCTCCCTTGGAGAGTTCCTTCGCGTTGACAGAAACTCCTCCCTTGCCCCCCCCGTAAGGGAGGTCAGCCGTGGCGCACTTGATAGTCATCCATGAGGACAGGGCGACAACCTCATCCCTGTGAACGTGGGGATGGTAACGGACTCCACCCTTGTATGGGCCAAGGGCATTGTTGTGATGGCTCCTCCAGGCCTTGAGGACCTTTACGGCCCCGTCATCAAGCCTCAAAGGTATCGTAACCTCAAGAACCTCCCTGGGCTCCTTCAGGATCTCCAGGTACTCTGGCTCCGCACTTATATGCGGTGCCGCCTCCTCGAGCTGCTTTACGAACATCTCGTGCGGGTTGAGTTTTGCCATCTAGAATCCCCCTTCTACCGTTAATAGGTCCCACAGGATACATCCATGTGGGCAAAATTTTACTGCGCTAATAATCATAGCACTTATGGTTCACCGCACAAGTGAAAAATAAATGCCTGTTGCACAAAAAAATTAACCGGGGCCTCCCCAAAAAGGGGCTGCCCCGGCATAAAATTACGTATTCAAATGTAAAAAATATTGCCTAGAGGAATACTCCCCGCATTCTGACTGCGTCGGCAACCCTGACAATGGCCGTCATGAAAGCTCCCCGGCGCATCTTGACCTTTCGCTCCTGGCTGAACTCCCACACTCTCTGGAAGTTCCCCTTCATTATATGAAGCAGCCTGGAGTTGTACTCCTCGCGGGTCCAGAAGTAGCCTCCAAGGTCCTGGGCCCATTCGAAATAGGACCCTATGACCCCGCCCGAATTGGCCAGGAAATCGGGGACTATTATTATACCCTTGGCATCAAGAATGGCATCGGCCTCCGGGGTCACTGGTCCGTTAGCGGCCTCTACGATATATTTTGCCTTGACCTTGTCGGCGTTCCCCTTGTTGACCGCTCCCTCCAGAGCTGCAGGAATGAACACATCCGTATCAAGGAAAAGAAGTTCCTCTGCATCGATCTTTTGCAGGCCGGGTTGTTTGAATCCGTCAAGAAGCTTCTGGGGGTGTTCGGAAACATGCTGGAAGGCCTTCTTTACATCAATGCCTTCCTTGCAGTAGTAGGCCCCGGTGATATCGCTGATGGCGATAACCTTTGCCCCGGCATCGACAAGGGTAAGGGCAGCGTACGTGCCCACGTTACCGAAACCCTGGATGGTAAAGGTCGTATCCCCGGGATCTTTTTCAAGAACCTTGAGAAGTTCAAGGGCACAGGTGGCGACACCCAGTCCGGTGGCTTCGGTTCGGCCCTGGGAACCCCAAAGGCTGATCGGTTTACCGGTAAATATTGCCGGCTCAAGACGGCCTCGCATCTTGCTGATGGTGTCCATGAACCACACCATCTCCTGCCCCCCGGTGTTGACGTCAGGCGCAGGTACATCGGTCCATGCCCCGACAACCGGCTCTATCCTTGCGGCAAAAGTCCTGGAGACACGCTCCTTCTCCGCTCTGGACATCTCCAGAGGGTTGCATTCGACACCGCCCTTTCCTCCGCCATAGGGGATGCCGGCGAGGGAGCATTTCCAGGTCATGAGCATTGCCAGGGCTTCGCATTCCTCAAGGCTTACGTCGGGGTGGAACCGAATGCCCCCCTTAGCCGGTCCGATAGAAGTCGAGTGCTGGACCCTGTAGCCGTTGAACACCCTGGTGCTGCCGTCGTCCATAACGACAGGGATCGAAACGTACGTTTTGCGCTCGGAATTGCCAAGTATCTCTACAAGACCATCCTCGAGCCCCAGTTCCTCGGCTGCCCCGTAAAAGTTCTTTAAAGCTGTATCAAGCAGCACGTTCTCGGAAGTTCTCCTACCCATACAAACCGCACCTCCATTTTCATGCTTATGACCCGGGGAACCCGGGTCATTGATCCTTTAACAGTTTTTCAGTTTCGATCTTTCGTTAATTTTTTCTGGCCAATCAAGTTACAACAATAACTATATGTGAAAAAAATCCCTTGTCAAGTGGTAAGTATTATGTATACCCTCATCCAGGATCAGTGAACTATCCCGCTATACTGTTTCAAAAAGACAGGGCGGGGACTATCCCCGCCCTGTCTTTTATCATGATGCTGCAATATAGGATCCTTAATGTTTTGGATAATTGTAAATATTAAAAGAATTTACCTGTCCTGGCTATTGGATCCACGCTCAACCCTTTTATATCCACGGTTTACGATTGCTTTCCCCTCTCGTGACTCACGTCACCAGTTTTCATTCACGGTTCACGGTCTCTATCTTCCGCATCCCCCGCGACTTATCCCGGTAACGGACATAACTTCTACCTGGGATGACCAAAGGAAACCGGTCTGTTCTATTCTTACAACATCATCAAGAAACTCCATTCCTTCCGGTACCCAGACGGTGACCCCCTGTTCGCTGATCTTTACGAAACCTTCTTCTACGGGAGGTTTGCCGCTCTCGACGAGTGCGGCGTTACGGGCAGCTCAACCGCCTCCCAGTCTTGTCACTATTATGTGACCCTCTCCTCCGGTTGACTCCATCTTTTTTCTGGCCTTCTCGCTTATGTCCAGCTTCAGTTCCATTTTTGACATACCCGATCCCCCCATAGAGAAATACTTTCTAGATAGCGTGTTCATTATACCCCACGGTTGTATAAACGCCAACCCCTTCTGGTCAGGAAATCCATAAAGTCCCCAGGTGGAACAGCGAGAAACCTTTTTCCGGCAAGATGTTCCAGCGGTTCCCTTACCCCCCTGAACTCGATGCTCCTTGAATGAAGCATCGGCCTCTGGATCCCCAGGATCCTCATCTCTGCGTTGATCCGTTTGTCACCGTACTTGATGTCGCCTATGAGGGGATGCCCGATGGAAGCAAGGTGGACCCTGGCCTGATGTGGCCGCCCTGTGAGGAGTTCCACTGAAAGAAGGGAGACCGAGGCGTCACCCTCTACCCTCCTGAACCTGGTAAGCGCTTTCTGCCCCTTTTCCGGATCCACTTGTACAATATTATCCTCGCCTGACTTGTGCAGGGGTGAGTCTATCTCCCCTTCGAGAGGTGTCTGACCTGCAACTATCGCTAGGTATGTTTTTCCGACCCCCCCTTTTCGCCACGCTTCATGGAGGGTCCTTAGGGCAGTCCCGTTAAGCGCAAGAGCCAGGGCTCCAGAGGTATTCCGATCCAGCCTGTGGACCGGTGTCGGGAGGAATGAACTGTCCTTCCAGTCAAGCATAGCGGCTGTCCTCGATATTGCGCTCTCTCCTCCCCTTGAGTCGGGTTGGGAAAGCAGGTTCCAGGGCTTGTTGACAATGCAGACATCGTTGTCGGCATATATCACCTCTATATCGGATCCCCCCGGCATTCCCCGGACAGGGATCTGTCTCTCCTCCAGGATCACTTCGTCCTCCCAGGGTACTTCAACGGTGCTGCCTCCGGCAACATGGGCCGAGCATTCTACCTTCCTGCCCTCAACTCTTACCATCCCTTTGCGGAAAGCCCTCATCATCGCGCTAAGGGGAAGGTCGGGCCACTTTTTCCTGATGATCTTGTCTATCCTTCTTCCTTCGTCATGTTCAGATATCTTGAATGTCTGCCCCATTGCTACCCATCTCCCTTTTCAGTCAGGCCATGTCTCCAGAACCTTCTCCCCGCCGAGGGGTGATAATCTGATATGGAAGGTTCGCCGTTCCCGCTTTCCGGAAAGGCCTCCCAACAGTACATGATGAAATTCAGCTCATCGGAAGAGGATACCACCATGGCTTCAGGGGTCGCCGGAAGTACCGGGGAACCAAACTCCTTGCGCCCGTGATGGCTTACAAGAATATGGCCAATGGCGGTCTCGATCTCCTTGTCAAGTCCGTGCTCCCTCGCAAGACAGGAGAAGCGGGAAAAACCAAGGGCAATATGGTCTATGACTGTTCCCGGAACTGTCATTCCAGGAAAGGGGTCCAGTCTGTAAGAATCGATCTTCCCAAGGTCATGAAGAAGCCCTCCCGCCGTCACGATATCCAGGTCCATGTCTATTCCGGAGCTTTTATAGACTTCTGCGAGGGCCCTCGCACTTTTTGTCACGGCAAGAGTGTGCTCCAGAAGTCCGTGGACGTAAGCGTGGTGATGTGTTACAGCCGCCGGCAGTTCCCTGAATTTCTTCCATAGTTCTCCACTGAAAACATTTTCCAGAAACTCCCTGATCTCAGGTCTGCAGGAGGCCACCATCTCTCCGAATTCCCGTTCCATAAATTCTACCGGGACAGGCGATGACCGGATAAACCCGCTTATGGGAAATCTCTCCGGATCAAGAAGAAAAACCTCCGAGAACTGGAACTGCTGTTTCCCGCGGAATTCGGAGACCGTGCCCAGGGCTCCCACTGCAGCACCAAGGAATAGCCCTGAAATATCCGGTGAAGACGTATCTACTGGCGTTTTTTCACCGGTCCGGGCATCCCACCACTTCCCGTCGGACCAGACTTTGGCGTCAATAAAACCCTCGGAGTCGACTATCGACACTTCCCAGAAGGGTTTGTTGTTTTTATCAGCCCTTGGCTTGATCTGCTGAACTACTCCAAGTATCTTGAATTTGTCACCCGAATTGAGTCCTCTGAGATGTGAGCTGGTAAAAGTCTGTGTTTCGGCCAAATCTATCCCCCCAAAATGCGTTGATGGCTTGATCAGAAGTTAAACATGCAGGAAACAACGCCACTATTTTTTACCTTGAATGCGAGGGTTCAGGCACCGTATTTTGCCAGCCTCCCTGCGTGAGCCAGCATAAGGCCCATCAGCTTATACGCGTGCATGATCCCCATGCTCCCCCTTGCGCAGACCCTCTCGCCGAAAGCAGGGGCACCGTCCGGTCGCACATGGGGACTGGCCAGCAGGAAAGGTGAAGGATGCCAGGAATGAGCCCCAAGAACACTGGGGGTACTGTGGTCTCCTGTTACCACCAGAACATCGGGTTTGAGGAGAAGAACCTCCGGTACAAAACCGTCAACTCTTTCTATTACATCCCGTTTTGCATCGAAATCACCATCTTCGCCACGGCTGTCGGTGTATTTCACGTGGACGAAAAAATAATCGTAATGTTCCCAGCTGGATCTGAGGGTGTTGAAAAGCCCCTCTATTGTCCTTCCCGCTTCGACTACCTCCATCCCCACGATCCTTGCCAGACCTTTATACATCGGGTAGGTGGCAATAGCAGCCGAACGCATTTTATACAGATCAGGGAAAAGGGGTATCGCAGGTGTTCCCGAGAATCCCCTTAAAAGACAACCGTTGGCCTTTTTCTCATCAGCCAGGCACTCCCTGACTGTTTTCACAAAAGAGTTGATCACTCTTGCGGTCTTGTCCCCGGAGGGAGCAAGCGGTCGGGACCAGACCATGGGTTTGCCTTCAGCCTGGGGATCCGCATCGGAAACCCTGTCGTCAAGGCCATCACCTGAAAAAACTACGGCAAAACGGTGTTCAATACCCGCATACAAACGGACTTTCACACCTTCTATCCCGGTTATTGTTTCCCGGAGCCGGTCGACTATCCTGGAGCTTTCTGCAGTCTCAATGCGGCCGGCGCGGCGGTCGATGATGATATCCCCATCGCCCCAGGTGCAGAAATTACCCCTGGCACAAACATCTCCCGGCAATACCTCCGCCCCGACTCCAATGGCTTCCAGTATCCCCCGGCCTATCAGGTACTTCCTTGGGTCATACCCGAAAAGGCCGAGATGGCCCGGCCCGCTTCCCGGGGTTATCCCCGTGTCGACCATCTCCAGAAGCCCGGTTTCTGACCGCGAAGCAAGAAGGTCAAGGTTCGGTGTTGACGCGGATTCAAGCTCGGTCATCCCATCGGGCGATGGTAGCCCGCCAAGTCCGTCCAGGACCAGCAGCACTATTTTCGTGTTGTTCTCTACCGAAAGACCTCTGAGCATTTCAAGATGATCCATGATCGGATCCCACCTCCAGGTTAACCCCGGTAAGATATAGATGGGGTTATTTGCCGGTTTGCAGTCCCTTATCCCATGCAGGTAATATAATAAGCCATTTTGCTGTTCCATTTCGCCTGCTTCGGGACACAATATACATGCCGGATCGGAAAGGTGGTGGCAACTTTGCGCAAATTCTTGTTAGCAGTGATCATATCAGTTCTGTTGATCTCCATTTCACCCTTGTCTTCAAGGGCTTCGGTCCCTTCCGGGGTCGTTTCTGCTGTCTGGTCTGACCTTACCGGCGCTGCCGCGCTGACAGACGCGGGGCAGGTTAACATAGAGGAAAAGGACGAACCCAACGCATGGGTGTCTTTCAGCATGAACAAGTTCTCCATCCATGCCACCACCGGATTGCTGAAGAACCTGAAGGACAAGGACGAACTTGCGGGAGTGCTTGCTCACGAGATCGGACACATCAAGTTGGGACACTATGATGACACCTTAAAAAGGAACCTGGTATGGCTTCTCCTTTACAAGGCTCTGGGAGAAAAGAAACTCGGCGGTGTTGACGTTGTGGGGACCGGAATGGTACTTGCGGAAGCCGGGTTCAGCAGGGAACAGGAGATAGCGGCTGACGACTACGGTGTTGCACTGGCAGCCAAGGCCGGGTATGACCCGTGGGGTCTTTACAATGCTTTTCAGAGCATGCTCAAAGCCGGTTTCAAAACAGCGCCGAGCGGCTTTAACTCCCACCCTCCGACAGAGCGCAGGCTAGCCCATATAAAAGCCACTACAGAAAGAATAGCGGGAGGACCAAGGTAAATCCCGAAGAAAATGATATACAATAGGGGCAGGGTGATCTTGATCTCCCTGCCCTTTTCCTTTGATCATGGAGGTTGATGAAATGACAGATGAGCTTGAGCATCTTTTAAGCCTTGCTTCTAAAAACATCAGGCCCTCTCCCATCAGGGAGATGCTGCACATGGTAAGACAACCTGGCATGATCTCCTTCGCAGGGGGTATGCCGGATCCCGAAATATTTCCTGTCGAACAGTTTCAGGAGGCCGCTTCGGTCATCTCCAGAGAGGGTAAGGATATACTGCAATACGGGACGACAGAAGGATATCCCCCGCTTAAGGAGTTCATAGCCGAATGGACCATTCCCCGTATGGGCCGAAAGCTTACCCCTGAGGAGATCCTTATTACAACAGGCTCTTCGCAGATTATAGATCTTCTCTGCTGGGCTCTTGTCGACAGGGGCGACTACGTGATCTGCGAGGAACCGACCTTCCTGGGTGCCACAGGCACTATGTTCAATCACGGGGCCAGGTTCCTGACGGTGACTTGCGACGAGAACGGAATGCTGGTTGACAGCCTGCCAGGCATAATTGAGAAGGCCATTGCCGAAGGCGGAAAGATCAAATTCATTTACACCATTGTCAACTTTCATAACCCCCTGGGCTGCGACCTTTCTCTCGAAAGGAGGATCAAACTCCTGGAGATAGCCAAAAAATACGGGATCCTTATACTGGAGGACGACCCTTACGGTTATGTCCGCTTCGAAGGCGAGGAGATACCTTCGGTCTTTTCCCTTGACCGGGAAGGCCTTGTGCTCTATGCCTGCAGTTTCTCCAAGATACTGGCACCGGGAACCCGGGTTGGATGGTGTGCAGGCAGGGAGAACATTATCCGGAAAATGGCGATTTTCAAACAGGGGACGGACACCTGTACGAGCGTGGTCGTACAGGCTATGGTGTGGGAGTATTGCCGACTGGGGTACCTTGAGTCTTTCCTCCCGAAGATCATTAACCACTACAGGGATAAAAGGGACCAGATGGAAAAGGCTTTTCAGGCTTACCTCCCAGTCGATAAAGTTTCATGGCTCAAGCCTAAAGGCGGGTTCTTCTACTGGATGACTACCCCCGGGATCATGGCAGGCAAGCTTTTTGAAAAGGCGATAGAAAAAAAGATTGCCTTCGTGACGGGCAATGCTTTCTACCCCACAGGCTCAGGGGGGGAACATAATTTCAGAATGTGTTACACCTTCGCCTCTCCGGAAATGACCGATATTGGAATAAAAAGGCTTGGAGAGGCTATCCTTGAGTCCGAGTGAGAGCTGATTCCCAGGAAGAGCCGAGAAATCAAACTCTTAGGGAGGAGATCGAATTGAGCAAGGTTTGGGAAGGAAATTTCAGCAACAAGGCACTTGGCGTCCGAACTTCACCGATACGGGAGATGCTTGGGGTCATACGTCAGCCCGGGATGATATCTTTCGCTGGAGGCATGCCTGCCCCTGATGTTTTCCCGGTGGAGGAATTCTATAAAGGCGTCGACGTGCTTTTGCGCAACGGCTCTGACCTTTTGCAGTACGGAACCACAGAGGGGTATAACCCGCTGAAGGAATTCATCTCGGAATGGACCGCTCCCAGAATGGGCAGAAAGGTCTCCCTGGACGAAATGCTTCTCACCACTGGTTCACAGCAGGTGCTGGACCTCATGGGATGGGCAATGATAGACCCGGGGGACTTCATTATTTCCGAAGACCCATCATACCTGGCTGCCCTTAATGCCTTTCACAACCACGGAGCCAGATTCCTGGGCATCCCGACCGACGCCGAGGGCATGATGGTCGACTTGATCCCCGAACAGATCGAAAAGGCCAGATCCGAGGGAAAGAAAGTCAAGTTCATATACACGATCGTCAATTTTCAGAACCCGGCTGGTTGTACCCTGACCACAGAAAGAAGAAAGAAACTGGTCGAAATTTCCCACAGGTACAATATCCCGGTCTTCGAGGATGATCCTTACGGTTACGTAAGGTTCGACGGGGATCATCTACCCTCGATCTTTTCTCTTGACCCTGAAGGTGGGGTCATATATGCCGGTTCGTTCTCAAAGATCCTGGCACCCGGCACAAGGATCGGCTGGTGTTCTGGTCCCAAAGAGATAATCAGGAAAATGACGATCTTCAAGCAGGCCATTGACCTCTGCTCCAGCCCAATAGCGCAGGCCCTCGTCTATGAATACTGCCGGATAGGGTACCTTGACAAACATCTTCCAAAAATCATCTCCAACTACAAAGCCAAAAGGGATGCCATGGAGGAGAGCTTCAGAAAACATCTGCCTTTGGAGGAGGTTTCCTGGGTAAAACCCGAAGGCGGTTTCTTCTACTGGATCAATATGCCTAACATTGACTCTGAAGCCCTCTTCAAGAAAGCTATCGAGAAGAAAGTGGCTTTCGTGGTAGGATCCCCGTTCTTTGCGAACGGAGGAGGTGAACATAACGCCCGGATCAACTACACCTTCTCAACCCCTGACGTCATCGATGAGGGCGTCAGGCGTCTCGGGGAGGCAATAAGGGAAATGCTTTGAAAGGCCGGGATCCCGGAAGGACATGGAGTCGCCTGATATCCCATGGAAGGGATCATCGCAGCAATATCGACAGCATGGGGAGAGTCTGGAATAGCCATAGTCCGCCTTTCTGGCGATGGCTGCCGGGATCTTGTGAACGGCATATTCAGGGGCAGGACCGATCTTTCGTCGACCCCGCCCCGTTTTATGAGGCACGGGTATATTGTCGATGAAAAGGGCATGGAACTTGACGAGGTGCTCGCTGTCTGGTTCAAAGGACCTTTCAGCTATACCGGTGAAGAAGCCGCTGAGATCCAATGCCACGGAGGAACTGTTGCAGCAAGAAAGTGTCTGGACCTGTGCTTGTCTTTGGGAGCTAGAATGGCCTGTCCTGGTGAATTCACTCAAAGAGCCTTTTTGAACGGCAGGCTGGACCTTATCCAGGCAGAATCGGTACTTGGCATTATCCGCTCCCGATCAGACCGCTCCCTTCAGGCAGCAGCAAAATGCCTCAGGGGCTCACTCTCCACCAAAGTTGCAGAGATCCATGAGGAAATGCTTGAACTATCCGCCTTCGGGGAAGCCAGCCTTGATCACCCCGATGAGGACATACCGCCCCTGGATCCTCGATCGATGGGAGAAAGGCTTTCCGGGATAAGTGAAATGATCAGGCTTCTGCTATCATCAGCCCGTTCCGGCCGTTTCCTTCGGGAAGGCATAAAAGTTGCCCTGTCGGGAAAGCCCAACGTAGGAAAATCCTCGCTCATGAACGCCTTTCTCCAGGAATCCAGATCGATCGTGACCTCTATGCCGGGTACTACCAGGGATGTTATAGAAGAAGTCATATCCCACAAGGGGGTACCCTTGAGACTTGTGGATACGGCAGGATTGAGAGCACCAAGGGACGAAGCCGAAGAGGAAGGCGTAAAACGTGCGCTGGATGCGATCCGTGAGTCCGATATAAGGGTCTGGGTCATTGACGGGAGCCAGCCCCTTTCTGAGGAAGACCGTGAAATAGCCAAAACTCTCATGGATCCCTGTTGCGTGGTCGCAATAAACAAATCCGACCTTCCCCTGGTTGTCTCTGAAAGATCCGTGGAAGACATCCTCCCCGGGACACCGGTACGGGTAATATCAGCTTTCTGCGGTCAGGGCATTGAGGAGCTCAAAGACCAGATAGTCCTTGCAGTAGCCGGAAGGACTTCTCTGGACGAAGACCTGAACACCACAGAGCGCCAGGTGGAAGAACTTGGGAAAGCCATGGATCTGACTATATCCGCGATGGATGCGCTTTCATCCGGCGCTGGCCTCGATGCAGTCCTTGAGGTCATACGGGAAGCCCGTGAGTGCATTTCAAGGATACTTGGCATCTCGACAGACGAATCCCTTATGGAAAGCGTCTTTTCCAACTTCTGTATCGGCAAATAGATCTACGGCGAGAAAGGGGGAATAAGCATGCCTATAGTACAGGTACACCTTCTTGAGGGTCGTTCGAACGAGCAAAAGAAGAGACTTGTGGCAGAAATGACCGCTTCAGTTTGCTCGGCTCTGGGTGTAGATCCGGAACAGGTCAGAATAATACTTTCCGAGATGAGTAAACAGGATTACGCAGTTGCGGGGAAGCTGTTTTCAGAAAAGTAACCTTGCTGACCGCTTTTCCAGCGGGTCAGTCCCTCCAGCGCCGGTGCATCCATAACCATTGCTCCGGCGCTCTTTTGATTATTCCCTCTGTCCACCGGTTAGCCGCTTTCGTCATATAGAGGATCATGGTCTCCCGGCTTCCGCTGGAAGGGATATCTATTGGCGGACCTATCTCTATCCTGTATCTGAAGGAGCCAAGCCTGAAAGCGACTACCGGGATCAGCGGGACCTCTGCCAAAAGGGCAAACCCCGCAGGTCCTCCAGCCGTACCGCAGTTCTTCCCGAAAAAGGGCAGATAAAGGGCTCCTCTTCCGCCCCAGTTCTGATCTCCGGCAAGGACAACCATATCGCCTTCCTTTAGCCTTTTGACAGGTTCTCTCAGCATGAATTGCTTGGGTATTGGTTTTCCGCCTATGTTTTTACGGTAACTGTTGATAAGGTCGGCAAGGTCCTCATCCTTGGGATTCTGTATGACCCCGGATACAGGGTAGCCTTTCTGTGCTAGCCATGCCGCCATGAGTTCCCAACTGCCGAAGTGAGACATTAGCAGCACGGCACCCTTGCCTTTGTCCTGCTGATCTTGCAGCCACTTCTCCCCGCTTGTTTCAACGAACCAGTTCAGGACCTGAGATGGGTCATTCTGGACTACCAGGTATTCTGCGAGAACAGCAGCAAAATGCCTGTAAACCCTGGAGAGCGTCTTTTCCCTCCAGGAAAGTGTGGAATCGGGAAATGCGATCCCAAGATTGGAAAGAGCTACAGAGCGCCTGGGCCTGATGATCCTGAGGGCGGCATAGACCACCGTGGTCACCAGATCCGACCTCCAGCCCGGATTTATCCACTTTCTTAGTGCCTCCAGGGCAGATGACTGGAGAGACATGCTCTGCGCTACGCCCTTGAAGCAGCGAAAAAGCGCTTTTTACCGAGCCTGAAGAAAATATGCCGGCCTTCCAGCAGGTCCGCAGCCAACACCTGGTCATCGACGCCCAGGCGCCTGCCATTCAGGTAAACGCCGCCTCCCTGGACAAGTCTTCTTGCCTCGCTCTTGCTGGAACATGCGCCAGAGGCTGCAAGAATATCGATTGCCGATGGGATCGCGCTTTCAGGAAAGGTCCCGGTGGGGACTTCTGCCATAAGTATCCTTAGCATTTCCGGGTTAAGATCCGAGGGTTCGAAACCCTCTCCGAAAAGGATACCGCTTGCCCTTTCGGCCGCAGCGGAAGCATCCTCTCCGTGAAGACGTGAGGTTACCTCCCTTGCAAGCCTTCTCTGGGCTTCCCTCTTTTCAGGGTGCTTTGCGTGGTCATCCATTAACCCGGATATCTCTTCCATGGGAAGAAATGTGAAAAGTTTCAGAAACTTTTCGACATCCCTGTCATCCGAATTTATCCAGAACTGGAAAAACCTGTAGGTCGAAGTCCTTTCAGGGGAAAGCCAAACCGTACCCCCTTCTGTTTTTCCAAATTTCTGGCCCGATGCGCTTAAAAGGAGAGGGTAGGTGATCCCGTAAGCCTGACCTCCTGCCTTTTTCCTGATAAGGTCTATCCCCGCTATTATGTTGCCCTGTTGATCGTTGCCCCCCATCTGCAGTTTACAGCCTATGGTCTCGAACAAGTGGCAGAAATCAAAGGCCTGCAGCAGCATGTAGGAAAATTCCGTATAAGATATTGATTTCTCAGGGTCTTCAAGACGACTTTTGACATACTCACGTCCAATCATGTAATTGACGCTGAAATGCTTCCCCGTGTCTCGTAAGAACTCAAGCAGGGACTGTTCGCCAAGCCAGTCGTAGTTGTTGATTATCATCGCGGAATTCTCCCCGCAGTCGAAATCAAGGAACTGACCGAGCTGTTCCTTGACATTAACCAGGTTCTTCTGAACCTGTTCAATGGTGAGAAGATTCCTTTCCTTGCTTTTGCCTGATGGATCGCCGATCAATCCCGTGCCCATTCCGGCAATTGCAATGGGCCGGTGCCCGTATCTCTGCATCCACGCAAGACCCATCATGGGGATCAGGTGCCCCACGTGGAGGCTGTCTGCCGTAGGGTCAAAACCGATATAGCCGGTTACCATCTCTTTTTCGAAAAGATCTGAAAGCTCCTCCGGATGACTGCACCACTCAACGCAGCCACGTTGCATCATGACGGCAAGGGGGTTTCCCTGCATTGCTATTCCTCCTCGTACTGTTCCCTGGTTCCAGAAACTTATTTTTTAACCGGGGAGGCACCTTTCCAGCTTCCCCTGCCTGATCCGATATCATGCATCACCAGTGTGATCTGGCCCATTGACCTGAGTTCCTCTATCATGGCCAGGATCTCTTCCGGGTCATGTGTACCCTTTACTCCCAACCTGTCAGCTATGTTGTTGATCTTGGAAAGATCTTCAAGAACTTCTGCCGCTTTTGGAAAATCCGCGTAAAGCCACATAAGAGCCTTGCCGTCTCCCATAGGGACCACATCCTGTATCCTCCGGGGTTTGCCCAGGGAGCTGTCGGACATCACCCCGGCAATAGCAAGGTCATCCCGGGCAGCCGCTATCATGGTAAAGGGTATGGTCATCTTCCCTCCGTGGGTAAAACCGCTGACCACCTTGGGCATGAATGCAAGACTTGCCCATTTATTGCTCCATAACGCATCTATCCACCTGGTACCCTTATCCCCGCGTGAGGGAAGCTGAAACAGGAAACCGGGAAGGCTGAAGAGGAAGACTCTGCTCTGTCCCCCGATGGTACCTATTACCGGTCCTTCAAGGAGTTCAGCGATCGACTCCCTGTCGATGCCTGCGTCTTCCATCCAGCCCGGGATTGAGACTTCCCCTTGAACGACCTCCTCAAACCCTTCTGGCAGGGATATTCCAGCGGCGAGGACAAGAGGGTCCGGTAAATAGACCGGTTCAGACCACGAACGGGGTTCCATGCGGTTTTTGATCCGCTCTGGCAGCCATTCATTCAGCCCTTCGATCCTCCATGCTATCTCTCCATTTTCGACATTGCTGTTCCACGCCAATTCGGCGGACACGGGTGAATCCGGAGCGGCTATTCCCCGCAGGGATGCCGCCTGGGCGAACAACTTACCGTCAAAGAGGACAAGGTGGGCCGGCCAGGATCTCTCCACTGACAAAGAAACCTCAAACCGGTCGATCTTGCCCTCAAGTGCCTCCTGCATTCTGTCAAGGCCATCCGGAGAGTGGGAAGCAAGTAGCATCCCTCTTTCCGTTCTGAGAAAAAGAACAAGGCGACCTCTCCCTGCTGTCAGACGAAGAACCCCATCCCTCTCGGACGGTCCCATTGCAAGACCCCTGGAAAGTTCCAGCCATGCAGGGGGGATCCTTCCACTGCTAATGTCCGTCATAAGGTTTTCCGGAAGAAGGAAGACCCCGTAAAATACGGGTTCGTTTTCGTCCCATGCTGCAAGGACGTAGGACCCGTCGGCAAGGCCGAGAACAGGCAGAAGATCGTTCAAGGCTTCCATCACGGGACGGGCACTCTCTTCAGCTTCCTCGATCAGTTTTTCGGGGAGAACAGGTTCTATCTGTCCTGCTCCAGCCGCGAGGAAAACGCGGGGGGCATCCATATCTATTGCCGGGATGGCCATTACCGGCTCCATTTCCATCTTTTCGGGGACCTTTCCGAAGAAAAAGACCGCACCGGCGATAATTCCCGCAGCAAGAAGGACGGAAAACCAGAAGAACAGTCCCTTACGCATCTTCACCCCTCCTCTTGAATCGGTTTTTCATATCCCATATCAACCTGTAGACTGGAGGAATAAGAAAGATAGCCATTGTTCCTCCCGCAAGAAGCCCTCCTATAAGGACTATGGCCAGCGGGGCACGGTACTGGCCGCCCTCCCCCAAACCCATTGCAAGGGGCAGCATAGCTACAAGGGTCGTTACATCCGCCATTATTATCGGCCTGAACCTGACCCGGCAGGCCTCGATTACCGCTTCGGCCGCCTCATGCCCCTTCTTTCTTACCACCTCAGCGTAATCTACTACAACGATAGCGTTATTTACGACCAGGCCAACTATCATCACAAGCCCCAGCAGTCCATATACTGAAAGCGATGTCCCGGTTATAAGGAGCGTGGGGATAACGCCTATGATGGAAAGGGGTATGGTAAGCATTATCACGAAAGAAAACAGGTAGGATTCCAGGATACCCGCGATCATAAGGAAAGTGAGGGTAATAGCCATTCCGAAGGCGATAAGCATTCTCCGGAAGTTTTCCTGGATATTCTGCATCTCTCCCTCTATGATGAACCTGTAGCCGGGAGGAAGCTGTATCTCTTCCATCCTGGGACTAATGTCCCTGAAGACCTCTCCTACCGTCCTTCCGGAAACGTCAGCCTGAACGCTGACCTTTCTCTGGCGATCCACCCTGTATATCGCCGTAGGTGAGGGTTCATAGGAGATCCTTGCCAATTCTCCGACCGGGACAAAACCCTTCGGGGTCCACATGGGTAGCCCCGGGATCATTACGGGCGACTCGACCCACCTCTCGGACAGCCTGACCAGGATGTCGTACTCGTAACCTCGCTCACGGAAGACGCCTGCATCTAAACCACTCAGATAACCCCTGAGTTCTTCGGCAACCTCGGAAAGGGTAACCCCCATTGACGTGATCTTGTAATGATCGGGAGTCAGTTTAAGGTCGAACCTGCCGACCTTCCAGTCGGTATCCAGGTCAGCCAGACCGGGAATATCCCTGATCTTCTCGATAAGTTTTTTGGATATTCCGTCGAGGACATCCAGGTCAGGGCCGCTTATGGTGATCTGCACTGGACTGCTCCTGCCACCTCCGCCCTGACCCGAGGCTACGTTAACCGTCAGGTTCGTGTCGGGAAGCCCGGCGAACTCACTTCTGAGTTCGGAAGCTATGGCAAAGGCGCTTTTTCTCTCGCTTGCGTCAACGAGGTAGACCCTTATGGTTCCGCTGTTAACGCCAGAAAGCCTTCCGCCCCCTATTGTGGCGCTCATTGACTTAACGTAAGGCTGGTCCTGCAGGAATCTCTCGACCTTCTTGATCTCCTTGTCGGTGGCATCGATAGAAGCGGTGCTTGAAAGATCCAGGTTGACCCTGATGACCCCTTCGTCAACCCTTGGGAAGAACTCGAAGCCTACCCGCGGTACAAGCAGGAGGGATCCCCCGAAAAGGATCCCGAAAAAAACCAGGGTGATCCATGGGTGCCTTACCGCTTTTTCAACGTAGACGTGGTGAAAGATCTCCAACTCGCGGTAGAACCATTGCCACCATCCGGTAGCCCTCTTGGCAAGGGAGGAGACGTGTATGGAACCGCCTCCGAGCCTTGACGCAGCCATGGGTGTTACCGTAAAAGCGCCCCAGAGCGAGAAAAGGGTGGAAAACACGACGGTCAGGGCAAACTGGTTGAAGAATTGGCCCACGATCCCCCCCATAAAGGCTATCGGGATAAAGACCCCGAGGTTCGTTGCAGTCGTTGAGAGAACAGCAAGCGATATCTCTCTGGTCCCCTCCTCCGCGGCTGTAAGGGGATCCATCCCCAGTTCCCTGTACCTGTATATGTTCTCGAGGACCAGGATGGCGTTGTTAACCAGAACTCCGACGGATATTGCCAGCCCAAGCGTGCTCATGACGTTCAGCGTGTAATCAAAGAAGAACATGGGTATGAACGTCGCGATAATTGATGTCGGCATCGATATGGCCACAGCCAGCGTCGAACCGAACTGCCTCAGGAAGAGGAATATGAAAAGTGCCGTCAGGAGAGTACCTATGATCATGTCCCTTATAACGTTCTTGACGGACTTTTCAACAAATTCGCTGGAATCGTAGACCACTTCAAGTTCTATGCTTCCGGCCAGACCCGGTGATATCTCCTTGAGCTCCGCCACCACATCCCGGGATACCCTGACTATGTTGGCATTAGGGCGTGCTGTAAGTTCCAGCAGGATGGAGTCACGACCGTCAAATCTGGCCCTGTTCCTTTCCTCGGCAAGCCCGTCGACAATATTGACGACGTTGCCCAGCATGACTACCCTTCCATTGCCAACAGGTATCCCGATGTCGGCAAATTCGCCCGGGGTGAAAGGTTCACCAACGATCCTGACCGAGGTCTCCTTGTCTCCCAGGGTTATGCTCCCCGATGGCGAATTGAAGTTGGAAGCCTTTACAAGGGCTGCCAACCTTGTCAGGCTCAAATTGTATGCCCTTAGCCCGGAAGGATCCGCGTCAAGGTGGATCTCCCGGACTCTCCCGCCCCTGATATCGACGCTGGCCATCCCGATGATCTGGGTAAGACGCTTGGCAACTTGTTCCTCCACGATGTCTCTGGCCTGATAGGAAGGCAGGCTTGTCTTTGCGACAAGGATCATGAACGGCAGAGCGTTAATATCGATCTTGTCGACAACGGGTTCGTCCGCATCGTCAGGGAGCGTGGAAGTTATGGCCTTTACGCGCGTGGATATGTCAAGGGTCGCCTGAGTGACATCCACCTCATATTCCAGCACTGCGACGACAAAACCAGTTCCATCAAGAGCATAGCCGTTGATCTCCTTTACCCCTTCGACAGAGGCAATGGCATCCTCGACAGGCTGTACTATAAGCCTCTCCACCTCAAGAGGACCGGCCCCGCGATACTGGACCCTGACAAGGACCACAGGCACGTCTATACTGGGGAGGAGCGCCACGCCAAGCTGGTAAAAGGCGAAAAACCCCAGGAGAACAAGGATGGTCATAATGACCGTTGTGAGAACCGGCCTCCTGACTGAGTTCCCGATCAGGTTCATCTATCAGTTCTCCTGGATCCAGACCCTGGCATTCGGGAACATCCTGTCGGAGCCTTTGACAACGATCTTTTCGCCGGGATCAACCCCTGATAATATCCTGACCTTACCGTCAAAAGTTCCGCCCGTTATGACATCTCTTTCCACGGCAAGTCCTTCGGACACCACATATATCACTGTCCTCTCGCCACCTATCTGTTTCAAAGCCTCATAGGGGACAATTACCGCGTCGGCTATGTCCTCGTCCTGAACGATCGCTTCGACTGTCTGGCCCGGGATCAGACCGGAATCCGGAGGAAGGGCAAGCACAAGGCTGAAAAGCCCGGTAGAGGCGTCGGCTACGGGATCGACCCTCCTGATGTCTGCGTCCACCAGCCCGTTTGATGTCCTGACCCGTGCTGGCATGCCTCTGGTAACCTTGAGAATATCCTGGGGAGATACATCAAGGACAGCATCCAGAAGATCGAGGTTTGCGACGGTAAAAATGACCTGGCCAGGTGAAACAAGGTTTCCCTTCTCAACAAACCGGCCAGTGACAACCCCGTCAACAGGTGAAGTTATGGTCATCCTTGAAAAGGCTGTTCGGAGGTCATTAAGCCCGGCACGTGCGTTCTTGACCGCGGTGAGGGCAGATTCGACCTCCTGGAAACTCGCTCCCCCCGCAGCCTGGAGGGACTGGAGCCGCCTGTACCTGTTCTCCATTTCCGCAGTTAAAGATTCCTGGGCATAAAGTTTCTCACGGGCTATCCTTGTATCGAGAGAAGCAAGGACCTGACCCCTGCTTACTGCATCGCCAACTTCCACCAGAACGGATTCGACATACTCCTGTCGCTCGGCTGCCAGCCTGACTTCAGAGGAGGCCTGGGTTCTGCCGAAAAAAGTTATCCAGTGTTCCCAACGGGTCAGCGCTACAGTGTGGACTGTAACGGGAATCCCTTCCCTGGAGCGGATAGCGGCCACGCTTGCCGGGGCCTGTGGAGCCGGTTTCATAAATATGCGCCAGGCCCCAAAGGCCAGGATAGCAAGAAGGAGTACTCCCCACAACCATCTGTAGGACCTGTTTTTCATAGCCATATTATTCCTCCACGGGGAGATTACCCTCTGCAGCAGCAAGCGACGCTTCAGCCACCAGAAGGCCCCTCCTTGCGTCTATAAGAGAAGCAAGAGAACCGGCAAAGCGTGTCTGGGCATCCAGAACCTCAATCTGGTTGGCCAGACCTTCCCTGTACCTGAGAAGAACTATTTCCCTCTCCCTGGAGACAAGGTCGAATCTTGACTGTTCCGCTTCGTATCCCTTTTGAGCTGCGACATAATCCTCCCAGGCGGAAAAAAGGGCCATCATCACATCGGCTTTTGCGGCCCCGAGCTCTGCCTGAGAAGCTTCGAGCCCGGCCCTGGCCCTTTCAGCGGTCCACCTGGCCTGCCCGCCGTCGATCACGGGGATCGTCAGTGTAGCCCTTGCCCACCATTCGTCCTGGGTATACTGCTGGGCTGCAGCGCCATCGGTTATCAGCGTTCTGGTCGCCGAGAGGCCAAGTGTCGGCAAAGAGATCATTTCAGCGACGCGCAGAAGGGCCTGTGCCCGGTCTCTTGCCCAGGTCGCCTTCAAAACCAGGGGATGTTCGCTGACCACGTTTGCAAAATCAGGGGGGACCTGTCTGATCACGACAGGTTCGGTGATGTCAAAAAGACCTTCCGCCGGCCGTATCTCCATCCATCCCGCCAGCCCTTTAAGCATTGCTTCGAACCCTGACCTGTTCGCTTCTCTAAGCGCAAGATAGTGATGAGCTTCGGCCAGGGCACTTTCGGCCCTCATTACATCAAGTTCCGGTACCATGCCCTGTTCGAAACGAAGCTTCGCATCCTCCAGGAAAGCCTCACGTTTGACTATCTCCTCCCGGGCGGCCTTTACTGAAGCCTCTCCTGCGGCGGCACCCCAGAATGCCATTGCAGTGTTCCGGTACAAACTTAGGATGGCGGCGTCAAAAAACATCTCAGCCTCCCTGAGTCCTGCCGTCTCAGCTTCAATGGAGGCCTTTTCCCTGTCAAAGAGGCTGGTATTGTAGGAGAAGGTCATACCGGCGCTGGAGGAAGACCGCCCGCCCTCATCTTTTGTTGAAGTCCCGGAAAGACCGGCTGTCACCTTTGTCGGGACCGCTGACAATTTCAGGGAAGCATGAGCAGCATTAATCGACTGCCTGGCGGAGTCCAGCCCCGGGTTATTCTCCAGGATAAGGGCCCAGGCCTGTTTCCAGCTGAGTTCCCCGACATCGGCTTCTGCGGAGCATGGGAGGATCGCAACAGTTACCCAGGTCACCAGAAACATTGCGGCAAACAACACGCCGGATCCACATTTACGCATAAACCTATCACCGCCATAATTCTAAAAAAGGATACGCCGCATTCTAGCACAAGTGGTTATACTTTGGCCCCGCAATAATCAGGACCTCTTACCGTCTTTCTGCTTGCTGCCTTTTTTCTTCCCAAGCGTCTCAAGGAGTGTCCTTGCGGAGACCGCGAGGTTTACCGCTTCTTCCTCTGGGATCCCTACCCCATCCTCCCTGAGGTCCGTTGCGAGGGACACTATCTCGCAAAGAAGGCTTTCCATCCTGCCTAACCCCCTGCATGGGGCTTCGGACAATACGGACACCCTTTCCGGCACCTTTGTTTCGGCAACGAACTTTTCCCTGGCCTTGACAAGATTGTATTCCTTCCCGGCTGACGGCACCAAAGATCTTATGCCATTCTCCTCGAACGTCCTTGAAAGCCCCTGCGCGGATTCCAGCTCTCCGTGGGTAATAAAAAACAGGGGATCTGTCCTGAACTGTTTCGCCCAGGCAAGAAGGTCCCTCCTGTCGGCATGGGCGGAGAAACCGTTGATCGTGTGCAGTTTGGCCTTGACGTTGACTTCCTCTCCAGCCACCCTTACTGTCTTTTCGCCCTCTACCAGCCTTCTTCCCAGGGTACCCTTTGCCTGGTAGCCCACAAAAACCACATCGGTGGTCTCCCTGAAGAGGTTGTTCTTGAGATGGTGAACGATCCTTCCGCCGTTGCACATGCCGCTGCCAGCAAGAACCACTGCCTCACCTATCTCGTTGATCTTTTTGGACTCCTCTACATCTGACACCACCTGGAGGTTTTCAGGTGCAAAGGGGTCGCTGCCCTCACGGATCTGGGACTGTATCTCCGAAGACAGAAGTGAGAGGTACGAATTATAAACATCGGTCGCCTTCTGGCCCATTGGTGAGTCGAAGAATATCGGGATACCGGGTGGCAGGATGCCCTCTTTCTGCATAAGCATAAGTTCGTAAAGGACCCTCTGGGCACGATCTACAACAAAAGTAGGAATAAGGACCTTACCATGGTCCTTTATCATCTCCTTCATGGCAACCCGGAACTCCTCACGGCTTTCTTCGTTCGTCTTGTGTTCACGGTCGCCGTATGTTGATTCGATCACCACGTAATCGGCGTCCTCTATCACGGAAGGGGTCCTTTCCATTACAGTGTTCTGCGGACCCAGGTCTCCGGAGAAGACCAGCTTGATATCTTCGCCATCCGCATTGCCCCATATTTCAAGGTTCGCGCTTCCAAGGATGTGTCCCGCGTCGCGAAAGCGCACCCTGATACCGGGAACTGGCTCCATGACTTCGTCGTAGGCCACCGGAACGAGCATTCCGATAGCTTTCTCCACGTCTTCCTCTGTATAAAGCGGCTCTTCAGGGGGTAGGCCTTTCCTCCTGTTCTTCCTCGATCTCCATTCAGCATCCTCTTTCTGTATCTTTGCGGAGTCCCTCCAGAGAACATCCGTCAGTTCCACCGTCGGGGCTGTCGCTATAACCTTGCCGCTGAAACCAGTTTTCACAAGGAACGGGACCCTTCCCGTGTGGTCCAGGTGGGCGTGGGTGATCAAAATCGCATCAATTGTTGTAGGGTCAAAGTCAAGCGGTTCGCTGTTCTTTTCTTCACTTTTACCCTGGTAAAGCCCGCAATCGATCATTATCCTTGACTTGCCTGTCTCAAGGATATAGTTGGAACCGGTCACTTCTTCTGCTGCGCCAAGTATTCTCAACCTCATGTGTCTGCCCCTGGGGGCTCCCCCCTTTCGGATATTCTTCCAATTACTTTCATTCTATACTAGAATCTCATGACGGGGTCGAGCTGATGGTCACGATCCCCAAATTCAGATAGGGGGTTTTTCCCATGGATCCCATCGGGGCACTCCTGATATTCGGGGCCCGGCTTCTTGACGTTTCCCTCGGCACTTTCAGGATCCTTCTCCTCGTCAGAGGCAGGAAATTCCAGGCTAGCCTGACCGCGTTCTTTGAATCAGCAGTCTACATTGTTGCTCTTGGCTACGTTCTCAAGGAAGGTATCACTGGGCCCCTGCAGCTTCTGGCCTATGCCGGAGGATTCGGCGTAGGAAGCTATCTTGGAGCCTCCCTGGAAGAACGTATACTCAGCTCCTTCGTTCTGGTAGAGGTTGTCGGCCCGGTAACCGAGGAGATGCTTGAAACGGTCGAGAACCTCAGGCAAGAGGGGTTCGGGACAACTGTTGTCACCGGGTCAGGCAAGACCGGAGAAAGGATCATCCTGAAGATCATCTGCCAGCGACAGGATATCGGTCATGTTGCACAGTTGGTGGGCAACAGGGGTTTCGTTTTTACCTCCGAAGTAAAAAGCGTCTGGGGAGGCCACTTCAGGCAGAAGAGGAAGTAGGCCCCCATTTACAGCGGATGAGAGTCCCTCCCTCATCGGAAGATCCGACTTCCAGTTTCCCACCGATGAGGGACATCCTCTCGGACATGTTCGCCAACCCCCGGTGCCCCCTTACCCTCAATTCCTCAAAATCGCCAGGCGGTTCAAAACCTGTCCCGTCGTCGGCTATCTCAAGCAAGGCCTTCCCGTTGTCGCAGGAAAGCCTTAGGGATACTCTTGAAGCCCTTCCATGACGGACAGAATTATGTACAGCCTCCTGCACTACGCGGAAAAACGAAAGAGTGACGTCTGCAGGAAGTTCTTCGTCACAATCGACCTCCACCGGAATCTCAACCCCAAGGTGCCTGGAAAGCCTTTCCGTCAGTTCGTCAAGAGCCTGTGATAGCCCCAGGTCCAGCCATGGCGGAGAAAGCTCGTCACAGAGGGCTCTCATCTCGCTAACGGCATGGATGGCTCCGTCCTCAGCGTTCTCCAGGTGCCGGGTATCCTCATTTTTCGGGTCCTTGACCATCCGTGAAAGCCTGATCTGGTGTATAAGCGCCGTGACATCCTGAAGTGGCCCGTCATGGATCTCCCTTGCGATCCTCGACCTCTCTTCTTCCTGAACGCGAACAATGTCCCCGACGTACTGTTTCATCAGTTGAGCCCTTTCCACGGCTCCCCTTGCAAGTTGTTCAAGGACCTGTCTCAATCTTCGGATCTCGAAGACCGCGCTTGGATCATCACCCTGCGGAATGTCTTTCCCGAGCTGAAGACTGGAAACCTCGTTCCCGAGAACCCTGAGGGGTGCCACGAGCCATTTCCACAGGGCAAGGACGGAAACAATCCCGAGGAAACCTATCAACCCTACCAGGATAGGCCATCTGTTGAATCGCATCATGGGTCCCATAAGCTTGTCCCAGGAAACTGCGGCAACTACATACCACCCGGTATCCCCCGCCGGGAAAGCTGCGAGAGTATATTTCTCCCCCTCCCTGCTGTCGACCTCTATTGCCGAACCGACGGGGATCCCCTTTTGCCAGAGGAGCCTTAGGACCTCGGCATCAGCTGTTGATACAAGGACAGTTCCGTTAACATCCACGACAGCGACCCAGCCCGGGATAGAGAGGCCCCATGTCACCTGTCTCAGGCGAAGGAATCTCTCCCTGTCGTTAAGGGGGAAGGACCTGGTCCTGCTCCAGCTCATATCCAGCCTGGAGGCAACGCTCTCGGCAATATCCACAACGTAGGACCTAGCCACTCTCTCCATCGCCCTTTCATGCTGGACCAGCCCGATACCGCCAAGAACAAGCGCAGCGAAAGAAGGTATCATTATTGCAACGGTAAGGAGGATAAGAAGGTGCCTTCTCATTCAATAAGTTCCTCCAGGGCTACGATCCCGTATTTAAGGGCAAGGAGCATGGCTTCTGTCTTGTTCCTTGCGCCCAGCTTGTCGTAGATCGATGCGAGGTGGGTCTGGACTGTACGTTCACTGATTATCAGGTCCTTGGCTATCTCCTTGCTGGAAAGTCCTCTGGCGGCATAAAGGAGTACTTCCCTTTCCCTGCCTGAAAGGGACTCGAAAGCGGAATCCCCGTCCTCTATGCTTCTCGCGACTTCCCCGTCAAGGTAAAGGCCTCCGCGAGCCACCACCCTGATCGCACGGGAAAGTTCCTCTGGCGTCACGGTCTTGAGGATGTAGCCTCTCGCGCCTGCTCTCAGGGAAGCCATAACGTACTGCTGGGCATCGAATGACGTCAGCATGACCGGTATAACGGGAAGGCTGGATTCCTTGATCCTTCTGGCCAGCGAAACACCGTTCTCACCAGGCATCCGTATATCAAGGAGTGCAACATCGGGGCGTTCCCTCTCGATAAGGTCCCAGGCTTCATCTCCGTCAGAGGCCTCGCCCACAAGTACCAGGTCCCTCTCTTTGGCGATGTAATCCCTTAATCCGGCTCGTGTTAATGGGTGGTCGTCCGCGAGAATAACCCTGATAGCCATTGAAGAAACCTCCCTGTTCTCAGGACAAATGATCCTGGCTACAAGTATCCGACATCATGCAGTCCTTCGTATCCGTAGGACTGCCTAACTTTGTGTCCAGGAAATTCATCGGATATCAGAAAAAGACCTGAATCCATAGGCTGCCCTGGCAAAAAGAACTGCGTTCCTGACAGCTTCTTCCATGGCGGAAGCCGCCAGCCAACCCGCAAGAATTGTTTCCGCCTTTTCGTTTCCGGCAGAAGCACAGAAGACGGAATCACCGTCAAAAGGGGTATGAACGGGGAAAATCGAGCTTGAAAGTCCAGCCTGGGCCATTATGGCCACCCTTCTACATTCAGCCTTGTCAAGAGCTACGTTGGTCACAACAGCTCCCAAAGTTGTATTCTTCCCCCAATCATTCCAGATATCGCCGGACCCGGTCATGGAACCGGGATCAAGAATGTTGTCACCATCAAGGGCCCCTGCCATAAAACCTCCTGAACAGTCCCTTACCGCTCCGAAAGCGTTCACCGCCGCTACGGCACAAACCTCGAAGGGTCCAGACACCTTTTTCGCCCAGCCGAAACCTGATTTCATGGCCTTTGCCATCCCGTAATACTTGCCTACGGTTGCTCCGGTGCCGGCCCCGACGTTACCCATGGGCGATTCTTCAAGGGGTCGGGCTTCCATGCATGCCTCGCTGCCCATGGCAGGATCGGGCCAGGCGTCGGCTTCACCGCATGGAAGGTCGAAAAGGCAGGCTGCGGGGACAATCGGGACAACCCCGTAACCGGAATCGAACCCCCACCCTCGTTCCTCGCAGTAGCGCATGACCCCGTCAGCCGCAGATAATCCCCTGGCACTTCCGCCGGCCAGGACGATCGCGGTGATCCTTTCTACCATGCAATCCGGTGCGAGAAGAGCTATCTCTCTCGTGCCGGGTGCCCCTCCCCTGATGTCACAGGAAGCCGTGGCCCCTTCGGGGAAGATGATAACGGTACAGCCCGTCCCTTTTTCGTGATCCTGCGCATGTCCTATCCGCCACATCAGCCTCACTCCCTACCCAAGAGTTACGACCTTCCATATAGCGAAGATAACACCGGCAATTCCTTCCCCTCCCAGGAAACCGGAGGCTACAAGTGTCATGTCTTCGTTCAGATCCTCCATGAACCTGTCGGAAAGGACCCTGAACAGACCTCCGGCTCCAGCGGCAAGGGATATCGCGACAGGAAGGTAAATACCTATCCCCACGGTCATGGAGGGGACCCCCAACAGGGAGAGAAAGAACCCTCCCGCTAGCCCCGCCAGAAATGCTACCCTGTCCGGAAGGCCGTCGATCATGCTTTTAACCGCAAAGGCCTGAGGAGCGGCAAGATCCGTACCTGGCCCCATGGCGCCAAAAGCTTCCTTCAGGAGAAAGATCGTAAGGGTAGCTGCAAGGGCCCCAACCAGCCCCCCGACAGCTTCGCTCACCAGCTGCGCGCGGGGATCAGTACCAAGGATCGCTCCGGCCCGAAAATCCTGCATGGCGTCCCCGGCAAGACCGGTAGCAACGGCAACCACGGCAGTTACAAGAAAGGCCTCCTGTCCTCCTATATACCAGACAGTCCTTATCGCCAGAAGCACAAGAATTCCGAATATCTCCATGGGATCGATGCCGGTCTGTCCCGTAATGGTCGCAGCCATAACGACCGTAACCCAGACGCCGGCCGTTGCAAGAAGGGAAGGGACGAAAGGGACGCCCGCAAAAAGGGTTAGTACGCAGGCCGAGGCTGCTCCGGTTATGGCGACTATTTTAAAATTCATACCCGAGGCGGAGAGGCTCCGCAAAAAAGATATTGCCGCCCCGCGAAACAGGACAGCTATTCCTGCACCGACAATAACCCCTATCCCGAGGCTGCTCCTGAAAGCTGCCGCCGCCTCCCCATCGGAGAACCAGCCTGAAGACAACCCTGCCGGGACCATGAACCAGTGCGCGGAGATCGCTCCAAGAGCCCATGTCCCCATGTAAAGGGGCCCGATAATAAAACCTATACCTGCTGCCATTGGTGACATCCATACGCTGAAGAGAGGGCCTTTCCCCAGGACTGCCGGGATAACCCCGGCACCGTCCCTGAGATAGGTCACCAGCCCGGAAACCCCGCAGGAGGCAACAAGGGTGGAAGCTTTTCTCCCGCCCTGGTCTCCAGCCTGCAAAGTCCTTGCAGCTGCGACTCCCATGGGGAATGGAAGTTTGAGTTCATCCACAAAATGTTTCCTCAAAAGACCTGTAAATGCAATACCTAGAACGGCACCGACCAGGGCTGCTACTGCAGCAACGGGTATGCCAAGGGTTGAAGAGGGGTCGGACATCCATATACCCGGAAGCGTGAAGGCAAGACCTCCCGCGACAAGACCGCCGGCTGACATTCCGGTATGAGCCACGTTGATCTCCCTCAGGGAGGCTCCAAATGGTTTGAGCAGAGCCATAGAAAGAACGGCGACGAAGATAGTGGGCCAGGGAAGGGCGCCAATTCGCAGGGCAACATAGGTGCTGCTGCCCGCGATCACGATCGAGCCGAGGGCAGCCAGGACCATCGACCGGGTAGTAAGTTCCTGCGGGATCTGGGTTAATTTCATATCAGGCCTCTCTCCTTTTCGTTTCGATGTTACACTATTAGAGTACCTTGCGATCAGACATTAACACAAATCCCGGAGGTTTTTTGAAGGGAGGAAAAGACAATGAAGGAAAAGTGGGTTTTTCTTATTGCCCTTATTGTGATTCTTCTTTCAGCTGCTTCCGGGGTTGTTTTCTGGAGGTATTCCCGGGTACTGGAACAGAACGCCCTGCTGAACGAGAAACTGGACCTGGCCCTGAAGGAACTGGACAGCGCCAGATCAAGGGATCAGGTTACCCCTGAACTTGATAGATTGCCGGTTCCTGACTGGGAAAAGATGAGGACCAGAGCCCGGCCGGATCCGCGTTCGCTGGTCCTCGAAAACCTCCTGGCAAGGGAGGATCTAATCCCATGGGAGGGCATTCACGGTGGAACAATGAAAATATATGACCCTTCACTGGTGTGGTTCATCGGGCCCCGATGGTGTATCGCCTGGGTTGAGGACGGGCATATAGGTGGCTACATGCTTCTGCGTTTCGATACTGATACCGGCCAAACTCAATGGCGCCTTCTTGATTCTGAATTTGCCGACTGATCTCACTCCCCCAGCCCGATCTCCCTTTCTATCGGTCTCAGCGCTTCAATAACACCTTCGACAAGTTCTTCCAGCGGCTTGTCAAGCATAGCCGTTCCCTTCTCGATCACATCCCTGTCGACCCCCCTGGCGAAAGCCTTGTCCTTCCATTTTTTCTTGACGGATTTCACGGTGAGATCCTGCAGGGATCTTCCCGGACGCACAAGGGCAACAGCGGTGACAAAACCCGTAAGCTCGTCAATGGCATAAAGGTGTTTCTCCATTGATGAAAGGGGCTCAACGTCGGAACAAATACCCCACCCGTGGGCAAGTACTGCCCTGACAATTTTGTCAGGGTAACCGGCATCCCTGAGCCACGAAGCCCCCAGGTGTGTGTGTTTTGAAGGATCGCTATTAGTTGTTTCCCAGTCAATATCGTGAACCAGGCCGGCAAGTGCCCATAGTTCCTCGTCCTCGCCGTTCATCCGGCCGAAATACTTCATCGCCGCTTCGACGGCCAGGGCATGCCTGATATGGTTGATCTCCTGGTTGTGCTCCCTGAGCAGGGACATCGCATCTTCCCTTTTAATTTGTTCCACAATGATCGCCTCCCTGGATCGTAAACGTTTTTCAGAACAAGGTCAGATAGTGGCAAAAAGGACCAGGATGCCCGGGTCTACCGGGTCAGCCAGCATTTTCCTGATCCCGCTGTTCTGAGCAATAAGTTCCTCTAGTTTTTTCGAAAGCGTTGAAGAGGACGCCTTTAACTGGGTCTGAATAACCTTGGCCTCATCGATCTTTCCAAGGGCTACAAGGGATACTCCAAGCGCAAACACAGGGCCGGGATGCCTCAAACTGGAGGCGCTCTTCCTGAAGCCCTCCCTGGCCGCACCCCAGTCACCAAGGTGTGCGTCCGCGATCGAAGCCAGATAGCCGGCCTCTTCCCTGGACCTTCTGGCCTGTCTTTCCCAGAGGAAGGGGCCATACTCGCTTTTCTGGGCCATTCTTCCCAGCCTCCGGACCTCTTCCCAGTCCTTCATGGCTGCCCGGGCCGAACACAGGAGAGAAAGGGCATCACTCCCCATACCGGCCGAGGGTTGGCCTGACAGGGTCTCAACGGAGCGGCTGTCACCCGAAAGAGCCTCCGCCACTCCTTTGACAAGACGGAGATAGGGGTTTTGCGGGTCCTTGAATTCGAGGTTCCTTACATTGAAAAAGTCCCTCCTTGCAAGGAAGATCCGCCCCAGCCAGTATATCCTGGGGATCCCGATCGTTCCGTCTTCGAAGGGGGTCATAAGAAGCCCTTCGGCTTCCTGCCATTTTTCCTCCTCTATCAAAGATCTTGCAAGCCAGAAGGAACCGGCTGGATCATTCGCCACACTTCCGGCCTCGCCGAAGAAACGCAGACTCTCTCCAAACCGCCCGGCAGTGGCGGCATAAATTGCCAGTTTCATTGCACAAAGTGTACGCTCTTCACCGCACACTCCTCCATCCCATGCTTTCCTGAAGAGATCATGTGCCTCCTGCGTATCCCCCCTGTTCTCTGCAGCCATGGCTAGACGAATTCCGGCGGCCCCGGTCCTGTCCTCCTCAAGGATATCCCTGAATATCTCTTCAGCCCTTTCCGTCTGTTCGAGTTCCTCAAGAAGGTTGGCCAGCCTTCTCCAGTCATCGGTGTTCCGTGGTTCCAGTTCCAGGGATATCTCCAGGGATGCCGCTGCCTCTCTGGACCTTCCTGAAGATTGATGGATGAGTGACATCATCCTGTGTGCAGCGGGGTCGTCGGGAATGAGGTCGATGCATTCCATTACCACCGCTTCGGCAGGCTCAAGTGCGCTATCATCCCCGGTCGCTATAAGGGCTTCAGTAAATAAAAGCCTGGATCTTTCAGCGTAGCCGTAGGCAAAATACATGGCTCCCCTCAGCGGGGCGGCACTTGACGGCCACGGAAGGTTATCCCATGGCAGATCCCTTAACACGGCCGGTGGTAGTCTCGTTCCCGCCATTTCAATTCCGGCGTGGAAGGAATCAGTGGACCCGCGGAAATCTGCCCCGAAAAAACGGGCCGCGGAAAGAGCAAAAAGAATATCCGGGTTGTCGGGTTCCAACAATGATGCTTCTGCAAGCATCGCAGAGGAACCGGCCGGATCACCGGACCAGAGGGCCGCCAGCCCCTTGTAGAATGCCCCGAAGGGGGAAGGTCCCATCATTGAAAATGCATCCCAGGATCTTTTCCGTTCCCCGATGGTGTAAAGGGATCGGCCGAACAAAGCTCTGAACTCTGGAGAGAGGTCCTTCTCAACTGTTTCCAGTGCCGAGGCAGCATCGGACCAGAGTCCCGCATCAACACAAGCTCTGGCATAGGCCGATCTTGACCCTGCATCCGATGGCGCCCTGAACATCTCCTTGCGGGCAGCCTCCAGGGAAAGCAAGGTCTGTGATCCCTCATCCTCGAAATCGACAGCAGTAAGGACTTTCATGTCCCACTGCGAGACCTTCCTGCGGGACTGGAGACGGCGGGAAAGCCTCGCCTTGGCCTGATCGAGGATGTTGCGCACCTCCCTGGCATTACTGAAGTCTTGCTTCCCGATCCTGTCCTCCATGATCATAAGAAATTTGCGGGAAGCTTCGTCTGATAGTTCAAGCCTTTCGTTGGCAGCCATAAAGAGGATAATATCGAGCAGTTCCCTTGGAGAATAATCCGGGAACTCCAGGTGAAAGGGTACCCTGCTTTTCAGGCCTGTTACGGCTTCGAAAAGGGAATCCATCTCTGAAGGGTAACCCGCAAAAATAACTATAAGGACATCGCGGTAATCCTCCATCCCCTTGAGGATCACCTCAAGGGCCCTCATCCCCGGATCGGAGCTGTCACCTGAACCCAGCAGGGTATAGGCTTCGTCCACGAACAGAACACCGTCAAGTGCGCTTTTTATTGCCTTTCTTGCCTTGATCTCTGTCTCTCCCGGGTTGGGGCCAATCAGTTTTGCCCTGTCGACCTCCACAACATCGCCCACCCGGAGTATGCCGTACCTGTGGAAGATATCACCTATGAGCCTGGCGACCGTAGTCTTTCCGGTACCCGGGTTCCCGCGGAAACTGAAGTGGAATGACTGGAGCCTGAGTTCGCTCAGGTCCTCGCTCCTGCGATGCTGGTTCAGCCAGAGCATTGCCTCGATCTTCCTAAGTTCCCTCTTGATGGGTTCCAGTCCTATCAGGTCGTCTATGCTTACCCCGGGTCCGGTCTTTTTCCTTCCGGATATCTCTATGGCCAATCCGGTTCACCTCTCATCAGTGCAAGATAGCCCTCCGTCGGGAAGGCGCAACACCTCGATCCCGGCTTCTTCCCGAAGGAGGCACCCCATGGTGTCAGGATATGAATTGACGAACACTATACGCCTTATACCAGCGTTGATTATTGCTTTAGTGCAAAAGGAACATGGTTCATGGGTGCTGTAGATGACAGCGCCTGCGGTTGATGACCCGATCGCGGCAGCCTGGGCGATGGCATTGACCTCGGCGTGGGACCCCCTGCATATTTCGTGTCTCTCCCCAGCCGGGATTCCCATCTTTTCCCTTACACACCCACTCTCAGAGCAGTGGGGTGTTCCCTTGGGCGCACCGTTGTATCCTGTGCTGACGATCTGTCGGTCTTTTACGATCACTGCCCCGACCTTTCTTCTCAAACAGGTACTCCTGGTCGAAACAACAGCCGCAATGGACATAAAGTACTCGTCCCACCCCGGGCGTTTATCATGCATCTGAATTTACCCCCCTGATGAACCTCATTATAACTGTAATCCCCGGCCGGGAAAGCAGCGCTGCCTGTCCTACGATATATCGGCGAGCACTCTGCCCTGTCGTCGGCCGAAAGTTTTTCAAGGGAGCTGACACCCACCTATCTGCCTGTAAAGGCATCTTTCCCCACTGCATGGCTCACAGCGCAGATCTGCAAGATCAATGTCCGGCGGACCTTCTGCCAGAAGCATCACTGAACACCGCGATCTTATCGGCCGCATCATGCTCTTTTGCACGCTTACTTCCAGTTCGTTGTCAGCCCCAGTCATGGTTATCAGCCAGGGGATGTGTTCCAGTCCCTCTCCCCCTGTCCCGGGCAAGTACTCTTGGACGGGGTAAAGGGCAAATCTTCGAACAGACTCCCTTTTTACAAGGCGCCTGAGAATACGGTGCATGCTGTTGAGGACCTGTGTTGCTGCAACATCCATGATCATCCCTGTGAGGTGATCTTTTCCTGCAAGAAGCCGAGAAATACAGACATCAATTCCCCCGCCTGCGGTCCAGACCACAGCAGCGGCCACAACCGTCTTAACGGAAACATTTTCTCCCTGGTCGTTTATATAGGCATCAAGACTCTGGAGCAGACCCACAGGAAGAGCTGCAAGGGGGGAAAAGGCGACACAGGCCCCTGGAGTCATGACATTTTGATGATCCTTATCCTCCCACAGGCTCAGGAACCTCTCACAAGACCTTGCAGCTGCGGCACCCTGTTTTGAAAAGAACGTCCTCAAGGATACGTTATCTATTTCGGCTGGTCCGCAAAGGATCTCTTCCGATGGACCAAAACCGCATTCCCCCTCATAAGTCCTTATGTGAACCTTGAAAGGATCCACAGCCCCTACTCCTTTCGGGACAAGACAGGACCAAGGCGAAGGTTGGCGAGGAACCTGGCCTGGAAATCCTCAAAGGTTGAAAGCTCCAGGTATTCAACCCTGCCCGGCAGTTTCTCCATGAACGCATGATCCTCGCGGGACACCAGTGCATGAAAAGCTCCAATTATGGATGTGTTGCCCATAAACTCGATCTTTTCGATCGGCACCATTGGAAGCACTCCTATCGAGATTGCGTTCACCGGGTTGAGGAAGTTGCCGAAAGCTCCACCTACAACTACCCTGCACAAGTCGTCAACCTGAAGACCCTTCATCTCGAGCAGGGCCTGGATCCCGGTTGCAATTGCCCCTTTGGCAAGCTGTACCTCCCTGACGTCTTTCTGGGTGAAAACGAGTCTGTTGCTTTCACTGCCATCTTCGCTTCCTGCAAGAACCAGATGCCTCATCCCTCGTTCGTCAACACAAATATGAATATCGATATCCGAAAAGGGGCCTTTAGACATTTTCCCACTCGGATCAACAAGTCCTTGACGCAGCATTTCAGAGACAAGGTCAATTATGCCGGAACCGCATATCCCGGCAGGTTCCGTCCCGCCTATCACGCCCAGCGAGAGCCGCCCGTCAACAACAGATACCCTCTCTATGGCCCCCATTGCCGCCCTCATCCCGCAACTGATCCTCGCCCCTTCAAAAGCCGGACCTGCGGCGGCGGAACATGAGATCAGGAAATCCCTGTTCCCCAGCACTATCTCGCTATTGGTCCCGATGTCGACGAAAAGGGTCACCCCGCTTCCTTTAGTCATCCCGGAAGCCTCGATACCGGCCGTAATGTCCCCACCAACGTAACCCGAAATGTTCGGGATCATTATCACCTCGGCAAGAGGGTTGATCTCAAGTCCTGCAACGACTGCATCAAGTCGGGGGAAAGCCCGGTAGGGGGGGATAAAGGGACTCTTCCCTATAGACGAAGGATCGACCCCTGCAAAGATATGCTCCATGCAGGTGTTCCCTGCCACTGTGACCGCGCAGATCTGTCCAGGGGAGATCCCGTTCCTCCGTGCGATGCACCCGATCATTCGGTTCAGGGCGGAAAGGAGTGAGTCCCTGAGCTCAAAAAGCCCATCCTTCTTCTTTGTGATATGAGACATTCTCGTCAGGACATCAGCTCCAAAGCGTACTTGCGGATTAAGGTCCGACAGGGCATCTACCGCAGACCCTTCTTCAAGGTCCACTAGCCACAAGACAAGGGAAGTAGTCCCGACATCTGTTGCCAGGCCGTAGGGCTTGAAGCTGTCCCCAGCCTCCAGGGCCACCAGCCGCCTGTTTGAAATAACCGCCTTTCCGGGTTTATTTCCTGAAAAGATCCTCTGAAGAGGATCCATCAGGCCAATTGGGATAGCGTCCCCGGAAAGCCCCATCGCTGAGGCCGCGATCTCGGAAAAGGAAGACACCTTGTCCCGGACAGAGGGAATATCCAGGTCAAAAGAAATGCTGGTAACCAGCGGTTCCCTGGTCCCTCCGTAACGAACCTGTCGGGTCAGTACCGGTCCTCTTCCACGGCCTTCAGCAGGAGTGATCCCAAAGAATACGGTCAGACCGTCCTCAACGGGACATCTGCAGGCGAGCCTGTATCCGGACTCGATATCCCCGGGAGTCAGCATCCTCTCTTCTTGCTCCGTCAGGGATGAAGAAGCCCCGCTGACCAGGACACGGCACTTGCCGCAGGTTCCGAAACCACCGCAGGGCTGATTTATGCCGATACCCAGCCGTGCAGCAACCTGGGCGATGGTTTTTTCTCCTTCTCTTGCCGGGACCTCTATCCCCATGGGCATAAATCGAATAGTGGGCATCTGCTTTTCCCCTTTTCTCGATGTTTTCATGGGCGAAACGACCTTTCAGGCCTGTCTTGAAGATATTGTACAGTTCATGGAGGCCAAAGTTCCGTGAGCCTTCAATTTACGCATGAAACTGTTATAAGATGGAAGCCTGAAAAGACCTGTTCCTTAGAATACATAATCCAGAACATACGCCCTAAGGAGGATCTGATAGACATGCTTGCAAAGCTCAGGACATTTGTCATCGAGGGAGATACCGACAACGCGGTCAAGGCAGCGGAGGCATTTCTTGGATCCGAAACACCTGTAAAGGAGGTTGTCGATACCCTTACGGAGGCAATGCAGCATCTGGGACAGCAATTCGAGAATTTTGAGATCTTTCTTCCCGAACTGGTGGTGGCGGCAGACGCGTTCATGGCAGCCATGGACGTTCTGAAGCCAAAGATAGAGATGGAACATTCCGCCAGCGGCTTGTTTAAGAAGCCGGTGGCCGTTATAGGGACCGTCTCGGGGGATTACCACGAGATAGGCAAGACTGTTGTGGGCCTGGTGCTTCAGGCAAACGGGTTCGAGGTTGTAGACCTTGGATCCGATGTTGACCCAGTCCGCTTCATGGACGAGGCCCTAAAACACAAGGCATCCATCGTGGGGCTTTCTGCCCTTATGACCACCACTATGCCGGCTCAACAGGAGTTCATCAGGCTGTTGAAGGAAGCCGGCATGGATGGGCAGTTCAGGGTAATGATCGGAGGGGCCCCGACGTCCCGGGAGTGGGCCGATTCAATAGGTGCCGACGGCTGGGCATTTGACGCCTTTGCGGCCGTGGCTGTCGCAAAGGATCTGGCCTCAGGGGCCTAGCATCATATTGACCGGGGGAGGAACAGAGATCATGTCGAGTTTTCGGATGTGGGAAGTTTTTGGGAAGGCCAACGACGGACCCTTCTGCCATGACCAGAACGAGTACAACATAAAACGATTCTTTCCAATAATGAAAGATGTCATCGCAAAATACGGTATCAGGTGGGACCGCAAAACTGTAGTCAACACCGACGACGCCTTTGCCGATACGGTGTGGGCAGCCGCCAAGGAGTTTTTCCTGCGTGTTGGAGTTTATCACCAGGAAACCCACCGGATAATGGAATTCACCGAGCAGGAGGTTAACGAGGTCCTCGAGACCCTGGAGCCGGAATACCTTGTAGGGGCAGGTCGAGATCAGAGAAAGCTGAGCGTCAGGTCCGTCGAGGATCATGACCGTCGCCCCCTTCATCTTTTCAGCCCCGATGCCAACTTCAGCACCGGCCTCCACCGAAACGCCTGCATTGCCTATCTCAAGGAACCTCTGCTGGACATGCTCTGTGCCCCTCTCATTGAAGATTTCATGGGGCGGAAGGTCGCATCGAACACGCCCACGGAACTTGCCGCTGCCATGGAACACGCAATGAACCTGCGCGATGCCCAGAGGCTTGCAGGGAGACCCGACGTGTACACCGTCTCGGTCGGAACAGCAGAGACCGACCAGGCACAGATAGCTGCGGCAAACCCGTCATGGGGGGTCAGGCCTCAGCACCTGGACGGCCGCATGGTATCCATTCTCACTGAAATGACCACAAATAATTCCATGACCAATAAAGCCCTCCACTACAGGACCTACGGTAACGTCTTCGGAAACCTGGCGGGCGCCATCTACGGTGGATATGCAGGAGGCCCTGAGGGGACACTGATACTGCAGACCGCCTACAGTATCCAGGGAGCGTGTCTTTACGGGACCAACTGGACGCTCCATTTCCCCTTTCATCTCAAGTGGCAGTCAACCACCACCAGGGAACTCCTCTGGTTGCAGAGCACCCTTTCCCAGGCTCTGGCCCGCAATTCCAGGCTAATATTCTTTAATAATCTTTTTGCCAACGCCGGACCCGGGACTGAACAGGTCTACCATGAGGCGGCAGCACATGCCATCGCCATCGAGCCCTCCGGGGGGCATCCCTGGGGCTGCGCGACCTGCCGCAACAAGTTCACCGACATGGCCACCCCGCTTGAATCACGTTTCTACCACGAGACAGCAAAAGCCTCTTTCAGATCCCGTCTCACCAGGGAACAGGCCAACGAGATATGCGGCAAGCTGCTCGAAAAATATGAAGGAAAGATCCCTGTCGACAACTACGGGAAAAAGATCCAGGAAGTCTTCGACATGGACAGGCTCGTACCAAGGCAGGAATTCGTCGATCAGTTCAGGCGTGTTAAAGACGAGGTGGCAGAACTTGGAGTTGAATACTGCTACTAGCGCATTATCCTTGCGGAGGATCGAATAATGAACAGGATCATGGAATTTATCGAGGACCTGGGAAGAACACCGGTTATTCCATTACTGGGATTCCCCGGCCTGCGAATGACCGGCAGGACTATACTCGAAGGAGTTACCAGCGCCCGGGCCCAGTTCCTGGCGGTAGAGCAGAATGCCCTTGCTTTCCAGCCCGATGCGCTGATCCACATAATGGATCTGACAGTCGAGGCTGGATCTCTTGGTGCGGTCATCCGTTTCCCGGAGAACGATCCACCTTCAGTGCTTGAACACACACTCAAGTTACCGGAACAGCTCGATCTTGTTCACCCCGCTGACCCTCAGAAGGACGGCAGGATGAACGTATTTATCGAGACTGTAAGGCTTATGAAGAAGAATTTTGATGTCCCTGTAGGTGCTTACGTTATCGGACCCTATACACTGGCCGGCGAAATGATGAAGGTCGAGAACACTCTCCGGGCAACAATAAAGGATCCGGATTATCTCCACAGGGTCCTTTCAAGGATGACGGAAGCAATAATCCCCTATGCCCGGGCCCTTGTCCACGCCGGGGCTGATATACTGACCATCCTTGAACCTACGGCCTCGATGCTTTCCCCCTCGCAGTTCAGGGATTTTTCCGGCCGTTACGTAAAGGATATTTTCCATTCATCCGAAAGCGCAATGACAGTCCTTCATATCTGCGGGGATACAACCAGGATACTCCCGGAAATGGCCGCAACTGGAGCCGACGGCCTGAGCGTGGACTCGGCGGTGAAACTTGACCAGGCAGCTGAAGATTTGCCTGGATCAGTCATTATAGGAAATATTGACCCTGTGAGGGTTATTCTTAACGGCAGCCCCGAGACTGTCAGCGAGAGGACCATGGAGCTGAGGGTAGCAATGAAAGACCACCCTAATTTTATCCTGAGTACCGGATGCGACCTTCCCCCTGACACACCATCGAAAAACATACTTGCCTTCATGGAAGCCGGAAGAGCAAATTTTTGACATCGTGATATTCATGATAAAAGGGGGGATCCCGGAATGCAGTATCCCCCCTTGCTTTTCAAGCATGCGATCTTATGCTTGAAAAGGAATTCGTTTTCAGGTTTTCTAGGCCAGCACTCCCCTGATGATCTCCAGGGCCCTGTCTATCTCCTCCCTGGTGATGACAAGTGGAGGGGCAAAACGAATTATCCAGTCGTGGGTCTCCTTGCAGAGAAGCCCCTTCTCCTTCAGGGCTGTCGTATACTTTCTTGCCTTGCCGGCAGATTCATCCATGACCACACCGATCAGCAGCCCTTTGCCCCGGACCTGCCTGATCTTTGGCGAATTGATGGCCCTGATCCCATCCATGAAGTAGGTACCGAGTTCAGCTGCCCTTTCAGAAAGATCTTCCTCCACGAGGACATCGATTGCCTCCATAGCCACAGCGCAGGCCAGGGGATTCCCCCCAAAGGTCGACCCGTGGCTTCCAGGTTCGAAAACCCCAAGGATATCCTTGTTCGCGGCTATTGCCGATACGGGGAAAACACCACCGCCAAGGGCCTTGCCCATGATAATAATATCCGGGTTAACATCCTCATGCTGGAAGGCGAAGGTCTTTCCGGTTCTGCAGAAACCGGTCTGGATCTCGTCCATGGCCAGAAGAACGTTGTTCTCACTGGCGATCTTTCCCAGTCCCTTGAGGAACCCCTCGCTGGGTACTGCGACTCCGGCTTCGCCCTGGATGGGCTCCACGAGGATCCCCACCGTATTCTTGTTGACTGCCTTCCGGACGGCTTCCAGGTCGTCGTAGGGCACTATGACGAAACCAGGGGTGTAAGGACCGTAATGATCCCTGGCGACCGGGTCGACAGAGAATGACACAATGGTTACCGTCCTGCCGTGGAAGTTGTCCTCGAACACTATGATCTCTGCCTTGTCCTTCTCCACTCCCTTTACAAGGTAACCCCACTTCCTCATGGTCTTGATGGCAGTCTCGACGGCTTCAGCCCCCGTATTCATAGGCAGCACCATCTCCTTGCCAGTGAAAGAGGAGAGTTTCTTTGCGAAAAGGGGCCAGCGGTCGTTGAAAAACGCTCTTGAGGTAAGTGTCAGGACATCGGCCTGGTCCTTCAGGGCCTTGATGATCCTGGGGTGCCTGTGCCCCTGGTTGACAGCCGAGTAGGCCGACAGCATGTCCATGTAGCGCCGCCCTTCGGGGTCTTCTACCCATATCCCCTCGGCCTTCGATATTACGACCTCCAGCGGGTGGTAATTATGTGCCCCATATTCATGCTCCATCTCCATAAGTTGCTGCGAATTGTAACGTTCCATTTTCTGCACCTCTCTTTTTTTAAACCTGAAATTAGAATCGTTTACTTTTCTTTCATTCGTGTACTTTCGTTTGTTTTTGATCCTTCCTGTTCAGTATTGCCAATATTATACTTCCAGGGCCTTTTTGTAAAGACTGACTTCTTTCCTAATTTTATGCTGGATCAGATGTTTCAATGCAGAATCGACAAGAAAAGGAAACTGTTCTTGCCAGGCAGGTTTATTTTTTGTTGAAACAATTTTATGGCCCCAACAATTTTTGCAGGACCCATGGAAGGCAATGTATGATGCAATGGGAAATGGGAACCGTGAAAGAACGGGAGGGGAAATATCTTGAGTAAGGGCTTTTCCAGACACGAAATGGACATTCCAGTTGACGGCATTCCACTGCCCTACAGTGAGGCATTCAGGAACAAGTTGGCACCGTTCATATTCTTCCACGAGAAACCGGGAGGGGATGGACCTGGACCCCGATGCTTTACCAGGGGGGATTTTCTTCAAATGTCATTTCGCGCCGCAGGGGTGATCGCCCGGATGGGCCTGAAGCCTGGAGACCGTTTCCTTAACGGTTTTGGCCGCAACTCCCCCGTAGATCTTGCATTCCGGTTGGGGGCAGCCATAACAGGCGTTACGCCGGTAACGCTTAACTGGCAGGCCGATAACCAGGAGAGGGCAGCTTTCAAGGCAAACCTTTCGTCTTCCAGGCTAATGCTTATCGATCACCTTATCCCGGAGGCTCTGATCTCTGCCGTAAGGGGTCATAACCCCGCTATAATGACCTACGATACCGGAAAGATCGGAAATGAGCCGATCCCCGAAGAACTTCCCGAGATCGAAGAACCCGGTGAACTGAAAGAAAAGATCATTATTTTTACTTCCGGAACTACGGGAGACCCCAAGGGTGTAGTTCTTTCCTGGGGTAACTTCGAGACCAACGCGTCAGCTCTAAGGCAGATGTTCCATAAAATACGCAAAGACCCTATGTCCCTTTTCCTGGTGAACCCCTTTCACCACACCAACTCTACGGCACTTTCCGACTGGTTTCTTCGTGAACCCGGGGCAGTTATACATATGTTTCCACGCTACACGACTCCTTACTGGAGCATCCTGGCCGAAGTCGCGGAAAAGGCTGAAGGCCTGGTAATAGCACCATGTGTTTCAAGGCATTTTGATTTCCTTGAAGAACTTGCCTCAAGGGGCGGACTCCCGGTCAGTGAAGAAAAGCTCCGCAAAGGACTTTCGAGGGTCTCCTTCCTGATGGGCTCATCGCCGGTAGGGCCTGCGACAGTTGAAAGGGTTATCCGCTGGACCGGTCACCCCCCCCTGGTAAGGTTCGGCTCCACTGAAACCTGCCTCCAGGTCGTTGGCACGCCGGCAGGAATGGACGAGGTGAATGTCATGAAGGCTTTCAGGGCCGGATGGGAAAGGGACCCTTCACCCGGTTTTTATATAGGCCGTCCCCATCTCCCTTACACTGATGCAATGGTGGTTAAAAGCATAACTCACGGGGAAAAGGGGTTCATGGAGCCTTGCGGGCCTGGGGAGGAGGGCTATATCGTCGCCAGTGGCAAAAACATAATGAAGGGGTATCTGAGAAACCCCGTGGCAACAAGCGAGGTGCTACACGATGGATGGTACCTGGGTTTCGGTGATATCGGCTTCCGGCTGGTCAACCCTGAGGACGGCGAGGATGACCTCTATTGGTTGGGGCGAGATTCTTCCCTTGTCATAAAGGGCGGCGCAAACTACTCCAGCGACCAGATATCTGCGGAACTGGCCGCTTTCCTCCGTGAACGCTACTGCCTGGAAGAAGGAACTTTCGACATTGCGGTGGTAGGCCTCAGGATCGAAAGCGAGCATGATGATTCATGCTGCGTCATGATGGACGTTTCACGTATATCGAACACCTTAAGGGAGGAGATCGCAGCCACCTTCATAACTGAAGCTGCAAAGGTCGTGACCAAAGGTTCACGCCCCGACCATCTTCTTTTCGGGGATATTCCGCGCAACTTCAAGGGTGGGGTCAGCATCAGGGAATTGAAAAGGAAGTGGACTGAAGGCATGAAATCAGGCAAATGACAAACTATCTCATCTTCGATTCCAGTTTAACCCGCTGGCCGGAGAACATGAAGGAACCCTTTCCAAGGTGGTGTATGGTCCTTGGATCGTTAATGTCGGGATCGATCCAGGCCTTGACGACCTTCAGCACGAACATGCTGTATTTTGCCACCATGCTCCGGTCGTGGACTATGCATTCGAGACCGGCAAAGCATTCATCTATCAGAGGGGCATTTATCTTGTTGGAGGGCACAGGGGTAAGACCGAATCGGGAGAATTTGTCGACCTTCCTCCCCGAAGTGTTCCCGCATCCTGCGACCTTATCCGCAATATCTGCTGAAGGGATGTTTATACCGCATTCACCGCTTGCATCGAGAAGTCTGAAGGAGTTGTTGGCATTGCTGATCACGCAGCCCACCAGGGGAGGTTCGAATTCAAGCATGGTATGCCAGGACATGGTCATTATGTCCCTTTCCCCTTCCCATGAAGTTGTCACAAGAACGACCGGCCCCGGTTCAAGAAGGCTGTAGACCCTGGATAACGGGAAATACCTCTTGGACATTGAAATACCCCCTGAGAAGATTTTCCTATGGACCAGTAGCTATTTCAAGTATTTGCCAGTTCCCCTCTTTCCCGGAGAGTGAGATCCACCTTGAGTCGAACCCTTCTTCCCACCCGAAAAACCCCTTCCCCGGATCGGGCCTCGTAAAGAGTTCCACTCTGAAAAGGGGGTGACCTTCATGCCACTTGCTTTCTGACTCTTTAACCATGCTAACCACCCGGATCAACCCCAGCGAGGAAAAGCTGGCGATCCACATATCTCGCATCTGTTCATTTCCAACAATTGACGGATCCATCATACCCACGGCTCCATCGTGCCTGCCTTTGTCGATCGCATCAATGAACCTGTAAATGAACAGGTCTCCGCTATTCTCAAGGGCCTTTTCCATCTCACTGGTGTCCAGGAGATGATCCACCCTTTTTTTAGTGTCCGGATCGAACTGGGTCACTTCAAGCAATTTCCCGGTAATTGCATCCACCCGGTAGATCCTGTAAACGGAGCCAAAAAGAAATTCCTATAAAGGTCCTGTCCCACCGGACCATTTCCCCGGTGTAATGTAAATTGCCATTGGTCTGTCGAAAGGAGGCGCTCCCTCCCTGAAAGCGGCTGCTGCTGCCTGTTTAAGGGAAATAATACCTTTCCTGCCGGGGACGTCGGCGGGAAAAGGTTCTTCCCTGGAAACATTTATCTCCTCAACAGATTCCGCGACCTTGTCGTGGGTTATTCGCACCCTGAATGTTTTCATGTCCCTTGAACGGGCAAAAATGAAATGCCAGTCCCAGGAGAGATCGTTTTCCGCCCAGTAATAGTCCAGCATTCGACCAGGCGGGCTGATGTGCCAGATAACTGCCTGGCCGTCCCATTCGATCGCCTTTTCAAAAGCCATCTCGAGTGCTTCCAGAGATGTAAGCTGGGGTGTCTCTCGGGCTTCTGTTACGGCAGGCCACACCAGGCAGGCCATCGTGATGGAAATCAGAAAAACCGTGCGCCTTTCTCGAAAGAAGCCATTCTTGATGATGATCCTCCCGATCCGGCGGTCTTATTCAAGCCTTTCGAGAACCGTGCGTACCACTTCAACTGATAGCTCCAGGTCCTGCTCTTCCTGGGCAGCGTTCATTTCATCCATGCTGCCGAAAGAACCTTCAAGCACAGAATGGACAGTTATGATAACAAGGTGATCGCCCTGCAAGGTCCAGAGGCTTGTCCCCTCCCAGAAGGCTCCATCCCCCAGGTCATCTATCTCTACCAGCTTCTTCGCGGCTTCTTCGTTTGATCTCCGTGCCTTGACCTGGCGTTCGAAAACATCCTTTGCGGAGTCATGAATGCCCTCTTCGACTATCGCATCACTGGTAGACAATCTTACCGTAATCCCGTAAACGTTCTCCCCCTTTTTGAAGGTGTACCTGCAGGCTATTCCAGATGGCAACGAAGCCTCCCTGGTTTTTCCATCGGGAATGGTCTCATTGAAAAGTGCTTCTGCGTCCTGTCTTGTGAATATTTCGCAAGGCGGCGGAACTTCAGAGGCATAAAGAGGGGCAACGGAGGGAACAGCCATTGCTGAAAGAGGAATGAAGAAAAGGAACAACCAGATCCTCTGCATTGGTCTCATCATGATCACCTCTAACCATGGTTTAAGGGATCGAATATCGCTTTTATGATTTCTGATGATAGTCAGATAAACAAACGTTGTCAATTTGAGAAGGGTTCCTTCGAGGGATCCATCGCAAGGGGGCCGATCTGATCCTAACTGACCGAGGCCAGAAGATACCCGGTTACGATAGATACCACCCACAAGATCATGCCGAAAAGGATCCCCCTGGCACCTGCCTGCTTAACGACCGTCCGGTGAAGTCCGAAACCAACCATGTAAAGGGCTGCAGCCATGAATACTTTTCCTGCGGAAGCCAGGGCCTTGAAAAGTGACGGGAATGGAAGCACCGAAGAAAGGACTGATGCAAAAAGGAAGAGCACAATGAACGCGGGAACCGAAATTCTTCCCTTTTCACCCTGCCGGATGGAGACAAGAAAAACTATCGGGGTTATCCACAAGGTTCTGGTCAGCTTCATGATAGTCGCAGTCTGAAGGGAAGCATCCCCGACAATTGCCGCGGCACCGACGACAGAACTTGTGTCGTGAATGCTCAAGGCACACCAGATGCCGTATTGTTCAGGAGAAAGCGGGATAAACCGGGCAAGGAGCGGGAAGACAAAGAGAGCCACAGTGTTCAGGAGGAATACCACGCCCATGGAAATTCCTATCTGCTCATCCCTGGCTTTCATGACCGATGAAATTGCGGCGATAGCGCTTCCGCCGCAAATGGAAGTACCGAAAGTGATAAGTTTCAGGGTGTCTGGCTCCAGCCGGAAGAACCTGAGAAGGAAAAACCCCAATGAAATAATTATCACCAGGCTTACTGCGGTCTGCCAGAAACCCTGGCCTCCGACCACGATAACCTGTCTGATATTCAAACCGAACCCGAATAACACCACTGCCGTGTTCAGGGTGACCTTTCTCATTTTACCAATGGCAAGAGGGGTCGATGAGGGAACAATGTTGCTGACGGTCGCTCCCAGAACAAGAGCCAGGCCTACAGCCCAGGTCCTGGTCAAAGGAAGCAGGGCTATTGTGATCACAACGGCAAGAAAGAAAAGAAAAGAAGCATTGACATGTCGGCTGGACAATACCCGATCCTCCTGTCATTTCAGTGAAGGGTTCGTGGATCACACCGGTTTGGTCGAACAGGCCATGTTTAACGCTGAAAATAGTCGCCTGGTGTCGACCTGGATCGGACGGTTTGGTACGGCTGTCCAGTCCCTTCTCAAGCCAGACGATATCCTCCACAGCTATCAAGAATGCTATTTCTCCGCCGGGCTGAGCAATGCAGTCGCACTCCTTCAGAACATTGAATATCGCTGCCGACCGGTCAGTCTCTGCAAGTATCAGCAGGATCTCCTTTTCCGGAAAGAGCGGTGGACAAAAAAGGTCATTGCCAACTCAAAGCCATAGCCGGGGAACAAAAACCACCATACAGGTGCAACCATGGGATAGGAAACAAGCACAAGGAACATTATGGGAATTACCGAAATGCTTGTCTCCTTCCTCTTTTCCAGCAGGTTCATCGGCAAGCTCCTCCGTCACCGGGTATGCCAGGATCTCCCCTGATAATGGTATAAGATGGTTGTCTCAGGAAGATCTGAACCTGTTCCGTCTTTCCGTGGGGCCAGATGACTGAAAAACTGTTTCAAGGATATCTTAACAGAAGGGTGTATTCTACCTCTTGGGCATTTTTTCAATAGATAAGGATACAGGGCTGCATTTGAAAAAGAAGGAAGGGAGAAAATGATCATGGCAGATTTCGCAAAAAGAATGAAGTCAATGGAAAGATCTGCAGGGATCATCAGAGGCCTCTTCGGGACAATGAACGACCCTGGGGTGATCTCCTTTGGAGGAGGGGCCCCGGCTAAAGAAGCCCTTCCAGTTGACCTCGTCCGGATGATCGCAAACGATGTGATCAGGATAGACAGCCGTGGGGTGGAAGCCCTGCAGTACGGGAGCGTCCTGGGCCTATCCGACCTGAGGGAGTCAGTCGTGAAAGAGCTTCTGGCACCCAAAGGAGTGGAAGCCGACTCCTCGAACATTCTTATCACCAGCGGCGGCCTTGAGGGGATAAATCTTCTCTGCCAGCTGTTCATCGATCCCGGGGACGTTATTCTCGTTGAATCGCCCACCTTCGTCCATTGCGTGGAGATCTTCGAGATGTTCCAGGCAAAATGTGTGAGTGTATCCATGGACGATAACGGCATGGTCCCCGAGGACCTTGAGGAGAAGATCAAACTGCACTCACCCAAGATGGTCTACGTCATCCCCACCTTTCACAATCCTACCGGAAGGACCCTCTCCCTTGAAAGACGCAAAAAGATCGCCGAACTGGGGAGCAACTACGATGTTATTGTCCTTGAAGATGACCCCTACAGAGATATCCGGTACAGCGGGAAGGATCTTCCGCCCATCAAGGCCTTCGACGCGACCGGTAATACAGTACTGGCGAACAGTTTTTCAAAGATATTCTCCCCCGGAAGCAGGCTTGGTTATGTCCTGGCTTCCGATGAGATCACTTCGAAACTTTTCGATGCAAAGACAGCCACGAACTCGCATACCTCCATGCTCCCCCAGGTCATCTGCGCGGAGTTCTTCAAAAGAGGTTACTATCCTGCTCATCATGAAATGATCTGCGGCCTGTACCGGGAGCGCCGGGATGCGATGATCGAGAGCATTGACGCGTTCTTCCCCGAGGGGACCAAAAGGACATACCCTGACGGCGGACTGTTCACATGGGCCGAACTGCCGGGAGGGCTCAATACCACTGAACTGCTCACCGAATCCCTGGCCGATCCGGATGTGAGGGTGGCCTTCGTGGCGGGCGAAGGATTTTACATAGAAGGAAACGGCATGGGCAATAACTGCATGAGGATAAGTTTCGGAAGCGTCCAGCCTGAAAGGATCAGGGAAGGCGCAAAACGGCTGGGAAACCTGATCTCCAAGGTTATGCACCGAAACGGTTAACAGGACAGGTCAACCCGGAAGTTGACCTGCCCTGTTCAGATCAGATCCGGACGGTAGCCCATGGCAAGTTCCCTGCAGGTGATCATGGCCTCTTCCATGCTTACCGGGTTTGCGATACCCTGCCAGGCAATATCGAAAGCCGTCCCGTGGTCGACAGAAGTCCTGATAAAGGGCAATCCCAAAGTTACGCTCACTGTTCTGTAAAAATCATAAGTCTTTGCTGCAATATGTCCCTGATCGTGGTACAGGGAGACCACGGCGTCAAATACACCGTCAAGAGCATGATGGAAAACGCTGTCAGCCGGTACCGGTCCCGAAATATCGATGCCATCTTCCTTTGCCTTTTCGATGGCGGGAATAAGGATACGTGCCTCCTCGTCCCCGAAAAGACCTCCATCGGATGCATGGGGGTTAAGGGCCGCAAGGGCTATCCTGCGGTCTTCTGCCGATATCGATCTCAGACATCGGTCCGCAAGACCTATCGAATTCGCCACTCCTTCTATCGTAAGGCCCTCGATAACCTGTTTTAACGATTCATGCCTGCTGTGGAAAAAGATCCTCATTTTGTCTACGAGGAACATGGTCACACTATCCTGGCTTCCAGTCATACCGGCGAACATCTCAGTATGACCTATATGATCGAAACCGGCTTTCCTTACGGCTTCCTTGTTTATGGGAGCCGTGACTATCCCGTTCACTATCCCCTTCGTCGCCATTTCGACGCTTTTCGAAATGCATTCCACTGCCACTCGGCCTGAGAGAGCCGATATTTTGCCCACTTCTATGTCGCTGGCTTCCTCAACAATACCGGTATCCATTACCGGTATTACCCTTTTCCCACCCTCTATCAGATTTTCAGCAAGACCAGACCTCACAAGTCCCACCGAAATACCAAGCCTGTCCCTTACTGCCTCGAGAACTCTAAATTCCCCGATGACAATGAACCGGCATCCCTGCCAGACACGGTCTTGTGCCAGGCTTCCAAGGACCACCTCAGGTCCGATCCCGGAGGGGTCACCCATTGTCACGGCTATCCTGGATCCATCCATTAAGATCCTCCTTGTCTGAGCCATCGTACTGCCCGGTAAAGACCATCTTGTCCTCCGACAAGGCCTCCTTTGGTAACCACCTTCATGCCGTCGAATCGCGTCCCCTTTATGAAACCACCCATCATCAAAGGGGCTATCTCAGTACCGGGTTCAAGGAAACATGCTCCAATATGCTCGAAGAAGCTAAGTGCCGTATCCCCGCCGGAAAGAATGACCCCTGCTCCGTCACTGCCCATTGAATCGAGAACGCGGACACCCAGTCGTGCCAACTTGTTAACGATCTCTTTTTCACGGCCTCTTTCAAAATTGCCGCTTGGTCTCATTACCAGAACATCGGCTTTTTCCTTTTGCTGGCTATCGCTTCTTTCAGCAAATCGGCTCATCACACTATCCTGGTCTTGATCGATCCCTAAAAAGCAATATTCGACGTTCAGTTTGCTTTCCAGGTACTTGAGTTGTTCTATAGTGATGTCGGATATGCTCCCTATTATCGCTATAGCTGTTTTCCTGCTTCCCGTGGACGACAGGTGGTAAAAGTAGGCAGAAGTGAAAGGCCCGGGGTCGACGGGGATGAAACGAACCGGTATGGCCGCTGCTGCCCTGGCTATCTTTTCAATATCCTCGTCGCTTCCAGCGTCAGCGATCAAAACCCTGCTGACTTCGGACATACGTCGCAGTTCTTCGGCAATATCGCTCACTCCTTCCTTGACCTTTTCAATGGACAGAAGGGATATGGAGTAAAGCCCCCTGAAATAGGAGGGAAGGTAGCTTGTAGAGATTGGCCAGATCGGATCCCTTCCGACTTCGGTCCTTTCAAGGAGAGTACCATTCAATAATTGGTAACCGCCTATCGTGGTTCTTCCCGAAGCCGGATATGCCGGAACCACCAGAGCGATCGAATCTGGCTGGTATTCCAGAATGACCGACGTCTCATCGTATAGATGTCCCCGAAGAGTAGTATCTATTCTTTTAGAAAAACGGTGGGCGGGTCCGGCCCATTCCAGAACGGAACGAACCCTTTCAACCGCGGTGGAAGGATCGCAGCTCCTGGTGTTCATGTTTACCGCCATAATGGGAGGCAGAGTTCCAAGGTCGGGACTCCCCTTCTCTTCATGGCTTATCTTAAGGATAGGTGAGAAGCCCCTGGCCTTCAGCTGTATGGACTGGACGGAAGTCCCCGTAAGGTCATCGCACAGAACTATACATCTCTGTTCTTCCTTGTTTTCCATCTTACCTCCGATGACAAGCGGAAAGCTGCTCGATCTGTTTTCTCTCCCGGGAAGGAGCATCTCAATTGTCCGATCTGATTCTATCAAAACGACAAGATCGGGAAAGCCGCAATTAGGTAATTCCTTATGAAATTCATGCAAGGAAATAAGTTTTGCCTCGAAAAGACCAGGAAAATTCCTCTTTGTGTTCATAAATGAAATGTGCTATATTCGCCATCGAAATGCTAAAGGGGAGTAGCTATGCGGCACTGTCACCATCACGGCGCAAGAGACGCCTGGCAGTGCCGACGGTTAACAGCCGTCAGCGAGACTTTTAGTGTGGCCATGCCGCATTGAAAGTCTTTTTTTATTTCAGGGGGGATAAGAATGACCTGGTTTGCCGATCTTTTTGAAGCTTTGGATCACCGGCAGCTGATAATGATATTTGTTGGAGCGATCCTTATATGGCTTGCAACAGCGAAAAACTACGAGCCAAATCTTCTTCTGCCGATGGGGTTCGGAACCATCCTTGTAAATATCCCTCTCTCCTCAGCGATCACAAGGATGGCGGAAGGTTCGGTTCAAGTCGGGGCATTGAGCCTGCTCTTTGATATCGGTATATCAACAGAGCTCTTTCCGCTTCTGATCTTTATTGCCGTTGGTGCGATGATAGATTTCACTCCCCTGCTGACCCGGCCGGTTTTGTTCCTTTTCGGAATGGCTGCCCAACTGGGGATATTCATTACCATGGGTTTAGCCCTTATGTTGGGCTTCGATATCAGGGAAGCGGCCTCCATAGGCATAATCGGTGCGGCTGACGGCCCTACTTCGATCTACGTCTCTGCCCGGTTCGCCCCCCATCTCCTGGGAGCGGTCTCAGTGGCTGCATACACGTACATGGCTATCGTCCCGATAATCCAGCCCCCCGTGATCAGGCTTCTGACGACCCGCCAGGAGAGAAGGATCACAATGAGCTACTCTGAAAAAACTGTTTCCCGAAGGACGAAGATCCTCTTCCCTATTGCTGTCACCCTTGTGGCCGGGATAATAGCTCCAGCCTCTGTATCTCTGATCGGTTTCCTGATGTTCGGCAACCTTGTCAGGGAATCCGGTGTTCTTGAGCGCCTTTCCCTGGCGGCCCAGAACGAACTGGCAAATCTTGTAACGCTCCTTCTCGGTCTTTCTATCTCCGCCACCATGACGGGAGAGCGGTTCGTCCAGCCTGTCACGCTGCTTGTCATTGCCATGGGCCTCGTCGCGTTTATCCTCGACACTGCGGCCGGCGTCCTGGCAGCAAAGTTTTTGAACCTGTTCCTGAAAAAGAAAGTCAACCCCATGATCGGTGCTGCCGGCATATCTGCCTTCCCCATGTCGGCAAGGGTGATCCAGCGCATGGGAAAAGCCGAGAACAGGGATAATTTCCTTCTCATGCATGCAGTCGGGGCAAATGTTGCGGGCCAGATAGGTTCAGTCCTTGCCGGGGGAATACTTCTGGCATGGCTGTCGTGAACCAACAGCCTAACCGGTTATTCCGTTTTGGTTACCGGGCATGATCGTATTCCCGGAACTCCGGGTTGATCAGGCCCGGGATCTCTGCGCCCCCGCAAAGGGCAAGGACCGAATCCACTGCTCCCCGCACCTCCCTGTATAGGGCCTCAGGCGTCCATGATGCCAGGTGGGGGGTCAAAATGACATTCTCCAGGCCCAGAAGCGGATGTTCCGGTCCTGGGGGCTCCACCGCAAACACATCCAGGGCGGCAAAGGCAAGGCGTTTTTCCCTGAGGACCCGCTCCATTGCCTCTTCGTCTATCAACTGCGCCCGGGCAGTATTTATTATTCCTGAAGTGGGTTTCATCATACCCAGCTCACGTTCAGATATCATCCCCCTGGTAGATCTGTTAAGGGGACAGTGGAGGCTTAATACGTCGACTGCGGGTAGTATCTCCTCCATCGTCTTGTTGAAAGAAACAAATTCAGGCTCATTGCCTTGAGGTACATACAGAGGATCGTATACCTCAACCTGGCAGCCAAATCCCCAAAGGAGTTTTGCCACTTCCTGGCCGACCGCGCCGTACCCTATCAATCCAACTGTTTTTCCCCTGAGTTCCCTCCCGAACATGTCGGTTGTGTTCCTGTTTAACCCTTTGCCAATGGCCTTTGATACGAAAGGAAAACGTCTCAGGCAATCCAGGAGAAGCATCACAGTGAATTCTGCCACCGTGGTCGAATTGGCCCCTGGAACGTAGGTAACGGCTATCCCCTTTTCCGTGGCGGCACCGATGTCCACACTCGATGGTTTTCCGCCGCACTTTGCAATAATTCGAAGGGACGGCAGAACTTCCATGTCATCTGCGGAAAAACCGCAACTGGAGGTTATGATCGCCCCGTAAGCATGCTCCGAGACTTTCCTGACCATACGTTGATCTATCGGGCCCTCAGGGTAGAAGAACTCGAGTTTACCTGTCTCTTCCAACGGAGCATACCATTCTTCCGGTCCTTCAGGCTCGATGATCACGATCTTCCTTTCTTCCGGCATGACTGTCCTCCTTTGATCTTTTGAAATATTCCCTGTCCAATTGTATTATGCCTGGGCCCTGGATCGAAGCAGCAAAAAACAAGCCCGCCCCCTTGAGGGACGGGCCGCTGCAAAATTTTTGCCTAGGGCTCAACTTCATAGGATACCGTAAGGCTATACCCTTCTACACGGACCGAGGTTAGCTTTTTTATCCTCCTGAATCCCCTTGCCGGGGCAATGAACCTTTCCATTTCATTGTCTGCCCGCCTCCCCTGAAATGGTTTTTTGACCCGACAGTGTTATTTAATACTGCTACTCTGTCCTGTAGGATATTGGGGCTTTGCAGCTCACTATACAAAGTTTTAATATAAACTGGAAAAGTGTTGTTTCAAAGAAAGGAGAATAATATCTTGGCATACGTGAGGTTTTCATATTCCCTTTTGAAAAGATTCTGCACAGATGTTTTCAACAGGTTTGGCTTCTCTTCCGCAGAGGCGGAGATAATCAGCGACGTTCTCCTGACCTCTGATCTTTATGGGATAGAGAGCCACGGAATGCAGCGCATGGTCCGCTATCACAAGGGGATAGAAAAGGGAATGATCCGCGTGAATGCAAAGCCGGAGATGGTTTTCGAAACCGCGGTATCTGCTGTTATTGACGGTCATGACGGAATGGGTCAACTTATTGGATACTACGCCATGGGGATCGCCATAAAAAAGGCAAGGTCTGGCGGAGTCGGCATAGTTACGGTGCGAGAATCGAATCACTACGGAATTGCCGGTTACTACGCGATGATGGCATGCAGGGAGGGGCTTGTAGGTTTCAGTACAACCAACAGCGAAGCAATTATGGTCCCGACGCTGGGCAGGATGGCCATGCTTGGCAGCAACCCCGTTGCGTTTGCCATGCCGGCGGATCCTTTCGATCTTCTTTTTGACGCATCAACCACAGTTGTGACCCGGGGCAAACTCGAAATCTACAATAAATGCGGGAAACCACTCCCAGAAGGATGGGCCCTGGACAGGGAAGGCAAACCCTGTATTGATGCCGCCTACGTTCTTGAAAACATTGTCTCCAGGAGAGGCGGGGGGATAATGCCTCTTGGAGGGAGCAGTGAGTTAACGGGCAGTCATAAGGGCTTCGGTTACGGGATGATCTCCGAGATATTCAGTTCAGTTTTGTCAATGGGAACAACTAGCAATAAATGCATGCAGGGAACAAAAAGCGGCATATGTCACGGTTTCATGGCGATCGACCCTTCACTTTTCGGGGATCCTGATGAGATAAGAAAACACCTTTCATCATTCCTGGAGGCACTTCGAGATTCGCCAAAAGCAGAAGGTCAGGACAGAATATTCACCCACGGAGAGAAAGAAGCCCTGGCAATAGAGGATAGAATGAAGAACGGTATCCCCATCAGCGACATCACCATGGAAGAAATTCGGGATGTATGTGAATATCTGGATATGGACTTTCGATCCTATTTCGGGGATTATGTATCCCTGCATGAAGGAAATGTGTTCAGGGGAAACTACTGAACGGGTCAGTTTCCCAAACGTATCTCCGGAAGGGGAAAAGGTGATGAAGGGGACGAAGGGATCGGCCTTTTTGTTTTTGCTTTCCTTATTTTTTATTCTTTTTTGCTGGAACGATCTGACGGGGACTGCAGATGCCGCAAACAGCCAGTTACGTCCGCAAAAGGCCGATCTCAGGAACAGGAACTGGACAGAAGCTTTCAAGCTGGCACACGAAAAGTTTTCGCGAGAGTACCCATTCACAGAATGGAAAGAGATCGACTGGGACTCCCTGCATGATACCTTTCTCCCACGTATTGAACAAGCCTCGGCGGCAGGTAACGAAAAAGCCTATTACCTGGCGCTTCGCGAATACCTCTTCTCGATCCCGGACGGACATGTTGCACTTGAAGCTGGCGATTCCCGAATTCCAAACTCTATAAGCATGGAGATGGTCGGAGGCGGATACGGACTAGCCCTGGCAGAGCTGGACGACTTTCGTGTAATTGCAGCAGCGATCCTCCCCGGATGCCAGGCGGAACAGGCCTGCATCGAGCCGGGTGCAGAGATCATAACCTGGGACGGGCTGCCGGTAAGAAAGGCCCTGGACAACGTTAAAGTCGGGGCGACCCCCTACAGACCTTTGACCGGCGAACCCCTTCCCGGGATCGAGAGTCCGCCGGCAACAGGAGAACATTACCGACTGGAACAGGTCAGGCTTCTTGCGAGAGCCCCAATAGGTACAAGAGTGTGCGTCGTGTACAAGAATCCAGGTTCTGAAAACCTCCAGACTACGTTTCTCACCGCCACAGATGACAGAGGCGTCACTTTCTCTTTGCTGAATTTCGCTTCAAGGCCAGGCTTCTCAGACAGGATCGACTACTGGATACTTCCGGAAGGTTATGGATACCTTCTACTCAGGACCGAGGTGTACCTGAACGACATGACCGTTTACAAAGCACGGATCCTGGAAGAAGTCCGTGAGGCGGTCAGTTTCTTTATAGACACGGACGTAATGGGAATGATCGTCGATCTCCGCGGGTACTACGGAGGTCTGGACGAATTGGCGGCAGACCTCTCCGGCTTTTTCTACCCCGAAGAGAACTTTTACGGATACCTTGAGATATACGACAGCAATGAAGGCTCGTTCCGCCGGGCCGGGGAAGTGAGGATCAAACCCCAGGAGCCGACATTTGAACGGCCGGTAGTAATTCTGGTAAATCCGGCGACAAAAAGTTCCGGCGAGGGTCTTGCAAAATACATTTCACTGTCTCCCAGGGGCCATTCCGTGGGATTTCACGGAACAAACGGGTCTTTCGGGCTTGCCGGGGGAGAGATATTTATGCCTCTGGACTTAAAGATCAGATATCCCTTCGGGCGTTATGTGGACCGCGAAGGGCAAATACAGTTAGACAGCCGTAACCGTACCGGTGGAGTCTCCGTTGTCTATCGTATTCCGAAAACACTCGACAACGTGCTGGCTTTTGCCGAGGGAATAGACGTGGAACTGGAATACGCCGTAAATTACCTGAGGTGGATCGGAAACTGGTAGTTTTAAAGCGTGCAGCCAGAAAACAGTAAACAGGGAAAACCACCCTGCAAGGAACTTCCCTTCGGGAAAAAAGAGAGCCCCCTGACCTCATCTCACTGAACAAAATATCAGAAATAGAATATGTTTATTCGCGAATGATCGATCCAAATGGATCGGAGAGATCCGAAAGAGGCGGATAACCTTTGATCAGGTGTCTTGCCATGGTTGACCTTTCAATAAGATGTTAGAATAAAGGGAACAACAAACACTTTAACCAGACAGGAGGGTGAAGAGATGAAAAAGATACACAGAGTTCTCCTTGTTCTGGCAGCGGCTGTAGTTATCCTTTCTCTGGCCGCCATGAGCATGAACCTTGGCACTGACATGGTAAGGGATACCGTTTCGGAAGCGGTTACCGAAAAACTTGATTCCCTGATAACTATAGGATCGGTGAAAGGAAATCCTTTCAAGGGTTACCGGATGGAGAACATATCCCTTTCGACCGACAACGAGGAAGTTTTCACCGCCGAAAGAATAACCGCAAAGGTATCGATCCTTTCTTTCCTTACCGGTGGTCCGCCTGTGTCGGTCCTGGAGATATCCGGCTTCAACTCCGATGTTGAAAGGATCAACCGCCTGATCTCAAAGATTGAGACGGGGGACGAAGCTGGAGAACTCCCCCTCAGGAAGATCAGGGTCGTCGAGAGCAACTTCAGCACCCCATGGGCCGCTGTTGTAATCAAAGAGGTGACCCTGGCTCTTGACGGGAACCTCATCGGATCCTACCTGGATGTGATCATCGACGAACTCCCCGTTAAAGGCGACCTTGATGTATCTATCGCAGAAGGAGCATCTGCGATCAGGAAGATGGATCTTGCGATAGGACAGGGGAGAATTACGGCATCCGGAGAAGTTGTGCCCGAACTGTCCGTCAGGGGCAAGGTCAGAGAGATTGATATCGCGAAGCTCGTGGGTTTCTGGCCGGATGCCAACCCGGAACTATACAAGGGGTCTCTCTCTTCAGATTTTTCGGCCCAGAAGACATGGCAACAACCTGAGATCTCTGGAAACATGGATTTTAAAGGGAACCTTATCTCAGGTATTCCCGTGGAAAAGGCAACTGCCCGTTGGAGATTTTTCAACAACCGTCTGGACGTAGCCGACCTGGATGTCTTTACCCTTGGTTTCCCCCTGAAGGGCGACCTGGCCTTTGTATTCGATCCGAAATCACCTCCCCGCATGCGCATCGACCTCAAGGGATCAGCTGCAGATCTGGAGGCGCTCTCCCAGGTCTCGGCTAAACTGAAGGGCATGAAGGGGACCATGGACAACTTCTCGATACTCCTGGAGGGCCAGGTCTCCAACCCGGAAGGGCAGATCAATTTTGAGGCCCGGAAACTGGGCTTCAGGGAATATTCCGCAAGCGATACCAGTATCAGTGCAAGGGTGAGGGGAGGCGATGTAAGCATTTCCGGTAAAAGCGCCTTCGAAGGTGCTCCTCTGACTCTGGGTGGAACTGTCTCAAATTTCATGAGAGATCCTGTTGCATCCTTGCAGGGTACCTTAAGGTCCCTTTCGCTTGAATCGTTAAAGAAACTGGCACCCGCCATGAAGGAGATGGACCTCAAAGGGAGGGTAAACTCAGATTACAAGGTTTCCGGCCCTGTTCATACCCTGACCGTATCGGGAAAGGCATGGTCAGACAGCATGACACTCGGGGAATATGCGCTTTCAAACCCCTCCACATTTTTCGACTACGATATCAAGGGAGATACCCTTTCCTTCACCGAAATGCAAGCAGGGTGGAAACAGGCCGCCATTTCCGGAAGAGGAAAAATTTCAGCTCTCTCCTCCGAAAGCAGGGAAGGAGATATTGTCGTTCAGGCGGCGAACCTCGACTCGGCTTTCTTCTCGTCCTTCTACCCGCCGATATCCGAGTACCGGTTGAAGGGAGATATGTCTGTTGAGGCCCAGGTAAAGGGAATCCTTTCCAGTCCTTCTGTAACAGTCAGTCTCGTTTCCAGGGCTCTTTCGCTGATGGATAATTACAGCTTTGCCAATCTCAAGGCAGGCACCAGGATCACAGGTCTAAAGAACGGTATTCCTTCCGACCTTGATCTGAATATCAGTGCCGATTCCGCTTCCATAGCGGGGGCGACGCTTCAGGCACTTAAAGTCGAACTGGAGAAGAAAGCAAAGGTCATTACAGTAAAGCAAGGTAGCGCTTCCATGGGTGCGGGAACCCTTTCCGCGGGGGGAAACGTAACTATGGAGGATCCCGTTGAAAAAACCACCCTGAACCTTGCTCTAAAAGCCGAGAACATCGACCTTGACAGGATATCCCTTTCGGATGGCAAAAAACTCCCCCTTGCAGGGATCCTGACCGGTGATGTCACAGTGACCGGTAAGGTGGAGAAACCCCAGGTATCGGTCAACGCAACAGCGCCGTTCATTGCCGCGGCCGGCCTCAAAGCTGACAGCGTAAAGATCAGGATCTCCGGCGATACGGACAACCTTAGGATAGAGGATCTTTCAGGCAAGGTGGGGGATGGTTCTATAGCGGTCAAGGGCGATGTTCGACCTGCCCCCTTCGCCGCCGATATTTCCGTCAATGGCAAAAGCCTTGAACTGAACCCCCTTCTCTCACGGTTTGAGAAGCTTGAACCCTTGAACATCACCGGGAAGAGCGATCTGGCATTCAATGGACAGTTCAGCGAAAAAGGGAACAGCGGCACAGGTAAGGCCACCTCCTCCTCAGTCCGCGTTATGGGGATGGAGATTACCAATATTACTCTTCCTCTCGAACTTGACGGGAGCAGGCTGACATCTCCCGATGGAACCGGAAGGTTATACGGCGGACAGATCATGAATGATTTCGCTCTTAACCTGGCGGGGATGACCTTCTTCAATGAGATCGATGTTAAGGATGCCGACTTGAACGCCCTGCTGAAAGATGCTTACAAGCTGGAGGGGAGCATTACAGGGAAGGCGGAACTATTTGCAAAGATAAACGGCACTTTCGGCGATGAGTTGAAATACACTGGCAAGGGCCTTCTCAAGACCGGGCAGGGCATGATCTCGGGTTTCAAGATCATAGATTTAGTCGCCGCTATCCACAAAACCAGGGGGCTTCAATATGCATCCATTTACGCCCCTTTCGATCTCCAGACCGGCAAACTCATCCTTTCCAGTGAAACTTTGGTCAAGGCCCCGGATGGGGATCCTCTCTACCAATTCCTTACGGCTTCCGGTGGAGTGGGCCCCGATAACAGGCTTAACCTCGCATGCAATGGCAAATTGAACATCAAGGTTATCAACGCGCTCCTCGGCGGTGCCACCGGTGGTCTTGGCGGCTTCGCCTCTACACAGAACCTTGCAGGCATCCTGCAAGGTGTTATTGAGGGCACAGGAACAAGTCTTCGAGACGATGATTTCAGGGACGTGAGTTTCAACGTAGGAGGAACTTTTGAGAAGCCCGGTATCTCAAACGTAAAGATATCCCCATCAGAAAAGCAGGAGGCGGCCGATACCGCGCCATCAGAGGAGAAGACACTTCAGGAAAAAGTCCTGGAGCAGATAATCCCCGGGGCGGCACCCACACTTCCACAACAACAAATAAAGGAAGAATCGACAAAACCGGAGCAGACGATACAGCAAAAGGTCCTGGAACAGCTGATCCCCGGAGCCAAACCGGAACCGAAACAAGCACCGGAGCAGCCTGCCGTAAAGACTGAAACAGCCCCGGCCCAGCAGAGCGAACCGGTTATCAAACCTGTCCAGGTAACAACAACGCAACCTGAGGCTACAATTGAGCCAGAACCAAAACCAGAACCGGAACTAAAACCAGAGCCGGAGACAAAACCAGAGCCAAAACCAGAACCAGAAACAAAACCAGAGCCTGAAGCGGAATCGACAATTGAAGTCAAACAGGAACCGGCAAAAGCACCGACGCCCGAACCAGGAACATCGGAAGGACATGTAGAGGAACAGGCTCCAAAACCGGAGGAAAAACCTGCGACCCAGGCACGGGAAGAAACACCACAGGAACAGAAGGATCCGGCTGATGAAGCACCTGAGATCAAACCGGAACCAATACCGCCTGTGACAGTGCCGACAAAAGTGCTTCCCCAGGAAGTTGTATCGGAAGATGTGAGTGAATAATTGTACTGTTATCAAAGCAAAGGGCCGGAGTAATACCCCGGCCCTTTGCTTTTTCCCCAGGCTCATGGCAGCCAGATCATGCGCCGCCAGGCGTGAAGAGAGATAAACAAGAAAGAGATCTTTTCAAGAACCCCTGGAAAAATGATGTATTCCCACCTTTTCCCTTGTAATTCCCGATCAGGGCACAGTCAACCTGATCCTGGCCTTTCCCATGATCTAGGTATCCTTAACGTCCTTGAGTACTGCCCCGGTCACACCGGAAGTTACAAAAGCTCGATAGTGATTTAAAAATGGGCTGTCGATCGGCTGGGACCATGGCTTCGACACTGTATATACCGGTTTTGAACTCACTCATCGCGACACGCTCCTATATGAAGCTTTCCCAGCCATGGATCCGACCAAAGGACAGTTTTCCATCCACGATGGTCTTCACGATCTTGACATCCCGGAGTTCCATTGAAGGAATACCGAACAGATCCCTGTCAAAGATCACGAGATCTGCTGCCTTCCCTGGCGTGATGCTCCCGTTCCAGTCCCATGTGTCATGTGCCTTGGCTGGGTTGGTGGTGTATACGTGCAGGGCTTCGTCCAATGCAAGTTTCTGATCTGGACGCCACGTCCTTTTCCCGTCATAACTGGTTCGGTTTACGAGGGCCCAGATCCCGCACATCGGGTCCAGGGATTCTATCGGTGCATCACTGGAGCCGCAGAGCATCAATCCTGCATCAACCAGATCTTTCCATACACAGGCATGCTTCTGGTGATCTCCAAGCCGGGTGGGTACCATATCTATATCTGAAGGGACATAGCTGGGCTGGATAACGCATGCCACCGGCAGTTTCTTCATTCTCTCGATCTGGTCGGGCCTGATAATTTCTATATGGTTCAACAGGTAGGGATACCTTGGTTCCGGGTATATTGAGCACGTCTTCTCTATGGCGTCGAGCATCTGGTCGATCGCCCTGTCGCCTATGGCGTGAACAAGTATATGATCCTCGCGGCGTGTCGATTCGCAGAGTTTTTCAACAAGTTCGTCAATTTGGTGGATCAGCATACCGTTTGTATCCGGATCGTCAGCATAGGGAAAGGAAATGGCCGCAGTGCGGGCACCCAGACTTCCATCGAGAAAAAGCTTGAAACCCTCAAAACGCACAAGATCATTACCCAGGACACCACCCATGGAAGGCACGGACAACTCATCGTGTGTGCTATAGACTCGACACAGGAGTCGGTCTTGCTCCATTAGGGTCTGGTAAAGCCCAAGTTCCTCCTCCATTCCAAGGCTGGAAGCGCTGCAGGAATGGAGAGTGGTAAGACCATGGCAGGCTGCATGTTTCAGGTATTCGTCAAGATAACTCAAAAGTGTTTCTTTTTTGTAAAGCTCATTTTTCAAAACTGCGTAAACCGGGAATTGGGCGCCTTCTACAAGAATTCCTGTCGGTTTTCCTGAGACATCCCTTCGTATACCTGGCAGGTCCATTCCGGAGATCCCCGACAGCTCAAGGGCTTTTGAATTGGCTACAGAAGCGTGAGTGCAGATCCTGTGGATAATGACGGGGTTATCGATCCCGGCCTTATCAAGATCATTGGCATTCGGAAGTACGGGGCTGTCCCAGTCGTTCTCGTTCAGCATGGTTCCGTATATCCAGGATCCAGGTGCGACTTTCGATGAGCGTTCCTGAAGTTTTTCTATCACGTCTTCGTTTGATTTTGCCGAAGACATATCTATGGACTGCATTCCTTTTGCACAGGCAAGAACATGAAGGTGACAGTCACTCATACCCGGTATTACGCTGACACCTTCCAGTTCCAGGCGGACAGCATCTTCGATGAATGGATGAACATCCAGATCCGCTGTCTTTCCCAGGGCCATGATCTTCCCGTTCCCGATTATCAACGATTCGGCTTCAGGGTTTGCAGCGTCGCCGGTCCATATGCTGCCATTCCTGAGATAGAGATATTTCCCCTTTGGCAAATTGATAACCTCCTCAGTCGCTGTAAATGTTTTTACTTCCATACTCCCAGAAAGCGGCCCTGAGATGCGCCTCAAGTTTCCTTCTAACCTCCTGGGGAGTACCGCTTTCAAGCATTTGAAGCAGTTCCCTGTGATCATCCAGGCTTCTCTGGACTGAGATACCGTTAGTCGGCCATATCTTTCCTATGTCCCAACTGTCCAGCCTTGTAAGATTTACGAATTTGCCCAGTATCTCAAATAAAACGTGGTTCCCCGAGGATTTTGCCAATTCAAGATGAAATGCGATATCCAGTTCACGGTAACCGGTGAGATCGTTGTCAAGGATTGCTTTCTGCATTTTCCTGAAAATAGATTTCAGTATTTTCAAATCCTTTGGTTCGATCCTTCCGGCCGCATACTCCCAGATGACCGGTTCAATAATGAGCCTGGCAATGTATGCATCCGTGGAACCCGCACCCTGTAGATGTTCCCAGAATGATGCGGACTCGGCGACCATAGGCGCAAAAGACTTCTCTCTCTGCTGAACAAAGGTCCCATTGCCTGGTACCCTTTTAACAACACCCATTGCGACCAGCCCCGACATAGCCTCCCTTACGACTGAACGGCTGACCCCGAACTGTTTGGCAAGTTCCGGCTCGTTTGGGAGTTTGTCGGATTCCTTAAGCCGTTCTTCTTCTATGGCTTCAAGGATCTGCTTCATAACGCTGGATGATTTTCTTTCACTGCTCAGCTTGTTAAACATTTGCATGCCTCCCGTTTACTTGACATAAATCATATGTCGGACATAAGATTTATGTCAAGTTTGATTTCTTACTTCCATACGTTCTATCAAATTTCTCTGTAATCAATTAATTCTTTCTATTTATAAGATTGAATCTTGGGAGATCGAAAAATTCGAAACTGGTTCTTTTTTTCACTGTTTGCTTTCGCCTTTTTATACAGCAACCTGCTGAGGATCTCGGGGGTAGTAATACTTCCCCCGCTCGCAGAATCTCTCGGGATCAGCGCCTCCATGGTAGGTTTCCTATCCAGCCTGTTCTTTTACACTTACGGGGTCAGTTTCGTATTTTGGGGTATTGTAGCCGACAGGTGGGGCGCATTCAGAACATGTGGGCTCTCGCTTATTATTGCTGCCACAGCCTCGGCTATACTCGCACATGCCGAAACTCCAGTAACGATAGGGATAGGCAGGGCCTTTTCCGGGTTTGGACTGTCCAGTGCATTTACCTGTGTAATGCTTTATACAGCCCAGACATTCACCAGGGATAAATACTCGTTCCTTGTCGGCATAATCATGATGACGGGTCATTCTGGAACGGTTATCGCCATAGCTCCTCTAGGGGCTGCCCTTGATGCGCTTGGGATCAAGGGTGTCTACTACGTACTTGGCATAACTTCACTTGCCATAGGTCTTATGCTTCTGGCCTGGAGAAGGTACGATCCTGTCCTTCTGGAGGCAAAGAAGGATGAAGAACCGGTCTCCCTTTCCCGTTTTATTTCCGACATAAGCATGGGTGCCAGGCTTATTTACTGCAGTTTCCCTCTTCTGGTAATTGTTCTGACCTGGGTCACATCGTCCGCCTCAATATCAACTCTTCAGGGCCTTTGGGCAGTTTCATGGATACAGACAACAACAAATGGAAGTATTCTTTCCAGCCGCGCCTGTGCCACCTGGATAAGTATTGGAATGGTAGTTGGTCCACTGGCAGGTGGGTTAATTGTTCGGAAAGTTGGCGGGAGCAAAAAATCTTTTTTTATTATGTGCATCCTTACGCAGTTGAGTTGGATATCATGGATGATGATCTCATTTTTTGGTGGTAGCCTTGAACTTTTGGGGTTTTCTGGTTTTCTGACAGGATTTTTCAGCGGGGCCGCGTTTGTTTTTATGGGGAACGCCATAAGGGAACTTACGCCAGCAAGGTGGACGGGAACTGTAATCGGCCTTCTTAACCTCCTGATCTACGGTTTTCTTGTAGTGTTCCAATGGGGTACCGGTTTGATGCTGGATCTTTTCCCTGCCGACCCCGCTTCAGGATCATATTCCCAGATCGGATACCAGGTCGGTTTCTGGTTAATTTTGATCCTTCAAGGTCTTTCTTTTTCTCTGGTTAGCAAGGTCACGTCTTTTTCACTCCAAGCCTCTCATCACGACGTACGATAGGAATTATTATTCTATCTGGATTGGAGACCTGAAATATCAGTGGCTTAATGACCGTTTATGAACATAAGGCCCGATGACAACATAGAGAAGGCAGGCTCCTGCCATGATCAGGGCTAGCCATGCCGCGTAAAAATCGCCAAGGACAAGGAAGGCTAAAATGGCAAGAGATGCAGGGGCAAAGTACCGTACCCTGTTTGAAGGCTTCGGGTAACGGAAGGTAGAAAGTTGCAGCGTGATCATAACAAGGATGGGGATCTGGAACAGAATGCTGACAGGCCCCCTTACAAGGATGTTCTGATCAGGCATCAATATCAGTGCCGCAAACACGACCAGGGCGATCCAGGAGGAGTTTGCCGTAATAGGCAGGCCTATGAAGCCTCCCTGACCACGGAGAGGATCTCCTGAACGGAACCTGGACATCCTCGTTGCACCGGAAAAAACAATAGCGGTAGGGAGGATCCATCGCCATACAGGGTTAGGGCCGAAAAGAAGCAATGAAAAGAGCAGGGCAGCTGGGGCCAGGGAAAAGGCTGTGAAATCCACGAAGGTGTCCAGCTCTGCTCCGAATGACGTCGAACCATTTATCCACCTGGCTAGATTTCCATCCAGCCCGTCCAGGACCAGGGCAAGGATTATGAACTTTGCCGACCGGGCCATCAGGAGAGGCATATTAAGGCGCATCGCTTCAAGGGTCGAGAAAATGCTGGCGAAAGAGAAGAAAAGGGCCGCCAGCGTCACAAGGGAAGGAACAGTCTGCCTGATATTTTTTCCCGTTATCATGGCTTATCTTTCCTGACGATCCTGGCTATGACCGTCTCACCTGCAGTGACCTGTTCCCCTATCCTGGCCACCATTTCTATTTCCCCCTTGGGGAAGTACATATCAAGCCGGGACCCGAACTTCATCATCCCCAGCCTGTCACCCTTTTGGACCTCAGTCTCTTCGTCATGGGAAAGCCAATAAACAACACGACGGCAGACAGGGCCGACGATCTGGCGGACCAAGCACACGGTGCCCTCACCACGGACAAGTATAGCGTTATGCTGGTTAACGTCTGATGATTTCTCTTCAAATGTGAAGAGCCTTTTCCCGGGGAAATATCCCAGAAATTCAGCTCGGCCACTGATCGGGAACCGGTTGACGTGGACGTCGAAAAGGCTAAGGAAAATGCTGATCCGCAGGCATTCCCCTTTGATATATTCGTTTTCGGTAACCTCGGTGACCTTGGCCAGTTTACCGCTCGCCCCGGCAACCACTGCCCCTGGTTCTGAAGGTGTGACCATGTCCGGGTCGCGGAAGAAAAAGAGCATGTAGGCAACAGAAGACGCTCCAAGAAAGAACCCCGCGGTCAGGGCTGTGCGCCAGGCAGCCCCCAAAAGGGCTAAAAGGATCCAGATCAACAGGCCTGACAGGATTGAAGCAACTATGAAAGGACTTACCTCTGGTCTGACCTTCACTTGAAACCAACCCCTAAAGGCTTTTTAGCCTTGAGATTTCTTGTAACAAAGCACACGAGCACCAGTATTCTAAGATATAAGGAGACTCATGTAATCAGTAAAAAAGCAAAATACAAGATGGCGACAAAGTCAAAAAGCGAAAATAAACGGAGATCTGGCGAGAAAATGGAGTTCTCTGAACAATACCGGATCTGGCAGGAAACCTCCAATTGTAAATTTATGACAATATTTCCGGCCACAAAATGTTTCAGGCGCACAGTTGACTTTAACAGCAAAGCGTTGTAGTATTCTTTTACTAGAACAAAGCCATCAACCGGGAACAATCCCGGTTTATGTAGGGGTCTTTGAGGGGCTGCTAGGCACAGCAAAGATCCCAAGGGCAGGGGCCAGGTTTAAAAAGCCTGGCCCCTGCCCTTGTCTTGATCTGCATCCAGATCTGGATAACTCAGGAGATTTCCGGAAGCATGTACTTTTCCGGCACATCCTCCGGGATCTTCATTTTCAAAATTTTCTGTTTCCCGTCCCTCTCTACGATCACGTCAATAGCCTTCCCAAGGTTGTTCATGATGACGGCCTTGAAATCCTCAATTGAACCTTCGGCATCAAACTTTGACCCGGCAGCTGAAATGATCGTGTCCCCTGCTTTCAGACCCAGGCTTTCTCCAAATGTATCACCGTATAACACAAGGAGATAGAAGGGTTTTTCAATGGTTGTTACCGCTCCCAAAGCAAAGGGAGCTAACCGCTTCTCCACTCCGAGGTAGTACTTGATATCCCTGTGCATGTTTTCGCTCAAAACTTTCGATCGATCGTAAAGTTCGTGCAACGAAGAAAATTCCGAGAGCAGGACTTCGGCCGCTATGTTGTTTGCAGCCCTTGCTCGTTTATACAAGTCCTGGGACTGTGCACCCCAGTCCTTGGTCTCCTGTCCTCTCACCACAGCCTGAATGAAGTAATTCAGACCGGCGACCTGGTGGTTCCCGACTTCCTGCAGAGCCTTGATCAGCATGTTTCGCAGAGGATCATCGCTGCTGAATCCAGAAAGCCTTCTGATGGCCATCTCAAGTTTTGTCTGGTAGTGGTATACATCTTGAGGAACACCCTGCAGGTATCCCTGTCCCATTGTCCTTTCATCGGCCCACCTGTAGATGCTGTCGTGGTCATGGAGAATAATGAAGAAATCGAGAATGGCCTGATCTATCTCGTCCATCGGTCCCGACTCTGGCATCGACTGGGGCGCATCGGCTGTAACGGGAGCCTGTTCCTCTCCACTCCATGGCTTGAGGGGAACAGAAGGATCAATTGCGGCAATAAACGCCGAGGGGACAAGAACCCTTCTTCCATCTGTCTCTATCACCATTCCTGTGACATTCCCTTTTTGATCCAGGGCAGGGGATCCGCTGTTTCCCGCGGGAGCCTCACCCGAAAGGGCGTACCTTTCCACCCCTCCTGGCCCCTGGTGGACCTCTGAAACTGACAGCTGCACAAAACCGTAGGTCCCATCCCTTACTGCTCCGCAGTGTATAACTGTCCCAGGGCTGATCCCTATCTGGGAAAAGGTGAGGCAGTTCCTTCCAGGGACCGAGACCTCTATAATTGCAACTCCCCTCTTTTCATCTACCGCCAGGATACCCCCGGAAACAACTTCCATGCCGTCCTGGAACCGTAGAGTTACCCTGGCTGCGTTCTTCAACAGATGGGCAGCTGTTACAGCCCTGCCCTCGGAGGCAGCGAGAAATGCCAGCCCCTTGCTCTCCTTTCCATCTTTTGTTTCAGCGGAAAGAACTGCAATGGACTGCATCGCCCTGGAAAGAGCGGCGGCATCCACCTGGGCTTCCGCCTTACGGTTCAGGGAGAAGACCACCCCGAACAGCAGGAAAACGAAAAGTGCGCCGATACCGATGGGTCTGGATCTCATCGCTTCCACCACTCCCGTGTTCCCGGTCCCGTGATATATACCGGAGAGGATAATGTTCCATAACAATCTTACATCAACCCCGTGGGTCCATGCATTTTTTGGTGCGCTGGGCAGTCTTATTGTCCTGACACCGCAAAAACTTTTCCAGCGGCAAGGTCAATATTGATGGGGTTGGGAGGCTTCTGTAACTTTGCCAGGAAAAGTTTGATAATGGATCAAGGAGTCCCTCGAAATTTCTTACTCCTTTATCTCAAAAAGCTGAAGTTCAGGGAAAACCATAGGCCATACAACCTGTTCCATAAACCATGTCAGTTCCTTTGCGATTTCTTGCCTGACATTGAAAAAACAACAATTCATACCTTGCGGGCTCTATCAACCGATAGGTGAGGAACGCTTAAGCGTTTATACCCGCCCAAAGGCTACCTTTAGGGGAAACCATCAATCATTTGCAAGAATTGAACAAACCCATTGGTCCTGGAACTTTCCACGGGCCCAGTCGCAATGGCGCAACAGTCCTTCAACCTCGAAACCAGGATTTTTCAGCACACCTAAAGACCTTTCGTTGCCGTCGGTTACGAAAGTGGGCCTCGGCGTATTCGGCGTTGTGAAAAAGTTGCAGTGTATAGTCCCTTGCATGAAGCACAGGGACAGGAACCTGGATCCTTCTGACCCTTTCGTTGGGCATACTGGCCTTGTTGTCAAAGGCTGCCCCGGAAGACCTCAACGAAGAAGGGTTCATGTAGTCGATGACCTCCGTCACAAGCGCCCTCTGTCCTGGAGAAAGGCCTGAGTATATCTCCCCGCTTGCCCCCATCAGCCCGATGAACTGTTTCCTGAAAAACCTTGTCAGGCTCCAGTACAGCAGGTCATGCTCGTATACTTTAACCAGGAGGTTGCCTTTTTTGTCAGCGCGTGCCTGGTCCCCCGCTGACGATGAAGACACCCCGCATGAGATCATTGCCACGGAGGAAACTCGTTCAGGGTACATGGCCGCGAACAACAGGGCCGAAGGTCCCCCATGAGACAGCGCAACCACCGCCACCTTGTCAATGCCTAAATTGTCCAGCAGGAAAGCGTATGCCCGGGCCTGATCATCAAAGGTGGCCCCTTCTGTGAAGGTGGACCGCAAATATCCGAACCGCAAAGGAACGATCCAGTGGAAATCATTCCCCAGGACCGAACGGACCATGATCTCCCCCTGGTCGAACCCTGGCCTCTTTGTGTGAACCCTTCCCTGGCCCACTCTCCCTTCTTGGGCTCCTTCCCTTCACCCCATATACTGCGGTGTTCTCAGAACAGGCTCCCTGCCCAGGAGCATCATTCCGAAATGATCGAAGACCTCTCCCGTTCTTTCATCACGGTCGTGCCATCGGGCCAGAAACTCTTTCTCCCTCAGCCATGTCCTTCGAAAAGATGACGGATCCTCGAATAGCAGAACTCCCTTTTTGTGCCCTATCAGAATGGCGTAGTGCCCGTCGTCGTAATCCTGCTCCCATTCTTTCAGGGTTTTGGGTCGCTCTGCCCAGGCTTGCAGCAGGACTATTACGGGGATCCCCTCGTCGATCTTCTTTTTAAGTTCCTTCAGGCTCCAACCCGAGCGAGCCTTGACATCGAATCCGTACCTGACCGCGGTCCTGATCATGCTGTATATACTGGTTCCTTCCTTGTCGGTGCCCAGGGTCTCCATGAGTTCATCCAGGCGGACCTCAACGCCGTAATAGGCCATCACTGTCTGAAGCGCCGTTGCGCCGCAATCGAAATCGAAGACCTGCCTGCCGTAATGAAGATCGATCAAGGGAACACCCCCTGTTAAGAAAAGGTCATGCATATTATAGATCCAGGGAAAACATGGTTCATCCTTAACCACTATCCCGGATCCCTTGATTCTTCTTCGTTCCCCGGGATGACTGCGCGAAGTATCTTGCAGTGCCTGTGTCTGCTTTTCCAAAAACAAGATTCCTCTCTTTGCGCTTCACAAGAAAACCCCGTCGGACGAGACGTTTGACTTGCTTGATAGGTGAGAAGTGAGTGGAAGGGGGTGTCATTTCGATATATAGCGCATGGCGGAGTGAGTCCTAAATCCGCAGGTTCGATCTCTTACGGAAGTGAAAAGACACTCAAACGGGGAAATGAACCGTTTTTGTTTCCCCGTTCTGTCTGTTTTGCCTCCTTTTCGGGTGGTTGAAGCTCTTCCCCCGTTTTGTGGGTAAACCCCATCTGCACGGAAGATGTTCTTCCGTGCAGATAGAGGACTATGGGAATGCCCCGCTCTTCTTCAGTCCGGCATGGACTGCAGCAGATCCAGCCTCTTCATGACCGAGGCGAAGAGCGTTCCTCCCCGGTCTCCGGTCCAGATCTTCAGCACGGTCCGCCTTCCGTGCTTCACTATTTTCCCAACCATGGTGTAGAGGAGATACCTGATTACTGTTCCTGGAACAGTCCAGAGAGGTTTTTTATTTTTCATGGTGCGGATTCAGGTTCATTAGGTAAATTGTTTTACAGGACGTTTCGAATACTGTGGTAGAATATTATAAGGATTACAGATATTCCTGAAAAAGGAGGAACGTCATATGGCTGTCGATAAAGTTACACCGCAGGATGTTTTCGAAAAGGTTCAGTCGGGAAAAGCTTTGCTTGTGTGCGCCTACGATTCTGAAGACAGGTTCAGGCAGGTACACCTGGAGGGAGCCCTTTCTTTAGGGGAATTCAAGGCGAAGGAGGGTGAGCTCGGCAAGGACAAGGAAATTGTCTTCTATTGCGCCTGACCGGCCGAGCAAACTTCCGCCAGTGTGGCGGAATCCTACAAGAAAAAGGGCTTCGAAAACGTCAAGGCTCTCAAAGGGGGAGTCTCCGCCTGGAAGGATGCCGGGTATCCCTTTGTTTGACCTGTAATCTTTCAGGGTGGGGCAACATTTTGGTTTCTCGGAAAAAGAAGCTTCTTCGGCAACGTGTCAGCCCGTAAGGAAAGGAACCATTACCACATAGTGGCCCGAATAACTTACAATGGCGTAAATGAATTTTATGAGGGGTATTGAATGCTTGTAGCGAAGTTGTTCGGGCCACCCTGTTTTTTTACAGAGATCGTGAAGTTTTATTCCCTTCACGCAAGGCCTTGGCCCTTTTCCGTTACCTTTTGGTGGAAAGAAGGGTTTCCAGGGAGAAGGCGGCGGGCTTGCTCTGGAGCGAAAGAAACGAGGAGGCGGCTCACAAGAACCTCCGTAACGCCTTGGGGAACCTTATAGGTGTCTACCATTGAATTATTGGATTAGACGGACGCCTTGGGTTGGTTTATTATTGAGAAGACGGAGGTGTGGCTCTAGGGGTCCGTAGGCCGGTTATCCGGTCTTACTTGGGTCTGAAATGCCGCCTCCGTCATTTTTTTGTCGTCCGCTGGCGTGATCTGGAATGATGCCGGCCCGGCGAGGGCAGTGGCTTAAGTGGTAGACGAGACGTCGGGCGACAACCACAACTACCCCGGGAGGTTTGTAAGATGACTGACGGGCAGGTAACGGTTGGTATCGACATAGGGAGCCACATGCATAGGGTAGCAATAGGTACGCCGGAGAAGAAGATAGCTGAAGAGTTCGATCTGCCGCACAACAAGGATGGATTTGAGAAGTTTTTCGAGAGGATATCCTATTACGAAAATACATATCAGGTACCTGTAGTAGTTGCCATGGAGGGCTTCAACGGATACGCAAGGCCGCTGGACCAGATGGTACAGAAAAAAGGCTATCGGTTACTGAACGTGAACAACCTCAAACTGCGCAGATTCAAGGAGATATTCCCATCCCCTGCAAAGACCGACGCCATTGACGCACGGAAGATCCTTGAACTTGTAAGGCTTCAGCCCCTTCTGACCGACCAGGAGGTAATACTGCAGGAAGTCCGTGAAGTACCGAGAGAGCACCAGATGTTGAAGCGACTGACTCGCCGCCGCCGCCAGTTGGTATGTGAAAAGGCGGCCGTTCTCAACAGGATGCAATCCGACCTTCATGCAGTAAGCCCCGAACTGGTGGAACTGGCCAGGAACAAGGACGGCCTGGCATTCCTGCGGTTTGTGACCTGCAGGGAAGATCTAAGGCAGCTTGAGCGTGTTCAGAAGAGGACATTGCTGGGAATAAAGGGGATCGGGAAGGGATTTGCAGGGAAAATACAAGAGTGGCAGAAGAAAGCCCAATTCTCCGAAGAAGCTGAATATGCAGGACCGATGATAATAGAAGATGCGCGGAGAATACTGGAGCTGAAGAAGCGCATCAAGGGGCTCGACACGCAGATCGGGGAACTGTGCGAAAGATCACGGCTTGCGGAGATCGTAAGAAGCATACCTGGTTTTGGATTGACCTGTACATCTGAAATAGTGGCCGAAATAGGGACCATGGATCGTTTCAGATCCGAGCAAAGCCTGGCCATGTACCTTGGGATGGCTCCGCTGGACAACAGTTCGGGCAGGCGCAAGGGAACCAGACACGCGAAACAGGTCAACATAAGGGCACGTACAGCCATGATGACGGCAATGAACCGCCACATCCTGAGGGTAGAAGAGTCGGAACTCTACTACCGAAAAAAGAGGAATGAAGGCAAAAAACACAATCAGGCGATAAGGTCATTGGGACGTCACATGGTAAGGGTCTTGTGGTCCATGATAAAGGACGGGCATTTCTACGAAGAAAGAGCGATAGACAACATTATTGAGGTCACAAAAGAACAAATTCCTGCTTGAAAATTCAAGTGGAATGTTCAGACCTACACTTTTGACAAATCATGCTTTCCGGGCATTTTGAATGATCCTCATCCAGTTTTTTGAGAGCAGGAAGCAATCTAAAGCAAGGGTCTTTGTCAAAAGTGTAGGTCTGACACCATATCGGCTCTGTAAAGCAAGGGTCTTTGTCAAAAGTGTAGGTCTGACACCATATCGCTGACACAGAATCGTCCCGCACGTTTCGGCGCGAACCCTGGAAGTGGAGCTTGATCTTTCCACCGAGGCTGATTGACCCTCTCAACCGCCGATGATTTCGTTCAGCCCTTCTATGACGAGAGAAAGTTCTTCTTCGGTTATTCCGGTAATCTTTCCCTTTATGCGCTCTACAGAGAGAGTCCGCACCTGGCTGATCTTCACCCACGATTTTTTGGGAAGCTCTTCGTTAGAGAGCTCCAGTGTCAACGGGAAGGCCGCCCGCTGGGGCCGGCTCGTCAGTGCTACGGCAATGACCGTCCCAGAGCGCGAATTAAAAACGTCATGACTCAAAACGAGAACCGGCCTGAACCCGCCCTGTTCGCTTCCGGTCACAGGGTTCAGGTCGGCCCAATAGACGCTGCCCCTCAGTATTCCGGCCATTGGTCAAGCTCCGCCGACAATCCTTCTTCCGCCAGCGACTGCTCGAAAGCCGGGTCGAGCTTTGCGCACTCCGTCGCAAGCCTTCGTTTTTCCAGGCGCATGAGCTTTTCCGAAAGAGCCTCCTGGATCGCACGGCTCCTGTTGGGAAACACTCTGGATTCCACGAGCCTGTCGAGCCGCTTCAGGGTCTCGCTGTCCACGGTAATGCCGATCTTCGCGACTCCCATCTCCACCACCTCTGGTATGATATTATATCATACCCTTCGTAAGCTTTGCCTGCTTCCAGCCTGACAAGCGAAACAAAGTTGTTTTTCCGGGTTTCCCCTCAATCGGCACAAACAAAAATTCGCTCCCTTCTTCACGCAGTTTTTCCGATCGTGCTTACCGGTAATTTGGCGGATGCTTCACAGAAAGTCCAGCCGTAGGGTAAGAAACGTGCCGCAGGAGATGAGGCAAGCCACAGCAGCCGGCAGAACGCAGCAGGAAACTTCTCGAACACCGCCTTCTCTCATCTGCATGACGAGTACCTCCCAAACCCTCCTGAACGAAGCCCCGGGGCTGCATCTCCGGGGCCCCTTTGAGGTTCTCGGCGTCTCGTCTACTACTCAAGCCACTGTCCTATCCGGGCCGGCATCATTCCAGCTCGCGCCAGCGGACGACAAATAAATGACGGAGGCGGCATTTCAGACCCAAGTAAGACCGGATAACCGGCCTACGGACCCCAAGAGCCACACCTCCGTCTTCTCAATAATAAACCAACCCAAGGAGTCCGTCTAATGCAATAATTCAATGGTAGACACCTCTAAGGTTTCTTGCATTTCCCCCCTCACGCCACCGCCCATTCGTGGGAGAGAAGTTCGGCCTGCTCCAGGACGGTTTGGGTGGCTTTCTCCTGTTTGTCGGGCGGATAGCCGTATTTTCGAAGGATGCGCTTGACGATGACACGGAGATGGGCACGAACATTTTCGCGGAGTGTCCAGTCGATGGTGACGTTTTTGCGAACCGTCTCGACCAGTTCGCAGGCGATCTTGTGCAGAGTTTTATCTCCGAGGACCGCCACGGCGCTGTCGCTTGTTTCCAAAGCATCGTAAAATGCCAGTTCGTCCTCGTTCAGGCCAAGATCCTCGCCGCGACGGTCGGCATCTTTCATCTTTTTTGCAAGGGCGATGAGTTCTTCGATCACCTGTGCCGCGTCTATGGAACGGTTTTGATAGCGTTTCAGCGTCTGTTCCAGCATTTCCGCGAATGATCTCGCCTGGACAGCGTTTTTGCGGCCTCTTGTTCGCAGTTCGCCCTTTAGGAGTTTTTGAAGCAGTTCCACCGCGAGGTTGCGCTGGGGCAAGCCTCTGACCTCGGCAAGAAATTCGTCGGAGAGGATCGATATATCCGGCTTGTCCAGACCTGCCGCCGCAAATATGTCCAGGACACCTTCGGGAGCGACCGCCCTGGAAATGATCTGTCTTACTGCGTGGTCAAGATCCTCTTCCGGTCTGGCATCCTGAGGAGCCCGTTTAGCAAGGTTCGCTTTTACTGCCTGGAAGAAGGCAACATCGTCGCGGATTTCAAGGGCCTTGTCGTCCGGCACCGCGAGTGCGAAAGCCTGCGAGAGCTCCTGGACCGCCTTCAGACAACGGTCCTTGCCGTTTTCCTGGGCGAGGACGTGTTCAAGTGCGGCAGGGAGAAGACCCAGCTTCTCCTGGGGAGTACCGGTTGACCAGAGCACCCAATCAAAACCGTGGAAGAGATCGCAGCAGACTTCGTATTTTTCAAGCATCACGGAAACAGCCTCGGCGTGATCAAGTGCCGTGCTTCCCTTGCCTCCGCTTTCGGTGTAGGTAGCCAATGCCGCCTTGAGATCCTGAGCAAGCCCGATGTAATCGACCACGAGGCCGCCAGGTTTGTCCCGGAATACGCGGTTGACCCGCGCGATGGCCTGCATAAGTCCGTGGCCACGCATGGGCTTGTCGGCGTACATGGTGTGGAGTGAAGGTGCGTCAAAGCCCGTAAGCCACATGTCCCTGACAATAACAACCTTCATCGGGTCCGACGGATCGCGGAAGCGTTTTGCCAGAGCCTCCCTGCGGGGCTTGTTTCGGATATGCTGCTGCCATTCGTGCGGGTCTGACGCCGAACCTGTCATCACGACCTTGATCTCGCCCCTGCCGTCTCCATCGTTGTGCCAGCGTGGGCGAAGCGCCGCTATCCTGCGGTAGAGTTCCACGCATATCCGTCTGCTCATGCAGACTATCATCGCCTTGCCTTCGAGAACCTCCAGTCGATTCTCGAAGTGGTCGACTATATCGCGGGCCACCATGTCGAGCCTTTTGTCCGACCCGACGATCGCCTCAAGCTGAGCCCATTTTGATTTCAGTTTTTCCTTGCGCTCGATCTCCTCGCCCTCGGTAACTTCCTCGAAGTCGGGATCTATCCTGGGGCGCTCATCCTCATCCAGTTCCAGTTTCGCAAGGCGGCTCTCGTAATAGATCGGCACCGTCGCGCCGTCATCGACGGCACGCTGGATATCGTAAACGCTTATGTAGTCGCCGAATACGGCGCGCGTGTTTGCATCGGTCTTTTCTATCGGAGTACCGGTAAACCCAATGAATGAGGCGTGGGGAAGCGCATCTCGCATGTGTCTCGCGAATCCGTCGATGAAATCGTACTGGCTCCTGTGTGCTTCGTCAGCAATTACGACGATGTTGCGCCGGTCGGAAAGCATTGGGTGGCGGTCTCCTTTTTCTTCGGGGAAGAACTTCTGGATCGTCGTAAAGACCACTCCGCCGGCCTCTACTGAAAACTTATGTCTCAGATCAGCCCGGTTTTCCGCCTGCATGGGCGGCTGGCGCAGCAGATCGCGGCATAGGGAGAACTTGTCGAAGAGCTGACCGTCCAGATCGTTCCGGTCGGTGAGAACAACTATAGTCGGATTTCCCATATCAGGTTCGCGGACTATGCGCCCGGCGTAAAATGCCATGGTAAGACTCTTGCCGGAGCCCTGGGTGTGCCACACGACGCCTATCCGCCTGTCGCCGTATTGGGGATTTTGCCCCTTGTTCGTGTTGTACCTTTTCAGATCTGACGCAACACGGCATGAATGATCGCTTGTTGCCATGGATGCGCGAAGCGTCTCCTCGACCGCTGCCTGAACTGCGTGAAACTGATGATACCCTGCCATCTTCTTGGAGATTTTTCCGCTGCCGTCATCCTCAAATACTATGAAGTCCCGAATAAAGGTCAAAAAACGGTTTCTATCAAGAAGACCCTGGAACACCACCTGCAGTTCGGGGATATGTGGACCTGCCAGGGACTCGCCGGTGATCGTTCGCCAGGGTTTGAACCACTCTCTCTCACCCGTCAGCGTGCCGACACGAGCCTCGGTCCCATCCGAAACGACGAGAAGTTCGTTCATGGCAAAAAGCATCACGCTCTTGCCTTTCCTGGAACCTGCCTCTTATCGTTCTTCTCCTGTGAATTTTGTCCCTCCAAAAACCGGGGGTTGACAATAGGTGTATAATGTGAGGACATTAAAGAGGACATTAAAAGGGATATTGAAAGGGACTTTAAGGGGGACGTTCATTGAACACTGTTTCAAGCAGGGATCTCAAGAACAACCCTGGAATTCTTTCCGATTCTGATGTGACCTTAGTGTTATCCAGATCAAAACCGATGGCCGTATGCGTGTCGGTATCGGAAGGTGAGGATGTGATCTCCCTTGCCGACACAATCCTACGAATGAGGGCACAGACGGCCCTTGAAAAGGCGCGCCTCAAGGCAAGAAGCAAAGGGACAGGGATGATCGATGAAAAAGAAATAGAGAAGGAGATACTTTCCCAGAGGAATTACCGGGGAAAGGAGAAGAAGGATATATGAGTTACTTCGTTCTCGATACCCATGTCATGGTCTCAGGTTTCCTGAGTTCTGACAGCGTGGCAGGGATGATACTGAACGAACTGGTTAACATGTCCTTCGCTCTTATCCTGGATTCGCGGATATACCTTGAATACAGGGACGTTCTTGAAAGACCTCGCTTCCGCCTTTCTCCATCTCTTGTCGAGCCGGTGCTTGCCCTGGTGAAGGCAAAAGGAATGTGGATCTCTCCACAGAGATACAACGGCCCCCTGATCAGCGAAGGAGACCGCCCTTTCGTGGAGGCCGCCCTTTCGGCAGGAGTGCCTGTAATTTCCAGGAGCGAAGTTTTTACTTCGGCTGCAGGCCCTCTCACTGTTCTGTCTCCGGAAAAGTTTTTGAGCTGTGAGGTGTGAGTCGTAAGGCGGAAAATACCGAGCCATAACCTTTGCACCACACGTAAAGCAGGGAAAAGACAAAAAAGTGCAAGGGCGGAGGTGTGGAAGAGGTACAGGGAAGGAGGAGGATCAGGTTGAGTTGGAGCGCAATGGAAAAGATGGATAATGCTTTGGATTCAGTAGACTGGCAGGATTGGGATAAAGGTCTTTATGGTGGTGATCAGTTTCATATCAAGAACCAGTTTTTTGAAAGCTTTCCGGGGGTTACAGTAAGTCATCAGTATCTGGACGGAGACCGATTTTTAAGGAATATCGTAGAACTGCGCGCAAGTGACCTGCATCTGAAAGCAGGTTTCCCCCCCATTTTCCGCATGGAGAACCTGAAGCTTCATGTAGCGGAGAACATGGATCCCCTGGCAGAGGCTGAAATTGCCGGCTTTATTGAAAAACTGCTTGATGAAAGAACTTTTGAGGACCTGCAGAATGGACACGAGATAGATTTTGCCCATGCGCTGCAGAACGGGGAAAGATTCCGGATGAACGCATTCCTTTCAATGGGATCCCCGTCACTTAGCGTCAGGCATATCAAGTCTGCGATCCCTTGTCCCGATGAGCTCGGGATCCCCAGGATAATGAGAAAACTGGCACAATCCAAAAGCGGACTGATCATTGTTACCGGACCGACAGGAAGCGGCAAGTCAACTACAATGGCATCTCTCGTCGAGGAGATAAACCTTCACAAGAACGTACACGTGGTAACTCTCGAGGATCCGATCGAGTACGTCTTCCACCCTAAAAAGGCCCTGATAAACCAGAGAGAGATGGGAAAGGATTCAAAGAACTTCAGCCAGGCCCTGAAAAAGGTCCTGAGGCAGGATCCTGATGTCATCATGATAGGCGAGATGCGGGACCTGGAGACCATTGCTCTGGCGATAACTGCCGCGGAAACGGGGCACCTGGTATTTGCCACTCTTCACACGCGGGACGCGGCAAGCGCCATAGAGCGGATCGTCGACGTGTTCCCGGGAGTTCAGCAGGAACAGATCAAGGCTGAACTTTCCAACACTCTTTTGGGAATATGCTGCCAGCAGCTTCTGCCCGGGATAGATGGGGGAAGGATCCTGGTGACGGAAATGCTGGTGGGGACAAATGCCGTAAGGAACAGGATCCGTTCCGGAGGAACACAGCAACTCCGCAATATCATCATGACCGGCCCCAGGGACGGTATGTTCACCTTTGAACAGAGCCTGGCAGACCTTGTGAGGGATAGGCAGATCTCTTACGAGACCGCAGTGGGCCACTCGATAGATGTGAAAGAACTGAACAGGTTTTTGGAGACAGCGTAAGAGAAGGGCGCAAATATACCAAAACATGAGGAAGATCAGAATATTGAGACGGTAGAGGGTAAATGTGACGAAAGATCTAAACAACGACCAAATCTGGCAACACAAACAAGGTCCCTCATTGAATCGTTTCGGGACAAGGCGCCCCGAGCGCATAGCCCCGAGTAGATCCTCGAGGGATAGCAACTGGGCAGGCTTGGCTATGTCCTGGCTGGCTTAAGGCCAGCGTAGTTAAGAACGCATACAAAGAACCCCGGACTTTGTGAGGGGTACCTCAGAGGGTTTCTTTAGGGAAACCAAAGGCATCAGTGTATCTGCAATGATATTTGATAGTATCATTAGTCAAACCGAATCATGACAGCAGGAAGACATTATACCCCTGGTCATTGAAGTATCCAGTGAATTGCGGCGGTAGAACGTCAATAGAGTCTGAAGCCTGTCGTCAGGATTTTGAAGGATACCAGCCAGAGGGGAAATGTGAGACTGAAATAATCCATACATAAATACCTTTTATCACGTCTGCGAATTGCTAAATCTTTATCCAAGTATGGCGATTGTCTTTTTTTGGTTTATAATTACCTGTACAAAAGTATTGTTATAATTTAATTTTTGTAGCATTTCTGGTTCGGAATAAGATTTCGGGGAGGTTGTCATGCCGCGAGGCGAAGGTTTTATCTTTAACAACCAGTTTCAAACTGCCATGGACGAGAAGGACGCAATTCTTTCCGAGAGAATTATCAGCGATATCAGCGGTGTGCTCTCAGTCTCTGACCTGTCCGGGGAAGGCTTCAGGGATAGACTTAAACAACGTTTATCCTCCCTGGAATCGGTTTCCGGAGAATGCCCTCTCTCCCTGGTGCTGACTGACCCTAAAGGCTGGATCGTTTTCTGCAACGACAGGACAACCAGAATTTTCGGTTTCAGCAGGGAAGAGATGGATTCCAAAAGACTTCAGGAACTATGGGACCCGAGTCTTTGGGGCATTCCTGAAAGCCTTTTTGCAGACCTTAACAAGGGCCTTACTCCCCGCTTTGACGGGAATATCGTCATGCAGGGCAAGGCCGGCAATTCAATAGAATCATCAATAGCCATCCATCCCTTGCGCAATAAAGGCAAGACCGGGCACTTTCTCTTTATCATTCACACCCTGTCGGGGACAAGCAAATCACCGCCGGAGCCATCCGCGAATGGTTCCGCTGCTGAGGCTTCATTTGTGGGAGGCAACCCAAAGACACCCTGGCTCGACGAAGTGATAGAGGAAGACAAAGGTCCGGTAACTGAAGATCCTGGCTGGGACGAAGAGATCGAAGAAATTCTTGTTGACGGCTCGTCTTTTGTCGACCAGCCAGTGTATGACAGGTTCCCTCCTGTTCCGGTAGGCTTCCCGAGGCTTGACGGGAACCGGTTCCTCCAGAACATTATCGACCTGGGGGCAAGCGATCTTCACATCAAGGTAGGTTTCCCCCCTATCTTCCGGATGGAAAACCTTCAACTCCACGTGGCGGGCAACATGGAACCCCTGGAAGAAAAGAGCGTCGCTTCTTTTATTGAGAACCTGCTTGGCAGTGAGCTTTTCAATGAGCTTAACGCGGGGCGTGAGATAGATTTCGCCCACGCGATGCCGAATGGCGAACGCTTCCGCATGAATGCCTTTCTTTCAATGGGATCCCCGTCACTTAGCGTCAGGCATATCAAATCTGCGATCCCTACCCCCACCCAGCTCGGAGTGCCTTGGGTGTTGAGAAAACTCGCCAGGAGCACCAGCGGGCTTATCATTGTAACCGGACCAACCGGGAGCGGCAAATCAACAACCCTGGCATCCCTCATTGAGGAGATAAACTTCCACAAGAATGTCCATATCGTTACTTTGGAGGATCCCATTGAGTATGTTTTCCACCCCAAAAAAGCCCTTATTAACCAGAGGGAGATCGGCAAGGACTCCAGGAGTTTCGGCCATGCGCTCACAAAGGTCCTGAGGCAGGATCCCGACGTTATCATGATAGGAGAGATGCGGGACCTGGAGACCATCTCCCTCGCGGTTACAGCCGCAGAAACGGGTCACCTGGTCCTCGCAACACTTCACACCAGGGATGCCGCCAGCGCCCTAGAACGAATAGTTGACGTGTTTCCCGGCGTCCAGCAGGAACAGATAAAGGCAGAGCTTTCTAATACCCTGCTTGGAATTTGCTGTCAACTGCTTATTCCAAAGACCGGAGGCGGCAGGATCCTTGCCACTGAAATGCTTGTTGGGACCAGTGCAGTCCGGAACAGGATCCGCACAGGGGGAGCGCATCATCTGCGGAACATCATCATGACAACGCCCAAGGACGGGATGTACACCCTGGAACAAAACCTGGCGACCCTTGTAAAGGAACGGCTAATATCCTACGAGACCGCCGTGGGTCATTGCCTGGACGTAAAAGACCTGAACCGTTTCCTTGAGGTTTCCAGAACACCCCTTCAGGATTCTCGAAAAGATTAGGGAGATCAATGGAATTATCACTGATCATCTCACCTGAGAACACAAAGAAGGGGCTTCCTTTCGGAAGCCCCTTCTCATTTACCTTGCAGGCTGGTTATCTAGATCTCCACTATCCTGCCAAGACCCCTGGCTATGGCCTTCCCGTAAATAAGATCCGCCGTAAGGACGTCGTGGCTGGCTATGCCCATAAGGACCGCACCCCGCCTCCCCTTCAGTTCAGCCTTTTTCTTTCCGGAACAAAGATGCCCCATATCCCCGAATATCTGGCTTTCGGTCGGGTATCCATTCTGGAAGTAAGCCCCGTGCTCTTGCGTCCAGAGGTACTGGTTCATGTCATCGCATACGAAAGCTGTCGCTTTGGACATGACTTCGGCATCAAAAGCCGAGTCGTAGTCCACTGCAATAGCAAGCATCTCATCTTTGAGCCATTCATTTTTCACAAACCTGTCGGGATCAGCCACTATCGGGGTACATGTAACGACCACGTCGGCATCCCTGACGGTTTCTTCTACGGTACCGCAGGCCACTATCTCGGTGTCTTTCAGGTCTTGTTTTACAAGGCTGGTGTATTTTGCGATCTGGGGCTGGAACTTGTCGTAGACCTTTACCTTTTTGAGTTTCGGAAGAGCGGCGGAAATGGCAACAGTGTTGGTTCTACCCTGAACCCCAAGGCCTACCACGGCGAGGGTTTCGGAATCGGGATCGGCCATGTGCTTTGCGCAGACCCCGGAAGCGGCTCCTGTCCTCCAGGCGGTGATCCAGTTGGCGTCCATGATCGTTCTCACAAAACCGGTTTCAGGGTCATTGAGGCACATGATACCCGAGATATACGGCAAACCTTTTGCCTGGTTGATCGGAAAACCTGAAACCCACTTGATCCCGGCAACGTCAGCTTTCCCCCCGGCGTAGCAGGGCATGGCATGGATAAAACAATCCTTCCGGGGGTGGATACCTATCTTGGCCGGCATCTCCATGTTCCCCTCCCCCTTCAGCGCAAACCCTTTTTCCACTACGTCCATGACCTCGTTGACAGGGATCTTCAACGATTCGATCTCCTTCTGAGATATAAGCATTACTTCCATATGAATGCACCCCCCTTTAAGTTATCGATCTGTCTATGCGAGATCGATGATGTCTATGTCTTCCCTCAAGAAAAGGTTCTGGCTGTGTGAGTAATTCTCAAACTCTCGAAGTGCTTCCCTCATCTTTTCCGGGCTTCTGAAATAAAAGGCCGTCAGAAGACAGTGATTCAAGGCGAAGGCCCCCGCACAGGGGTCAATAAATGAAAGGAACTTCATCGGAGCCTCAAGCAGGATGTCCGAACAGGCCGCAAGCGGGGAAAGAAAACTGTCGGTAACCCCTATGACGGGAACACCCCTTTTCTTCAGGTACAGGGCGATCTTCTGGGTCGCAGCCGGATATCTGGGGAAGCTGTAGATTATCGCTGCGTCCTCCTTTCCGGCATTCTGTATCTGTCCGAAAAGATTTTCCCCCGCCCTGGTTATGAGGTGGACTCCCCCTCTGAGGGTCCCGAGAAAGTAGTACATATATTCTGCGTGGCAGATGTTTGCCAGGAAACCGATAATGAATATCCGGCTTTTCCCTGCCAGCAGATCCACCGCATCCTGAAGTGACTGTTCATCAAGCCTTCTCTTCATTTCCCCCAACACGTGGAACTCAAGGGAGAGGACTCTCTGGGAAAGTGATTCTTCGCTTTCGTCAAGGTCGGCAGCATAACGGTTTATGGATCGTATCCTGGCTCGCACTGTATCCTGAAGGGCTACCTGGAACTCGGGAAAACCCTTGAAGCCCAGTTTGGCCGCCAGTCTTATGACCGTGGGATTACTCACCCCGGCGGCCTCAGACATCTGAACTGAATTCATAAAGGCAGCATTTTCAAGGTTATTGACTATGTACCTGGCAAGTACCATCTGCTGCCCACTTAAGGAATTTGAGTATCTCGCGATAAGATCCTGAACCGGGGTCTGTTTTCTCATATTCACCCTGCAACACTTATGAAGATTTCTCTTCATTATCTTGAATTACTTCCGACTGTCAAGAGAGGAAGGCAAACCAGGCAAATTCGACAGGGGCAAAAAAAGGGAGGCGGTCTCCCGCCTCCCGAACGATCCTTACATTAGGTCCTTCCTCTTATTCCTGGTAACCCATTAACCTGGCTTCTTCCTTATAGCCAAGGTCCCAGAGGGCTGTACGGTAGATCTCGAGATATTCCTGGCCTTCAGGGGTCTTCATGCACTCATCGTACACGAGCTTCATGCCTATCTCACGTGCTTTTTTCTCTTCATCAGGACTCCACCTGATGATCTCCATGTTGGGCATGGCCTTCCACTTCTCCCTGGCCTTGATCTCTTCGACGTAGACCATGGCAGACTGGAACCTTGCCCTGTCTATGGCTGCCATGAAGATGTCCTTATGCTCCTGGGAAAGTTTATCCCAGGCAGCAGGGTTAACGGTGATGGGGAAGTACTCGCAGGTCCCGTTCTGGAAGGCAGGGTCCACGTCGCGGGACTGGGGGACCTTATGCCTCCGAGATGGGTGTATCACTGGGAAATGTCTCTCTTTCGGTATCCCTGTCGAGAGGAAAAACCCGAAAAGTGACAGGCGAAATACTTTTCACCCATTTCGGTATTACCGGCCCAATGGTCATGAACCTTTCCCCCCTCATAGCCGAAGGAATGAAAAAGGGAAAGGTGACCCTTTTACTTGACCTTGTTCCGCATCTGGAGAAGGAGTTGCTGGAGGGATGGCTGCTTGAGGGTTTCCAGGCCATGCACGGCGGCGAAGTAAGATCGGTCCTCCGCGAGATACTCCCCAAAGCCGTAGTTGCGTTGGTCATGAAGGTCTCCGGTGTACCCGAAGACAGAAAGACCGCCCAGACGACCAGGGAAGAAAGACGCTCACTTGTTGAAACCATCAAAGGACTTTCAATGACCCCAGAGGGCCTGCTGGGCTACCAATGGGCTGTAGTAACCAGGGGCGGGGTATCCCTGAAAGAGGTAGCTCCTGTCTCTATGGCCTCAAAAAAGATCCAGAACCTTTTCTTTGCAGGAGAAGTACTTGATATCGACGGCCCTACAGGGGGATTTAACCTCCAGGCATGTTGGACCACCGGGTTTGTGGCCGGCAGTTCAGCATCAGGTTGTCGGTGAAAGTTCAGGGAACAGGGCGCCAGGATCGGGCGCCCCTCCTTGTTTTACTTCCAGTTCTTCAGTATCTTTTCCCACTTTTTGTCCCTTCCGTGAACAATGTGTTCCATGTCCCTTTCTTTCAGGTGCCTGAACCGGGCCTGTTTCAGAAGGTAGCCCTCAAGTGGCGTGAATTCTTTGGGCATTTTGTTGAGAACGAACTCGTCGTTCTCGTACTCTGCAAGATACCATAGTCCGCAATCCACAGCTTCCTTGGCTATTCCAACAGTCTCTTCCACGGGGAATCCCCAGCCTGTCGAGCATGGAGCGAGAACGTGGATGTAGGAAGTTGACTGGCAGAGGGCCGCCTTGCTGACCTTTCTAAGGTAATCCTCAGGGTAACCGATGCTGGCAGTGGCTGCATACTCTATCCCATGCGCTGCCACTATCTCAAACATATCCTTCTTGCGCCCCGTAGCACCGGGAAAATTCTCCCCGGCGGGAGTCGTTGTGGTTCTGGAACCGTAAGGGGTAAGTCCACTCTTCTGAATGCCCGTGTTCATGTAGGCTTCATTGTCGTAGCAGACATATATGACCCGGTCTCCCCTGTCGATCGCCCCCGACAGGGCCTGTATGCCTATGTCAGCTGTACCCCCGTCCCCTGCAAAACCGACGACATGGTAGTCTTTCAGGCCAAGAGCCCTCGCCCCGGCTTCGATGCCTGAAAGGACGGCACCGGTAGCAGGGAAAGGACTTATCATGCAATTTACTGAAAAGGCGACCTGGGGGTGAAGAAAGCTGGTGGCTGACATGCAGTTTGCGGGTATGGCAACAAATATTCTTGGCCCGAGGACCTTCATTGCCAGCCTGAGAGCCAGGCTGCCTCCACAACCCGCGCACGCCCTGTGCCCGTAGAAATATTCGCTGTTGGAAAGTTCTTTCGCACTGGTGTTCAGTCTATCAGCCATCGTATTCACTCCCCACGTTCACAAACCTTACCCTTTTGCCCTTTTCTCCATCGGCCGCCCGTAGAAGTTCCAGGAACATCTCCTGGATATTGTCCTTGGAAATATTCCTGCCGCCCAGGCCCCCGATATAATTGACCATGGCAGGAGCGCTGCAGGCACGCAGAACCGAAGAACTCACATTGGAAAAAACTATGCCTTCGTAGCCGATCGAGAGATCCCTGTCGAGGACCCCTATCGCTTTGACCTTTTCAGCGATCTCCACAACCTCATCTTCCGGGAAGGGACGTACAAAACGCATTTTCACCAGGCCCACCCGGTAACCATTCCCCCTCATTGAGTCAATGACCGACCTGGCCGTACCAGTTACACTGCCCAGGGTAAAGATAACCGCATCGGCGTCTTCGCACCTGTACTTTTCGAGCAACCCTCCGTACTGACGTCCGAACCTGATGCCGAAATCACGGTCAACTTCTGCTATCACTTCACGGGCCTTCCTCATGTCGAACTCCTGTTTCATGTGGAACTCCATGTATTCATCAAGGGACGCATAGCAGACCGTCCTGGGTTCTTCCAGGTCCATCCTGTTCTCCGTACGGTAGGGGGGAAGAAATGCGTCTACCTCCTCCTGGTCCGGAAGGTCCACCATCTCGTAGGTATGGGTAAGGATAAAGCCATCGAGGTTGACCATTACAGGCGACATGACCCGGGGGTCCTCGGCAATTCGGTAAGCCTGGAGGATCATGTCAAAAGCCTCCTGGGCATCCTCGCAGTAGACCTGCATCCAGCCGCTGTCAAGCTGCGACAGGGAGTCCCTGTGATCTGAAAGCAGGGCCCATGGAGTGGCAACGGTCCTGTTGGCATTCATCATCACTATCGGGAAACGGGCCCCGCTCGCGTAGGGAAGGGTCTCGGCCATGTATAGAAGTCCCTGGGATGAAGTGGCGGTAAAGGTCCTGGCGCCTACCGCTGCTGCCCCTATTGCTGCCGACATGGCGCTGTGCTCCGATTCCACGTGAAGGTACTCCGACTTCAGGGAACCATCCTCTACGAAGTCGGAGATCCTCTCCACCGTTACCGTCTGGGGAGTTATGGGATATGCCGAAATGACATGCGGCCTGGCCATGCGGACTGCTTCAGCCACGGCCTCGTCGCCGGAAATGAATATCTTCTTACCCGGCATCTTCGTCTCCTCCTTCCCGTACCATCTCGATGGCCCCTACCTTGCACTCGCGGGCGCATATTCCGCACCCCTTGCAGAAACGGTAGTCGATCTCCAGAATTTTACCCGACTTGTCGATGACTCCGTCAGGGCAAAGCAAAAAGCACCGCAGGCACATAACGCACTTCCCGTGGTCAATGACAGGCTTCAGGATACGCCACCCGGCGTTGTCCTGTACCAGGGTGCCTACTCGTATGGCACCGCAGGGGTAATCCTCAACTCTACCTGGTTTTTCGTACCTGACAATTTTTGGCCTATCCATGGAATCTTGCCCCTTTCATCGAAAGGCACGCTTTCTCCACCAGGTCGCAGTTCTTTACCGCCAGGGGGCCAGACATGCTGTTCCGAAGGGCTTCCTTTACCGAGGTGATCGAGACCACACCGGAGACCGCAACAAGAGCCCCAAGCATTGCCGTATTGGTAATGGGCCTCCCGAGCATTTCCATGGCAAGGCTGGTCGCGTCAATTCCTTCAACCTTCCTGCCGGCCGCCCGTGCGTAACGACCGGGATCCTTCGTGTTGACCACAAGCACACCGCCATCCTTGATCCCTCCCAGGACCTGTGGTCCAATGAGGGTCTCGTCCAGGACAACTACATAGTCGCACATGTCCACCATGCTTCTGTCGGTGATCGGCATATCGCTTATCCTTGTGAATCCCAGCACGGGGGCCCCCCTTCTTTCAGGCCCAAAAGAGGGGAATGCAAGGGAGTATTTCCCCTCGAAGACCGAAGCCGCCATTCCCAGAAGACGCGCGACAGTGAAGCAACCCTGGCCGCCACGCCCGTGCCACCTGATTTCGTACATATCAGAACCTCCTCGCTCTGCCAGAAGCATATCTTTTGTCCTAACTATATCACCACTTCCGGGAGCCCTGACAGGCAAACGGCCCGGACAGTATCGCTCAGGATGCCACCCATGCATCAGTACAGGCCGGGATTGGGATAAAATGGACAGGGATCAACACCTCCAGATAAGGAGAATGACCTGCTTGAACGATCTTACCGGTTTTCTCAATTTTGACCTTTTTATCGGCACGACAGTGATCAAGATCCTCTACTTTGCTGGAGCCTTCCTGATGCCTCTTTTCATCTGGCTTGTCCTTCAAAGGGTCCGTTCACACTCCCCCCGTGTTGAGACCCTCTTGTCCCTTCTGGCTGAAAAGACAGGGGAGAGAATTGCTCTCTGGCTGATCTTTGCCTTGTCCCTTTTTGCCATGGAGATCATCTGGAGGGTTACCTGCGAATACCTGATCGCCTATCTTCAGATCAGACAGATACTTCAGATCCTGTCAGGTTGAACTCCTTTTCTCCCCGGCCTTCCGGGCAGGTCTTGACTTTATAGGCCAGGGACCATACCTTTGTCTCCATGGGAGAAATGAAGGAACAATTCCACTCCATGTCACCCGAAGAAGTGCTGGAGGCATTCTCTTCAGTATCGGAAGGCCTTTCCGAAGAGGAAGCCCGCAAGCGCCAGGATAAATTCGGACCTAACAGACTTCCTGAGACCAGGAAGCAGAACCTCCTGTTGAGCTTCCTCAAGCATTTCCACAACGTTCTTATCTACGTCCTTTTGATTGCTGCCATAGGGACAGCCCTTCTTGGTCACTGGATAGACACCTGGATAATCCTTGGAGTCGTTATCATCAATGCCTTTGTGGGGTTCATCCAGGAAGGAAGGGCCGAAAAGGCAATAGAATCAGTCCGGGGAATGCTTTCAGTGTCAAGCAGAGTCTCAAGGGGAGGGGAAAATATAACTATTCCGGCGGAGGATCTTGTGCCGGGTGATATTGTTCTTCTCTCCTCCGGGGACAGGGTCCCGGCAGATCTCCGGTTGATAAAGATCCACGAACTCCAGGTTAACGAAGCCTCATTGACCGGGGAGGCGGAGCCTGTTCTCAAGGACACGAAAAGTGTCGATGCAGACGCCCCCCTTGGAGACCGTACCTGCATGGCCTACTCAGGAACAATTGTAACTTCAGGCACAGCAACTTCAGTAGTTGTTTCCACCGGGGAAGCGACCGAGATCGGAAGGATCAACAGGATGCTTTCCGAAGTAAAGACCCTGACCACGCCGCTTCTCCGTCAGGTCAACCGGTTTGGGGTATACCTGAGCATGATCATTCTGCTTATAGCCGGAGCAGTCTTTACCTACGGGTTTTTCCTGACTGATATGCCTCCGGATGAACTGTTCCTCTCGGTTGTCGCCATAGCAGTCGCCGCCATCCCGGAGGGGCTTCCGGCCGTGATAAGCATTATTCTCGCCATTGGTGTCAGAAAAATGGCAGGAAGGAACGCTATCATAAGGAACCTCCCGGGGGTAGAGACGCTGGGATCAGTTAACATCATCTGCACAGATAAGACAGGTACTCTGACAAAGAGCGAGATGACGGTCACCCGGGTTGTGGGCTCGGGAAGGACCTACCTGGTAGAAGGCACAGGGTATGCTCCGGAAGGAAACATTAAAACGGAAGAAGGCGGTTTTGACCCTGAGATCGACACTGTTCTTTCCAGGTTTGTCCTGGCCGCTGTCATCTGCAATGAAGCCCGGTTGGTCAATGAAGAAGGAATATGGAAGGTCGAGGGCAACCCTACGGAGGGCGCACTCCTTGCTCTCGCCCGCAAGGCCGGCCTCGATCCCGAAAAGGCGTTTAAGAAATGGGAACGCATAGATGCCATTCCATTTGAATCGGACCACAAGTTCATGGCAACTCTGAACAAGTCCGGAGATGAAAGACGAATATTCCTCAAGGGTGCCCCAGAAGCTGTCATAGGAAGATGTGAAAAAGAAATGGACCTTGATGGCGGAAAGGTAGACCTGAACAGGGAAAAATGGGAACGCTGCCAGGACAAACTCGCCGGCGAGGGTTTCAGGGTCCTCGCAATAGCCGAGAAAGATCCTGGCGGGGACATCGGGGACAACATTGGCCCGACGGACGTCGAGGAGGGCTTTGCTCTTTTAGGCCTGGCAGCGATCATGGACCCGCCCCGTCCTGAAGCGATCGAGGCTGTTGAGGAGTGCAAAAGGGCTGGCATAAGGGTCAAAATGATCACCGGCGACCATTCCATGACGGCTGCCGCTATCGCCAGACAGATGGGAATAGGGACTGGAGGCCGGGTAATTACGGGCCCTGAAATTGAAAAGGCCTCCGACGAGGAATTGGCAGAACTTGCAGAAGAGATCGACATCTTCGCCAGGGTTTCGCCGGAACACAAACTCAGACTGGTAACAGCCCTCCAAAAACGGGGTTACATCACCGCCATGACGGGAGACGGAGTAAACGATGCACCAGCCCTGAAAAAGGCCGACATCGGGATCGCTATGGGGATCAAAGGCACGGAAGCAGCGAAGGAAGCGGCAGAAATGGTTCTTGCTGACGACAATTTTGCCTCTATTGTCCATGCGGTGGAAGAAGGAAGGACAGTTTACGACAACCTCAGGAAAACGCTGATGTTCATGCTCCCCACCAACGGGGGGGAGGCACTCCTGATAATCGTCGCCATAGCTCTTGGAATGGTGGTCCCCATTACTCCGGCCCAGGTCCTTTGGGTAAACATGGTGACTGCTGTCACTCTGGCCCTGACCCTGGCTTTTGAACCAAGGGAGACAGACGTAATGGCAAGACCCCCGAGACCTTCCGGAGAACCATTGGTTCAGGCATCAATGCTTTTCAGGATCTCATACGTATCGATGCTTCTGATGGGATGTTCACTGGGCATGTTCTCATGGTACCGTTCCGCCGGGGCAACACCCGAACTTGCGAGGACCATTGCCGTTAACACCCTGATCGTCGGAGAGATATTCTATCTTTTCAACAGCCGCTACATTTCAGATCGATCCCTGTCACCAGGAGGGATCAGGGCGACACCGCAGGTCTGGGCTGCAGTCTTGGCAGTCCTGATCCTCCAGATACCATTTACATACCTTCCCGTTATGCAGGAACTCTTCGGGACGGAAGGGATCTCTCTGTCGGACTGGTCCAGGATGTTCGCTCTCGGTGCAGGTGTTTTCCTGTTGGTCGAAGCGGAAAAGGCCGTTTCAAGGACAAGACGGTCCTCCTGCAAAAAAACACAAAGGCAATAAAGACCTTCAGACCTTCAGACGATCTTGCCTTATCCGGTTGACTACCTCTTTGGCCAGCCTTGAATATGCTTCAGCTCCGTGAGACCTTATATCGTAATCGAAAATTGACTTTCCGTAGGATGGGGCCTCCCTTAGTCTTACGTTAGTCCTTATCTCCGTATTGAACACCATTCGTCCAAATCTTTCCCTTATCATATCTCCGATCTCCCTGGTCACCCTTACCCGGTAATCAGCCATCGTGATAAGGATACCCAGCAGTTCCGCCGCTTCCCCGATCCCGTCCTTTGTCTTCTCAACGGCGTCCATAAGGTTGACAAGACCTTCAAAACCGAGGTAATCGGGTGTCACGGGAAGAATTGAGTAGTCGGCAGAGGTGAGCGCATTTACTGTAAGAAGACCAAATGACGTGGGACAGTCCAGAAAAATATAATCGTAATCGGAGACTGCCGGTTCAATGGCTTTCCTCAGGACGAACTCCCTTTTTTCGACATCGGCAAGGAAAACGTCGGTAGATACCAGGTTCATGGAACCAGCAAGAATATCAAGTTTTGGAATATAGGATGGCTTTATGGCTTTGCGTACCGAAAGACCTTCCAGCATGGCTTCGGCTACTCCAGGATAAAGGTCTTCCCTGTCAAGGCCAAGGGAACGCGAAGCAGATCCCTGTCCGTCGAGATCCACCAGCAGCACCTTGCGTCCCCCCCTGGCCAGTTCGGTTGAAAGGCTTACTGCTGTGGTTGTCTTTCCGACGCCCCCCTTGTTGTTGACAAGGGCTACAGTTATTGCTTTGTCGCCATTTGGTGACATCTCTATCCCCTCCCGATCAGGTCACCCTGACAAAATATTTTGCCGGAACCATCTTAGAACGGGGGCTATCTCAATAAAATATTACCAAGCGTTCCCTGCGTCAACATTCCAAAACCTGAAAGGGAAGGAGGATGACGCTCCCCTTCCCTCAGGATAACAACAACTGAATTGTGTAAAAAATATCTTGCGACCCTCTTATTCGAACTCCTTGAGCATGAGGGCAAAGTCCTCTTCCCTGCCCTTGAGGATGTGGTAGACATGCTCGTCGGCTGGGAAGACACCCTGCTTTACGTCGGAAACATACTCCTTGAAGGCCGCGGTCTCCACTTCGGCGACATTGGCATACTTTTTGACGAACTTGGGGGTAAAGGCCTGGAATAGCCCCAGCATGTCGCCGCAGATGATGAGCTGACCATCGCAGGGGGCTCCGGCACCTATCGAATAGACCGGGATCGAAAGCTTCTTCCAGATGAACTCCGTGAGTTCCGGCGGAACTGCCTCCAGAAGAAGCGCATAGGCACCTGCCTCCTGTACTGCCAGGGCATCCTTTATCAGTTCCCTTGCACTGTCGGGATCGCGTCCCTGGGCCTTGAACCCCCCCAGCTGTCCGGAACTCTGCGGTGTGAGCCCGATATGGCCCATTACCTGTATCCCCGCATCGGTTATCGCCCTGATCCGGCCTGCAACACGTCGTCCACCTTCAAGCTTGACCGAGTCCATGTCGGATTCCTTGAGGAACCGGCCGGCGTTGCGGACCGCGTCCTCGTCGCTCACCTGGTAGCTCAGAAATGGCATATCACCGATGCAGAAGGTATTTGGAGCGCCGCGGCGGACAGCCTGTGAGTGACGGATGCAGTCGTCCATGGTTACCGGGACGGTACCTTCGTACCCAAGGACCACCATGCCGAGTGAGTCCCCCACGAGGATCATGTCCATCCCCGCTGCTTCCGCAAATGAGGCTGTGGGAAAATCGTAGGCTGTTATCCAGGCAGCCAGTTCACCCGCCTGCTTCATCTGCAGGAACTCGAGTCTTCCTTTTTTCCTGGCCATAAGAGCGATCCCTCCTAGTTCTGAATTGATAAGGTCATAGATAGATTAGTCCAGTCGGACAAATTAAACAAGGTTACCCGCCCTGTTCCGGATCCTCTATCATCCGTTGAGGTGAGTAAAAAGGATCTTAAGGCCTAAGATGATAAGTATAAGGCCTCCAATAATTGCAGTTCGCTCCCCTGATCTTCTTCCAATCCTGCCGGCAAGGAGCATTCCTGCCGCAACAACGATGAAGGTGACAAAACCAATCACAGAGGAGGTGAAAAAGGGTTCCAGACCAAGGGGGATAAAACCGACCCCTGCTGCCAGGGCATCGATACTGGTACCAAGCGCAAGGAGGACCAGCGGCATCCCCCGGGATGTATCGTTGGTAAAAACGCACTCTTCTCCGTTCCGGGTCCCCTCGAATATCATTCTTCCGCCTACAAGGACAAGCAACCCAAAGGCTATCCAGTGGTCAAACCCGTTTATTACCGAAATGGATCTTTCGGCCAGCCCCCAGCCCGCAAGGGGCATCAGGGCCTGAAAGAGACCGAAGGTTCCTGCTACCCGGACAACAGAGGTTGCCGATACCGTCAGGGAAGAACAGATGACCATGGCAATTGATACAGCCAGGGCATCCATTGCCAGGCTTAACCCGAACATGATGGCAAAACCTGGGTTCATACGTGTTTGTGCTCCCTGAAAAGATCAGGGAGGGAAACCTCGGGCGGGGGGCCAACCAACGCTCGGGTGGCTTCCAGTTCAAAATCAAACAGAAGTCTTGAAATGGCAAGATTTGTAACGTCATCGGTCTCGAAGGGAATAGAGAACCGGCGGTAGCCGAACTTCTCTGCAAAAAAGGAACATGAACCCCCGTCGGTGGCCGCGGCAGTCATGACTTCCTGAAGAGCACTGAGGCACTTGACCTCGTTCAGGAAAAGACTTTCCCCCACCAGGACGATGACCTTGCATTCATCAACCAGCATGAACCTGTCCCATACCCCGCAAACGGCAAGGCCTGCCCTTATTCCGGGGAATGCCTGGGTAAACATTCCCAGAAGCGCCTCCATCACAGCGGAATACCCGAAGATCACAGAGAAACCCCCTTCGGGATGTTGGCGACGGCCTGGCATCATAAGGTTTTCCCTGAACAGGGCCCCTACCTGGCCCGTTTCCGTACTCTCGACGAAGAGCAGTTCGCTGTCCATCCCCAGGGCAAGCGATGCCAACCTTCCCAGCTGATCGCTGTGAAGATGGTTCACTGAAACAGGGAAGAAATCCTTCCCATAGGGCATCCATGGCGTTATCTCAAGGTCGACGTTCTGGTCCCAGTAAGGCAGTATACCCATACCTGCATTTCCTCCGTGAACTCTCAGTCTGTCGAATGGATTATACATTAATATCCGTGCACTGGCCGATAAGATCGACGATCTTGAGGTCCGGACGTATCCCGAAGCGTGTAAGCGCAAAATCGTACCTGGCGGGATCCCGGGGACATATCTTCCTGAATGATCCCGTTGCTTCAAGCACTGACCCGAGATCGGCTGCTTTTCTTTTCACGAGCCCAAGCTCCGAGCAGATCCTGTGCATATGGGTATCCATGGGTATCAGGAGTTCATCGGGTCCGATACAACTCCATCCTCCCGGGTCTATCTGGTCCTGGCGGACCATCCATTTCAGGAAAAGATGATATCTCTTGCAGGCGCTGCCGAGCGAGGGATCCGGAAGAAGACTGTTCTTCCTGTTCCCGGAAGCTTTTCTCAATACATCCGAAAGACGCATCAACCCGCCAAGGACCCTTTCCCCACTGCAATTCAGTCCTGAGGCAAAAACGTTTTCGATTGATCCAAAACCTGTAAGCCCATTCCTGATCGATACAATAAGATCAAAAAGATCCTGCTGGTCTGTGAAACGGTGCCGGAAACCTTCACAAAGCACCCTTATATGGTCATCGGAAGCTCCAAGGACAAACGCATAGGGGTTTTTCCCCATCATCCCAAGGACCAGCCTCGCGCTTCTTACTATCATCGAAGCCCTGCCGTAAGCCAGGCTTGAAGCTATCAGACCCGCAACTTCACGATCCGGAAGGAGGGGGAACTCCCTTACGACAGAAACAGGATCCGGATCGACGAATTCGATCCTGTTGTAGCAACGGTACATCTCCTCGAACTGACCGGCCAGAAAAGCCGAACGTTCAGGACAGAGTTCAAGATCCAAGTTTTTCACGCAATGACTTGCCGATCTTTATCCCCAGCTGGCGGCAATTTTCAAGGTCTTCACCGGATGGCACATACCTGGCGCGAACTCCTTCGTGGACCAGCTCCACCTTCATTTTCTCCAGTTCCTCGTTCAGGAGCCTGACTGCTTCCCCGCCCCAGCCAAATGACCCGAAGGCCCCACCTATCTTGCCAAGCGGCTTAAGGCCTTTGGCATAACACAAAAAATCAGCTACTACCGGCAGGTACCCGTGGTTCAGGGTTGGCGAACCTACCAGCAATGCCCCGGAATCCAGGAGCTCGGTCATGACGTCACTTCGATGCCAACCGCGGAGATCGGCGGCCTTGACCTCTATACCCTCCGAGATCAGACCGTCGGCAACTGCTGCCGCCATCGCTGTTGTGCTGTTCCACATTGTGCTGTAGACCACCACGGCCTTGGCCGATGCCTTCTGTGACGACCATTCTGAATATGCTTTGAGGATATCGCCGACACCCTTTCGCCAGATAAGGCCATGATCCGGTGCGATCATCTCGATCTGCAGGCCCATTGCTTTTATGTTCTCAAGAAGTTTTGCCACAAGCCCCGAATAGGGGAGCATGATATTTGCGTAATACTTTGCTGCCTGTGTCATCAGTTCTGAACGGTCGACTTCGTCATCGAAACGCTCCCCCGTAGCGAAGTGCTGACCGAAGGCATCGCTGGATATAAGGAGACGGTCCTCCTCCAGATATGAGAACATACTGTCGGGCCAGTGAAGCATTTTCGTCTCAATGAACCTGACGGTACGGCTCCCCAGTGACAGGGTGTCTCCGGTTTTAACCACGTGGAATGGCCAGTCATGTTTCCCGAAATGCTCGATAACGGCATCCATGCATGCTGCAGAACATACTATCTTTTCCGGCCTGAAGGCCCTGAAGACCTCGGGAAGACTTCCGGAGTGATCCATCTCCGCATGGTTGAGCACCAGGTAATCAAGTTTTCCTGAGGGAAGCGCCTTTGCCATCCGTGCAAACAGTTCATCCTTAAGTTTGCCCTTAACCGTGTCCATGAGTGCGGTCTTTTCGTCACGGACAAGAAATGCATTGTAGGTGCTTCCACGCTCTGTCGAATAGCCGTGAAAATCTCTCAGGTCCCAGTCGATAGCCCCGACCCACATAATATCTTTCTTGATCTCAAGAGTATTCATATCTGACCACCCTCTCCTTTAACGGACCTCGTTCAGAGTGAAAGTAGGAGCGTTCCTGGGAGATTTGCCCTTCTTGACCTCATGGTAATGGGCGTAGGTAAGAGGTCGGCCTTCCTTGAGATGACAGGATGCCACCACTTCGCCGAAGAACATGATATGGGTAAATATGTCGACCTGCTTGATCAGCCTGGCCTCGATCACGGCAAGGGTGTGTTCCTTGACCAGGGGGGCTCCTGTCATTCCGATATCGTAGGAGCATTTGCCGAACTTGTCGAAATCACGCCCGCACTTGAACCCGAAGTTCCCGATAAAAGTCATCGGGGTATCCTCTTCGAGGATGGAAATACTGAAAATGCCGGATTCTTTAATGCACTCGGTGGTAAGATTCTCCTTGTGAAGGCATGCCACTATGGATACAGGGTCCGCAGTAACCTGCATAACAGCATTGGCCACCTGCCCGTTCAGTTTGTCGCTTTTCCTGGAACAAACCAGATAGAGTCCGTAAGAAAGTGAGTAAAGGGCTTTTTTGTCTATTGAAGCTTCCATTCTGATCACCCTCCATTTTCATTTCCTTGCCTGCAAGGTATCAGCAACATCGATCCATCTTCCATAACAGGCAAAAAGGGGGAACGGGGGCAATGCCCCGCTCCCCCCAGGCTGAAACCATCGATCACGACAGACCTGGGCGTCAGTCCTCTTCCCTTTTGCCCAATTCTCTGTCCATCATGAAGAGGCCGTTCTTGGAATCGGCGACCATCTCCATTTTTGCCACGATCTCACCTACGGAAGCCTCCTCCTCGACCTGCTCGTCTACAAACCATTTCAACATACTCTGTGTTGCGTAATCTTTCTCTTTTGCGGCAAGTTCGTAAAGGTCGTTGATGCATCTGGTAATATGCTGCTCGTGTTTCTCTGCATCCTGGAAGGCAGCAAGGGGAGATTTCCAGTTTTTCTGAGGCTTGTCGATGGGGAGAAGTTCTACCTCCCCGCCCCTTTCAAGGATGAAATGAAAGAACTTCAACGCGTGCTCCCTTTCTTCCTCGGCCTGGACCTTCATCCATTTTGCGGCACCCATCAGGCTCCTGGCCTCAAAATCAGCGGCCATTGAAAGATAGAGATAGGATGAGAAAAGTTCCTCGTTGATCTGTTTGTTAAGGGCGGTCTGAATTTTATCGGATATCATTATGTTCAACTCCTCCAGAGTCCGTGAATATTACAGTATTCCCTTGCTGAAACATTTTCGCCGTCTTCTGCGAAGAACGCTTCCGGCGCGTCACCGGGTTTTAAAAACTTCTTGCAGTTCTTCCCGTCTACTATGATCTGGATCCACTCGATATAGTGTTTTTCCTCCATCGGGTGGGGAACGCTCCCAACCTTGACGAGGATCCCTCCGTCCTTTTTCTCGATAACGGGGACATGTTTTTCCGTTGTCGAATCAGCGGTCTTCTCGTCCATACGCACCATGGGCTGTCCACAGCAAACAAGCTCGCCTCCTCCTACATGAAGAAGCTCTACAACATTCCCACAGACATCGCACTTGAAAATATCCAGTTGCTTTGCCATTTAATTAACACCTCCAATTATTTTGATACTTCTTTCAACAATTATTTTACCACTTCCCCATGGCACCGGTAGCATGGGACTAAAGGAATAACAGAACCTTTTTTGTAACGTTTTTAAACTACAGCAATATAATTACACCCTACGGTTATTTTGTCAAGAACAAAGGGGGCCCGAAGGCCCCCTTTGTATATTCGTTTTGTCAGGACTATTTCATCTTTACTCCTATTCCGCGTTCCTCCGGGGTGCCGGGTACTATGCTGTCCCAGAAGGCAGCAGATATGCCCGCTACAGCCATGGGGGTCTTGAGAATTGCCCAGATCATCTGGCCGGGTATCCCGAAGGCAAAGAAAGCCTCCTGCTGCCCCTCAGTCCATCCTGGAAGACCAAGGGCCATAAGGAAGGCAAAACCTACGATAAGAACGTTCCTCTGGCTTCCCATGTCGGCCCTCATAAGGACCTGGATCCCAAGTGCACCGATGATCCCGAAAAGAGCAATGTAAGCACCGCCGATGACCGGGCTGGGTACTGTCGAGATCAGGGCTCCCAGTTTTCCGATCATGCTCATGATTATAAGGATCACGGCACCGGTCCTTACGACCCACCTTGAAGCCACTCCTGTCAGGCCTATTAGCCCGATATTCTCGGTATAGGAGGTTGTCCCCACGGCTCCGAAAAGACCCGCCAGGGCGCAGTTGAGACCCTCTGCGCCGATACCACGGCTGATGGTGTCCGAATCGGGGTCGTCCAGGCCGGAAGCATAGGAACAGGAGTGATAATCACCTATGGACTCGATCATTACCGCGAAGAATCCGGCAATAATAGCCCCGAAGGCCAGGAAACTGAACTTGGGAGGGCCCCAGGGGATGAAAATGTTGAACCGGAACCACGGGGCGTTGGCCACCTCCGCAAGGCTGACGTGAGCAGCGTGACCTGCCGGGAAGAATCCTGCCATGCTCCCCAGGAGGCAAACCAGGTAGGCTATGGTGATCGAGGCCAGGATCGCGAAAATATTCATGAACTTGTTTCTGCTGATGAGACTGAAGATGAAAACGCATGCTACCACTATCAGGGATACAGGCCAGTAGTTAGCGGCGTTGAACTGTATCGCCACCGGCGCCAGGGAGAATCCTATTGCCATTATGGTAGGCCCTATAACAACCGGTGTTATGACCTTGCGTATGTAACCTACCAGGCGGCTGTAACCGATGCCGGAAAGGATAAGCCCGCCAGATATGAGAGCACCTCCTATGTACTGCATGACCACGTTGGGACCAAGCCCCTTGTATGCCCCGATAATGGTCATGATCGGGGGGATGAAGCTGAAACTTGAGCCCTGGACTATCGGGAGTCCGGAGCCCAGCTTGGGGTGGGTCTGGATGAGGGTCGCCACTCCCATGGCAAAATAGACGCATGAAATGAAAAAGCCGATCTGTGCCGGGCTCATGCCCATTGCAGGTCCGAAGATAAGGGGAACAAGGGTAGTAGCGCCGAAAAGGGTAAGAACATGCTGGAGTCCCGCCAAGATCATGATCGGTGTAGGCGGCTTGTCGTTTACTCCGTAAACAAGGTTTTTCCTGGCCATAAAAACCACCTCCTGGATAATATTCATGACTTCGGTGAGGATTGTAGCATGATATGTAACCGGTTGCATAAAATCAGCATTATCTTTTCAGGGTTTTTTGATGGAAAACCCGAAAACCCTGCTGAGTTATCATAGATACCGTAAAATCCAGAAAGGGGGCATTGGAGATGAACACTGAACTCGACAGGATCGCATCGGAATGCGCTGGCATGATAAGAAGATCCAGCAGGATAGTCCTCCTGAGCGGAGCAGGCATGTCGACAAGTGCCGGCCTTCCGGATTTCCGGGGGCCAAACGGCATATACCGGCAACAGATGGGCGTCGAACCCGAGATGATCTTCGACATAGGCTGGTTCAGGAAAGATCCCGCCTTTTTCTACGAGTTTCACAGGGAATTCCTTCGGTCACTCCAGAAAATAGAACCCACCTTTTCGCACAGGTTTTTCGCAAACCTGGAAAAGGAAGGGAAGATGTCCGGGATAATAACACAGAACATAGATGCCCTTCACCAGAGGGCAGGTTCTTTGAAAGTTCTGGAGTTCCATGGAGGTGTATGGTCCAGTTTCTGCACGGGCTGCGGTAAGACCTGGGGTTACAGAGAAAGCGTTGATATGGCCTTTGCCGAAGATGTCCCGAGGTGCGACCTTTGCGGAGGGGTGATCAAGCCCGACGTGGTCTTTTTCGGGGAGATGGTCAAACACCTTGAAGAAAGCCGGGAAATGGCAAGGAATGCCGACCTCATGTTCGTGGTGGGTTCATCCCTGAACGTGACCCCCGCAGCGCTACTGCCCGCTTGTTCGAAAGGGAAAATAGTGGTAGTCAACAAGGGGGATATTGCACACAACTACCTTCCCAGGGAGAGAATAGACCTGTTTGCGGAGGAGGACATAGACACTTTCTTCAGGGCCGTTAAAAATGCAAAAGACCTCAGATAAAAGGTTGTCCCTCTTGCAGATCACTCACCTGCCCGTAGAAGGTATCTGAAATATTCACCAACAACCGTAGTTTAAAAGGATGCCTTTATCCTCTTTAGACCCTCTTCAAGCAAGGTTGTGGGGCAGGCGATGTTGAGCCTTTGCCATCCGCTTCCCTCTTTCCCGAACCAGTAGCCTGGGTCAAGCACTACCCTCCCCTTATGGATAAGCCTTTCTGTAACCTCTTCGGTATCAAGGCCTGATCCCCTCATATCAAGCCACATAAGGTAGGTCCCCTCCGGGGGGCGAACGCCCACCCATGGCATCTCTTCACGCATGAAGGAAACAGCCTGGTCACGGTTTTTCCTGATATATTCGAGCATCAACTCCCTCCACGACGCTCCGTGAATGTACGCGGCGTCACTTGCGACAAGTCCGAAAACGTTGTGGGTTCCAATTGATGCAGCCCTGAGAGATGCCTGCAACCCTTTACGAAGGGAAGGGGCGGGTATTACCGCATAGGCTGTCTGCAGGCCCGGTATGTTGAAGGTCTTGCTGGGACTAATGCATGTGATGGTGTTGGCGGCCATGTCCGTTGATATGGATGCCGATGGGATATGCCTGTCGGGTTTGAAGACAAGGTCGGCATGAATTTCGTCTGAAATAAGAAGGGTGCCCGTCTCAATGCACATACGGCCTACCTGCTCCAGTTCATCTTTCCGCCAGACCCTCCCTACGGGGTTGTGGGGGCTGCAGAGCAAAAGGATACGGTTCCCGGGATCCTCAAGAATTGGCCTGAGACTGTCAGTGTCTATCCGGTAATAGCCCTGGTCATTTACAAGTGGATTCTCCACTACTTTCCTGTCGTTGTCCGCAACAATTCTGAAGAAGGGCGGGTAGACCGGGGGCTGGATGATAATACCGTCGCCAGGCCGCGAAAATGCCCTTATGGCTGCGCCAATGGCCGGCATTACTCCGGTACAGGAGATGATCCAGTCCGGTTGGATATCCCATCCATGTATCGACCTGACCCACCCTGCTACGGCCTCAAAGGAAGAGACAGAAGCATGGACATAGCCGAACACGCCCTGAAGGGCTCTTTCCCTGATAGCATTAATTACCTCCGGTGGGGATAGAAAATCCATATCGGCCACCCACATCGGAAGGGCATCATCGGGAACAGTACCGAAACGTCCGTCCATACCGTCCCATTTCAGACTGCAGGTATTCTTGCGTTCATGAACCATGTCAAAATCGTAGTAAGTCAACACATTCACTCCTTGTCTTTCTCTGCCCAAAAGGCAGAAATATGGGGATCAAGGTTTCCCGCGGGACGACAAGGTCCTTGTTTCTGTCAACTGATCAACTCCCGGCCGAATTACCGGGCCTTGTCTTAAACTCCAAGTTCCAGCCATTCGTCGCCAACGTATATATCCATCCTGAGAGACTCAAGGTCAAAGAAAAGAAGTTGCGTCTGAAGCCTCCCTCTCGAAACCGCTTCCTTCACGATCGGGAATTCACTCAGTCTTTCCAACTGCCTTACACCCCATTTTTTTATGGCTTCTTCAAGGGAATCTCCGGAATATGATTCACCACCCAGCCATGCTAAAATACCTTTCTCCTCACACTTGTCCAAAATAGCTTTTTGTAGAAATTAAAAGTGCCTCCCGCAACCTTGGGATATCATTGGTTTGCCCACACAAATCTTCCCGGGAGAAGGAGGCAAACCCAATGCTAAAGGTTGCGAGT